>ERZ1673697.103-NODE-103-length-130767-cov-13.448092_pt1 | contig 130767 bp, 112 predicted proteins | sample MGYA00580227_ERZ1673697 | MGnify/ENA primary metagenome ERZ1673697 (study PRJEB41218, sample SAMN15661759) | gut metagenome | host: Homo sapiens | place: Canada: London | collected 2015-08-20/2019-03-30 | study: EMG produced TPA metagenomics assembly of...
ATAAAATATTTAAGTGTATATTTTTAAAAGAGTTAAGAATATTACCAAGTAACGGGCAGCGCTTTTTCCTCCTGGATAAAAAAAGGTGTTTTTTTATCGATTATTTATCAGAAAAGGCGTTTTACAGCAGAGTAAAGTGTAAAAAGATGCGCTCCGTTTTTGAGATGTCAGAAATGGATGGAGGCTTTTTGTGTGTGTTTGGAATACACGCCGGGACAATATGTGTTTTTCTGGTGTAGTGTGTCGTTAAATAGATAAAAATGATAAGATTGACAAAGATAAATAATTTTTTATTTGGATTTATGAAGAGAATTTTAGACCTTTGTCGCTTCAATCATCCGTTACTTGGTAAGTAATTCTACCGCAACACCATGTCCTGTAAGAGATTAAAACATTCCCGACTTCTCCCTCCGTATTTTCCAACAGCAGAAATTAGCTTACGGTTTGCCTTGTCAACTTTCTCATTTTCGAAAGGTTTCAGGTAGGTCTCTGTCACACGTACAGAGGAGTGTCCCAATGCCTGGCAAATGATTCCTACGGGCATTCCCATATGATAGGCCAATGTGGCCCATGTATGCCGGGCCGTATAGGAACTGATTCTGATGCCGGGCAAAAGACGTTTTGCCAGTGCTCCCAGCATCTTATTGAAATTCCGCAAGGCTTTCTGGTAGTACCCGTATAAGGCATCCTCCCCTTCCGGGGCATCATTCAATATGGGAAAAAGATAGAGGGAGGCAGCGTCCTTATCCTTAAACTCTTTCAGTAAGGGCAAGGCTTCCCGGGGGATGCGCAACGTGATTTGCTTTCCCGTCTTGTGGCGGCGATACACTATCCTGCCGTCACGCACATCCCTCTTGCGAAGGTGGGCAAGGTCGATGAACGGCATGCCACGCAGCAGGAACATCAACAGGAAATAGGCCTGTGCGCGTTGCAGCTTTTTGCAGGGCACTGCAAGGTCTGTATGCAGCAGCCTGCCCATCTGTTCCTCAGTCAACGCCCGTTTGGTCTGCGACTTCACCTTGGTATACACGTCATCGAAGAGTTTAGCGTTATGCTCCGGCGTGCCGGGTGGAGACAGCCGGTTATATACCGCCTGCAAGGTGCGCATATAGGTGGAAATAGTGTTCCAGCTCAGCCGTCTTTGCAGCAACCAGTCCTCATACTCTTTCAGCCTCCCGGGAGTGAACACGTCATTCACGGGCATTGCCCCACAGGAAAACTTTGCAAAAGAGTGCAAGGTGCTGGTGTAGGTATGCACCGCAGGATACCTCTTGTCTTCACTCAATTCGTTAATGACCTTCGTCATATACAGCGAAAGGTCCAGCCTTCCGTCATCTTTCTCAATCCTTTCTGTATTCATCACTTTTATCATTTAAAGTTGCACACTACGAAGTGAGTCCTGAAAACAGGAATCACAAGCGTAATGTTTGTGAATACAAAGTAAAGAAAGTGAGAGGAAGACAAAGAAAAAGCGTGCAAACCTTGTAATAGGTTTGCACGCTCAATATATATGCTTATGAGATGGCAGATTACAATGCGGCTATTTCATCCTCCGACAAGCCTGTGATTTTAGAAATTACAGCATTAGTAAATCCCTCAGCTTTCATATTACGGGCATTAGCAAGACGTTCTTCTTGACGTCCTTTTTCAAGACCTTCTTGACGTCCTTCCTCACGACCCTCTTCACGTCCTTCTTGACGTCCTTCTTCACGCCCTTCTTCTTTCGCTGCATCCATCACACACAAATTAGTGCGGTATACATTTACACTATTCTCATAACGTTCACGCTCCTCTTTACTAAGAGAAGCCACATCGGCAATTTCTTCTAACTTTTCGAAGACTGCCTTACGGGCCTTAAAAGGCATTCGTTTCAGTGTCTCCATATTCTTTAATGTATATATCCAACGTTCAAAATCATTCTCACATTCTTCTTCCTCCTTCTGAAAAAGAGGAAGAGCTATAAATATCTGGCGCATTCTGTCAGTAAACAACTCACCCGTATCACGGTCGGCAAGGATGACGTCAGTCCTCAATTTAACACTGCTGTCAAATAAAAAGTTCATAAAGAAAACTCCATATACAGCTTTAATACCGAACCGCCATTCATTCCCTTTCTCAGCCTGTTGCACTATCGCATTAGAAAGATAATAAAGCGCACGTTCCTTAAAATGCAACTGAGACTTATTCTGCATCTCTACGATTATCTTTTCACCGGTATCGGTGCAACAATAAATATCATAGATAAGACCTCGCCCTTCGTTATACTTAGGCAACTGTTCATTGTTCAAGAATGTGAGATCTGTTATCACCCGTTCACCCTTCAGCAAATCATTTAAGAAGTCTATTAACAAATCCTTAGAAATCTCTTGGCCGAATATTTTCTTAAAACCGTAATCGGTGAACGGATTGATAAATTTTCCCATTGTTGTGTGTTATGTGACAACAAAGATACAGAGAATTATCATAGTTGGTACTACAAACAGCGCTTTTCTCACAGATTAATCTTCACAATATTTATTCTGCTATAAAATAGTAAAAGTCTGACTTGTCCTTTTTTTACTTTCCTCATCTAATATTTCTTTCATAACACAATACCTTCATTTACTACATTTACATAAAAAGGGGTCTTAAATGGACGATTCTCCCAAAGCTTCTTCAACATTACTATCGGACTAATCGCAACGCCGGTTTTCAATTCCAATTCATAAAGGGGCAAGGTTATTGCTTCTTCCTGAGCCAATGTCAGTTTCTCTCCTTCAAGCAGAATCAGCAAATCAATATCACTGTCGAAGCGAGCTTCCCCTCGTGCTTCCGAGCCAAACAGAATGGTTTTTGCCGTAGGCGCTATACCATATACTGTTTTTCTAATCTGTTCTATAATCTCTGACCGTCTCATTTTTTAGAGAATTGAGTTTATATACAAATATAAGCATTTCTCCTCTATAATGATACTAAAACCCGCGTATTTCTTTTACACCAGCTCGTCCGAAGTATACCCCTTCGGCAACTCACGGCAGTTATAGCTTGAAGCCATAATCTCACCATAGGCACCGGCAGAACGCAACGCTATCAAATCTCCGCGCTTCACCTTGTTCAAGTCTATCGCCTTGCCGAATACGTCGGAAGACTCACAGATAGGACCTACCACATCATACGCCTCCACAGCTTCCTCGGAAGTGATATTCTCTATCTTATGATAAGCCTGATACAATGCCGGACGAATCAAATCCGTCATACCGGCATCAAGAATGGCAAATTTCTTATTAGCTCCCTGTTTTACATAAAGCACACGGGAAATCAGCGAACCGCACTGCCCCGTTATGGCACGCCCCAGTTCAAAATGGAGTGTCTGATAGGAACGCAATTTCAGGTGCTCGGCATAGGTTTCAAAATAATCTTTGAAGTCAGGTATCGCCTGGCGGTTAGGATGCTTATAATCAATCCCCAGTCCGCCACCTACATTGACGTGCTCGATGCGGATGCGGTGAGATTCCAGTTTATCCTGCAATTCGTTCACACGGTTGCAAAGAGCCACGAAATCGCCCATATCCAATATCTGCGAACCGATGTGGAAGTGCAATCCGATGAACTTTACGTTCTTCATCTCCAGCGCCACATCTATCACATTGTCCATGTCCTGCATACTGATGCCAAACTTGTTCTCCGCCAATCCGGTAGTAATGTTGGCATGCGTATGTGCCCCTACATTGGGGTTGATGCGGAAAGCTACATTCGCAACCTTACCCTTTGCCGCAGCCAGTTCATTGATGATTTCCAGTTCGGGGATGGACTCTACATTGAAACAGAAAATATTATAATCCAATCCGAGGTTGATTTCCCAATCTGCCTTACCCACTCCGGCAAACACTATCTTATTCGTCGGGAAACCTGCCTTGATGGCTGCACGGACTTCACCGCCACTTACACAGTCGGCACCCAATCCGTTCTCACGGATGATGGAAAGCACTTTAGGATTGGCATTTGCCTTCACGGCATAGTGCACGTCAAAGTTGCCATACTTTGCGGCTTCGGTGCGCACACAGGAAAGGGTTTCACGCAACACCTTCGTGTCATAATAATAAAACGGGGTGCGCAACTCACGGAATTTATCTATGGGGAATGTTCCTTTCATATTCTTTATCTAAATATTGTGTATTCTTTGTTCAGTTAAAAAGAGCGCTTTTATCAGGATTGGTAAAAGCGCTCGGGTTGTATCAGGGTTATCTCTTATTCTTCGTTGAACAGTGCATCACTAAGCGACTGCAAGGCTTTCTTCTTGTCGCACTCGCGGATGAGGAAGGAAATGTTGTAGTTGCTACCGCCGAAGGAAATCATTCGTACAGGTATGTCGCGCATGGCATCCAGTGCCTTGGCTTCGAAACCTACGTTCTCCCATTCCAGGTCGCCCACCACGCAGACAATACACATATCTTTATCCACGGTCACCGTGCCGTATTTCTTCAGGTCGTCCAGAATCTCATTGAGGTGCTTCGTATTATCAATAGATACAGATACACCTACTTCGGAAGTACAAATCATGTCGATAGAAGTCTGGTAGCTCTCGAAGATTTCGAATACCTTGCGCAGGAAACCATGAGCAAGCAACATACGGCTGGATTTAATCTTGATGGCCGTGATACTGTTTTTCGCTGCAACCGCCTTGATTTTGCCCTTTTCGGTATCATTGGAAATCATGGTGCCGGGAGCGGTAGGATCCATCGTATTCAGCAAGCGCACCGGAATATTGGCATACTTGGCAGGCTGTATACAAGTGGGGTGGAGAATCTTCGCACCGAAGTAAGCCAGCTCGGCAGCTTCTTCAAAATGAAGATGGCGCACGGGAGCAGTCTTATCAACGATACGCGGATCGTTGTTGTGCATGCCGTCGATGTCCGTCCATATCTGAATTTCGGAAGCGTTGATGGCAGCGCCGATCAGAGAAGCGGTATAGTCGCTTCCACCACGCTGCAGGTTGTCTATTTCTCCGTAAGCATTGCGGCAGATGTATCCCTGAGTGATGTAGATTTCAGCACCGGGGTGCAATTCCAGTTGCATGTGGAGTTTATCCTTGATATATACAGGGTCGGGTTCCGCATTCTTGTCGGTACGCATGTATTCCAAAGCCGGAAGCAAAATAGACTTTACACCGCATTCCTGCAAATAGTAGTTCATCATGGCAGTGGAAATCAACTCTCCCTGTGCCAGAACCACTTTCTCTTCGAACAACGTGAAGAGGTCTTTGGTATATGAACGGATGTAGTCAAAATGAGATTTAATCAACTCCAGACCTTTCTGTTTATACTCGGGAGTGGAATATAATTCATCTACATGCTGTTTATACTTAGCTTCCAGCTTGTTGATAATTTCGTTAGCACCCTCCGGATTCTTCTTGTACAGATAGTCCGAAATTTCCACCAATGTGTTAGTCGTGCCCGACATAGCTGAGAGGACAACTATCTTCTGCTCGCCATCGGTAATCAATTTGGCCACTTCCTTAATCCGCGGGGCAGAACCAACGGAAGTACCTCCAAACTTTAAAACTTTCATCTTCGTTCCTGTATTAAATGATTATATATTATTATTTATTTCTTCTACAATAGGCATCATGCCTGAGTATTCGGAAGTCGCATCCGTTATCTGATGACCTGCACAGCGGTACACCTGTCCCGGAAACTCATGCAGCAACTGGAGATTGTGCGTAGTCATCACCACCAATGAGCCTGTACGGCTGATGTTGTGCAGCAATCCCACAATGGCGCGTCCGGTCTCTGCATCCAGATTACCGGTGGGTTCGTCCGCCAGGATAATCTCGGGAGAGTTGAGCATGGCGCGGGCAATGACGATGCGTTGTTGTTCGCCTCCCGAAAGCTCGTTAGGGAACTTATAGCCTTTGTTGTCCATGCCTACCTGCATCAACACTTCGCTGATACGGTCTTTTATCTCTGCTTTGTTCTTCCAGCCGGTAGCTTTCAGCACAAAAGCAAGGTTATCGTTCACCGTGCGGTCCGTCAATAACTGGAAGTCCTGGAATACGATGCCCAGTTTGCGGCGCAGTTGCGGAATATGCTTGCGCTTGATGCGGTTCATGTCATACCCCAATACGACTGCTTCACCGGAAATGACATCCAGCTCGCCATAAAATGTCTTCAACAGACTGGTTTTGCCCGAACCGACCTTACCAATCAGATACACAAACTCCCCCTTCTGCAGCTCGAGGTTCACCTCGTTCAGCACGCACAAGTCTTGTTGGTGTACTTCGACATCCTTATATCGTATCAGCGGCTCGCCCATTCCCGTTTTAATTATTAATTATTTAGTGTTTCTTCCACGAAGCACTATGACGTACCTGCAATTCGCGTGCCAAATCTTCAATGCTGTATCCTTTGGACGTAAGCAGCACGATAAGGTGGTATATCAAATCAGCTCCTTCATAAATCAGACGTTCGTCAGTTCCGTTACAAGCTTCAATCACGGTTTCTACTGCTTCTTCACCCACTTTCTGTGCCATCTTGTTTACACCCGACTCAAACAGGCTGGTCGTATAAGAGCCTTCCGGCATCTCTTCGTGGCGCTTAGTGATGAAGTCCTGAAGAAGTTTAAGGAACATAACAGGCTGTTCGTTCTTCTCACCCCAACAAGTATCCGTGCCTGTATGACAAACAGGGCCTACAGGATGCACCTGAATCAGCAATGTATCCTGATCACAGTCTTCCTTGATAGAAACGACATTCAGGAAATTACCACTCTCCTCACCTTTCGTCCAAAGGCGGTTCTTGGTGCGGCTGAAAAAGGTTACTTTACCGGTTTCTACCGTTTTGTCATAAGCTTCCTGATTCATGAAGCCCAACATCAGCACCTTAGCGGTGTCTACGTCTTGTATGATTGCCGGAACAAGTCCGTTCATTTTATCAAAATCCATTTTTATATAATTACGAATTACAATTTACGCATTACAATGCAGTTATAATCATTTCATCATCCCCTTACACCGTTCGCATCGAGATTCCTTGGGCGCAAAGATACGATTTTAAATCGGGAATTTTAATTTCTCCGAAATGAAAAACACTGGCTGCCAATGCCGCATCTGCTTTTCCTTGCAAAAAGACATCACGGAAATGCTCTTTAGCACCCGCTCCGCCCGATGCAATGACCGGAATAGAGAGGCTGTCGGACATCTCAGCAAGAGCTTCGTTGGCATATCCGGTCTTTACACCGTCGTGATTCATGCTGGTGAAAAGTATTTCTCCGGCACCACGTTCCTGGGCTTCTTTCGTCCATACGAACAGTTCTTTATCTGTTTCCACACGTCCTCCATTCAGATAGCACCACCAGCCTTTTTCGGTCTGTTTAGCATCTACTGCCAGCACACAAACCTGAGAACCAAAGTTTTTTGCAATTTCGTCTATCAACTCAGGACGACGAATAGCAGAGGAATTAATGGAAATCTTATCTGCACCGGCATTCAGCAAGCGGTCTACATCGCTCAGTTCGTTGATGCCGCCACCTACCGTAAACGGAATGCTGATATTGGCAGCAATGCGCTTCACCAGTTCGGCAAATGTCTTGCGACCTTCGAAGCTGGCTGTAATATCAAGGAACACCAGTTCATCAGCGCCTTGCTCACTATATGCACGCGCCAGTTCTACCGGATCACCCGCCTGCCGCAGGTTCACAAAATTGGTTCCTTTCACTGTTTGCCCGTCTTTAATATCAAGACAGGGAATAATTCTTTTCGCTAACACTTGGTTTTAATTATGAATTATGAGTGACTCTATTTCCTTCATTGTGATGCGTCCTTCATACAATGCCTTACCAAAGATAACAGCAGGTACGCCCGCATCTTCCAGCGCACGGATGTCTGCCATGCCGCTCACACCACCACTGGCTATGAGATAAAGACCGGGGTGTTGCTCCAACATCTCCCGATACAGTTCAATGGACGGTCCTTGCAACATGCCGTCGCAACTAATATCGGTACAAATCACTTTTTGAATGCCTTTCTCCACATATTCTTTCAGAAAGGGAAACAATTCGCAAGCACTTTCATCCTTCCATCCGTTCACAGCTATTTTGCGGTCTTTCACATCCGCACCGAGAATGATCTTCTCACTGCCATAGATACCCAGCCAATGACAAAAGAGTTCGGGATCCTTCACGGCAATACTGCCACCTGTAACCATCTGCGCTCCATTCTCGAAAGCGATCTTCAAATCTTCGTCACTTTTCACGCCACCACCGAAATCAACAATCAGGGAAGTCTGCGAAGTGATTCTATTCAAAACATCATAATTGACTACATGATGAGAAGCCGCTCCGTCCAAGTCTACCACATGAAGCCGACGAATACCGTGTGCCTCCATCTCTTTGGCCACTTCCACCGGATTTTCGTTATACACCTTCTTACTGTCATAGTCACCTTGCGAAAGGCGTACACACTTTCCGTCGATAATATCTATTGCAGGAATAAGTTCTATCATATATTCATCTACTTAACTATAATTCTAAAAAATTGCGCAGGATACGCTCTCCCACACCTCCACTTTTCTCCGGATGGAATTGGGTAGCGTAATAATTATCCTTATGCAAGGCAGCGCTAAACGGTTGTATATAGTCCGTCACAGCAGCCGTATATTCATTAACCGGAACGTAGAAACTATGCACAAAATAGACAAATTCTTCTTTTGTAAAACCTTTGAATAAGTCACTGTTCGTTTCTGTAAGCGTATTCCAACCCATATGAGGCACTTTATCCTCATGCTTCTGTGGAACGAAACGCTTCACCTCCGTATCAAAAATACCCAGACAGTCCACATCCCCTCCTTCTTCAGAATGCCGACACATTACTTGCATACCCAGACATATTCCTAAAAGAGGCTGCCTAAGTTCCTTTATCAATGCATCCATGCCACTGACACGCAGAAACTTCATGGTTGTTTCCGCCTCGCCCACACCTGGGAAGATCACTTTGTCTGCCGCACGCAATTCATCTTTATCCGCCGTCACTACAGCTTCCACGCCCAAACGCTTCAACGCATAATCTACCGAATAGATATTGCCCGCATTATATTTGATAATCGCTACCTTCATGAATATACCTTAACTAAATATCACTGTTTTATTCTTATATGCCAGTACCTTGCGTTCAATATGCTTCTGTACGGCACGCGAGAGAACAATCTTCTCCAAATCTTTCCCTTTATTCACAAGATCTTCTACAGTATCTTTATGAGTGATACGAACCACATCCTGCTCAATGATCGGTCCTGCATCCAGTTCCGTTGTCACATAATGACTCGTAGCACCAATGATCTTCACACCACGCTCAAATGCTGCATGATAAGGTTTTGCTCCCACAAATGCAGGAAGGAAAGAATGATGAATATTGATAATCCTATTGGGATAGGCATCAATCATCTGCTCTGAAATCACCTGCATATAACGAGCCAGTACAATGAAATTCACCTTATGTTTTGCCAGCAATTCCATTTCTTTTTTCTCCTGTTCTTCCTTTGTCTCCTTTGTAATGGGGAACAGATAGAAAGGTATTCCGAAACGTTCGGCTACATGTTGCAGGTCGGGATGGTTACTTATAATAAGAGGAATCTCAACATTCCACTCTCCTGCCGTATAGCGTGCCAACAAATCGAACAGGCAATGCGACATCTTAGACACAAATATTGCCATGCGTGGTTTCGCATCCGAGAAATAGAGACGGAAAAACATTTCATATTTCTGTGCGTACAGCGTAGCAAAATAATCTTCAATTTTCTCTTGCGGTATCAGGAAGTTCTTCAATTCCCATTCGATACGCATGAAAAAAATATTCTCCACATGATCGACATATTGGTCCAGATAGATAATATTTCCCTTGTTTACCGTTATAAAGTCTGTCACTTCTGCCAGAATTCCCGGTTTGTCGGGACAGTGAAGTAACAGTTTGGCCGTTTTCATCATCCTAAATTATCGTTTTTATCGTTTTCAAATTACAATTTTCTCGATTTGAGTTTGCAAAAATAACGATTTATTGTAAAATAACGAAGTTTTCGAGCAAGAAGTTTAAATCAAGCAACAGAAAGTTTCGCTTTCATTACAAAACTACACCAATATCCTTTCACAAAAAGTTCTGCAAGGACTTATTTTTTTCACATCCCAATGTTCTCAAAATGAGGATATAAAAGGAAAAGTGATAAAATCAAGCAAAAAAAATTCATCATAGTTATTGCAGGTTTCAAAAAAATACCTACCTTTGCAACCGCAATCGAGAGAGATAGCGAATAAAAAGAATGAAATGGTGCGTTAGTTCAGTTGGTTAGAATACATGCCTGTCACGCATGGGGTCACGGGTTCGAGTCCCGTACGCACCGCAAAGTACTCCCTTGAAAGTCAAATACTTCCAAGGGATTTTTTATTTATACGCGTACCATATTTTCCTTATATTTATGCGTCTGTTCCAATTTTTTTTTCTACTTTTGCGCCTTGGAAGAACATTTTATTAAAATGAAAGTATTTTTTAGCTAAGCAATGAAACGATCCTGTATCAAAGAATGTAAATGCTTACATTCCGCCTTCTCAAGATTACACTTACAACATTTACTTTTCAAATAAATCAAAAAAACATTTTATTCTATGTTGAAACAGTTTTTTAAAATGCTGCTTCTTCTTGTCTGTGCAAGTGTTCCTTGCAATATCCATGCCAAGGTTCTTACTCCGGAAGAGGCCGCTAAAATTGCAACTGATTTTTTCAGTGCCGGTAATGTGTCTAGACTAAGTAATATTGATGCATTACAATTAGTGCGTACATCTAAAAAGAGTGACGGTACACCCGTTTATTATGTTTTTAATGCCAAAAACGGTCGCGGTTTTATTATCATATCGGCCGATGACAAGGCAATTCCGGTTGTAGGATACTCTTACGATTCTTCATTTGTAACAGACAATGTATCCGATGTCACAATTACTGTGCTTAACAATGCAGTAAAACCGGTAAAAAGTAACTCTGTTGAAATTCGCAAACGCGTAAACACAAGGACTTCGTCAACAAAACTTATAAAAACACCTGAATGGAGTCAGGAAGCTCCTTTCAATGCCCAGATACCCAACCATCGCCTTGTCGGATGTGTTGGAACGGCCATGGCAACTGTTATGAAATACCACAATCATCCTTCGAAAGGCAATGGTTCGCTTGACGGCACGAATTTCAATGTACAATACGCCTGGAATAATATGCGAACAGACAACTACCGTTCCGGATATTCTGCGGATGAAGCCGAAGCAGTATCTACACTGATGGCTCATTGTGCAGTATCTATCAAAACCAATTTCGGAATGTCAGGTTCAAGTGCTTTCGAAGTACGTGTTCCGGCCGCTCTTATATCATATTTCGGTTATGATCCCGGTGTGTCGTACAAGAAGCGTTCCGAAACCGACCGTACTACATGGGATGCTATAATTGTTAATGAAATCAATGAAAACCGCCCTGTCATTTACAGTGGCCAAGACATGTCCGTCGGTCATGCTTTCGTATGCGATGGATATGAAATGAGAGGTTCTGTCCCTTATTTCCACATCAACTGGGGATGGGGCGGCTCTGCCAACGGTTATTTCTCTTCTGATGCACTTAACCCGACAGTCAGCACTTCACATAGCTTTAATGACCAAACCACTATTATCTATAACATAAAACCGGCAGAATCATCCGCAAGCTGGTCACCTGTGCACATCACATCCGACGAACGGCAAATAGGTATGACTTCCGATGTGACAGACATTGATGCCGGCACGAAATTCACAGTGAGAGCCGGTGCTTTTAAGAATGTTTCTTATGAAAACTTTTCCGGGAAGATTGCCGTGGCTCTTTTCTCCTCTGACGGAAAGTTAAAGCAACTCCTGAATAGCGGTAAAGGACTGACATTGCAGTCCATGCAAATAATGACACCAAGACTCTATTCAGACTTTGAATGTTCGGTACCCGCCGGAACTGACATTGCTGCTGATGATATCATCCGTATGGTTACCATGTCCGGCAACGGTTCAACTGAATGGCTTCCCGTTACCGGAGACCTCATTACGATAAATGAGATAAAAGCGAAAAACAATATCATTCCCTATTTTTCGATAGATATTCCAAGCAGTGTAGACGGTGCTCTTATATCTGACGCCGACAGCAAAGTCATCAAAGGACGTGACTATTCGTTCAAGGTAGTCGCCACCTCTCCCGACAAGGTTGTTACCGTAAAAGCAAATGGTTTTATCCTTACACCAGTTTCCGAGAACATCTACACAATCTCAAATGTAACTTCCGACCAACAGATACGCATTATCGTGCAAGCTGCAGAGGATGTGGTAAACAAGCGTAATTTATGGGTTACCGCCGGTGAGCTCGGAAATCTCATCAGCGAAACCGATGCCGGTACTATTAAGGAACTGGCCCTCTACGGAACTATTGATGTGCGTGACTTCACATTCATACGTGAACGCATGAAACTAACCACACTCGATATTTCCAATGTCAATATTGTGGCCAACGGTTCCAATCCTGCCAATGCCATTCCTACCAAAGCGTTCAGTGGTTATGGTTCATTGCAGCGCATAGAATTGCCGAAAAATCTTTCTACTCTGAAAAACGGTTGTTTCAATGCCACCGGTCTGAGAAAAATAGAGATTCCAGCATCAGTAAGCAATTATGAGTATAATATATTCTTAAATTGCAGCCATTTGAGCGAAGTTATCGTACGCCGTCAATCACCGGCATGGGTTAACTGGTGCGTATTTACAGGAACTCCCAAGTCAAAACTCGTAGTGCCTATAGGTGCGGCAACCGCTTACCGTTCAAAAGAGAATTGGCAGGATTTTAAAAACATTGTAGAAGAGAATCCTATTTCACCCTCTTCATATATGGTAGCACTTCAAGAAACGGAAGGAGTAAAAATAACCCCCGACTCCGATAATCTGGAAGTTGCCGCCGGCTCAGCATTCTCATTCACGATAGAAACCGACAATCGTTTTGGAGATGCCAAAATGGAAGTTTATGCCAATACCACTAAATTGAGTGCAGAAGCTAATGGACATTATACTGCTACCATCAATGCCAATACCTTAATTCATGCCAATTTTATTTATCCGACACCTACTATCGGCGAATCTTCCTGGAAACTCACAAATTCCAGAGGAGGTGTAGGACTCGCCACAGACGTTATCAATGTAATAGCCGGTAAATCTTTCGCCATACGTGCCAATGCACTGGCAATACCTAAAGACGACGCCGCAATGTTTTATGCCGCCGTTCTTACAGATGCCAGCGGAGCCATCAAAGAGTTTATATCTCCTGTATTCAATAATTCCTCGACTAATTACGGTGACCTTCCATGCACTTTCAACTGCCTGGTAAAAGAAACTTCAGTACGTGAAGGCAATCTCGTACGTATAGCCACTTCATATAATAAGAAAAACTGGCGCTTGGTCAAAGGCGATAACGTAAAAGATTCCATTAAAGCCATAGGTAATGAAGTGATATATCATAAGGTAACCATGCCATCCACAGTTCAGGGAGCCACTATCCAAGGAGCCATTGACCAGATAGTTCACGGTATGGACTTTTCATGTAAGATCATGCCTGTTTCCGTAGCTGATGCCATAACGGTATCTGTCAATGGCAAAATCGTAGCAGACCGTGTTGGAGTAGCTCAAATAAAGGTAGAAAGTGTGCGCGAGGATCTTGACATTGCCATACAGGTGGTGTTGGCCGGTGACGAAACCTATACGGCACTCAACATTCATGCAGGTGAACTGGCATCTAAAGTTTCCGCTTCCGCCTTCCCCTCACGCCTTAAACTGATGGGAGAAATGAACGCTGAAGATTTTAAGGTGTTACAAGACAACGCTTCCAGACTGGTGGCCCTCGACCTGACTGACGTCACAATAAAGAGCTATCCTACCCCGAATTCATTGCCCTCCATGGCATTTGCCTCTTCAAGTAGTGCATTAGCAGCGTTAACAACCATACTTCTGCCGAAGAATCTGGAATGTATAGAAGCGGATGCATTCTATCGTTGTGTTAAAGTGCAAGAAATTACCATTCCCGAGAATGTCTCTTATATCGGAAGCAATGCTTTCGCCATGTGCGTAAACCTGAAGAAAATAATTGTTCTATCAAAGACTCCCGTAAACCTGAAGAGTAATCCATTCCCCACAAATACTTCTGGTATAACACTCGAAGTTCCGCAAGGTACGGAATCCGACTACGCAGCCAGCGCATATTGGCAAGACCTTAGCAATCAGGCATCAAAAGTTTACTATAACATCCAGATTGACCAGAATAGAGCTTTCCAATATAATCAGAGCGAACCATTAACCAAGATTGAGGGACCGGGAAACAGCACTAAAACCGTGATGCTTGGCCTACCCAATTTCCAACCGACTTCCTATAAGAAAAATCCGGTTCATCGGCCGGGAGTGGCGTTCAAGCTTTACGATAACAAAAAAGACGTGACGAGTATGCTCGATCCGCTCAGCTCCTCTGATATTTTCTATCCCGGAGGGTATTATAAAGTTAAATTCTACGGAAACGTAACAGACCCGCAATCTCTGAATTACCCACAGAACCACATCATTGATGTTGTGTTCTATTACAACATTAAAATCACCGACACTTCCGGCAAGGCCAAAATCAGTTTTGTGGATCTGGACGAAAGCAACGTATGGAGAAATGCAGAAATGAATAAATTCGTTGAAGGTTCCTCCTTGCGTCCTACACTCTTCAAAGAGGGAGGCAGCTATAAATTCACCGTTGTTTCAGAAAGCCCCAATATGACCCCTGTGGTTAAAAAGGGCAGCGAGGTTGTATATCCGGACGAAAACGGAATATATATAATAACCGACTTGCAGTCTGATGTGGAGATGGATGTCACAATGACTCTTGCTGAAAACGAGAATGCAGCGCTTGAAGCGGAAGAGATACTCCATATCGGTGAGGAAGAAGCCGCTCAGATTACAGAACTCAACTTGTCCGGAGAGATGACTGATGAAACATTCAGTTATATACGTGATAACTTCACATCCCTGGAAAATCTCAATCTGTCAGGTACGGAAAACAATGATATTCCCTCCGGAGCATTTGCCGGAATGGAAAACCTGACCCACATAGTAATTCCAGAAAACGTAACTTCAATAGGCAAGAACGCTTTTGAGGGTTGTTCCCAACTTCAGTCACTTTCTCTCAACTCTGTTAACGTAATCGGCGACGGAGCCTTTAAGGGATGTACTTCGCTGACAAGTATCACGCTCTACGGAAATTCACAGACTAGCAAGACTCGTGCTTTGACAGCCGGAATAAACGACAACTCATTCGAGGGTATTAATCCCAACTGTATCATCTACCTTGCCAAAGGCTTGGAAAGCCAGATATCTTCAAAATCGAACATTGTGCTCAATGGTGACAACAAATGTGAAGCTTTAACGGATATCATTCTTACCGACAGCTATGCTTTCAATATTCCGGCAAGTTTTAATCTTGGACAGAAGGACATCTCACTGTCTGTCAAATTGAACTATCTGTCGCAAGATGGTTCTAAAGACTGGAAAGGCATTGTGTTACCTTTCACGCCCACACAGATGGTTGACGGAAAAGGGAACAAGTATACTATCGGAGATTCAGGCAATCACACTGTCAGCGTACTGTCTTTCAATGAAAACGGCGAGAAACTTGAAAACCAGGCATCAATAGAGGCAAACAAACCTTATATGATACATCTTAACGGTAAACCGGACGAGACTGTAGATTTTACGTTCTCTACAAGCAGCGTCTCAGGCACACGCACCGCAGACGCATCCCTCATGTTCGACGTGCCTATAACTCCGGAAACCGAAACCATCCTGAAAGCCGGTAAACATTTCTGTCTGTATGGCAATTACACCCCTATCCATGCTGATACAGACATGTATATCCCCGATGCCGACGGGTATAGTTTCAACCGCATTACCGACGAAGACATAAAACTTACCATTGCGCCTTTCTCTGTCTATGCAAAAGCCAATAGTCCGGAAGCCGGAAATTCATTTGAAATAGGTAATGCAGATACTACGACAGGTCTTGGTAAGAACTTCTACAAGGGTCATGAACTGCGACTTTACAAGGATGGAACCAACCTTGTAATCATATCGAATGAAAAACGTGACATCAAGATATTCACGGTTTCAGGGATGTATGTAACATCAATGACCCTTAATCCGGGCTCAAACACGATATCCCTCAATCCGGGCATTTATATTGTAGATGGTATTAAAGTAATGCTTTAAACCACTCTGACATATTACTATTAGCCTAATAATGCCTCCTGAAAGCCACATAAAAACTTTCAGGAGGCATTTTCAATAATATAGTAAATACCGATGATATGAAGATATAAAAGCGTATCTTCGCCAACAGAATGAGATATTATAAGCTTTCTATTTTCTGACATTCAGGACAATAATAAACTGATCCTCCAAGATAGGCCTCTTTCACAATCATGCTGCCACAACGTGGACAAGGATTCTTCCATGTTTTGGAAGAAAGAATCGTTTTATACCCTCCCACATTTCCATAAAGATCCGTCTGAGTATCACGGCCTCTTTCGGAAGTCATAATCATTAAGGTATCTTTCAGAGATTTAAAAAGTGCCCCTTTCTGTTCATCCGACAGGTCAAGCACTTTCTGCTTCGGATGAATCCCGGCATTGAACAGAATATCCTGCGTTACCCCATTGCCTACACCCGGAATACGTTGTTCGGTAGCCAGCAGAGCTTTAGCCGTCAATGTCTTTTTGGCTGAAGCAAACAATTTCTCAAATTCCGCTTCCGTATAAGCGTCACTCAACGGAGAAATACTTTCACGACTTATTGTATAATATTTATTGTCGACAACGCCATCGGGATAGGCACTGATAAAACCATACATGGCAACCGTGAATACAAGAAACGATTCATCTTCAAAGGTCAGCAGCAATTGGTAATTGGCAGGAACTTTATCACCCGGATTATAGTAACGCGCACTCACCCCATCACCGATATTCATTATCACATTACCCGACAGGTAAAAATCGACAAACATTCCATATCCTTTAGACGACAGAATCGTCTTTCCGACGAGTAACTTTCCATACTCCAGTGGATCGCCGCTATAGAACGTGAACTTATGAGGCTTGGTAGCATTGAACACTTGCGTAATCGTTTTACCACTTAAAACATCATTGGCTTGTTTACTCAATGTAAGCACTTCTGGCAATTCTAACATATTTATATCATTTAATTATTTATCAATAGGAATATAAATCTCCGTCAGCAATTCCTCGACCGGCGTCTCATCCGGTGCATTGAGATACACCTCAAACGTCAACGGACGTTTCTGATGATACATACTGTAAGGAAACCATTGATTATAAATCGCCTTATAAAATTCAGGCAAATCAGAGTAACTGCCTTTATACCTGAAAACAGCGTACATCCCTCCGGGAATTTCCCGAAGTAATAATTTCCCTTCGGACTTGACATTCCCTTCAACAAGAACTCCGATATAGAACCGCCGTTGTTCCATCGGTGTAACCCAAGGATTATCCTGACTTATACTTACCAAACGATTATTGAGACCATTCTGCAAATGAACTGTTTTATAATGCAGTAATTGCTTCCAGATTGTAGTGTAAGCATGTTTATCACGAAAAGTATCACCCACTTCTATGCAAACAGCTTTCAGGGTATTGATACGTTTAATTTTAGCCTCAGGCATGCTATCCGGTTCTTGTTTCGCATTGAAAGATTTATATTTTTCGCGATAAGCCGACATTGAAATGCCGAAATGCTTCTTAAAAGCCTTTGCCAGACTAAACTTTGTCTGATAATTAGTCTGCCTACCTATCTCTTCAATACTCTGTCCGGTAGTGATAAGCAGATGGGCAATATATTCCAGCCGTAAACGTTGGATATATGTACCGATATTCTCTCCGGTAACATTCCTGAAAACCTTCCGGAAATGGAAGAATGAAAGGTGAACCATCTCAGCCAACTGTTCAGGATCAAGCTCATGAAAGAGGTTTTGATCAATATAGGTCCGAACCCCATTGACAGCTTCATAGTGAACATGTTGCGTCATCTCTTTCTGTCGCCAGCGTTTCAGGGTGGGAAGACGCTTGTTCAATAAGGTTCTTAATTCTTGTGGAGTATAGTCGGTTCCCGAATACCAATTGTATTTATCTGTGTATTTCACCCAGATATCCACCATTTCATTCATGGAGATATCCACCGTATAGTTCCCGTCTTTCAAACAATAGTAACAATATTCGTCACTACAGGAATGATCGGCATTGGTACCCAAATACTCTTCCACATCGAAACGGAGAGGCATTCCACAACTCTGGCAGTACTGTTTGTCTACGGTTTGATTCATGGCACAAATATACGATGCCTATTCCGGATATGATTATCCAAAATAGGCATCTTTTATGATTTGCTCCTGTTTTTCAGAGTAATTGTCTTGATTTCATCTCCAGATACTTGTTTATCACATCAATCGAGAGATTTTCAGGTGTGGTCAATAAGGAATAGATGCCATGCTGTTTCAGCGTAGATACAATCAATCGCTTCTCAAAGGCAAATTTCTCGGCTATGACATGACGATAATATCCTTCCGTATCCTTTGCAGGAGTAGCAATGTAGTTTTTCAGGTCCGCATCTTCGAAAAAGACCACAAGCAGACGATGCTGGCGATTTAATTGCTGCAAATACGCCAACTGGCGGTTCATACTGCCCAGACTGGAAAAATTAGTATACAGCACCAGAAGACTGCGTTTAGTGACGTGCTTGTTCAAATGCACACAAAGGGAAGAAAAGTCCGTTTCACCGAAAGTGGTCTGCTGGGCATAAAGATTTTCAAGCAATGTCTGCATGTGTCCTGAGCGTTTGGAGGCCGGGACGAATGTGTCGAAGTGCGCATCGAAAGTCACAATGCCCGCCTTGTCTTCCCGGCGCATGGCTACGTAGGAAAGAACCAGCGAAGCATTTATCGCATAATCGAGCAAAGTCATTCCACGAAATGCCTGCTGCATCACCCGGCCTTTATCTATCACATTATAAATCTGTTGGGAGCGTTCATCCTGGTAGATATTTACCATGAGTTCGTGGCGGCGGGCACTTGCTTTCCAGTTTATCGTACGGTAATCGTCACCCTTCACATATTCTTTAATCTGTTCAAACTCGGTATGGTGCCCCACCCTGCGAATGCGTTTGATGCCCATCTCTGTAAGATTGTCACTGATGGCCAGCAACTCATACCGGTGCAACATCAGGTAAGAGGGGTATACTTTGATGTCGAGAGCCTCCCCACAGGTGTATCGGCGGGAAAGCAAACCTATTTTATGGGTAACGAACACACGAATCCGCCCAAAACCATATACTCCCCGACTGGTGGGACGCAGATTATAACTGATTGACTTTCCTTCATTTGCCAGAAGTTCGGTCCGGAAACATATATTGCGCTGCTGAAAAACAAAAGGGATTTCATCGACAACTTCCACAGAAACAGGATGCGGATAACTGTTCTCCACCCGGATGCTCACCGCATTTTCATCCCCATTGGAGAAACGGTCAGCGCATTGGCGGAATGCCCGGATGCCCCGGATACGATAGAGCATATATCCATCTGCCAGCACCGCCAGGAAGAAGATAAAAAGTGCCCATTGCCCGATCACAAACAACGGGGCAAATACAGTTCCGCTACCCAGCAACAGGATAATCAGAATGAGGATAATATAGAAGCGACGGGGCAGAATCATTTCGGAACTTCCACCTTATCAATCAGGCGTTGCGTTACTTTCACCGGAGAATATCCTTCCATTTCAGCTTCCGCAGTCAGGATAAGACGATGTTGAAGGACACTTGGAGCGACAAACTTAATGTCTTCCGGTGTCACAAAATCACGTCCCTGCAATAGTGCATAAGCTTTGGAAGCTTGCAACATGGCCACGGATGCGCGAGGGGAAGCTCCCAGATAGACTGCCTTACTTGTGCGCGTCTGTTGCACAATCAAGGCAATATATTGAAGCAGGGTGCGGTCTACAAACACTTGGTTCATCACACTGCGGAGAGATAAAAGTTCCGCTTTCGTGATGGCAGGAGCGACGTCTTCCAGCTTCACCAATGAGGCATTGGTATGATGGCGTTCCAGAATACTCACTTCTTCATCCAACGAAGGATAGTCCATTGTTATTTTCATCAGGAAGCGGTCGAGCTGCGCTTCGGGCAACTTATAAGTTCCCTCCTGCTCCACCGGATTCTGGGTCGCCAGGATTGTATAAAGTTCTCCCATCTGATACGTCGTCCCGTCAATGCTGACCTGGCGTTCTTCCATCACTTCGAACAAGGCTGCCTGCGTTTTGGCAGGGGCACGATTGATTTCGTCCACCAGTATGACATCGGCAAACACCGGCCCTTGATGGAAGTCAAAATCATTGGTTTTCATGTTGAAGACCGTGGTACCCAGCACATCACTCGGCATCAGGTCCGGAGTGAATTGTATGCGACTGAAATCAGCATCAACCAGCCGGGCAACCAGACGTGCCAGCAAAGTCTTCGCTACTCCCGGCACTCCCTCTATCAGCACATGACCATTCGCCAGAATAGCCGTCAGCACCAGGTCTACCGTTTGCTCCTGCCCTACGATGACAGAAGCAATCCGATCCTTCAACTCTTGTATCTTCTCGGAAAAGAGGGTTAAATCCACCCGTTGTTCTGTATTCTCTTCCATAAGTTTCTTTTTATATATGACTAATTATTTCATTCATTTTATCAATGTAGCGCTTCATTTGCTCCACGGAGATATCACATCCACCATAAATCACCGGCCTGACTGTACGGACAAATTCTCCTATCTCTTCCTCATTCATACCTGTTTTCCGGGCAATTCTACTGAAAGAGCGTTCATCATCCGCTACTTCTTCTATATCCACCTGAATCTCCCTTCTCAATTCTTCTGCAAAATACATGTACTTTTTACGAACCAAATCGGCATGGTCTTTCTTCTGGAAATAAAGAGTGCCTATCAGTTCCATAAACTCCAACGACTTGTTTTCCGGTTTACGGATAACCGGTATCGCACGCTGTCTTCTTCGCGCTGTAAACACCATGAAGAGTAGTATGGCAAGCATCGTCAGATACAAAGCCCAGCGAAGCGGTCTCTGCGAAAGGAAATAGCGGAAAGGAGACATCTGCACTTGTGCCGTTTTCTCCATATAGGCCTCGGTGCGGACTATGGGTAGTTCTCCCATTTGCGATAGCAAACGGAAAAGATAAGTAGCATTCTTTCCGTCCAGCACACCATAATTGGTAAAGAGCAGAGGTGTGGAAGCCAGAATAATCTCCCCTTTCCCCCACCGGTACGACATGGCAACCGGAACATGGATTACAGTATCTGAAAAAGTAGAATCCACATCCGTTTCATATATGAATTCATTTACTGAAATTTCCTTTACTGCCAACACCTTTGCCGGAAGCGAATCTGTGAGAAAGTAAGATGAACACAGTTGGGGATAGAAATAGAAATTCTGCCGGGGATAAACCGTAGAATCCCCTATCCAGCACAGACTATCCCTCATCAACAGTGAAGTGGCATACTTCTTCAAGGCTATCGGGCTAAAATAGGAATAACTGTTTCTGAACTTCAAGGTATCTTCCAGTTTATTGCTGAACCATGTACTTGCCAGCATGATCTTATTCCCCCGTTCCGCCATTTTCAGTAAAGCGTCCACATCTACTTCCGATGGCAGCCGGTTGTTGGCAATAGCCAATATTCCCCGGCAAGACACGGTATCGTTCTGCTCCATTTGGTAGAAAGTTTCCCTGGATAATGAATACCCCATCGGCAGCGAAGCGGACAACAAGCTGTCAAAAACGGCACCCCCGAAAGGTTGTTTATCGTAATGGCTGAAAGTAGGATTCCATACGAATTTCTTCGGCAAGCGACATTCTATTGCAAACATCAACAGCAGAAAGATGATAATTCCAACGATGAACCAATGACTTCCTTTCATGCAGCCCCTCCTTTCTTCACTTCTTCCTGCAGAGAATGCATGGTGTGAAACAACGCTTCGGTCGCCTCAAAATTTCCATAACGTACCCGCAGGAAATGATGGGTCAACTGCCGGAAAGCGGGCAACCGCACTTCATTAATGTACTGTGTGGGTGTTTTGTAAAGTTGCCAGTCAATGCGCCCCTCGTCACTGAGTTGCTTTAGCGTCTGCAAATACAATAACCGGACTGCTTCTCTATAATCACGGCGGGAAAGGGCATCGGCAATCCCTTTCGCAAAATCCACTCCATAAATGGTATCTTCTTCCACCGTATAAGGCAAAGCATTTTTACGGGAATACGCGAATAATTCCGGATGCTTTCTGTAAACGAACCAGCCTACCAGAATAAGGATAAGAATAGCAATGCCTATCAGAATAAGTTCCGAATATTCTTCCGCAAAGTTGCTGCCGAATATTTTCTGCATAACTTCTCCGAACCATCTGTTGAACCACTCGAATATATTAATTTCGGGAGTGATCAACTCACGGTTGTAGTCATACGCCGCATCAGACTGCCATACGGCAACCTGCGCAGTGTCACAAACCAATGTATCAGACGGAGAAGTTATCATTTACATTTTAGAGTTTATCGAAATTATCAATATCACTTTCTACCATGATGCTATCCACCTTTTCCGAGGCATGACCATACTGATAAGCTAATCCTACAAACGAGAAAATCATGGCAAGGTAAGCACCAAATACTTGTACAATTGCCAACAGATAAAGCAAGAAGCTATATCCTACAGATACAGTTGCTTCGGTTCCCCCGCCGCTTGTAGTAAAGATGTACTTCACCACTGTTCCTATGTACCAGGGTATCAGCGTCACACCTTGTAGAATACCGGCAATGAATCCCATGACAAGAGATATCATAAAGATACCTCCCCAAGTGGTAAATCCCAAGCGGAAAGTCTTTTTCAAGGAACTCATGATGCTGATGTCTTCAAGCAGGTAGATAGGCGCCCAAAGGCTAAACGGCACGGCTACGGCTATCATAAACGGGATAAACAGAATCATAACAATTGCGAACAAAGTCTCTGGGAATAAAGCAGCTATGACACCGATAATCAGACTGGCCAACATCGTCAAGACTAATCCGAAGAAAACCAATATAAACATCCTCTTCACATTATGGAGCAACATAGGCCGCAGCATCCCCAACGTGACGCCCTGCAAGCGTCCCTCCCGCTCATTATAAGTCCGGATCATCGCATAAACCAATGCAGTCAGCAAAACAATGCCTATTATCAACAGAAGCATATACAGACTGTAGTAAGAAAAGAATGACAATATAGCAGAGTCAGGAAATCCACTATCCAGAAAACCGAACATGCCTAACGTATAAGTCATCAGTCCATTCAAACTTAATGCCTGGACAAGACAAAGCGGTAAAAGCAAATAGGTTGCATACTTCAGCATCAACTTCCAATTCTCTTTTATAAAATCGAAAGATGCATTAAACTTCTCACCGAAAGAACGTTTTACGTACAACGCAATTTTAGGTTTCTCTGTTTCCATGTCGTTTTCTATTAGGTAAATAAATATAGTAGAATAAAATAAATGCCAGGGAAGTAAGAATCAGCCCAAGCCTCAGCGCATCCGGCAATTCGGTGTGGCGGGTGATAAAGCCTTCAATGAATCCTGCCATGATAAATACAGGGATGGTGCCTATCACAATCTTCACCCCTCGTTTGGCTCCCCTCCGGAAAGATTCAAGCCTTGAATAGGTTCCGGGGAACAGCCATCCGTTTCCCAAAGCCAGTCCGGCAGCACCGGCCACAATGATAGCCCAGATTTCGAGTGTTCCGTGCAGCCATACGGCAAGCATGGACTCGCCAAGCAGACCATGCTGGAAAAAGAAGGTCTGGAAAGAGCCCAGCATGACTCCATTGGCAAAAAGCATATATCCTGTACCGAAGCTGGTTAAGATTCCCATTGCAAAGCAATTGAAGGAAACCATGATGTTGTTCAGTGTGATTCCCAGGAACATAGGAACTTCCGAAGAACCGTTATACACTGCCATAGGTTCTCCGTTGGCTATATTATCCAATGTCATATCCACATAGTTATTTCCCAGAATCAGACGGACAAAATCGGGGTCACCCACAGTAGAAATCACCCCGACCGCTACGCTGACAATGAAAATAAGAAATGAAACAAGCAGTTCACGACGCGCATCGTGCATGGTCTGAGGTATTTCCTGCGTCCAGAAAGTGATGACTCGCGACCATTTCTCACGTTTGTTCCGATAAATTTTATTATGCAGCGCCGAGGCGAGATTGTTCAGATAAATGGTGATGCGGGAGGTTGGAAAATGCGTTTGTGCAAACGCCAAGTCAGCAGTAAGGTCCGTATATGCGTCGGCAAGCCTGTCGGGAGACAAACTTGTAGCCTGCTCCACCACCTTCTCGGCTTCTTTCCATTTTTCAATATTCCGACGGATGAACGTTACTTCTTTCATACTTTTCTTGAGGACTTCGGATGAGTTTTGTCTGAAATCGGTAACAAAAATAAGAGAATAATGATATATTTGCAACGAAATACTAAAAATGTTCAATCGGAAATGGCAGAATCTACTATAATCACGGGGCAATTCGTCCGTATCAGCCAAACACCCGCCAGCATTGGCGAACGATTTCTGGCATTAGTCATCGACTATATCCTGATAGGACTTTATGTATATTCCACAGCAACCCTGCTCTCTAAATTCCAGGTATCTTCGGATTTTACTATGATTGTTTTTTTTGCAGTCATCTATCTGCCTGTATTATTCTATGCATTTTTATGTGAGATGTTCAACCACGGGCAGAGCCTCGGAAAGAAGCTCATGAACATCCGGGTGGTGAAAGCCGATGGTTCCACTCCGAGCATAGGCTCTTATCTGCTTCGCTGGCTTCTCTTCCCGATTGATATTCCCGTCACCGGAGGACTCGGAGTATTAGTGATTTTGCTGACCAAAAACAGTCAAAGGATGGGCGACCTTGCCGCGGGCACAATGGTTATCAAGGATAAGAATTACCGCAAGATACACGTCAGTCTTGACGAATTCGATTATCTGACAAAAGATTACCGCCCCACATATCCGCAAGCCGCCGACTTATCACTGGAACAGGTAAATGTAATCACCCGGACTTTGCAATCCGGGAAAAAGGACCGTGCACGGCGCATCGTGCAGCTTGCCAAAAAAGTGCAGGAAATTCTTTCAATCACACCCCGGGATGGCGGACAGGAACAATTCCTGCAAACCATACTCCGGGATTATCAATACTATGCATTGGAAGAAATCTGAATTTCTTGTCCATTAAACTCAACCTTCCGTATTCTGCCGTTCTGATGCATATTGACTCGGAGAAACTTTATATTCGGCTACAAAACATTTCGAGAAATAAGATGGATTTGAATAGCCGACCATATACATCACTTCCGAAACAGAGAACCTGTTTTGTGACAATAAAGCAGCTGCCTTCTTCATTCTTATCCGGCGAATAAGATCTACGGGAGTGACTCCTGCCAACTGCTTTACTTTCCGGTACAATTGTTTATTATCCATCTCCACTAATTGGCAAAGCATAGAAACATTGAATTCTGTATTTTCCATGTTTTCTTCCATGATGGCAACAAGTTTGGTTATAAATGCTTCCCCTGTATCTATTTCTTTCTCCTGTATCTGTACAGGTTGCCCGATTGTTTCAATACTCAGTCGTTTCTCCAACCTGCGCCGGGTTTTAAGTAGCTGTTCCAGCCGCAGTTCCAGTTTATCAATATCAAACGGCTTAGCTATAAACGCATCTACTCCTGCTTTCATACTTTTGAGTTCTGTATCTTTATCATCCTTCGCTGTCAACATCGCAATAGGTACTAAAGCTATTTGCAAATTTTTGCGTATTACCTTACAGAATTCAATTCCATCCATTTCCGGCATTATCTGATCTACAAGAATTATGTCCGGATGGTGTTCTGAGGCAATGGTTATCCCATCTTTTCCATTTAAAGCATACAGGCAACAGTATTCTTTAGAAAAAGCTTCCACCAGATAGGTTACCATTTCAACGTTATCATCAACAATCAATAATATGGGTTTTCCCGAAAGCAGGCTCAATTGTTGATCCGTCTGAAAACTGTTCTGCACGGAAGATATACAGTTTGCACCGGATAAAGGTAAGGTTACGGTAACTAAAGTTCCACATTTATCGCCAGCACTATTAATGCTGACATGGCCATCATGCAGTTCTATAAACTTCTTAACTATATACAGCCCAATGCCACTTCCATCTTTACGTCTCTCTTTGTTTTTACTCTGAAAATAGCGGATAAAGACATAAGGAAGATCTTCATGCCTTATGCCACTGCCGGTATCCGAAATCTGTATAGTCACCGTTTCAGCTTCCTGAATTATACTAACTTCGATTTTTCCCCCTTCAGCAGGAATGAATTTAATCGCATTAGTGATTATATTTGATATTACAGATTCCATTTTTATCATATCCAGATTCATCCATATTTGTTCTCTATCGGATATGAGGACCGGCCTGATATTTTTCGATGCAAAAGCCACGGAGAAAGTATCCAGGATATTCCTTGTAAAAGAACATAATTCGATATTAGAGCGAATCAAAGTGTTCTCACTTGCACAATCAACCTGCTTGAAATCAAGCACTTCATGAATCAATGAATTTAATTTCAATGCATGTCCGTATACAGACTCCAGCCGCTTTTTATGTTCCGGCTTCTTAATTTCTGTAATCAGAGTACTTAAAGGAGCTATGATCAGGCTTAAAGGAGTCTTGAGTTCATGTGAAATATGAATGAAAAAGTCTAATTTCAGATTTGACAATTCTAATGTTTTCTCTTTCTCTATACGCTCATATTTCAGCTTGATATTCTTTCGGATATATTTTATGATAATAAAAGCGATACCTGCCAATATAAGTGTATATATAATATACGCTATCACCGATGCATACCATGGCGGAAGAATGGTAAAGCCAAACTCCGTAACCGGAGATATCCGGGGATTATCAAAGTTCCCACTCCGCATAAACAACTTGTACCTGCCGGGATGTAAATTGGCAAAAGAAATATAATTCCGTCCCGGCTCCAATTTATTCCATTGCTTCGTATTTCCTAAACGATAATAGAACTCTGTTTCTGACGAATAAGCTAATGTAGAAAACTCAAATGTCAGATTCTTCTCCGTATGCGGCAACTCTATCCTATTCTGGTATCGGATACTACTCCCGATATAATCCACCATAGGTAGCAATCGCTTGTCATTGCTTCTGACAGCTGTTATAATAACCGGACTTGCTTTCTTTTCTTTCTTTATAGCATGAGTGGGCATATAAGATATCCCATCATATCCTCCCCACAATATAACCTCATGTTGCTTGTCATAGAATCCTGCCTGATAATACCTTCCTGGAAAAGCGACACCTATTCTCTCCAAAGAAGTTACATCCCATGCCATGACTCCTTCTGTACACGAAACCCAGATATTCTTATTTTCCAATACGAAAGAATGCACCAGACTTCCTTTGGCTAATTCACCTATTTTCTCAATGGCACAAGTCAGGACATTGATTCTATAAAGTTCATTGTCCGACGAATACCAAATAGACTGTATTCCATCATAAATCATCTGATTCAGACAAATGTCCAGTATGCGTGTTTTTCGGGATTTACAGTCTATCCGGGCTAATCCTTTTTGAGTATTAACCCACATAAAACCATAATTATCAGCCTCTATCTGATAGGCAATCTCACTAAACTTTGTTGAAACAAGTGAGTCGGATAAATTCCATTCCGCCCGAAATAAAGCCTCATGATCGTGTGCAAGCAATTCTTGCTTGTCAACGATGAATATTCCACCCAGATAGGTTGTAATCCATAAATAACCATATTTATTCTCATAAACATCATATGCCCAATTAGCTTTCTTCTGATTCAGCCTGTCTACTATATTGTAATGTATAAACTTCTTTTTCTTTCTATCATACCTTGCCACCCCGGCATCCGTAGCAATCCACATGATATGATCACGATCTTCATATATACATCTGATTCGGTTGTGCAGAAGTAAACCGTCCGGGGTCTCTGTATTAAAGCATTTCACGTCACCATTTTCTCCAAATAGCAAAAGCCCGTTTGTCCCTCCTAGCCAATACCCTCCTTTGCTATCCTTATATATATGGGTAAAATGATTTCCATTCCTTTCATTTATCAATTCTGAAATATGAATAAACTGAAAAGCAGAGTCATCAATAATCAACGATATGCCATAATCAGTACCTAGCCAAACATTATTATTTTTGTCAATATAGATACATGAAATCACATTATTACACAAAGATTGTTCATTTTGCAAATCACGAAGTATATGGTTGACTTTCCCCAAATTCCGACTATAAATATACAAGCCATTATCCGTACCGATCACAATATTATTTTTATTATCAAAAGCCAACGCTTTAGAAGTATTTGACGGCAATACGAGAGATGTTTCTACATGAGAATCTTTAAAAGAATATTGGAGTAAACATCCTTCCGCCCCAATCCATAAGCAATTTTGCTGTTCATCCCACAGCAATGAATTTACCATCAGTTTCCGGAATTGCTCAGGCAATGAGACTGTTTCTCTCACTTGCTTTATGGGGTCATAACAACTCAAGCCATCATAAGAGCCTATATAAAGTTTGCCATTGGCAGGTGCAAATGCATAGACTATTGATTTACTTTTTCCGGACTCTAATGGCAGTTGCAAAATAGATCCATTCTGGAAATCATAATACAGTAATCCTTCATCATTAGTTCCAATCCAAAGTTTATCGTGCCAAACAGCCAAGGAACGAACGGATTTAACCACCTGAGTAGCCGGATACAGGTTCTCAAATTGCTCAGTAAGCAAATTAAAAAAACGTAATCCCCTATTAGTCCCGATACACAGATATTCTTTACTTATCTGTACTATTGCAGTGATATTGGCATATTCTATATCGGTTTCCTTTGCTAATTTATAGATTTGATATCCATCATAAGAGAACAGGCCACTTTTAGTACCAATCCATGTCAGTCCCGTATCATCTTGAAAAATTGCATTTACAATATTCGATTCTAGTGGGAAATATATATTCTTAAAACTTTTATATTGATAATTATGTGGGAAAACAGAAGGGAGATTAGCGGAGCCATACGCCTGCATACCCCAAACTAAAATATAAACAAGAAGAAGTGTTTGCTTACTAAGAATATTATTCTTTATAATCAGAAATCCTTTCATATATAAGGCCCATTCAGGCATTGGTTAAAGCGAAAGTAGTAATTAAATTCGATAAAGAGCATACTGAAACCATAAAAACAAAAAAAATGGAGCAAACCATTCAGCCAAAGGCTGTCCGCTTGCTCCATCCCCCACAATTAGATTATTTCCGGGGACCGGTATAATTTTCATACCAGTCTGTATATTTGGCCCCCTTTGACTCTGCCCATTTCGTGAAATCAGGATATTCACTGTCAATGCGCTGCCTTTCCGTTACCGGCTTGAAGCCCAATACAGGAATATCAATGGCAAACGGATATGCTCCTTCACGGTCAATGTAATAAGCATCCTTATTAGTGCCGATAAGCGACTGATTAGCTAAAGATGTGGCTTTATGCTTAGGTAAATGAACCTCTGTCCTATCCTTTTGTCCATCAGCATACTTTACAATGATATATGGATTATAACCTTTCAAATCATCTTTCTTAAAAGAAGCATTGAATTCTCTGGTTATTGTATACGTCTTGCCAATACTTTCCTTAACATTAGGTGTCACTATAATGGACGATGTTTCATTTTCTACTTTTACATCCGTTGAAGTCACTTTACCAAGTTGTCCGGGATCTATCTGATAAGCGAACGCATTTAAGAATGTAGCCCCATCGTGTACCGGAGTAAATGTATCGACTATCTTCGTTACCAGATTCTTGGTATTAAAAGAAACTTCACGCCTGTATTCCACTATTACATCATTCATGTCATAATCACCACCCGAAGGCCAGATGTCTTCAAACGCCAGCGTACCTTTAAGAGGTTCTACCGGATCCGGTTCCGGATCGTCTTTACCATCGTCAGGTTTAATAACAGGTCTATCAGGGTCGTCAATACTTCCTTCCGGAGTGGCATCTACATAGAACAAAAGGTCACAGTAACTTTGGTTCGCTCCATCTTCAACACCTATAATGGTCTTTCCACTCTTTTCATCTTTCACAGAGACAAATCCATTCTTAGTTAAATCGAATTCATTAGAAGTACGAAGATTTTTCGTCCTGATCTCATCCACTTTAACATCAGAATCTTTGTAGTACCCATTGTATCCATCAGCATAGAGAAACCAACCTACCGTATATCCTTCCGGAAATTCTTCTGTGGCATTACCACTCTCATCAAAATAGAGCAAACGTACTTTATTTCCACAGCTTAATATAGATAATAAACCTCCAAATTTTGAAAAAGCGACATCTGGAAATACAATATATTTTTTCACACTATTCACATCTACCCTCTCACCAGACTTATAAAAATAATACCCAAACGTATTATCAAAAGAAGCATCCCGATCAAGGAACACAACATCCAATTTGGTTTTCTCTTTTATCTTTATATTAGTAACCTCGGGTGCAACAAACAATCCTGAATTATCCACATTCGTATTATATGGATTGAAAAATTTCTTCAGTCGCTTCGTTACATCTGAAATATTCTCATCACCAATCTGATTCACAGACGTGATATAATCCTTATTAATGTAATCTTTACTAAGAGTACTGTTATTAAAAATATAAGTAAGATTTCCTCCCTCTCCCCATTTACACAGTGAATAAAGATTCTTAGACCTATCAATAGTATACGGTAGTTTTTCGTCATCAAACGAATATGCCCGTGTAGAAGGTCTTAACTGATTCACACTCATATCAAAGCTAACAGCATTGTCTTTAATTTCCATTTCCACACATCTGGGTAGTCCACAAGTTTCCGTACATAAATAGACTTTCTCCACTGAAGTCGGTATATTCATTTTCCCCTCATACTTTCCGTTCTTATCCGTATAAGTTTTGAATATAGCCTCCACTCCTTCTTTTTTCACCGACGTACCTTCCACCATAGGATCTTCGTCATAAACCTCTACAAGAGCAGTAAAACCCGGAACGTTATAGTTCACCAGAAGTTTCACATCACCACGCGTTTCAAAGCCAAAATATTCATCCGGATCAGGTAAAGGTTGTTTGCCTGCATCCGGATTATATACGTCTTTTTCCACGCATCCTGTCATCAGACCATTGAATACAATTGTGGCAATCACAATCATAGCGATTTTTAAGTACTTTTGTCTCATAAATACAATATTAAAATTACATAGTCAGTAGTAAACTACGTGCAAAATTAGGCTATATCAGCTGAGAGAAAAGACACAAAATGGACAAAGGCTAACACAAAAAAGACAAGTTTAGCATTAAAAAGATAAAGACATCTGATTATTAGTCAACTACAAAACTTTCCGATTTAAAATTACTATAATACCTCCCGGAAATAGCCGTAAACTTCAGCACACAATAATCCGGGTCCGTCACACCTTCCGGATAATACATGGTATCGCCTTCCTGCCATATCATCTCCTTACTGGAGGCGTCCGTCAGCACTTCCATTGTGCCGCGCAACATCACTCCCCTGAAGAATCGCGTATCACAAAAGTAAATACTTGCACGGTCATTTTTCCGGTATTGTGCAACACGCATCGACGAAGTGTTCGTGGTCAGGTAGATAACTTTTATCCCCTCCCTTTTCCGGGGCTGCAACATAGCTTTGATATTCGGAAAACCTTCTGCATCTACCGAACCGATAAAAGCAGTTTTCAACTTATCAATCATACCTCCTACTGTTTTCTCTGCATCTCTCATCATTTCATTATTTTATGGGTTATTGTTGCGGCAAAGATAAGCACGACACAGAACATCAATGCAATAAAAACAAAGGGAGAAATAGCACTTTTTACGGTTTATACAGTTTCCGGTAAGCTAACGGCGTCTCTCCCGTACACTGCCGGAAACAGCGCACGAAATAGGCAACGGTGGAGAAATGAAGTTCAAATGACAGGTCTGATATGGAAATATCGGTATAGATGAGCTGCTTTTTAGCCTCGTCCATAATCTTATTCAGGATATATTGTTTGGCACTGAGGTTCATTGCCGAATTCACAATCTCATTCAGATAGTTGGGAGTAATACAGAGCTTATCCGCATAAAACCGGACGGAATGTTGTTCTTTCAGGTTCGCTCCGACCAGTTCTACAAATCTGCTGACGTGAATGCTACCGGCTTCCTTATCCTTCTCTACCTGAGATAGTATATTCAGATAGCCCCGGTTCAGCAGCATAAGGGCTTCGTAAAGCAATGCCCTCAGCACATGCACATCATTCTGTCTGTACAAGCCGATTTCTGCCTTTATATCATGTAGAAGCTGCATCATGCGCTTATAAAGTTCATCAGACAAATGGAGTTTAGAAGCTGTCTTTTCCGGGTTGAAGAACGGGAGATGTTGCACAAACAAAGGGTCCTTGAAGAAGGAAGACAAGAACTCATCTTCAAAAATCAGCGCATAACCATCTGCAATATGGGCTGTATCCCAATTCCGTATTTCGCCGGGTTTGGAGAAGAACACATCGCCGGGAATTGCTTCACATATCTGATTATCAATCGAGAATCTCCCCTCTCCTTCCGTAATGAAAGTAATATCATAATAAGTCAACGTATGCGCAGCCCCTTCAGCCAGAAACCGCTTCACGTATTTCAGTTCCACGACATCCACTAAAAGTTCACTCCCATACTTATGCTTATAAAACGTATACCGGGGGATTGATTTCTTCATTTAGTAATCTCTTATTTATGAATAAACTCTTACCATGAAATTACAACCCGCAAATATATTCATTCCTGTCATAATTCCACTTGCACACCTGATTTAAAATTATGTTTTTCGCATCTGCCGGTGATATTTAGAATGAATATTTATTTCCTTGTCATTTCTTTTACTAACTTTGACAATCAATACATATAAAAATTACTCTGATGAAGAAACAGTTTACCTTATTACTAATGGGAATACTTGTTCCTGTTTGCATCTATTCCCAGGATATTTCAGGTGCGTGGAACGGAAAATTATCACTCCCTACCGGTTCACTCACCATTTGCTTCAATCTGCAAAAGACCGAACAAGGTTATACATCCACCTGCGACAGTCCGGATCAGGGAGTTAAGGGTATTCCTACAGAATCAACCCTTTTCAAAGATTCGGTACTAACGATTCAGATTCCCAATATACATGCCTCTTATAAGGGAAAACTCGGAGCGGACAACAAGATATATGGAAACTTCACACAAGGCATTCCATTGAAATTAGATTTGGAAAAAGGAGAATCCGCCAAGATGAACCGTCCGCAAGAGCCTCAACCGCCTTTCCCTTACAAAGTGGAAGACATAACCGTTGAAAATCCGCAAGCCGACATCATACTTGCCGGAACATTGACTTTGCCTGAACAAGGGAGTAAATTTCCTGCAGTAGTATTAGTGACTGGTAGTGGCCCGCAAAACAGGGATGAAGAAATCATGGGACACAAACCTTTCTTAGTGATTGCCGATTACTTAACCCGCAACGGAATAGCCGTTTTGCGCTGTGACGATAGAGGTATAGGCAAGTCGAAAGGAGTATATGCATCCGCCACGAATGAAGATTTTGCCAGCGATGCGGAAGCTGCTTTCCAGTATCTGAAAAGCAGGAAAGAGATAAATTCCAAACAGATAGGAATCATCGGGCACAGTGCCGGAGGAACCATAGCTTTTATGCTGGCTGCCCGGAATAAAGAAGTGGCTTTCATCGTTTCGTTGGCAGGCGCCACCATTCAGGGAGACAGCCTGATACTAAAACAAAGTGAGATGATTTCCAAATCCAGCGGTATGCCGGATGCTGCATGGGAATTGACTAAACCCGTGCTACGCACCCGCTACGCTTTATTAACCCAGGATAAGAGTACAGAAGAAATCCGGAAGGAATTGTATGCCAATGTTGCGCAAACACTTTCTCCCGGACAATTGCAAGACCCCAATGTCATGAAACAGGCAGAGGCTCAAATGAACTCAATGCTCTCCCCCTGGTATTTGCATTTCATGAGATATGACCCTACTTCCGACTTAAAGAAGACCAAATGCCCCGTGCTGGCTCTCAATGGAGAGAAAGACCTGCAAGTAGACGCCGACATGAACCTCGGAGCAGTGGAACAGTGGGTGAAATCCAACGGAAACAAGCAAGTCACCACTAAAGAATATCCCGGCCTGAACCATCTGTTTCAAGCGTGCAAGACTTGTACTATCAGCGAATACGGACAACTGGAAGAAACAATTAGTCCGGAAGTTCTGAAAGATATGTCAGACTGGATTCTCAAATTGAAGAAGAAATAAATATCCGGAGGTTACCCCGATGCTTATTTACCTACAAACTTGAATTCACGCTCATTGTATCTGTCGCCGACATTGGGGTACTTCTTCAACAGATGTTCTATGTCCGCAATATCTTCGGCAGACAAATCCACATCAGCAGCTTTTGCATTCTCTTCCAGATACCGGGAGCGTTTGGTTCCCGGTATAGGAATGAGATTTTCACTTTGTGCCAACACCCAGGCCAAGGCAAGCTGTGCAGGAGTAATCCCCTTCCCCGCTGCGATTTCCGCAAATCCGGCAGATAACCTTTGATTGTTTTCCCAATGTTCGCCGTTGTAGCGGGGCAGATGCTTTCGGTAATCATCCGTTCCCAGAGCTTCCACATGAATTGTATTAGTCACCAGTCCCCTGCCTAAAGGTGAAAAAGGCACCAGAGTAATCTCCAATTCTTTCGTCAATGGCACTATTTCCTTTTCCACATCACGAGTCAGCAAAGAATACTCACTCTCAACGGCGGCAATGGGATGCACGGCATTAGCTTTCCTCAAAGTTTCGGGAGAGCACTCGCTCAGTCCCAGATAACGGACCTTGCCCTCTTTTACCAGTTCAGCCATCGCCCCTACCGTTTCCTCAACAGGAACAGACGGATCTATCCGGTGGGCATAGTACAAATCTACCGTCTCAATCTTCAACCGTCTGAGGCTTTTCTCCACCGCCTGCCTGACATATGCGGGAGAACCATCCACATAGCTCTCGCCTCCTCCAAACACGCTGCCTTTCTCATTACGCAACCTGAAACCGAACTTCGTCGCAATAAAAATTTGATTTCTCTTTTCGCACAGCACTTTAGAGAGCAATTCTTCATTGGCTCCATTGCCATAGACATCCGCCGTATCCCAAAAGTTCACGCCAAGTTCCAGGGCACGATGCAACGTTGCCATACTCTCTTTCTCATCCGCCGTTCCATACGCAGCACTCATCCCCATGCAACCCAACCCTATTGCAGACAGTTGCACATCCGTTTTACCTAATTTTCTATACTTCATAATTCTACTATTTAAGTCGATGCAAAATTAGGCGATAGCACACGGATGGATTAGCACTATTCAAAGCATCATTTGTACAAATCAAATAGTTGCCTGTTCCCGCACTTTGGTCGGTGACTGATCGGTATGTTTACGATAGAATTTACTGAAATAGGAAATAGATTCAAAGCCCAGGCTGAATGCAATTTCAGATATGGAGCGATTGGTATGCTGCAAATATTGGGTAGCTTCTTTGACGACTCTTCCGGCAATCAGTTCGGATGTCGTTTTTCCGGTAGTCTCTTTAATAGCCTTATTCAGATGGTTGACGTGTACGGACAACCGGTCGGCATAATCGGCAGGAGTATGCAAAATCAGTGTGGCACGGGGGTAATCTACCGGAAACTGTCTTTCTAATAGTTCAAGAAACAATTCGGCAATGCGTTGCGAAGCATTCGGATGCGATTCATACTGATTGATATCCTGCATCTTCACAGCCGTATGTATCAATAAATGCAGATAACACCGCAATACATCGGACTTGCCTGCATAGTCAGATTGCAGTTCCTCCTGCATCCGGGCATATATGTTCTGCACATTTGCCAATTGCACTTCATCCAAAAAGAAAACCTTATCACCCGTCAGCCTGAACAAAGGCGTATTTGCTAAAGAGCCGTTCTTCTCTTCCGTTCGTACAAACTGTTCATTAAAGATGCAAAACATTCCTTTCTGTTCTTCACTGACTGACTCCCACGCATAAGGCACCAAAGGATTAGAGAATAACAAGGCAGGACGGTCCACCAATATCCATTTATCGGCATAATACAATTTTCCCGTCCCCACTATCAGAGTCACTTTATAGAAATCCCGATAACTGAATTGCACCGTCCCGAAGTTACATTGCCGGAAGAAGAGATTGAAATATTCTTTCTCTTTGGAATACACGGCATCCGGCTTCGGGTCGTAGCATTGTATTCTCTTATAGAATTGAGGAATTGTTTCAGGCATAATGCATATCTGTTTTGCTACAAATTTACAGATTCTTCTTTAATTCTACCGCAACAGAATAGACTAATAGTGCTCTTTACATCAGCATTTGAGAATTAGAGACTATACAGGCCCTGAAATTCATAAGAGTTTCTTTATTTGTTTTATCAAGTCTTCCATCTTTCGCTTATTCTTTTCAATCATTCTCGGCCGTAAAAAGAACCAGTTAAAACCGATCCATAAAAGTACAACAGAATATGCTGCCACACCGAATAGTAAAGACCTTTTCAAAGTATATTCATACATATAGAGTCCAATTCCTGCGGACAATAAAAAGAAATAGAGGTTCAACAGTTTGGTCTGCATGATATGTTCCCTGCTTCTAACCTTTAGCAAAGCATTCAAGTAATCCATATTCGACTGTTTCTCGTCTATTTTCCTATATAATGAGGTCAGCTTATAATTAAACAAGATGACAATTCCCATTGGCAAGACTGATAGCATAATTCCGATTTTAGTACTTACTAATTGAGGCTCAAAGTATACCCAAATAAAGATAATAAAAAGAATAGTAAGCAATAAGACTGCATTAAGGATTACTGTTCTCCTGATCCCCTTTCTCCTGAAGCTTTTTATTTTTCCAAGTATATCCGACTGGTCAACAGCCGGAACCGCCTGCTTGTTCCACAACTCCCTAATATCTATATCATTTTCCATATTCTTTCATTTTCTTTGTTAACAACGCTTTTATACGATGGATTTTCACCCGGATATTACTCTCGGACAATCCTACGATTTGTGCAATATCCGATTGCCTGACATCTTCCAGTTCCAGCGAAATAATGATACGGTCTATCTCCGGAAGTTCGGCTATAGACTTATACAATATGCGAATCTGAGGTTCGATATCTACAACTTCCTCCTCGGGCAAATCAACAGGTAATTCGGTTGAAACGATTCGTTGCTGCCGTTCCAATTGGCGAAGGCAATTGTTGGTTGCAATACGGAATATCCAAGTACTGATATTGGCTTCATTCCTAAAAGCAGGCAGATGTTGCCATACTTTGACAAATGTGTCCTGAGCCATATCCTGCGCTAAATTATAGTCGTTTACGTATCCCATACACAAACGGAATATTTTGCCCCAGTATTCCTTATATATTACTTCAAATTCCACTATTTATTCTTTAATGAATTCACGTATCTGATTCATAAACCACTCTTTATCGTCAAACATCACGAAGTGTAACCCTTTATCGGCATATTCAAACTGCACTGTGGACAAGTTTTTATATTGTTCTTTTATAACCGCTTCTATATTCCTGAAATGAGGTTCCAGTAAAATCAAAGAAGGAACCGTTATGCTCTTTATCCGTTCCCTCAAATCGGTATTCGAGAAATCACAATACATTTTAGCGAATGTTTCCCTGTCGGACTTCAATCCCCAACTTACGATCTCATCGAATTTCGATGAATCGGTAGTAAGACTTGCAGCACTCATTCTTTGCATCTGGGCAAATTGTTCTTCATTCATCGCAGTAATCCGGTTAATCATCTCCGAGCAATCCTTAGCAGGAACCGACTTAAATTCCGGATTGGTCAGAGCCATTAAACAAGGCAGAGCATCCACTACTACAATTTTCACGGCAAGATAAGGAAAATCAGCCGCAACTGCAAGTGTCAAGCCTCCTCCCATACTGTGACCAATAAGAATCGGCTTTTCTATATTCTTCTCTTTTATAAACCGGACTATCTGCATTTTCCAACTCTCAAATGAAGGATTCTTTTCCGGTGCAACTCCTGAAAAGCCTGCCATCGTCAAAACGTAGCAAGTATAATCCTCCTTCAACACTTCAACACTTTCCTTCCATACATCTCCCGAACAGGCAAAGCCGGGAATAAATACAATGGCCTGTTTTCCCGTTCCTGACTTGACTACTGAAAAAGGATAATCTTGCGCTAAAGCGAAAGAAGAAGCAAGAAATGCCACTAAGATAAAAAATAGTTTCTTCATTATCATTCGTTTTTTGATTTACCCTTTAGATACGGGAAAGTTCAGAATGTTACAGAAAAGAAGAACTTATTCAGAAGTCATTTTTATGTAAAAAGATACTATTCAGAAGTCTATTTTTTAGTACTAAAATCAAATATAATGCTAATGCTTATTTTCTACGAAGTAGATGCTCATAATTAATTCGTATATTGAGTATTTGTCATTCTGAGCTTGTCGAAGGATCTCTTCTCTTACTTGTATAGCGCAGCTTTATGCCGAGAGAGTAGATCCTTCAACAAGCTCAAGACGACAGATACTCCGCTAACAACAAGCAGGTAGCATACCTAAATAGTTACAGAATTATTCATTCTCCGTTAAAAGGTATTAATATTAATACTTCACCAATATCTTTATTTGGATATTAGTATTAATATTAATACCTTTGAAAAGTCAAACAATAACACATAAGAGATGAAAGTTTATAAAGTAAAAGAGATCATTAAAATGCTGGAAGCTGCGGGATGGTACTTGAGTTACTGTAAAGGTGACCATCGACAGTTTAAGCATCCGGACATAGCCGGAAAGGTGACGGTGAGAGGGAAATTAAGTGAGGATTTGGATCAGTTTCTTTTAAACAGTATTTGGAAACAAGCAGGGTGGAAATAACCACCTCGCATAAAAAAATAAAGCGTATGGTAACTATAAAAGTAAATATTGGATGGTGTAATAAGAATTATGCAGCATCCGTTGATGAACAGGTCCCGGGAGCGGTAGTGGCTACCAATAAAACATTTGAAGGGGTGAAACAGGCTATTGCTGAAGCTGTTGCTTTCCATGTGGAGGGTATGCAGGCAGATGGGGATGAGGTCGCTGCTTGGTTGGCTGATGGGGATTATCAGTTTGAATGGGTACTTGAGACATCGGCTTTGTTGCGCAGCTGCGAGAAATATACTTCTATAGCTGCTATTTCACGGGCTACGGGGATAAATGAACAGTTGCTTAGTCATTATGCTAATGGGATTAAAACGCCTCGTAGACAACAACGAGAACGTATTGTAGAAGGACTTCATAAAATTGGGCGTGAATTTTTATCAGTTGTGTAGTTATTGTTTGACAGCAAATTATACAACTTGATTTCCGGGGCTTCCACGAGTTGGAAGCCCTTTTTCGTGTTTGTTTTGGTATGGTATTATGATACGCTCCCACCTGAAAATAATCCATCCATCTCCAATCATCCCACCTTCTCCAAAAGATAAACCGTCCCCCTATTCGACTTCTTACAAGGAATGTCCAGTTTCCGAAGTGAGCGGCCGAAGCATGCTATTTTACTGATTGACAATCTGTCCCTGGTCTTGGTCTGCAAATAGTTGAAAATTTCCATGGCAGTCAGCCACTCTCCCGCCTCTTCACTTTCCGCAGGCTGGAAGTAGCTACTGAAAAGCTGCTCAAGCGGAGTGACCTGTTCAAAATCGCGATTGGTTTGTTTCAGAATCGCCTCATCTTTATCGTCCAGCCAGTAACGTTCACCTTTATATATGTCATGCATGGCCTGGGCATACAACTGCCTGTAATTGATGGCAACATTCGTATCGATAGGTGCAGTCACCTCAATGCAGATGAAGCGGCGGCTACCACTGGGATCGGTCAGCAAATCCATCTGATTGCTCGTACCGATGAACGAAGCGTAACGGCGCACCTCCTGAATACTGCTCGCATAAGGTTTCCGCAGATTAGCCACCGGCTTCTGAAGCAAATGTTTCAGAAAGCCCTGCTGATTGAGATTAATCTGGTCGAATTCATCCAGATTGACCAGCATAAAGCGTCCCAGATAGCGTTCGGCATCCTGCTTGCTCTTAAAGTCAAGACTGTCCGTATAGCCAAAACGCAACTCGGGTGGCAGAATAATGCGGCAATACGTAGATTTCCGAAAACCTTGCGCACCTACCAACAGAGGCGACGTACTGTTGCCATGCTGCCGGTCGAGTCCCCGCCAATGCGCCACCATACTGAGAAACCAGCGATAGAACAGCTCCCGCCAATATGGATTGTTGCACGGCACGAGGTCGGCAAGCGCCCGGATGCGGTCTTTCCCATCCCAGCGGCCCACACCGTAAAGATATTCCTCGACCGGATTGTACAGAGGCACGAAGTCGGACGTCAGATAGCGTTCCACATCTCTGTCCCAGGCACGGATACCTTCTTTCAGGGCATTGATGGCAATACTGTTGCGCGCCCTGCGGTCCATAGTCTTAAAATAAAAATGAATGGAATCGCGCTGGCGGAACTCAAGGTCATTCAAGACCGTATTATAGCGGAACTCATAGCGGCGTCCCATAAACTCCTCCAGCCTCAACGCGGTGTCCTGTTCGGGAGTCAGTGCGCTCTTTTTGCCGAAACCTTTACATTCCTGATACAGGTTATGAAGTATAGTGCGCACCGTCTGCTCATCGGACTGGCGATAATAATGAATCAGCACCTGCCGCACCACTTCCTCTTCCGGTATGCCTGCTTTGTAGCAGTGTTCGGCAAGGTGGACGAGCAAAGGCTGTAAATCATCGCCCCGCCTCCAGTTCTCCAGCTCGCGGAAAGCCTTGTCGAGCGCACTCTCAAAAAGCATGACAAATGTTTGCGAAGTCTCATAGCCCGGCTCCATCCGCAGCAACGGATTTTTCTCCGCCAGGCGACGTTGCCGGAAAGTCTCTTCTCCGGGCAAGGAGAAGGGCTGTTCCAGACAAAACGATACGGCAGCCGGATTATATTCGGGCTGTTCATCCAGCGTCATGCGGCAACTTTGTGTCAGCGAAGGTTCTCTCAAAGTAATGGGAAACGGGAGTAACGGCTGGTAACAACTTACAGCCAACCTGTAGGCATGCGCATGGAAAAGCATCGCCTCCTGTTCCCTTTTAGGCAGATTTCCGTCAGGCAGGGCAAAACACACCCATATCTTCACGCTCTTTCCGCTGGAACCGCAAAAAGCGGCGAAAGTCTGCGGCAACAACATGGCTTGCCGCTTCACCAGGTCAGCTTCTCCCAAACCTGCCAGCTTTTTCACTTCCAGCTGCACCAGTCCGTTGTATTGCTTCATCTTCCGCCCGCCATCTTTGGTACGGGCATACTCCAACGCGGGATAAATACGCGGCAATTTGTCAATATGCTCGTACATCGCATGGGTTCCTTCCAGTTCCGGCAGGACGGTTCGGAGTCCTGTCACATACCCGGCTTTTGTTTCCGATTTCATTTTCTCCATCAGCACACCGGCGTCACAGACTGTGAGCATTTCCTTACCACTCTCTTTGTCATGTCTTATCAAGGTGATTCTCATCCAATTATGTTTTTGAAATTTATTTATTTACATCCTTCCCGTTACGGGACTGCTAAAGTACAACATTAGAAAGGCAAAGTCAAGCTTTCAGGACTATTTATTGCACATTTACTGAAATAAAATCCAACTGCGCCACTTCAATCAAAATACATCAATAATAATTGAGAGAAACATAAGGAATCACTTGACTCACCCTTATTTATTTTGTATATTTGCAGTAACGGGAACAGGGTGTCAACCCAGGTGAACAGGCCCGTCAATATGGGTTGACGGAACCGTTCACCAAGGTTGGCAGAGCTGTCAATCTTGGTTGACGCACACCCCTGCCGTTACCTAAACGTAACTATCCCTTATGTAAAACAAATTAATGCATCATTCATTTAAAAACAAACAACGATGGCAATCTTATTCGAGTGGTATGAAAACCCGGTAGCCCCAAGCCAACCTCAGGAGGAAACGAAACTTCACGCACGCATCACGCTCAACGGCACAGCGGACACGGCCAGGCTGCGGCGAAAAATTCAAGAACGTTGCTCACTAACGGAAACGGATGTAAGCGCCGTGCTCGATGCCCTGTCGCATGCGATGGGCGACGAACTGGCAGAAGGCAAACAGGTGCATCTGGATGGGATCGGCTATTTCCACCCCACTCTGACTTGCACGGGTGAAATCACCAAAGATACGAAACGGAAAAATACGAAAGTAAAACTGAAAGGCATCAAGTTCCGGGCGGACCAGACTCTGAAAAATGAAATCGGCGCCGTCCGGCTGAAAAACATCAAGCATAACGGGCACTCCAATAAACTGACGGACGAAGAGATTGACCGACGGCTGACGAATTATTTCAGCGAACACCGGATGCTGACCAGATGTGACTTCCAAAGAGTATGCGGCATGATGAAATCGACTGCAATGAGGCATATACGGCGCCTGAAAGAGGAAGGAAAGCTGAAAAATATCGGAATTCTGACACAACCGCTATATGTGGCAAATCCGGGCTATTATGGTGTAACAGAAGAAGTTAAAATGTAGAACTGTTAAAAACGGAGTGAGGGCAAGCAAGTTGCTCTCACTTTTTATTTTGCCATCACTATAATTAATACTCTAAGAGACAATTCATTGACATATCAGTGAGAGTAGTGAGAGCAAATTGCACAAAACTATTTTTCAGATTCTGAATCTTGAGCGAGCTCATTTTCCAGCAGGGCAAACGCTCAATGATCTGAACAGGTCTCTTTTATGGAGATTTGAGGCAAACGAGATTTTAGATATGGATTTCAATTAATCAGTATTTATCTCTTTCCGGAGCGGTTATGAATGGAACAGGTGATTATTGCGCAGCTCAAGGCTGAAAGCCTTAGGCTGCGCTAAGTTATCATTTGATTCCTTTTTTCCGTTATGAATCAGTTGACATATATTTATTAAGCAAGCACCCTGACTTAAACACAAATTACACAATGCTAAATTTTTGTTAATTTCACTTTCGGTTATCGAACTATTCTTCAGACACAATGTTGTCATAAGCAAATAGCAAACTTAAACATGAATTAAAGAAATAAAATTATGAAAAAGGAATTAGTCACTGAACATTAGATATTTACCCAAGCGAATCAAGGTAAATACGGAAAATTAGCATAATAACCTAAACTCATAATTTCTCAAATTCTGAAGAAAAGGCAAAACGCTTCAGAATATAAGAATTTTGCAATATTACCAATTAATTATTATTTTAATTATGAAAAAGTCAATTATTCTATCAGTTTTTGTAGCAGCAGCATTCACAGCGAATGCTCAGACTACTGTACAAGGCAGCAAATTCACAGACAACTGGTCTGTAGAACTAAAAACCGGCATGATAACTCCCCTAACCCACAGCGCATTCTTTAAGAACGCCCGTCCGGCTTTGGGACTTGAGTTTACCAAGCAACTGACTCCTGTTTTCGGACTGGGTGTTCAAGGTATGGGATATATAAATACTACGAACAGCAAGACAGCTTTCGATGTTTCCGACCTTAGCTTATTGGGTAAGGTCAACTTGATGAACCTGTTCGCAGGTTATACGGGCGTTCCCCGCATATTCGAAGTCGAAGCCGTGGCCGGTGCGGGATGGCTGCACTACTACATGGACGGCCCTGGAGATGTGAATTCCTGGTCCAGTCGTTTCGGACTGAACTTCAACTTCAACCTTGGCGAAGCTAAAGCTTGGACGGTAGGAGTAAAACCGGCACTGGTATATGATATGCAAGGTGATCACAACCGGAGCCGCTTCAATGCAAACAATGCGGCATTTGAGCTGACGGCAGGCGTAGCTTATCACTTTGGTGGCAGCAACGGAAGCCATCACTTCACTTTGGCGAAACTCTATGATCCGGCCGAGATAAGCGACCTGAACAATTCTATCAATAATCTTCGCTCGCAAGTGAATGAGAAGAACGGTCAGATCAATGTTGACGCACAGAAGATCAGTGCACTGCAACAGGAAGTCAATAACTTACAGAACCGGGTAATTCCTGTTGAGACGGTAGTGGAAACCAGCCGTATTCCGGAATCCATCATTACTTTCAGACAAGGTAGATCTACAGTCGATGCCTCTCAGTTGCCAAATGTGGAACGTGTAGCTTCTTACATGAAGAAATACGCAAATACAACAGTGGTAATTAAGGGATACGCTTCACCGGAAGGTAGTGCCGAAGTCAATGCAAGAATAGCTAAAGCGCGTGCCGAAGCTGTAAAAACAATCTTGGTGAATAAGTATAAAATCAACCCGTCACGTATTACTGCCGAAGGTCAGGGAGTGGGTGACATGTTCACAGAACCGGATTGGAACCGGGTTAGTATCTGTTCTATTATTGAAGATGCCAAATAAACAAAAGGCTAAAAAATAGAGTAAATTCATGTAATGTAAGGGTTATCTTCTTGAAGAGGATAACCCTTTTTATTATGACATTACAGCCAGCCAGCGATTGATATTGCGTTTCTCAACACTGAATTCCACACCGAGTTTTATCACTTCACGCCCGTCAGCCTGATAAGGTATCAAATAATCTTTCTCACCAATTTGCTTCAACGCCGCTTCCGCAGTATCATGCAATTTAAATTCGAAGACGTAAATGTATTGAGGGGTTTTCACCACAGCATCTGCACGTCCACGGGCACTTTGTACTTCAACCTGAGTAAATTGCCCCATCAACTTAAAGACAAGATAGAACACAACTTGATAGTGACGTTCAGTCTGCTCATTCAATTCGTAAGGGAAATCGGCAAAGAAAGCCTGCAAGCGGGTGAGGAAAGCATCATAATCGCCACTCTCCAATTCGTTGACGAATTTACCGACATAAAAGCCCTGATCTTCATTCCTCACTCCGGTATAGAACGGCACAAGGAAATTGATAAAACCGTAACGTACTTCGTCATTGGGAAACTCCAACAGATAGCTACGAAAACGTTCATTAAAACCCTTGATTGTCAGATAGCCGCTTTGGTAAATCAATGGAATAGGATTATTGGAATCCACCCGATACTCGGAGAATACGGAAGACGGGGCTTCAATGCCATTGAGCAAAATACGCAAGTCATATTTTGTTTTTTGTAAGATATGGACAAGGAAAGTCGGAGTACCGGTCTGAAACCAATAGTTGTCGAACTTATAACCGTCAAATACATTGAGTACACTGAATGGGTTAAAGACACCTTTAGCAAACTCACAGAAATGATAACCGTCATACATAGCTTTCATTCTCTGAAGAGTTTCTCCCCCGATCAACCCATTGGCTTCAGCCAAATGCTGGAGTTCCGGAGTAAAAACTTCGACTAACTCCTGTTCGGTGATACCGCAAAGTGTGGCATACTGAGGCTTCATGCTGATATCATTCAACTGGTTCAGATCACTGAACACACTGACTTGCGAGAATTTCGTCACTCCCGTAATGAAGACAAAACGCAGATAGCGGTCAGCACTCTTCAATACACCGTAGAAGGCTTTCAAGGTTGTGCGATACTCTTCCAACAACTCATCATCACTGTCAAGGGTTTGCAGCAAAGGTTTGTCATATTCGTCTATCAAGACAACTACACCGCAACCGGCTTGTTCGCTGGCACGACGGATGATGCCGGAGAAACGTCCGGAAAGAGTAACTTCCCTCGCATCTCTTCCAAAACGATCCTCCCACATATTCAAGCTATTATCAAGAATATTATGCAGCCGTTCCAGTGAATCATACTTTTCCGCATTCAAGTCCAAGTGCAGCACCGGATACTTCTTCCATTCCGTCTCCAACTGTTCGATAGCCAGTCCTGTGAACAGTTCTTTTTTCCCTTCGAAGTAAGCCTCGAAAGTAGACAAAAGCAAACTCTTACCGAAACGGCGGGGGCGGCTCAGGAAATAAGGAGTTTCCGTGGAAGCTATCTTCCACACAAATTCGGTTTTATCCACATACAGATAGTTACCTTCCCGAATCTTTCCAAACGTCTGTATCCCGATAGGGAGTTTCCGCAACTGAGGATTATATGCCATTGTCATACACTTTTCTTTATTAGTGCTTCAAAGGTAATCATTATTTTCATAATATCTTGTTTCCTGCATATCAAAGTTAATGACCACGCCTTACATAAAAATGAGGAGCAAAGTCAATACTATCATTGTCTTTGCTCCTCATCTCTTTTATTTATTCCATCATTTAAAGTAGCCCACAGGGTGATTCAACATAGGAATCTGCGCGTCTTTCAGTTTTAAGACTTTCTTTAGCTGAGCGGCATCCATCGAACCACGCGGCACTGTAGCCAATTTGGCAACAGAACAGAACAAAGAAATATTCTGCGAAACAATGCCGACATCCAGCGCTCCCACTACTTGATTCTGTGTTTTTTGAGCATCACCAAAACGGGAAACATCACTAACCAATACCAAAGATAACGGAGCTGCTTTCACAAAGTTCTGTCCGCCGGCAACCGCATCGCGATAATCTCCTTCAGAAACCAGAATTAACTGATGATTTTTTGCGTCATACAAATAGCTCCCTTCGGGCAGTATCACATACACATCTACATCCTGCTTATTCAAAGCCGACGGAGCAGTCCGTTTTCCAGACTCCGGACGGTTGATTCCGTTAGCAGCCCATAACAAATCCGACAAGTCGGCAAGACTCAACGCCTTCGAAGCATATTCGCGTGTAGACTGACGTTCGGACAGTGCTTTCATTACTGCACCAGCACGGCTCAAATTAGGTTTCGGTAACTTAACTACCTTATCAGCAGCAGAAGCAGCCACTGAAAGCACTAAACAAACTAACAATAGTTGTACTTTTCTCATAACTGTGGTATTTTAAAAGTTATGAGGCAAATATAATCAAAAAAGGGAACCCATTTTTATTTTTTGAGTATTCTCTTTAAATAGTTGACATCCAACAATAAATTCACGGTCTCAAAGTTTCCTTTATAGAACGTCGCCCAGTTATTGAAAACACAAGGCAATTCCTTTGCTTTTTGCAACGTATCTACTTGAATGAAGGAGACCGGAACATCATTCACTTCACAATACTGCTTTACGTTCTCAATGCTTTGACAGATATAGGGGCATTGCATATCATAATAAACAGTCAGTTCTTTGTTTTCAATCTCTAATTTCTTAGCATTGGGAGCGAACTCAGGTGTTGTCCCGTCAAAAGAAAGGGCAAGCAATTCATACCCATTATCGGTAGTATCAACCACCTCAAAGCCAAACTTCTTCGCAAATGACTGGTCGGAAAGCCAGGATTTTTGTTTCTTCGCTCCAAGCATACAAACACCGGATTTTCCTTTTTCTTTGGCATCAGCCAGGCAGTACTCCATCAACGCGCGTCCATACCCACTTCCTTTCGGACCACCCGTAACCCAAAGGCAATACACATAATAATAGTTGTCGCCAATGATAGGTACCCAAGCCATTTCAAGAGGAGCATATTCAATGAAAACGCAGCCTTTCACATTCAACTTTCTGAAGACATGTCCTTCCTTCAAGCGTTCTGCAAGCCATTGCCGCTTTGCTTCAACGCCCGGATGATGCTTTTTACTACGGATAATGCAGCATAAATGCTCACTGGCAAGGTTTTCTGTTGTCAGGTTTATAAAATCTGTATTCATTAGATAGTCTTATTTCTGTTCAATCACAAATATACATGTTTTTCTTACTCTTTTCCTCAAGAAAGCCGGAAAACAGAAAAAAAACGCTATACTTGCAAATCAAAATATAGTAATAACAGGCCACGATAATCATGTTATTAAATCTAACAGAAGAACAAATTATACAATTAGCCCCGGATGCCGCTTCCGTGAAAGCGGGAAAAGGCTTAGCGACAAAAGCCAAATGGGTACTGCTGGAACACAGTGACCGTGCCATCTGGGGACACTGCCAGGGAAGTGGAAAGACTCCATACCAGACCGTAGTCGATACAAAAAATATTGCATTCAAATGTTCGTGCCCAAGCCGGAAATTTCCATGTAAACACGGGTTGGGACTTTTATTTCTGTATGCCGCGCAAACTGATTTATTCAAAGAAACGGACGAACCGGACTGGGTGACCGCCTGGCTTTCCAAACGGGAAGAAAAAGCGGAAAAGAAAGAGCAGAAAGCCAAAAGCGATGCTCCCGTAGACGAAGCGGCACAAGCCAAACGGCAAGCCATGCGCCATACCAAAGTGCTGAACGGTATAGACGAATTGGAAATCTGGATGAAGGACTTGTTGCGCAACGGGTTAATCAACATACCGGAACGGGCTTATACTCTTTTTGACGGTATTGCCCGCCGCATGGTCGATGCACAGGCTCCCGGACTTGCCAACCGGTTGAGAACCATTCAGGAAATCAACTTCTACAATGAAACCTGGAAGTACAAACTGACCGACCAACTCGGAAAGCTCTATCTGCTGATGAAAGCTTATAAAAATCTGGAACAGCAACCGGAAGACTGGCAGAATGAAATTCGTACCCAGATAGGTTACCCGCAGGCTAAAGAAGAGGTGCTGGCAGGAGAAGCCATTGAGGACCAATGGATAGTACTCCACAAAAAGAGCCAAAAGGTGAATGAACTGAACAATGATATTTACTGGCTGCATGGTCAGCAAAGCAACCGTTTCGCCGTTTACCTCAGCTTCACGACTCCCGGCTCATTGCCCGAATACAACCTTGTACCCGGAAGCATCTATCACGCCAAACTCTGTTTCTACAAAGGAGTAGGCAATCTGCGCGCACTGTTCAAGGAATGCGAATTATCCGGTGAGACATACGTTCCGCATTTTTGCAGCAACCTGCAGGAAGCCGCAAGCCGATACAGGAAAACGCTGCAAGTCAATCCGTTTACCGAAAACGTACCTATATTGGTAGAGAACATCAGGCTGTCCGCACAAGGAAAGCAACTGTACATACAAGACGTGAACGACGAACGCATGCCTGTGCAGATGCAGGAAACAACGAAAACAGACATCCTTGCCGTCACAGGCGGAAAGCCTTTTGCAGCTTTCCTGCTGGCGGATGCCAATTGCTGGGAACTGAACACGATGTGGTATCAATCTAACTGTTATATTTGGAGAGATGAACATAACTGAGCCAATCATAAATGCAGCATTACTGGGAACTGCAACCAAAGAATTCACCCCGTCCGGCTTCCCGGAAGCATTGGAAGAGAACTTCCGCCTCCTGCAGGAAAAAGCCGAAGATGCGGAAGCCGCTTTCTATCAGATAGCAGCGTTAACCTTCGCCTATCAACGTGCCGGAACAGAACCGCAACCCGCCGAAGAAACCACTGCCATCAGTGAAGCTCCGGAAGACAGCCTGCCTTACTTTGACCGTGCCGTCGGCGAAATGCTCGTCCAGATGGTGAACGAACGCAACCGATACCTCTTATTATATGCTTACCGGAAAGCGGTGCGATGCAACAAGCTGATTCCGCCTTTCTACCTGCGCCCGTTAATCTCCCGAGCCTACGACCGCAACAACCCCGACAAGCACGAAGAACAGTCATTGCTCTCTTTGCTGACGGGAAACCGTGGCCGCTGGCTACTCCCGCACATGGAACTTCCCGACTGGGGAGACACCGGAAACGAGACTTGGGAAACCGCCTCGCACGAAGAACGGAAGCGAATGTTGCAACGTCTGAGAAAAGAAGCCCCGGAACAGGGACTTGCCTTGTTGCAAACCGAATTGAAAAATGAGTCTGCCGCCCACCGTGACGAACTGATACAGTGCCTTCGCATCAACCTGAGCAAGAAAGATGAGCCTTTCCTGCAAGAAATTATCACCACCGACCGGAGTAGCAATGTAAAAGAAACCGCCCGTCGGCTGTTATGCAGTCTGCCCGACTCCGAATTGGTAAAGACATACTGCGACTTGCTGCGTGGAAAACTCCGTCATAAGATGCTGCTGGGTTGGTCGTATGAGAAAATCGCTTTTACTCCGGAACTAAAGAAATTAGGACTGGAAGAAGTCAGCCCCAATAAAATGGAGAAGGACGACGAATTTCTTCTGCGTCAGCTTGCGGAACGTGTACCCCTCAGTTTCTGGGCGGAATTATACGACTGTTCTCCGGAAAAGGCAGCCGCCAAACTGGCAAAAAAGCCTCCGTTCAGCCAATACTTCAACCTGCGCCGGCCGATAGTGAATTTCAATGATAACTTATGGGCTTACCAAACGCTGAAAGAAGATGCGAGTGAACATCATTTTGCTTCGTTGATAGGATTGCTGACACCTGAACAACGGGAAGAGATCGACTTCCAGACCACAAACAAGAACCTCAGTGCCCTCGACTCCTGGTATAACGAAGACGGAAAACAGTGGGGACCAAAGTTCTCCGTACGGGTATTGCAGCGATTGTTCCAAAGCGATTATTATTATCCTCCAAAAGAGACTGCAGAACGCTTGGCGCTCTACTTGCCCCGGGAAGTGTACCCCCAACTGGAGAAATATACACTGGCAAATGAAGCGGACCACTTCGCAGCAAAATTCAGTCGGTCGATAGCTGAATACATGAGAATGAAAGAGAAAATAAATACCATGTTCAATGACAATAAATAATATAAAAACGATATGAGTACCTTACTTAGACAACATGCCGAACAGCAATTCGCAGAAGAGTTGCACGAACTGAAAAAGAATGAAACAAATTCTGTTCCCGAGAACTGGGAGATGTCTCCGCAATCCGTAGTTACTTACCTGATGGGGGGCAAACTGAAAAACGGATTCGAGATTTCACCTAAATATATAGGCAACCGCCGCCTGATGGAGATTGCAGTCGCCACACTGGTAACCGACCGTGCACTTTTGCTCTATGGACTTCCGGGTACAGCGAAAAGCTGGGTAAGCGAACATATTGCTGCGGCCATCTCCGGCAATTCCACGCTGATAGTGCAAGGTACTGCCGGAACGGGAGAAGAGGCGATTCGCTACGGATGGAACTATGCCCGTCTGCTGGCGGAAGGCCCGAGTGAAGGGGCTTTGGTGCAAACGCCGATTATGAAGGCGATGCAGGAGGGTAAGATAGGACGTATCGAGGAGTTAACCCGTATCGGCTCGGACGTGCAGGATACGCTGATCACGATTCTTTCTGAAAAGACGCTTCCCGTTCCTGAATTGAATAAGGAGGTGCAGGCAATACGGGGATTCAACATCATTGCTACTGCCAACAACCGCGATAAAGGAGTCAATGATTTATCGAGTGCTTTGAAACGTCGTTTCAACACTGTTATCCTGCCCCTGCCGGATAGCATTGATGAAGAAATAGATATTGTACGCCGTCGCGTGGAAAGCTTTGAAAAGGTGATGCAACTTCCGGCAGAGAAACCGGCACTTGAAGAAATTCGTCGTGTAGTAACCATTTTCCGTGAACTGCGGCAGGGAGCTACCAATGATGGAAAGACGAAGTTGAAAGCACCCAGTGGTACATTAAGTACGGCTGAGGCTATCTCCGTAGTGAATAATGGTCTGGCTATGGCAGGTTATTTCGGAGATGGGCAGATACATGCCGAAGACCTTGTTTCGGGAATTCTGGGTGCAGTGGTGAAAGATCCCGTACAGGATAAGGTGGTATGGCAGGAGTATATGGAGACGGTTGTGAAGAACCGCGATGGATGGAAAGATATTTACCGGGCTTCAAGAGATATGATTTGATAAGAGTGTCTCAAAGGAGTATCTCAATTCCCCTCCTCCTGGGAGGAGAATGAAGTTACTCTTGTCAAATCATCTGTTAATCAAATAAAATCTTAATGAACTAAAAGACTCAAAAAATGTCCATTCATTTATTAGGAATAAGACACCACGGTCCCGGTTCGTGCCGGAATGTATTGGAATACTTGCAGGAGCTACAGCCTGACCTTATCCTTCTGGAAGGTCCGGCAGAAGCTGAGGCATTGCTTCCATGTGCATTGAACGAGCAAATGGAACCACCCGTTGCCCTGCTTGCCTATCAGCCCGACCAGCCGCAGAATGCCGTGTTCTATCCGTTCGCCGAGTTCTCTCCGGAGTGGCAGACGATATGTTATGCAATGCGCAATGAAGTGCCGTTGCGTTTCTTCGATTTGCCTCTGACACACTCTATGGCGCTGAGTCAAAAGCCTGCCAAAGAGGAAAAAGAAGAAACGCCGCAGGACGAACCGGAAGGACAAGAGACGGCACAGGAAGTTATTGCTGAAACAGAAACAAGCATTCAAGAAGCGGAAATAAGTGCAAAAGAACAGGAAACTGTCTCCGAAACCGAAGAAGAAACCGGCGATATATACAGAGACCCTTTCGACTATCTGGCGGAAGCCGCCGGATATACGGATGGCGAATGTTGGTGGGAAACTACCATCGAGCACCGTAAAGACAGTGCCGACGTATTTCTGGCAGTGCAAGAAGCGGTCACCGCACTACGTGAAGAACTTCCCAAACATACCTCTCCCCGCGACCTGCTCCGTGAAGCCTGGATGCGCAAGATGATACGTGCGGCACAGAAAGAGAACTTCGAACGTATCGCCGTGGTTTGTGGTGCCTGGCATGTTCCTGCACTTGAGAATATGCCCAAAGTGAAAGAAGACAATGAACTGCTGAAAGGACTTGCCAAAGTAAAAGTGGAATGTACCTGGATACCCTGGACCTACGACCGTCTCTCTTTCCGCAGCGGGTACGGAGCGGGAATAGAGTCTCCCGGCTGGTATCATTATCTCTGGCATCATCCTGAAGATGACGGTACTCTCTGGATCAGCCAGGCTGCCTCGCTTTTCCGTAAGAAGAACATGGATATTTCAGTGGCCCACGTCATCGAAACGGTTCGTCTGGCACAGGTGACGGCTGCTTTGCGCAATCTCCCCGCCCCTTCGCTGGCAGAGTTCAACGAAGCCATAACCACCGTCATGGGCTTTGGCGACGACATTCTTCTGCAAATCATCAAAGAGGAACTTATCATCAGCGACCGTTTGGGGCGCGTTCCGGACAATGTTCCCAAAGTTCCCCTGCTGGTAGATGTAGAAAAGGTACAAAAGCGGCTGCGCGTTCCGTTTACCGCTGAAATCAAAGAACTGACGCTCGACCTTCGTAAACCGAACGATCTGGAAAGAAGTATCTTCTTCCACCGCCTGCACCTTTTAGAAATAGATTGGACCATCCCCGGCAGTTCCGATGGTAAAGGTACGTTCAAGGAAAAATGGACGCTTTACCACAAACCGGAACAAATCATCAGCATCATTGAAAAAGCCATCTGGGGAAATACGCTGGAAGAAGCCACCCAAAAGTATCTGCTCAAACAGACCGGAGAGATAAGGCATATTCCGGAACTCACCCATCTGCTCGACCGGGTGATTCCCGCCAATCTGCCGGATTTAGTAGATGCCATGACCGTACAACTCGACCGTCTTTCGGCTGCTTCTACCGATATTATCGAAATGATGGAAGCCGTTCCCGACCTGGTCAGCATCGTCCGTTATGGCAATGTGCGCAATCTGGATTTCTCTAAAGTAGGTAATATGCTTCATGCCATGATTGCCCGTATCCTTGCGGGCGGCGTACTTGTCTGCATCAATATCGATGAAGAGGCGGCAGCGGATATTCTCAACAAACTGGTGTCTACGGACTATGCGGTATCTACCCTCAACGATCCGGAACTGAACACCATGTGGCTTGAATTTATCCGCCAGGTGCGCACTTCCGTCAATGTGCATCCGTTGCTGTCCGGCTATGCCACACGCTTGCTGAACGACAAAGGGGACATTTCACCGGAGGAGGCACAGAACACCCTCAGTTACTATTCTTCCGTCGGCAACGCTCCGGCAGACATGGCATACTGGTTCGAAGGATTTCTCCGTTCTTCCGGAGCTATCCTGTTGTTGGATGACAATCTTTGGAATCTTGTAAACAACTGGGTATGCGGACAGGACAAGGAGACTTTCATGGAACTGCTCCCCATATTGAAACGCACATTCAGCGAGTTCACCCCACCGGAACGCCGCAAACTGGGCGAAAAAGCCAAAGCAAGCGGTGCAGGCGGCATACAGACGCAGACGGTCACAGTCTCCGCCCACAATGAGGCGGAAGCTGCCAAAGTAATCCCGCTGATCCGCCAATTATTAGGAATTGAAACGAAGTAAAGAGTAAACAATGGAAGAAGAATATCTGAAAAGATGGCGCCTGATATTGGGTGGAAACGAGGCCGACGGTACAGGCATCACGCTGACGCAGGAAGAGCAACGCATCGACCAGTCTCTGGAAGCTGTGTACGACAGTGACCGGCGCGGCGGACTCGGCTCATCCGCCCCGAAAGTAAGCCGTTGGCTGGGAGACATCCGCGAGTTTTTCCCGCAGACGGTGGTACAAGTCATCCAACGCGATGCCATCAAACGGCTGAACATCACCTCACTGCTGACGGAAAAGGAAATGCTGGAAACCGTAGTGCCGGATGTGCATCTGGTAGCTACGCTGATGTCGCTCAGCCGTGTAATCCCGGAAAAGAATAAGGAAATGGCACGGCAGGTAGTCCGCAAAGTAGTGGATGAATTGTTGCGCAAACTCTCCGCCCCTACCCAACAGGCTGTGACGGGAGCACTCAATCGTTCCGCCCGCCAGAGAAATCCGCGTTATAACGAAATAGACTGGAAAACCACCATCACCAAGAACCTGAAAAATTATCAGCCAGAATATAAGACGATTATCCCAGAAGTGCGCATCGGTTACGGCAGGAAGCGGAAAGCGATGAAAGACATCATCCTCTGTCTGGACCAGAGCGGTTCAATGGGAACATCGGTGATTTATTCCGGAATATTCGGCTCGGTGCTGGCTTCCATTCCGGCAGTAAGCACACGGATGGTAGTATTTGATACGGCAGTCGTAGACCTGACCGACGATTTGCAAGACCCGGTAGACCTTCTCTTTGGTGTGCAGTTGGGTGGAGGTACGGACATCGCCCGCGCCCTGACCTATTGCCAGGGAGTGATTACCCGTCCGCAGGATACGGTACTCGTGCTGGTTACCGACTTGTATGAAGGTGGCGATGCCCGGGAAATGCGCAAGAAGTTCGTATCTTTAGTGAACAGTGGTGTGCAACTCATCGTGCTGCCTGCACTGAATGACGACGGCGCCCCCTCTTACGACAAGAGTCATGCGGAGTTTCTGGCAAATATCGGTGTACCGACTTTCGCCTGTACACCCGATAAATTTCCCGACCTCATGGCGGCAGCGCTTAGCAAACAAGATATAGGGATGTGGATATCGCAGAACATCAAAAGTACTTAGTTCTGTGAAAACCTGTATTCATTAGGGGCTACCCCCACCAGTTTGCGGAACAGGTTGCTGAAATATTGCACGCTTGAAAAGCCCAATATTTCGGCAACCGAACCAACGGTATTCTCATTGGCAGACAACATTTTCTTGGCTATCTCTATCCTTTTCAACTGGAAATATTCGTCCAGGTTCTTCCCCGTTTCAAACTTCAACAGGTCCATGAAATAGCGTGGCGACAAGTGAAGTAGATTTGCACAATACTTTACGGTCGGCAATATCTTGGTCTTCAACTGCCCGGAGCGGATATATTCATCCAGCAGCGTATCCATTTTACACAATATTGTCTTATTCGCCTCATTCCGCGTAATGAACTGGCGTTCGTAAAAGCGGGAACAATAATCCAGCAACAATTCTATATATCTTGAGATTAACACCTTGCTATGGCAGTCTATCGCATGCTTCAATTCCTGCTCAATATTGCAGAAACACTCCACAGCTTTCGTTTTCTCACGCAACGACAGATGCAACGCTTCATTGGGACTGTAAGAGAAGAACGGACAATGCCTGACGTGCTGCTCCAGAGAGGTATTACACAGAAAGTCCGGATGGAATGCCAGCAGCCAACCTTTTTGGAGAAGAACCTTCCCGTCATTCATATCGATAGATGCTCCCGGAGCCAGAAACAACAGGGTGGCATTGGAATAGTCGTAGTATTTACGTCCATAGATATAGTCGCAACATTCACTTTCCAGCAATAACAGGGTGTAAAAGTCGAACTTGATGGTACGTTGCATCACGTTGGCTTTGGATAAGTCGATAGCACTCACCAGCGGATGCAGTGTCTTGTTGCCCAGGCAACAATTGCACTGATGTACAGTCTCTATGTTCAATATATCCTTTTTCAAAGCTATGAATTTTGCAGTCGGTATTCGTTCGGGGTGCAGCCTACGCGCTTCTTAAATAGGCGGTTCAGGTGCTGCGGATACTGAAATCCCAGCCTGTAAGCAATCTCGCTGATGGTTTCTTCCGCTCCGAGGATGTGCTCTTTGGCCAGTTCGATGACCTTTGTCTGTATATGTTCCTGGGGCGTTTTCCCGGTTTCCTTCTTAATCATATCACCAAAGTAATTAGGAGACAGATAAATCCTGTCTGCGAAATATTTCACTGACGGCAACCCCTCCTGCATCGGAAGACCGCTCTGGAAATATTCATCCAACAGTTGTTCGAACTTCGTCAAAGCATCTTTATTCGCATTGCTGCGGGTGATGAACTGGCGTTCATAGAAACGCATGCAATAGTTGAGCAAGAGTTCTATATTCATTGCAATCAATGACTTGCTATGCTTGTCTATGGGATGTTCCAGTTCGATGCTGATTTTCTTCAGGCAGTCCATCACGGTTTCTTTTTCCTGGTCGGACAGGTGCAAAGCCTCATGCACTGCATAGGAGAAGAAGGTATAGTTCTTTATCGTTTTCCCAAGTGAAGTCCCGTGAATCAAATCGGGATGAAAGACGAGACCGTAGACGGGCTGGCTGATTTGGTCACCAACCGTACTCACACTAATCGTCTGTCCGGGTGCAAAACAGACAATAGTACCTTCCTGATAGTCATAAGACTGGCGGCCATACTTAATATCACAAGTCTTTGCCAACTTCAGAAAAAGTGCGTAAACGCCATAATGCATTTGTATTTGATTGACCGCTTTCGTCGCTTTCGTAAGGTCGACAACGCTTACCAAAGGGTGCAATGTTTCAAGTCCGTACAAATTATTGTACTGATCCACATTATCCAGATTTATAACCTTTTCCATAATCCTAAGTATTTGAACAGCAGCAAAGATATGAATTATTTTTTATTGATAATAAGGTGTCTGTAATAAGGGTTATACTATCCGTAATTGGGGTATAACTTTCATTTTACATTGGCAGGAATATCAGGATTTATACCCAACTTTATAATCTGTGCAAATCCACGTATCTGTGGTAAAAAGATTTTTGGCACATCTCCGATAAAATAAAAATCCGCCTCACGAGACGAATCATTTCATCCCACGAGACGGATATTTTCACATCACAAGACCCAATTATTCGTCTCGTGAAACTATTCTCTCTCTAATCTTTTCAATGCATCCCACGCTTTTTTATATCCTTCCATCAACTCCTGCATCACTTCCGCCACAGTCTGTATCTGCCTGCCATAAAGCAACGCTGAAACCTGGCCGATCTCCAATTCTCCTTCCTCCAGGTCTCCATAAAAGATGCCTTTCTTGGCACGTCCCCGCGCCAGCAGAATGCGAAGTTCATCCTGAGTCGCCCCCACAGCTTCGGCAGCCTCCACCGCATCGCGGAAATTACTTCTTGCCAGGCGTACCGGAGCAAGTTTCTTCAACAGCAACCGCGTGTCCCCCTCCTGCAAACGCAGGCAGTAATCCTTAAAATACTCGTGGGCGGAGCTTTCCTCCGTCAGTGCAAAACGTGTACCAATCTGCACACCTTCCGCTCCCAACACACGGGTAGCAAGAATAGCTTCGCCCGTAGCAATTCCTCCGGCAGCAATCAACGGCAAAGTTGTAGCCGCGCGTACAGCAGGCAACAGGCACAAAGTGGTAGTCTCTTCCCTTCCGTTGTGTCCTCCGGCTTCAAAGCCTTCGGCCACCACAGCATCCACACCCGCCTCTTCGGCCTTCATCGCAAAGCGGGAAGAACTAACCACATGTACCACTGTCACACCTCTCTCCTTCAGCCATCCCGTCCATTTGGCGGGACTCCCGGCGGAGGTAAATACTATATTGACTCCCTCGTCCACTACTATCTGCATGATTTCTTCAATCTGCGGATACATCAACGGAATATTCACTCCAAAAGCGTGATGCGTAGCGGCACGGCATTTACGGATGTGTTCACGCAATGTTTCGGGATGCATCGAACCTGCCCCAAGCAAGCCCAACCCACCCGCATTACTTACTGCCGACGCCAGGCGCCAACCACTACACCAAACCATACCGCCTTGGATTATTGGATATTTTATTCCGAAAAGGGAAGTAATTCTGTTCATAGTTCCTTCATTTAGGCATTATTAGGAAGAAACAAGAAAAAAGGATGAAAGGTTCGGACAAAAAGACGATTTGTCATAAAAGAAACACCCGGAAATACGAATATACAACATACGTATGACCGGGTGCACAAATAATACAAATGAAGATTAAACAATTATCCCTATAATAAACACATCCTTTAATAAACAAATCTTTTCCTTAATTACTAATAGCCTTGGCCGGTGCTTTTCTCGACACCGTTATAGAGTCACCATATGCCTTCAATACTTCCAGAGTACGGGCACGACGCTTGCGTCCTTTGGGATTCCAGAAATCTTTGGTGAAAGGTGCCATAAGATTTAACCCGCCTATACCTCCGCCACTGGCACCTTGCCAACTGCCCACCGCCATATTATTCGCCCGTTCTGTCACCCGATAGCGTAATCCGGTCGCCTCAATCTCATCCATACTTTTGCGTATGCCCTTATCCAGAGGATGTTTCGCCCAGTCACTATAAATTTTGAGCAGTTTAAGCTCATAAAAAGGATCGCCACGCCACGTATTCTTATCTATTTTAATCCTCTTCTGATATACCGGATCCCAGTTGTATTTTGTATTTGCCGTATAAGGGCGCAAAGTTAGAATCACTTTCTTCTTCGGCACATTCGGTACTTCGGGCAGTGCCGTGTTGAAATCCAGCCACTGTTTTTCCGTTGACATCAGTTGCTTACCTACGGGTCGGTCTATTCCCAACTCTTCCAGTACCTTCGGATTCAACTTCACTTCCCCCTCTCCGTCCAGCAGGCGGCGCAATCGCAGAGAGTCCTGAGGTGTCCAGTTCTGAGCGCAAAGGGGAAGGACTACTGCAAAAAGCAGTCCGATTATAGTGCAATATTTTCTCATTAATTTATTGTCTTACCACCACATATATCCGCTTCCGCAAAGCGGTTCATCGTAACAGGGGTCTATGGTCCACATCGTGCGGGGATATTTGCGGCTCTCCCACCAACGGCGATAACGGGCGGCGGCATCCAACACTTCGTCGTCGGACAAGAAGTAGATGCCTTCATAATTTTCCGCATCCGCATGCACCATCTTACAACCCATCGAAGCATTCTGTCCCAGACGGATGGTCTCCACCGTCCACAAGATGCATTCCCCCAAACGGAGTTTGCCTCCAGCCGAATAAGAAACCGGCGCCAACGGGAAAGAAGGGATTACCGTCAGGTCTTCAGCATACTTCAACAGACCTTCTATATCGTCAACGGTAAACCGGGGCACAGTGTTCAGACCTTCCGGACTTTCTACCGAATACTTTCCGCCCTTCAGTTGCTTCACAAACAAATCCACATCGGGATTATTGTAATCGAGCGTTTCCTCCGTGCACGACACAAAAGAAAGAGAAAGGCAAAGCAGCAACGCCAGCATTGCGGCACGACATGAGCGGATATTGATTCGTCCGCCAGCGAGTATAGTATATAGAGATAGAGTTCTCATTATTGTATTGTTTTAAGGTTAATATGTCATACGAACACCGCAAAGCAGGTTAAGGTTCGTCGGACGTTCCGTACGCAGCGTTTTTGTCTGCGAGTCTGTATCAAAATGATGGGACACCGTAGGTTCGGCAAACAGGGCTATCCGGTCGTTAAGTTTATAACGGACACCCAGACCGGCGGCTATGGACAATTGTATAGGTTCTGCACCGAAACTGTTGTCTTCCGCTCCGGCTATGCACTTCTCGGCGGCTCCACCCAGCGTAGCATAGAAGTCTACTTTGGAATTGCTTGCCAGCATCGCATTCAGTTTCACAGGAACAGCCAACGTATGCAATGCATGATCTCCATCCAAGCGGTTGTACTGTAAACCTGCCTCAAGGGAGAAATGTTTATTCAGACGGCGTTCTGCTGAAAAGTTGGCAGTGAAAGGCATTCCGAAATCACCTTTTGGTAACGATGTGCCGATTCCGGCTTTGAAAGCCCAGTTCTGTTTTTTGCCTGCAACATTGGTACTTGCCAACGCGGCATCCGTACGTTTGGAATGAGCGTTAGAAGCAGTACCGGGTGTTGTATTTACGGGATCGGTTGTCGCATGATAACCATTTCCATTCTGAGTTGAAGCGTTCTGGCCATACATGCCATTTCCTCCCTGCTGATGGTTGCCGTATACGCGCTGCCTGATTGTAATGGAAACGGTGACAGATACGGATTCATCTTCTTCACCGCTTGAAGCAAGCGCCACAGTGGATGAAGATTGTCCCGGATGTTTGTGACCGGGCTTCTGTGTCGTCGGGTTGGTATCATGGATAGAAGGGAATTTCTCCTGTACCGCGTCTCCGTTCAGACTACCTTCCGGTGTCAGGGTAGCGACCTTCGTAAATGCTTCCTGGATTTCTTCTTTCGGAGAGAAATACCAGAATGCAGCGGAAGCGGCTCCCAACACCAATACTACGGAAGCGGCAGCCGCCACCCGGTAGAACCGTGGAGTAAGGATGAAACTCTTTTGTTTTTGCCCGGATAAGTTGGCAGCCTGTCCGGATGCAACAGCTGCGGAAACATCCGTCGCATCGGCTCCGGCTTTCGAAAGGTCGCCTTGCAGCTTTTCCCAAAAGCCATCCCGTACCGTCATCTCTGCACCAGCGAGGCGACTGCGGAACAAACCGGTTATTTCATCATTTCCTTTCATACTCTGTATATTCTTTAATTCTTTTTGCTAACAAATTTTTGGCGCGATGCAATTGCGAGGTGGATGAATGTACCTTAATCCCAAGCATTTCCGCTATTTCCTTATGCGATTTCTCTTCAAACACATACAAGTTGAAAACGGTTCGGCATCCATCAGGCAATTCTGCCACAAATGCCATTAATCGTTCTTCGGAGAGGCGGTCGCCATTGTCGGCTATACTTGCTTCGTCGGGCAGGTCGGGCAATTGTTCTTCGTTCACCACCAGTTGGGTGATGCGTTTCTGCCTTCGCAGATAGTCTATTGCCTGTGTCACCATTACTCTTGTCACCCACGTTGCCAGTGCACATTCGCCCCGGAAAGTGAAGTGGGTGAAAATCTTGATGAACCCATCGTGCAGTACGTCATGCGCCGCATCCACGTCGCCCGTATAGCGGTAACATACCGCAAGCATCTGCTTGGCATAAAGGGTATACAGTTCCTTACGAGCAGAATCTTTCCCTGCCCGGCAGCCCTCTATCAGTTCTATATCATTTTCCAACGTCAGTGCTCTTTTTAACGGACGCCTCTTCGCGTCATTTGTTAGTTAGACGCAGCTTTCCGAAGAATGCTGCAATGTTATATCTAAAAAGAAGTTAAAGAACGGAGATTATTTATACTTTGCTTTCAAAGTCTGTATTTGCTTGTCAAGCATTTCATCCAGTTTATCAAATTCATCCCAATACAAGAAACCGGGTACCATTATGACGAAATTGACAAATTCATCATTACTTATAAGAAATGAGACTTGATCCAGCAAGTCGTTGTCAGTTTCCAAAGCAAACTTTACATTCCTGGACATAACAAGTCCCATAAGTACATCTGTTTTTGCTGCATAGTAATCACCGACATCTTTCTTCCGCCTCCCCAACTCAAAATAGGTTTGCAATATATCCTGCAACAAACGCTTGTCTGAAATATACTGCATCAACGAAGAACCTTTCAGCACATCCAATGCATCAGTTTTATACGAGAGTTCATTCATATTATTGAAAAGCTTGTCATATTTGCTTAAAGTATCCGTCGGTATTCCTGATACATCCATTTTATGCTTTATCAACAAAGAACTCATATGCCTGTCTATATCCAGCAAATGCTTTATATAGCACAACTCCTTCCTATTATACTCCAATTCTTCCGTAATCAGTTGCATCGCGGCCCGTACCTCTTTCTGACGACTATGCTCCGTAATCTTATCGCTTCCCCAAAAAGTTACAATGATACCTGCCGCCACAATACTGAACTGACGGAAATAATCTCCCAGTCTCCAGCCTTTAACCGTAGACTTTATCTTATCGATATTTCCCATAAGCATTTATTTTGAGCCATATTTCTCTTCAATAGTTCGTATCATCTTATCAATCTTTTGTCCCACACGTTTTCTATAATCGGGAGTAAAATACTTCTGGGGGATTCTCAGAAAGTTTCTCAGTTTCTTATCCGAAACATATATTTCCCATGCTTCCCAGCCTCCTTCATTTACCGTGCTTATTTGTTCATCAGTCAGTGACAAATAAAAAGGACGAAACGCCTCCTCCTTCATATCATAATACCCATTCATAGTCAGTTTACATCCTTCTAATGTCTCATATATCTCAGTCAGCGACAGCAAAAGCTCCTTATCAGATATTTTCTGCATCAGCATAGAGCTTTTAAGTATATCCAGCGCATTCTGAGTATAAGAATAGCTGCGGATGTGCCCTAAAATGAAGCGGAATTGTTTCAAGGAATCTTCCGGTATTGAGCGGATATCCATATCATGTTCCACCAACAAAGCAGAAAGACGTTCATCTTCACTGAACTCAGACATAATCTCTTCAAAGTTCTTCCGATTACTTTTCAGTTCATCCCCAATCAGCAACATAGTAGATTTAATATCCGCCTGTTCCGAACATCTGGTGACCAGCTCGCTGCCAACGAAAGTTATCAGCACACCAATTACAACAATGGAAGTTTGCCGTACATACTCGCCCGGCTTCCATTTTTTGATAGTAGTTTTTATTTTATTCCAGTCTATCTTTTCCATGCTTTCCTGGTGCATTTTAAGAAGAAAGCTTCTCATAAAGATTGCAATATGATGGCAAACTTATGAGAAGCTTCCTGCTATTCTTTAAATACGGCTTTCTGCCTTTGTCAACATGCTTTAAAGCTCATATCCAATCCTTTCACGGAGTGGGTCAGAGCGCCGACTGAGATAAAGTCTACGCCACATTCGGCATAGTCGCGCAACGTATCGAACGTGATGCCGCCCGAAGACTCGGTTTCGTAACGGCCTGCTACCATATCCACAGCTTTCTTCGTCATTTCGGGCGTGAAGTTGTCGAACATGATCCGGTCTACACCGCCGAGGTCGAGCACCTGCTGCAGTTCATCGAAGTTGCGTACTTCAATCTCTATTTTAAGGTCTTTGCCTTTCTCTTTGCAGTATTCCTTGGCACGGTTGATGGCTTTATCAATGCCTCCGGCAAAGTCCACATGATTGTCTTTCAACAAGATCATATCGAAAAGACCGATACGATGGTTTACACCGCCACCAATCTTCACTGCCATTTTCTCAAGGATACGCATGCCCGGAGTAGTCTTACGGGTATCGAGCACACGTGTATTCGTACCTTTCAGCCGTTCGGCATAGCGGTGTGTCATAGTGGCAATTCCACTCATGCGCTGCATGATGTTCAGCATCAGGCGCTCCGTCTGCAACAGAGACTGTACTTTACCTTCCACCACCATAGCCACGTCGCCCGGTTTCACTTCCGCACCATCGTTGATGAACACCTCTACCTGCATAGTCGGGTCGAAACGGTGGAAAACTTCTTTGGCTACTTCGATACCGGCCAATATGCCCGGTTCTTTAATCAAAAGTTTGGACTTACCCATCGCCGTGGCGGGGATGCATGAAAGGGTGGTATGGTCGCCGTCGCCTATGTCTTCGGCAAAGGCGAGGTCTATCAGCCTGTCAATCAATTCTTCTTCCTTATTCATTCGTCTTATCTATTCTTATTTGATGTATGACATATTTGTTCTGTACCTTTCTGAAGAAACAATTCACCCGAAAGTTTCCGTTCTTAGTCGCCAAAGTACCGATGATGAAACTCGACTCATCGCGCTTTCCCTGGTGGTTCACATCAAAGCTACTGACTTTGTTATCGGCAAAGAAACCGGCCATGGCTCCTTCCGCCGTTTGCTTGTCAGCGTTGGTCGTGCGATTTTGGATAATCAAATCCACTTTATCACCCAGATACCTGTTTAGTTCCTGAGAGTTTCCTTTCTTGAAGGCCACAATCACCCCCACAGGCACATCCTGCGCAAAGAGCGAGGACATCCACATGAAGAGACAGGTCAACAGCAAAACTACTCGTTTTTTCATAATCACAAGTATTAATGATACGCAAAGGTAAGCATTTATTGTAGAATACAATAAAAAAGCGCTAAATTTGTGCGCGAATCATAACTTAAGCAGCATGAAAACAACCTTACTCGTCGTAGGAAGAACAGTAGAACCGCATTTTATCACCGCCATCAACGACTATGTGCAGCGCACCAAACGCTATCTGACATTCGAAATGGAAGTCATCCCGGAATTGAAGAATACCAAGAGCCTTTCAATGGAAGTGCAGAAAGAAAAAGAAGGGGAATTGATATGCAAGGTATTCCAGCCGGGCGATGTCATCGTATTGCTGGACGAGGGAGGAAAAGAAATGCGCTCCATAGAGTTCGCAGACTATATGAAGCGCAAGATGAATACCGTAAACAAACGGCTTGTATTCGTTATTGGAGGACCGTATGGTTTCTCACAAAAAGTATATCAGGCAGCACACGAGAAGATGTCTCTCTCCAAAATGACTTTTTCGCATCAGATGGTGCGGCTTATCTTCGTGGAACAGTTGTACCGGGCAATGAATATACTTAGCGGCGGCCCCTACCATCACGAATAGTATTTTAAGACCTTGACACCTGGAATCCCGTCCCCGACAACGCCATTTCCACAAAACGCGCCCTCGGATTCGGCACATCTTGCATCAATATCTCCCGAATGCGCAATGCCGCCTGCGGATCTTTCGCCACCATATATAAATAGCCACCGCCACCGGCACCCGGCAATTTATATCCCAGGGTATAATCCTTGATACGGTCGATAATCGCTTCCACCGCCGGAGGATTCGTGCCACAGTCCAAAGCCTTATTCTGTGCCCAGGTCTTGCCAATCAGTGCACCGTAAGTTTCGAAATCATTTCGCTGAATGGCTTCTGCCATATCCAGCGCATGCGCCTTCATATTTTCCAGTATGCCCAGGTGAACAGACGAATTGAGGAACATGGAACGTACAATTTCTGCCAGGATTCCCTTGGCTGTACGCGTTATTCCTGTATAATATAATAGGTGGCAATCGCGATATTCGGGATGCGTGAAAAGATGTTCGGGCAGCCAACGCACTAGCGGATTCTGCACAAAGCCCGGTTCCGTCTGCAATAGTTTGATGCCTTGTAGCACACCGCCATACTGGTCTTGCCAGCCACCGCCTGTCGTCAACAGTTGCTCCAGGGCAAGAGTACGGCGGCATATTTCGTTCTTGTCCCACATCAGGCCGCAGAAATCACTCAAAGAGCCTAATACGGTAGAGGCCAGTATCGAACTGGTTCCCAAGCCCGAACCGGCGGGAATAGCGGACAATAAAGTTATCTCTATACCTGTACCGAATGCTTGCAACTGTTTTCCCAAAGAGGGATAGGACACCTCCGAAAATGCGGGACCAAAACCTGCCAGCGTCAACGCCGCTTTCGGAATGGAGAAGGGGGAACCAATCTTGCAGTAATCCTGCAATTCATCGAAATCGTTCACCACCTCCATCGCTCCCATATCGATGGAACGCAACACGATGTGAAAATCTTTGCAAGGCTTCACATATACCTGCAAGGGAGGCTGACCGTTCAGTTCTATTGCCAGGTTCACCACATTTCCACCGGCAAAAAGAGAATATGGCGGAGTATCTGTCCAACCACCGGCAGCATCTATACGCACAGGACTACGCCCCCATACAATCTGATCGCTATATACATTCAGGTGCGGACGGCTTTTGCGTTCATATAAATCCGTCAGCAATCCTTCGCGCAACAAGCCGAAAGCTTCTTTTTCATCATCCCGGAAATCATTTCCGTCCAGTTTATCTATCTGCGCCCGGAACATACGATTATGAATACGTTGCATCTGAGGAGCATCAGTCGGCAACACATCCGGCTTCTTCAACTCCAGGCGATGAAAATCTTCTGCAACATCAGCTAAATCCAACTGATAGAATACGCTTTTCTCATAATTGCGTGCCAGCAATTCCCAATTGTTTTTCCGGAAGTTTTCACGCTGTGCATACAGCTGGCGCAGATCGGCCTGTGCAGAAATCTCATCAGCAGAAAGGCGTTGACTGTTCAGCCAGATTTCCTTACCTTCCGTCAACTCCGGTTCCGAGACCATCCAACGGAGCACCTTCCCCATCTGTCCTATATCTGCCACAACAGGAAAAATTCCCGCAGCCTGCAAGTCATCTTTCCTTCCGGTCACATCATCTGCCGTCAAGCCACGTTCTGTCAGCCATGCCGGGAAAGGCATCCCCAGAAACAATGTCTTTTCGTCCCGGGTGTCTCCTTTGAATACATCGTCAAAACCATACGGACGAACTGCCCGTTTTTTTTCTCCAAGAGGAACAATGTCTACGCATACTCCGTCGGGAAGAGTCAGCGTCCAGTTGTTTTCCGGTACTCCTGTGATGATTTGCCGGGAACCGATTGTCCACGATACGCCAATACAGCTATTCTCTATCCAGAGGCTATCATTCTTTGAGGAAAGGGATACGTGCACTTCCGCATTCTGCACAAATATGGCGGGATTCGGTTTCACTTTACGATGCATTATCTGACGCTGGTCATACACTTTATTCTGCAACGTAACGGTGGAAGAAAGCAGTTCACGACTTGTGCCGTAATGATAGAATTCGCCGCCCGGCAACGGCAATATGGCTACGGACAGTTTGTTCAGTTCTTCATCATTAATACGCGGATGGTTTCCCAGTGACAAACCGAAATCCGAATACAGGTCGTAATACTTCAAATCCGAATATGGAATGTTCTTATCCGAGGCACCTTCTTCTTTTTGCGAACGCTTCATCAGCAGTTCCACTGCCCGGTCGCTTAACAACCAGATGCCTATGTCCATCAGGAACAGATGGGTTTTGGAAAGATTCTCCAATTCCTGCAATGATGGTTTCTGCAACATGAAATCCAAAGCTTCGGGCTGCTTGCGGTCCGAAACGAATACGCCATGATGTGTAGCCAAAACAGGGTCTACCCACAATCCATAGCATACGACATCCGCATCCGGTATTTCCTGCAAAGGTTTCTCTGCACGTATATACACGTCGCCACTGGCAATCAATGTACGTAATTTTTCCGGTGTCCTTTCCATTATCTTTTCATAGAGCGGAAGTTGCAGAGACAGCAAGTTTTGTCCCAGTTTCTGGCCGCGCGCCCAACGGAACACAGGTATCGGTGTGAGTACCTTTCCCGAAGGGGCATATCCTGGCAAACGACGGCTTTGTCCGCCTGCATGCAGCAGGATTCGTTTCTCGGTTGAATGCTCTGTCTTTTGATTTCTATGCCATTCTCGCAGGAGCCAGGTTGTACCCCCGCCCGACCCAAGTTTCATGCCAACAGGATCAGACGTACAAAACCATTCTGTACGATCTACATTTTCCAGTTCATAGAATGCCGACACAAGATTAGGCGGCAAGGATAATAATTTTTGCATGTCTAATTGCTATATTGATTGCTACGTTGCTTACTATATTAGCTGCAAATTAAAGCAATCTTAAGCAAAATCCACGAAAAGTTTTAATGATTTTGAAGGTGGAGATGGAAATATCTCCGCATGAAGAGAACGTAAGCAATAATACCAAAAGGGTGTAGCCATCCCGAAAAGCAGCTACAACTATCTGTAGGCATAGGTAAAAGAAGAAAACCAAGAAATAATCTCTTGAGGGTATTTATACCGTAACGTCTGCTTTTTTCAAGAAACAATCAGAAAATAAGCTCCGGAAATAATAGTAAGAATCACAACTAACGCCTCAAAAGACAGGAGAAAAAGAAAAGCTCAGAAGGACAGAGAGCTAAAGATACTATTCTGATAACCAAAGTAGTATAGCCCATAAAAAGGAGCACACGAAATATCAACTTTAACACAGTGTTAAAGTTAACTTCTTGTTGACAGGAAGTTGAGAGTCTGTCAACAGGAAGTTAACTCCTTGTAGAGAAGAAATAAAAAAGGCAGATTCCTGATTAACATTGTTAAATAAGGATATCCGAGTTTTTCATTTTTCCAGCATGGATATGACTTGATGCAACAATGCAGGCATTTCATGGGTACTGCTCTTTATTGCATTAATCTGTTCTTTTCCTTCCGACGTTAAGGAGAAATGCATCTGACGCTTATCTATTTTGCCTACAACACGAGCTATCAGTTTCTTCTCTTCCACTGAGCGAATCAGTTTGGAAGTGTTGGAATGAGTAAGCCCCAACTCTTCCGCTATTTCACCAGAAGTAAGTCTGGGATGCTCCAGAAGTGCACAAAGCAACATTCCTTCATTCAGCGAAAGATTGTATTGCTGTATGAACTGGGTTTCAAACTCGGCTATCGCCCGATAGATATCACGTATCTTACATAAGTCTTCCATATATTGTTATTTCTTTCGTTATCGTTAATAAACAAATAACTATATGAAAAGGTTGACATTGGCTTTATCGGCACGCTCCATGTAAGTAGCAACACCACCGATAGTTACCTCGTCCAGCAACTCTTCACGACAAATCCCCATCATGTCCATTGACATCTGACAGGCTATAAATTCAACTCCCTGAGCAAGCGCCTGCGAACGAAGCGATTCCAAAGAGTCCACACCTTTTCGTTTCATCAAAAAACGCATCATACGACTTCCCATGCCGAACATATTCATCTGAGACAGCTTCAGCTTCAAAGAGCTGGAAGGAAGCATCATACCAAACATCTTACCGAAAATATCTTTCCTGACTTTCGGTTTCTGTACTTTTTTCAGAACATTCAGCCCCCAGAAAGTAAAGAAAACCGTTACCTTCTGACCGGTTGCCGCAGCGCCATTTGCTAATACAAAAGTAGCCAAAGCCTTATCCAGATCATCACTAAAAAGAATCAACGTCTTTCCTCTTCCCACTGCCATAGTTCCGGCAGAAGACGGGCAAAACGCAGCCGGATCACCTTTCTCAATAACCACCGTATAACGTCCTTTTTCTTCATGACTTCCTACCAGACGATTACCCGTTGTATCGCACCAAGCCGAAGCATCACGTGCAAATCCTGCATCAGTCGCCACGATTTCCACTTGTTCTCCCGGTTCAAGGGCGTCCATCGCCTTCTTCACCTGCATGATAGGTCCCGGACATTGCAAGCCACAGGCATTAATTTTCAGCGGTTCCTTTGAAGTAACCGGATGATTACGAACCGGCACAACCGCCTCGGATGGAGCGGGCAACGGGGCTACTGCGGCAGAATATAGTTTATAGCCTCCCGAAAGATTACGTATATTTTCATATCCATTCCCTATCAGAATGCGTTGTGCAAGATAGCCTCGCAATCCAACAGCACAGAACACTACCACAGGCTGATTCTTCGGAATTTCTGCAATGCGTTCCCGCAAATCATCCAAAGGAATATTTACCGCCCCGGGAATCGTACCGAAAGAGTATTCTTCTGCGGTACGGGTATCCACCATCAACAGCTTATCCTTCTGCTCCACCAATTCACGCCAGGTAATGACAGGCATTGCGCCAGTAATGATATTGGAAGCTACATAGCCTGCAATAGCGATAGGATCTTTTGCGGAAGAGAATGGTGGCGCATAAGTATGCTCCGTCTCCATTAAATCATAAACTGTTCCACCATGTTTGATAAGCCCGGAAATCTGGTCAATGCGTTTGTCCACACCTTCATAACCGATGCACTGCGCACCATATAGCTTTCCCGTAACAGGATGGAAAGTCAATTTCAAAGTCAGAGGAAGCGCATCCGGATAGTAGCCTGCATGGGAGGCAGAATGAGTGACGGAACTTTGATACTCCATTCCCCATTGTTTCAAACGCTTCGCAGCAAGTCCTGTAGAAGCAACTGTCATATCAAAGACTTTGGCAATGGAAGTGCCGATAGCACCTTCATAAGTAACAGTATTGCCAAACACCATATTATCAGCTACGATACGTCCCTGGCGGTTTGCCGGATTTGCCAGATAGTTAAGCCACGGGTTCCCGGTCAGAGGATGCGGATACTCAATCGCATCACCTACGGCATAAACATCTTTCTCGGAAGTTTCCATATATTCGTTCACCCAAATACCTCCCGCCTCTCCTATTTTCAGACCGGCCTGTTTAGCCAAAGCCGTTGCCGGACGCACACCGATAGAGAGCAACACCATATCAGCAGGAATTGTCTTTCCACTCTTCAGAAAGACAGTAATACCTTTCTCCGAACGCTGAAAGTGAGTAACACCTTCTTCCAAATAGAGGGAAACTCCTTTCTGTATCAAATGCTGATGAACAGGAGCAGCCATTGAAAAATCAATGGGCGCCATTACCTGGTTACCCATTTCTACAACAGATACGGCAACTCCGGCATGATGCAGATTCTCGGCCATCTCCAGACCTATAAAGCCTGCACCCACTACAACCGCACGTTTCACGGCATGTTCCGTAAGATAAGACTTTATCCGATCAGTATCTTCGACATTACGAAGGGTAAAAATACCTTCAGAATCGATACCTTCCAATGGAGGCCGGACAGGTGTGGCTCCCGGCGACAATAAGAGTTTATCATACGTTTCCTCATACTCGCGTCCGTCAGCGGTGCGAATGGTAATCGTTTTATTTTGCGGAGAAATGGCAGTCACCTCATTTTCCACACGCACATCCACACGGAAACGCTGACCGAAAGAAGCCGGTGTCTGCACCAGCAATTTTTCACGTTCAGCAATGACTCCACCTATATAATAAGGTAAACCGCAATTGGCATAGGATATATACTTGCCTTTCTCCAGTAAAAGGATATCAGACTTCTCGTCAATTCTTCTCAAACGGGCTGCTGCCGTAGCTCCTCCGGCAACTCCACCAATAATCACATACTTCATATTACTGCCTTTTTTAGATAAGAACAAAACAAAGATATATATTGTTTTCCAATTACGAATATTTTCCAAAGGAAATTATCATAATATACAGACTGACAGTACCTATTAGCACTATTTAAGAAATAGGGAACAAAGAAAAAGAGAAGATAACTACCAATTAGGCAGTTCATCAAAACCGGCAGCTGTGTACCATTCAGTAGAGCGGTATGCTTTATCCGTCAGATTGTTGGATGTAGTAGGAATGTAACAGGACACGCCGTCAGTGCCTTCCATAGTAAACATCCTTACATAAGAAGAATAGTTTTTAGGGGTAGTAGCCCAATAGGCCACAGTTGCATCAAAAGCCCGCTTCCATGTTGCATAGGCGGCATCAGTAGTAATCTCACGCACCACATCCACAAAGTCATAATACCCTACGCGCCCATTATCATAACCACCGGAACCACTACGTTTATCATAATCAAATGCAACCGCACGAAGCCGCAATTTATCAACTGTCTCAGGCAGAATTTGTTTTGTAACCCGTGCCAAGTTATCCAATTGATTCGTTCTCAACGCACACACAGAGGCTCCACCTGTCCAGTTATCATTCGAAATATTCTCACCTCCAGCGTATTTAGCCGCATAAGGCTCATAATAAGCCTTGGCAACATCCACAGCTGCATCATCTGCGGAGAACATGGCCGGTACGACTTCTTCATATGAAGCACCAGGACCGGGAATTTCCGTCGGAGAACCAATGCAATAGTCTGTGTAATCACGCAACTCATAGGCAACTTCCACAGATTGCATAAAGCAGGCATCGAACAAAATGAAATCAAAATGGGGAGCCGCCGCCAATATTTCAACAAATTCAGAAATATTCATTCTGTTATCGCCGTTGCTTTTATCCTGCCCCACCCACCGGGTATCGGCACGCAACGGATAAGGAAGCCAACCGTCGCCATGCGACCAGTAGACTAACCCATAACTGTCAGCTTTATATTGGGAATTCAGAAATACATCTGCAAAGACTTCCTTAGTTTCAGATACACCCACCGAATTACGGCTTCCATAATTTTTCACCTCAATTTCCGTAACTGCTCCATTTACATTTTTCAATTCCAGCAGGCGGGCGGACGAACCGTTATCTATATATACCAGCAAATGTACACTGGCATCCTTCACTTTCGCCATACCCACCTTCATCTCCGCCAAGTCCAGCGAAGCAAAAGGAGCAAGAGAGTTGTCTGCTGCAATATAGGCTAAAACCGTACGGCTTCCATTTAAAGGAGTTGCCGGCTCAATGGTTATTTCACAAGTCGCACTCTTCGCTTCGTCTTCCGTAAGCACAATTATAGTCACTTTGCCTGCCCGTAAGGCTGTCACTTTGCCACTTGCATCAACCATTGCTATATTTTCGTTGCTCGAACTCCAAGTCAGCCTTTTGTTAGTCGCATCGTCAGGCATGACAGCCGCTTGCAAAGTCTCGCTTTCTCCTTCTATCAGCGAAAGCTTATTCTTATTTAGTTCGACACCCGTTACAGGCACTTCGGGTTCAGCAATCTCATCGCCACAAGTCACGGTGCAAACATCAAACTTTCCACCATCTTCGGTAACTACAAGTATAGTTACCTTTCCCATCTTCAAAGCCGTTACTTTACCATTCGCATCAACCGTAGCCACACTCGTATTACTTGATTTCCAGGCAACTTTCTTGTTTGTAGCATCCTCCGGAGTAATGGTAGCTACCAGAGTTTCGCTTTCACCTTCTTCCAATGCAAGCTCAGTTCTATTCAATTCAATACCCGTTACGGCAATAATATCCGGTTCTTGATTGTTATCCCCGCAGGCTATCAATAATACAGAGACGCAAATACACAGAAGAAAATAAAGCTGATTTCTCATGGCAGTAAACGATAAATTAATGAAATCCTTATTTCAGGCTAAGGAAGTGGAAATGATTACTCTTCCGGTTTCTTGAAACGGAAAGCCTCAGAATCAATAGGCATCAGCACTATTGTCTTGTTCTTCTTATACTTGCCTTTCACTTTGGCAGCTTCCTTTTCCAGTTTGCTCTTATTCTCGGAGAAGTAAATCATGCAAGTATAGTCGGGACATCTCAAATCGTATTCCAGATAGTTTTTCAGTTGATACGTATAAAGGTCACGCTTAGGCAGAAAACCATTTTTGTCCAGTTCCACACTATCCAACGGTTGGATTGCGGTAAAGTACACCACTGTGTCATTGAACGAGGCGGCAACGCCGAATGCATATACGGCCTTTTCTCCTTTAGCTTTCTTGAACGAGAATGCCGAGCAGACCATAAAAACTAAAGCTACGGCAAAAAGTATACGAACGTACTTCATAATAATAATAATGTGTTAATGTGACAATATGACAATGTGCTAACCGGCTGCGCTATCAGCCTGAATGATTATGAGCACATTAATCTTTGCGGCAAAGATAACAAAAAAACCGGTGGTCAAAGCATGACCTACCGGTTTTTAATTCCTTCTATTTGTCGGAAATTGATATTTCTTATTATCCCAAATAAGACTTGAGCAATTTACTACGATTACTTTGTCTTAATCTTCTAATTGCTTTTTCCTTAATCTGACGCACACGTTCACGGGTTAAACCGAATTTGTCGCCGATTTCTTCTAATGTCATTTCCTGTTGTCCGATACCGAAAAACATCTGTATGATTTCTTTTTCCCTATCGGTTAACGTAGAAAGTGCTCTATCAATTTCCCTCGCAAGAGACTCGTTCACTAAAGAGCGGTCGGCCATAGGAGAGTCGTCGTTTACCAACACATCCAGCAAGCTGTTGTCTTCTCCCTCTACGAAAGGTGCGTCCACCGAAATGTGGCGTCCGGATACCTTCAACGTATCAGAGATTTTATCAACAGGGATTTCCAGTTCATCTGCCAGTTCTTCGGGCGACGGGCGACGTTCGTTTTCCTGCTCGAACTTGGAGAATGCTTTGCTGATTTTATTCAGCGAGCCTACCTGGTTCAACGGAAGACGCACAATACGCGACTGTTCTGCCAAAGCCTGCAAAATGGACTGACGTATCCACCATACTGCATAACTGATGAATTTGAAACCACGTGTTTCATCGAACTTTTCGGCGGCCTTGATCAGTCCTAAATTACCCTCATTAATCAAGTCGGGCAAACTCAAACCCTGGTTCTGGTACTGCTTGGCCACAGATACAACGAAACGCAGATTGGCACGTGTCAACTTCTCCAGTGCGATACGGTCACCCTTGCGGATGCGTTGAGCGAGCTCCACTTCCTCTTCGACAGTTATGAGGTCTTCGCGACCGATTTCCTGCAAATACTTGTCAAGAGAAGCGCTCTCTCTGTTAGTGATACTTTTTGTAATCTTAAGTTGTCTCATTCTTCTAAAACAGATTTGGGTTGCAAAGTTACGACATTTTATTTAGTTACAAGCTAAGTTGCCCTAACTTTTTTTATCTTATTCACTATACTATATAAACAAAAAAGAATGCCGACAAGTTAGTTGCCGACACCCTTTTTCTTCTTTGTTAGCTAATATTACAATCTTCTTACCTTAAATTATCCTTTCTCATTCTTTTTTTATTCCTGGGCAACACTTACCGCATAGCTGGCGCGCTTTCCGGAGGGGAACATACCTGTGATGAACAACACTTGTTCCTGAGTTTTTGAAGCTTCCTTCATCACTTTTTCCATATCTTCAACAGTCTTCATCGGTACATTGTTCACTTTCAGGATGATGAAACCTTTACGAATACCGGCTTCCCCCATCTTGCCGTTGCTAACTCCCGTAACTTCAAGTCCATAACCCAGGTTAAGTTGTTTCTTCAAGTCATCGGGGATAGGACGGAAGGCTGCACCAAGAATATCCATATCGGCATTCTTCACTACTTTCGTAGTACCTTGCTCGTTCTTCAGCGTAACTTCAATATTCTTTTCTTTCTTATCACGCATCACTTTCACCTGCACCTTGTCGCCCGGACGATGTTTTGCCAAAGCTTCCTGCAAGTCGGCGAATTTGTGAATTGCCTTGCCATCCATGCCGATGATTACGTCGTCTACCTTAATATCGGAACCTGACGCTGAACTTCCATCAACGATTTCACGTACCCAAAGACCATCAATAACACCATATTTCTCTCTGGCTTCCTTCTTGATGTCACTCAGCTTCTTGCCTGTTTTATCAGCAACCTGCGTGTCGCCCGGCTCTTCAGTAAGCACGGTTACACTCACACCCAGTTTCACACGTTGTACAGTACCGAATTGCTTCAGGTCGGCAACTACTTTCTTCATAATACTGGTAGGGATCGCAAATCCATAACCGGTATTTGAACCTGTCGGAGAGAAAAGGGCAGCATTGATACCAATCAGCTCACCGCTTGCATTTACCAATGCACCGCCACTGTTGCCCTGGTTGATAGCGGCATCAGTCTGGATATATGACTCAATGCTTTGCTTGCCAGTCTGCTGACTCATGCCCAAAGAACGCGCTTTGGCACTAACGATACCTGCCGTTACTGTTGAAGTCAGATTGAAAGGATTACCTACTGCAAGCACCCACTCACCTACTTTCAGTGCATCAGAGTCACCTACCGGAATTGTGGGGAAGTCGTCACCTTCTATCTTAATCAGAGCCAAGTCGGTCTCTGCATCCGTACCGATGATACGTCCCTTGAACTGGCGGTTATCATTCAGCGTCACACTGATTTCATCCGCACCGTCAATTACGTGATTGTTCGTTACGATATATCCATCTTTGGAGATGATGACACCCGAACCAAAACCGGTGCGTTCGGGAGTCTGCACCTGGCGTCTTTGTGTACCGCCGCGACCACCGAAGAAATCGCCAAAGAATTCAGAGAACGGGTCTCTCACTTCCACTTCCTGAACTTTGGAAGATTGAGTGGAACGGATATGTACTACAGCATGAATCGAATTCTCCGCTGCTTGTGTCAAGTCTACCGGCTGCGCATCGACAGCATTATAAGCGGCCAAACGTACGTTCGGATTCTGCTCGAACATTTCATTAAATGCACTGGCAGTATTGGCAGGCACTTTATTTTGCAGCATCTTATAGGTGGTTAAACCTGCTACTCCTGAACTGAGAAGTACGATAGCTGCAACCCCAAGAATGTTTTTTGTTGTCTGTTTCATATTAATCTTCTATTCTTTTAATTGTTAATATTCAAGTTTCGTTTAACATTTCGACGTTAAAATAACGACAAAAATCGTTCAGTTATTCCGCTTGTCACTCTTTTTTGTTCTCTTTTAACAGTGAACTTTTAGGGCTTAACAGCGGTTAACGACAGAGGCTGACAATTTTACATTTATGCACTATTACTGACGTGAAAATAAGGCAGATAGGCGTTAAAAAAGAAACAGACCGTCTATTCATTTAAAATAGATGGTCTGTTGAGGTCAAACAGACGGTACGTTTGGGGTAAACAGACCATCTGTTTGACCCTAATAGACCATCTGTTTTTAAGAGGCTGATATTTGCTTAATTATCAAGGTATTCTATATCCATGTGATAATCCCATTGGGGGAAGTAAAGATTGCCTCCCTCCCATTCCACTTCACCACGCTGGAAGTCTACGGTTTCGCTACGGGGATATTTCTTTTCGGGAACCAACGGCATGCCGTAGTCACTGTTCACAATCATGCGCCAGGAATCGATACCACCCAGGAAGAAATATTCTTCATCCGTACTGCGGGCAAAGGTAGGAATGCCGAATGACTGGTCGGCGGGCACCCAGCCGATACCTTCAAAGTAAATTTCCGCCCAATCATGCAAATTCCATGCCTGGGGGTGCATCATGAAACCACTCTGAAAATGAGTGGGAATACCGCTGATGCGGCAGAGAGTGATAAACAGCAGGCTGACCTGCCCACAATCTCCTTTATGGTTATCCAATACGTATTCGGGAATGTTCTCTATGGTGGAATACTCGCGTGCGGAAGCCCAGGGGAAGTTATCGTTCACCCAACGGAAGATGCGCCTGGCTTTCAGCAACGGATTCGTCTCACCTGCTGTCAATTTGGCAGCAAGTTCGCGCATACGCGGCGAGAAGATGATGTGCTTCTCACGTTCGGCGGTATATTCCTTATATAGAGAAGAGGCCGTGTCATACGGCTGAATATCTTCGGGCTTCAGATTGTGCCATTCGGCATTGGAGGTATATTCGAAGCTCTCGGAGAACACGGTCGGCTTATCTTTCACGGCACGTTTCTCCATGTAGAGAGTGCTGTGAAGACATTCTTCCGGAGAGAAGACAGGATTCGGTTCGCTGGCGGAGATAAACTTCACATCTTGCTGACGCGGCTGATCCTTACGCGGATAAGGAAGCCAGCAACGGATAAGCTCTCCCGCAGGAACGGCATTGCTATCTACTGTGAGCGTATAGGTGACGCGCATCCGTTTGGGGGCAACAATAGGATTACCTCCTTTTTTTACGCTTGCGATCACTGCAGGCAAATGTTCCATATTCACTTTTTCGCTTCCGCTGGGGGTAACGCCGTCCTTAGCTACCTTTATTTTATAGCAGGCGGAATCAACGCGGAACAGATTAGGGCCGGCGTTACGGAAATAACGCTTCTCACCGTCCAGAGTCATGCACTCCAAGGCTTTGGAAGCTTCCCACCGGCGCATTTGTTCATCGGTTACATCGGGGATGTACTTGCGAATGTAATCTTTCACCTGGGCTTCCGTGCGGGAAAAGTCAGTGAGGAGGCGCTGGTGCAGGTCATCTTCCCAAGTATAGGGCTTACTTTCCGGTTTGGGAGTACAGGCGGTAAAGAGAAAGAGTACTGCAAAAGCGGACAATGCTTTTTTCATAATAAGAATGTATTAGATGATGCTTATAATTTCACAACTCCGATACCCGGTAAATCGGGCAACGTAATCTTACCTTTCACCACCTTCATTCCTTTGAAACGGTCGTTAGCGATAAGCAGGTTGCCATCCAGATCGGCAAAGTCAACCGCAGGAGAGAATTGTGCGGCCGCAGAGCAGGCACATGAAGTTTCCGTCATACATCCCACCATCACTTTCATGCCCAGCGCACGCGCCAGTGTCACCATCTTCCAGCCTTCGCGCATACCGGTACATTTCATCAGTTTGATATTGATGCCGTGGAACGCTCCTTTCAGTCCGGCCACATCGCCCAGACGCTGCAATGACTCATCAGCAAAAATAGGCAACGGACTTTGCTGCGTCACCCAGGCTATGTCGTCCAGTTGAGTTTTAGGCATCGGCTGTTCAATCATCACGATACCTTTTTCCTTCAGCCAATGTATCATGTCGATAGCATAATGTTTATCCGTCCAACCCTGATTAGCATCGACTGCAATAGGAAGGTCGGTTACGGAACGGATAACTTCAATCATCTCTTTATCATTATCACGCCCCAGTTTCACCTTGAGGATATTGAACTGTTCGGCACATTCTTTCGTTTTTTCACGCACCACATCCGGCGTATCAATGCCGATGGTAAAAGTGGTGGAAGGAGCTTTATCCTTATCCAGTCCCCATATCCTGTACCAAGGGGCCTGCAACAGCTTGCCCACGAGGTCATGCAAAGCTATATCAACAGCAGCCTTAGCGGCGGCATCTCCCGGCGACAGTTTATCTACGTATGCCAGAATGTCTTCCAGCTGGAAGGGGTCGGGAAACTGCCCGATGCCATCCTGCACTTTCTTCAAGAAAGCCAGCACACTATCCATCGTGCCCAATTCACGTTGCAGATAAGGCGGCATGGAGGCTTCGCCATAACCGATAATGCCATCATATTCGATTTCCACCTGCACATCAGGAGTGGTGGAACGCGAGTAGGAAGCTACAGTGAACACGTGACGCAATTTCAGCTCGTATGGAAAGAAGCGCAATTTCATCTTAGCATTCACACCACGCCTGTTGATATTGAACAATGCCGGAGCACTTTCCCCTGCAAACACATTGTTAATTGCCATACCGGAACCCAATGCGGCAAAGGCGGCTGTCTTCAGGAAATCTCTTCTGTTTTGCATAATATTCGTTTTTAGGATAAAACTTTATTCATAATAAGGATTGGTAGCCGTAGTGTTAAGAGGCGCCTCCTTATTTATATAAGGCAACACGCGCGTAGCAAACAGCAGGCGGCCGAGGTTATATTCATCGAAAAGATCGTCGGCAGTATCGAAACTGCTGACGTGGACATCACCCTGCGAATGAATGAAACGCTTGTTGCCGATATACATTCCCACATGCACCACACGTTCCTTACGGTCTGCCGTAGCTTTACGCCCGAAGAATATCAGATCACCGGGTTGCAGATTACTAAAATCGGGAGCAATGTCAATATGTTCGCCTACGTAGGCCTGCTGCGAGGCATCGCGGGGAATGATAATATCATGCATGAAAAGAATGGTACGCATAAAACCGCTGCAATCCACTCCTTTCGACGAAGTGCCTGCCCACAGATACGGAATTCCCATCAATGTATGTGCCGTGCGGATGATACTGGCAGCATCCTGCTTCAAGGCCGCACGCCATTTCTTCTCCGGCATAGAGATGGATTTAGAAATATATCCGGTACGGCCGTCGGGATAAACAACCTTGTAAAACGCTCCTTTCGTCCCCTCCCACTTCAGACGGTTGCCGGCAGCAACGTCGGAAATAGTCTGGGAAGTCTGGTTCGGTTCGGAATAAACAAAGCCATAGTGGGAAGTTACCACAATCTTTTCCGCAGCGTTCCAGGCATGAAGTTCCTCTTTCGTCACCGGATGAACACCTACACGATGCACCCACGCGATATAATTATCCGGTGTCTGGATGCGATACCAGCCATCGCGTTGCAACACACGGACAGGCATACCCATCAATCCTTGCGTCATCATCTCTGACGAGAAATCCGGGTCAACACGAAGATTCGCCACCGATACGTTTAAAATGCCATAAGTTTTTCCTTCCAGGGAAGCCTCATCCGGCAACACTTGCAGGCAGTCCATCACTTTGTAATCGGCTTGAGACAGTCCGCTGAGCAATGCCGCCTTTGCTTCAGGCGAAGTCGTTACACCACGCAGCATCACATTTTTACCTGAGAAAGAATAATCAACATCGAAAAGAGCCACCCGCTTATCCGGGGCATACTGACGTTTCAAACTGTCGGACAACTGAGTCACATCGGCAGGAATAGTCCTGTCCCCGGTTTCCGAAGCTACCGAACAAAGAGAAGCCAAAAGGAACAGGGACACGATAGGAATAAGTTTCTTCATTAGCTAAAATGATTTGGGGGTTATTTAGTGCTAACAAAGTTAGGAATAATTTCTGTTTTGAATATATTTTTTCAAGAATATTAAGATATAGTTTTAAAATGTAGCCGGACGGCTCCGTGTCTGCTCCGTACCAGGTACGTATGATGTCCGTACTATTAGGATACAGAGCTCGCTCTATTCAAATCCGCTACAAGAATACGCAGAAACTGTAAAAAGGGTTATTCAATCTGTAATCCGGGTATTCTGCAATCGCAGGAAGACAGCTAATTTTGCAGCATCCTATAGTTCCCTATGGAGAACCATTAAAACGATTACAAATTAAATAACTGAAAGACGTATGAATACAAGAATGAATTTTTCTTTTTACAACCCTACCCGCATCCTATTCGGTGTAGGCGAACTGAACAATCTGCACAAGCAGACAATGCCCGGCAAGAAAGCCCTGCTTTTGATTTCAAATGGTAAGTCGACCAAGGTCAACGGTTCGCTCGACCGCACGATTGAACAATTGGAAAAGGCCGGCATCGAGCATGCCATCTTCGATAAGATTATGGAAAACCCGTACCGAAGCGTCGTCATGGAAGGAGCCGCTTTTGCCAAAGAAAATACCTGCGATTTTATTCTGGCTCTCGGAGGAGGTGCCGTACTCGATGCATCAGTCGCAATAGCGGCAATGGCAACGAACCCGGGCGACTTATGGGATTATGTTTTTGGCGGCACCGGCAAAGCAATGCCACTGAAAAATCCGGGCTTGCCCATAGTTACCATTGCCACAACTTCAGGAACAGGCTCCGAAATCAACTGTTGGGGCGTTATCTCCAATCCCGACACGAATGAGAAAATCGGTTTCGGCGCACCGGAACTGACTCCCGTTCTTTCCATCGTAGACCCGGAACTGATGCGAACCGTTCCCGCCAAATACACGGCATACCAGGGATTCGATGCTTTGTTCCACAACACAGAGGTAATGATAAGCAACGGCGTAAATATTCTGAGCGAAGCGATTGCATTGTCCGCCATCGAGAATATCACGAAATACCTGCCACGTGCAGTCAGAGACGGAAATGATATGGAAGCAAGAGAACGCGTCGCTTATGGCAGCACAATGGCAGGCATCACCATGCAACTGACAAGCACCACGGCCGAACATTCCATGGAACACTCCATGAGTGCCTATCATCATAATCTTCCTCACGGCGCAGGACTGATTATGATTTCCAAGGCTTTCTATGAGTTCTTCATCGAGCGTCGTGCCTGCGACGAGCAGTTCATCAAAATGGCAAAAGCAATGGGCATTGAAAATGCCGACAAGCCGGAAGATTTCATCACGGCACTTGTCAAATTGCAGGAAGATTGCGGTGTGGCCGATTTGAAGATGAGCGATTACGGGTTCCGGAAAGAAGAATCCATGATGCTTGCCCGAGGTGCCCGCTCCATGCAGGGAGGATTATTCCTTGCCAATCCTTGCGAAATGACGGATGAAGATTGCGCGGGAATCTTCGACAAATCCTATCGTTAATGGATGGACGGGCGAACCTTATAAGTCATGCCAGTGTTTTTAATATAAATATACGCTTCAAAGTCTGACGAATATAATTAATATCAAGAAGAAAAAAGATGAAAGTATTATTGATAAATGGAAGTCCCCGGAAAAACGGAAATACACATTTGGCTTTATCTGAGGTAGCAAAGGCGCTGAATGAAAACGGAGTAGAAACAGAAATCATTTCTATCGGAACAAAAGCCGTACAAGGTTGCATAGCCTGCAACCGCTGCACTGAATTGGGACGGTGTATCTTTAAAGACGAATTGTACAACAACATCCGCCAGAAACTGGAAGAAGGTATTGACGGACTGGTAGTAGGCTCACCGACCTATTACGCCGGTCCCAATGGTTCGCTGTGCGCCCTGTTAGACCGTCTTTTCTATTCAAGCTCGGAGTTGATGGAGTACAAACCGGCTACGGCAATAGCTGTTTGCCGGAGAGGTGGAGCCAGTGCTACTCTTGACAGATTGAATAAGTATTTCACAATAAACCATATGCCTGTTGTTTCTTCCCAATATTGGAATATTATTCATGGAATGATGCCGGGCGATGTCCTGCAAGATGCGGAAGGATTACAGACTATGCGAATGTTAGGCAGAAATATGGCCTGGTTATTGAAAAATACGGCTGACGGGCAGAAGCACCCGGAAGCAGAACCTTTGGTACGGACAAACTTTATCCGTTAATTGAAATCATAATAGAACCATTGAGTTCTCACAGAGAAGCGTAAACAGACTAAAACGATGTGTTTCCATAGTCTGTTTGCGCTTTTATTTTCAGAATAAAGGGGGTAATAGCTATCTATTTATTCTCCAGCATCCCATAATCTGTAATTCGGGTTATCACTCCCGTAATCTATCTACCAAGATTTGTATGAGTTCTTCCGTACTTTGCAGTATAGAAATCAATGTATCAAAGAACCATATAATTTATGAGACAGACTAATAGATTGAAACCCGATTCGGGTGCTTTGCTCGTATTCATCCTTACCGCAGGAGTCTTCGGAATCATCAATACGGAAATGGGAGTGATTGGAATCCTCCCCCTGATAGCCGAGCATTTCCATGTAACCGTTCCCGAAGCAGGATGGACGGTCAGTATATTCGCATTGGTAGTGGCTATATCAGCCCCCATTATGCCGCTACTTTTCTCGGGCATAAACCGGAAAAAAGTCATGCTGCTGGCACTGGGAGTCTTCACACTGAGCAACATCATTTCGATGCTTACCTCCAACTTTACCCTACTACTGATAACCCGTGCCCTTCCGGCTTTCCTTCATCCTGTATATGTATCGATGGCTTTCACGGTAGCGGCCGCATCTGTCAGCAAAGAGAAAGCTCCGAAGGCTGTAGCCAAAGTCTTCATCGGAGTATCTGCCGGCATGGTATTGGGTGTACCGGTGACCAGCTACATAGCGAGTGAGGTGTCGTTTACAATGGGAATGATGTTTTTCACAGTGGTGAATGCGCTGGTATTTGTGGCCACCATCCTTTTCATACCCTCCATGCCCGTTAAAGAAAAGCTATCTTACGGTACGCAACTCAATGTGCTGAAAAAGAAGATTATCTGGTATTCCATTATTGCTGTCACCCTGATAAACGGTGCTTTATTCGGATTCTTCAGTTATATGTCTGATTATCTGAGAACGGTTACGGAAGTTTCTTATAGTGTCATCAGCGTCCTGCTGCTGATATACGGGCTTGCCAATATTATCGGAAACGTCATTGCAGGAAAACAGTTAGCCACCAACCCGATACGCAGCATGACTTTCATTCCGTTCGCACTATTCACCTTTTATATATGTATATTCATTTTAGGGGAATGGCTTGTGGCTATGGCTGTTATTATTCTAATTCTGGGTATTTTGGCAGGATACGGGCAAAACACCATGCAGTATATGATAACCGAAGCCGCTCCCGAAGCTCCGGATTTCGCAAACGGCTTGTTCCTATTAGCCGCCAATCTGGGTACGACGGTGGGTGCGGCAGCCTGCGGAGCATTTATCACTTTCTTTGATACACGCTATTCCGTAATCGGGTCTTTGCTGTTTCTTGCGGCCAGCATAGTATTTGTTGTTCTGAGAATCCGCACGGTGCAATCTTCGAAAACAATAAAACTGAAAGTCGTAGCACAATGAAGCTTTTTTAAATAGGCGATTATAAAAGAAGTATTTGTCTATGTTTTCTGTATACAATGCGATAATCTGTAATTTGGGTTATTATGTCTGTAATCCATCTACAAAGAGTATCACTTTTACACCGTAATTTTGCAATGTAAGTAATAGACATCAATTCTCATTAATCATTCACCCAAAGAAAATATGAAAAAGATATTATTTTCAGTAGTGGCATCCTTTATGATGCTCGGCGTAGGTAGTGCTTCGGCACAAACCGATGCAGACAATTTCTACAAAAGTGATTTAGTAAACATGGAGAAAGTATCCTTCTCCAACCAGTACAAAATGAAAGTGGCCGGAAACCTTTTCCTGCCCAAAGATATGAAAGCAGGAGAAACGTATCCCGCAATCATCGTCGGGCACCCGATGGGAGCAGTCAAGGAACAAAGTGCGAACCTCTATGCGATCAAGATGGCCGAACACGGTTTCGTCACCCTCTCCATCGACCTGTCCTTTTGGGGAGGAAGTGAAGGAGAACCACGCAACAGCGTCTCTCCGGAGATTTATGCGGAAGACTTCAGCGCAGCAGTCGATTTCCTCGGTACACGCCCGTTCGTCGACCGCAACCGTATCGGCGTAATCGGTATCTGCGGCAGTGGAAGTTTCGCCATCAGTGCGGCAAAAATCGATCCGCGTCTGAAAGCCATTGCAACCATCAGCATGTATAATATGGGTACAGCAAGCCGCAACGGACTGAAACACGCACTGACCCTAGAACAAAGGAAACAAATCATTGCCGAAGCCGCCGAACAACGTTATGTAGAATTTCTGGGCGGAGAAACGAAATATACCGGCGGCACCGTACACGAACTGACGGCAAACTCCTCTCCGATTGAACGCGAGTTTTATGAATTCTACCGTACAGAACGCGGAGAATTCACCCCCGAAGGTGCAACGTCCCTGACCACCACGCACCCCACCCTGGCAAGCAACACGAAGTTCATGAACTTCTATCCGTTTGCCGATATCGAAACCATCTCACCGCGCCCCATGCTTTTCATCACCGGAGAGAATGCACACTCACGCGAATTCAGCGAAGACGCCTACAGCAAGGCTGCCGAACCCAAAGAATTATACATCGTGCCCGGTGCAGGCCATGTGGACCTTTACGACCGGGTCAGCCTCATCCCGTTCAACAAGCTGGACTCTTTCTTTAAGGAATACCTGAAATAATACCGTGAAGATTATGAAATATTACTTAGTACTCATTTTTATGACGTTGACATTGTCCGTTTGGGGCACATCATGCAGCGACGATGCTCCTATACCCGAAACAGGGCAACAGATACCTCTGGGAAGTACAGACGACGATGAGCCTCCGGTTAATCCCGGCAATGACGACGATGATGACGATAACCCTATGAGCAACAATCTAAAAATAACAGTCGGCTCCGCCTCATTCAATGCCACACTGGAAAACAATGCGGCGGCAACAGCCTTCAAGGCATTACTGCCTATGACCATAAACATGTCCGAACTGAACGGCAACGAAAAGTACTTCTACCTATCGGGAAACCTGCCTACCGCATCTTCCAACCCGGGAACCATCCGCACGGGCGACCTGATGCTTTACGGCGGCTCCTGTCTGGTACTTTTCTATGAGACTTTTTCAACATCCTACAGCTACACCCGCCTGGGGCGTGTAAACAACCCTTCGGGACTGGCATCCGCCCTCGGTTCGGGCAGTGTAACCGTAACATTCGAACTACAATAAAAACAAAGATATTATGGAAATTATCAAAAACAAAGAATTCGGAGGCGAACGCCCCCTGTTTGCCACTCACGACCTCCAACTGGAAAATGTAACCATCCATGCGGGTGAGTCCGCATTGAAAGAATGCAGCAACATCGTGGCAGTGAACTGCCGTTTCGAAGGGAAATACCCATACTGGCACAACAATGGCTTCACTATCAAGAACTGTTTCTTCACAGAAGGTGCCCGTGCCGCACTTTGGTACTCGCAGAATGTACAAATGACGGATACCGTAGTGGAAGCACCGAAGATGTTCCGCGAAATGGACGGGATAAAGCTGGAAAACGTGCAACTTCCCAATGCCTTGGAAACCCTTTGGTTCTGCCGCAATGTAGAACTCAGAAACGTACAGATTGACAAAGCCGATTACCTGTTCATACACGGTGAGAACATACGCATCGAAAATTACAGCCAGAACGGCAACTACTCATTCCAGTATTGCAAGAACGTGGAAATCCGCAATGCTATCATCAACTCCAAAGATGCTTTCTGGAATACGGAAAACGTAACGGTATACGATTCCGAACTGAACGGCGAATACCTGGGCTGGCATTCCAGAAACCTGCATCTGGTGAACTGCAGGATTTCAGGCACGCAACCACTCTGTTATGCCCACGACCTGATTATGGAAAACTGCACAATGGCCGATGATGCCGACCTTGCATTTGAATACAGCAGTCTCCAGGCCACCATCAAAGGCCCGGTTCACAGCATAAAGAACCCACGCACGGGAAGCATCACGGCCGAAAGTTACGGAGCCGTCATCATAGACGAGAACATAAAGGCCCCCGGCAACTGCAAACTGAAACTTTGGGACGACCGGACCTGTTTTGACGAAACGCAAGAAGAGATGCAATATGCAGCACAACTTTGATGAAATCATTCCACGCCGGGGCACGAATTCCTATAAATGGGATTCTGCCACTACCCCGGGTGTATTGCCGATGTGGGTAGCCGATATGGATTTCCGCACAGCACCCGCCGTGACGGAAGCATTGAAAAGGCGGGTGGAGCATGGCATCTTCGGATACGTCCGCGTGCCCGATGCTTACTACAATGCAACGATCAACTGGTTCAAAAGACGCCACGACTGGAGAATAGAAAAAGAGTGGATTATCTATACCTCCGGAGTAGTACCGGCGCTGTCGGCAATCATAAAAGCCCTGACCAGCCCCGGCGACAAAGTCTTGGTACAGACTCCGGTCTATAATTGCTTCTTCTCATCCATACGAAACAACGGATGTGAAATCGTTTCCAACCCACTGATTTATAAGAACGAAACTTACCGGATTGATTTCGATGACTTGGAGAAGAAGGCTGCCGATAGTAAAGTCAAACTCTTACTATTGTGCAACCCTCACAACCCTGTCGGAAGAGTATGGAACCGGGAGGAACTGATACGCATCGGTGAGATTTGCCTCCGGAATCATGTAACGGTAGTAGCGGATGAAATTCATTGTGAACTGGTTTTTCCGGGATATACCTATACACCTTTCGCCTCCATATCGCAGGAGTTCCTGATGAATTCCGTCACTTGCATTTCCCCCAGCAAGGCGTTCAACCTGGCAGGAGTCCAGATTGCCAACATCGTGTCCGCTGATACCTATGTACGCAAGAAGATAGACAAAGCCATCAATATAAACGAAGTCTGCGACGTAAATCCATTCGGAGTAGAGGCTTTGATAGCCGCCTATAATGAAGGAGAAGAATGGCTGGAAGAACTGAAAAGGTATCTGTTCGATAATTATAATTACCTGAGGAGTTTCTTCGCCGAACATCTGCCGGAGCTCCCCGTAACGAAGCTGGAAGGTACTTACCTGGTGTGGGTGGATTGTTCCGCATTAAAGCGTACCTCAGAAGATATAGTAAGCTCGCTATTGGAACAGGGAAAACTCTGGCTGAACGAAGGCAGCATGTACGGAGACACCGGAGAAGGCTTTGTCCGCATCAACATAGCCTGCCCCCGGCAAGTATTAACAGAAGGTTTAGAAAGGTTCAGGCAATGGAAGAACGGAAATTATTAGTAACTTCGCGAAAGCGTATTAAGAAACAGAAAACATCATGGAATATAGAACATTAGGAAACACCGGTTTGTCAGTCAGCGCCATCGCATTAGGGTGCGAAGGGTTCGTTGGCAAAACAGAAGAACAGACATGTGCAGAAATGGATTTCGCCATCAGTAAAGGAATCAACTTTATTGATATGTATGCCTCCAACCCCGACTTACGCAGCAACATCGGCAAAGCGTTGACAGGCCGCCGCGAGCAATTTATCATCCAAGGGCATCTGTGCACCACCTGGGAAAACGACCAATACCTGCGTACACGCGACATCGACAAGGCAATCGCCTCCTTCGAAGACCAGTTGGCAGGCCTCAATACCGACTATCTGGATATCGGCATGATACACTATGTGGACAGCGAAGAAGACTTTCATGAAGTATTCAACGGTCCCGTCATCCGGCTGGCCCTGCGCCTGAAGGAAGAAGGCAGAATCCGCCACATCGGACTGAGCAGCCACAACCCCACCGTTGCACGTATGGCTGTGGAAAGCGGACTGATTGAAGTGCTGATGTTCTCCATCAATCCTTGCTACGACCTGCAACCGCCCACTGAAAACGTAGATGACTTATGGGCCGATGAAAACTATGCCCACTCCCTGCAGAACATAGCTCCGGAACGGGAAAGGCTCTACGAACTGTGCGAAGAGAAAGGTGTAGGGCTCGATGTGATGAAGGTATATGGCGGCGGAGATTTGCTAAGTGAAACCAACTCACCCTTTGGCAAAGCCATGACTCCGGTGCAATGCATCGAATATGCACTGACCCGCCCAGCCGTTGCCTCCATCATGGTGGGGTGTAGAAGTTGTGATGAGATGCAGGCAGCCATCGACTGGTGCACCGCCAGCAAAGAAGAAAGAGACTACACCGCCGTCATGGCAGGCATGGAAAAGTTCACCTGGAAAGGCCATTGCATGTATTGCGGACATTGCGCTCCTTGCTCCGTAGGCATCGACATAGCAAGCGTGAACAAGTACTACAACCTGACCATTGCCCAGAACGAGATACCCGAGACTGTGCGTGAACACTACAAAGCCCTCACACACCACGCCTCAGAGTGCATCCAGTGCGGGCAATGCGAAACGAACTGTCCCTTCGGAGTCGCCATCATCGAACAGATGGAAAAGGCTGCGGAGAAATTCGGATATTAGCAGAGCGAACGTTGCTTTACTTTCCAGGCATAAAGCAACACCACGACAAACGAAAGCAACGGAACGATAAACGAGAAAGACATATTGGTCTGATCAGCCACATACCCCATCATGAGCGGTCCTACTGCTCCTCCGATGGGGGACATCATCAGATAGGAAGATGCACGCTTGGTATAGTTCCCCAATCCTCTCAGTGAAAGTGCAAAGATGGTGGGGAACATGATAGCTTCAAAAGCATATCCCATGAACAGGGCTACCAATGATAAAACTCCCAGATCAAGCACCACCAAAGCCGTAGTAACAACCGTACCCACCGCACAGAAAAACAGTACCTTCTCCGCCCGGATATACCGCATAATCCAGCTTCCGGCAAAACGACCGCACATAAACAATCCCAAACCACCGAACGAAAGCACCACAGAAGCATCGCGGGCATTCATCCAGCCGTCATCCACCACATAATTAATAAAGAAGCTGTTGATTGAAATCTCCGCTATCTCATAACAGAACAGACTGACAATACCGAAAATAAACAGCTTATGCGACCAAAGCCCACGTGCTCCACCCTCGCCCAGTTCTTCCTCATCTTCTCCATGCACAATCTCCGGCAGACGGATTTTATAGAACACCAGTGCCACCATCAGCACTATAATTCCCATCAATGTGTAGGGCAAGGATATATTGCTTTCACCCCCTTCCGAGAATAATAACAACCCACCGATAAGCGGCCCGCATATGCATCCCAAGCCATTGAATGACTGTGCCAGGTTAAGGCGGCTGGCAGCCGTTTCACGTTCGCCGAGTTCCGTCATGTAAGGATTAGCGGCTGTTTCCAGAAACACCAGTCCACAGGCTATGACAAACAGGGAGAAAAGAAAGAAATTGAAAGACATCCAGTATTCTCCGGGAATGAAAAGCAGGGAACCCACCCCGTAAAGCAGCAAACCGAAGACCACCCCTTTACGGTAGCCATATTTGTTGATAAACAGTCCCGCAGGGATAGCCATCACGAAGTATCCCAGATAGAACATCACTTGCACCCATGCCGAATGGGCACGTGTAATAACCAGCACATCTTGAAAGTGTTTGTTCAGCACATCCAGTATGGCATGTGCAAATCCCCATAGAAAGAACAGGGAAGTAACCAAAATAAAAGGAATCCGATATTCCTTCTTTACCAAATTTTGCATACAGAATTTTCTTATAAGCAGCGTGACGCTGCACCCGGATTTCCATGCGGGCTAGAGATGCCACGGCCAATTTTCCGGCCGCAAAGATAGGCAAGAAGTTTCATAATATGACAATTTGTAGTAACTTTGTATTCATCTATAAAGAAATAGTCTGAAAAACAATATGAAGACATCTCCCAAACAATACATTGAAACCTCACGCCTGATTCTGCGCGACTGGAAAGAAGAAGATATCCCCGTTTTTGCCCGACTGAACAGTGATGACAAGGCAATGGAGTTCTTCCTCAACAAACTTTCCTATCAAGAAACCCTCGACTTCTATAACCGTATCCGAAAAGAATTCGCATCCAGAGGATATGGATTGTATGCAGTAGAAAAGAAAGAAGACCATGCATTTATCGGTTATGTAGGATTGCATGACGTTACGTTCGATGTAGACTTTGCCCCAGCCGTAGAGATAGGCTGGCGTCTGATTCCCGAAGTGTGGAATCAAGGATACGCCACAGAAGCGGCTTCCGCCTGTCTGAAATATGCAAAGACGACATTGGGACTGAAGGAATTATATTCCTTCACCTCACTCCCCAATAAACGTTCGGAGCGTGTGATGCAAAAGATTGGCATGGTAAAAAATAAAGAATTCAATCACCCATTGGTCAGTCCCGACCATCCTTTACGCAGACATGTATTGTATAAAATCTCCTTGGCAAATATTTAATCAACATACTGCCCACAAGTATCTGTAAGGCACATTAAAAAGGCTACACCCTTTATCGCGGATAGCTACACCCTTTACCCCAAAAGGTGTAGCCATCCTGGGAAAAGGGTGTAGCCTTAGAAAAGAAAAGGTTTTTATCTTTAAGGAAAAGCGCAATATACCATAGGAATCCCTAATGCAAATAAAAAACAATTATCGCTTTTTTATTAATAAATCATGAATTAAAAGTTGCCGTATCCAACTATTGTATTACCTTTGTCGCAGTTTGAGTTACGAATCGTTATCGTATAGTTCTTCTTTTTATCCTTTATTAAGCAGACCTCTCCTTTAATTATCCCCTCACTCTTACATTAGTATTTATTTAATTAAAATTTCAAATGAACATTTACATTTCAGGTTTAAGCTTTGGCACAAATGATGCCGACTTGAACGAATTATTCACAGCGTATGGAGAAACCTCTTCAGCTAAAGTTATTATGGACAGAGAAACCGGAAGATCCAGAGGATTCGGTTTTGTAGAAATGACCGACGATGCAGAAGGACAAAAAGCAATTGACGAACTCAACGGAGCAGAATACGACCGGAAAACGATTTCAGTAAGCGTTGCACGCCCTCGCGAAGAAAGACCCCGCAACAACGGATATAATTCTAGACGTTATTAATGTCTACCCTACAAACAAGAACAGGAGATATAATCTTCTGTTCTTGCTTTTTATCAATCAAAAACAACAATACAAAGAAAAGAACATCGCTAAACGAATAGAATACCAGAAGTATATTTATCCGCTTGTAGTCTTGTTACAATATCAATTTTATGAAACCATTTTTTATTGGAAATATAGAGATAAAAACACCTATCATACAAGGTGGAATGGGAGTCGGAATTTCATTATCCGGCTTAGCATCAGCCGTTGCCAATGAAGGCGGCATAGGTGTTATTTCATGTGCAGGCTTAGGTCTGCTATACCCCAAAGGCAAAGGCGACTATACCGAAAAATGCATTTGCGGGCTTAAAGAAGAAATTCACAAAGCCCGCCAAAAAACGAAAGGAATCATCGGAGTGAACATCATGGTGGCCCTTTCCAATTATGCAGAGATGGTCCGCACTGCCATAAGCGAAAAAATCGACGTAGTCTTTGCCGGTGCAGGACTTCCTCTCGACTTACCTTTATACCTGACGCCGGAAAGCAAAACGAAGTTGGTACCCATCGTATCTTCTTCAAGAGCTGCAAAAATAATATGCGACAAATGGGAGAAGAATTATAATTATCTGCCTGATGCCATAGTAGTAGAAGGTCCCAAAGCCGGAGGGCATCTGGGATTCAAGAAAGAACAGTTGCAAGATGCCCAATACGCCCTGGAAGCATTGATACCTGAAGTAGTAGCTATCGCAACAAGTTATAAGGAAAAAAAAGACATTCCCGTAATTGCCGCAGGTGGAATCTCCACAGGTGAAGACATTGCACGGTTCATGCAACTGGGAGCTTCGGCCGTACAAATGGGAAGTATTTTCGTAACTACCCAGGAGTGTGATGCTTCGGAAACTTTCAAAGAGGTCTATATTCATTCCAAGCCCGAAGATGTTCTCATCATCGAAAGTCCTGTAGGTATGCCCGGACGAGCCATTGACGGAGAATTTATCCGCAATGTAGAGAAAGGGCAGGAAAAGCCAAAGTGTTGTTCGTTCCATTGCATCAAGACGTGCGATTATCAGAAAAGCCCTTATTGCATCATCAAGGCATTGTATAATGCAGCCAAAGGCAATATGAAAAGAGGATATGCATTTGCAGGCAGCAACGCTTTCCTCTCCGACAAAATACGCAGTGTGAAAGAAGTGATAAGTACATTGAACACTGAATTTCTTTTAGCAACCTGCCAATTAGTCCCAGCGAAAATGAAAACTTAAAAAACAATTCGATATGATGAAAAAGAGTATTATCCGACCAGAGACAGGGTCTTCCAATCAATTAACAGAGAATGCTATCAAAGAGCACAAGAAAAAAGTGGGAGAAGTAATCCTTGTAGCAATCACTCCACGGACAACGATTGAGCTTCCGGCTCATCTATCTCAGGCTGAAATAGCCGAACGTGTAGAGCTTTATAAGAAGTTGCACAGTTCGAAAATATAGTTTCAGTTTATTTTCATCAATTGACTATAACAGAAAATCCCTGAAGTTTAACACCTCAGGGATTTTTTTCCAATCATACGACGAGAACCTTTCTTTAAGCTTCTATCCCCGTCACCGTCTTCAATAAATAGCCTATCAGAAAACTTATCCCGGCCACTGAGAAACTCAGTATTGCCATTTCCGAGAAGCGGCGTTTGAAACTCTCGTTCCGGGCTATGGCATAATAATAATTGAAGAAAGCAATAATGAGCAATGCCATCAGAAGCATAATGCATAACGCCATGACAGGGCTCGACAAAAGAACGAACGGCCCCACCAAAGCTACCACGGTGATGATATAAGCAATGCCTGTATAAATAGCCGCCTTAACCGGACGCTTGTTTCGTGTCTTTTCCGATTTTGTAGAAAGATACTCGGAAGAAGCCATAGAAAGTGCCGCGGCAATACCTGTAATACTTCCGGTCAAAGCTATCAGTTTCGTATCGTTCAATGCCAGCGTAAAGCCTGCCAATGCTCCGGTAAATTCCACTAATGCATCATTCAGACCAAGCACCACCGACCCCATATATTCCAATCGTTCCTCGCTAATCATTCCTATGAGTTTTTCTTCATGATGCTGTTCGTCTTGCGCCATCTCAGCAAAATGTTCCATATCAGGATACTGAGAATAAACACTCGTTGTTTCTTTCTCTCCCAGCTCCAACCGCCGAACAGCGAATGTAATGCCTAACAGGCGTACCAGCCATACATAAAAAAAGATTTCCCAACGATTGGGAGTAACCTCTCGATGGGTGTAACTGCGTAACGTAGCATAGTGCCTGCTTTCATCTTCTGAAATACGTTGCAGAATTTTCCGGTTTTCCGGATCTTTTTCAATAGTTGCCAGCTTCTTGTATATGATGCACGATGTGATTTCTTCCCGCTGGAAGCCAATTATCTTCTTCAATAGTTCTTGCTCTGTTTCCTGTCTCATTTTTCTATAAATTAAGTAAACGCAAAATTAAGAATAATCGATGTTATACAACAATCAAACTCATAATTGTTTTCATGAGGACATCAGTTTCTTCTCGAAAAGAATCAGAAGACAATAAAGATACGGTTGTTTTAAAATAAAGAAAGCTGATCAGTGCGAAGACTCTTCATTTTCCGTTCCACAATCACAGCCTCATCTCCAACTTCTCCAATCAGCATCGGAGAGTTCTTGTCGTGCTTGCTACGGTTAAATTTAGCCGTATTATAATTACCTTTAATTGCATAACAGTAAATGCACCCGTTAAGGCAGCTTTCATAAGTACCGATATCGATGCTTTCCACACAACGGCAGATATCCCGTTGATTCTTGTCTTTACGGGAGAGAATGGGATAGCCTGTAATTCTTTCAATCAATCGGTTATCCACACACAAGCCACTTGGAATGCCTATATGAGATAAATCTACTCTGGTGGTGCAAGTATCCAGTTCCATCGACAGCTCATCCGCCGTTTTCCTGAAAGCGACCGCCATCGCCTCAATATCCTCTTTTGCTAATGGCTCTATATTGAATTCACGAAGAGAAGCACGCACATGCGGATAATGGTCGATAAACCCCAGCATACATTTCTCCGTATATCCTTGCAGGGCTACTGCCATTTCAGCAAACTTATCCTGATGAAAAACTACTGTATACTGTTCGTTCGTAAGAATCGGATCATACCGCCACACCACTTTTTCCTTTCCTATCCTATCAGCAAGATACTTAAAAGTATCAATACGCCTGTCAAGCGATGGTAATTTACTTTCCAGTTCCGTCCCATAGGGATTCAGTGTAAACTGAAAATAATATTTGTAGTCAGCCAGTCTATCCAGTCTCTCAATCATCGGGGCCGGATTCTTTGTCCAGAACACTACACAATCAATGACAGCAGGATCTAAACTGACCCTGCTTATCATATTTGGATTATACGGATTCGGTACAAGGACATATCCTTCATTTATCCGGTTGAAAAACCATTCCGAATAGAAAGCAGGAATATCCGTCCTGCGGCTGGCGCTTATTATCATATCGCCACCCTACTCTTCTTTAGACGATGGAACCACGTAATCTTCTTTAATGAACTCATCATACACCCTTTTAGGATGGTCGAACGGAGCTACCCCCGTACGGTCTTCATTAAAGTTCTCACGCCGGAACTTTTTCAATTTCAGATTGTCTTCAGCATATTCCCTCAGTTTCCTTTTCTCTTGACCATACAAAGAGCTGGATAACACTTCAGATTCCAACAGACTCTCTTTAGGAGTGATGGATGGCAATAAATTCTGTTCCAAGAGTCCGCGATACGCCCCATTATATTCACACCAGACATTATTGCCCAGAACAAACAAACGATAGGTATAGTTGGACCATGCTGTTTTGATAGTTATTTCACGAGCATAGATTTCTACTGTCGCTTCCGAGGCATAGCTCGGATCGCGAATGACAACCAGTTTCCGACCTGAAATATCTTCCTTTACAGAAGTAATCCATCTTTCACCATGCAAGATTTCTTCAATAATTTCAGGCAGTTTTTCTTTAATTTCAAAATGTATTCTCATGTTCTTTGCCTGTGGGTCAGGACTTTTTTATTACCCCCAATTTGATATATGCCCCTAAAGATAACGAAAATTCATTTGAAAAACAATAAGTGCCGCGAAAATATTATCGATTTGCCATCCGATAGATGTTTTCCATATCTTCACGATACAATATCTTCAAATTTCCTGTCGTTCCCTTTCCGCCGGAACTACACTTATCCGCCATCATTCTGATTTCGTCATCCGTAGCCTGCCGTCCTATCAGTTGGCAGATACTGACAGGCATCCCGATAGCACGATAGAAATTCTCCATGGCTTCAATACCCGCCAAAGCTGTATGTTCAGCCGATTTAAAATCATTCGTCACTCCCATCACATTTACGGCAAACTGTGCAAAGCGTGTCACATTTTCCTTATAAACATATCGCGCCCAACTTCCCCAAAGAGCTGCCAGACCTGCACCATGAGCCACATCGAAAAGAGCACTCAATTCATGTTCAAGCTGGTGTGTAGCCCAGTCTCCGGTGGTTCCGCATCCTGTCAGGTCATTGTGTGCCAAGCTGCCGGCCCACATAATCTGTGCACGGTGAGCGTAATTTTCCGGGGCTTTCAGCACTTCAAAAGCACTGTCCTTCACGGTGCGAAGAATACCTTCGGCCACGGCATCCGTCACGGTCATGTCGTCATCATGAGAGAAATAACGCTCCATCGTATGCATCATAATGTCCGTCACGCCGCATGCTGTCTGATAGTTGGGTAACGTAAAAGTACGTTCCGGATTCATCACCGCAAACTTGCAACGGCATAAGTCATTGGAGTATCCTTTCTTCAAGTCACCGTTTTCGTTAGTAATTACAGTACTGTTACTCATTTCACTGCCTGCCGCCGGAATCGTCAGTACGGCAGCGACCGGAAGGCAAGCTTTCGCCCTCGCTTTCCCCATATAGAAGTCCCAGACATCACCCTCATAAGGCACACCAAAAGCAATTGCTTTCGCAGAATCGATGACACTACCGCCACCTACGGCAAGAATAAAATCAATACCCTCTTTCCGACACAACTCAATACCTTCATGCACCATCGACAGACGGGGATTAGGCACTACCCCACCTAATTTAATATAGGTGATGCCTTCCGCCTCCAATGCCCGACAAATCTTGTCGAGCAAACCGGAGCGCTCAGCGCTCTGTCCACCATAATGTACCAGAACATTCGTTCCACCATATTGTTTCACCAGTCTTCCTGTTTTCTCTTCCGAAGCTGCTCCAAACACTACTTCCGTAGGAGCATAATAAATAAAATCTTTCATCATCCGATGTTATTGTTTGGTTATGATACAAAGATAAAACACTAATATCAAAGAAACAAAGTTTATAGAAGTTATAGCCTGTTTAAAGGAGTTATTCACACTTCTTTAATCCTGTACGACAGACTCTTCTTCATCCTTTATTTTCATCTATATATACTTAGTGGCTACTCATAACAAATTCGGTTCTTTACCATAAAAGTATACATTTAACCGAATTTATACCGAGTATATACAGAATCTACATTGGATTTATTATATACACTCTCTCTTACTTAAATATATGGGCTATTTACAAAACTTGTCTCCATTCATTCTCGTTCCCTATTCCTATCCATTCAGAATATAACTTTTCTTTATGTCTGATAAAAGAGTATGAATAGGTTATCCGGGCAGAATGGCATAGTTTTGTAACGAATTAAACAGAATATGTCATGTATAAGCAAATTATTCGTCCGTTACTTTTTTTGTTGAGCCCCGAGAGAGTACACTCTCTCCTACTGTCCGCTTTGCGGTGCTACAGCCACTTACCATTCGTTCGTTCCTGGGTACGCCGCTATTACAAAGCTACGGATAAGCAATTGGTCTGGAACCAGCTCGTCTTTAAGAATCGAATCGGGCTTTCTGCCGGATTTGATAAAAGCGCAGAAGCTTTCAATGAACTTTCCGATTTCGGATTTGGCTTTATCGAGATAGGAACAGTGACACCCGACAGTCAGCCCGGCAACCCTAAGCCACGCATTTTCCGTCTGCCGAAAGCTGATTCACTGATTTCAAGGACCGGATTTAATAATCCCGGATTAGACGTCGTAAAACGTCGCTTAGAATACAAAACAGATGCATATCTACTCGGCGTCAACATCAATAAGAATCCCGGGTCGGAAAAGGAGGAAGTCGTGAACGATTTTCTTTGGTTATACGCCGGATTGTATAGCTTGGCCGACTACTTCACGCTGAACTGGGGTTCCATAGAAGCCACCTTGATGCATACAGTTCTGGAAACGCTCACCGATTTTCGGAATAAACAGAAGAATTATCGCCCTATACTCCTGAAAATACCCGCCGACATTACTACTGAAGGAATGGATGCAGTGCTCCATTGCATCCAAGCTTACAAACTGCAAGGAGTAATAGCCACCGGACCTACAATGGACCGTTCAAACCTATCCCCCTATACAACCGCCCGGTTAGAAGCTATCGGTGCAGGTGGAGTAAGTGGAAAAGGAATCGGAAAGAAATCTATCGAGGCCGTAAAATACCTGCGCTCCCACAGCGAGAGAGGCATGTTGATTATAGGCGCAGGCGGTGTGATGACTCCTGAAGATGCCAAGCAAATGCTGGCAGCCGGAGCGAATCTGATACAGATTTATTCCTCTTTCATCTACGAAGGGCCTGCGATAGTTAAGAATATGATTAAAGCTATCCATTAGAATAAGAAACAATCGTTATCTTTGCACGGTAATTACCAACTAACTAATTCCGATATAAATATTATGGCATTTACCAACAACATTATGATTGTCCGCCACAGATTGCTGACAGAGCTGGTAAAACTGTGGAGAGATAACGAACTTATAGAAAAAATAGACCGTCTTCCCATCGAACTGAGTCCGAGAAGATCAAAACATGCCGGACGTTGCTGCGTACATAAAGAGCGTGCTGTATGGAAATACAAATCGCTGCCGCTACTTGGCTTGGATATGGAGGATGAAAATGACGAATTAACCCCATTGTCAGAGTACGCAGCCCGTGCACTCGACCGTGCAGAAAACGGAAAACCAAAAGATAACATCATGTGCGTGATTGACGAAGCATGTTCGGCTTGCGTACAGATCAATTACGAAATCACCAATCTTTGCCGTGGCTGCACTGCCCGCAGTTGCCAGACCAACTGCCCTAAAAAGGCCGTCCACGTGAAAGAAAGCGGACAGGCATGGATCGACCATGACGAGTGCATCAGTTGCGGTATCTGCCACAAGAGTTGTCCGTATCATGCAATCGTCTATATTCCCGTACCCTGTGAAGAAGCTTGTCCGGTGAAAGCCATCAGCAAGGATAAAAAAGGTATCGAGCATATTGACGAGAGTAAATGTATCTATTGTGGAAAATGTCTCAACGCTTGTCCGTTCGGAGCTATCTTCGAAGTGTCACAGGTATTCGACATCCTACATAAGATACGTAAGGGTGAAAAGATGGTAGCTATCGTCGCCCCATCCATTCTGGGACAATTCAAAACAACTATTGAACAAGTATATGGCGCCCTCAGAGCCGTAGGATTCGCAGATGTCATTGAAGTGGCACAGGGAGCCATGGATACCGTCAGCAATGAAGCGCACGAGTTAATAGAGAAACTGGAAGAAGGGCAGAAATTCATGACCACTTCCTGTTGTCCGTCGTACATCGAACTGGTGAATAAGCATGTGCCGGGAATGAAGCCCTATGTATCAAGCACCGGATCGCCCATGTACTATTCCGCACGTATCGCGAAAGAGAAACATCCGGATGCAAAAGTAGTGTTCATCGGTCCTTGTGTGGCTAAACGCAAAGAAGCGCAATGGGATGATGCAGTGGATTTTGTCATGACTTTCGAAGAAGTGGCATCGGTACTGGACGGACTGGATATCCAACTGGAACAGGCACATCCTTACAGCATGTCGTTCGCATCCGTACGCGAAGCCCACGGATTTGCACAGGCAGGTGGCGTGATGGGGGCTGTAAAGGCTTATCTGAAAGAGGAAGCTGACAAGATCAATGCTATCCAAGTGGCTAATCTGGATAAGAAAACAATCGGTTCTCTGCGTGCTTATGCCAAATCAGGCAAAGCTCCAGGACAGTTCATTGAAGTGATGGCATGTGAGGGCGGATGTATCACAGGGCCTTGCACGCATAATGAAATTGCAGCCGGCAAACGTCAGTTTGTGCAGGAATTGGCGAAACAGGAAAAGACTTATTAGATAAGTAGTAAGTAGTAAGTAGTAAGTAGTGAATGGTTAGTAACTTATCAACTTTTATAGAATGAAAACTTTGATTACTAAACTCCGGCAGGAGCACCATTTAGACGCAGAAGAATACAAAGCTCTGCTGCTTTGCCGGGATGCCGATGCCCTAAAATATTTGCGAGAGCAGGCACGGGAGGTGGCACTCGGACAGTTTGGTAATCGGGTATTTATTCGCGGGCTGATTGAGATAAGTAACCGTTGCCGCAATAATTGCTACTATTGCGGCATACGGAAAGAGAATCAAGATGTTGCACGCTACGAGCTGACACAGGAGGATATTCTGGATTGTTGTCGTGAAGGATATACACTCGGTTTTCGCACCTTTGTATTGCAAGGAGGCGAAACACCGGCTACAAAAGATGCTTGGACGGTTGAAACAATCTCTTCCATCCGACAGGAGTTTCCGGATTGTGCCATAACCTTATCGTTAGGTGAAAAATCCCGTGAAGCTTACGAACGCTTTTTCCAGGCAGGAGCCAATCGGTATTTATTGCGGCACGAAACGCACAACGAAGAGCATTACCGCCATCTGCATCCGGCCGGTATGTCCATAAAACAACGGCTGCAATGCCTGACGTGGCTCAAGGAAATCGGATATCAGACCGGGACGGGAATTATGGTAGGCAGCCCCGGACAGAGCATAGACCATCTGGTGGAAGATATTCTTTTCATAGAACAATTCCATCCGGAAATGATAGGTATCGGCCCGTTCATCCCGCATCACGACACCCCGTTCGCCACCGCCCTTCCGGGGAGTATGGAAATGACCTTAAAACTCCTTTCCATTTTCCGCCTGATGCATCCCGAAGTGTTACTACCTTCAACAACGGCACTGGCCACCCTCTCACCGGACGGAAGAGAACGCGGAATACTGGCAGGAGCCAACGTGGTAATGCCCAACCTTTCCCCCCGCGACCAACGGGAGAAATATACACTTTATGACAACAAAGTTTCTCTCGGTGCCGAAGCCGCAGAAGGATTACAGCAATTAGAAGAGAAGTTGGCAGCTATAGGCTACCGAATATCGAAAGAAAGAGGAGATTATAGTTATGTATAATGTTAAATCAAAACAAGCGGAAGAGTTCATCGATCATCAGGAAATTCTGGATACGCTGGACTATGCCCTTTCCAATAAAAACAACCGCGCGCTCATAGAAAGCCTGATTGAAAAGGCTGCCTTGTGCAAAGGTCTGTCCCACCGCGAAGCCGCCTTACTATTGGAGTGCGACCAGCCGGACCTGACAGAACGTATCTTCCACCTGGCACGGGAAATCAAACAAAAATTCTATGGCAACCGCATCGTGATGTTCGCACCGCTATACCTTTCCAACTACTGCGTAAACGGCTGTGTCTATTGCCCTTATCACGCCAAGAACCATACGATAGCACGCAAGAAACTATCACAGGAAGAGATACGGCAGGAAGTCATCGCCTTGCAGGACATGGGACACAAACGTCTGGCCCTGGAAGCCGGTGAAGACCCGCTCCGCAACCCTATCGAATATATTCTGGAATCTATCCGGACCATCTACGGCATTCATCACAAGAATGGTGCTATCCGACGGGTAAATGTAAACATCGCCGCCACAACGGTAGAGAACTACCGCCGTCTGCGAGATGCCGGAATCGGTACATATATCCTATTCCAGGAAACCTATCACAAGGAGAACTACGAAAACTTGCATCCCACCGGACCGAAAAGCAAATACTCCTATCACACTGAAGCCATGGATCGCGCCATGCAGGGCGGCATCGATGATGTCGGCATAGGCGTTTTATTCGGTCTGAATACTTATCGTTACGACTTTGTAGGTCTGCTGATGCATGCCGAGCATCTGGAAGCCACATTCGGTGTAGGCCCGCACACCATCAGCGTGCCACGCATCTGTCCCGCTGACGATATCGAAACGAAAGATTTCCCCAATGCTATTTCGGATGAGATGTTCTGCCGTCTTGTAGCTGTTACGCGCATTGCGGTTCCTTATACGGGTATGATTATTTCCACCCGCGAATCGGAAGCTGTACGCCGACGGGTGCTCGAATTGGGTATCTCGCAAATCAGTGGAGGTTCGCGCACCAGTGTGGGCGGATATGCCGTGCCGGAAACGGAAGAAGAAAATTCCGCCCAGTTTGACGTCAGCGACCGCCGCACGCTGGATGAAGTGGTAGGCTGGTTGCTCGACCTGGGACATATCCCCAGTTTTTGCACCGCCTGTTACCGAGAAGGACGCACGGGCGACCGTTTCATGTCGCTCGTCAAACGGGGTCAGATAGCCAACTGCTGCCAACCCAACGCACTGATGACATTGAAAGAATATCTGGAAGATTACGCCTCACCGGAAACCCGGGAGAAAGGTACCCGCCTCATTCAAGAAGAGATGGAACGTATTCCTAATCCAAAGATCAAGGAAATAGCGATGCGAAACCTGCATGAGATAGAAAACGGAAAAAGAGATTTCAGATTCTAAGCCTATGAACCAGACTCCTAACGCCAATCGCCTGCAAATCGCTCTCTTCGGACGGCGGAACAGTGGTAAATCCAGTCTTGTCAACGCACTGACGGGGCAAGATACCGTCCTCGTCTCCCCCACTCCCGGCACCACAACGGACCTGGTTAAGAAAGCGATGGAAATTCATCCTCTCGGCCCCTGCCTATTCATAGACACTCCGGGATTTGATGACGAAGGTGAATTGGGAGAAATGCGCGTGGAGCGTACCCTGAAAGTCATAGAGAAAACAGACATCGCCCTGTTCCTTTGCGAAAATGGAGATGAAGAAGAACAAGCATGGATAAAACGCCTGAAAGAGCGGAATATCCCCGTAGTACTCATCCTTAATAAATCCGATATTCGCCCCGACATTGGGTCCCGGGCTGCACAGATTGAAAAAGTTTACGGAGAACATCCCGTCATTGTAAGTGCCAAAAGTGGTACCGGCATCCACGAAATTCATCGCGCTATCCTGGAGAAACTTCCTGCTGACTTCGGAGAACAAACCATCACCGGGAATCTGGTAAAGGAAGGAGATGTGGTATTATTAGTCATGCCTCAAGATATTCAGGCCCCTAAAGGACGTCTGATTCTTCCCCAAGTGCAGACTATCCGCGAATTACTGGACCGGAAATGTCTGGTCATGAGTTGCACCACCGATAAATTGGGAGATACATTACGTACGCTCGCCTCTCCGCCCCAACTGATTATTACAGACTCACAAGTATTTCAGACTGTCTATCAACAGAAACCGGCAGAAAGCTGTCTCACTTCTTTCTCCGTACTCTTTGCCGGCTACAAAGGAGATATACATTATTACGTGGAAAGCGCCGCCGCCATCGACAGCCTCACAAAGCAATCACATGTACTGATAGCCGAAGCCTGCACGCATGCCCCACTGACAGAAGACATAGGAAGAGTAAAACTCCCCCGCCTGTTGCGGAAAAGAATCAGCGAAAGATTAAAGATAGATATCGTTTCGGGAAATGATTTCCCTGAGGATTTATCCGGATACAATCTGATTATCCATTGCGGTGCCTGCATGTTCAACCGCAAATATGTACTGAGCCGCATCGAGCAGGCAAAGACACAGAAAGTGCCGATGACAAATTATGGAATAGCAATTGCACATTTAAGTGGGATACTTGATAAGATCAGTTATTAAATGTTCTCCGGGTGAATGATTATTTGCCCGGAGAACACACTCCTTTTTCCGGGAAGTTACTATTCCAACTCCTCCAGTACTTTCTTCACATCCACCGCCTGTAACCTTCCATACACCTTCTCCCCAATCATCACCACCGGTGCCAGCCCGCACGCTCCTACACAACGCAGGCAATCGAGTGAAAACTTCCCGTCCGGTGTAGTCTCCCCTACTTCGATACCCAGCACGCGCTTGAATTCCTCAAGCAATTTCTCCGAACCACGTACGTAGCACGCCGTTCCCATACACACCGAAATAGGATGTTTACCTTTAGGAGTCATCGTAAAGAAAGTATAGAATGTTACCACACCATACACACGCGACACCGGAACATTCAGCTTTACAGCAATCAGGCGCTGCATCTCTTCCGGCAGATAGCCGTGCAGATGCTGCGCTTCATGAAGTATATTGATAAGTTCGCCTGGCTGGTTGCCATGCTTGTCACAAATAGCACGCACTTGTTCGACAACGTCACAGGCTAATTTGATATCTGACATAGTTTCTCCGTTTTAATAAGTTAATCAATCGCCTTATTGAAATAATGCGTATGCAGCAACCGTTCTGCAGTCTCACTCAGCGGTTTGCCCAGATATTCCTCGTACAACGTCTTGATGTACGGATTCTCATGCGACTTGCGCAAAGGCTTCTGTGCATCTTCCCGGTACAGTGCATTGGCACGTGCATACAGCACTTCCGAGTTGCCATGATGCAACGGTTGTCCGCCACCACCGATACAGCCCCCCGGACATGCCATAATCTCAATCACATGATACTCATTCCGCCCGTGGCGAATATCTTCCAGCAGATGGCGTGCATTACCCAGACCATGGGCAATACCCACCTTCAGTTCAAAACCATCCAGATCAATCGTTGCACGGCGCACACCGGCCAGACCACGCACCTGCTCAAAGTTTACATTCTCCAACGTCCGCCCGGTATAAATCTCATAAACCGAACGCAATGCTGCTTCCATCACACCACCGGTCGTTCCGAAGATGACACCTGCCCCCGTTGAAGCTCCCATCGGCTGATCGAACTCCTTATCTGTCAGTAGTGTAAAGCCTACGTTAGCCCGTCTGATAAGCCGTGCCAGCTCGCGGGTGGAAATAGAATAATCCACGTCCGGACTACCATCTGTCTTAAACTCATTGCGGTCGCACTCATACTTCTTTGCCAGACAAGGCATAATTGATACCACTACCAGCTTCTCACGCGGAATGCCCATCTTCTCCGCCCAGAATGTCTTGGCAATGCTACCGAACATCTGCTGCGGCGAGCGTGCCGTAGAAGGAATATCAAGCATATCGGGGAAATGATGTTCAAAGAAGTTCACCCATGCCGGACAACAGGAAGTCAGGATAGGCAGACGAACAGATTTATCCCCATTCATATAACGTGTCAGGCGATTCAAAATCTCGGCACCTTCTTCCATGATGGTAAGGTCGGCGGCAAAGTCTGTATCAAATACATAATCAAAGCCCAATTCACGAAGAGCGTATACCATCTTTCCCGTTACCAACGTCCCGGCAGGCAGTCCGAACTCTTCTCCCAGAGCCGCACGAACGGCCGGAGCAGTCTGTACAATGACCACCTTATCCGGATTTTCCAAATCCAGCAACAGGCGGTTGGTATGATCGCGTTCCGTCAATGCCCCTACCGGACAAACAGCTACACATTGTCCGCAATAAGTACATTCACTGTCACTCATCATCTTATCGAAAGCCGGAGCAATGGTAGTATTGAAACCACGGCGAATGGCTCCCAAGGCACCTACCGTCTGCACCTCATTGCATACACTCTCGCAACGGCGGCAGAAGATACACTTATCCATGTTTCGCACAATGGAAGAAGTGACTTCACGCTTACGAGGCGAAAGCTCCCCACCATTATAAGGCATCTGCCGGATATTGAAACGCAACGCCAAAGTCTGCAACTCACAGTCGCCGCACTTCGGACAGGTAAGGCAATCATTCGGATGATCCGAAAGTATCAGTTCAGCTACCACCTTGCGGGCATTCATCACACGCAGGGTACTGGTACGTACTACCATTCCTTCTGTACAACGGGTAGCACAGGCGGGAGCCAGATTACGACGTCCTTCCACCTCCACGACACAGATGCGGCACGAGGCCGGATTATTCTTAACGCAAGTGCCCTTCAAATCAATATGACAAAGGGTGGGTATATCTATACCGATTTTCCGTGCAGCTTCCAGGATAGTCGAGCCTTCAGGCACGGTAATATAATGGCGGTCTATTTGCAGGGTTATTTGTTTTTCTTCCATTTTCTTTCAGTTTAGTTCCCTTAAACTACATTGATTGCTTTGAATTTACAGCGTGCCATACACATGCCGCACTTGATGCACTTGTCCGGATTGATGACATGCGGTTTGCGCACATCACCCAGAATGGCATCCGCCGGACAATGTTTAAAGCAAAGATGGCAACCAATGCACAGTTCCGGATTAATGGTATAAGTCAGTAATGATTTGCACTGCTTCGCCCGGCAGGTTTTATCCCTCACATGCTCCACGTATTCATCATAAAAGTTATTGAGCGTAGACAGTACCGGATTGGGTGAAGTCTGTCCCAGCCCGCACAAGGCAGTATCTTTTATCACCTTTCCCAATGTAGAGAGTGCATCCAGATCTTTCATCGTGCCTCGTCCTTCGGTTATCTTGTTCAGCAGTTCCAGCAGACGCTTGTTACCAATACGGCAGGGCGTACATTTTCCGCATGATTCTTCCACCGTAAAATCAAGATAGAAGCGTGACACAGAAACCATACAATCATCTTCATCCATTACAATCATACCACCGGAGCCCATCATCGAGCCTTCCGCCAGCAAGTTGTCAAAGTCAATCGGTGTGTCCAGGTGCTTTTCTGTCAGGCATCCTCCCGAAGGTCCACCCGTCTGCACAGCCTTGAATTTCTTTCCTCCCTTAATGCCACCGCCAATTTCATAAATCACCTCACGCAGTGTCGTACCCATCGGCACTTCTATCAAGCCGACGTTATTAATCTTACCGGCCAGGGCAAATACTTTTGTCCCTTTCGAACGTTCCGTGCCGATAGACGCGAACCATTCCGCACCTTTCGTCAGAATGATAGGAATATTGGCAAGCGTCTCCACATTATTCACATTGGTCGGCTTGCCCAGATAACCGGCTTCGGCAGGGAAAGGAGGTTTCAAAGTTGGTTCACCGCGCTTCCCTTCCATAGAATGAATGAGGGCAGTTTCCTCACCACATACGAATGCTCCCGCGCCGTAACGTATCTCAATATCAAAACTGAAATCCGTACCGAATATATTCTTTCCCAGCAGCCCGTATTCACGTGCCTGGGCAATAGCTATTTTCAATCTTTGTATGGCCAACGGATATTCTGCCCGGATATATACCAATCCTTTCGGAGAACCAATGGAATAACCGCAAACCGCCATTGCCTCAACAATGGAGTGCGGATCACCTTCCATGATGGAGCGGTCCATAAAGGCACCGGGGTCTCCTTCATCAGCATTACACACCACATATTTCATATCAGCCTGTTGCTTATGGGCAAACTCCCACTTCTTCCCTGTGGGGAAACCACCACCACCGCGTCCGCGAAGTCCGGAGCGTTTTATCACGTCAATCACTTCCTCCGGCTTCTTATGAAGCAGACTATCCGCCAACGCCATATAGCCATCCAGAGCAATATATTCCTCAATGTTTTCCGGATCGATGAAACCGCAGTTACGTAGTGCTATACGCATCTGTTTCCGATAGAAGTCCATATGCTTGGAGTCGCTGACGGTTTTCTCTGTCTTCGGATCGATGTAGAGCAGCCGTTCTATCTTCCGTCCCCCGATGATATGCTCACCAACTATCTCGTCGGCATCATCAGGCACCACCTGGGTATAGAACGTGTTATCAGGGATAATCTTTACGATAGGTCCCTTTTCACAAAAGCCGAAACAACCGGTAGTGATAACGTCCACCTTGTCGGCAATATTATTTCTCTCGAGTGCTTGCTGAAGACGTTCAGCAATGATGTGGCTGTCGGATGCCTTGCAACCTGTACCACCACAGATCAGGATTTGCAGATGCCCGGTTCCCAATGCCAACCCACAGCATTGTGCCGTAACCGTCTCGTTGCTTTCTTCGCGTAGCAAGAGCGCGCCTTCTGCCCTTTTCCTGATAATTTTCAGATCATGGATAGTTAGTACTTTCATTTTGTAATAGATTTGGGGTCGAGAACAAAGATACAAAAAGAGTTGAGATTACAAAAGGAAAGCAATAAAGATTATAGGAAGGAGAATTCCTCATATTGAAAAATTATATATTTTTGCACCCGCTTTCGGAAAAAGTCCGAAAGAAGTATCAATATTCAATATAACATTTTACAAAAAACATGAATCACCCTTACAAAAAGATCATCGTTTCCGCCCTGCTCGGAACGTTGTTTTTAGGCGCCTGCTCAGACGATGCACCGTCTGAGGGAGAAGGCAAACAACAAGCTTATTCATTAGTGGTAAAAGGTATTACGACTTCCGGTTCAGACTCTTCTGAGGAGCTACGGGATGTATCTGTTTTCCAGTTCAGCGATGGCAACCTGTACAAAACGCAACAATTGACTCCCGAATCCAATGGCCAGTCCAGTATTTCCGCACTCAACGGATCACGGCTATACTTCCTCACCGGAGTGACACTTCCGGTTCAGGAAGGAAACATTACCGAAGAAGAATTCCGCAATATGACCATCGGCGAAGGACTGCACGAGAATTCAGCTCCTGACTTTATGGCTGCAGTTGTTGAATTAGAAAGTACTCCCCAAACACGCAGTGGTCAGGAAATTAACGTTGGCATGAAACGCGGTGTAGCCCGTATAGACCTGAATACCACAGCAGACAGCAAAACATTAATCAAAGAAGTAATCGTAGAGGATGCTCCGACTGAAACATATCCGTTCATCGAAAACACTTCCGCATCAGATAAAACAGTAAGTTACTTAAAGAAATTTGAGCCTGCTTTCGGTGGAGAACAACAGGGAATATTCCGCATTTTCGAGAGTACGCATCCTGTAAATATCATCCTGCGGGGTACATACGATGAAATCCCCATCAGGCTAAAGATGCAATTACCAAGTATAGAACGTAACAAAGTGTACGAACTGTCAGTACTCAATGCAGGTGCCACAGTAGAAGGAATCTTCGAAATCAAGCCTTGGGAAGAAGGCGAAACGATTATCGGGAAACCTGATACGGAGCATCGTATCCTGCTTAATGCTTCCCAATCTAAAATTCCGGAAGGAATAACAGTAGATTATGAGAATAATATAGTAGAGGTACCCGCCACAGGAGTCAGTGACATGAAGCTGGCATTTGTTTCCGACACCCGGATTGACATATCAACTACTGAGGGTACTGATAGTGGCGTGAATCTCAGTGAAATGTCGGTATCTGAAGAAACAGAAGGCATAGTGTCGGCATTCAATGTATCGGTAGCCGCACAAGGCAGTGGTCGACTGGGCTATACAATTCTGGTACATTTAAAAAATGCTTTGCTGACCGGCTCTTATGATTATGTAGAAATTCGTGTGGCTCCGAGCGACAAGCAGATTGAAACAGTTGAAATGGGCGGTAGCACATGGATGGCGTTCAATGCACGCAGCCGGGATCTGGAAGACCAGGTATATCCTTTAGACGGTGCTACTGTTGAGGAGATGTACCATAATGGTTGGATCAGCAGTATCGGTGGGTTGTTCCAGTATGGACGGAAGTATATGTATATCCCCTGGCAAGGATATAGCCCCTCAAACAATCTGGGTAACCAGACTGCCGACGCACCCTGGCAAAACGATACCCATATGCCTTGTCCGGAAGGTTACCGTGTGCCAACCCGCAGCGAACTGAACTCTCTTCTCCCCAAAGGACAGGAAATTCCCGGCACTTACACAGCAGGAAACGGAGAAAAAATAACCGCTACACTCCACGTTGGCGAAGGAACCCTGACTACCCCGACCGGTGTAACAGGAACGCAACACTATGTGAAATTTACTTCAGAAGATACCGGACGTTACCTTATCATCCCCTTGGCAGGCGGAAAAGGCGACAAGTCTACCACCAATAATCCCGCCTTCGGAAAAAGAGCCGTGTTATGGACAAGCGAACGTAACGGCTGCCCGGGTGGTTATGCATGGGCTTACTGGTTGCCGTTTGAAGGCAAGGAAACCACTGCCATCACCGAAAAACAATTGCAGATGGAAGCATTCGCGTCCTTACGTTGTGTAAAAAAATAAAGGAGGAATTCTATGAAGATTACAAAAATAATACTATTATTTCTGGCATTGTTGCTGGTAAGCTGCTCAAACGAACTTGAGCAGGAATACGGTCTCATGCCGCCTGCCTCCGGCCAGGTAACATTTCTTCTTGGATTGCACGAAGATGACACTTCTGCCATACAGACACGCAACGGTGAACCGGAACAGATTGCCCGCATGTGGTATGCCATTGCCAATGACCGGGGAGAAATACTCAAACCGTTGTATCAAAAGCTGGAAGCAGACTTCTCCAAACTGACCATTGAAGGATTGGAATATGGTGACTATACGGTTGTATTCCTAGCTACCACGAGCGCGGAATCAAATGCGACGATCAACGAACCTGAGCAATTGTCAGACGTCTGGCTGCTGAATAAGGTGGCAAAAGCCCCTCTTGACGATGTCTATTTTTACAAAAAAATAGAGCTGCATATTGGCAAGGAACAAGCTGCGGAATCGCAGACGGTGACATTGGAGCGATGTGTAGGTAGAGTTGATATAGACTTGAATGTCTCGTCCGATTATATGTGGCGTTTTATCCGCAAAATCGACATCACATTTGATGATGCTGAAGGAATATATACCGGTCTCAGTGCAAATGGCGAATACTCCGGTACGGAAGGTATTGAATCTTATGACATCACGGAGAGCCGTTCATTTTACTCATTGCCCAGTAAAGAGGCACTTTCCGGAGTTGTAACGATCGAGTCAGACCGCAGTGACGGCACATCGTTCGTACACAAATACCGCTTCAGCAATTGCAAAATCGAGGCAGGCCGTATATCCCACATCAGCATTGATTACCGGCATCCGGAAAGCCAGGACGGATTGCTTTATATCCGTGAAGAAGATTTCTCCCGCTTCCGGACTGACACTATGTTTTTAGCCAACGAGCCACGAGATATCTTCTATGACAGCAAGCACCGTTCCTTTTATGCAAACGCACCGTTACAAGTATCTATCTCGGATGAACATCAATTACTGGTTAAATTCTTCTCACCGGTTACTATCCATGATGTGACGATTCTATGTCGATTCAATAATATCAGTACTGAGTTCCTTGAATTGGCACATTTCGATGTAATCTATCCTTTCATGGAAGCCACTTTCCCATTGCCAGTTGTAGGTTCTGACCGCACATTCACCACCAGCAGCGGCAGAAAGATAGTGATACCTGCACAACCGGAACTTTCCGGTGACGATGTCACGCTTATTATCCGGACGGAAGATCCGTATATGAAGAAGATAGAACAGATAGACAGCCGGTGGTTCATCCGTTTCTCAGCTTATTCAGCCGACAACGGACACGCTTACTGGCGACACATGAATCCATTATTATGTCGTCACGGGGTAGCATTGGCTATCAATATGGCTTTCATGCTCTCTTCCGAAGAGTTTAACACAGAAATGAACAAATATGAAGGCAAACTGAAGGATAACGGAGGAAATGCCATCAATCTGGATGCATTACGCCAGAGAATCCGCAGTCATGGAGGACTCGTATTGGGTTGCGTATCAGGCGTCGGCGGTCTGGGAGGCGGCAACACTTACGGATTGGCGAACTACTGTTATACCGGAGTCTATTTTGATGCAACACCACTGGGATCCAATCCTCATAACTATCCCCGACAAGCTATGTTCCACGAATACGGGCATTGTTTAGGTTACAACCATAGCAGTACCATGACTTATGGCGACCAATGGACAGTACTCTGCGCCACAGTATTCGTAAACATGGGGCAAGAGGGTAAATTACCAATATGTTCAAAAGACATAATTGCCAATTTACCGATGTAAAAAGATACAAATAGTAAATAAAAGTAAAAAGGGAGGAAGCAGATATGAGTAAATCAAATTTCTGCCCCTCCCTTTTACTATGATATAAATAAAGACCTATTACTTCTGAACCTCTCCTTTTTCATTGAAAAGGACCGGATTCTCTGTACCGGCTGCATCCACCAATGTTACCTTGTAAGTCTTAGTTCCATCTTCAGCAACTTCAACGGCTGCCTCTTTGATGGTTGCTTCCGAGTAGTTTTCCTTGATGGCATCCTGAACCGCCTGCGGGAGTTCTTTTACATCAATCGGTTTAAACTCGTTGATCATCGTTACGATTTCAACGCTTGATACCATGTTGTCAGCAAATGCTACTGAAGTACCCAATCCCATTACCAATGCTACTGCTAAAAATAACTTTTTCATAATTCTAATTGTTTAAGTTAAACATTTCTTGTTAGCTCTCACATAATATAGTGCAAGACGCATGCCAAAGCTATAATCAAAGCCATATTTAACTATATATCAATCACTTGATATAACAATGAAAAAAAAGCATTTTTCTGTTCTGAGTATTTTTTCCACAATTATGTGGAAATCTGTCTACAATAAACCATAAGTTACTTCATGCAACAACCTTTTATTTGCTCTACAATATATGCCACATCTTCATCCGTCACCCAAGGACCGGCAGGAATACATAAACCCATATTAAACAAACGTTCAGAAACACCATTCACATAGCAAGGATTATGGGCATAGACAGGCTGAAGATGCATAGGCTTCCACAAGGGACGGGTCTCAATTCCCCGTCCATCGAGTTTACGGCGGACCTCATCATAGGTAGTACCGGTCTTCACAGGATCTATCAGAATAGTAGACAACCAGTAATTAGCGTTGAAACGATCATCAGGATTAGATTTCAACGTTATACCGTCCACACCTTCAAAAGCCTGCTCGTAAAGAGCATGTACATGGCGGTGATGCACAATATGCTCATCCAATACGGTCATCTGACCACGACCGATACCTGCACAGATATTACTCATGCGATAATTGTAGCCGATCTTCTCATGCTGGTAATGAGGGAAAGGTTCACGAGCCTGCGTAGCATAAAACATGGTCTGCTTTTTTGCAGCTTCATCCGGTACGATAAGGGCACCACCACCGGAAGTAGTGATCATCTTATTGCCATTGAAAGACAGGACACCGAACGTACCGAAGGTACCGCACTTTTGCCCCTTAAATTCGGAACCCAAAGCTTCTGCGGCATCCTCCAGAACAGGAATTTCATATTTAGCAGCTATCGCACAAATCTCATCAATCCTGGCAGGCATACCGTAAAGATGAACAGGAAGAATGGCTTTAGGTTTCTTGCCTGTCTTCGCAATTCTATCCTTAATGGCTTCCTCCAGCAAAACGGGATCCATATTCCAGGTATCCTCCTCACTGTCGATAAACACGGGAGTTGCTCCCTGATAAGCAACAGGATTGGCTGACGCACAGAATGTAAATGACTGACAGATCACCTCATCACCGGCTCCTACTCCAAGTTGGATCAGTCCCAGATGGATGGCCGCCGTACCGGCAGATAAAGCAACAACTTCCTTATTCTGTCCTACAAAATGTTTCAGTTCATCTTCGAAAGCATTCACGTTGGGGCCCAAAGGAACAACCCAGTTCGTATCAAAAGCTTCCTTTATAAAAGCCTGCTCCTTGCCACTCATGTGAGCCAGGCAAAGATAAATTCTCTTGTCCATTAAATTATTATGATTAAAAGAAAACGATTATAAACTTTTTATAATTCTGCATCTATTGCCCACAGCCAGAACATTATCCGGAATATCTTTGGTAACAACAGAACCGGCACCTATCACACTCCATTTCCCAACCTTCACCCCTGGAATGATAATTGAACCGGCACCAATCCAAGTACCCTCTCCAACCGAGACATTACCGCAAAGAGTACAATGAGGAGAAATATGTACATAATCTTCAATCACGCACTCATGATCCACCGAAGCACCGGTATTGATTATACAATGTCTACCAAGACGGACATCCGATTGTATTATCGCGCCTTGCATCACCACCGTGCCTTCACTTATTTCAGATTCTTCGGATATAATTGCTGAAGGATGGAAAGCTTTGCCAAAAGTCACATTCAGACTTTCTGCTATTTTTTTGCGGATGCTATTACTTCCAATGCTGATTATCAGCGGTTCCCGGACTTCCGAAGAACATAATACGGGATAACCAAGAAGACTATGGATCGCTTCATTATCATCAAACAACGCTTCAACACTCTCATTATTTGCACGTAAAATATCAATGATCACCTTTGCATGACCACTGGCACCGTATAAATACATTATCTAATATTTCAGTTATTTCCGGTAAAAGGTTCCATTGTTGCTGAAGTATCAGAACTGATACCTTCGCGTACAAAGACTTTTTTCACTGTTAAAAATATGATTTTCAAATCCAGCAGAAAGGAACAATGATCCACATACCACACGTCCAGTTCAAACTTCTTTGTCCAACTGATGGCATTGCGTCCGTTCACCTGAGCCCATCCCGTAATACCCGGACGAACCTCGTGACGGCGGGCTTGCTCCTTTGAATAAAGAGGAAGATATTGGGGAAGTAAAGGTCGGGGACCAACCAAAGCCATATCACCTTTCAAGACATTGAATAATTGGGGGAGTTCATCTACTGAAGTGGAACGGATGAAATTTCCGATTTTTGTCAAACGTTTCTCATCAGGTAATAAATCACCATTTTCATCACGTTCGTCAGTCATTGTTTTGAATTTGATGACTTTGAAAATCTGACCATACTGTCCTGGACGTTCCTGAGTAAAAAAAACGCCAGCACCTTTATTGGCAAAATATAACCAAAAGACAATAAAAAGTAGTATAGGCCAGATGATGACCAACACACAAAACACGAGAATAAAGTCTATCACTCGTTTAAAAAAGCAGGAATACATAAAACGATTGAAACGGCTGTAAATAGCCACTTTAAGCCCATATATAGATATAAAATGACTACTCACACTTAACTAAATCATTATATTCTTTGAGTAATGCCTCCCAAACAAACTTTTGTTCATAGCGTGAAATAACTAATGCTCTTGCATGGCTCGCCATTTTTTTTACCTCATCGGGATTTTCCACACAATACTTCATCGCCGTGTATAAGGCATCTTCATCCATTGAAGGAATTATAAGTCCATTCTTCCCTTCAATAATGATTTCATTACTACCATTGATGTCCGTAACAACAGACGGCAACCCCATAGCCCCAGCCTCCAGAACCGTGTTTGGGAATCCCTCTCGATAACTCGGAAATACGAATACATCTGAAATTAAATAATACGGTCGCACATCCTTTTTGCTTCCTACAGCAAAAATACCATCACCACGTTCAATTTCTTGCTGAGAACTTACATTCAACGGATCTAGTTCCTTCTCAAACGGTCCAATAAGAATAAGTCTGATATCCCAATGTACCTTTTGTAACTTTCTAAAAGAAGAAATTAATTCGTTTATCCCCTTATCTCCGACCAAACGTCCAACAAAAATAAAGGTAAAGCAACCTTGTTCTCGCTTTATATATTTCGGTTCTGAAGTCGAATCAATATTCCAATAATTGATATCAATACCCCGAACATTGCCATTGGCAATAATATGAAGAGGCTTCTTTGTTATGTTAAACATTTTCAAGTCCCTTGCGACTCCCTTTCCCTCTGGATTTATGTAAGTAGCACAAAAGCAAAGCAACTTATCTATACATATCAACATTTTCTGCTTCAGCCCTGTAGCTGTTGGAAATATAAGTCCGGTATATGTGTGCATTCTTACCGGTACACAGCAAATAAAAGCCGCAAGCATACTTATAAGCCCCGCCTTAGGGGTCATAGAGTGAACAATTAGCGGTTTTTCTTTACGAAATACCCGTATCATTTTCACGAGAGAAACCAAGTCTTTCCATAGAGATATATGCCTCTCCATAGGTACTGCTATTGTTTTCACTCCCTCTCTCTTACCCAACTCCTCCAACTCTGAACCGGGTGAAGAGACAACAACAACTTCAAAGTGTCTTGATAGCATCTCCAACTGCCCCCTACAAAATACATTTAGAGACATGGGAATTGTGGAGGTTTTGATAATTTTAGGATTCATTTTTATATGAATATTGCAGAATACCAACCAAGGAATTTCTTTTCTCTAAGAGTTGTGCCCTCACATTGATTATATTTGCTCGCAAAGCCACATTTCTTTTTAACACATATTGATACGTTTCCACCAGCTTTTTTTGCGTTACCAACTCTATAGGAATAGCACAATCTTCCATCCTAAAATATTTCATAATCCCATCCCCTTTATTACCACCATATGTAATTGCAATGACCGGTATTCCAACATTTAAAGCAAAAATTACAGAATGAAACCTCGTACCTATTAAATAATCATAATATGAATATATTTTTTCTACATCTCTACATGTAAGCGATTCATCACTAATATGTACCAAGTCTCTATTGCTCTTAACTTTATACATTACATCTTGAATCGCTAAATTATCATTTTCGTGATTACTAGGCCCAAGAGTATGAGCAAATAAGGTAACATGATGTCCACTATTTATCAGTTCATCAATAAAACCTGCAAAACTATTAATATATGAATCATATTTTTGAGCAGGTTTTTTATCGTCAGGAAACCTATATGGTCTTAAAGTTATTAGAATTTTCTTTTTAGAAGTCCCTATGGGAACTCCCATAGATAATAAATAATTTTCGAAAGACTTTTCACTTGGTTCTAAATAGAAACCTAAATCAGGATATTGCATAGATTTAACAGAACATTTTTGTAATAGGAATTCATAAGACAACTTTTCTCTAACTGTTACCAAAGCACATTTTAACAATGCACTCTTCGACATTTTCAGTGCATATAAATTTTTCATTGGTCCAAAGGAGTTAGGTAAAACAAATACCTTTTTATCATATCGATGAGCTAACCTAATATGAAACAAAAAGTAATAAAATAAGTAACAATCTGTAATCTTACCGTAAGAATGTAAAAAGCCTCCACCCTTTACAAAAACAGAATCACACTTTCTGAATAATTCCAATGACTTTTTACTTTTAGCATCTAAAAAGAAAAAGCCTACTTTATTGATATAAGAGTTTCGAGATAGCAACATTCGTGTCGAAACAAAATCTAAGATAGCTCTGACTCCCCATAAAAACAAGGTTATAAAAGAATAGTAAGTTTTGCTTTTTGAAGCAAATATTCTAGATGGATGTTTCAAAATTGGTCTAATAAAGCTATATCCTAATTGTCTTGTTTGATTATTTTGCCTACTTCTATCCTGTTCATTATCACCTGTTTCTATAAGGCTAACCTGTACTTTCTCTTGTCCAAATACATCATTAATTAATCTTATAGATTCCCACACTAACGCCTGATCCCCACGATTTAAATCAGTATTACTAGGAATTAGAATAATCTTTTTCATTATTACAATAGTTATCTATTATTTTATCAAAGAAAAGTTCACGTTTTTTCTTAAGTTCGTCAAAATAGTATTCAGTAGCTTTCAAATAGTTTTCTCTGGCCATCTTCAGCATTTCTTCAGCATTCAACGCCTCAAGTAATTCAACAAGGGATAAAACATTCTGCCTTTCATACAAATAAATATCAGGCAGTAATTCTGGAATTCCGCCAACCTTGGTACCTAAACAAGGCAATGCCCTACTCATCGCTTCCACCAAAGAACGTGGTAGGCCTTCAGTAAAACTAGACTGAATATACAAATCCATAGAATCCAAAAAAACAAAAAGTTTTTTTGGAGATAATTTTCCAACAAAGTGGATTTGTTCTTGTACACCATATTTTCTTGCATACTTTTCAAGTTCATCAATATTTCCACCTCCTACTAAAAAATAATGAAATTTACAATTTAATTTTTTCAGCTTAGAAAGTGCTTCAATAACAATACGCTGTCCTTTATATCTAACATCCACTGCACCTACTGTCACAATATTTAATCTCTTCATTTCTCTATTCTCAGATATTTTTCTCAACTTCTCATCCAATATTCTATGAGAAACTGGATAAAGTTCTACATTTGAGCAACCTATACTTACTCCTTTTGATGGATATTTTTTTTGTAAATAAGATTGAGTTACATAAAAGATAAATTTGCTTTTACTTACCCAATATCTAACCTGTAAATATGTCGGAATGGCTATAATGCGTCCCTTCCAATTGTAATTCCATAAAGCCTCAAAAGCACATCCTACAACTCCTAAAAAATAAGGTTTCCTCATTTTTTGGGCAATTTGTATTGCATATATTCCAATTCTCGAAGGTAAATGTGAAACAACAATATCACACTCACTTATTGCTTCCCTTAATTTCTTTTTGTTTTTTCGCCTAACACTAATTAATGTACTAATCTTATTCTCCTTCTCACAAAAGATATATTTTTCAGGAGACACAACCATTAATGGTTGATTTGGAACATCAACCTCTTTTTTATAACAACATAAGTAAACAGAACCAAAATAGTTATATCTTTCTACTAGAGAACTAAAATTTGTCTTATAATATTGATTATTACATTTTTCTACCACGCCTTCCGATACAAATAAAATTCTCATAACTTTCTATTTAAATCTTCTATAAATGCTAACAAATTTCTCTATAAACATCCCCAATACTCTATATCTAAAATCTTTACCATCTATAACAGCAACATTTGCCATCACATTATAACTATGCACACCAAACCTATAATAAAGTTTGTTTGCATTGAAACATTTACGAGCTACAAATGACAATTTTCCTTCACTTGAAAATAAAATTTCATGTATTATAATACCAGCTCCATAATGATGAACACAATTTTGAGAGATTTTATAATATCTACCTTCATGTTCAAAAATCATCCCTCCATTTCTTAACTCTTTTTTTTCAGTTGTAATGACCTGAAACTCCTCAAATTCAGCATCAGCTAGTGTTTTTGATTTTGCTCTAAAAACATGTAAGCAATTATCCACCTGAGAGTATGTTCCTAGTAAATACCACATAGCTTTATATCTGAATACAACAGTATCAACTAATGGTTTATCAATTAAACAACGCAAAAAATAAACTCTTTCATTTGTTAAATCATATTCAAACAGAGGAACATGATTTGCCTTACTATTTTCAGGAATTAAATATAAATTACTAGAATCAATATACCAAAAGGGAAAAGATAAATGTGTATCTAGAGACAATAATGGAATTCTTTGTATCAATGTCATCTGAATCCTGTCAATCACAAGTTTTACAATCACACCTTTACGACATTGCATATCATATTCCTCAACTAATACCTCTAATATCTGTTCTGTTACATTAAAAATAAAAGGATCTGCAAACCACTTGTTTACATAAGGATGTTTTAACCACCTCACTTCCTCTAAAGTTGCAGGCCAAGCTTCGTGTACACTTTCTACAAAACCAATATTATTGGTTGTTTCATGATACTTTTTAAGAAAACTATAAAATGAATTCATTTATTAATTTTTTAATGCTAATAATAGCTGAGTCAAAAATAAAAACAATGAAACAACAATTGCTATTTGATTATATTTTCCACGAGAATAATAATATGCATAAGCAATTGCCATATATATAAAAGGGAACAACACAACTTTCTGTCTACTCTGCAATGATATAATACCTAATGCCAAAGCCAACGAAATAACAATAAAAAACAGCATTCTAATTTTAGAAGAATGTGATTTACAATTGAAGAAAAACAACAAATAATACTTATACAACAAAATAGAATATATAGGAGAAAGGACAGAGTAAGCAAATACTCTTACGTTAAAAATACCATCAGTATAACAATCAAATGACAATACAGGTATTATTAGAAAAACGAGTATTAACGCAGGTACTCTTAACAGTATTGGCAACGCATATATTTTTACTAATAGCGAATTTTCATTTGCGTTTTGTAAGTACTCAATAAAAGAATATCGAAAAAGGGATCCATCCTCCAATTTTCCACCTGATAACAGAGATAAATAAGGCAATATTAAAAAAAGAAAAATCAATAAAAGAATGCATAATATACAAACTTTCAAAACTCCATATTTTCCCTCTAAAATTCTAAATATATGATATAGTAATATACATAAAAGTATAAAGACAACAAAACCAAATTTTAACCATGTAAGTAGTAGTAGAGATACAAAAAAAATCTTATACTTCGCTTTTATATAATAAAAAAATGATATCAATATTAATGAAGAGCACCAAACATCCCTCATTATTATCAGCCCCGTAGCTAAAGTGAAAGGGCAAAGCAACATCAGTTTTTCCGACAAATCAGCCACCCTTTTATCGTTAGAAAAATAATATGCCAACTTTCCTGTAAAAGACGGTAAGAAAGAAATACCTATCAAATTCAAAATAATAACATTAATTGGGTCTATTATTTTGAAAGGGTAGATAAACTTAATAAAAAGACAAAAACCGAAACTTGTGAAATCATAATAAACCTTATAAGGTACATTTACATCAGCGACACCCGCAAAATATCGACAATCATCTGTACCAATACTACCTTCAGGACCAGTCAATCCCATATAAGATGGCATTTGCAATTTCTGTACACTATATAAGATAAGAGCTAATAGTAAATAGAAATGAAAATATTTGAGGTTACAAAAACACTTATCTTTATCTATGAAATAATTCAATAATAAAAACAGAAATAAAGTATAAACATAAGAGAAACATCCTATCGGATTAATCCATTGAATAAACATCAATGAAACAATAATATAAAATAAGATAGTAGCAAAACTTATTTTTATTTTTGTTCGCTTTATCATTCAAATATCCTCTTTAATAAAATTGGCAACTGGTCGAGCTGTCTATTCTGCAAAAAAAATATTCTCTTCTTACCATTACATACTAGTTTTTCTCTTAACAGAAAATTGTTATCAATTTGTAAGATCCTATTTGCTAATTCATTCATATCCGTTGGAATAAAATATATAGCAGCATTACCACAAATTTCAGGAATACTAGAAGAAGAAGAAGCTACTACAGGAACACCGTAAATCATTGCTTTTAGAGGAGGATAACCATATCCCTCATTCAATGAAGGATAAATAAATGCCCACGCATTTGCATATAGCATTTCTAATTCATCTTCATCAACATAGTCTAAAAAAATAAAATTATCTCTGTTTTTTATCTCTTTCAAAAAAGGCAAATCTTGGGCTCCAGTAACGACTACTTTTTTATCGCACAACATATTATTAGTAAATAATACATCAAAAGTCTTTATCGCCCTATAGATATTCTTTTCATATCGATTTCCATTTACTAACAGAAAATATCTATCAGCAATAGGTTTACCAACCTTTTCTTTGGGCTGAAAATTCATTGGAGAAGCAAATACCTCTATTGAATCAAGGGCTACAAATGGGAAAAAATAAGCTATAGAATACTTTGTATGAGCTGATACTACAATAGTTGATGAATTATCAATCTTTAAAATATCCTCAAATTGTCTAATATGTTTATTTTTCAATCGTTTAATAATACAAGGCATTTTCGAAATAAAATAATAAAGTATCTTCTTAGGAAGAGTCACAGTATATTTATATCGAAAATAATCCCACGGCAATTCTATGCTCCTAAGCCCATGAATTATTTTTATATAGTGCGCATTAGCATGATAATCAAAAAAAACAGGTAATGCAGAAAAGAAATGAGTGTATTGACCATTATCTATTAATAAATATATATCTTTTCTTGAATCAACTAAATAAGTGTGTATGTCAAACTCTTGTACAATCTTTAACACAGAAGGGTTTGTAACATAATTCCGATAAAAAACAATATCAAAATTTCTATAACCAGCTGAAATAGCCTCCTTTAATATATATATGGCATAGTCAGCTCCACCATGAAATGGGACTTTTGAAGTTCCTTGAGTAGCAGTTCCATCAAAAAGAATCTTTTTCATTACATTAAATTAAAAGGACAAACTGAAATCAACCGTTCTAAATCTATTTGTGGTTTTTTCCATTCTTCTGTAAACAAAATCATATCAGAAAAACTTGTTGAAAAATCCACGATCTCCGGCTTAGATATATTTTTTGATACTGATAAAAAATAATCTTGAAAAGCAAAACGTTTTTGTTCTCCATTAAAAAACTCCACCCAACAATTTTGTACACCATAAGCATCAGAAATTATTATACCATGCAAGGAACTAGATACTATAGATTCGCACATATTTATTTTATCAATAAATGTATGCCAATCCCGCACATCTTGAACATCAATAAACACAACATCTTCGTTAAAAGTTAGTTTCTTAAATACCTTATTATGCTTATCCCTAAAATGTGGAATAACACCCAGTTTGTATTTTTTCTTACATATAGGTTTATAATATCTAGGAAACAGCAACGCTGGATCACCATAAATATCGGGACAAGCAATACCTTGAGACAACAAATATTTCCGGGTCAAAGGCCCCCTCACTGCAAGAACTTTTATAGGAATAGCAGAAATTTCCTTGTCAGGATAAACGACCCCACTTCCCCAAATATAAGAATCCTCACGAGTCATCCATGTAATTATACTTCCGATACATAGACATGTCTTTTTACGGCGAATGTTTATACATAACTCAGATGCTAGAACTCGGCGAGACGACATAAATCTAGCCAAAATTACACTTACATCATCTCCCCAATTAGAATACAAGGGCTTAACGGAAGATGTAACTAATATATAATCACTACTAAACAATTCTATTAACAGATTTTTCATCATAAAAAAACATGCAAATAGATTTGACAATATCCGCTTAAGAACTATAAGCAAAATTTTAAAACCATATTTTTTAATGTGCCCTATCATAAAATAACGTTTTCATTTTCGTATTTACAAATTGCCTCTCTTTAGAATTTAATCCTATAAAATAAATAGAAAACAACGTTGCAACAAATGATACAACTGATACTATAAATAACTGTTCAAGTCCATTGGCGATAATCCCTTGAAAATGCAATACTAATATGAAAGGTATAATAGTTACAGCAAAAACTCTAAAAAGTACAGTCTTGATATATACCTCTAATGTTCCATTGGTTATTCTATTAAAATAAATCAATCTAATAAATAATAAAATAACAGACAATCCTAGACTTACATACAGAACAATCTCCGGTATTTCAAGAAAATATACAAGTAATAAGGAAATTGGTAAATTCAATAGTAAAAGACTCCCAACAGTAACTTGATACATTTTTATCTTTCCTGTAGCTTGAATTGCAATAACGAACGGACCTGATAAACAATCTATTAAAGCTGTTAACAGAATCAATTTAGTAAAAATAATCGTAAAATCAGGAACCTCCCCCAACCACAACAGCAAAATCTCCCTTATATTTAACAAAACAGGTAAAGCCAGAAGGTATAATAAAAAAAAAGAGTATTTTGATCCTTTAAATACAAGTGATTTCATATTATCTAATTCATCATTTGCATAAAGCTTCACTATTTGTGGATTCATTGCCGTCTGAAAATTTGCTACAAATGCCATTACAGCTGAATTTATTTGGTTTGCTATTCCCCTCGCAGTATTCACTACTGGACCAAAAAACACATTTAGCAATATATTTATACCTTGATTAGCTACAACTAGAGCAAAACCACTCCCAAGCATACTCCACCCCGAGAAACTAAATATCCTCATAAATAAATTATGATCCCATTCAAATTTATAAGAACACTCTTCAAATTTTTTTAAGCAATACAGTCGATATAGAAAAGCGATTATAGTTGATGACAAAAAAAACAATAGAGCGTAAAGCTTCAGCTTATCATAAACTATACAATTCAATAAAAATACAATTAGTAATTTCAAGCACACATCAAAAATACTTAAATAAGCAAATACATCCATTTTTTCATGAGCAATAATACATGCATTATATGGTACTTGAGTAACTGTCACCATAAAGGTTAAAATAGAAAATTGATATACCCAACAAGCTGCATCAAAACGCTCCGACGGTATATTCAACTTTGAATAGATAAACCACAAACCTATAGTTTCTGCTAAAACGAAAATAAACATCGCAATAAAAAAGTGAATGGTTAGCAACATATTGAAAGTTTTTTTCAATTGCTTATAATCCAACTTTCCTAAATCATATGAGAGAAAACGCTGAGTTCCTGAAGCCATTGCAGAGTTCAAGAACGAAAACATTACTACTACTCCACCAACAACATTATATATCCCAAAATCAATAACTCCCAAATTTTTCAAAATAATTCGAGAGGTATATAATGTTATTAACATTGTCAAAATAGTACGGAAATACAAGAAAGATGTATTTCTGACTACTCTACTATTACTTGCTACGCTTTTCAAAATATTCTATTACAATCGCCCATCAACTTCCATTTTAGCCAGCATACACTTAACGTCATAAACAACATGTTGTTCTTTTAACATGTTTTGTATAACCATATTTTTAAATTCATCATGATTAACCGCCACAATAAGTGCATCAAACTTTACTTTTGGAAGCCTTCCAACAATCTCTATTCCATATTCTTGAGTAGCTATATTACTGTTAGCCCATGGATCATAAATAACTATATTTGTGTTATATTCTTTCAGGCCTCTATATATATCAACAACTTTAGTATTACGTACATCTGGACAGTTTTCCTTAAATGTAAAACCGAGTATCAAGATATCGGAGTTGAGTACCTGAATACCTTTCTTCAGCATCAGCTTTATCACCTGATTAGCCACATATTCTCCCATTCCATCGTTCATACGACGCCCAGCCAGAATTATTTCAGGGTTATAGCCATAGGCTTGCGCACATTGAGCCAAATAATAAGGATCAACACCTATACAATGTCCACCTACCAAACCCGGCTTAAACGGTAAGAAATTCCATTTTGTACTTGCAGCTTCAAGCACGTCCTGCGTATCAATACCCATACGGGTAAATATTTTAGAAAGTTCATTAACGAAGGCAATATTGATATCGCGTTGAGAGTTCTCAATAACCTTTGCAGCTTCTGCCACTTTTATCGTAGGAGCCAAATGAGTACCTGCTGTAATAACCGAAGCATATACCTCATTCACTTTCTCACCTATCTCAGGAGTAGAACCGGAAGTTACTTTCTTAATCTTCTCCACTGTATGCAATTTGTCTCCCGGATTGATGCGTTCAGGCGAATAACCTGCAAAGAAATCAATATTAAATCTCAAGCCGGACACTTTCTCTACCACCGGAATACACTCATCTTCAGTTACGCCTGGATATACCGTAGACTCATATACCACAATATCACCTTTAGATATTACTTGTCCCACTGTAGTGCTTGCTCCATATAGAGGGGTCAGGTCAGGATTATGATTTTTATCTACAGGAGTAGGAACAGCTACGACATAAAAATTACAGTCACGAATATCCTCAACGTCAGCAGTACATTTAAAACCATTAGCTATTGCCGATTGCAGCAAATCATCAGAAACTTCAAGTGTCGCATCATGTCCTGCCATCAAAGCATCAACACGCGCACGGTTCATATCAAAACCAATAGTCGTATACTTAGTTGAAAACAAACGGGCCAAAGGAAGCCCAACGTAACCGAGACCGATTACGGCTATTTTTATTGTATCCATAAGATTTTCAGTATTTATAAAAATTTAAATGATTCAAAAAAAAGAAGAAAGAGAAACAATCAGATATTCTCCCAATACCACTTGACAGCTTCTTTCAGTCCGTCACGCATACTGTATTTAGGGTTATAGTGGAGTAATTTTTTCGCCTTATCTATGCATGCTAAGGAATGTGGAATATCGCCTAAACGATTTGGACCATGAGTAACCTCAATATTAGCTATCTCTGAATCAAATTCACTCAGAAATTCTTTTAAGTAGTCCACTAATTGATTTAAAGTAGTACGTTCACCAAACGCTGTGTTATATACCTGATTTACCGCTTCAGGATTAGTAGTAGTCATCGCCAACATATTCATCTGGATGACATTATCAATATAAGTAAAGTCACGGCTATATTCACCGTCCCCATTGATCACGGGACTTTCGTGAGCCATCAGCTTCTTCACAAACAGAGGAATTACAGCAGCATAAGCCCCAAATGGATCTTGTCGACGTCCAAATACGTTAAAATAGCGCAAACCAATACACTCTATATTATAAGTGCGAGCAAAAACATCCGCATACAGCTCATTCACATATTTAGTAATAGCATAAGGAGATAACGGCCGGCCTATTACATCTTCTACCTTCGGCAAACTCTTACTATCACCATAGGTAGATGAACTGGCTGCATACATAAAACGCTTCACCCCTGCATCACGAGCAGCTATCAACATATTCAAAAAGCCATCAATATTGACAGCATTCGTTGTTCCCGGATCTTTTATAGAACGAGGCACTGAACCCAATGCAGCTTCATGTAAAACATACTCAGCACCTTCTATTGCCTTCTGACAATCTGAAAGACAACGAATATCCCCCACAACCAACTTGAAATTATCAGGATATTCATTTATCAGAGGAAGTAGATTTTCTATTTTTCCTGTAGAGAAATTATCTAAACAAGTAACATTATAATCATGAGCCAAAAGATGCTCACAAAGATTAGAACCTATAAAACCAGCTCCTCCTGTAACTAAAACTCGTTGTTTATTTTTGCTATTCATATAATAATATCATAAACTTATTTTTCAACCTCAATATATCAATACAGAATTTCAGAATAATCAAATAACCATTCACTATTTCTTAAATTAGGATGTGCTCTATCTTTTTCACTTAAAATCACATTTTCTGCTGGTATTCTCCAATCAATCTTTAACTCCGGATCATCCCACGCTAAAGCACATTCACTTTGGGGAACATAAAAGTTATCACACTTGTATTGAAAGACCACTTCTTCACTCAAAACGGAAAAACCATGAGCAAAACCTCGTGGAATAAAAAGCTGACGATAATTATTTTCAGTTAACTCAACTGCTACATGTTGTCCAAAAGTAGGAGAACCTTTTCTTATGTCAACAGCAACATCCAGCACTGTTCCTTTCACTACACGAACTAATTTACTTTGAGCAAAAGGAGTTTTTTGAAAATGCAATCCACGAATGACACCATAAGACGATTTGGATTCATTATCTTGTACGAATGTCGTTTTACAAACTTTTTCTTCAAACTCTTTCTGATTGAAAGACTCAAAAAAACAGCCACGTCCATCTTTAAAAAGACAAGGTTCAATGATTACAACACCTTCAATTAATGTTTTTAGAACTTCCATATTATTAAGAGGCAGCTTTTATTCATCAATATATTCCCACGAATAAGGATTATCCACCACATTCAGAAACTCTTCGATAGCTTCCTGTTGTTCAGTAGTAAGCGATGCAGCATCCCAAAAAGCAATAATAGCACGGCCTTCGTCAGCCAAAGGCTCATCAAACACCTCGCCATAGCAGGCAGTGAGCAAACGAAGTTTCAGCAACGAAGCAGGAAGAGCATCAAGAATATCCCAACAACGACCTAACACCTCCTGAACATGCCGCTGCTTCTCACCGTGATCAATGAACGAAGCACTATAACCCATTAGCAGTGCAAGACAGACGTTCGCCTGTTCTTCAATAGTAGAACCTTTGACACCAGAATTATACAAAGCAGTTGTCAGGCGATAAACTTCACCGTTGCGGCGGGACAAGTCATCGCTATAAATGGGGCTCCCGTCAACACCCAAATACATCAGCTCATGTGCTGCACGCTGAAGGGCAGCTGTTTCTTCAGAAAGAGACATAATGATTTATGATTTCAGATTTATGATTGATCAACTGTCAACTATCAATGATGATTGTCAACAATCAATTATTTGATTACTTCTATAAGATCCGGATGAATCGTAGCAAGCGCAACGGCAATAACACCTTGTATCTCGATAACCACACGGCGGTCGCGCGCGCCTTTCACTTTCAGGAAGATGCCTTCCTGTCCTTCGAAGTCACCACCCGTGATACGTACTTTCGTACCTTTGGACAAATTCAGTTCATCCGGTTGGAAGTACATGAGATGGTCATTGTAAGTACCGGCTACAGCAATAAAGCGTTGCATTTCACTGTCGGAGATAATAATCTTCTGACCGCTACGGGTATCCGTAATGTATTGCAAATAGCTTACCTGTGATTTAATGCGCTTCAGATCCGAAGGACAGGCATGGACAAACAGCAAGTTGTGGACCACTGGAACCAAAGCACGGACTTTCTTACCTTTCTTTATGCTGATCTTGTATTGCATGGGAATGAAACAACCCATTTTTTCCTTTTCAAGAAGACGCATAGCATCAGGCTCCCGACGGTAGGTGGCACGCATAGCGTACCATATTTCAGACTCTTTTTCAGTATCTTTTTCCGATTCCATTCTATGTCCTGTTCAGAAAAGGGTGTTCCTCCGGGGCTTTGACACCCATGCATACACCTGAGTTTCAATCAATTGCGAACACTTTATGTAAGGTGTGGCAAGCTTTGTGTTCCTCTTGCCTGTTGATTTTACGTAGCTGGTCATTACCGTAATAAATGCCAGGTAAAAAGCTATCAACGAATGGATTAAGAGCTATAATCGTCTTTTAATCGTTCGTTTTTTGTGCGCAAACTGAAGCCATATTTGCACTAAGATTCTTTCAACAAAAGGAAGAAGGAAAAAACACAATTTTATTTCCAGGATAACTCTTTATGGATTAACAACATATGACACAAAATAAAAGCATGAACAGCTTTTATTTATCAGAATATTTTGTTATTTCATTTCTCTGCACTATCTTTGCGAACATTAAACGAACGATTAAAAAACACCACCGATTTAGTACAATCATTATTGACACCATCCCTATTCACCCGCTTCACTACCCTATCATATCCACAGTGCAGCATCTTCCTTTCAATACACCAACAGGACATTTCCCTTTTATAATAATGTACCCGCGTATACATACACACAGGCGCGTATTTCCCTATTTTTTCTTTAAGCCCTGTTACACACATTCTATAAATAACAGGGGGTAGCCCCCCTACCCTATTTACCTGCCTGTGTGTAACAACACCCAAAGAAAATATTCACTTTTCCAGACGAAAACAGAAGATATTACCATTATAAGCGTTAATTTTGCTTTCGCATTTTAAATTAATAATAATTTACCAACTTTTAAAATTGTGGTTTTATGGATAAAAAAACACAATATTGAGTATTGAACTCATGAAGGAGGATGGTTATGACATCCAAATAGAGAGAGCAGAAAACAGGATCAACATCCTGTTAGTTGAAAATGAGGCGTTTGACGGGCGCATGATCGTCAAAGCTTGTGAAAGGGAAGAGTTCCTGACCCCGTGGGTACGGAAGCTTATCGGGCAAAAGAAGGAGGCGGGACTGAAAGGGACCACACACCTGGCAAGATTGCTAAACCGCAGTATAGCCTTCGAAAAGGGCAAAAATGAAAAAGGATTCATATCACCGGAAAGCCTTAATAGTGAAATCATTAAGCTAAGAAAAGAGATGCTGAAAGAAAGAAAGGAAGACGGGAAAAAGAAAATACCGGGATAGATACGAACCTTTCTGCTAAATTGTGGTTTTTGCGCCTTTTCCTCATGAAAAGGCGCAATCACGTTTAAAATATTATGCATTCTTTTGTGCCGCCATAAGGCAGACTAAAACAATCAAAAATCAGAAATGGAGAATATTCCGGTTACCGCATACAGCGGTTTCAGTAATGTACGGGGAGAAATTACTCTCCGGAAAGCAATAGAAAACATCACAAAAGGGCTGCATGCAAGGCTCGTATTCAAAATCAGGATGCTCGTCAGCCAGGGAAAGACCGAAGAGGCGAACAATGTGAAGAAGCAGTTGCCGTTCTACACCGTCACGGCAACATACAGGCAAAAGAGGCAGGCGTACAGCATGACAGGGTATACCCGGGTCATACTGCTGGATATTGACGACCTGCCGGAAGGAAAGCTGGAAGAGCTGAGAAAGAAAATCAACGGAGATCCAAACACGCTCGCCTCTTTCCTCACTCCAAAAGGACATGGGTTCAAGCTCTTCGTATTCCTGAAAACAGCTTATGCCATCCGGCTGAGGGAGGCACTGGCGGCAGAAGACAAGGTGGAGTTCAACACGTTGGAGAAACATCACCTGGCCATGTACAATGCCTGCAGGGAATACTACGAACAGTTGCTCGGAGTGGAAGTGGACGGAAGCGGGAAAGATATATCAAGGGGATTCTTCACATCTTACGATGATAAGGCATACCTGAACGAGGAACTGATGAAAGAGGTGGACGGGACGCTCACAGATATTGTTTTACCCGAAGGAACGGCGGGGAAAAAGAAAAGTACCAAGGCGGTAGGTGATAAAAAGCCGGAGGGCGACAAGGTGAAGGCGGATAAGGCGGAAGCGGAAGCCGATCCCTGGGAAAGGATGGAATTCAACAAGGCCGTGCTCGCGGTAAAGAGAATATCGA
>ERZ1673697.104-NODE-104-length-130529-cov-8.018877_pt1 | contig 130529 bp, 106 predicted proteins | sample MGYA00580227_ERZ1673697 | MGnify/ENA primary metagenome ERZ1673697 (study PRJEB41218, sample SAMN15661759) | gut metagenome | host: Homo sapiens | place: Canada: London | collected 2015-08-20/2019-03-30 | study: EMG produced TPA metagenomics assembly of...
CTTTTTAAGAAATCTTCAGGGTTGGTTATACTGTTCAATTATCAAGGTTCTTTGTCTCTTGGCCATTGGCCGAGCGACTTCATTATCTTATCACAGCTCCAAGCATTTGTCAAGCACTTTTTTCAACTTTTTTATTTTCATTTTAGAAAATTGTTTTTCTTATTTGAACAATTTCCTAAATTGTTTTTAAGTTGTCATTATTGTGCTGTTGCTGTTTGCTGCAACGTTGACTATAATACCACTCCTTTCGCCAATTGTCAACCACTTTTTTCCTGTTTTTTTCAAAATCCTTCTTGTTTTTTTTCTACAAACAATTTATAATTTCCCCTAGAATGCAGGCATTCTTTTTTTCGCATTTCAAATGAAAGGATTTTTATTATGAAGCAAAAAATAGTTTTCTTTGATATTGATGGCACGCTGATTACTGAAGATGGCAATCAAACACTCCCAGAGAGCACTGTCTATGCAATTCAGGAACTTCGCCGCCGCGGTCATCTGGCATTTATTAATTCCGGACGTACCTTATTTAATGTAATTGAACAGCCATACATTCTTCGTATTGGCTTTGATGGCTATGTATGCGCCTGCGGTGCTCATATCTTATACCGTGGCGAACACCTTCTTACTGCTACAGTTCCTTCTGAGGCTCATGCTGCTGTTATTGATGCAGCCCGCCGTTATCACATGGAGCTTTTGCTTGAGGGACCAGATTATCTTTATTTTGATCTTTCCATACCTATGAATGCTTCCAGACAATCTCTCTATGACCGTTTTCCAAACCACAGAGAGAATGTAGATGTTCCAAATAAATGCTTTAACAAATTTGTTACCTGGGAAACGCCAGAAAGTGACACTACTTCCTTTGTAAAGGCAGTATCTCCATGGTTTACTTACATTAATCGCGGCGGCGGATTCGGTGAATTTTGTATGCATGCCTACAGCAAGGCAACTGGCATTCAGTTTCTCGCAGACCGCTTTGGGCTGTCACTAGACGACTGCTATGTAATTGGCGATTCCATGAATGATCTTCCAATGCTTGATTATGTACAGCATAGTATTTTAATGGGCAACGGAACACCTTCTCTTCGCTCTCACGTTGAATATGTCACAACTGATATTCTCGATGACGGCATTGAAAATGCGCTTGTACACTACAATCTTATCCCATGATAAAAGCCCGGAAGCAAAAACTTCCGGGCTGATCTTTTTACAGAAGCAATTTATCAAGCATGTTTCCATCCCAAAGAAGAATGTTCAGCTCATTTGCAAGCGTCACAGCATTCTTCGTAAAGCGGCTGTTCGTCATAACAACGCCTACCATGCAATGATAAAAATCGCGTCCGCTATAAATTTCCTGCACAGCGCGCACACCAACTGGATTAGTATAATATTTGCACTGAAATGCCCAGCGCACTCCATCCTTTTCTGCAAATATATCAACGCCATAATCTCCTGTCGTCGGTGTCAGCTCCACATTCTCGTATCCTTTCGCCGTTAAAATCTGCGTACACAATACCTCAAATTCCAATCCATCCTGAACTGGCTGATATTTGCGAAATTTACGGCGCAGAAAAAATCCAATTATAAGTACTGCCACAAATGCTGCAATAATCGCTGCCAAATAAATATATTCTATTTTTATTCCGTCCACAAAACAACTTCTCCTGTCTGAAGTGTTTTCGAAACATCAATCAGGCGCTGGTTCTCAGAACCACGAAACTGAAGTGAAATATTTTTGAGTGCCTCGATAAATGGACCATCCACACAAACATCAATCAGCGATAAGATTTCTTTTGTTTCAGGACATTGCTCGCTCATCCATCCGCAAACATCCTTCTCCCAAACATAGCCGGTATAACACCAAATATCCTTACTTGGACATTGCTTTTTGACCTTTCGAAGCAGTTTTAATACTCCTGGCTGATTAGCAGGATCAAGCGGCTCTCCTCCAAGCAGTGTAAGTCCTCTAACAACACTGCTGTTTAGCTTCTCTACAAGCGCATCCTCCACTGCTTCATCAAATACATTGCCATAATTAAAGTCCCACGCAATTTCATTAAAACAATTTTTGCAGTGATGACGGCATCCGCTCACAAAAAGCGTCATACGCACACCAGGACCATTGGCAATGTCATATTCCTTAATTTCTGCATAATTCATATTGATTTCTCCTTCTTCTGCAGCCGACTATGATTTTTTGTCTTGCACTGGTACATTCTGTGATCTGCTTCGCGAATCATCGTATAAATATCGCCCGGCATTTCACCAAATTCTACTACTCCGTATGAAAAGCTGATGTGGCGCGCTTCTTCCTGCAGCATAAACACAATCGGATTCTCTCTTAAAAGCTCATCAAGCATCATCTCCACTTTAAGTTTACTGCGGTTAGACAGCACAATAAATTCATCACCTGCATATCTATACAAAAACTCATTGTGGCTCAATGCGTTTTTCATCATCTTGGCAAATTGAAGCAGATATTGATCTCCACTTTCATGACCATACTTATCATTTACTTCCTTTAAGAAGTCCAAATCAATAAATACAAGACATCCCTCTGCGTGATCGCTAAGATAACGCGCTCCCTCAATCTCAAATGTAGCACGGTTACGACAGCCAGTAAGTGAATCTCTTGCCATCGTCTTTCTAAGACGCATAAGACGAAGCTCTTCCTGCGTCAAAGAACGCACCATAGCATTATAATTATTCTGTTCCTGCTCTAACACCTCAATATAGCGCTTGCTAATCTGCTCATACTCACCAGGATGTCTTGAATTTTGCATTTGCTCAGATGCCTTCATCATAAGGCTATAGATCATGCTTGTACTTCCAGTAAACAATTCTGATCCAGCAAGAAATTTTCCGATTTCAACTACATCCTGAAAACGATTCTTTAAAAGAAGAAGCTTCAGAAATTCCGCAAAATATCTGATACAAAATGAAATTCCACTCTGTGCTAACCCTGATGACTGCAGATTATGAATATAATGAACAAACTCATCTGCCACTTCTTCTGACTCTGGCTGCATATACAATTGCAGATAAAGGCAGGTAAAATCCTTTTGAATCTCGAAAAATGATTTCTGATCATCAGGCACCTTCGTTTTAATCAGCTCCTCTAAGCCCTTCGCCGCATCGGCTGCCTCATCAAGCTGTCCGAGTCCGATTTTAATATATACAAGACTGTCAAGGTACACAATTTCATTGATAGTATCACTATTCCAAAAATCCACCCCTTCTGCTGCCGGATCTTTTCTTGTAACATCAATCATTTTTTCCAAATAATATAATGCCTCTTCAAACAGATCATTCTCTGTAAAAGCAACTACAATACTATTATAAGTGGATTTTAAATTCATTCTGTCTGCATAGCCAGTCTCCACATATTTAAGTCCATACTCCACAATTTTAGGCTGAAAACCAGTCACGAAATAAAGACGCATCAGCGCCAGATAATACAATGCCTGATCTGCCGAATTAGGACAATCCTCCAACAGCTTCTGGCAAAGCTCAATCATAGGAAATACACACTCGCGGTAGCTGCAGGCAAAGATACCATAGCTGGTAAAATACGCGGCAAGACTATAATCTTCACGCCATTCTTTTGTCTTACTGCTCTGCAGATACTCCTGCTCTAAATCCTTTATACACTCAAATGCATCCTGTGTACTCCAGACACCGGATTTGATTTTACTCATTAACTCTTCTACATCAACCATTTCATCTTTCCCCATAAAAAATGCAGCTGCCTATCTAACGCATGTTAAAGTGACAGCTTTTTTTCCAAAAGCCACGTTGTAAGAATCATAAAAAGTGCCAGCTCAGCCAGATTAGCAAGTGCATATGGCCATGACTGCTGCAAAAGATAAATCAAATCAACTGTATCACGATACACCATCGGATGCAGATCTGTAATTACGCCTTGAATCTTTGACTCTGCATATATGCCAGCCACAAAAAACGCAATCGTAACAACAAGCTTCAATCTGCTGTTTTGCAAGAGTGTTGCCGCCAGTGTAATGCAAAGATAAAGCATAGCCACTGTAGAAAACACAGAAAGCAGAAACGTAATAACACCAAACAGTGCCATTGATGCTACTTGTGCTGTATCAATTCCAAAGTTTTTCATTACCTCTGAAATCACCTCACCCATGCTTTTATACACGGAATATTGATTTAAAAACAGTGAAAAATCAAGCCATCCCAGTGCACCAAGCGCTGCCGCTAATATCACTCCTAGCACAAGAACAGTCAGCATCTTTGACAATATTATGGAAAGAGCACTCACAGGCGTCATAAATACAAGATAGCTTGTCTTTGAATTAATTTCCCTATAATAATTAGTAATTGCAAAAATAAACACGGCAAAATAACACACTACTGCATACAAAACAAGAATAGTTGACCATATGATTGCATAGTCCTGCGTCTTTCCACGAAGTGCAATCAAAAAACAAATCTGCAATGCCGCCAGTCCTGCAAGCAAAACAAATAGTGCCGTTCTATTTTTGCGAAGCTCATACTTTGATAAACGAAACATTTTTCTGTCCTCCAACTAATCACATCACACAGTCGCTGTACACTTCTTTGTAAAGCTCTGTCATTGTTTTTCCGTGATGTTTTGTCAGCTCATCCACCTTGCCGCACATGACAAGTCCGCCATTTTTCATAAATATAGCATCATCTGTCATGCGCTCTAAGTCATCGACAAGATGACTTGACACAAGAAAAGTTTTCGTTGGAGAGCAATACTTTTGAATTGTTTCCAAAATCTGATCTCTCGCAATGATATCTATGCCATTTAACGGTTCATCAAGCATAATAAGACTTGCATCACGCGAAAGTGCGAGCGCCGCCTTGCCCTTTGCCATCATACCAGAAGACATCTTTGAAATCTTCATTTTAGTTTCCAATGAAAATGCTGACAATAGCTGTTCATATACCTGCGGCTGAAAATCTTCATAAAAGTCTGCAAAATAATTACCGGCATCCTTCCATGTCATATATGAGTAAAAATATGATTCTGTCGGCATATAGACTGTCTTTGCCTTACTATTTTTACCAACTGACTCCCCCTCAAATAAGATCTTGCCGCTGCTTGGATGAATCAGCCCTGCCGCCATCTTCATAAACGTACTCTTTCCGCTTCCATTTGGACCAAGCAGCGCATAGACGCGGCCGCGTTCAATCTGCAGATTCAAATTATCTACCGCTCTGTGTGAACCATATTTTTTCGTCAGCTCACTGCATTCAAGTATTGTTGCCATTAAAGTTCCTTTCTGTCTTCGTCTGACTTGCCTTCATTTTGCTCTGTTTCTTCCTGTGTCAGCTCCTGCTTTTCTTCCTCTGACCAAAGCTTTTCCTGCCGCGGCGTTGCTTTTGACTTTTTGACATATTGCTCATCATATGCCATAAGCATATCGTCTCTTTGATTATGGCGAAGTCCTCTCATGACAAGTCTTGTGATAACATCATAGATAACTGCAAAGAACGGTACACCTATAATCATGCCGACAAAGCCCCAAAGTCCGCCAAAGAATAAGATAGAAAACAATACCCAAAAGCTAGACAAGCCTGTAGAATTACCAAGAATCTTCGGTCCAATAATATTTCCGTCGATCTGCTGAAGAATAATAACAAAGATCAAGAAATAAAATGCATGAAGCGGATTTTCAAGAAGCAGCCAAAGAGTCGATGGAATTGCACCAATGTATGGTCCAAAAAATGGAATTATATTTGTCACACCGACAACAACACTGACGAGCAGCGCTGACTTAATTCCCATCATATATGTTCCGATAAAACAGATCACTCCAATAATCAGTGAATCAACAAGCTTACCCATTAAGAAGCCGCTAAACATCTTATCGGCATAAATGATTTCATCTTCAATCAGCTTTGCCCATTTTTCCTTAAAAGCACCGTAAAGAATCAGTCTGCCCTGCGCAAGAAAACGTTTTCGTCCTGCAAGCAGATAGATAGAAACGATCAATCCTAAAAATGCATTTTTTAAGAAACCAACAATATTTACTACCTGATTGCTAAGACCGTTGATTATCGTCTGAAGCATCGGTGTTAAATCTGTCTTTAACCATTCACGCAGACGTGTGGACAGCTCTGCATATAAACCATCCCAGCTTTGCTGCATAGTTGGATATTTTTCTAACATATCGTGAAGCCACTTATTGCTGTTGTCAAGTTGATCCGGCAACACACTGACAAGTGACAATATACTTGTTATTACCTGAGGAATTACAAGCATAAATAATGCAATTACAATAGTAAGTGTTAAAAGCTCGCAAAATGTGATTGCCAGTGCAGATGCAATTCCCTGCGCATGTTTTACGTGTGCACGCACTAAAAGCTTCCTTAATTCTTTCTCCCACCAGCGACATGTCGGCCTAAGCACATAGGCAATAACAAAGCCGTAAATAAATGGCTCTAAAATGCCTATCAGATCATGAAAAAAGGCGCCAAATCCGCGGATTCGATAAAACAAAAAGAAGCAGACCATCCCGATCAGCAGGATGGCTACTCCCGTGACAGCGATTTTAAAATATTTCTCATCTTCCTTCTTTCTAAGCACTAAATTCACCTCCAAATTTTCTGCTGTTATTGTACACTTTTACATGCGCAAAGTCAAGCAAAGCTGGAGGGTATGAAGGCGGACCAAAAAAATTAACCGCCCACTACTATTATAGTGGACGGTCAATAAAAAACCTATATTTAACTTTTGTCACAAATTTTATTTTTTCAGTTCTCTTCTTACTATCAGCACAATTGCGATTGCCATTAGTCCTACGCCTGCTGTGACCATCATCATACCGATGCGTCCTGTTGGATCTTCGATACCGAGGATACGTCTTGGTGATTCTGGCGGTGTGGTGGGCTGCGGTGCTGTTGTTTGTGGTGCTGTGGTTGGTGTTGTCTGACTTGGTGTCGTTGGTGCTGCCGGAGTCGTTGGCTGATATGGACTCGACTCTTCTTCCGGTGTTCTGCTCTCTGACGGTGTCGTTGACTCCGCTGGGCTTGTTGGCTCGGACGGTGTTGTCTCTTCTTCAGATGACGTACTCTCGTCTGGAGTTGTTTTGTCTGGAGTCGTCTCTTCTGGTGTCGTTGAATTACTCTCGTGCGGATTGGTTGGTCCGTCCGGCTCATCTTCTTCTGGAATGGAATGCTTTGGAATAATGCGGTTTTGGTAGATCAAATCACCGTTTGCATCGCGTCCCGGAAGAAATACAAGTGACATAACTACTGGGCCATAATCATCATAGGAACTTGGAACAATCAGGTACATACCAAATGGAATAGAAGAAATACTGCAGCGTCCTGTCACATCTGTTGCCAGTGTATAGGTCGGCTGAATGTCGTTCTCATCTATCCAGATCTTTAAGCGTCTACTCAGTGCAACCAGCTCTTTTGCAGTCTTCACATCTGTCTTATAACCACAATCTTCAAAATCAGGCATAAACTTTAATGACTGTCCGTCTGGTGCCGTGATGCCGTCTGTGATCTGATACATGCTGAAGATAACGCCCTCCATAGGAGTAGATTCATCCTCCAATGTAATCTCCAATGAAACATCCTGCTCATCTGCATTTACTGCCATAATCTGTGCGCATGATGTTACCAGCAGACATATTATCAATAACAGGCCTTGCAAATATCGCTTTACTTTCATACTTTTCATACCCTCTTGTCTCCTTCCTATTATCGCTTTCTCTTGCGGCTATGCAAGAGAACCCAGATCAACAGCACTACTAGAATCGGCACTGCTACAGCTGGTGCAACCAACTTTGGTTCTATCTGAATCGCATCCGCTGTTACGCGAATGGCACTTGCGCTTGCCTTTGTCTCTACGCGGTGTCCTCTAACTAGAAGACGATGCGTATTGATTCCATATGGTGTACAAGTGACCAGTGTACACAGATCTTTGTCTTCTTCAATCTCCAGATCCGACAGATCATCCGGCTCTACGATTCGAATCTGATCTACCTCATATGTCAATGTTTCATCCAGAACACGAATTAAAAACTCATCTCCTACTACCAGCTCATCCAAATTGGTAAAAAGCTTAGCAGAGGGCAAACCTCTGTGTCCTGATAATACGGCATGTGTTCCCGGTCCTCCAACCGGAAGTGATGAGCCTTCGATATGACCAACTGCAATCTGAAGGATACCTTCGTCTGTACCATGATAAATTGGAAGCGAAACCTTGATCTTTGGAATTTCTATGTATCCTAAGATTCCGTTGTCACTGACATCTAGCAGTGATTCATATTCTTCTCGCTCTTCGTCTGTCATGATCCAGCGGTTTGACTTACTTTTAAGCTGCTGGTTATATTCGTAAGCATCATCCCACATGTGCTCATACTGCTTATCATCTACTTCGGCAACTGCCTGTGCATATGTGGCAATTGCTCTCGACTGATGCAGCGAGTTCCAATAATCGCTGACGGTCGGATACAGCAGCAAGGACAGACCTACCAAGAGAATCAAGAGTAATAAGATGGTAGTCATATTTTTTTTGATCCACTTCATAAGCTCTCCTCACGGTTGTATCTGGATGCCTCAAGAGAGGCATCCGATTGCAACCTAGTTTGTTTCTTTGTGCGGTTCTTTAAAAAGGGGTGGTGTGCCCCGGTAGGGTATCGAGGCGCTTCGGCGATGGCTTTGTCGGCATCCCTTGTTCCCGCGGTGCCTTCTACATTTCTTTTTCGTTTAGGAAACTTTGAAAGCCCGCTCCACACAGGATGCCTCGTAAAGTCCAGTCGCCTCAGCTGCCGTCTACGTAACGGAGGCTGCCTTTACTTTATTTATTACCTTGCACAAAATTTTTTGTTTAATAATTAGCGTGCGCTCATGCGCTTCTTGGTGATCAGAAGGATAGCTGCGCCAAGAACAAGGATAGAACCAACAACGTAGAAGATTGTGGTACCCATGCCACCGGTGGATGGAAGCTCAGAACCCTTATTATTTACTACATTTGTTGCAAGTTCAGTCTTATCATCATTTGCTGTAAATGTAATATCACCAGTTGCTGCATTTCCTGTCAGGCTTGTTAAGATAGTATTACGATTTTCGCCCTCCCAAGTAATGGTGTGATCTGCGTTTACAGTAAACTTAATCGGTGCAATTGTGTTATATCCTGCCGGAGTGATAACCTCAGTCAGCATATAATCGCCATCATCCAGACCCTTCCACTCAAACTTAGTAACTGTTTCATTTGAAAGGATATATTTTCCTTCTGTATTCTGAGTTGCATTTACAAGTGCTACTCTTGTATATTCGTCATTAACCTTCTTAGAAAGTTCAAATGCTGCTCCTGCTAAAGGCTTCTTACTAGAGTCAATCTTATTAACAACTACCTTGTATGTAAATACAATTACATTATCCCACGGTGTATTGCCAGTGTCAGGAGTTCCACCCTGTTCCTGATTCGGATTGTTGGAGAATTCAAGGCTAGCACTATTGACATTTCCCTCTTTTCCAATCTTAGCTTTCTCATTTAATTTGGAAGTGTATTCAACACGAATCTTTGAACCACCACTTACAGTAAAGTTATATTCTTCTGCTGCTGCCATTAAATCATTGAAAACAACTTCAAATGTACAACCATCTGCTGGATTATCAACTACGGTATAGCCCTCTGTAATTTCGGTATTATCTACATATACCCTAACAGAATCCTTATTGAAGGACAGTCCCTCTTCTTCATTATCATGGAATGCAAAGTAATACTGCTTATACTGTGCATAGTTAGCTGCTACTGTACCCTCTAACTTAAATGGAACATCATCACCGATATCATAGTCAGCAGAATCCTGCCAGCCAGTTGTAGTACCCTCTGTATCGTTTGTATCCTTGATTTTCTTCTCAAAGGATGGAACATCACTCTTTGGATCAATGGTAACATTACCAACAACCTTTACGATGTAAAGAGTATAGCTATCTGTTCCTGTTACAGAATTATCCTTATCCTTGATCAGATAATAACCTGCAACTGCTTCGTAAGTTGCACCATTTGTAACTGTAGCGATTGGTGTTGAGTTTAAATTTGCATATGGCTCAACTACAGCTAGGATTTCATTAAAGGACTTACCAGTTACTCCAGTAAGAGCAGTTACAACTGCTGCAGCAACATCTGTTCCTTCTGTTTCTTTACCATTTTTACCCCACTTTAAATTGGAGAGTGTTCCTTCATGTAAATCACCTGTAAAGATCTGATAGATCTCATACTGATGACTTGTTGCTGGTGCTGTAATTGTGTAAGTACCGCTTGTTGTAGAACCTTCTTCTGTTGCAAATGCTACTACGCTCATTGCAAGTACCATGACTAAGCTGAGTAACAGAGCCATGACTTTTTTCATTTTCTTCATATTTTACTTCCTCGCTTTCTTTTATATTCCTATCCTTTTTTTGTTTTTGGGCTGTGCCCTCCCTCTGAATAATGCGTAGGAATTGCGTATACTGAGGGTTCCCCATGCTTGGGGAGTTTAGAGAATTTGTTACCAAATTCTCCTGCCTCCTTTCCGCATGTGTTTTTTATATATCAGGAACGCTGCCCCTGCTGTTAGGAGCACGCCGCCCATGGTATACCAATAGGTACCGGTTCCACCGGTTTCTGGTAAAACATATGACTGACTAACTTCATTCTCAAGATATGAAGTATGCGAAGCCTTACTAAGATCAAATGCTCCTATTGGAAGCTGCGATGGCAATACATTAGTTTTATCATTCTCATCTGAGAAGTAAAACTCAATACTCGGTGCTTCTCCATCTGGAAGCTTATAACCTGATGGAGCTTTGACCTCTACCAACCTATATAAAACATTTTTCTCATACAAGTTAGCATCCCATAAAACCGTAATCTTTCCTTCCTGATCAGTGGTAAATGTTTTTCCATCTATGTTCTGATAAGCTTCATTTACATACTTTTGAAGTTGGAAAACAGCACCACTTACAGCCTTTCCGTAATTTCCTTTCTCCACTTTGTATAAGATATAGTTCTTATCAGTTGTAACACCACCACCTGCTGCTTGGCGTTCCCAGAGATAGGATTTGTCACCTGTAGTACCCTCATGAGATGTTCCTGATAATTTAGCTGTATTGTTTATATTCACACTTACCTTTGTATGATTCTTATCAGGTACATCTACCGTAATCAAATATTCATATTTAAAGATCAAAGCTGTACTGTCAGGTACTCCAGTCGCCGTTATAATATGTTTTGTATGATCATACGATGGCGGTTCTTCCTTATAAGTCCATGCCCATCCAGTAACCTCTTCTCCTGTTGTATATCCTCCGTTTCCGTCAGGAACAGCATAATATAGCTTAACTGTACTTGGAATCAGCTCTGCCTGAACTGTTACGCCATCGTTACCACCCTCAGCCCAATATGTTTTATCATAACTGTCAAGTATATCTTCTAGTGTAAGCTTATCAGTACCTTCAACAAGATCCTCTGCATCTGGATTTAACACAATCGAGTATTTTGCTCGCCTTGTTGTATTATCATAATCTCCTGACTTGTCGACTACTTTTTTGGCTACCGTAGTATCCTTTTTCGTCCACTCCTGCGTCTGACTGGAAGATCCAATATCCAGATCATCTAACTTTGCACTTGCCTCATTGGTAAAGATATACTTTTTGCCAGCTACCATTTTCTGGGCACCATCCACTTCACATTTAACAGTGATCTCAAACTCCATTGCTGTAGGAAGTGTTTTTCCACTTTGTCTCTTTATCACTAATGTGAATATGTTGTTTTCATACTTGCTTCCTTCTATTGAAAATTCATCTTCAAAGTTTCCGCTTTGTTTTGAAAACATGACACCTTCAACAGTATACTCTGAACGATTATAACTGCCACTGTTCTTCTGCACGATAAATCCTGTGAGTTTTACACCATCTGGAAGCTTATCAGTAACTGTTAATGTTTGATGATCCTTCGTATCTGTTGTTACCTTGATTTTCCAAGTTAATTCACCAGCTGTTGTTGTACTAGTAGGATTCGTTTGATTATTGCCATCGGTCTTAACAATTTCACCCTTACTGTATGTGTAATCGTAAGTAGCTTCATCCTTCTTTCCATCAACCTCTATTTTATTGATATACTTATTTTTATCGCCAGTTACCGCTTGTGTCAGATCAGCAGTAGTCGCATAGCTGAATACCAATTTATTTGCTCCAACACATGAAATATCATTTTTCAATTCTACTTTGAAGCTAGTAAATTTCAGCTCTGATGAATCACCCATATTAGCAATTTCAGAATACTGATACGTCTTACCATCGCTATCTGTAAATGTCAGTTCAAAATCCGACCCTGTAAAGTCTCCGTATTTAATAATGGTATCATTTTGGCTCTTCCAAGTGTATTTACCACCCCAGTCTTTAATCTGCTTTACAGTCAGATAATTTCCCTTACCATTTCCAGAAACCCAGTTATGTGAGCTTGACATAGAATCAACAATCGTTGTCTTTGGCAGCTTTCCATCCAGAATAACCAGTGATACAGTCCATTTTATCTCTGCGGTTTTTCCATCTGGAGCTTCAACTGCACTATCCACTGTCTTCTTAACTTCGCCGCCCTTTATTGACACATCACCTGTACCACTAACATCGTCACCGCCATCTGGCTTAAATGTTACCGTATTCCTTACAGTCTGATCTTTCCATGTCTGCTCTGCTTCTGTATAATAGATAATTGTATACTGGTTTGTATTCTTTTCATTGCTAACAGGCTCGAAATCAATTGATGTAATCTTACCATCTGCTCCTCTTACGATCTTTGCTCCCTCTGAAGGTGTTATTGTTACATCTGTTCCGCTCTTGATCATACTAAGCATCTCATCAGTCAACTTGCCACCTGCAATGTTCGCATTCTTCGAATTAAGAGTAATCGTCCATTTGATTCGGTTATTCGCTGAATCAAAGTCACCTCTCTTAGCAATTTCATACTTATTCTCAATGGTTATATCCTTTTTATCCTCATCACGGATTATCTCACCAGTCTTTGAATCCTTTGACTCAACATGAGCCTTATTATTTGCTGTCAAAGTGCCTACATCCATGCTTGAAACATCATATGAGTATTTAATCTCATAACGCTTATATTCTACATATGTACTATGATCCTGCCCCTCCTTACCTTTTGGAAGCTGAGGCAGCTTCATCTTAATTGTATTCGATTCATATGTAGAATCTACTGTTATCGTCTCTGATTTAGAAGGGTTTCCCTCTTGCTCCCAGCTATATTTTTTCATAGTCTGTTTGTTAACTGTGATCTGAGGTGTTCCAAGCGCCATTCCTGTAACTGTAATGGTATCAGAAAAATCAATGTCGTCTGGTGTTCCTTTTATTGAAGAAACATATACGGTATATTCCAATTTTCCAGTTTCTTTATTATAGGAAGCTTCTTTCTTCATAACATTAATATTATACTTGTTATTCTCATCTTCCGGATATTTTATTTCTTCCCGTGGAATTTCAAGTTTAACCTTATCTTCACCAGAAATTACAATCTTGCCTTCATCTGTTACAGTTGTCTTTTTCAATTCACCTTCAAACCAAAGATGACCTGTAATTGTAGTACCAGCATTATTTACATAATCCTGATCAAAATTAATTCTTGCTGAGTAGGTTCCATCCTCATTCTTTACAAAATGGAATGTTCCTGCATTTGTATTATTCTCATCTTCCAAAGTAAATGTTTGACCAATCAGTTTACCCGGTACTATGATTCCTTCTGGATACTTCAGCTCATAAGAATAATTTGCATCCTTCACATCCGCACTTGGGATAGAAAAGTTGACTTTCAACTCACTCTTGTAATTTCCTGTCGTTTTGTCATATTCTGTCCCTTTTCCCGTCATTGATGTAACATATTTTCCAAAGTCTGTATATGTAGTAGTTTCTGGAATTACCAACGCATCGTTTGAATCAGCTATATATGGCATTAAACAGCATCCCATCAGACTTTCTTCACCAGCACTGTAGACATGTTCCTCTACTATACCCTGATCATTTGTCTCAACAACAGTGAACTCTATAACAAATCCATCTTCATCGAAAGTGGCATTTACTACTACACCAGCATAATCTGCACTGCCATCGCCATCTTCGTCAAAGAACGCTACATCACCTGGATTTGGATCGAACTCATCTGCCGCACCATACAAATCATTTTCCTGCAGGCTTTCAATCCACGCATCTAAATCAGTGTTAAATGATACGCCATATACACCAACATAGTTTAAGCAAAATTCAACAAGATCTGTATTCTCGCTTCCTACCAAAGCACTTGCTACCGCTATCATATCCTGCGGCCAGAAGCCTGTAAGCTGTGGAAGCTCACTACTCTCCTCTTCTGCCTCTGAAGTGTTTTCTTCAGTAGATGCTTCTTCGCTTGTCAGCTCTTCTTCAGATGTTTCCTCGGTAGATGCTTCTTCGCTTGTCAGCTCTTCTTCAGATGTTTCCTCAGTAGAAGTCTCTTCGAAGCTCTCCTCTTCAGAACTCTCTTCCTCTGAGCTTTCTTCTTCGCTTTCTGCCTCAAGGCTTGTTTCTTCTGCATCGGTGTCTGCCTCACTTGAAGCCTCTTCGATCTGGCTGCTAGTTTCCTCTGTTGAAGTTTCCTCTATACTTGCTTCTTCAGAACTATTTTCCTCTGTTGAAGCCTCTTCGGTGGAAGTCTCTTCAACCTGACTGGAAGCTTCTTCAGCGGTTACTGCTTCACTGGTTGCTGTTTCTTCGGTGCTCTTTTTGTAGCACTCGTCTGTATGTACATGCTCTACTCTGTCACAGATTAATGTCTCTACGAGAACCTGCTTTTCTGTGAAACATGTTTCGCTATGCTTATGCTCTTTTAATTCTAACTTTCCACATGCGAGTACGCCGTCTTTGTAGCACTCTGCTGTGTGGGTATGAAGCTCGGCTGGCTCTTCACAGATTAGTACCTGCACATCCTGATAGCAGGCTTCGCTGTGTGTGTGACCTGCGCTTTCTGGAATCGTACATGTCAGTACGTCATTCCACTCGTAGCATTCGTCACTGTGCGTATGCTCTTCTAGTGTGCAGATTAAATTGCCTTCTGCATCGTAGCAGCCTTCGCCGTGTGTATGCTCTTCTTTGCCGCAGATTAATGAGCCCTGCTTTGTGTAGCATTCAGGCGTATGAGTATGACCTGCTGATTCTTCCTGTGTACATACTAACTGCTTCTGCATCTGATAACACTCTGGTGTGTGCTGATGCAGCTTATGCTCTGGAATGGTGCATACAAGATTGCCGTCTTTGTCGTAGCAGGATGCGTCATGTTCATGAATCACAAAGTCTGCATAACCACAGATCAGCTTATGCTCTGCATCGTAGCAGGCTTCTGTATGCTTATGTACACCTAGTGAATCTGTCGTACAGGCAAGCTCTTTCTCCTTTTCATAATGCGAGCTGTAACAGTTTGCGTCGTGTTTGTGCTCTGTGATACCGCACTCTGCTTTGTTTTCCATGGTGATAGCCGGCAGAATCAGCATATATGTCGTTACAAACACAACAACAACCGCCAGCGTGGTAACTATTCGATACCACATTTGACGTTTCTTATGATCCTTCATGATTGAACGAATCTGTTTTCTTAACGGGTTTTCCAAAACAGACGCCCCCTTTCTCCTACTTGATCTGGCCAAAGTTTGTAAATGGCCAGACACAAAATACTAATTTTCCAACAATTTGCTCCTGTGCCACACATCCGACAGATGTGCTTCTACTATCAACTGAAACGCTTCGATGATCACCCATAACAAATACTCTTCCTTCAGGCACTTGATATGGAAGATCTATATCGCATTCACCAAGCGCCTTCTCAAATACGTATGGCTCATCGAGGGGTGTTCCGTCAACTGAAACATTTCCCTCTTCGTCGATATCTACCCACTGTCCTGCTGTTGCAATTACACGTTTTACTAAGATCTTATTATTGTAGTAAAATGCAATTATGTCCTGCGCTTCAAATTCCGAACCAGAAACGGAAACAACTATGTCTCCATCTGATAAGGTAGGCGTCATGGACGTACCATAGATCTGTAAAACAGGTAACATCAAAGTAGCTACCAGTACTGCTACTGCCGCCACTGTAATGAGTGTATAAACCGTGCTTCGAAGCGTGCTCCTGTAGCTCTTTTTATAAAGCTCTCTGTGAAGCTCTTTTTCAAGAGTCTCTATCGGCGGCACTTCAAGTGGTTGTTTTTTATTTTTTTTCATGAGACACCTCCACCTACACTGGGAGATGTCTCAAGGCACGTCCTTGTGCTTGGATCGCTGCCTTCACTAGAATTGTTTTTCTCGATCTCTTCTTTTTCTAACTGAGCATACAGCGCGTCTCTTTTTGCCTCGCTCTCATAACGAAGCCGTCTGCAATACTCTTGTGTATCTTCTCTCATCACAGCACATGCATCAAGTGTCTTCTGGCGAAGCGCCTGGAACTCTACATTCTTTTCGTGCTCCATACGCTTTATACTTTCGATGTATTGGGATGCTGCCTGATCTGCAGCTTTGAATATGTCGTTTAATGCGAGAGCTGCTTCTGCAATCGAACCTGTCTGCTGCAACTGAATCGTTCGATCATCAAGCTGTTTCTGAAGCTCGTCAACCTTCTTTTTAAGTGACTCGACTTCTTTTGACTGCTCAATAAGCATTTCAAGAAGCTCTGCGCGACTTAAACGCTTGCTGTCTTTGCCCTCTTTGCTGTCATCTCCCTGCATATTCCATACTCCTTCCAAGTTTTCACTGTTTCCAGCTGAACTGATGAACATGCTTTTTTCGCTTACTTAAACAGTAGCACATTTCAAACACTTTGTAAAGTACCATTTTTGTTTTTTTTTCATATTTTCTTATGATTTTTTTCATTTTTGTTGTAATTATCTATAATCATAATTCATATATATATCACTGTTTACTGCAAATCACATAATAGGAATAGGTTTGACTTCTCTCCTCTATTATGCTATAATGTAAGAAATTTTTAAGATTTGTATTTAATGTAATTTTTATATAACGGGGGAATTTCAATGGTTGTTATAAGCAAAACGTTTTCGATCCCGCAATTTTATGATTCTCATGCGATTGCACCCTTAAAGGATCTTGTATTTCTTGATATTGAGACGACAGGACTCACACCTGCCACCTCTTCTATTTATCTGATTGGTGCAGTCTATCATCAGCAGATGGAGTGGCATATCAGACAGTGGTTTTCTGATTCGCTTAATTCTGAGCAGGAGATCCTTGAGGACTTTTTTTCTTTTATAAAAAATTATCAGGTTATTGTTTCTTTTAATGGCGAAACCTTTGATCTTCCTTTCTTAAAGAAATGTGCTGCTGCCTACGGCCTTAATACTGATGTGCTTGACAATATTCGCAGCTTTGATCTGTACCGCCACCTGCGTCCTGTAAAGACACTTCTGCAGCTTGAGAACTTAAAACTTGCAACACTTGAAAGCTATTTAAATATTTCAAGACTAGATCAGGCTACCGGCAAGGAGATGATCGCTGTTTATCATGATTATCTTGAGACTGGTGATAAGCGTCTTTATCAGGTGCTTCTTCTTCACAATGAGGATGATTTAAAGGCTCTTCCTCAGATTATGCCGCTTTTGTCTTATCTTGATATCTTCCGCAGTGAGTGGACACTTGCAGGCTATTCTTTAAGCACTGCGTCTTCCTCTCTTACTATTGTGGTGGATTGTTCTGTCAAGGTTCCGGTGGCTGTGACACGCGAGCTGCCGCTTTGCCGTTTATCGATTCGTGCAAACCAGATTATTATTGAGATTCGTGCTTTTGTCGGGGAATTAAAGTATTTCTTTGATAATTGTAAGGATTATTATTATCTTCCTGATGAGGACCGCGCTGTTCATAAGAAGGTTGGCCAATATGTAGACCCAGAGCATCGTGTTCAGGCAAGTGCTTCTACCTGCTACACAAAGAAAAGCAGTACTTTTCTTCCGCTCTCGCATGAGGATATGTTTGATCTTTATAAAGAGGATTATTCTTCCAAGCAGCTTTTTACAGAATATATAGCTGATCCTGATTTTATTCTTGCCTACGCACATAATGTACTCGAAGATGCACTGCGATGCGCTGTACCTGTTCCTTCTGAGGAGGCGCAGGAAGCACCGCCGGAATTATTTTCTTGAACCGCTTGCTTTAATCAAAAAAGACCGGGTAGTTTTTTCTACCCGGTCTTTTTAAATTCACTTTATTTGATGTATTTCTTACGGATTATTCCTGATCCTCATCGTTTGCAAGAGCCTTCATGCTCAGGCTGATCTTCTTTGCATCTACGTTCAGGTCTACTACCTTTGCGGTGATTTCCTGACCGATGGACAGAACATCCTGTGGCTTCTCTACGCGCTCTCTGGAGATCTGAGAAACGTGAAGCAGTGCATCAACACCTGACTCTAACTCTACGAATGCACCGAAGTCAGTCATACGTGCTACCTTACCAGTAACAACAGTACCTACTGCAAACTTCTCTTCTGCATCCTTCCACGGATTCTCCTCCGGGAACTTCATGCTCAGTGCGATACGATTTCCATCGATTGCCTTTACAAGAACCTTAACCTTATCACCACTCTTGAATACCTTCTTAGGATTCTCGATACGGCCCCAGCTCATCTCAGAAATGTGAAGCAGACCATCTGCTCCGCCTAAATCTACGAATGCACCGAAATCTGTAACGTTCTTTACAGTACCCTCAACGGTCTGACCAACCTCAAGCTTTGCGAAGAGCTCTTCCTGCATCTTCTTCTTCTTCTCGATGATCAGCTCCTTGCAGTTACCGATAATTCTGTGCTTCTTCGGGTTGAACTCAGTAACGATAAACTCAACTTCCTGTCCCTTGTACTTCTCAAGATTCTTCTCGTATACATCGGATACAAGGCTTGCCGGGATAAATACTCTGGTCTGATCAACTACTACGCTTAATCCACCAGTGGAGATCTCAGTAACAACTGCCTTTAATACAGTCTTGTTCTCGAATGCGTCCTCAAGAACCTTGCTTCCTCTCTCTGCCTGCAGCTTGCGTACAGAAAGCTGAACCTGGCCCTCGCCGTCGTTCATCTTAACAACCTTAGCCTCGATCTCATCGCCAACCTTTACAAGGTCGCACAGATTTGCATTCGGGATGTTGGTAAATTCGTTGCGGCTAATGACAGCATCTGCTTTATATCCTATATTTAGGACAATCTCGTCTTCCTTTACTGCAATAACCTGACCGGATACAACTGCGCCCTGGCTAATTGCAACTTCTTTCTGCTCACTTAATAATTGTCCGAATTCGTCTGACATGGTGTAGAACCTCCTCAATGATTATATTCGGGGTTGATGCCCCTCCTGTAACACCCACCCTGTCTGCTGTCAAAAACCAATTGGTGTCTAGGTCCTCAGCGGTTTGTATGTAATGGGTATTATTACATTCTTTTTTGCATATTTCAAACAGCTTCTGCGTGTTGGAGCTATGACTCCCACCTATGACCAGCATGCCATCTACTGAGGCTGCAAGACTGGCTGCTTCCTCCTGCCGGTTTCTGGTTGCATTGCAGATAGTGTTAACGCAATTTATATTGTACTCTTTTTTTTCTAATTGGTCAACTATATTTTGAAATTTAATGTAGTGAAATGTCGTTTGTGCTGCCACAAAAACGGGTTTTTTAGGGTCTAATACCAGCTTTTGTGCTTCTTCCGCATCTTTTACAACTGATGCGCCGTCTGTGCTCCATCCTACAATGCCTACAACCTCTGGATGCACAGGATTTCCGGCTATGACGATCTGGTAGCCTTCTTTTGACTTTTCTTCTACAAGACGGTGAATCTTTTTTACAAACGGACATGTCATGTCAATAACACGCATGCCAAGCTCACGCATCTTTGTTTCGGTGTCACGGCCAACACCATGGGAGCGGATTATGACAATGCCCTTTTTAAGTGCTGCAAGCGACTCTAATGTGTCAACTACCTGCACACCTTTATTCTTTAAATCGTTGACCACTTCATCGTTGTGGATGATTGGACCAAAGGTATAGATTGGTGTATCCTTTTCTTCCTCAAGACAACGATAAACTTCGTTTACTGCGCGGCGCACGCCAAAGCAAAAGCCCGCGCTTTTTGCAAGAATTACTTCCATCAGCGTGCCGCCTTTGCAAGCTCTACTACCTTTGCTGCTGCTTCTTCAATTGTCATGTTTGACGTATCAAGGTATACAGCATCCTCAGCCTGCTTTAACGGTGCGATATCTCTGTGCGTGTCACGGTAGTCGCGCTCTTTAATATCGGCAAGCACAACGTCATATGGCGTATTATCGCCCTTTGACTGCAACTCTAAGTAGCGTCTTCTTGCCCTTTCCTCGGCACTTGCTGTCAGAAAGATCTTTACATCTGCATTAGGAAGAATACATGTACCGATGTCTCTTCCATCCATGATGATATCATTTTCCTGTGCAATCTGTCTTTGAAGTGATAAGAGATGCTCTCTTACAGCAGGCACTGCGCCAACTACAGATGCCATATGACCAATATGCTCTTTTCTGATCTCTTCACTTACATCCTCACCATTTAAATATACATGGCGCTCACCGTCGATATAACGAATGGAAACTTCTGTCTCTTTCGCAGTCTCTCCAATAGCGTTTGTATCTTCTTCTGGCACATGCTTACGATATACATACAGACCGATTGCGCGGTACATGGCGCCTGTATCTACATATATATAGGAAAGCTCGCTTGCTGCAAGCTTTGCGATGGTGCTTTTTCCGGCTCCTGCCGGACCATCAATTGCGATGTTAAAACCCATTTGTTTGTCTCCTTTTCTTTTTACGATTCTTCTGCGAGGCGTTTCGGTGAAGTGTTTGTCACGCTATTCACGTATTTATACAATACTATCCCCTACCAGGCTTCCCGTGGACCATGCAAGCTGCAGGTTGTAGCCCCCTGTGAGGGCATCAATGTCTAGTAGTTCGCCTGCAAAATACAGTCCCTGCACAAGCTTTGACTCCATAGTCTTTGGCTGTACTTCCTGCACTTTGACGCCGCCCTGCGTGATAATAGCTTCATTATAACTCCTGACACTAAGAATGGTCAATGGGAGATTTTTGGTTAAAGAAACAAGATGGGCACGTTCTTCTTTTGTTATGGCGTTTACTTCCTTGTCTGGATTTATGCCTGACAAAATGACGATCTGCTCTGCTAGTCTTGCCGGGAATAAGCCATTTAATGCATTTTTAAACTGCTTATTTTTTTCCTGTGAGAAGTCTCGCAAAAGTCTTGCATCAAGCTGCTCTTCTGTAAGCGCCGGCTTTAAGTCTATAAAAGCTGAAAGCGGATTTTTATCAAGCTTTTTGACGATTTTACTGCTTGCACTTAATACAAGTGGTCCGCTGATACCAAAATGAGTGAACAACATCTCTCCAAAATCCTCATACAGCTTCTTTTTGCCGTCTTTTACAGTGAAGGTAACATTTTTAAGTGACAGTCCCTGCAGTGTGCGGCACCAGTCTTCTTTTGTGTTAACTGGCACTAATGCCGGAAAGCATGGTGTCACTGTATGACCAAGCTCTCTTGCCATGCGGTGTCCGTCTCCCGTGGAGCCTGTTGACGCATAGGAAAGACCGCCTGTTGCAAGCACTATGGCATCGGCGCTTATTTTTTTTCCATCGGAAAGTGACACGCCTGCTGCACGTCCTTCTTCGGTGATGATATGCGTTACTTCCTTATTTAATATAATTTCTACGCCAGCCTTTTTTAAAAGGCGTGAAAAGCAGCTTATGATATCAGAGGACTTATCTGACTCTGGGAATACGCGCTGACCTCTTTCTATCTTAAGCGGACATCCGCCGCTTTCAATAAGTTCCATGACATCTGTGTTGCTGCAGTCAGAAAACGCACTGTAAAGGAAACGTGGATTTGTCACAATCTGGCTCATGATTGTCTCCATATCGGAGGCATTTGTCACGTTGCATCGACCCTTTCCTGTGATAAAAAGCTTTTTTCCAAGCTTTTCATTTTTCTCAAGCAGTGTCACGTCATGACCATTCTCGGCTGCCTTTAATGCAGCCATCATTCCAGCGGCACCGCCGCCTATTACTATTACTTTGCTCATAAAAAATTTTCACACAATCCTTTTTTCAAAAAAGGGACCCTTGTTTTCCAAGAGTCCCTTGTTCTTTATTTTTATTTAAATGATACCTACGAATTGCTCCGACTCTAGTATCATACCGGGTATGCCTTATTCTTTGTATCTGCAGCAGCTGGATCTACCTTTGTCTGCTGTGCTTCACGATACTTGAAGAACTCAGTAGCAACCTGCGGGAACAGTGCATAGGTCAGTACATCCTCGTCCTGCTGGATATACTGAGCTGCCTCCTTGCGGAATTTGTCTAACTGTGGCTTGATCAGATCTGCCGGACGGCAAGTGATCGGCTTCTCGTCTCCGATTGCCTTCTTCTGAACTTCCTTGTTAAATGGCTTAACAGTCTGTCCAAACTCACCTCTTAAAATCTTCTTGGACTCCTTGGTCATCATCTTGTATCTCTCGCCCTGAAGAACATTAAGAACTGCCTGAGTACCAACGATCTGAGAAGACGGAGTAACAAGCGGCGGCTCTCCGAAGTCCTTACGTACTCTCGGAACTTCCTCAAGTACCTGATAGTACTTGTCCTCAGCGCCTGCTTCCTTTAACTGGCTTACCAGGTTGGAAAGCATACCGCCCGGTACCTGATACATCAAAGTCTTGATGTTAACGCCCATAACCTTCGGGTTGATGCGGCCAGACTTAAGAGCTTCCTCCTGGATCGGACGGAAGTAGTCAGCAATCTCTCCCAGAAGCTTCATATCAAGACCTGTATCGTATGGAGTTCCCTTGAAGGTCTCTACCATAACCTCAGTAGCCGGCTGGCTGGTACCCATAGCTAATGGGCTCATTGCTGTATCAATAACATCTGCGCCAGCCTCAACTGCCTTCATATATGTCATGGATGCAACACCAGAGGTGTAATGGGTATGAATCTGAATTGGAAGCTTTGTTGCGCTCTTAAGAGCTGTAACAAGCTCAGTTGCCTTATACGGAACAAGAAGACCTGCCATATCCTTGATACAGATAGAATCTGCACCCATGGACTCGATCTCTTTTGCAATCTTCTTCCAGTAATCAAGTGTGTAAGCATCACCAAGTGTGTAGCACAGTGCGATCTGTGCCTCAGCATTTGGGTTCTCCTTCTTGATTGCCTTTGTTGCGTTTACTGCTGTCTTTAAGTTACGCAGATCGTTGAAGCAGTCGAAGATACGAATGATATCCATACCATTTGCAACTGACTTCTGTACGAAGTACTCTACTACGTCATCTGCATAGTGATTGTAGCCTAAGATGTTCTGTCCACGGAACAGCATCTGCAGCTTTGTATGCTTGAAGCCTGCTCTTAATTTACGCAGTCTCTCCCACGGATCTTCCTTCAGGAAACGAAGGCTAGCATCAAATGTAGCGCCACCCCAGCACTCTACGGAGTGGTATCCTACCTGATCCATTTTCTCAACGATTGGAAGCATCTGCTCTGTGGTCATTCTAGTTGCCATCAGAGACTGATGCGCATCTCTTAAGACCGTCTCTGTAATTCCTACTGGCCTTTTTACTTGCTCTGCCATTATATTACCTCCAAATTTTATCAGTATACTTTAACTGATGCCTACGAATTGCTCCGTTGCTTCGCATCTTTCGCAATTCTAAAAACATTCGGATTCGCTGATTTTCTTTGAAAATCGCTGCATCCTCATGTTTTTGCGGGTCCCAAGCTCAAAAACCTCATCGTGCAAGCACGATCGGCTTTTGAGTTCGATCCCCTGGCATCATACTCCAAATATTGCCATAAACGTACCTGCCGCAACGGCCGTACCGATAACACCGGCTACGTTTGGTCCCATTGCATGCATCAAAAGGAAGTTGCTCGGATCTGCCTCTGAACCAACCTTCTGTGATACACGTGCTGCCATCGGAACGGCAGATACACCTGCTGAACCGATAAGCGGATTGATCTTGCCCTTTGTAACCTTGCACAAAAGCTTTCCAAGAAGAACACCGCCTGCGGTACCAAATGCGAAGGCAATCATACCAAGTGCAACGATCTTTAAGGTATCCATCTTTAAGAATGCCTCTGCACTGGTAGATGCACCTACAGAAGTACCAAGAAGGATAACTACGATATACATAAGTGCGTTGGAAGCTGTCTCAGTAAGCTGCTTAACAACACCACTCTCGCGGAACAAATTACCAAGCATAAGCATACCGATAAGCGGTGCAGTACTTGGAAGAATCAAAACAACAACGATTGTTACGATGATCGGGAACAGGATTCTCTCCAGCTTTGATACTGGACGAAGCTGCTCCATCTTGATCTTTCTCTCTTTCTCTGTAGTCAGTGCCTTCATGATCGGCGGCTGAATGATCGGAACAAGAGACATGTAAGAATATGCAGCAACGGCGATTGGTCCCATGTACTGGGTCTGTCCTAACTTACCACAAAGGAAGATAGAGGTCGGGCCGTCAGCACCGCCAATGATAGAGATTGCTGCAGCTGCCTTATCAGAGAATCCCATAAGGATTGCCATAAAGTAAGCCAGGTAGATACCAAGCTGTGCAGCAGCACCCATCAAAAAGCTGATTGGGTTTGCGATCAGCGGACCGAAGTCAGTCATCGCACCAACACCCATGAAGATCAGAGACGGCAGAATACTCCACTCGTCCAGAATATAGAAATAATGCAGTAATCCTCCAACACCGTTTGAAGTGTCTTCCGGGTTTGCCATGATTTCCGGATACATGTTAACAAGCAGCATACCGAATGCGATCGGCACAAGCAGTAACGGCTCGTATCCCTTCTTGATTGCCAGGTATAAGAATACCAGTGCAACAAGGATCATTAACAGGTTGCCCCATGACAGATTGAAGAACGCGGTCTGGTGGATTAGATTGCCTAATGTTTCAGTTACATAACTCATTGTCTAATACCTCCCGTATATTTCCTGCATATGCAGGATTCACCTACTTACGTAGGAGCTTCATTAGTTCATTGTAGCAAGTACTGCGCCAGACTCAACGGACTGTCCTGCTGTTACATTGATAGAAGCTACGGTTCCATCCTGAGGTGCTACGATATCATTCTCCATCTTCATAGCCTCAAGAACAACGATTACCTGACCCTTCTTTACAGCGTCACCAGCGTTTGCCTTAACACCAAGAATCTTACCTGGCATTGGAGCGCTGATCTTTACAGCACCCTGTGCGCCAGCCGGTGCTGCTGCCTTTGGAGCAGCCTTCGGTGCTGCCTTAGGAGCTGCCTTTGGTGCTGCAGCTGCTGCGGATCCGGTTCCTTCTTCAACAGTTACTTCATATACATTGCCATTTACAGTAATGGTATAATTTTTCATCTTAATCTCCTTCTGCCGCTTTGCGGCTGCTTTTATGCTCTTTTCCAGTTGTTTGTCTTGCCAACTCTCTTAATAGAACGAACTACCAGACCATTCGGATCGGTACCTTCGCTTGCTGCGATTGCTGCTGCAATAACAGCTACAAGCTCAAGATCGTCCTCTTCTTCTACTGTTTCTTCTACTACTGGTGCAGGTGCAGGTGCCGGAGCAGGCTCTGAAGCCTTCTTCTTTGCAGCTGCTCTTTCCTCTGCCTCATGGATAAACTTGAAGCAGTAGATGATCAAGCTGATGAAGATCAGCATAACGAATACGACTGCCAGACCCATAATGGTATTTAAGGCTGCCTTTGACATCTTCTCACCCAGTGTATAAACACCGTTGAATGCAACAGAACTTAAATTTCCCTTCTTATCAAAGGTAACAGTGACAACTGCATCACGCTTGTCAAAGGTTCCGTCTACACTGACAACATAAAGCTTGTTCTGGTTTTCGTAGCTGACATCAGCAGAATCCTCTTTGATCTCGCTAACTGCGCCGAGTTCTTCCTTTGCATCTTCCCACGCTGAAAAACCAGCCTCAAATGCAGCGGCCTCATCCTCGTCATTTGCCTCAGCCTTTAACTCGTCAAGTGTTTTCTGCTCATTTACAAGTGTATCAATGAGTGCAACTGCCTCTGTCTTGTAGACAGCCATGTCCTCACTTGCTGTATCAGAAGCACTGGATGAGGAGCAGGCAGTCAGCCCAAACGCACACAGCAGCACACTTAATAATACTGCTAACTTTCTTTTCATATCTACCTCTCATTCCACCCCGTACACACATAGGGGATCATTAATCCGCGATGTGTTCACACGGTACTGTGTTTCTGCATTAAACGGTACCGTGCTTCTTTGCCGGACGGTCCTCTCTCTTTGTGAACAGCATCTCAAATGCTGCTGCAGCGATCTGTCTTGTAGTTTCCGGAGCGATAATGCTGTCTACATAACCTCTCTTAGCTGCAGACTCTGCACTTGCCTGAAGCTTAGCGTAAGCTGCTGCCTTCTCGCTTATAAAAGCATTCTTATCATCTGCCTTTGCGATCTCATCTGCATACATGATCTTTGCTGCACTTACTGGATCCATCATGCCGATGGTAGCCTGCGGCCATGCATATGTCATATCTGCACTGTCGTTCATTGCTAAGGATGCTGTTCCGTTTGCTGCACCTACGATTACATTTACCTTTGGAGCAGTCATATCATGGAATGCATAAATCAGCTTTGCAGCTGCCTTTGCGATTCTCTTCTCCTGGCACTTTGTTGCCTTGTATCCGGTAACATTTGTCAGTGTTAAAACTGGGATGGAGAATGCGTCACAGAAGTTTACGAACTCTGCTGCCTTCTCAGCACCCTCTGCGCTTAAGGTACCGTCGAAGGTCTCAGCCTCCTTGCCCTCTTCGTCATATAAAGCAGTACGGTTTGCAATTGCGCCGATGGTGTTTCCGTTTAAGCGGATAAAGCCAGTTACCATATCCTTTGCGTAATCCTTCTTTACCTCGAAGAAGAAGTTATCATCAGAGATCATTGGCAGGCTAAGTGCCGGATCTGCTGCTGATGCTTCAAGATCTGTACATGCACGATTTAAGTCATCTGTGCACTCGCTGTAGGACATGTCATCCTCGTTGTTTGCCGGCAGGATGCTTACTAAGGTGCGGATGCTCTCTAACAGCTCATCTTCCTGTGCAACTACATCTACCATACCAGCCTCGCTGCTCTGGAATGCTGCGTTTGCTGTATTCTCAGTCTTGTTGCCCTCTAATGCGTTTGGAGAATTAACGAACAGCTTTGCGTTCTTTGCCTCCATAAATGTGAAATCAGTCAGAGCCGGAACTACTGCCATACCGCCGCCGCAGGTTCCGAAAACTGCTGTGATCTGTGGAACTACGCCAGATGCAAGTGCCTGGCACTCATACAGCTTACCAAATGCCTCTAATGCATCGGTAGCCTCCTCTAATCTCATTCCTGCACAGTCTACCAAACCGATTACCGGTGCACCTACCTTCATTGCAAGGCTGTAAAGCTTTACAATCTTCTTTGCGTGCATTTCTCCGATGGAACCGCCCAGAACAGTTGCGTCCTGGCTGTAAACATAGACAAGGGCACCATCAATAGTACCATATCCTGTTAATACTCCATCTGCAGGTGTTTCTTTGTTCTGCAAATTGAAATCGGTATTTCTGGCAGTAACTGATCCGCCGATCTCAACAAAACTGTTGTCATCAAGCAAAGCACTTATACGGCTGCTTGCTGAATTCTGTGATGTTGTACTCATATTCGTCCTCCGTTTAATTTTTTATTCTAATGGTTAAAACCATCTTCTGCCATTTAACATTGTATCGTTTTTGAGCAAATAATTCAACAAGAATTTGCAATTTTTTGTACTTTTAATAAGACAAACTTCATTTCCTATGGTATAATGAATAAGAATGATAAGGGATACTCTATGTTTTCCCAAAAAGAAAGGAAGTATTTGTTATGGAACGTAAAAATGCATGGAAATCCTGCGATGAAGCAAAGCTCGCACAGGTAAATGCACTCTGCACTGATTATATCAAATTCATCTCCGACTGCAAGACAGAGCGTGAGTGCGTAGAGGAAAGTATTCGTCTGGCTGAGGCTGCTGGATACAAGAACTTAAATGACTGTATCGAGGCTGGTACACCATTAAAGGCTGGCGATAAGGTTTATGCTAACAACATGGGCAAGACAATTGCTTTATTTGTAGTTGGTACTGAGCCGATGGAAAAGGGTATGCATATCCTTGGTGCACACATTGACTCTCCTCGTATTGATGTTAAGCAGAATCCGCTTTATCAGGATGAGGATTTTGCTCTTCTTGATACACACTACTATGGCGGAATCAAGAAATATCAGTGGGTTGCTCTTCCGCTTGCTCTTCACGGCGTTGTTGCAAAGAAGGACGGCACTGTTGTCAATGTTGTAATCGGTGAGGATCCGTCTGATCCGGTACTTGGTATCTCTGATCTTTTGATTCACTTATCTGGTGATCAGATGGCAAAGACTCTCTCTAAGGCAATCGAGGGCGAGAAGTTAAATCTGACTGTTGGAAGCCGTCCTGTTATGAATGCTTCTGATGACTGCAAGGAGCCTGTTAAGGAGCTGATCCTTTCTATGTTAAAGGAAAAGTATGACATTGAGGAAGAAGATTTCCTGTCTGCTGAGCTTGAGATCGTTCCGGCTGGTCCTGCAAGAGATTATGGACTTGACCGCAGCATGATCATGGGCTATGGCCATGATGACCGTGTATGCTCCTACACTTCTCTTGCTGCTATGCTCAAGGTAGAGAATCCTGTACATACAAGCTGCTGTCTGCTTGTTGATAAGGAAGAGGTTGGAAGCAACGGTGCTACTGGTATGCATTCCCGTTTCTTCGAGAATATCGTTGCTGAGCTTATTGCACTGACTAGCGCATCATACAGCGATCTTATTCTTCGCCGCTGTCTGAAAAACTCCAAGATGCTCTCATCTGACGTAAGTGCTGCATTTGATCCAAATTACCCAGAGGTAAATGAGAGAAAGAACAGTGCTTTCTGTGGAAGAGGCTTCACATTCAATAAGTATACCGGTGCTCGCGGAAAGAGCGGCTGCAATGATGCTAATGCAGAGTATATCGCTTACCTTAGAAAGGTAATGGACGATGCAGGCGTATTCTTCCAGACTAGCGAGCTTGGAAAGGTTGACCAGGGAGGCGGCGGAACTATCGCTTATATCCTTGCAAACCTGAACATGGAAGTTATCGACTGTGGCGTTCCGGTTCTTAACATGCACGCACCGTGGGAAGTTGTAAGTAAGATCGACGTTTACGAGACATGTCGCGGATACGAGGCATTCCTTCGCGCAGAGAAGTAAATAAGATTACTCAAATTTTAAACACACAAAAATCCCCCGGTAGAGGATTTCTCCTCTATCAGGGGATTTTTTTATGGTTACCACGTAGTCGGCAGTCCACCTCCAAATTCATAGCCTGCGGCGCGCACTGCATCGATCCATTCTCCAAGGATCTGTGTGTTTGTCGCTGACTTTGCATGAAGCAGATAGATTGCACCAGGATGGATGCTGTCCATGCAAAGCTGCAATGTCTCTGCCGGATCTTTCTGAGCATCGGAGTTGTAATCTAAATAGTGGAAGCTCCAGAATACGCTCTGGTAGCCAAGGCTTTCTACAAGACCTAATGACTGCTCACTTGTAGAACCCTCTGGGAATCTAAACAGCTTCATCTCGTAACCAAAGTTGTCTTTAACCAGGTTGTGAAGAACCATGATCTCGTTTGTCTGCTCCTCAAGTGAAAGCGATGGCATATTCTTGTGGTTGCAGGTGTGATTTCCTACAGTGTGACCGTCATCAATCATCTGTTTAATGTACTCTGGATTGCTGTCATAAAATTCTTTTGTGACAAAGAAGGTTGCTTTTACGTTCTTCTCGCGAAGTGTCTGAAGAATCTGAGGTGTAAAGCCTGCCTCATATCCCTCGTCCATAGTAAGATAAATTACTTTCTTTGATGTATCTTCAATAAACTTTGCATTATACTTTCCATACAGCTTATTTAAATAATAGCATCCATTCGGAACATTTAACGCATCGCGATCCTTATAGTCTGCAATTCCGCTGAACTCATTCGTACTGAGTGTACTTAAATCACCACTCCAAAGCTCTGTAGCTGCGCTTGGTGCCTGTACCTGCTGATTTACAGTTTCTGGTGCCTTATCTGAAAGATATTCACTTGCAATGTAACATGTTGTACCGTTATATTCTACCTTACTCCACTCTGCAGTGTAGCCTATTCTGTGAATGGATGCACCCGCCTCAAGAGATCCTGCCTTTGCTGCATCTGTCGAAGCTGCCTCGCGAATATTAACCTTTTGTGTCGCATAAACTTCTTCATCTCGCGGCTCGTAGCCATCTTCTGCCTGTACAGCCTGTGACGATGCAGTTGCCAAACTTGACGCGCTTGCTGACGAAGATGACGATACATTCACTTCTCCTGGCGCTACCGGAACTGGAATTGCCTCTTCCTCTGTCGTTACAGGTATAGTCTGCTCAATTGTTTGTTCTTGCTCTTGTGTTTGTGTCTGGCTTGGCAGCTGCGGAAGACTTGCTGTATCATTATTTTTTTTGCCGCAGCCTGACGAAGCCATCATTACTGCTGCAAGTACAATTACACTGCTTCTCAATTTCCAATTTCTCATCATTGTTCCTTTCACCATTCCTTTTCAAAAAAACCTTGTGTGTTAATTCCAAGCTCTTCTGTCAATGCCTCAAGCATATTTTTTTGTTCTGGCAATGTGCACCATGCAAGCCCACATCCAGCCTCTAGTCCGCCCGGAAGCGGTATCATGCGACCTGGAAGCTTATACTTTGTGGCTGCCTGCTGCATATGCATGGCATCTGTCGTTGTAGGAAATACAACCATCAACTTTTTTTCTCTGTCTAATCTACTCACCTTATACCGCCTGATTTTTCTACAAATTACAGCAGCAAAGAAAGTACACGCATAATATACCAGACAAATGCGCGTCTGTCTACTGCCTGTTCCGGATAAATTGGATATGTACCTAAACATACCTCACTAAGCCAAAAGGAGACTTCACCGCAAACTTCATCTTCTAATACGGGCGATGCAAGCTCTTTTCTGGCTCTGATTTGAATTTCAATTTTCTCTCCCTCTTTTGCAAGCACCTGATATTTATCTGGTGCATCGGGACAGATTAACTTTACCTGTGACTTTGTCTGCTTAGTCCAGTCATATACACCATCAATAACTGATGCGCTCATTTTGGGTACTGCCGGTGTCTCAAGCTTTTTTGTTTCATAAGCTGACAGCCCATAGTTCATAAGCTTTTTTGTATCAGCCCATTTATAGCTTTTATTTCCCGGCCAACCGCATGCAAGAAGCGATACTATATAAAGACGCCCATCTCTTTCTAGGGCACCGACATAACAATACCCTGCTTTTCCTGTAAATCCTGTCTTTCCTGTCAGTGCACCGTCCATCATCTGCAAAAATGCGTTATGATTATACACTGAAAATGAATAAGCACCTGTCGTATCGGTAAATTCATACTGCGCTGTACGCGTGATCTTTAAAAATTCTTTGCTTTTTGGCGATGTACGAATGCAATAACGAAGAAGAAGCGCAAGCTCTCTTGCCGTTGTATAATGTGCCTCATTATCTAACCCGTTTGGTGTTACAAAATGTGTCTGGCTAAGCCCGATCTCTTTTGCCTTTTTATTCATCCATGTAGCAAAGCCCTCTACACTTCCTGCAGCTGCCTCTGCTAAGATAACAGCCGTATCGTTATGGCTTTCTAACATCAATGAATATAAGAGATCCTCGCAGCGAAATGACCAGCCTTTTTGCACGCCAAGATGCACCTGCGGCTGTGAGGCAGCATAGGCAGATGCTGTGCATATTTCTTCTGGCTCCATCATCTCAAGCACAAGAATACATGTCATAATCTTTGTCGTGCTTGCCATAGGCAGGATCACATCTTCCTCCTTACCGTAAAGCAGTCTGCCAGTATCTCCATCAATTAATGCAGCTGATCTGGCATAGAGTGATTCCTGCGCTGGCATTTTTGCTTCATCCGCAGACAACACGATCTGTGCAAACAGCAGGATTGCCACAGCAAATGTTGCCAGTCCTGCCATCATGCTTCGTCTTATTTTCTTTGCTTTATTACTTGTGTTTATAGGATTCACCCACCGCTTTGCATTTTCTAACATACTTTATGCGCGGCGCGAAAATTTTATGAACAAACAAAATCAAAAGCTTTTTATCTCATAGTAAAGTGTTGCCACATATTGGCAGCCCTTCCATATCGGCTCCTTTGACGTATCTTCTCTTGACAGACGCCAATCAAGCCAAAGTTCTTCTGCCGCAAGCGCCATATGACACATAGCAATACCCATGTCAAGAAGCGTCAGCTCTTTCATTCGCTTTGTCTGCATAAGACTTTCTTTTTTCATAAAGACATGAATTTTTCCATCCTGCGGCATAAAACGCCAAGGCTGGAGATTGAATGCAGATGGCGAAATCCTTGCTGCCTCGATAATCTTTCGGGCATTTTGCTGCGCTACCGGCGGCTGATTCACAAGCTCTGTTAACTTCTTGCGGCTAGCCGGCTTTTTTACTGCCGTGGCCGCCGCCTTTCCAAATGCCACAACAATCATCGGCTGATACTGGTCAAGATCTGGCTTTGACTTTGCATCTCCAAGATAACATGTAGCAAAGCCCTTTGATACCAGATATAAAACCAGCTGCTCCATCACATATCCGGCATTGACTGCCGCAAATGGATGATCCTTTGCTGAAAGCACCAGATAATATGGTGCCTGTGCCAAAAACATGCCCTTAAAAACATGCTTTTGTGTATTGTATGCCTCCACAACGGCGATCCTGTACGCTGCCTGCGGATGCAGCGGTGCAAGTGTCTGAATAAAGCAATTAATCTGCTTCATAATATGCGGATCAATTGCCGTCATCTGAAAACGCCTGACGGAATGGCGTCTGCCTATTGCTTCGTATTGTGTCATGTTTCACCAGCCTTTCAGACAAGTGCTTCCAACTCTGCTACTAACTCTCCAAATAATGCCAGTGCATCGGCTACCGGCTTTTCTGTTGTCATATCTACACCAGCCATCTTTAAAAGATCAATCGGATCTTTGCTCTCACCGCCCTTTAAGAAGCTCATGTAGGCATCTACTGCCGGCTTTCCTTCCTTTAAGATCTTTGCAGACAACGCAACTGCTGCGGAGTATCCTGTTGCATACTGATATACGTAAAATGGTGTGTAGAAATGAGGTATACGCATCCACTCGTATGCAATCTCCTCATCCTTTTCCATATCTGGTCCAAAGTATTTCTGATTTAATTCCAGATACATCTGACTTAATGCTTCTGCTGTCAGCGGCTTTCCCTGTGCACAGTAATCATGTGCAGTCTTCTCAAACTCAGCAAACATCGTCTGACGGAACAATGTTCCCTTAAAGCTGTCCAGATAATGATTTAACAGATATTTTCTCTGCTCCTTATCTGTTGTCTTTTTCAAAAGATCATGCATCAATAAGCACTCATTGCATGTAGAAGCGACCTCTGCTACAAAGATCTTGTAATCAGAGTATGCGTAATCCTGTGCAGTTATTGAATAGTAGGAATGAATGGAATGACCCATCTCATGAATCAGTGTAAATACGCTGTCAAGATTTTTTGTGTAGTTTAGCAGTATGAATGGCTGTGAGTCGTAGCAGCCCCAAGAGTATGCGCCGCCTTTCTTTCCCTTGTTTGGATAAATATCAATCCAGCGGTTTTCAAGACCCTCACGCGCATGAGAAAGATAATCCTCTCCCATCGGCTTTAATGCCTCAAGCACCATCTGTTTTGCCTGCTCAAACTCGTATGTCTGATTCTGTGCGGCAACGATTGGTGTGTAAACATCATACATGTGAAGCTTGTCTACGCCAAGCACTTTCTTTCTAACAGCAACGTAGCGGTACATCATAGGAAGTGCCTCGTGAACAGCACTTAATAAGTTGTCATAAACGCTCTCTGGCACATTGGAATCTGCCAAATACATAGCACGTGCTGATGAATATTTTCTTGACTGTGCATAAAATTTTGCCTGCTTTAAGTTGCCGCGGTATATTGCTGCAAATGTATTCTTTAAGCTTGCAATCTGACCGTAAAGTGTCTTAAATGCACCTTCTCTTACTGCACGGTCTGGTGACTCCATGTAGGAAATATATGTGCTGTTTGTCAGCGGCAGATGTGTGCCGTCCTCAAGCACGATATCAGGATACTTCATATCAGCATTCATTAACACGCTGAAAATATCATCTGGTGCCTCTGCCATGTCTCCTGCTGCAGCTAAAAGCTCTTCCTTTTCTGCATCTAATGTGTGCTCCTGTCCGCGAAGCATCTCTTCAATCTTTCTTCCATAATAAGCAGTGCGTTCATTTTCTTTTTCTGCAGCTTCTAACTGCTCCTTGCTGTAAGAAAGAATCTCCGGCTCTACAAAGGCACTAGCTGCGCCAATCTTTACGCCAAGGCTGCCGATCTTTGCTGACATTGTCTGGTAGGTGCTGTCTGTCGTGTCCTGATCAAAGCGCATTCTTGCGTAAACACTCAATTTGCTTAAACGGCGATGCAGTCCATAGTAAGCATCGAGAACTGCCGGGATCTTACTAACGTCTGCTTCAATTGCCCCCTTTAACTTTGCAAATTCTGCTGCGTCCTTTTCAAGAGCGGCGTAATCCTCTTCCCACAATTCATTGTTTGCATAAATGCTTTCAAGGTTCCATGTATCTTTTACATCAATATCTTTTCTATCTTTTACTTCCATATATGCTTCCCTTCAAAAAATTTTAGAGCTTTTCGCCCTTACATTATTCTATCATACCGCAGAAAGCGGTTACTTGCAACTTACAAAATTTTTACAAAGTGCGTGCGAAGCTCTGACAAACTAGGAAAAACTCCTTCGCACAGCGCGCGCGTTGCCTCATCTGGCTCATCTAAGTCAGGAATCATGAAAACACGGCATCCTGCTGCGGCCGCAGCACGTACACCATTTGGCGAATCCTCGATTGCAATACAATCTGACGGTATACGGCCTGCTTTTTCACATGCAAGCTGATAAATATCTGGTGACGGCTTTCCGTTTTTTACCATAACAGCACTTATTATTTCGTCAAAATAAGATGACAATCCTGCCATTTCAAGATAACGATTTGTGCGCTCAAGATCAGTTGCCGTTGCGATCATGCAGCGTATCTGACGGCTTTTTAGCCATAAAAGAATTTCTTTTGCACCGGGCTTTACAGTAATGCCATCTCGTTTAAGCATTTCTTCCATGATCTTTTTTCTATATGCACGCATTTCATCATATGGAAAGCCTTTTCCATATTTTTCTTCAAAAAAGCGATACACATGCGGCCGGCCAAGACTTCTAAGGTCAAGTGCCTCTTCTTTTGTAATGGTATAACCAAATTTTGCAATTGCTTCACACCAACACACATTGTAATATTTTTCTGTGTCAATCAGTGTTCCATCCATGTCAAAAAAGACAGTATCCATAATCTCTCCTTTGCAGCGCGGGACGTTTTGCTGTCCCACACTATAATCATACCGAATTTTATTTTTAATTGCAAGGTATTTTCCTGCACCGAAGGGCTTTCGTAACATATATCATTACAGTTCACGGATATGCCAATATTTACAGCAAAGACCGAAGGTAAATGGCTTTCACGAGACGGACACTTGGAGCAGGTCTTTCAAGGTAATGTTTGATAATAAAGAATGTAAAAGGAACCTGCGGAGTTTGGTCCGTCGACGAAACCATTGTACCGAAGGTCTTTCGTAACATAGAACCGTGAACTATAAAATAAACGCGCGTATAAAGCCCCTTCTTTCTGTGCATCCTTTTAATGCATAATTTATGGCGGCAGCGACTGCTGCGGAAAGGAAGGATACAGATGGCAGGCTACAAAGTGGAAATCTGCGGAGTCAACACGGCAACGTTGCCTCTGCTTGACAGCAGTGAGAAGGAAACTTTGTTCCACCGAATCAAAAATGGAGATCAACAGGCACGTGAGCTTTACATTACTGGAAATTTACGTCTCGTTTTAAGTGTGATTGGCCGCTTTTCTTCAAGCGGTGAAAATATTGATGATTTGTTTCAGATCGGCTGCATTGGCTTAATGAAGGCAATTGACAATTTTGATCTTAGTCATCAGGTTAAATTTTCAACCTACGCAGTTCCGATGATCATCGGTGAGGTAAGACGCTTTTTGCGAGACAACAACAGTATACGTGTCTCTCGTTCCCTTCGCGATATCGCTTATAAAACTGTTTCCGCAAGGGAAGCACTGACAAGGGAGCTTGACCGTGAGCCAACTCTTGACGAGATTGCTGAGCGCACTAGCATCAGCCGTGAGGAAATTATTCAGTCGCTTGATGCGATTCAAAGTCCGCTCAGTCTTTATGAGCCAGTTTACAGTGACGGCGGTGACACACTCTACGTCATGGATCAAATCAGTGATAAGAAAAATAAAGAGGATAACTGGGTTCAGGAGATTGCACTTTGTGAGGCATTAAAAAAGCTCCCTAAGCGGGAGCAGCGCATCATCAAAATGCGTTTTTATGAGGGAAAGACTCAGATGGAGATTGCGCAGGAAATACACATTTCTCAGGCGCAGGTCTCCCGTCTTGAAAAAAGTGCCTTAAAAACAATGAAGGGATATCTCAGCTGAGATACCCCATACATAAGATGCCAGGGTCAAAAGCTACAAATCCGATCATGCTTGCACGACAAGGATTTTGAGCTTGGGACCCGCTAAAATATGAGAATGCAGCGATTTTCGAAGAAAATCAGCGAATCCGAATATTTTTAGAATTGCGAGAGTTACGAAGTAACGGAGCAATTCGTGGGCATCCTTTAAGCTTACCGAATGAAGGAGAATACGCCTCCGCTTAATAATCCCATGATGATACCTGCAAGCACGACACCACACATAACGGCAAGTGTGCTCTTTTTAAAATCCATATCAAGAAGGCTTGCTGCAAGTGTTCCTGTCCATGCGCCTGTTCCCGGAAGCGGGATTCCTACAAACAAAAACAATGCCACGTAAAGTCCTCTTCCTGCCTTTTCCTGAAGCTTCTTTCCGCCTTTCTCTCCTTTTTTAAGACACCAGTTGAAGAAGCCGCCAATGTACTTTTTATCACTTCCCCACACGAGAATCTTTCTTGCAAATAAAAAGATAAATGGCACTGGAAGCATATTTCCAAGGATACAGATGATGTAAGATGGCAATAGCGGAAGCTGAAATCCGATTGCATATGGAATTGCACCTCTTAACTCAATGAGCGGCACCATGGAAATCAGAAAAATAATCAAATACTGCATAAATAAAATAACCATACCTTTCCGCCGCATTACTTTGCGGCAAACAAATTTTCATTGCTGTGCCTGCTTACTGCATCAGGCTGTTTAAGCGGTTCATTGACTCAATTGAACTGATTGGATCAAGTCCGTTTAAGAACATTATATCGACCGTATTTATTCCCTCTGTCTGGGTGACTGTGCGAATATATTCTGTAATATTTCCGTTGTATTCTCTGTAGTCAAACCAGTAAATAAACTGATAATGATCTGTTAAATACGGAACGAATGCATCTGCATATGATTCCTTTACAAGAATACATGCCTGTCCATTTGCGACATTTGGGTTTTCAATATAGCTAAATGGCTGATCTCCTGCTGCAAAGCAGCTGTACTTTTGTGTACTGCGATAGCCTGATACATCGTTTATGATAGGCCAGTTTAAGGTATTTCCATCAGTATCTGTAAATGTCATTCTGTCACATGTAAGCGGCTTATATGCAATGACTGTATCTGGATTTGCTTCCATTGCTGCTGCCTGCGTCTCTGTGTAATATGAACCTGTAAAGCCTGGGAATGTTACCTGCTCATATTCTTCAAGCGCATGCGCATCTACGCCCTTTTCCTGTGCCCACGCATTGTAAGCATAATATGCACCAAGTCCTGTCCAGTGGTGATCTGTTCTAAAATAAATATACTCATCTGTATGAGCTGCAAGCACATCGTAAATATCAATATTTTTAACATTTGAGTTAAAGCTTGCCACATAATAATCAGTTGCCGCCTTCTCGTTTCTCCAATCCGGCTCTAACTGCGCACGCTCCTCATCTGTCAGATAAAAAGCTTCGCTGTTTGGAACAAGCATAGTATACACATTTGCTGTACCTGCAAAGGTATCTGCAGTGCGGTTAACCATATCAATATATGTTGTAGCTGCCTGCTGGTTAAAGAAATACATACCGTAACCAGTATCTCCCTCTACATAAACACCATTTAATGTCTGACCTGTAATAGCAGGAAGTGAATATGACGGATCATCTGTCGGAAGCACAATCTGTGCCGGTGCTGTTGCCTTGGCCGGTGTACTTTCTGCTAGCGCTGTAGTTACTTCTGTCTGAACAGATTCCTGCTCTGATTCTTCTGTAACAGCCTCAGATGTCTCTTCATTTTCATTTTTTGTCACAACTGGAATCTCATCTGCTGTGCCCTTATTTGATACAATCTGCTTTGTTTTTATTCCATAAAGCTTTTTCATAGCATTGCTTCCTGACATCCACACATCACGAAGCGGATAGGAATCAGAGTACCATGTGGAAATATCAGAAAAGTAACTTCCATCTAACACACCTGAAACAGTAATTTGCGGAAACTTTGCTAACTCTCTTTTTTCTAGTACCGATTCCTTTGGACGAACAGGAATCATCAATCCGAGAATACAGCAAAATGCCATTACCACAATAAATAAAAACAATCCAAACGTTCTAGCCTTTTTATAGGCCGCTCGTTTTTGTTTCATAAATTCTTCTTTTTCTTTTTTATCCATGACAAACCTTTCTTTCGGACTTAAATTAGAACTGGAAATACAAGAACGGATTGTAACTGTCTCCGACAAGTGCCAAAAGCGACAGCAAAATCAATATTACCGGTGTAACTGCATCCAAATAGTACAAAAGTGTTGGAACCTTTTTCCTTTTATTTTCATAGCGATATGCCGCCATACGCAGATTCTTTCCAATTGGGAATACTGCGATAATTGAAATAATAAGAAGGAAAATATTATTTAACAATGTATAGAGTGTGGAAAGATTTCCAGCCATATGACCAAAGCCAAACATACCTGAAAGAACGTTTCCAAGCTCTGCCATACTCTCAAATTTAAATAATACCCAGCCGAAGTATACTACAAGCATTGCATAGATCCATCCTACTGCTCTTGGCAGTCTTTCGAGCACCTTCTTTAACACAAAGCGCTCCAATACAAGAAATACGAAGAAATAAAGTCCCCACAATATGTAGTTCCAGCTTGCGCCATGCCAAATTCCTGTCAGTGCCCACACAATGAACATATTGCGCACAGTCAGAAGATCTCCTCCTCTGCTGCCGCCAAGCGGGATATACACGTAATCACGGAAAAAGCTGCTAAGTGAAATATGCCATCTTCTCCAGAAATCCTGTACAGACACTGAACTGTATGGATAATTGAAGTTTTCAAGATAATGGAAGCCTACCATCTGTCCCATACCAATGGCCATATCAGAGTATGCGGAAAAATCAAGATAAATCTGAAGCATGTAAAAGAGCATTCCTAGCCAAAGCCCTGCTGTTGTCGCACTCTGTGTATTAGCAAGAAGTGTATCAGCAACAGAAGCACAGCCATTTGCTAAAATTGCTTTCTTTGCAAGACCAATTGAAAAACGGCGAATACCATTAGTCAGATCTGTAAGTGTTACCTTTCTGTCATCAATTTCTGCCGCAACTGTCTGATAACGTACAATCGGACCTGCAATGCACTGATGGAAAAGGCTGCAGTATAAAAGAAGCTTCCAGTATGCCGGCTGTGCAGCAACTTCCTTTCTATATACATCTACTACATATGAAAGCAGCTGGAAGGTATAGAAGGAAATACCGATTGGAAGAATAATCTTTGTTGCCTCTTTTGGGAAACCAATCAGTGCACTCAAATTTCCTGTAAGGAAATTCATGTACTTAAAAAAGATAAGAAGACCAAGCAAAACAAGACACTCTGCCCACATCCAAAGCTTTCTTGTTTTTTGCTCCTCATTTTTTTCAATCATAAGTGCACACAGCCAGCTCCAAAATGCCATTCCGGCAAGCAAAAGCAAATATGCAGCACCGCCCCACGCATAGAAAATGAGCGAAAATACAAGCAGTACAATATTTTTCTGACGAATCGTCTTTACCGAATAGTAACAGACGAGGTTTAATGCCAGAAATAAAAACACAAACAAAAGACTTGAAAAGACCATCGCTTTATCCCTTCTCCTTAATTATTTCTCAATTTAACATACAAAGCCATTTTATTAAATCGCCATAGGTTTGTCAAGTCAAGAACCTTATCTTTGCGTAACTGTAAAAAATTGTTAAGAAAAAAGCTGCAAACGTCTTTTACAGCGTCTGCAGCCTAAATTTTCAATAAATATTTAAATACAGAAAAAGCATGGCATGAAGCCACCTCCGCACATACTTGAAGCACACATGCAGCAGCAAAGATCTGACAGACAATTTGAGCGCCCGTCTGTGCCAAAGCCATACTGGGTACCTCTGTCGGCATACCATCTGCCATTGTTCTCAAGACGGCTCACAAGCTGACGATACTCGGCATTTCCTGGCTCCATCTGTACTGCCTTTCTTGCATACTCAAGCGCATTGATCTGATTTCCGATACCTGAATTTGCAATCGCGCTGTAATAATACCATCTTGCATTTCGTTCCTGAATGGAATTTAAGACATTACATGCTTCCTGATAATGACCAGAGTTTATAAAGTTTCGTGCGGCCTGCATACGAGGCTCTTCCTCGCGGTCCGACGCACCAAAACCACCGAAGCCACCAAATCCGCCAAATCCACCGAAATCTCCATAATCAGAGCCATTTCGATAGGAACCGCCTCCATAGGAAGAATTTCCGTAGCCACCTGAGTAACCACCGTAGTGGGAACTGCCTGGTCCATACTGGCTGCCTGCTGTTCCATGGCCTCCATACTGACGCTCTTTCATGATCTGGTCATATGCCGCCTGTACCTTTTTAAACATCTCCTCGGCCTGTGCCTTGTTTGGATTATTGATGTTCGCATCCGGATGGTACTTTCGGCTCAAATTCCGGTATGCCTTTTTTATCTCATCGTCCGACGCATCGCGGGACACTCCTAAAACCTGATATGGATCCATAAACACACTCATTCCGCTGCTTTTTCTGCAGCCTTATTTTCTCCCTCACCGGTCGTTTCCGGTTTCTTTCGCTCCTGCGTCACACGTGTATACTTCGCCCATACACCCGCATACAAAATATTTCTCATAATCTCTGCGTTGTCAATAATGGGAAGTACTTCAAATGCCCGGCAGCAGCAGCTCATAATTAACTCAAGGTACTGACGCACCTTTTCTTCAAAGCCTTCTTGTTTATACAGCTCCTTAAATGGGTTGTAGCTGCCATCCTTACTATCTTTCTCTACATCATCATAGGCATCCATCAGATAAATAAATTTACCCATGTAGTAGCCCATCTGACGCAGAGTATCCTGCCAGTAATCGTCTTTTGCTGCATAAATCTCTGCCATAGCCTCTCCTGTGAGGTTGGCTGCGGCCTCGATATTTTTTTCATTGGCGGCCTCACAAACATGAAGCTTTTGTATATAAGAAGCGATTGCCTTATGCTGGCGCGGATATTTCTTTGCCAGCTTTCTATAATTTTTCTGCATCAGGTGAACCATATTTAATGAAGCAAAGCTATGCTCATCAAGCCAGTTATCCATATGGTTATGATAAGCAAGCATATAGTTCATATCTGCCGCATAGCCAAGCGACTCTGTGACTACTGCCGTTTGACTAAGCTGCTTTTTTGATTTCTTCTTTAACAGCGGACGTTTAAAGCCTGGACGACAAACACGCTTTGCCGGTTCTTCCTTTTCTTCATAAAGGCTTGACAATAGCATGCCCAAAAATGTCATATCATAGTTGAGCATTGTACAGCCTGCCAGTCCATAGCGATCTTTTAATACTCTGCAAAGTCCGCAGTAATAAGACTCATACGTCTCAAGCTCGCGAACTTTAAGTTCACCGCGGTTTATTGTAACATATCCAAACATATTTGTATACCCTTGTTTTTATTTCCAGCTTTTATGTTCTCTTTACAAACTTCTGTCCGCACTTTGGGCAGGTGATTTCAATCTTGCCTTTTCCCTTTGGAACGCGGATCTTTTGACCACAGGACTTATTTGGGCAGATGTAAACACGATGTGTCTTATCTGCACCTGTCGGATGGATTTTTTCTTTGATATTTCTTACCATTTCCTGGTAACGCGCATTCTCTGCTCTTCTCGCTGGGATATTCTTTGACAGTGCCCGGTAATCAGCATATGCAAATAAAGCAATTCCAATCATTTCAAAGAGAAAATTTTGAGTAAACCCTGCAAACAAAATGAAGATAAGTGCTGCAATAAACAATGTCTGTGACATCTGATCAATGCCATATCTTCCTCTCATAAAATTAATCAAATAATTTTTTATACGTTCCATACATATCACGCAGCTGTTGCTGCCTTCCTTTCTAAATAGTAATTTGCCTGTTGAATAGTATATTCCTGTTTGATGGAATTTACAAGAATGCGTTCCTTAAGAATTTGTAAAGTTTTAAGAAATTTAATGTGACCCGGTAGGTCTACACACGCGATTCGGCGATTGTTTTGTCGGCGTCTCTTTTCCGCAGGCACCTGTTACATTATCTACCATCTTACTTTACATTGAAAGTCCTGCTACAACGTTCCGCCTCGTAAAAGCAACTCGCCTCATCGCTAATCCAGATTACTATGTCATCCGCATAATTATTATCGTTCTTTTATATTTTTTAACCTGTTCATAAGAAAAGCCCTTGAGTTTTCCCAAGGACTTTTCTTATCAAACTTTTAACATACGGTTTGCTTAACCGTAGCGTACCAGATCTTTTCTTAGGCGGTTCATGATCTTTTTTTCTAGGCGAGAGATGTAGGACTGGGAGATGCCCATTAAGTCGGCTACTTCTTTTTGTGTCATTTCGCGGTCATCGTCTGTGTTTATTCCATAGCGAAGCTCTACTATACGGCGCTCGCGTGACGGAAGTTTTGACAATGCGTTTGAGAGCTGTCTACGCTCTGCTTCTTCTTCCATATCACGGTATACCATATCTTCGTCTGTTCCTAAAATATCTGATAATAGAAGTTCGTTGCCGTCCCAGTCAACGTTTAATGGCTCGTCTATTGAGACTTCTGTTTTCCGCTTGCTGTTTCGTCTAAGGTACATTAATATTTCGTTTTCGATGCAGCGTGATGCATATGTTGCCAGCTTGATCTTTTTTGTCTTGTTGAATGTATTGATACCTTTGATCAGACCAATCGTGCCGATTGAAATCAAATCCTCTACACCTACTCCTGTGTTTTCAAATTTCTTTGCGATGTAAACGACAAGACGCAAATTATGTTCGATCAACCTGCTTTTTGCCTCTTTTTCCCCGACTGTTCCCATACATGAAATTAGATGTTCTTCTTCTTTTGGTGTTAACGGCCGTGGAAGCACATCCGTTCCACCTATGTAGTAAATTCTGCCTTTGCCTCCCATGCCTGCTGAAAAATGCTGTAAAAAGGTACGCCATGCCTTTGTCTGTTCTTTTGTCTGCCACTTTGTCATAGGCTTTCCTCCTTTTTCCAAATAAATCTGGTGCCAAATCTACAGCACCATTTATATAGGAATGAGCCCATCTTACCACAAATGGAATGAAAAGGCTGTCGAACTCGCTTGTCGTCTGTAAAATTCGTCCCCTATGTTTTGTTTCCTTTTGCTGTAAGGTCATTTCATTCAATCAAATGTGTCACGATGCAGCAGCATTTGACATTCTCCCGCTTTGTCAAACTCCATACTGCCAAGACCAGTAGGCACATGTCTAAGAACCAATACTTTTTCTTTACTATTTTCTTTTACAAGTTGTTGTTTCTTTTCTGTAATCGCCTTTTCTTTTAAATGAATCTCATCTAAATAGATTCCCGGCATCACAGACGTCTCACTAACTGTCTGATAGGGTACTGCAAATCCATCCTCCTTCCACGGATCTTCTCCAATAAGCTCCTTCCATATAGAAGGTGCTAGCACATGAACTGGCTCACTTTTTCTTGTCATTAACGTATTTCCACTGTCATAAAGAGCCTTAACACTAAAAGTCTTGTCTTGATAGATAAGCGTAACCTCATAAATCTGTTTTTCTTGTGCTTCTTTCTTTGTAATATACCGCCACAAAAAAACAGCCAAAATACTGCACACCGGCATTAAAATCCATGATGGAATATGTATGCCCGACCACTTTAGTAAAAGCATCAGGCCACTAATCAATGCTCCTGCTACGTAAAAATATAAAAGAAGCTCAATATTTTTCAGAAGAAATTCACGCATAAATATTTTTTGCATCACATTTATATTTTTCCTATATGCAATGAGACACATTAAATAGGGGCAGAGAAGATACGTAATCATTTTTACAATCCACAATGCACATGACGGCAGCACAAAATACAGAGCAGCAATTAACGCAGTTACGCTCCATGCCGCCCCCAAAAGAGCCGCTGCTAACACTCGTCCAAAATACAATCGCTTCCTCGCCACAATTCCCACCACACAAAGAAGGGTCAGATCATATGCTGCATTCATCAGAAAGTAAAGATCGACTGCAATCATATCCACCATCCAAAAAAGAAAGAGAAGTCACATTTCTGTGCTTCTCTCTCGTATAATTTTATTTATACATTAGTTTCTCTTTAAGAATGTCGGAATGCTGATATCCTTTACTTCCTTCTGTGGCTTCGGAATAGTAAATCCAGACTCCTCAAACTTTGGCTCTTTTGCAGAAAACTCCTTGGAAGCTGGTGCACGATATGCAAAATCAGCTGCCTTTGCGCCAGATGCCTTCTTTGATGACTGAGCCTGTACACCTTCCAGGTTCTTATCCTCTACACCAGTAGCGATAACGGTGATAGTAACCTCATCGGTTGCATTCTCATCGTATGTAGCACCGAAGATAATGTTTGCATCCTCACCTGCCAGCTCCTGAACATAGCTTGCTGCCTCATGAACCTCTGGAAGACTTACATCACCAGCGATATTGATCAATACGTTTGTAGCGCCCTCGATAGTTGTCTCAAGCAACGGACTGGAAACAGCGATCTTCATTGCATCAATTGCCTTGTCGTCTCCTGTTGCATTTCCGATACCGATGTGTGCAATACCCTTGTCCTTCATTACAGTCTGAACGTCTGCAAAGTCAAGGTTAATCAGTCCTGGGATATTGATCAGGTCGGTAATACCCTGTACTGCCTGCTGTAATACTTCATCTGCCTTCTTTAACGCCTCTGGCATTGTGGTGCGTCTGTCAACGAGCTGAAGAAGCTTGTCATTTGGAATCACAATCAGAGTATCTACAGATTCCTTAAGTCTCTCAATACCACTCTGTGCGTTATTCATACGAGTTCTTCCCTCGAAGGAGAATGGCTTTGTTACAACACCTACGGTAAGGATTCCCATCTCCTTTGCCAGACCGGCAATGATCGGAGCTGCACCAGTACCAGTACCGCCACCCATACCACAGGTAACAAATACCATGTCGGCACCCTTAATGGCTTCCTTCAAATCATCAAGGTTCTCCTCAGCTGCCTTCTCGCCTACTTCTGGCTTTGCACCTGCACCAAGACCCTTTGTCAGCTTCTCACCGATCTGAATCGCGGTTGGAGCCTTGCAGAACTGTAAGGCCTGTCTGTCTGTATTAACGCCGACAAACTCAACACCTACGATATCCTCATCTACCATGCGGTTTACAGCATTGTTTCCTGCTCCGCCGACACCTACCACAACAATCTTTGCCGAACCTTCTGATTCGTTTATTTTAATCTCTAACAAAGTTATATTCCTCCTTACACTTTCTACCTTAATACTATATTATTATTCCGCAAAATAATCAACCCGAAATTTGGCTTTCTTCAAAAATTTTTCTTAAATTTCTGTGACGTTTTCTGTGCCAATCCTTTTTTTGACTGTTTCTTTGCTATTCTCTGTCAAATATATAGGAGCTTGTACTTCCATCACCACAGTTTTCCAGATGAAGCGTTCCCTTTAGCCCGCTTAATTCTCCGCTGTCCAAGATTGCACAGAGCTCTGCGATCTTGTCCGTCATATTATCGCGGCTTCCAAGACTTACCTTTACATCACCAAGCGCAATCACTGCCTGCATCTTTTCATCATAGGAAATTGAATCTGCCGCAATCTCATTGTCATCAAGAAGCTGCGTCAGCTGCAAAATATCCTCTGCCAGACTGCTCTTTACGCCTCCAAGCTGTTCGTACAGCGAAACATTTGTAAAGTTGCTTCCGTCTACAACAGGAACCGTACTTGAAATGTCAATATTTTTTGCCATTACATATCCATACCTGTCAAAATAATATCGATTGTGTTCCCAGCTTACAGCTCCGATGATTGGATTTTCTGTGACAATCACCTTTACTGACAAATCTGGAGAAAACTCCATACGATAAGACGCCACGCCATTTAACTGCTTTTGTGAGTGGGTCAGCTTTCTAAAAAACTGATAGAAAAAGCGCTGGTCCATAGGCGTGGAAAAAAGCTCATTCTCAATCTCTTCTTCCTGTCCATACTGACTTCCCGTGATCTGGCAGTCTGCAACATAGGCAGTAAAAAAAGCGGTAACGGCGATAGCCAGAACCCCAACTATCGCCAGGATGCCTGTCAATATTCTCTTTTTTCTTTTTTTGTGTCTGGCTAACTTTTCATCCAACATATACTCTGACTAATTCCCTATTGTGCACTGTATGTTACAGTTCCACCTTCCTTTCAGCAAATAAGCTCACTCCCGCAAAGCTGCCTGTGCGCCAAGCATAAAAAGCATGCCTGCAAGATCTTCATATCCTCTGGCGATGTGATCATAGCCAAAAATAGTTGTCACACCGTCTGCTCCAAGCCCTGCAATCGCCAATGCGGCGCCGCCTCTTAAATCAGGAGCTTCCACCTTTGTTCCAATTAAATGGCTGCCCCAAATTATGGCCTGGTTATTTTCTATTATAATCGCTGCGCCCATTTTTTGCAACTGGTAAGCCGTACGAAATCTTCCTTCAAATATTCCCTCCTCCACTACAGATTGACCATCTGCAAATGACATTACTGCCATTATCAATGACTGCACATCTGTCGGAAAACCTGGATACGGACTAGTCTTTAAATAAGGAATTGCCATCAGCTTATCCATTCTGGCTGCAGTGAGTGTATCCTTATCTGACCAAATCTTACAGCCCATTTTTTCAAACGGTTCTATGACGCCATTTAGATGAGAAGCGTCTACTCCTGTCAGTGTAATTTCTCCTGAACAAACAGCCACTGCACTAAGGCAGGTTGCAGCCACAATACGATCTGCGCCAACTTCACACGTACTCTCAAAAAGCTCCTTCACACCCTCTATTACGATGCGTCCTGTCTGATCTCCTGTGATTTTTGCACCCATACCACGAAGCATACGGCAAAGCTCTGCAATCTCTGGCTCTCTTGCCGCATTATCAATAACTGTCATGCCGTTTGCTGTAACTGCCGCAAGAATTGCCTGCTCTGTCGCGCCCACTGATGGAAATTTCAAGAAAAGGTGAGCACCGCAAAAATAATCGGCCTGTGCAAAGATGTGTTCCTCCCATTCATAATGAAGCTTGACGCCAAGCGCCTGAAGGACATACAGGTGAATATCAATTGGACGCCGCCCGATGGAACAGCCTCCCGGTTCTACAACTGCTGCTTTTTTCATTCGATAAAGAATTGGAGCAAGCAAAATAACAGAGGAACGCATCTGTCCGATCAATTCCTCTGGAATCACCCAGTTGTTGACATTGCCTGCATCTATTGTCAATGCTTCGCCTTCCCAGCAGCTGCTGCAGCCAAGAAGATGAAGAATCTCAAGCATTACATTAACATCCTTTATTTTCGGTACACGGTGCAGGGTCGTCTTTCCTGGAACCAAAAGTGTGGCTGCCAGCATTGGAAGGACTGCATTTTTTGACCCCTGCACGCGATAAGTGCCCGAAAGCGGACCTGTCTGCCTAATTTCCAGATATGCCACTGATTCCCTCCTTCTAAGAAGACATTGCCTTCTTATAGTATCATATGTTCTTTATTTTTATTGTGCCTCTTTTGACTCAGATGATACGCGAAAAACAATGCCCATTTCTGTCAGCAAAAATAAAATAGAAGAACCGCCATAGCTGATAAATGGCAGACTGATTCCTGTATTGGGGATAGTATTTGTGACAACGGCAATATTTAACAACACCTGAATACCAATGTGCCCCATAATGCCGCTGACAAGAAACATACCTTCATCATCTGGTGCATTCTGCGCAATCTCCATCATTCGCCACAATAATAAAAGGAAAAGAAATATTATTAAAACTGCACCAAACAGACCAAGTTCTTCACATATAATAGAAAAAATCATATCATTTTGTGCTTCTGGCAAAAATCCAAGCTTTTGCAGACTATTTCCAAGTCCTGTTCCAAAAAGTCCGCCGGCGCCAATCGCATACAACCCCTGTAAAACCTGAAAACCATTGCTTAGAGGAAATTCTTCCGGATCAATCCAGGCATAAATGCGGTTCATCTGATATTCGTCAAGAATGGCTGTAAGAAGTCCTGATTGAAAAGCAAACACACATGTAAAAATGGCAGCCGCTGTGCTTATTAAAAAAAATGGTCTGTGTTCGGACGCTACATAAGTCATCACAAAGGCGATTCCGGCAATAATTAACCCGGAGCTAAGGTTTGCCGACACAACCGGCAAAAAAATAGGAAGCGTGATTCCCACAGCCTTGATAATAAGACTCCAGCTTGCTGATTTTCGATAGTTTTTATGAAAAAATGAGCTCAGCATGAAAATCAGCATAAGCTTTGCAAACTCTGCCGGCTGAAAAGAGATCGGTCCTACTGCAAACCAGCGTTTTTGACCGTTTACTTCTTTTCCAAAAAACAATACCAGAATGCCAAGTGCAATGCTTAATAAAAATCCCGGCAGCGCCAGCTTTAACAGCTTATGATAATCTGTCTTTGACATAAAAAGCATTGAAACGAAAGCTGCAGCCAAAAAAATCACCTGCCTTGTGATCGTATAAAAAGGCTGGCCTGGATGTTCTTTTACATCGGTGTATCTCGTTGCGCTGTATAAAATAATAAGTCCGCATGATAATAAAATTATCAGTATAACAAGCAGGCAGAGATCAAAATGACCTCTGCCCTTTTTCGGATGTACAGAATGCAGTTTTGTCATTCTACACTCCTTTATTTTCCTGCTGTTTTATTTTTTGCTCTTAGCAATCGTCTTATTCTTAATCTGGAAGTTTTCTGACAAGCTCCTTGAAAATGCGTCCTCTTTGCTCATAATTGTCAAACATGCCCCAGCTTGCACATGCCGGTGATAACAATACAGCCTCACCAGGCTTTGCATGTGATGCACATTTTTCAACAGCTTCTTCCATTGATGTGGCAAACTCATAATTAGTAAAGCCATGCTTTTCACAGCAATCGGCAATTGCCTTAGATGTCTGTCCAATCAACACAAGATATTTGATTGTGCTGCCAAATGCTTCAATCCACTCATCATAAGTTGAGCCTTTATCGTAGCCGCCGCCAATTAAACATGTCGGCGTTGTCATTGCACGGATACCCTGAATTGCAGCATCCGGATTTGTTCCCTTTGAATCATTGTAATAGCGAACCTGCTTTTTTGTTGCTGTATACTCGATTCTATGCTCCACTGCCTTAAAATTATAAGCAGTCTGGCGAATTGTTTCCATCGGAACACCCATTGCTGTGCCGATTGCAGCAGCTGCCATGATGTTTTCATAGTTGCACTGACCAACAAGGTTAAATTGATCTGTTGTGCCAATAACTTCTTCTTTTCCATCATGACGATATACTAAACGGCTGCCATCCATGCAAAAGCCTTCATCTAAGCTGTGACGGCTTGAGAAAAATATAACTGTTGCCGGGCATGACTGTGCGAAAGAGCGCAGCACTTCGTCATCATAATTTAACACGCAAAAATCATCCTTTGTCTGATTCTTTGTGATGGATTCCTTGACTGCAATGTAGCACTCCATAGTTTTATGGCGATTTAAATGGTCTGGCGTGATATTTAAAATTGCACTCACATGCGGACGAAATGTCAGTGCAGTCTCTAACTGGAAGCTGCTGATTTCTGCTACTGTCACACTGTCTTCTTTTGTCTCAAGTGCCTTACCTGTATAGGCAGTTCCGATATTTCCGACAACAAACGTCTTGTCTTTGCCAAAATGTGCTGCCATGATCTCACCTGTCAGCGCTGTCGTCGTTGTCTTTCCATTTGTTCCGGTGATACCAATAACCTGACCCTTTGCATAATGGTATGCAAGCTCGATCTCACTCCAAATCGGCACACCATTTTTCTTTAACTCCTCTACAAAAGCAAGATCCGTTGGAATACCAGGACTGATAACACAATACTCAGACTGATCTATAACATCCTGCGAGAGCGTACCAAGCACAATGGAAAGTGTCTCATCTGATGAGTTATCTGCTACCTGTGCACGGATTTCCTCCTTATTCTTTTTATCATTTCCATCATACAAAATGACAGACTTTCCTGCAGCAAGCAGCATACGTGCTGCACCGATACCGCTGATTCCGCATCCTGCAACTAATACCTTATTTTTCATAATGTTTTCACCTTTCTGTCCCACAGTGCCTAGCGGTAAGATGAATTGCCTTTCAGACAGCAATCGTAAAACCGCTTTTCGTAAATTGCTTCACCATAGGAAATCTTTACCCACGGTGAGTATATCACTATAAATTAAGGTATGGCAATATGTTTTCAAAAATCTTTTTCACCTTTGGCGCTACAATTGTACCTCCATAATAAATACCCTGTGGTTCATCGACTGTCATAATAATAATGACCTGCGGATCATCTGCCGGGGCAAAGCCTACAAAGGAGCTAATATATTTTCCAGTTCCGCGCGGAAGCTTTTCTGATGTCGCCGTCTTTCCTCCTATGCGATAACCTTCTATGTATGCCTTATTGCCGCCTCCCTCTGCCACAACACTCTCTAAACATTCACGCATCTGTGCGCTGACTGCTTCATCAAGTACCTGTGTACCCTTCGGATAAGCAATTTTTTGTGTGCTTGTACCGTCAAATGAACTGATTGCCATTCCAAAATGCGGCACAACAGTGTGACCGCCATTTACAAATGAACTTATAGTCGTAAGAAGGCGAAGTGTCGTCAGCTGAAATGACTGTCCAAATGAAATGGTCGCAAGCTCTACCTCACCGATTTTTTTAGGGTCATGCATGATTGTGCGTGCTTCTCCTGGCAAATCAATCCCCGTTTTTTCAAGAAGCTCGAACTGTTCAAAATATGAGTAAAAACGCTCTGCACCTAACCGAAGACCGACCTGAATAAAGACAGGATTGCAGGAATTTTGAATTCCCTGCAAAAATGTTTCACTGCCATGGCCACTCACCTTATGACATCGAATACGTCTGTCCTCCACAATATAAAATCCAGGACATAAAAATGTATCCTTAAAAGTTACAACACCAGCTTCTAGTGCTGCCGCTGCCGTGACAGTCTTAAATGTTGAACCTGGCTCATATGTATCGCTTACATTGGCATTTCTCCACATCTTATTTAATAAATCCTGTCTCATTTCTTCATTCTCACATGTAGTACCCTCTGGAAGCTCAAACGGACGATTCAAATCAAATTCTGGAACATTTGCCATAGCATAAATCTCACCATTCTGTGGATTCATGACTATGCAGGAAACCTCATTTGCCTGCTTTTCTTCCATCAGCTCCAAGCATACCTGAGTGACAAAACTTTGGATATTCCAATCCATTGTCAGACGAAGTGTATTTCCGGCAATTGGCTCAACACGCTGCTCAGCTGTATTTTTTAATTCAATTCCCGCTGCATCAGTATATGTCAAAATGCTGCCTCCAATTCCTTTAAGCACCTCATCATATGATACTTCCAGACCGATAATACCCTGATTATCGGCGCCTGTAAAGCCAAGCACCTTGGAAGCTAAACTTCCAAACGGATAGTAACGCTTATAATCTTCGTCCACCTTCACACCGGCAAGATCCATCTCTCTTATAGCATCGCCGACTTTCTTTTCTACATTTGTCTTTATAATTTCTCTTGCCGTGATTTTTTCTACCTTTTTTTGCACGTCTTTTGGCTGCATTTTTAATGTTTCTGACAGCGCCGACACAACTTCATCAGCATCCTTAATCTGACTGTGAATCACAGAAATTGTACAGACTGTGCGGTTTGCTGCAAGCACCTTACCATTTCTATCCTGTATCTCACCGCGCATTGCCTTTAGCTGTCGCTCTCTTGTATGAAGATCATATGCGAGTTCTTTATAATGCTCTGACTTTGCAAGCATCAAATCGCCTAGGCGCACACATAATAAGATCAATGCTGTAACAAGCACCAATGCAATCCTAAGTATTCCCCTTCTATGCATTGTGCGTACCGGGCGCGGCAGCATGTTTCCTGCCTCTTTTTTCAAAACTTGCGTGACTATTTTCACCGACTTACCTTTACTTTGTTTTTGCTGTTTTCTTAATTTATCTATATGCGGCAGACGATAAAAAAAAGAATCCTGAAATTCTTTTGTAAATTTCAAGATTCTTTTTATTTTTTTACTGTGCATTTGCATCTGCCGCTGGCTGTACATCTGGCTGAGCCGGAAGATCTATGACATCGTTTGAATCTGGTGCTGCGTTTGCGTCTGCCGGATCTGCAATTGCAGCCTCAGGATCAATGATATTTTCATCTGGATTTTCTGCTGCTGCATCTGTTTGCTCTTTAGCAACCACTGCCGGAGGCACTGGAAGAGCTGCATCATCTCCTTCTGAATCTGTAAAGAGTGACTCTCCTGACATACTGTCATCTGATGGAGAAGCACTCTGCCAATCATAATCGTTTACATCTGCATCTAACTCAGAATAAAGTCCGATGTAATCCTTGATTGCATACCACAAACGTCCTGATAAATACTGTACAGGTGCACTTCCGTCTTCGTCGTTTCCTTCATACTCATCAACTACAACATAAAGCACAAGCTGCGGTGAACTCATAGGTGCTGCTGAAATCAGGGAAATGACATATTTATCTTCTGAACGCGGAAGCTTCTGAGCAGTTCCTGTCTTTCCGCCAAAATCATAGCCATCCATCTTGACACCGTTTTCTTTGTCTGCAACCTGCACACCATAAACAGTTCCATTTGTAACAGCATACTCAAGTGCATGGCGCACTGTTGCACTTGTCTCCTCACTTATAATCTGACGCACTAGTGTAGGCTTAACAGACTCTACTACATTGCCATCCTTATCAAGAATGCTCTCAACGGTATATGGCTTGTAGTAATAGCCGCCATTTATATCAGCACAAAATGATGCTGCCATCTGAATCATGGTAACGTTGTAGCACTGACCAAATGCGCTTGTCGCAAGCTCAATCTCTCCTAGCTGATCTGCTGTATATAAAAGTCCTTCACAGCTAGCCTCACCTGGAAGATCTATTCCTGTCTTCTGACCAAAATTATGAAGCTGCTGATATTTAACAAAAAGCTCTGGTCCAAGAATCTTTCCGATTTCCATAAAGGCAACGTTACAAGACTGCGCAACAGCGTCTTTTGCATCAATAATGCCACAGCCGCCAAGCGCATAGTTATGGCATTTTACCATTGTTCGTCCAATGTTTAAATAACCCTCACTGTCATCAAACTGTGTATCTTCTGTAATCAGTCCTTCCTCAATCGCTGCTGCATATGTAAGAACCTTTCCAGTAGAACCTGGCTCAAATGAGTTACTGATTATACCATTTCGCCAAATCTCATTTTGTACATCTGTTGTTGTAGGATAAGTGCTATGATCCCACTCTCCCTTTTCATTCAAATATGCTGCATACGGAGATGCCGTTGCAATCTCTATTATATCCTGTGTATTAGAAGAATCGTCATCAGCCTTTTCCTTTGAGGCTTCGGCCTGTTCCTTTAACTTTTCCTGCTCCTTTTCCAGATACTTTTCATACTCTTCTGATTTTACTTCATTATCTGCAAATGTAGCCAGTTCTTCATCAGTATAGAATGATGAAAGATCATTTGGATTATTCAGATCATAATCAGTGTCCGTAACCATTGCTTTTATAGCACCTGTATTCGGATCCATTGCAAGAATACTGTAGCTTTTTGCCGTACGAACCCTTTCTCCGTTTTCATCAGTCTCATAAAACCACTCTGAGGCTGTATCACTGAGTATCTTTGTCAGGTTCATATCAATCGTTGAGACAAGTGAGTAGCCATCAGTTGGCTCAATCACATCGCGAATCAGATTTTTGCTGCTGTCAATATAGCTGTAGCTTCGGCCATTTGTTCCACGAAGTTCTTCATTGTAGTAGCGCTCTAGTCCCCAAATACCCTCAGAGCTGTCCTTTGTCGTAAAGCCTATGACCTTACTTGCTAAATTGCCATATGGATAATAGCGCTGGTATTCTGTCTCAAACCAAACACCTACAATCTTAGCACCCTCAGGGCTTTCAAACTCCTCATCTACAGATGAGGTGCCTTCTGTTTCCTGCACACTTTGGGCTTGGGTTGTTTTTGTTTCTTTCTTTTTTTCTGTGCTGTTTACCTTTTCTTCAAGCGCATCAAATGCTTCCTTTTGGCTTTCTGTAACAAGATATTTTTTGCTTGTCCAGCCTTCCGGCACATAACGAATATAATTTTTATCGGCTGACTGGGTAATTGTATCGGTAAGCGCAGCTTCGTCTAAGTCAAAACACTGCGCAATCGCCTTAACAGTTGTTTCAAGCGTTCCCTTTCGCCCCTCAATTGCCTCTGTTTCCATGATTACCTTTGGATCAATAATCAAAATATAAACACGGTTGCTGACTGCAATCGGCGTCATATTTGTGTCATAAATTTCGCCAGACTTTGCAACTAAAGTTGAGCTGCTGTAATTCATCTGGCTGAGTGCCTTTCGCTCATACACTTCATTTGTAAGTGCAGCGCGTATACCAATGTAAACGACAAGAGCAGCCATACAAAATGCAACTAAACCTGCTACAAGTCTCATTCTGCTGTTTATACGGTTTGCAAGCTTGCCCGTATCCTTCTTTGCATTAGTTCTGTAAATCTTTTTTGCAGGTTTTTTTTTCTTTACATTACGTTTTTTATCGGCTGACTGCGTTGTCTTTGTCTTATTTTTTATTTGATTCTCATCACTGCGGAATGTCTTCATATTGCGCAACGTACCCACTCTCTGTTTTATGATAGGTGATTACCTGATGCTTTTCAGGGTAGCTCATGCCAAGTCTCTGTGTCGCAATCTGGTAAATCTGTTTTGCATCGACAGAAGCATATAAAAGTGCCTCACGGTTATCATTATCCGTCTGCAGCTCTTGATAAGTCTCCTTGAGCGATGCCACCTTTTTATTACTTGCATTTAATTGTGCATTCCTCCCCACATAGCCTATTGCTGACCAAAGCAGCAATACTGCCGTCAAAAAAGCGACTATGGCAGTCAGTCCATCATATGCTCTTGCATTATAACGCCTGCTCAGTGTGCCATTTATAATTCGCTGTTTATGCAGTTCTATCTGCTGACGCTCCAATTCCTGGAGTCTTTTAATACGTGCCTGGCGCTGTCTTTCAAGCTCTGGCACTTTTTTTGGCGCATAGGTTCCGCCTGCGGCTTCCTGCTCGCGGTATCCATTTTTCGGTTCCCCTTCCTGCATGACTCCAGTCCTTTCTACCTTTTTTATGCCTTTTCGAAAACGCGAAGCTTCGCGCTCTTTGAACGGCTATTTTCCTCCATCTCCTGTTCTGAAGGAATAATTGGTTTTCTTGTAATCACCTTTCCCTTTGAAATGCGTCCGCACACACAGACAGGAAAGCCCGGCGGACAGATGCATGGATTTTCATTCGTGCGAAATCTCGTTTTTACAATTCGATCTTCCAGCGAGTGGAACGTAATAATACAAAGACGTCCACCCGGTGCTAAACGGTCAATCATACCGTCAATTGATTGTGTCAGCACATCAAGCTCATGATTTAATTCAATTCGAAGCGCCTGAAATGTCTGCTTTGCCGGATGACCTGTGCCGGCACGCATTTTAGCCGGAATTGCTGCCTTAATTATCTCACACAGCTCACCAGTAGTCTCAATTGGCTTTTTCTCGCGTGCGCGAACAATGTGCTTTGCAATATTTTTTGCGAAGCGGTCTTCTCCGTAATCGCGTATCATGCGATACAGCTCCATCTCGCTGTACTCATTGACAATATCAGCCGCCGTCTTTGGATTTCTCTGATCCATACGCATATCAAGCGGCACGTCCTCGCGGTATGTAAAGCCACGTGAAGCCTCATCAAGCTGATAGGAAGAAACTCCAAGGTCAAGGAGTATTCCATTTACCTTATCAATTCCAAGCTCATCTAAAACATTGTCAAAATTTACATAGTTGCTTCTTACTATGCTTACCTTGTCCTTATATGGTTCAAGACGCTTTGTCGCTGCCTGTATAGCATCCGCATCCTGATCTATTCCTACAAGTCTTCCTTTCTCTCCCAGATGCGTACAGATCTGATAGGAATGGCCGGCACCGCCGAGCGTTCCATCTACATAACATCCATCCTCGCGGATGTTTAGGTTTTCTATCACCTCATCCAGCAATATTGATTTGTGAACAAATTCCATGTTACTCCTTTTTCTTTCGCTGTGTATTAAAATTAACCACTCACTTTTTTGTGCATGGTCACTAACTGTATTTGTTAAAAAAGCACGGCAAAAAACACGGCTCCTGTCTTTCGTCATAAGAACCATTTTTTCTTCCCGTCATTTCTGCTATATTATTTATCAAAAACGGCAAAATGCTATCTCTGATTATGAAATCTATTTTATATTAGTTTATTAAAAATGACAATACTTTTTTCAGAATTTCTTCCGACAGAAACGGTTGTATTTCTTTTTTTTATATGCTAGAATTAAAAATGTTACTGGTCACATGTACTACATGACCAGACAGGAAGGATTTTTACTATGAAATTAGGAATCGTAGGCTTGCCGAATGTCGGCAAGAGTACTTTATTTAACTCTTTGACAAAGGCAGGTGCGGAATCTGCAAACTATCCGTTCTGTACCATTGACCCAAATGTTGGTATTGTTCCAGTTCCGGATGAGCGTATTAAAAATTTAGGTGAGCTGTATCACTCCGCAAAGGTTACACCGGCAGTTGTTGAGTTTGTTGATATCGCCGGTCTTGTAAAGGGCGCATCTAAGGGTGAGGGTCTTGGAAACCAGTTCCTTGCAAATATCCGTGAGGTTGACGCAATTGTACATGTTGTACGTTGCTTTGAAAACTCTAATATCATCCATGTAAATGGTCATATTGATCCAGTTGATGATATTGAAACTATCGAGCTTGAGCTGATTTTTGCTGATCAGGAAGTTCTTGAGCGCCGTATTGCAAAGACAACAAGAAGTGCTATGAATGATAAGAGTCTTGCAAAGGAGCTTGTTACCTTAAAGAAGCTGATGGATGCTTTAACAGAGGGCCGTCAGGCTAAGACTGTTGAGCCGGATGATGAGGATGAGGCTGCTTTTATCGCAAGCTTAAATCTTTTAACAAGCAAGCCTGTTATCTATGCTGCAAATGTATCTGAAAGTGATTTGGCTGATGACGGTGCTTCCAATCCTCACGTTGCAGCTGTACGCGAGTTTGCTGCTAAGGAAGGCAGTGAGGTATTTGTTATCTGTGCTGAGATCGAAGCTGAAATTTCTGAGCTTGACGATGATGAAAAGAAGATGTTCTTAGAGGATCTTGGTCTTGAAAAATCTGGTCTTGACAAGCTGATTTCTGCAAGCTATTCTCTGCTTGGTCTGATCAGCTATCTGACATCTGGTGCTGATGAGACAAGAGCCTGGACCATCACAAAGGGAACTAAGGCACCACAGGCTGCCGGAAAGATTCACTCTGATTTTGAGAGAGGCTTCATCCGCGCAGAGGTTGTAAGCTATCAGGATCTTATGGACTGCCAGTCCTACGTAACCGCAAGAGAAAAAGGTCTTGTTCGTCTTGAAGGAAAGGACTATGTGGTTCAGGATGGCGATGTCATTTTGTTCCGTTTTAACGTGTAAATATGATGCCAAGGGTCCAAACTCAAAAGCTGATCGTGCTTGCACGATGAAGATTTTGAGCTTGAGACCCGCAAAAACATGAGGATGCAGCGATTTTTGAAGAAAATCAGCGAATCCGAATGTTTTTAGAATTGCTAGAGTTACAAAGTAACGGAGCAATTCGTAGGCATTAATTTTTTTAAAAGAGGTTTTTCATGGCTTTTTCTGATACCCAGACGCAGGCCATCGCGCATAAAGATGGCCCCGCTCTTGTTCTTGCAGGACCTGGCTCCGGCAAGACAACTGTGATCACAAACAGGATTGTGATGCTCCTTGAGCGCTATCATATTCCGGGATCCCGTATTCTTGTTATCACCTTTACAAGAGCTGCGGCACAAGAAATGCAGAGCCGTTTTTTTACCCTTTACCAGAAGAGAAACGCCCGTTTGGATGCAGCACGCTCCACGGGCGTTACTTTTGGCACTTTTCACTCTGTTTTCTACCGCATTTTAAAGCATGCTTACCAATATGATGCCTCCAACATTTTGACGCAAAAGGAACAGTATAAAATGATTGAGAGTATCATCGATGAACTTGATATGGACGCACCTGATTTTAATGAGCTTGCCTCTAACCTGCTCGGAGAGATCTCTGCTGTCAAAAGCAACTGTCTGTCACTTGACTATTACTATGCAAAAAGCTGCCCTGAAAATGTGTTTCGCCGTGTTTACCGCCTTTATGAAAAAAAGCTTCGTCAGGCTAACAAAGTCGATTTTGATGATATTTTGACAATGACCTATGACCTTTTGTCTAAACGGCGTGATATTTTAGATGCCTGGCGCCAGCGCTTTTCGTACATTCTAATTGATGAGTTTCAGGATATAAATCTTGTGCAGTATAAAACAATTCAATTGCTCGCTGCACCGAAAAATAATCTTTTTATCGTTGGCGATGATGATCAGTCAATTTATCGCTTTCGCGGTGCAAGGCCTGAGATCATGCTTGGTTTTGAGAAGGATTATCCAAATGCCATCCGCATCCTGCTTGATATAAATTATCGCTCAGATGCCTACATTGTGGCAGCTGCCAATCATTTAATCGTGCATAACACGGCTCGTTTTCCAAAGAAAATCCGTGCTTCTCATCAGGCAGCCTTCCCTGTCCTGTTAAAGCCCTGCCGTGATCCTGCTGAACAAAACAGATATCTGACAGCACAGCTTCGCGATTATCATGCACAAGGCTATGCTTATGAGCAAATGGCAATTTTATTTCGTACTAATCTTGGAATCCGCTTTGTTATGGATGCGCTTATGAAAGGCGGAATACCATTTCACATGAAGGATGCCATACCGAATCTTTTTGCCCATTGGATTTCACTTGATATAATTGCTTATCTTCGCCTTGTCTCTGGTACTGGAAACACAAGGGCGAACTGGCTTCGCATTATGAATCGCCCTAACCGATATATTAAGCGTGAGGCTCTTGCGCCTTTTACATCCGATATCAGCGTAGCACAATTAAAAGCATATTATCAGGATAAGGACTGGATGCTTGAGCGCCTTGACCGTCTTGAATATGATCTTTCGATCATGAAACGCATGTCGCCCTATGCTGCAATCCACTATCTGTCCAATGCAATGAAGTATCAGGATTATCTAAAAGACTATGCTAAGGAGCATCACATTAATGAACAGGAACTTCTTGATGTGCTAAATGCCGTTCACGAAAGCAGCCAGTCATGCCGCACCTTTGCCGAGTGGTTTACTTATATTGACACTTATACAGAGGAACTGCAAAAGCAGGCAAAAAGCCCTGCTTCAAAGGATGCAAATAATGAAAGCGGTGTCTGTCTTTGCACACTTCACTGTGCAAAGGGATTAGAGTATCCGATTGTTTTCATTCCTGATATAAATGAAGACAATATTCCTCACGCTCGTGCTGCTGTTGATGCCGATCTTGAGGAGGAGCGCCGACTTTTTTATGTTGGCATTACACGAGCAAAGGAACATCTTCATTTGTACTGTGTCGGTGAAGCCTCTGGAAAGGAAAAGTTTCCAAGCAGATTTTTAGAAGAACTAAATGAAATGTAAAAAACCTTAAGCAGATTAGTCATTTACTATATCTGCCTAAGGTTTTTATTTTGTCAAAATTAACTGCAATTAGAACTTCTTTGCATCCTCTTCTTCTGCTGCAAGTTCTTCCTCGCTGACTAACTCGTCATATTCCTCGTCGTCAAGCATTTCATCAAATGCGTCAGAAGCAATCTCATACTCCTCATCGGACTCAATATTTGTCAGGTTTGGATTGCCCTGCTCATCCTCTTCATAACGATACAGATAAACAGTACCTTCCTCTGCTTCAATTCCCTCAGTTGGAAGAAGTGCAATATACTCTCTGTCTCCGCCCTTGAAAATATTTAGTACGATACACTCTAACTCAGAATCATCATCAAGTGTCAGGGTTACTGTATCGCGTCCTTCAAATTCGTCATCATGCTTTGCCATTCTCGCTCTCCTTTCTGTCGTTTTTGTTCAATATATTCGTAACTATTCAGAATTTTATTCAGAAAGCTTCTCAATTGCAGCCTTGATACGTGCGATAGATTCTTCTTTTCCAAGAATTTCCATCAGCTCAGTTGCACCGCCAGGTGTGGACTGCTTTCCTGAAACTGCAGTACGGATCGGCCACATTACAAAGCCAGTCTTGTATCCCTTCTCTTTTGCAAATGCACTAAGAGAAGCAAACAATGCGTCGTTAGAAAAATCTTCCTGTGCTTCAAGTACTGGAAGAACTTCATTTAACAGCTGTAAGGAAGACTCTTTTGTTGTCTTCATCTTCTTATGAACATACATCTCGCTGTCGTACTCTGGTACTTCCTGGAAGAAATCAACAAGTGCTTCGATATCTGGGAATACCTCGATACGTGTCTTTACCATCTTTGCAATCTTCTCATAATCGCAGTCTCTTGTAACTACCTTTTTGATATGTGGAAGTGCCATCTCCATATAACGGTCATCATCCATCTCTTTGATGTACTCGCCATTTAACCACTTTAACTTTCCGTAGTCAAAGACAGCCGGAGATTTACTCATCTTTGTATAGTCAAACTTCTCGATCATCTCCTGCATCGTCATCTTTTCCTGATTGTCAGCCGGGCTCCAGCCAAGCAGTGCAACAAAGTTGACGATACATTCTGGAAGGAAGCCCTGCTCTAACAGATCCTCAAATGAGGAATGACCGCAGCGCTTTGAAAGCTTCTTATGCTCCTCATCTGTAATAAGCGGACAATGAACATATACCGGAATCTCCCAGCCAAATGCCTCATACAGACGGTTATACTTTGGAGAAGATGACAGATACTCATTTCCTCTTACAACGTGAGTGATACCCATTAAATGATCATCTACTACGTTAGCAAAATTGTAAGTCGGGAAACCATCAGACTTAATTAAGATCATGTCATCAAGCTCCTCGTTATTTACAGTGATATCACCGTAAATCTCATCATGGAAGGTTGTTGTTCCAGTACGCGGATTATTCTGACGGATAACAAATGGCTTGCCTGCTGCAAGATTTGCCTCAACCTCTTCCTTTGAAAGTCCAAGGCAATGCTTGTCATAGATGCTGATTTCCTTATCACCAATCATAGTGTGCAAAGACTCAAGACGCTCCTTATCGCAGAAGCAATAATAAGCCTCTCCCTTTTCTACCAGCTGCTTTGCATACTCCATGTAGATGCCCTGCTTCTGGCGCTCACTCTGTACATATGGGCCTACACCGCCGTCCTTGTCTGGACCTTCATCATGGGTAATGCCCGCCTTTTCCAGTGTACGGTAAATGATATCAACAGCACCTTCAACCTGACGTTCCTGGTCGGTGTCCTCGATACGTAAGAGGAAATCTCCTCCCTCATGTCTTGTAATCAAATACGCATACAGTGCTGTTCTCAGGTTTCCGACATGCATACGTCCTGTCGGGCTGGGAGCAAATCTGGTTCTAACTTTACTCATAATGTAACCTGTCCTTTCTATTTTTCTGTCAGGGATGCAAAATACATTCCTGACTTTGTTTTTCATTCTTCTTGCATCTGATAGGGTAGCATATTCAACATAAAAATGCAAGTACTAATGTTTGCAAGGGAGTAGTTTTACAGTTCACGGGGTGTATTACAAAAGCCCTTCGGTGTAATGGTTTCGTCGACGGACCAAACTCCGCAGGCTCCTGTTATATTTTTTATTATCATACATTACTTTGAAAGACCTGCTCCAAGTGTCCGTCTCGTGAAATCCATTCACCTTCGGGCTATGTTGTAAATATTGGCTTATCCGTGAACTGCAGGCTACTTTACAATACAGAGATATTCTCTCCCTGCAGTCCATTGAATGCGCCGTCAACCTTGGCATCTGCATGTGCGATCAGCCACTTATTTTCTGCTGTCAGTAAACGATCTTCTCCTGTTGCCTCTGGATTCTTTGTAATATCAGCATTTGTTCCCTTTGGAAGAATAATGACATCCTTAAAGCCCTTGCCGTCTACGCCACATGGTGCATAGTGAAGTGTTGTCTCGTACATCTCAAATGCTGTTCCTGCCGGTACAAAGAAGGCTTCTACCTTTGCTGTGTCATATGTAAAATCATCTGCTACGTCAACAAGAGATCCAACGAGCACGATCAGATCGGTAACAGCTACGTTTACCTCGCCGCAGCGATGATACTCAAGTGCATTTAATAAGGAATTGTGGCCATTGCAGTATCCTACCTGAATTGGAAGCTTTCCATAATAAATTTCCTGAAACTTCTCTGCGCTCTTTGTTGCCTCTAATGCTGCCTCTGATGCCACGTAAACTACATCATCCGGACATGGAGTTGCTTCCATTGCCTGTAACAGATCACCTAATTCGATATCTTTGATAACCTTTCCAAATCTCTTGTACGCTGCGTCATTAACATTCTGAATTTTAATCATTTTTTTATTCTCCTTTATATAAATTTGCCATTTTATTACCATAAATATAAAATGTTCAAAATAGCGGACTCAAACATATGAGTCCGCTATATTCTTCTTAATTGAATTGCTCCATTGCTGCGCAACTCTCACAATTCTAAAAATATTCTGATATCTTATGCAAACGGATTCTCAGTTGGATATCTTACACCCTTTGGCTGATTGTAGTTGATATCCTCTAGCGGAACACCGATATACTTGAATACCTCATACAGTGCCTTTCCAAAGTGTCCAAATGCAACTGCTCCATGATGCGGATAGTTCTTCTCAATTAATACATGACGGTAGAAACGTCCCATCTCTGGAATTGCGAATACACCGATGCCTCCGAATGATTTAGTTGCAACTGGAAGTACTTCACCCTCTGCCATATAAGCACGAAGCTTGCAGTCAGCAGTAGACTGTAAACGATAGAATGTGATATCGCCTGGAACAATATCTCCCTCAAGAGTACCCTGAGTAACTTCTTCAGGAAGGTTACGTGCCATAATCTTCTGATACTTCATTGTGCAGGAAGAAAGCTTCTTGCTGCAGGTATTTCCGCAATGGAATCCCATGAAGGTATCCTTCTGTGTATAATCAAACTTGCCTTCGATAGACTCCTTATACATATCAGCTGGTACAGAGTTGTTGATATCAAGCAGAGTAACAGCATCTTCGCTAACGCATGTTCCGATAAACTCGCTTAAGCATCCGTAGATATCAACCTCACATGATACCGGAATACCCATTCCAGTCAGACGGCTGTTTACATAGCAAGGTACAAATCCAAACTGTGTCTGGAATGCCGGCCAGCACTTTCCAGCGATTGCCACATACTTGCGGTATCCTCTGTGTGCCTCAATCCAATCAAGAAGTGTCAGCTCATACTGTGCAAGCTTTGGCAGAACCTCTGGCTTCTTATTGCCTTCGCCAAGTTCTGCTTCCATCTCTGCTACCTTAGCCGGGATTCTTGGGTCATTGTCATGCTTCTTAAATGCCTCGAACAGATCAAGCTCGGAGTTTTCCTCGATCTCAACACCAAGGTCATACAGTGGCTTGATCGGTGCATTACATGCTAAGAAGTTTAACGGTCTTGGTCCAAAGGAAATAATCTTTAACTCAGACAAACCAATGATTGTTCTTGCGATTGGTAAGAACTCATGCATCATGTCTGCGCACTCCTGTGCTGTTCCAACAGGATACTCCGGAATATAAGCACCTACATTGCGAAGTTTTAAATTGTAGCTTGCATTCAGCATACCACAGTATGCATCGCCTCTGCCATCAGCAAGATCATTCTGGCTCTCCTCTGCTGCTGCAACAAACATCTTAGGTCCATCAAAATGTTTTGCAAGAAGTGTCTCAGAAATCTCTGGGCCAAAGTTTCCAAGATATACGCAAAGTGCATTACATCCTGCCTTCTTGATATCCTCAAGAGCCTGAACCATGTGGATCTCGCTCTCTACGATACAGACTGGACATTCGTAAATGTCCTGTGCATCATACTTTTCTGCATATGCTGCTACAAGAGCCTTTCTTCTATTTACAGAAAGACTTTCCGGGAAACAGTCACGGCTGACTGCTACGATTCCTAATTTTACCTGAGGAATGTTGTTCATGATAAATATGCCTCCTACGTTATATGTATCTATTTTTCAGCACGCATTTTACGCGCACCTGAATTACTCACTTAATTACTCGCCAAATACAGCGATATAATCTTTCTTAAACTTCTCAATACCCTGATCTGTTAATGGATGCTTTACCATCTGCATCAGTACATTGTATGGAACTGTTGCGATATCAGCACCTGCAAGCGCACAGTCGATTACATGAATCGGATTTCTTACGCTGGCTGCAATGATCTGCGTATCAATGTCATCATACATAGCAAAGATATCAGCGATTGTACGGATCAGATCCATACCTGGTGTAGAAATATCATCAAGTCTTCCAAGGAATGGAGAAACATATGTTGCACCTGCTCTTGCTGCAAGAAGTGCCTGTGCTGCTGAGAATACAAGCGTCACGTTTGTCTTGATTCCCATTGCGGAAAGTGCCTTTGTTGCCTTTAAACCTTCTGCTGTCATAGGAATCTTTACAACCATGTTCGGATGAATTTTGCTGATTGCAATACCTTCCTTAACCATAGTCTCAGCATCTGTTGTAGTTGCCTTAACCTCTCCGCTGATCGGGCCATCTACGATTGATGCGATCTCTGCGATTACTTCCTCAAAAACACGTCCTTCCTTTGCAATCAGGGACGGATTTGTGGTAACACCACAGATAATTCCCATATCATTTGCTTCTTTGATGTAGTCAACATTGGCAGTATCAATAAAAAATTTCATAATAACATACACCTCCAAATTATTGTCATGGACCAAAGTTCTTATCCATGTATTTGTAATAATCATAATGCATGGCCCTATAAAAGTCAACTTGTTTGTACAACCTCTACATCAATTTTCTTGACACTCTTCTTTTTTTTTAGATGCTTTCTTGCACTTTTACTAATGATCTGCTATACTTAAGTTCAGTTCACGGATTCGTGCATTGTCATCTTTTCCGACTCGAACACTACACTGCATTACTATGCAAAATATGGAGGATTATTATGAGCGAAAGAAAACTCCCTACAATTTATACCTGTTTTCCAGGCGGAAAACACAAGGTTTTAACAATGAGCTACGACGATGGTAAATTAGAAGATCGCCGCCTTATTTCCATCTTTAATAAATATGGCATCAAGGGTACATTCCACTTAAATTCCGGTCTGGAGATGGACACACGTATTCCGACTTCTGAATACCAGGAACTCTACAAAGGACATGAAGTTTCCTGCCATACATTAACTCACCCGACAATTGCACGCTGCCCTATGGAGCAGGTAGTATCTCAGGTACTTGATGACCGTAAAAATCTTGAGGCAATCATGGGATATCCGGTACGCGGACTCTCCTACCCGAATGGCTCTTACTCAAAGGAAATCATAAATGCACTTCCGTCTCTTGGCATTCGCTATGCACGTACTGTAACAAGCACAATGTCATTTGCAATGCCAGAAAACTTCCTTGAGTGGAATCCAACCTGCCATCACAATAAAAATCTGCTTGAGCTTGGCCAGCAGTTTGTTGATCTGTTCAAGAAACAGTATCTGTACATGATGTATGTATGGGGCCACAGCTATGAGTTCACTAATCAGAATAACTGGGAACTCATGGAAGACTTCTGCAAGTTAGTCGGTGGACGCGACGATATCTGGTACGCAACCAACATCGAAATCGTTGATTACCTTGACGCAGCAAAGAGACTTCAGTACACCGCAGACTGCTCACATGTATACAACCCAAGTGCAGCATCTGTATGGATCTGTGTAAACGACACCAACTTCATTGAATTAAAGGGCGGCACTATGACCGAGCTTCCAATTGGAGAATGGGCAAAGTGATATTAGAAAGTCGATAGCATTTAGACATATAATCAATACTTTTTCAGGTTACATAGCAAAAAGCAGCCCAAATTTGGACTGCTTTTTTATATTTACGCTTTTTCTGCCAGCAGCTTCTCTGCTGATACAAGTCTTACGCATACTGTAAATACTCTTGATGCAAGCTTTAACTCATCAATGGTCGGGAAGGTCGGTGCCAGACGAATGTTTCTATCCTGCGGATCAATATGATATGGGAAGGTTGCTCCTGCTCCTGTCAGGATAACGCCTGCCTCTTTCATCTTTGCTACGATTTTCTTTGCGCAGCCTGGCATTGAATCAAATCCAATAAAGTAGCCGCCCTTAGGGTTGGTCCACTCTGCGATATCCAGTCCGCCAAGATCTTCTTCCATGATGGAAATCAGTGCTTCAAACTTTGGACGAATCAGATCTGCATGTTTCTTCATATGTGCTTCCATTCCCTTGTTATCGCCGAAGAAACGAACATGGCGCAGCTGATTTACCTTGTCATGGCCGATGGTCTGAACTGCCATCTGCTTTTTGATGGAAGCTACATTTGCAGTGGAGGCTGCGAGTGCTGCCATACCAGAACCCGGGAATACAACCTTAGAGGTGGATACGAACTCATATACCATGTCTGGATTTCCTGCCTTCTCACACTCTTCAAGAATGTTTAAGATCTGTGCAGGCTCACCGTTATACAGGTGATGGATACAATATGCATTGTCCCAGAAAATACGGAAATCTTCTGCTGCCGGCTTTAAGTTTGCGAAGCGGCGTACTGTCTCATCTGAGTATACATAGCCCTGTGGGTTTGTATACTTCGGAACACACCAGATACCCTTTACCAGTGGATCCTCAGAAACAAGCTTTTCAACCATATCCATATCTGGTCCGTCTGGTGTCATCGGCACATTGATCATCTCTACGCCAAAATGCTCAGTAATGCCAAAATGACGATCATAGCCTGGAACTGGACATAAGAACTTAACCTTACCCTGAAGTGCCCACGGCTTTCCTCCTAAGACACCCTCATACATACATCTAGCAACAGAATCATACATAACATTCAGACTGGAGTTGCCATATACAATTACCTGCTCTGGCTTTGCACCTATCATGCCACCTAACAGACGCTTTGCCTCTGGGATTCCATCGAGGACACCGTAGTTACGGCAATCGGTACCATCCTCACATGTCAGATTCGAATCAGACCTAAGCACGTCCATCATTCCCTTGGACAGATCAAGCTGTGATGCTGACGGCTTACCTCTGGACATGTTAAGTGCTAAATTCTGTCCCTTGTAATCCTGATACATCGCTTCAAGCTTTTCCTTCTCAGCAAAAAGCTCTTCTCTGGTCATATCCTTATATGCTTTCATAATATGCAGCCTCCTCAGTCTATACAGTTTTGCTCTTCACCGTTATACAGTTTTCATGCAAACTCGTATGCGTATTCCGTTCACTGCATGCATTTTGCTTTGCCTATGCAGCGCTCGTGAGTATTATTGTATTACACATTTTAATTTTTTTCAATATGAATTATGTAAAAAAATTCGCAGATATTCAAAAGAATATGATGCTTTTCATACATATTTTTTAAATTTATTCTGGGAAACCTTTAAAATTCCTGTTTTTCTTTCGAGCAAACACATTCAGACAAAAGAAAAAGGAGAGCTCTGCTCCCCTTTTTCTCACCGTCTTTATTCCGCAAATATGTATATTTACACACAATATTCATTACTCTACAGGTGTTGGTCTTGCTGGATCAAAGATGTCTCTTGCATCAAACAAATCTGATAAACGGTTATGATAGCTGCTGTCAGTATAGCTCATGACTGCCTCCCACATACGAGTTCCGTCCAGATTTCGTCTTGCCTGACGGAAATAATCTTTATTCGCGCCAATCTGAATCCAATGTTCACTTGATGCATCTACATTACAATAATAGTCAAAGCCTTTTTGTTTTAAGTACAAGAACTTCTCATTGTCAGCTGCATAGCCCTGCCAGCCGTCTAGATCTTCACCAAATGCAAAAATGATAATATCTGTTCCTCCAACAAGCGGTGCTACCTCTCTCTCCCACATGTCACTATCCCAGCAGACGCGGCCATAACTGCTGCTTCCAATATAAATATGACCCCAGCTATGACTGGCAATTGTCCATCCAAGCTCCTTCATCGCAGCAGCAATCTCCTTGGCTGCTGCCTTGTCTGCCTCAATATTTTCATTGTTATAGTACATACGCTGCCGTTCCTCTGCATTCTGCTGATCAAAATATTCGCAGTTCCAATTGTACCAATAGTCAGAGGTACGATAACCAAATATACCATTATAACCAGTGACTGCAATTGTTCCACGCGCACCGCGGTACGAAAAATCTGGATGTGCCTCGATAAAATCCTCTAAAATAGTAAGCACATCAAATGAGCCTCGTATTACAGTGCCGTCATCAAGCGTATATTCATTTGTAATTTTTCCATTTTCATCAAGCACAAAGCGATCTGCAAAGCCCTGCCCTGTCATATACTCATAGTAACAGACATCATCCTGTGACAGCACAAATGGTGTTTTTCCTGCTGGGAGATAGATCGGCTTCATCTGCATGATCTGTGTTCCATCTGGCTGAGTTACCATTTCCGCCACATCATGAAGACCTACAAGCACATATCCGTCATCGTACATTTTCTGAATTATTTTTACAAACTCATCAATTGTAGTCATAGCTTCGTTATATGCAATCACCTGCGCCTTGCTGCTAAGTGAAACATCAAATGTCTTTTCAGGATCTACAATCAAAGTATGGAAGAAAATATGTGTAATTGTGTAGTTGTCATTCCACTGGAATAGACGGGACTTTTCAAGATCATATTCCTCAAGAGCCTTTGTATACTCTGCATTACTCTCATAGCCGCTCACTGCCTGAATCGTCTCAATTGCCTTATCATAATCATACATTGCAGCATAACGATTCGCTGTATCAAGAACAGTATCTCCTGTGCTAGTAAATGTACTCTCAAAAATTGGCGGATTCTGAAAGCTCTCCGGCAGCTTCACACCATAATCTCTTACCTGTTTTAAGCCTGAAGAAATTCCCTCGTCCATACCTGCTTCAGGATTTGTCTGCTGCTCTGCGAGTGATTCATTTTCCTTTTCATACAGCGTAATCACTTGCTTTTCATACGGTGTTTTTGTTTTATTTGAAACAAAAATTCCAATCACTATTGCAAGCGCAGCCACAATGCAAAAGCCGCCTGCAAAAATGGATTGTCTGCCAAATACCTGCTTTTTTCGATGTTTTTTTGAGCGTTTCTGTGAAGCGTTTTTTGTTCTGGTATCTCGCATTTGATGTACCTGCTTGTTTGATGTCTGTATTATTTTTTTATTTGTATTCTGATTCTTTTTCTCCATGAATTTCATTTCCTGCCTTTTTTGCTTGCGTCTGGTTGCCCATGCATGGTATGATTATAGTTAGCTTTTAACAGCAAAACTTTATCATTATGATGCTGATTGTGCCATTAAAAGCACTCTCTGTATCATAGCATATTTTTCTCTATATTTGAAACACTATTTTTATGATGAAAGGAGATTTTATGTTTTTTTTAAAATTACATGCAAAACGATTTCTTTTAAGTACTGCTTTGATTCCCTCTCTGGCACTAACAACCACTGTTAAAGTACACGCCGCGTCTAATACAGAGGATGCTTTTGACAATGCTGCCAACACTTTCTTTTGGGATATCATGGATTCTTCGCCTATTAATCTGCACTATTCCTTTTCTTTTCCAGAGGATTATAAACCGTCTGATAATCCACCACTTGGCTCTTTTAGTGAAACTTTCACCGAGACTGCTGAAATATTAAATCGTGCAAAAGAGAATCTCTCAGCAGTAGAATACAATTCACTGACAGCAAAGCAAAAGCAGGTATACCAGCTAATGAAGCACTATATTGACATTAATCTGGAATATTGTACTCTTCCTGACTATACGAGTACCTTAGGACCTATGAGCGGCATTTTATCCACTTTAAACACAACTATCACTGAATATTATCTTTTGTCTGAACAGGATATTATAAACTATCTTGATGTATTAAAAGACATCCCACGTTTTTTAAATGACGTTGTGAAGGAAATTGAACATCAGGAAAGCATTGGCTATGTGCCTAGCCTCTATGCCTTTGAGCAGGCACTGGAAAATAAGGATGCGATGACAACATTAGAAAATCATCCCTACCTTGAGGCGTTTGAGTCAAATGTGAGTGAAACCGGATTATCTGATGATGTAGTTAATAACTATACAAAACAGGTAGAGACAGTGTTAACCGATGAAGTTCTTCCTGCTTTTTCTTCTTTCTATGAAACATTAGAAAATAAAAAAGCCTCTGCCGGTGAGAGCAAAGGTCTTGCTTTTTATGATCAGGGTAAGGAATATTATGAACTTTTAGTAAGGGACAATACAGGAACTGATATGACACCGCTTGAGCTTAAGGATTATCTGACAGATAAGCTGACACAGGGACTTATGAACCTGTCGCAGTCTTACTCCTACAATCCTAATTTGTTAAATGATCTTGATTCCCTGACAGCACCAAAAACAGACGCTGATGCTATTCTTCAGACATTAAATCAAAAGGCAGCCGAATGTATGCCGGATATCGGTGATACCACATATACACTAAGCTACCTTCCAGAAGCACTTCAGGTTCCGAACAATCTGGCCTACTATCTGTCAAGCCCGCTTGATAACGAAAGTCGAAACATTATCCGAATTAACCCTAGCGAAGTTGGCGATGATTCGATGGTTCTTTGGACTACAATGGCACATGAAGGCTATCCTGGTCATCTTTATCAGCACCAGTATTTTATGCAAAATTCTTTTGAATACAATATTGAGACTCTCATTGGTTCTCTTGGTACCTCAGAGGGATGGGCTTATTACGTTGAAAAGCTTTCTCTTGAATGGGCTGGACTTGACGAAGCAACTGCTGATGCCTACTTTACTAACATGATCCTTGGAATGGCTGCACTCTCCGTTGTTGACATTGGCGTCAATTACGAGGGCTGGGGCATAGAAGAAACCTCTAATTTTTTAACAACCTATTATGGAGAATTAGATAAAAACACTTGCCAGAATTTTATAGATACCTGCGCTAACGATCCTGGCGTCTATCTGCCATACAGCGTTGGCTACTATAAAACTGAAGATCTTTTTGAACAGATGGCTGACGGATATTCATCTGACAAAAATATGTATGCTGCTTATCTTAAAATGGGCAGTATGCCATTTACATTGTTAGAGAAATATTTGATTCCTGATAACTCCATTTAAAAAAATTTTGCCAGGCATGAAAAAACATGCCTGGCATTTTTTTAGAACAACAGCACTATCATCTGCTCAACAAGTACAACTGTTACAAGTGCAATCGGATATGTTGATGCATAGGCAGATGCCACATCATCTGTTCCTGCTACCTGAATCAGTGAGCCAAGTGCTGGTGTACTTGTCATACCACCGCACAAAGCACCCATGTTATTGAGGATCGGAAGCTTTAATACCTTCTTTGCAAATAAGTAACCGACAATCATCGGAACAAGTGTCATTATCATTCCGTACACGAAAAGAATCGGACCTTGTTCTATAAGTGTATCGACAAAACCAGCTCCGCCCTCGCAGCCTGCTCCTATCAGGAAAAGAATCAGACCAAATTCACGCATACATTCCATGACGCTCTTTTTCGGCTTTAGATCAATCGGTCCAATGTGCACAATATGACCAATTAACAGACCAGCAATTAACGGACCGCCAGATGTTCCAAGTGAAAAGAAAGCACCGCCTGGAAGCGGAATCTTTATAAGACCAATGATTAAGCCAAGTACGATTGTCAGGCAAAGCGGCATCATGCCAAGCGAATCAACAGCGATTAAACCCTTTGTCTTAAAACTCTTTGGTGCATTTCCTGCATCCTCTGCAAGCTTTGCGCGCTCCTTTGCCATATCAACCTTTAAGATTTTTGGCATCAGCTGCACAAATAATACGACTCCAATAACACCAAACGGGTAGGCAATTCCATAGCCTACTGATACAATATCTTTTGCGCTGCCAGCTGCCTCCTGTGCTGCTGCAAATCCTGGTGTACTTGTCAGGGCACCTGAAAGCAGTCCGGCTGCCAGAGCACCATTTACATTTCCAATCAGACAGATAGCTGCTGTACAAAGTCCGCCGGCAATAATAATGCAAAAGCCAAGTATAACGTAAGACTTGAAGTTGTGCTTGAAATTATGAAAAAACTTTGGTCCAGCAATCAAACCAACCGATGCTACAAACAATACGATACCGATGCTCTTTGCAAATGACGGACAGGTTACTCCAAAGTGTCCGGCAATCAGTGATACAATCAGAATGCCGGCATCTCCTACCTCAATTCCTTTAATTTTAATACGTCCTATGATATATCCGATCATTGCAATTAAAAAAACTTGAAATGCCGGATTTGAGAGGACACTGTTTATATATCCCATAGCCTTCCCCCATTTTTATTACTATTTGATATTTTTTCATTGTGCTCAAAAAAGCCGGAGGGTTTCCCCGGCTTTTTTGCTTTTATTTTATTGAATTACTTTTTTCTTCTGTAATCTGGTAAGATCTTCGGAGATACCTCATCGGTATGGATGCCTGCTGCCTCACACTCCTTCTCGAAGCTGTCAACATGCTCCAGTGTCAGATCAGACAGTGTAACGTTCTTAAACTGCTTACCTGCTTCCTGACCTGCGTTACGACCGAATACAATAACATCCAGAAGTGAGTTACCCATCAGACGGTTTCTTCCATGAACACCACCTGCTGCCTCACCTGCAACATACAGATTCTCAACATCAGACATACCGTTTACGCTGACACGAACACCACCATTCTGGTAATGCAGTGTTGGGTAAATTACGATCGGCACCTTTCTCATATCGATGTCATATCTTAAGTACATACGAAGCATACCTGGAAGTCTCTTCTCCAGTGTTCCTTCTCCGTGGATTGCATCGATCATCGGGCTATCCAGCCAGATACCATCGCGAAGCGGTGTGTGGATTCCGTTTCCTCTTGCTACCTCACGAATTACGCCAGATGCTGCAACATCTCTTGTCTCCAGCGGATGCATAAATGCTTCACCGTTTACATTAACGAACTGTGCACCCATAGAACGAACCTTCTCTGTTACAAGCGCACCATAGATCTGAGATGGGAATGCAACACCAGTTGGATGATACTGTAATGTATCCTGATACAGAAGTCTTGCGCCTGCACGATAAGCAAGTACCAGACCGTCTGCAGTTGCACCGTAGTGATTGGATGTCGGGAATCCCTGATAATGAAGTCTTCCTGCACCACCAGTTGCGATGATAACGCACTTTGCACGTGCGATTAAGATCTCACCTGTCTCCATGTTCTGTAAAACAGCACCTGCTGCCTTACCTTCAGTATCCTTGATGATTTCGATTGCAGATGTGAAATCAACAACCGGGATCTTACGGTTCTGAACCTCATCACGAAGAACTCTCATGATCTCAGCACCAGAGTAGTCTGCTGCTGCATGCATTCTCTTTCTGGAAGTTCCGCCGCCGTGTGTGGTAATCATGTTGCCGTCCTTATCCTTATCAAACAGAACGCCAAGGTCATTTAACCACTTGATACAATCTGGTCCGTCCATAACAAGCTTCTCAACAAGCTCTGGAACGTTTGCGAAATGTCCGCCGCCCATTACATCTAAGTAATGCTGTGCTGGAGAATCATTTTCCTTATCTGCTGCCTGGATACCACCCTCTGCCATCATGGTGTTGGCATCACCGATACGAAGCTTGGTAACGATCATTACGTTTGCGCCTGCCTCGTGTGCCTCAATTGCTGCAGATGCACCGGAACCGCCGCCGCCGATAACAAGAACGTCAACGTCATAATCCGGATGAGCCAGATCTAAGGTCATTCCCTGAACACGGCTCTTTGCCTGTAAAAGCTCTACTAACTCCTTCGGAGCCTTCTCGCCTTTGTTCGGTCCTACTATAATCTCTGCAAAGCTAGAAAGATTATAGTCTGGATGATACTGCTCAAGCAGTGCATCCTTTTCTTCTGCTGTCATACGTCTCGGCTCTGCTGCCATACGAGCTGCTCTGGTGGCTTCAACTTTCTTGACAGACTCCATCATTTCCTCTGTATATGGAAAGCTCATCTTATTCGTCCTCCTTTATTTTTCGATTACACGATTGTTGTACATATCCTTCAGCTCGTCTACAGACTTGCTCATGATTTCCTTCATCGCCTCATCGAAATCTCCTTCTGCAATCTCCTCAACACGCTTTGTCAGGTGCTTTGCTTCTGGCTTTAAGTACTTACCGGTCAATCTTCTTGCAAGTAATGCAACCTGCGGATGAGAAATTCCAGCCGGACATCTGGATGAGCAGACACCACACATTACACAGTCAAAGGACTCCTCTGCACACTTCTCGTACTCACCGCGCTGTGCATATGCAATGTACTGCATGGTGTTTAACTGCTGTGTACAAGCCTTTGTACAGGCATTACATCCGATACAGGAATAGATCTCCGGATACAGCTGCATCATGATCTCCTGAGTTGGACGGATCTCCTCAATGTTATAGATTTCCTTCTCTAACGGGAAGAACGGCAGAGATGCTACGCACATGTTGTCCTCAACCTTTGTGGAACATGCCAGGCAGCCATGAAGAGTTGTCTCACCCTTAATACGGTAAATAGTAGCACAAGCACCACAGAAACCGTTACGGCAACCGCAGCCACGAACCAGCTGATAACCGGAATACTCAAAAGCTTCCATAATTGTCAGGCTGGAGGGAACAGTATATTTCTTACCATATAAATAAACTGTAATCATTTCGTCCATTATTATATTTCCTCCATATTCAAATCTTTTTTTCGCCGTGCTCTCTCGCATGCGCTTCGCGCACGCTCGCACGCGGGCTTCGCCCTATGCAGTTTCAGAAAATTATCTGCTTTCATGCAAGCATGAGCAGCTAATTTTCTTTGACTGCGCACGGCTCATTGTCTTCGCGATTAGTACTCGTCTGGCAGCTCATCAAGCTGGTCGAAGCGGAATACCGGACCGTCCTTGCAGACATACTTGGAACCGATATTGCAGCGGCCGCACTTTCCGATACCGCACTTCATGCGAAGCTCCATGGTTGTATATACCTGGCTCTTTGAGAAGCCCAGTGCCTGCAGATTCTGCAGAGTAAACTTGATCATGATCGGCGGTCCACAGATCAGGATTGTCTTGTCTAAGGAAAGATTCAGCTCATTTACGTAGCTTGGAACGAATCCAACATGGCCATCCCAACCCTCCTGCGGGCGGTCGATAGTCAAATGAACGTTAATTCCTTCCTCGTTGCACCACTCGTCCTGAATTTCCTTGATGTCTACAAGATCATCCATGGAACGGGAACCGTAAATAATATCAATATCACCGTACTGATCACGATAGTGACGACAGTAGTTGATTACAGAATGAAGCGGAGCCAGTCCGATACCACCTGCGATAAACAGCAAATTCTTGCCCTTTAACTCAGTATCTACCGGGAATCCGTTTCCATATGGTCCACGGATTGTGATCATCTGACCTGGTTCAATTGCATGAAGCCAGCTAGTCAGACATCCGCACTTCTTAATGGAAAACTCCATATATTCTTCCTGTGTCGGAGAAGAGGTAATGGAAAACATACCCTCTCCTACACCTGGAACGGAAAGCATGGCACACTGGCCAGGCTTATGTTCAAATGCTTTCTTGCCGTCTGGCGTTACAACACGGAATGTCTTTACATCCGGTGTATCCTTACGGATCTCAGTAACAACGCCAAGAGCAGGAATTAATTCTTCTCTTCTCTCACTCATGCCTGTGTACCTCCCAATGTTTTTGCTACCTTAACGATATTCAGGGAATTCGGGCACTTCTTTAAGCAGCGGCCGCAGCCTACGCAGGAGAACTCGCCATCATTTCTAAGAGGATTATAAACCAGCTTGTGCATGAATCTCTGGCGGAAACGCTCTACCTGACTCTTACGGTTTGTTCCGTGAGCCATCATAGTGAAGTCACGGTACATACAGGAATCCCAGCAGCGATAACGCTCAATGCCATGTCCTGTATTATAGTCACGCACATCGTAGCACTGACATGTCGGACATACAAATGTACATGTTCCGCAACCTAAGCAGTGGCTTGACAGTTCCTTCCACTCTTCTCTCTTGAAGATCTCTAACTCTGGACGAGAAGTGAAGTAGGACAGATCAAGATCAGCCAGAGGCAACTTCTTTAAGATTTCCTTAACAGCAGCCTGCTGTGCCTCTACTGCCTTAGAATCGCTCTCTGCTAAAACAGCCTCAACCTTTTTAGTTAAGTTCTCGCCCTTCTCTGTCTGTGCTTCCCAGTAAAGGGTATCCTCTGCGATCCATGTTACAACATCACCCTCTGGCTTTGTTGCATCAATTCCAAAGGTACTGCAAAAACAAGTTTCCTCTGGTCTGTGACATGCCATAGATACGACAATGCCATGCTCTCTTCTTGCCTGATAATAAGTATCAACCGGATCAGCAAGGAAAACCTTATCCAAAATTGAAAAGCTTCTTGCATCACATGCTCTGACACCAAATACAACAAAATCCTTATCCTTCTTTGCAGCTGCCTCTACAGAAATCTTCTTTCCGTCCATATGGAATTTCATCAGATCTTCCTGGAACGGGAAGAACATATCCTTTGCAGACTTTACAGTCTGAAGTGCATCAAGGCGCACCTTTGCATCTGCAGAATAAGGACCAAATTCTACCTCATTGCCCTTTTCTACCGGCAAATACAGTTCATCCACAGCCTGAATCGCATCAAACAGGCGGGAAATCTCACTCATAGCAATCTTTAACATGATTAATTCCCCCTCTCCATAACGATACTCGGCTCACAGTCTTCCTTAGTATAAGAAATCAGCGGTCCTCTTACACCAACATCAGTTCCTGCCTGGAAATCACCGTAGAATGTATCAATATCCTTGATGAACTTACGGTTTAACAGATGAAGAGGAATGTTCTGCGGACATACTCTGCTACACTCACCACAGTCGGTACAACGACCAGCTACATGGAATGCACGAATGATGTGGAACATATTCTCCTCGAAATCAGTATTGTTTACCTTGGCAGCAACGCCGGACTTCGGGTTATCAAATACGCAGGTACGGCAGGTACATGCTGGACATGCATTGCGACATGCATTACAGCGGATACACTTTGACAGCTGGCTTCTCCAGAAATCAAAACGCTCCTGCTCTGTCATTGCCTCAAGCTTTGCAACCTCAGCCATACGATCTGCACTTACTGGAACTTCTGGTGCTTCCTCATCTGGAATTAAAAGTTCATCGCCAGCTACATGGTTTTTGCCCTTGCATACCATACAGCGCTCTAACAGCACTTCACTCTTCTTGCACTCCTCATCACCGTAAAGAGTCTTTACCTTAATGGTATCGCCCTCTTCCTCGATGCCAAGGATACCTGTGATTCCCTTTGCCTTGATCTTATTAACATCGATCATTCCGGTACATGGGATTCCCAGTGCATAAACCTTCTCTGCGTCCAGTCTGTGCTCTGTCTGCAGCTGATTGTAGCTGTAGCAGTCACACGGCTTAAGCAGTGCAAGGATCTTCTTTGGCTGCGGCGGTTCCGGTGCATTCGGTGCACGGAACGGCACATCCATTGTTGCAGCGCCTACTAAAAATTTACTCTGGTTTGCGCCGCAGAAGCTATTATAAACGAGTTCGTCCAGATTCTCCTTTGTGAAGATAGCCGGAGATACGTCGTAGCAGAATTCACCGGCCTTCCAGCCGATCACGCGGTCTACAGTGCCGTTATCAATAAGCTCATTGATTTTTGACACCAGTAATTCTTTTATTTCTCGCATCGCAGATCCCTCAACTTTCTGTTTTCACCAAGCTTTGTAATGGTGTCCACAAAATCATTCATAACAGATGCAAATCTTGCACCCTCTGCTGCAGAAACCCACTCCACTCTTGCTCTCTCCTTCTCAATGCCAAGATAATCAAGCATAGAGAACAGAAGTGTCATTCTTCTTCTTGCGTAATAGTTACCAGTTGTGTAATGGCAGTCGCCCGGATGACATCCACACAGGATAACACCATCAGCACCTCTCTCAAACGCACGCAAAATGAACAGCGGATTTACACGGCAGGAGCATGGTACACGAATAATCTTGACATTTGCCGGATAATTCAGACGGCTGCTTCCAGCTAAGTCTGCTCCCGCATAGGAACACCAGTTACAGCAGAATGCCACGATCAGAGGAGTAAACTCTTTGTTTTCATTTGTCTCATTTACTTGCATATTGCGTCTACCTCCGCCATAATCTGATTATTTGCAAATCCCTTCAGGTCCATAGCGCCGGACGGACATGTAACCGTACAAGCACCGCAGCCCTGGCAGATTGCTTCATTAACAACTGCAACTCTTCTTGTCTCACGAACACCCTTGTCCATAACAAGTCTCTCTTCATAGGTGATAGCACCATATGCGCAGACATTTGCACACTGTGAACATCCATTACACAATGTCTCATCAGAATGAGCTACACATGCGTTGCAAAGCAGGGAATCCTTTGCAAGAAGGCCGATTACCTTTGCAGCAGCAGCACTTGCCTGTGCAACAGTCTCCGGAATATCCTTTGGTCCCTGGCAAACACCTGATAAGAAGATACCAGCTGTCGGGCTCTCTACAGGACGAAGCTTTGCATGAGCCTCTGTAAAGAAGTCGTTTGTATCCATACTTGCAGTCAGCATCGTTGCAAGATTTCTTGCACTCTCATCCGGCTCAATTGCAGATGCAAGAACAACCATATCTGCATCCATGTGGATCTGCTCGTTGTTTAACAGATCAGAAGCCTGAACCTTAAGGCAGCCCTGACCCTGCTCTACCTTTCCGACCATACCCTTGATATAATGTACACCATACTGCTCTACAGCACGACGATAGAACTCATCAAAGTTCTTACCTGGTGTACGAACATCAATATAAAATACAGTAACGTCGATATCCGGATGATGATCCTTTACAAGCATTGCATGCTTTGCTGTGTACATACAGCAGATCTTTGAACAATAAGACTTGTCTCTACAGGAATCTCCTCTGGAGCCTACACACTGTACAAATACGATCTTCTTTGGATGTCTTCCGTCAGACGGACATACAAGCTGTCCCTTTGTCGGGCCTGCTGCGTTCATGATACGCTCAAACTCTAAGGAAGTAACAACATCCTTGCTCTGTGAATACAGATACTCATCAAACTTAACAGGCTTAATCTGATTGTAACCTGTTGCTACTACAATTGCACCGTACTCCTTGGTGATAAACTCTTCCTTCTGATCATAATTGATCGCTCCGGCACCACAAGTTCTCACACAAAGTCCACACTTGCCAGTCTTGAAGTGAATACATGCATCGCGGTCGATAACTGCTAACTTCGGAACTGCCTGTGCAAATGGGATATAGATTGCCGGTCTGTTGTCAAGACCCATGTTAAACTCGTTTGGTGTCTTCTTAGACGGACATTTCTCGGTACAAGCACCACATCCTGTACACTTTACCGGATCAACGTAACGCGGCTTCTGCTTGATGGTTACGCTGAAGTTTCCTACGAAACCTGAAACCTTATCTACCTCACAGTAGGTATACAGATGAATCTTATCGTTTGCACCTGCATCTACCATCTTTGGTGTCAAAATACATGCCGCACAGTCAAGTGTTGGGAATGTCTTATCAAGCTGAGACATCTTACCACCGATTGTTGGCTTCTTCTCTACGATATCAACCTCAAAACCAGCATCTGCAATATCCAGTGCAGTCTGGATACCTGCGATACCGCCTCCGATTACAAGCGCACGCTTTACAACCGGGCTTGTCTGAGAGGTAAGAGGTGCATTTAACTGAACCTTTGCGATTGCGGAACGGCCTAAGATGATTGCCTTCTCAGTTGCTTCTTTGATATCCTTATGAATCCATGAACACTGCTCACGAATGTTTGCGATCTCAAGCATGTATGGATTTAATCCCGCTGCCTGTACGGTCTTGCGGAAGGTTGCCTCATGCATACGAGGAGAACAGGAACAGATTACTACGCCGGTCAGTCCGTATTCCTTGATGGCATCCTTAATGATGTTCTGTCCGCTGGCAGAACACATATACTGATAGTCGGTTGCGTATACTACGCCCGGCTGAACCTTTAAGGCTTCAACCACAGCCGCAACATCGACAGTTGCTGCGATATTGCTTCCGCACCAACATACAAATACTCCTATTTTCTGCATATGTAAACCAGCCTTTCTTTATCTCTTATACTTGCGGAATGCGCTGACAATTGCCTGCTGTGGAAGCTCTGGATCAAGCAGCTCTGGAATTGCTTCCTCGCTTAAATGATTCATGCCCTGCTGACGAATGACAGCCAGACGAATTGCTTCTACTAATTTTCCAGGTTCAACGCTTCTTGGACATCTCTGTACACATGCCATGCAGCTTAAGCAGTTCCAAATGGACTTAGACTGCATCAGTGCCTCGATTCTTCCGTTTTCTACCATATCAACAAACTGATGTGGATGATAATCCATTGCATCAAATGCCGGACAGGTTGCAGAACATTTTCCGCACTTCATACACTTGCGCGGGTTCACACCACTGATATCAGTAATCATTTCTTTATTGATATTCATGCCTGCACCTCCTCTTTTACGCCAAGCGCCTCTGCTAACAGCTCAGTGAAATAGTAAACTGGAATCTGGTTTTCAGTTGCATTGGCTACGAGGTTATAACGGCAAAGAGGACAGGCTGTGATCATGCAGTCTGCCTGCTGCTCTAAAGCAGATGCTACAACCGCATTGCTTCTCTTTTGTGCCAGTTCCTTATCATTTAAGGTCATGTATCCGCCGCAGCACTCATTGCGCTGTGAGAAGATAACTGGAGTTGCACCTATAGCCTTGATGAAATCTTCCATGATCTTTGGATTCTCTGGATCATCAAACTCCATTACTTTGCCCGGACGAAGTAACAGACAGCCATAATAAGCGGCAATTTTCTTTCCCTTTAACGGATTTACAACTGCCTTCTTTAAGTTGTCAAAGCCTACTACATCGCGCAGCATCTCGAGGTAATGAATTACATTGGCCTCACCATTGTATTCCATATCAGGTGCCATGTAATTGTTAGCTCTTGTACGGAAATCCTCGTTGTTTCTCATGTCATTATTGACACGCTTAATTACATTATGGCAAGCGGAGCACAGAGTCAGAAGATCCTGTCCCTTATCTCTTGCCTGAGCCAGAGCTCTGACGGAAGAAAGCTTATTAGCAATCTCATCTGTAGCGGTAGAATATACGCCGCCGCAGCACTGCCAATCCTCAATCTCCTCCATCTCAATGCCCAGTGCCTTTGCAGAAGCAATGGCATAGTCATTGAGCTCTTTTGCCTTTGTCTTCAGGGTACACCCTGGGTAGTAGCTATACTTCATAGTTCCTTCCATTCTGCCACATAGTGGCTATGTTTTTGTGCCGCATCCAAGACAGCTGCGGCGTTACCTGCGGCTTATGCCATCTCTTCCGGATGGAATACCTCATCAAACTTCTCTGCTGTCAAAAATCCTAACTGTACACAGGCTTCCTTCAAGGAAATATTCTCCTTGTATGCCTTCTTAGAGGTCTTTGCTGCGTTGTCGTATCCGATGTATGGATTCAAAGCAGTTACAAGCATTAAAGAGTTGTGCAGGTTGTGCTTCATCTTCTCTCTGTTTGCCTTAATTCCAACTGCACAGTTGTCATTGAAGGAAACGATGACATCAGACAGAAGTCTTACAGACTGCAGGAAATTGTATGCGATAACCGGCATGAATACATTCAGCTCGAAATTACCCTGGCTTGCAGCGAATCCGATAGCAGCATCGTTGCCCATTACCTGAACAGCAACCATAGTCATTGCCTCGCACTGAGTCGGATTTACCTTACCTGGCATAATAGAACTTCCCGGCTCATTCTCCGGAATTGAAATTTCGCCAAGACCACATCTTGGACCGCTTGCAAGCCAACGAACATCATTTGCGATCTTCATAAGATCAGCAGCAAGTGCCTTTAATGCGCCGTGTGCAAATGTAATATCATCCTTTGCTGTAAGTGCATGGAACTTGTTCTCAGCTGTAACAAACTCTTTTCCTGTCAGCTCGCTGATTACCTTTGCAACTTCTGGTCCAAAGTTCTTTGGTGCATTCAGTCCAGTACCAACAGCAGTACCGCCAAGTGCCAGCTCCTTTAAGCCTGGAAGAGATGCCTCTAACATCTTCTTTGTCTTCTCAAGCATATTTCTCCAGCCACTTATCTCCTGAGAGAAACGAATCGGAACTGCATCCTGAAGATGAGTACGACCACTCTTAACAACATCCTCATTCTCAGACTCAAGACGCTTTAAGGTCTCAGTCAGCTTATCCATAGCCGGGAACAGATTATCCTCGATACTCATAGCTGCTGCGATATGAAGTGCAGTCGGGAATGTATCATTGGAGCTCTGTGACATGTTAATGTGATCGTTTGGATGAAGAAGCTTCTTTCCTGCAATCTCATTTCCACGGTTTGCGATAACCTCATTGCTGTTCATATTAGACTGTGTACCGCTTCCGGTCTGCCATACAGCAAGTGGGAAATGATCCATCAGCTTGCCGCTAATTACATCGTCTGCTGCCTGGCAGATGACGTTCTTTCTTTCCTCATCCAGCTTACCAAGATTGAAATTTGCAATTGCAGCACCCTTCTTTAAGATACCAAATGCATGTACAATTTCAGTTGGCATCTTCTCGATACCAATCTTGAAATTCTGATAACTTCTCTGAGTCTGAGCAGCCCAGTAGCGATCTGCCGGAACCTGCATCTCGCCCATGGAATCTCTTTCAATACGATACTCCATAGTAAGTAGTCCTCCTTAAATTTGTAAATTCTGCTAAATGTAGAAAAAAAACATAAACAGACATAAATCTTTGGCGACGCCCCACAAGGCCCCGCCAAAGGTTGTCTGCTGCTTTTTAATTACTCAATATCCATTTCCTTAATAACAGCCTTAAGTGCTTCTGCACTTGCCTTAAACTTTGCAACCTCTTCATCTGTCAGCGTTGCCTCAATCTTGCCCTTTACACCGTTTGGTCCAATTACAGTTAAGCAGCTGGTACAGACATCATCTACGCCATACTCACCATGCATCATGGAAGATACAACAGTTACAAGATCCTGAGCACCCATCAATGCCTCACAGACATCAACAACAGAATTTGCTACACCATAGAAGGTAGCACCCTTTCTCTTGATGATTTCGCCGCCGGACTTGCGTACATAGGTGATTACTTCATCTGGATCAAAATCATTTGCATCAATGCCAAGTCTTCTTGCACCCTTTGTGTACTCATCAAGCTTGATGCCTTCAACCGTTACCATGCTCCATGGAATAAAGGAAGTATCTCCGTGCTCGCCGAAAACGTAGCCCTTGATGCTTCTTTGTGCAATTCCAAGCTCCTGAGAAAGCTTGTAGGTAAGACGTACTGTATCAAGCAGTGTACCAGAACCGATTACCTGGCTCTCCTTCATACCTGAATATTTTAAGAATGCATAAGTCAGTACATCTACCGGATTTGCTACGATGATGCACAGTGCATTCGGTGCATGCTTTGCTACCTGAGGTGCAATGCTCTTCATGATTGCAACATTGGTCTTTGCTAACTCAATACGGGTCTGGCCAGGCTTTCTTGCTACACCAGAGGTAACAATCACAATATCAGAACCTGCTGCATCCTCGTAATCACCAGAAATCATAGAAATCGGATCTCTAAAACCAGTTCCCTGTGCCATATCCATGATCTCACCGTCTGCCTTATCCTTAAGGATATCGATCATGACGAGTTCTGATACATATGGCTTCAGTGATAAAATATGAGCAATTGTAGAACCAACGCTGCCTGCTCCAATAATAGTAATCTTACTTCCCATTATAAACTCCTTTCGTATTTCGCGAGATTGATATTTCATTAACGAACTTGTTATAAATATAACAAATCTTGCGTCAAATATCAAGTATATGAATATAGTTTTTTATTTTTCTGTAAAAAACACCGATACACATGCGAAAATCGTATTCATTATAATTCATTTTGCAGAATCACGCAAGTGTTTTGTACATATTACCATTTATATGGCGTCGCCTGATAAACATAAAAATTCAACCAGTTCGTATACAGCGTGTTAGCATGCCCTCTCCATGTAAGAAGCGGAGTTGTGGATGGATCATCGTTCTCATAATAATGAACCGGAACCTCTGCATCCATGCCTTTTGCCAGATCACGCTTATATTCTGCGTCGAGTGACATGCGGTCATACTCTGGATGACCAAGCAGATAAATATTTCCCTGATCGTCTTTAATCAGATAGCAGCCTGCCTCATCTGATTCTGCAAGCAGCATAAGATGTTCATTTGCTAACACATCATCTCTTTTTACGCCAAAGTAACGCGAATGCGGTGCGTAAAACACATCATCAAAGCTTCGCACAATAGGCTCACAGCGGTCAAGAAGGCGGTGGCTATACACACCTGAAAGCTTCTTTCCTGTCGGTGTCTTTTGAATACCATAATGATAATAAAGACCGGCAAGTGCTCCCCAGCAAATATGAAACGTGCTCGTAACGTTTGTCTTTGACCATTCCATAATGCTCGCTAATTCCTCCCAGTAAGAAACTTCCTCAAACTCCATTGTCTCGACTGGGGCACCAGTTATGATCAGTCCGTCAAAGTACATATTTCGTACGGCTTCAAAGGTAGTATAAAATTTATTGATATGGCTGGCAGATGTGTGCTTTGACACATGACTGCTCACATTCATACAGGTAACATTGACCTGCAGCGGCGTATTTGACAATGCCCTAAGAAGTTGGATCTCATAATCCTGCTTTAGCGGCATCAAATTCAATATTACTATCTCGAGTGGACGGATCTGCTGCGTATCTGCACGCTCCTCTCCCATCATAAAAATATTTTCAGACTCGAGTACCTCCCTTGCAGGCAGGTCATTATCTACACGTATTGGCATAAGTTATTCTCTTTTCATATTTATTGAATACATTTTTTACGTTACTCGCCAGCTTCCATTTTTTTGCACAGATCAAGAAAATCCTCTTCTGAAAGGATAGAAACACCAAGCTCCTTTGCCTTTTTGTTTTTGGAAGAAGTTGATTCTTTGTCGTTATTAATAAGATAACTTGTCTTAGCTGATACACTCCCTGCCGCCTTGCCGCCATGCTTTTCAATATAGTTTTTCAGCTCATTTCTGTTTGCAAAATGATGGACAGATCCAGTAATCACAAATGTAAGGTTTTCAAGATACTGTTTTTCATTATTTTCTTCCAAAACAAGTTCCAGTTCCTTAAGGAGCGAATCTAACTGTTCCATTTTTTCTGAATCGTTAAAATAATCGCAGACAGCCTGTGCCATAACATCGCCAATACCATCAACCACAGTGAGTTCTTCTGCTGTGGCTGCCCTAAGCTTATCAAGATCTTGGTGGAAAGCACGCGCAAGCACCTTTGCATTTGCCACACCAATTCCTGGAATACCAAGTGCATAGATTAATGCTGGAAGCTTAACCTTTCTTGCCTTATCAATTGAGGCAATCAAATTGGAACATGACTTTTCACCAAAGCCATCCATCTTGCAAATTTCATCTGCATGTTCCTTTAAATGGAAAATATCAGCAAAGCTGTGAATAAAGCCAGAGTCGATAAACTTTTCAATGGTCGCTTCTGACAAACCTTCCATATTCATGGCATTTCTGCTCACAAAAAGTTCAAAGGCTTTTGTCTGCTTTGCCGTACATGCAGGATTTTCACAGTACAGACATGTTACCTCGTCATTAGTAACAAGCTTTGTTGGTCCGCCGCAGACTGGACAGACAGACGGAATTGTTAAGTTACTGCTTTGTGTCAGATTCTCTGCAATCTGAGGAATGATCATATTTGCCTTGTAAACAGTGATTGTATCACCAATTCCAAGTTTTAAGCTTTCCACAATCGAAACATTATGGACGCTCGCACGCGTTATTGTTGTTCCCTCTAACTCAACAGGGTCAAACACGGCAACAGGATTTATAAGTCCCGTGCGTGATGGACTCCAGTGAATCTCTCTAAGGGTAGTCTCTGCCGTCTCGTCCTTCCACTTAAATGCCATGGCATTTCGTGGAAATTTAGCTGTGTTCCCAAGACTTTCACCATAGGCGATATCATCCATCAAAAGAACTAGTCCATCTGATGGCAGTTCATTCGATTCAATATGATTTGCAAACCACTTCACAGAATCAGGAAGATCTGTCGAAGTTACCATGCGGTATGTCACAACATCAAACCCCTGCGCAGCAAGCCATTCAAACTGGCAGCGTCTTGAATTATTAAATGTCATATCCTCTGCCGAGACGAGCGCAAATGCGATAAACTGAACATGACGGCCTGCTGTTACCTGACTATTTAACTGGCGCACAGAACCTGCACACAAGTTCCTCGGATTTTTATACTTTGCATCCGCATCAGGATTTTCCTCGTTGATTCGCTCAAAATCCTTATAGGAAATAACTGCCTCACCACGCAGCACCAGACGTCCATTAAATGGAATCTTAGCTGGAAGATTTTCAAACTGTCTGGCATTTTGTGTGACAACCTCTCCTGTGATTCCATTTCCACGTGTCACAGCCTTTGTCAATGTACCATTCTCATATGTTAATACAATAGTAAGACCATCAAGCTTCCAGGAAAGTATGCCTGTCTGATCTTTTAAAAATTCCTGAAGCTGCGACACTTCCTTCGTCTTATCAAGAGACAGCATTGGTGATGGATGATTTTCTTTTGGAAGTGCACTTAATACCTCATATCCAGCATGTGCAGTCGGGCTTTTTGCAAGCACTGTTCCAGTCTTTTTTTCAAGTGCGGCAAGCTCATCATAAAGCTCATCATATTCCTTATTGCTCATCAGCTCTTTGCTTTCCTGATAATATGCTCTCGCCGCCGCATCAAGCTGCTCTACCAGCTCCTTCATACGCTCCAAATCGGACATAATAAACCTGCCTTTTTACAAATAATTACAGTGTTTTAATAAGCTTATCAAACTCTGCGTCAGTCACATTACGGAAGTTTCCCTGCGGAATATTTCCAAGATGAATGTTCATGATACGAATACGCTTTAATGTCTCTACACGATAGCCACATGCTGCGCACATACGACGAATCTGACGGTTTAAGCCCTGCTTTAAAATAATATGAAATTCTCTGTTTCCTGTCTTTGTGCAGACGCATGGCATAGTATCTGCATTAAGCTCCTCAAGATGCATACCTCTTCTCATTTTATCTAAGAAGCTCTCTGTTACCTGATTATTAACTGTGACAACATATTCCTTTTCATGAGAATTGCTTGCCTTTGAAATTTCATTTGCCAGATCTCCAAGATTAGTCATTAAAATCAGACCCTCAGATTCCTTATCGAGACGGCCAATCGGATAAATTCTAGTAGGATATTTTACCATATCCACAATATTTTTCTCACCCTCAAAACGAGCTGTCGTACACACGATTCCTGCCGGCTTATTGACTGCAATCAATACTGGCTTAACCTGCTTTGTGCTGACCTTTTTTCCGTCCACAACGATCTCATCTGCACTGCTTACCTTCTGTCCCATAACAGCACACACGCCATTGACCATGACCTTTCCCTCATCAACAAGACGGTCTGCCTCACGGCGGGAACAAATTCCTTTTTCACTCAAAAATTTGTTTAAACGAACTGTTTCTTCCATATATAAATATCCTTTCTTAGTGAATAAACATCGCATCGCCAAATGAGAAGAAACGATATTTCTTTTCAACAGCTTCCTTGTAGGCTGCTAAAATATGCTCTCTTCCAGCAAGTGCAGAAACAAGCATTACAAGTGTAGACTTTGGCAGATGGAAGTTTGTAATTAAGGCATCTACCATTTTAAAATGATAACCTGGATAAATGAAAATATCCGTCCATCCACTCTGCGCCTTCAAAATACCATCCTCTGTAGATGCTGACTCTAACGTACGGCAGCTTGTCGTTCCTACTGCAATGACACGTTTTCCAGCCTTCTTTGCTGCATTGATTTTCTCTGCTTCCTCTGGCTCGATACGATAAAACTCTGAGTGCATATGATGCTCAAGAACATTTTCAACCTTTACAGGTCTGAATGTGCCAAGACCAACATGAAGAGTTACGCTTGCGATAACAACACCCTTTTCCTCAATCTTCTTCAACAGATCCTTTGTGAAATGAAGTCCTGCTGTCGGTGCTGCTGCTGAGCCTTCATACTTTGCATAAACAGTCTGATAACGATTCTTATCCTTAAGCTGGTGTGTGATATAAGGCGGCAGCGGCATCTGTCCAAGCTCATCAAGAATCTCTTCAAAAATTCCCTGATAAGAAAAACGAATCTTTCTGTTTCCATCCTCTACAACTTCAAGCACCTCTGCCTTTAAACGTCCATCACCAAATGTAATGATTGCTCCCGGCTTTGCCTTCTTTCCTGGCTTTACAAGTACCTCCCAGACATCATCCTGCTCTCTCTTTAGCAAAAGCACCTCAATGTGAGCACCAGTATCTTCCTTAACACCCATCAGACGCGCTGGAATAACCTTTGTATTATTTATAACAAGACAGTCACCTGGATTTAATTCATCGATAATATCTCTGAAAATCTTATCCTGAGTCTTGCCTGTCTTTTTATCCAGTAAAAGCAATCTTGAACTGCTGCGGTCCTCAATCGGATCCTGTGCAATCAGCTCCTCTGGCAGATCATAATCAAAATCATTTATATCCATCATACCTGTTTGATGTGCTGCAGACTCTGTCTCATTTGTTGTATTTACTTTTGTTTCCATAGTTTCCATTATTAATTGCCTCCAAATATAAAAAAGCCCTCTAATACTCATGTAGCATATCATAATTTTTTCGCAAATACAAGAACTGTATCAATTTAAAAACTTTTTACGTGTATTTTGGATTTTTCGTTGATTTGTTTTCTCTGCAATGGTATGATTATAAGGAAAATAATAGTTACAATTCACGTGGCTAAATAACAGGGAGGTTTTCATTATGCCTAAAAAAAGAATCGTCGTTGCGCTTGGCCGCAATGCATTTGGAAAGACGCTTCCAGAGCAAAAGACTGCTGTTAAAGAAGCAGCAAAAGCTATTGCTGACCTTGCAGAATTAAAATATCAGATTGTTATCACACACAGCAATGGTCCTCAGGTTGGTATGATTCACATGGCTATGACCGAATTTGGCAATGCACATCAGGATTTTACAGTTGCACCTATGGCAGTCTGCAGTGCTATGAGCCAGGGCTACATTGGATACGACCTTCAGAATGAGATCCGTACTGAGCTGCTTCGCAGAGGTATCTTTAACACAGTATCCACCATTATTACACAGGTTAAGGTTGACCCATTTGATCATGCATTTAGTCATCCGCTGAAATCTATCGGCCGTATCATGACAGCTGAGCAGGCACAGGCAGAACGTGACAAGGGTAATTTTGTTCGTGAAGAGGAAGGCGGCTTCCGCCGTATCGTTGCATCTCCTGCCCCGATTGAGATCTATGAGATTGATGCTATTCGTGCACTCGCTGATGCCGGACAGGTCGTAATCGCAGCCGGCGGCGGCGGTATTGCTGTATTAGAGCAGGGTCCTGTTTTAAAGGGTGCCAGTGCTGTTATTGAGAAGGATGCCACAGCTGCTAAGATGGCACACGAATTAGACGCAGATGTTCTTTTATTCTTATCTGCTACTGAGCGTTTTGTCATTCATGCAGATACACCGCAGGAGTTCTCTCCAGATCATTTATCTGTTGCAGAGGCAATGGAGCTTATCGACAGCCAGACTATGGCAAAGGAAACAAAGCTGCCTAAGCTTGCTTCAGCTGTAAGCTTTGTAGCTGCAGGTGAAAACCGCAAGGCAATCATCACATCCCTCGATAAGGTAAAGGAAGCACTTGCAGGAAAGACCGGTACATTGATTACCAAGTGATTTGATTTACACCATCACAAACTGCAAAGAGGTCATGTCCAAAACGACATGACCTCTTTTTTATTATTCATAATTATTCGTAGTAAACAGTCTGGAACATTCCTACACTTCCAAGGATCGTTGCTGCATAAGCAGAATCATTTCCTGCGTTTCCTGTACGGTATGCTGTCAGTGCCTGATTCCAACTGCCATATGTATGGTAATACTCTGCTAGCAAATCAATTCCAACTAAGATGTTGGATGCTGGATCATACAGATTAGTAACACCAAGCTTCGCCATACGAGATGCACTGTATCTTGGAATGATCTGCATCAGTCCCTGTGCACCGCTTCCGCTTGTAGCACCTGCGTTAAAGTGGCTCTCATGATACATAACAGAGAATATTACTGAACTGTCCACACCATACTGACTGCAAAGATTTAATGTATACTGCGTCAAATCACTGCTGAGTGCAACATTAGTGACACGGATGCTTCCAGTTGGCTGTGACGGCTGTGTCTCCGGTACTGTTGGCTGCGTTTCCGGTGCCGCTGGCTGTGTCTCTGGCGCTGCCGGCTGTGTCTCTGGTGCCGCTGGCTGTGTCTCTGGTGCTGCCGGCTGTGTCTCCGGTGCCGCTGGCGACGCTGCTGCTACTGTAAGAACGATATTAGATGAAAAACCACCGTAAGATAATGTAATTACATTTTCACCTGCGTGAAGCATCATACCGATATCACTGCTTGACCAGCCTTCTGTGATCGTTGCATAATTTCCATCACTGTATGCTGCTACAACATATACCTCATTGCTGTAAACTACATCGCCTTCACTCTTAGTACCACCGACATAGAAAGCTTCGATACCTGTTACTGTCACAGCTTCAGTAGATGGCTGTGTTTCTGGTACTGTTGGCTGTACAGCCTCAGAAGATGGCTGCTGTGCCGACTCAGACGGTGCTGCTGTCTCACTGTTTGCTGTGCTATTTTCGATCGCTGCTGCACTAGATGATGGCACAGTATCCTGCTGTACTTTAGATTCCTCTTGCTGGGAACTTACCGTTTCTGCCTGAGATGCCATTGCCATTACCTGATCTGGTGACAGAACTGTTAATACTTCCTGGCTGCCTGCATCCTCTTTTGTAGTATCTGATGAGATATCAGTACTTGTATTAACTTTATTTGCAGATGCTAACAGGATATTTTCTGCACTGCTCTCACTTACTGCAACACCTAGCTGCTTTGCATTATCCTCTGTTAAGGCAATATCTGTATTGATCCATGTCTCTCCAAGTGAGTATGAAACAGCAAGACAATCTGCTGAAAGATACCCCTTCATAGGTCCGTCATATACACAGTATGCCCAGCCAGACTCCAGCAAGCTGACTTCATAAGCATCGTATTCGTATGCTACATCCAAAATATCTGCAGACGTTGTAGGACGAAGACGAATATTCATATTCGGAACAGTCACTCTTGCATAAAGAGTTCCGTTCTCCTGCATATATGCTGCAGCTTCTTCTCCTGTCAGAAGGTACTCGGTTTTTACCCAGCCCTCCATATCGTCTACTCCAATCTTTGTCCAATCACCGTCTTCGCCAAGAACAGATACAAGCTCTTCTGCCTTAATGGTATTAACCACCTCTGCACTCTCATCTGCCTGTACTCGCATATTTAAGTAATTGCCTACTGTATTTGGATTTACAAGTGCCTGATCTGAAAAATAGCTTGCCAATGGACTCTGTGCAGATGATGCACTTGATGAACGTTTCTCATTTTCTGTATTTTTTTTGTCAGACTCAGTTGACTTTTCTGTTGTTTTTTTCGCCGTTAGCTCATGCTCCCACAGCATGCCCAGCTGATAACGTTCAGCGCTGACCAATTCTGCATTTGCTTCTGTCTGAGGCTCCTGCTCTCTTGTCATCTCTTCCTGTGTCTCATCAAGCTCACGCGCAGCGAGAACATCATTATTCTTTGTCTGGAGTGCACCTGTTGAAGAAAGAATAAGTCCAGCTGCAACTGCACCAGTTAAAAGCGTTGCTGCCGCTCCATTCACAAGAATTTTTACTCTAGCTTTCATTGAATATTTGACCTCTCCCATTTTTATTTTCATGTCTGTGAAACATTTACTTTTCGCAAACAGTATTTTTTACCGTCCTAGACATGAAAAATATCATAATTATGTAATAACTGTTTCAATTTTATTAAACTTATTACAACTTTGTTACAGACGCATTGTAACATTTTTAATAAATATTGTCAACTGCTTTCTTGGGAGAGCCGTCGCGCAAATCGACAGGAGGCCTAGTTTTGTTACAGTTCACTGTAAACTTAATTCCGTCTCTGTCTTGCTGCCTCAAACATCAAAACAGTGGCTGCCATTGCCGCATTTAATGATTCTACCTGTCCTGCCATTGGAATCAGAATCTTACAGTCTGCAAGCGCTGCTACCTCATCTGACAGACCGTTCGCCTCGTTTCCAATCATAAATGCGCAAGGCTTTTTATAGTCTGCTCCTTCGTAGCTGATTGTTGCGCCTAGGTGAGCGGCATATGTACTTACACCTGCTTTTTTTAAGTGCTCTATATCGCCTGCAAAATCTTCTGATACGACAAACGGCACGCGGTAAAGAGCACCCATAGTGCTTCGTATTGTCTTTGGATTGTAGATATCAACACAGTCACTGCTCATTAAAATACCAGTCACTCCTGCTGCCTCAGCTGCACGCATGATTGTTCCTAAATTTCCCGGATCCTGTAAATGATCTAAGATAAGCAAAAATGATGCTTTTTCTTTTCCCAACAGCTCTTCAAATGAATATGGCTGCTGCTTTACTACTGCAAGAATACCCTGCGGTGTCTTTGTATCTGAAAGCGTCTCAAAAATTGAATCACTTACTACGTCAAATTTTTTTCCCTTTAGAAGCGCAGCACCTTCCTTACTCTTGCAAAAAGACTCTGATGCCACAATCATTTTTATACGATCTGCCGGTGCCTCCTCAAACATCTTTCTTCCCTCAATTACAAATGCCTGCTCACGCTTTCTCTCCCTGGATTTTCTCTGTAAATTCAAAATATATTTTTGCTGCTGATTCATAAATCGCCCTCTTTTCTTATTTTTTTAAGTTATTTTCCTATAAAAATGGTCCACAGTCAAGACCGTGGACCACTTTATTGTTTATTTGTATTTCATTTATATCATCTGGAAAGCATCTTGCTTACTTCGTACTCGTATGGAGAGATAGTCTTCTTCATAGCAAGTGCCTCGTTAATATCGTAATCAACGAACTTACCATCGCGGAATGCTACTACACGGTTGCTTGCACCTTCACACAGAAGATCTACGGCACGAGCACCCATCATAGATGCATAATAACGATCCAGACAGGTCGGGCTTCCACCACGCTGCATATGTCCAAGAATGGTTGCTCTGGTCTCAATGCCTGTAGCAGCCTCGATTCTCTTTGCCATGCTTGCGGAATGACCAACACCCTCTGCATTAATAATCAGATGATGCTTCTTACCCTTCTTACGATTCTCAATGATCTGATTGATCAGTGCCTGCTCATCGCCATCATAATACTCTGGAAGAAGAATATTCTCTGCACCATTTGCAACACCACACCATAAAGCGATGTAACCTGCGCTTCTTCCCATAACCTCAATGATACTGCAGCGCTCATGAGATGTAGAAGTATCTCTTACCTTATCAATTGCTTCCATTGCGGTATTGATTGCAGTATCAAAGCCGATGGTATAATCTGTACAAGCAATATCCTGATCAATAGTTCCCGGCAGACCAATTGTATTGATTCCCAGATTTGCCAGCTTACATGCTCCATTAAAGGAACCGTCACCGCCAATTACAACGATACCATCAATTCCGTGCTTTCTGCAGATCTCTGCACCAAGCTTCTGACCCTCCTCTGTACGGAACTCAGAACATCTTGCTGTATAAAGGATAGTACCACCTCTCTGGATGATATCAGATACGCTGCGAGAATCCATATCAACGATCTCCTCTTTCAGCAGTCCGGCGTAACCTCTCATAATACCCTTTACGTTCAGACCCTTCGCAATACCGGTACGAACAACGGCGCGGATTGCGGCGTTCATGCCTGGAGCATCTCCTCCACTTGTTAATACACCAATTGTCTTTACTTTATTTGCCATGACGTTTCCTCCTTGCTGTCTTGACATGTTTCTTATCTTTTTGCCTTGCATTTTGTGTTTTTCTTGCTGTCTGGTAAAGTGTGTTAAAAATTTACCAATACTTATTCTAATTGATTTTGCAAAGTTTTTCAATACAATTTAGAGCTTTTCCTTGATTTTTTTCAATGTTTTTATATTTTCTTTTCCAAATACTTGGTCAAGCTGGTCAATAAGCTGTGGACAAATGCCGACACATCGGCTTGGCGGCAGCTTTTGGTACTGTCTTGTGTTGGAAAGATAAACCACTACTGTGTCTTTTCCATCCCACGGTGCCAACATAGACAGAAGCTTCTTTTCATTCATCTGGTAGCTTTCAAGATCTTGAAACTGAATCCACAGCTCACCCGGAATCTCAGAAAATGCCACTATCTTTTCACAGATCAGTTTTCCCTGCACCTCATCTCCAAGTGACACGCGGCCCTTAACAAAAATTTTCTGATCTGGACTGAGAATTGCGCGATATTTTTCGTAATCTTTTGGAAAAACAATCACCTCAAGAGTTCCTCGTAAATCCTCAAGCATCAGAAATGCCATCATTTGGTTTGTCTTTGTTGTCTTAACTGTTTTTGCTGCAATCATTCCTGCCACCGTAACAATGGCCTGATCTCGCACCCTTGCCATTCCAGTCTCCTCATCCTGAATAAAATCACTGCTGACTGCTGTGATATTTTTCTCGATGAGACTTCTGTCAGCCTCTAGCGGATGACCACTGATATAAATTCCAAGCACCTCTTTTTCCATTGCGAGAAGTGCTCCTGGCTCATATTCTGGTACTTTTGGGAATGAAATCTTAAAGTCATCCTTCTGCGGACCCTCTAAAAAATCCATCAGGCTGTACTGTCCTGTCATAGAATGTTTCTGTTCTCTGGCTAATTCATCCATAATAGAGGAATAAACTTCCATTTTTTGTCTTCTGTTGCCTTCAATGCAGTCCATCGCACCTGACTTTATCAGATTTTCAACGGCTCGTTTATTTAACTCACCGCCATACATGCGCTCTAAGAAATTCTGAAGATCTGTGTATGCTCCATTTTCTTTTCTCTCACGCACAATCGCTAAAATAACATTTCGTCCAATGCTTTTTATGGCAGATAATGCATAACAGATTTTTCCATCGCGCACAGAAAAATCCCACTCACCGGCATTTATATCAGGCGGAACGATTGAAATTCCCATCTTACGGCAAACCTGAATATAATCAGAAACTTTTCCAGAATTTTCAATTACAGACGTCATAAGTGCAGCCATATATTCAACAGGATAATAATATTTTAAATAAGCCGTCTGATATGCTACAACCGCATATGCTGCAGCATGTGACTTATTAAACGCATATCTTGCAAAATCAATCATCTCATCATATATATGATTTGCCGTTTTCTCATCAATTCCGCGTGAAATACATCCCGGAACACCTTCTTCTTCATTGCCGTACACAAAATTCTGACGCTCTTTCTCCATCACAGCTGCTTTCTTTTTAGCCATTGCACGGCGCACAAGATCGCTTCGTCCAAGCGTATAGCCTGCAAGATCACGAACAATCTGCATAACCTGCTCCTGATACACTATACATCCATACGTAGGTTCAAGAATCGGCTTTAACTGTGGGCATTCGTATGTGATTTTTTCCGGATTATTTTTTCCCTCTAAATATCTCGGAATAAAATCCATAGGACCTGGGCGATATAGAGAAATTCCAGCGATAATATCCTCAAGACTGTCTGGCTTTAACTCCTTCATGAAGTTTTTCATTCCTGCACTCTCAAGCTGGAAAATACCTTCACAATGACCTGTTCCAATTGAGGCAAGTACCTGTGAATCATTCATATCAATGTTACTGATATCTAATGCAATGCCCTGACTTCGCTTAACATTATTTACTGCATTTTGTATAACTGTAAGCGTCCTAAGTCCCAGAAAATCCATTTTTAAAAGACCTAGCTCTTCTAAGGCTGTCATAGTGTACTGTGTGACAACTGCACCATCGCTTCCTCTTGAGAGCGGCACATATTCGTCTACGGCACGCTGGCTTATGACAACTCCAGCCGCATGCATTGATGTATGACGCGGAAGACCTTCAAGCCTCTTTGAGAGATCAATAAGTTTTTTAACCTGCGGATCGCTGTCATAATGAGACCGAAGCTCTGGGTTGACATTTAATGCACGGTCAATTGTCATATTTAATTCAGCTGGAATAAGCTTAGCAATCATATCGCAAAGCGAGTATGGCAAATCAAGTGCACGTCCAACATCGCGGATACAGTTTTTGGCAGCAAGCGTACCAAATGTAACAATCTGAACGACCTGATCTTTGCCATACTTTTCTACAACGTAGTCAATTACTTCCTGACGGCGCTCGAAGCAAAAGTCTACATCAATATCTGGCATAGATACACGCTCTGGATTTAAAAAACGCTCAAACAGAAGCTGATAGCGAAGCGGCTCAATATCTGTTATCTCCAGACTGTACGCAACTACACTTCCTGCTGCTGAACCTCGTCCCGGACCAACCATTATATCTTTTGATTTTGCGAAATGAATAAAATCCCACACAATCAAAAAGTAGTCAACATAGCCCATCCTTTTTATAACACCAAGCTCATAGTCAAGACGTTTTTCTACCTGTGATGCCTCCTCACCATAACGACGCACCAATCCTTCACGGCAAAGCTTCTCAAGATACTGTTCTGATGTGTAGCCATCCGGCACAGAAAACTTTGGAAGCTTTGTCTTTCCAAACTCAATCTCAACATTACATCTGTCTGCAATTTTTGCTGTATTGTCAATCGCCTGCTGTGCATAACGAAACAGATCACGCATTTCCTGCTCAGATTTTAAATAATATTGGCCTCCCGTGTAGCGCATGCGGTTCTCATCGTTTACCTTTTTTCCGGTCTGTATACATAAAAGTACATCATGAGGCTCTGCGTCTTCTGCATTTATATAATGAATATCATTTGTTGCTACAAGCTCAATCCCTGTCTCCTCACTCATACGAAGAAGTGCCTGATTAACAGTTGCCTGTGCACTGATTCCATGATCCTGCAGTTCTAAAAAGAAATTTCCCTTTCCAAAAATTTTCTCATAGGAAAGCGCTGCTTTTTTTGCGTCCTCATAAAGACCTCTTGTGACATTTCTTGCCACCTCACCTGCCAGACATGCACTTAGTGCAATTATGCCCTCATGATATTTTTCAAGCAGTTCTTTATCTACACGCGGCTTATAATAATAACCTTCTGTAAAACCTCTTGAAACAATTTTCATCAGGTTATGGTAGCCTGTATCATTTTCCGCTAACAGCACCAGATGATAATAACGATCATCTCCCTGTCCACCTGCTTCTCTGTCAAATCTTGATTCAGGTGCCACATAAACCTCACAGCCTATAATGGGCTTTATGCCTGCTGCAACTGCTGCTTTATAAAAATCAATCACGCCGTACATGACGCCGTGATCTGTAATCGCCAGGGACTGCATCCCCAGCTCCTTTGCTCTGTCAATTAATTCCTTTATCTTACATGAGCCGTCGAGCAGACTATACTCTGTATGCACATGAAGATGTGTAAATGCCATAGAAGCCTCCTTCTTTTGTGGTCAATTCTCATCACAATTCCTGCTCACGAGATTCTCCTTTTACAGATCGCGTGAACTATAACATATTTTATCATTTTTCCGTGCGAAAAGCAAATATTAGTTGCAAAGCACCAGATAGACAATAGACTTTTCCCTTTCTTTATGCTATACTCGTACAAAAGCGTTTACGCAAATCTGCAGCTGCAGCAACGTTACAGCAAAGAGAAAGGTACAGGTACTCATATGGAGCAAAACAATATTTCTGAGCAGGAAAATGACCTGCAAATGAATGAAAAAAAAGGCAGCAAAAAAAATGATGAAAAAGAATCCACAGCCAAAACTATTCTTGAATATGTGATTAGCATAGGTATTGCCATTGTTGCTGCACTTTTGATTAACAATTTTATTCTGTTAAATGCAAAGGTGCCATCTGGCTCAATGGAAAACACTATCATGACTGGTGATCGATTGTTCGGTTTTCGTCTTTCCTATCTTATGGAGGATCCAAAGCGTGGTGACATAGTAATCTTTAAGTATCCTGACAACGAATCTATAAACTATATCAAGCGAATCATTGGACTTCCAGGTGAGACTGTCACAATAAAAGACAGCAAGGTATATATAAATGACTCCACTACTCCATTAAAAGAGGATTATTTGAAAGAGGAATGGGTTATCGCAAACGATGGTATGCAGTTTCAGGTTCCCGAGGGCTGCTATTTTATGATGGGTGATAACAGAAATAACTCAAAAGATTCGCGATACTGGAATAATACTTATGTTGCACGTGACAAAATTCTGGCAAAAGCAATCTTTCGATATTGGGGCGGCTTTAAACTCCTAACAAATACTGCTGATTATGAATAAAAACAAGAAAACCGTGTGGGCAGTGATGCGCACACGGCTTTTTTATCAGAATTATTATTTATGCTCTTGCATTGATAACTGCTCTTCCTGTCAGATATGCCTCGATCTTATCTACAGCGTCTTCCTCATCAGAACCATCTGCATGTACAGTAACAGACTCGCCTGCACGAAGTCCTAATGTCATCAGTCCCATGATGCTCTTTGCATTTACCTTCTTGTTTCCGCTCTCTACGTAAATGCTGCTGTTGTACTGATTTGCCACTTGAACGAGCACAGCCACCGGGCGTACCTCTAGTCCTGCTGGAATCTCCACTGTAATTGTCTTTGTTATCATAATCTTCCTCCTTTTTCTCTCATCTGATCCGCTAATGCCTTAAGTTTCTTAAAACGATGGTTAACACCCGATTTACTTACTGGTGGGTCCATCATTTTTCCCAGTTCTGTCAGAGAGGCGTCTGGTTTTTCAAGACGCAGACGTGCGGCCTGTCTTAAATTTTCAGGTAAGCTTTCCAGGCCGTAATATTCACTGATATATTCAATATCTCTAACTTGTTCCAATGAGGCATTTGCCGTTTTATTCAGATTAGCAGCCTCACAATTTACTTTGCGGTTCACACTGTTGCGGACATCCTTTAGAATACGAATGTTTTCAAAATTCATTCTGGCTTTTGGTGCTTCCATCAAACTTAACAGATCTGCGATTTGCTCTCCTTCTTTTGCATAAACTACATGATACTTTTTTCGTACCACTGTCTTTGCCTCAATCCCGCAAGTGCGGATGATCTGCTGCAGTTGCTGCGCTCGCTTTTCTGAAACGGTAACGATTTCAAAATGATACCCTTTCTGCGGCGCACTGATCGAGCCAGACGCCAGAAAACAACCCCGGACAAAAGCCCTGCGGCAGCAATTTCGAAGCAAAAGTCTGCTGTCTGCAACGCAATTCTCCAGGGGCTCCCCTTCAGAAAGCTCTATTGCCTGCAAAACCGTTTTCGTGTCTTGTTCATTCAGCTCTAAAGCATATCCGTTTCCCTTGTGTACACGCATTAACTCTATATTAAATGTTTTTTGTACAAAAGTAAAGTACTTTCTTAAAACTGTTTCATTTTCTGACTCAAAAAGTAACGTTTTATTAATGCAACTATTTTCGTCATCATCATCCATTTTCTTATCAACCAGCCGTCCACAGCAAAGAACTAACGCTGCTAACTCCGCCAACTGACAGTGACGTGACGCTCCTTCTACATAGGAAAGCTCCTCCTTTACCTGCATGGAAAAGGAGGCTCCTTCTTTTTCTTTCTTATTTTCTTCTTCCATCTTTCTCAATATCCTTGTGGTCAAGTCTCAGCCCATAGCCCTCTTTGCCCTTTAATTTTTCATAAAGTGCATTGGCAATAGTCACAGAGCGGTGCTTGCCGCCCGTACAGCCGATTGCTATGACTAGCTGGGATTTTCCCTCATCAATATAATGGGGAATCAGAAATGTCACCATATCGGTGAGCTTTTCTAAAAACTCTTTTGCCGTGTCCGAGCTCATAACATAATCGCGAACAGGTGCATCATTCCCTGTCAGCGGTCTCATGCTTTCAAAATAGTACGGATTTGGCAAAAATCTCACATCAAAGACAAGATCAGCATCTGTAGGTATTCCATACTTAAAGCCGAATGAAAGTACTGTCACAAAAAGATTTTTATAATCAAAGCCTTTTAAAAGAATATCCTCTAGCTGTGCCTTAAGTTCTCTTGTCAGAAGCTGCGATGTGTTGATGACATAATCAGACTTAGAAAGCAATTCTGCCATTAACTTTCGCTCTTTTGCAATTCCAACCTCTATTCGCTGTCCCTGTGACAGCGGATGGCTGCGGCGTGTTTCCTTATAACGCTTAATAAGACATTCATCTGACGCCTCAAGAAACAAAACCTTACAGTCAATCTCTTCCTGCTTTAGCTGCGTAATGACCTCGCTCATAAGTCCAATAAACTCAGGATTACGAATATCAATACCCAGCGCAATATCATTTGCCTCAGTACCGCCACCCTTAATCAGCTCAACAAACTTTTCAATCAGACGAATTGGCAAATTGTCAACGCAGTAAAAGCCCATATCCTCAAGCATCTTGAGCGCAGTTGTTTTTCCTGCACCGCTCATTCCTGTTACAATTACAATTCTCATTTTTTAACCCTTTGTTTTTTGCTGCTCAAATGAGCCCAGCTTCTGAATTTCCATTTCCAGCGTTACACCAAACTCATTTTGAACCCTGTTTTGTATCTCATTGCAAAGATTCCAAATATCAGCTGCGGTTGCAGAACCAGTATTGATTACAAAGCCAGCATGCTTTTTTGAAACCTGTGCTCCACCGACTGAAAATCCCTTAAGGCCTGCATCCTCGATCAGCTTTCCGGCAAAATAACCTGCTGGACGCTTAAAGGTGCTTCCTGCACTTGGGTATTCAAGCGGCTGCTTCTCTCTTCGCCTACTGTTAAAATCATCCATAGTTTCTTTAATTACAACTGGATTTCCCTGTGTTAACTGCATCTTAACAGAAAGAATAATCTCACCAGTCTGCATAAAGCTGCTAAGACGATGACCAAGTGCCATCTGCTCTGCTGGCACATGTAAAATCATGCCGTCCTTTGTCATTACAGCTGCTTCTGTTACGACCTGTTTTAGCTCGCCGCCATACGCGCCTGCATTCATAAACAGACCGCCACCCATTGTTCCCGGAATGCCAGCAGCAAATTCAAGACCTGTAAGTCCTGCAGATAGTGCCGCCTGTGACACAGCCGGAAGTGATGCGCCTGCCTCTGCTGTGATTGTTTTATTTTCGCGATCTACTTCAATTTTATTGAAATGTTTTCGTAAGTTTACAATCACGCCGTCAAAACCTTTGTCGCTGACAAGCAGATTGCTGCCGCGTCCAAGAATAAAGCATGGAACCTGCTGCTCACTGCAAATTTTTAAAATTATGCGAAGCTGCTGCTCATCCTGCGGCGCTGCCATCCATTTGGCCGGTCCTCCAACTCGAAAAGTCGTGTAATCCTTCATCGGCTCATCAAAAAGAAGATCCTCCGGCTCTAAAATTGCCTGAAGCCTCTTTGTAACATTATCCTGTAATTGTCTTTCCATTTCCTTAAATTCCATCAATCGTCATCTCTCCTGGCAAGATTTTGCTGTACACGATTATACAGCTCTCTGGCTGCGTTATAGCCCATCTTCTTCTGACGGTAGTTGACAGCCGCTGACTCTACAATAATCGCAAGGTTTCTGCCCGGACGAATCGGAATGTTGTGGCAGACGATCTTGTTTCCAAGAAACTCGGTATAATGATCCTCCAAACCAAGACGGTCATATTCCTTATCCTTATCCCAATCCTCCAGATTAATAACCATATCGATTGCCTGCGTATTTTTAACTGCCTCGACACCAAACAATGTCTTAACATCGATAATTCCTATGCCTCGAAGCTCGATAAAATGTCTTGTGATATCTGGTGCACTTCCAACTAATGTCTCGTCACTTACCTTACGAATTTCTACGACATCATCAGATACAAGACGATGGCCTCGCTTTATAAGCTCCAGCGCTGCCTCACTCTTTCCAATGCCGCTCTCTCCAGTAATAAGCACACCTTCACCATAAACATCGACTAACACACCATGAATTGAGATTGTCGGTGCCAGCTCGACATTTAACCAACGAATTATCTCTGCCATCAAAGGAGAGGTCTTTTTATCAGAAAGCATAACAGGAACCTTATATTTGCTTGCAATCTTTAAAAATGTCTCACCAGGTCTATTATTTGTGGAAAAGATGATACATGGAATCTCGCTTGAAAGCAGCTTTTCATAATTTTCCAGACGCTGCTCTTCTGTCATGCGCTGCATATAGGTATACTCAACAACACCTATCAGCTGAACACGCTCACGGTCAAAATGCTCGTAATAGCCCGCCAGCTGCAGTGCCGGACGATTAACATCCGGATGATATAGTTTGATCTTATCTGTATTGATCTCTTTTGTCAAAAGTTCCAAATTCATCTTTTTAATTAATGCTGAAATCGTAACTCCGCTCATAAATGTATCTCCTTTTTTTCTTCATTGTATCAATTTGTGTCCGTTTTGTAAACTACTGAATGAAAAAACTCATAGACCGACTCGGCGGCACGCTCGTTCATCCCCTCGGCATCTGCTAATTGTGCGACTGTGGCCTCGCGAATCGCATTGATATCTCCAAACTGACGCATTAGTGCCAGTCTGCGCTTTGGTCCTATGCCTGGAATATCATCTAAAATAGAATGAATTTCTTTTTTGCCGCGCAGACTTTTATGGTATTCAATGGCGAAGCGATGTGCCTCGTCCTGTACGCGTGTAATTAAATGAAAGCCTTCTGAATGTGTGTCGATTGGAAGCTCTACGTTGTTATAATACAAGCCTCTTGTGCGATGGTGGTCGTCCTTTACCATGCCGCATACTGGAATGGACATTTCCAATTTTTCCAAGACTTCAAGTGCCATGTTGACCTGACCTCGTCCTCCATCCATCATGATGACGTCTGGCAGGCGCAAGAAACTGTCGGATGTATTTTCACTAACTGCTTTCGCACGCTCGAAACGTCTTGTCAGCACCTCATACATTGAAGCATAATCATTTGGACCCTGCACACTTTTTATCCTGAACTTTCTGTAATCGTTTCTTTTTGGCTTTCCGCCTTCAAAAACAACCATTGATCCAACTGATTCCATACCGCTTGTATTAGAAATATCATATGCTTCTATACGGTCAATATGCGTCAAGTTTAGCCATCCTTCGATTTCCTTTAGCGCACCTGTTGTGCGTTCCTCTTCGCGCTTTATGCGATCCTTATCCTGACGCAGAACAATCTTTGCATTCTGCGCAGCAAGTTCAAGCATTTTTTCCTTACGGCCTCGCTTTGGCACTAGAATTTCAACCTTTTTGCCACGCTTTTTCGTTAGCCAGCTTCCAATCACTTCCATATCCTCTAGCTCGCATGGAATATAAATTTCACCGGGAAGAAATGGTGTTCCTGCATAATATTGTTTTACAAAACTGCTTAAAACATCTGCCTCAGTATCGCCGCCGGCTACGCTGACATGATAGTGATCACGGCCAATAAGCTTGCCTTCACGGACAAAAAACACCTGAACAACTGCATCAGCGCCTTCTATTGCACTGGCAATTACATCACGATCATTTAATGAGCTGCTGTCTGTAATCTTTTGCTGCTGGGCAATTTTTGTAATGCTTTCTGCAAGATCTCTGTATTTTGCAGCCGTTTCAAACTCAAGTTCTGCCGCTGCAGCTTTCATTTTTTCCTCGAGTTCTTTTCTCAGCTGTACATAATTTCCATTAAGCAGCGAAATCACGCGGTCAATTTGTTTTCCATATTCCTCTTTTGTGACATAACCCTGGCACGGTCCCATACACTGACCGATATGATAATTCAAGCAGGGACGTTCCTTTCCCTGATCGCGCGGCAACACACGATTGCAGGTGCGAATGCCAAAAAGCTTATGCACCAGTTCTAGTGTGTCCTTAACAGCCAATCCGCTCGGATATGGTCCAAAATAACGGCTCTTATCACGCACCTGCTTATGCGCCAGCATGACTCTTGGAAAATCTTCATCTACTGTAATCCTAATATATGGATATGCCTTGTCATCCATAAGCATCGTATTATAGCGAGGACGATGTTTCTTTATCAGGTTGCACTCTAAAATCAGTGCCTCCATCTCAGAGTCTGTCACAATATATTCGAAATACGAAACATGAGAAACCATCTGCTCGATTTTGGCAGAAGGCTTTTTACTGCGCTGAAAATACTGGCGTACACGATTACAAAGCTTAATCGCCTTTCCGACATAAATAATCTCGTCCGAGGCATCATGCATCAGATAGACGCCCGGTTTTGCAGGCAGCTTTTTCAATTCATTTTCAATATTAAATTCCTTGAAATTCTTCGCAGAATTGCGATTTAATATCTGCTCTTTTCGTGCTAAAAAATCATCTTGCTCCATACTTGCTCCTTTAAAAAACGCCCATTCATAAGCAAAGCAAATCAACATAAAAAAATTGTGCTTCTTTTATAAATGGGCGTCCATAATAGATTAAATCAATATGTTTTGTTCTTTATTCATTTGTGTTGTCTGATACATCCATACCAACCTGGCGCTCCATCTGCTCCAGACGATATTTATGGAAGATTTCCATGAACTCTTTTCCAGTAATTGTCTCTTCTTTAATTAAGAACTCTGCCAGATGATCCATGACCTCTCTGTTCTCAGAAAGCATCTGCTTTGCCTGCTCATAGCATTTCTTAAGTGTTTCCTTTACTACCTGATCAATCTGAGCGGCCGTTGCATCAGCGCAATTTAGCACTCTGCGTCCGTCCAAATACTGGTTCTCTACTGTCTCAAGTGCCATCAAACCAAATTCTTCTGACATACCATACATTGTGATCATATTTCTGACATAGGCAGTTGCCTGCTCAATATCATTTGATGCACCAGTTGTCACGCTGTTAAAGACAAGTTCCTCTGCGGCACGTCCGCCGAGCGCCATGACAACCATGTTTAAGATTTCTTCCTTGGAGTTTAAGAATTTTTCCTCTGCCGGTGTCTGCATTACATAACCCAGCGCACCCATTGTTCTTGGTACAATTGTGATTTTCTGTACAGGTTCAGAATCCTTTTGAAGCGCACTGATGAGTGCATGACCCACCTCATGATAGGAAACGATACGTCTTTCTTTCTGATTCATGACGCGGTCCTTCTTTTCCTTACCGACAAGAACAACCTCGACAGCTTCAAGAAGATCCTTCTGAGATACCACCTGACTTCCTCTTTTTACTGCAGTGATCGCTGCCTCGTTGATCATATTAGCAAGATCTGAACCTACAGCACCGCTTGTGGCAAGCGCAATTGCCTCTAAATCAACTGAATCATCCATGCGCACATCCTTTGCATGAACCTTTAAGATTGCGATACGTCCTTTAAGATCAGGCTTGTCTACGATGACACGGCGGTCAAAACGACCTGGACGAAGAAGTGCCTTATCAAGAATTTCAGGACGATTAGTAGCTGCCATGACAAGTACACCCTTAGATGCATCAAATCCATCCATCTCAGAGAGCAGCTGGTTTAATGTCTGCTCACGCTCGTCATTTCCACCGTAGCGTGTATCTCTTGTCTTACCGATAGCATCGATCTCATCAATAAAAATGATACACGGTGCATTCTGCTGTGCAGTCTTAAATAAATCACGCACTCTTGATGCACCAACACCGACAAACATCTCCACAAAATCAGAACCAGACAATGAGAAGAACGGAACCTTCGCCTCACCTGCAACGGCTCTTGCTAAGAGAGTCTTTCCTGTTCCTGGAGGGCCTACAAGAAGTGCACCCTTTGGCAGCTTCGCACCAATCTGCACATATTTCTGCGGATTGTGAAGAAAATCAACAATCTCTGTCAAAGACTCCTTTGCCTCATCCTCACCAGCCACATCAGCAAATGTTACACCCGTTGCCCGGCTCATATTAGTTGCTGTGTTCGCCTTTCCAATGCCCATCATGCCGCCGGAACCTCCTCCGATACGGCGCATAAAAAATCCCATCAAAATCCAGATCAATGCAAATGGAAGAATATACACTAAAATAAATTCAAGTATAGCCGAGCCTGAGCTATCCTCCGTACCAGTATATTCTACACCTGCCTCATTCAACATCGGAAGTAAATTTGAATCTGGAAGATATGGCGTATAGTAAGTCATACGAAGATCATCTGTCAGCGTAAATGTTACTCTTGCGCTAGAAATCTTTACTGAATCTACCTTTCCTTCCTCTACTGCTTCAACAAATTCATCGTACGTTACCTTTTTTGTCGTACTTTTCTTGACTAGAGAATCCAGTCCCGTTATCAGTGCAACAGTAACTGCTGCTACAATCGCCAAGATTATATACAACTGATAATTTCGTTTTTTGTTATTCCTGTTATCAGGTTTTCTTTCCCTGTCGTCCATTCGTCTCTCACCTTTCTTCATTTTCAGTACCCATCATACATGCCTTATAAAGCTGCTTTAGCAAAGTCTAAAAAACATACATGAGAAGTAAACTGTAACTATTATATAATTGAACATGCAATATTGCAATAAAATTTCTGTGAAATAATAGTGGCGCTGAAAAAAAAATGGTTGTATAATAACTCTGATTTTGTTGACTATTCAGAGCCAGTAAAATTGCTTTCTGTAAATACATGCATTTATACAGATAGCTATTTATATGGCTGAATAGTTCATACACGCATTTTACTATTGACACTTTTATTTTTCTTCAGAGGAGGTAATTATGCCTGTTAAGTACGTATTTGTCACCGGAGGCGTTGTATCCGGACTTGGAAAAGGAATCACTGCCGCATCACTTGGCCGTCTGTTAAAGGCGCGCGGCTACACCGTTACCATGCAAAAATTTGACCCTTATATCAACATTGACCCGGGAACTATGAACCCGGTTCAGCACGGAGAGGTGTTTGTCACCGATGATGGTGCCGAGACTGATCTTGATCTTGGTCACTATGAGCGTTTTATCGATGAAAGCCTCACCCGCAATTCCAATGTTACCACTGGAAAGGTTTACTGGAGCGTACTGCAGCGCGAGCGCCGTGGCGATTACGGCGGCGGTACCGTACAGGTAATCCCTCACATCACAAATGAAATTAAGGATCGCTTCTACCGCAATTTTACAACAGACAAGACAGAAATCGCCATTATCGAGGTTGGCGGCACTGTTGGTGACATCGAAAGTCAGCCATTTTTAGAGTCTATCCGTCAGTTCCAGCATGAGGTTGGCCGCAACAATTCCATGCTGATTCATGTTACCCTGATCCCGTATCTGTCTGCTTCTCAGGAGCTGAAAACAAAGCCTACACAGGCAAGTGTTAAGGAGCTTCAGGGAATGGGACTTCAGCCAGATGTCATCATGTGCCGAAGCGATTACCCAATGGGCGACCAGATGAAGGCTAAGATCGGTCTTTTCTGTAATGTTCCAGTCAGCCACGTATTGGAAAATTTGAACTGTGACGTATTATATGAGGTTCCGCTTATGCTTGAGGAAGAGCATTTAGCAGATGTTGCCTGTGAATGCCTTGGTCTTGATAGTCCAAAACCTGATCTTGACGAGTGGAAGGCTATGGTAGATGCATGGAAGAATCCGACAAGCTCTGTAACTGTTGCTCTTGTCGGAAAGTATACTGCACTTCACGATGCATATATCAGTGTTGTTGAGGCACTTAAGCACGGCGGTGTTGCTCATCACGCAAATGTTACAATCAAATGGGTTGATTCTGAGCAGGTAACACCTGAGAATGTAGCTGAACAATTAAAGGATGTCTCTGGTGTTATCGTTCCTGGCGGCTTTGGTGATCGTGGTATTGAGGGTATGATTACCTCCATCCGCTATGCGCGTGAAAATAACATCCCATTCCTTGGTCTGTGCCTTGGCATGCAGATGGCAATTGTTGAGTTTGCACGCCACGTGCTTGATATCCGCGATGCACACAGCATTGAGCTTGATCCGCAAACCGCTCATCCAGTTATCCATCTGATGCCAGATCAAAATGGTGTCACTGACATTGGCGGTACATTACGCCTTGGCTCTTATCCATGTATCTTAGGAAAAGACACTAAGGCTTATCAGCTTTACGGCACTGAGAAAATCGCAGAGCGTCATCGTCACCGCTATGAAGTCAACAACGATTACCGTGCTGCCCTCACTGCTCACGGCATGACTCTTTCTGGTATCTCACCAGACGGCCGTATTGTAGAGATGGTTGAGCTTCCAAATCATCCTTGGTTTATCGGTACTCAGGCTCATCCAGAATTAAAGTCAAGACCGAATCGCCCACATCCACTGTTTAAGGGCTTCATCGGTGCTGCACTGGAGTATCAGAAAAAGAACGAAAACTAAGTTATTATTATTCACAGAAAAGTAGCTTTAATAAAGCAGTTCATTCAAATTGAATATTCGTAAGAAAAAAGAAGAAAGTGGCAGGCTTTTGAGTCTGTCTCTTTCTTCTTTTATTATAATTTATGAGTTAAACTGCTTTTACAAACTTTCACACATCATTAATCGTTGACCCAAACAGTCATTTCGCCCTCATTACGATTTGCCCAAGCATAATATGGAATAAATGTGAGCTTTCTCTCACGTCTTCTTACCTGTGAGCAATCATAGTATAGACCATCATCTGCTGGACCATACTCTTCTTCTGCTGTCATGGTAATGCGTACAATACCACCAAGAAGATCTGGAACAAACTCCTCGTGAATGTCCTTCTTTCCTGCCAGATGAATCATCTGAAGCTCTTCTCCATTATCATCCTCCTCCAGACAATACACAACTGGTCCCTTCATTACAGCAGTCTTTCCGATATCCTGACGAACCTTCGGATTTGCCTTTACAAATGTAACAGGCATTTCAAATATAAGTGTAATCTCATCACCGTTCTTTACCGGATCCTCCAGATAACCATAGCCGTTCTCTGCATGATATGATACCTCCATGCCATTCTTCTTTACAGTCATGCCCCTGCACCAACCTGGTACACGGAATGCATACTCAAATGCGGCATCTTCCATAGACTCTACACGAACTGAAACTGTTTCTTCCCACGGATATGAGGTAGTTACATGGAGCGTTATTTCTTTTCCATTCACCTCAGTCTTCATATCACTTCCGATAAACAAGTTTTGGTAAACAGTATTTCCCTCTGTCGTGTAAATATATTCACCAAGCGAAGTCATCATTCTGGCTAAGTTTGGCGGGCAGCATGCACACGCAAACCACTTCTGACGTCTCGGTTCTACATGGATGAGTCTCTGATCCTTCTTGACCGCCTTTGGCTTTACTGCCAAAGGATTAACATAGAAGAATTTAGTGCCGTCAAGAGAAATTCCACTGATAATACCGTTGTACAGTGCCTTCTCCATCACATCGGCATACACACCATTTGTATCCATTTTCAGCATTCTCATTGCAAAGAATACTAGTCCGATTGCTGCACATGTTTCTCCATAGATTTCCTCGTTAGGAAGATCATAGTCAAATGTAAATGCCTCGCCGTAAGTACTTGATCCAATTGAACCAGTAACATACATCTGCCTGCGCACTACATCATTCCACAGTGTATGGCACGCCTTCTTTAATGACTCATCGCCTGTTACTCTTGCCACATCTGCCATTCCAGAGTACAGGTAAACGGCACGAACAGCATGACCTACTGCTTCCTTCTGCTCTCTTACCGGCTTATGCGCCTGATAATAGCCGTATTGGAACAAGGACTCTTCCCAGTAATATTTATTCTTATATTTCTTCTTTTCCTCAGCAAAATAGTTCGGACTCTGACCTCTCTGATTAATAAAATAAGCCGCTAACTTTAAATGCTTTGGATCCTTTGTGATCTCATACAGCTTCATAAGTGCCATTTCAAGCACCTCATGACCTGGATAGCCTTTAAGCTTGCCTTCCTCCTCACCGAAGGTCTGATCAATCAAATCGACATATTTAATCAGTGCATTTAACAGCTTATCCTTTCCTGTTGCATGATAGTATGCACATGCTGCCTCAAGAAAATGACCAAGACAATACATTTCATGCGCATCCGCGATATTTGTAAAACGCTTATCCAAACCGTTTATAATAAAATATGTGTCCAAATATCCGTCTGGCTGCTGAGCAGCGCATACAAGATCAATGACATCATCAATCGTCTTTTCAAGTTTTTCATCTGGATGCCAGTTTAATGAAAACGCAGATGCCTCAATCCACTTGGCAAGATCACTATCCTGGAAAACACAGCCATGAAACTCTGCTTTTGCCCTACTTTGATCCAATTCGCCAGAAGTAATTGCAGCTGCAGTCTTAAAATTAGCAATCGCATAGCTTGGCTCTGTATCTGGGAGACGATCATTCAATGCCTCCCACTGATACGGAATTACTTTATCATGCACCGTTTTCATTTTTCCAGACCAGAACGTGTCCGTAATTTTTACATTTTTTCCTTTTATTGTCTCCATACTCGTCCTTTCTGCCCGCGTACAGCGGCTTTCATCATTTATTGTTATGCTTTCTTATTCATTATCAGCATCATTACCCTTCGTTCAGGAAAATCTTAAGGTTTTCCTGTCCATCTTTTAATGGATATTGCACCTTGTTATTTCCAAGCAGCGTGCCATCTTCAAGTGTTCCTACCATATGCAGCATAGAAATTGTTACCGTTCCGGTCAGCGCACTCTTTTGTGTATCAAAATACAACGTCAGCGAATGATCATTCTCGTTATACTGTGCTGCTGTTTTTGCAAGCGTTCCATGATCCAATACAACATGAAGACGCTTATCATTCGCCAGATAGTGAAACTCTTTTCCTGCTGCATCACTTCTTTTTACAGTCCATAGATTATCTTTTTTGCTAAGTTCTGCACCGTATCCTATACGGCCAAACAACGGATCTTCTGCCATAATGCAAGATGCTCCGCGAACTCCGCCACAAAATCCAAGATCAATCTCACAGGAGTAATACCAAGAACCGCCTGAATGCGGCTGGTCAAGCCAGGTTTTGCCTTCATACAGAGGTTCAAATCCACCGCCTGCTGCTCCATCGTTTTCTTTTCCTGAAAACCAATATCCATAGTTACTTGCCTCATCTCCTGTATTCATCAGTGCATACGAGCTAAGCAGCGATCCATATCCTAAACGTAGCATTTCCCATGGTTCCTTCTCGTAATACAATGCATGGCGAAGAATTGAACATCCACCCATCTGTGACATGTAGCTGAGCAGATAATGTGTGCTGTTTCCACGATAATCGCTTCCATAGCCAAAATATGATGGTTCTAAATATCCACGACATGCAATGTTGCATTTATGTTGGCTTTCCATAAATTGAACTGCCTTCTCATATGGAATGCTCTCTGCAAATGGAGAATCATCCCTCTCAAACACAGCAGCTTTTAAACCATCCTCTGCCAACACAAATGTTGACTCAAATCCAGTTGTATCAAATGGATATTCAGATCCAAACACATCCTTACATTCCGTAACAAAAAATTTAACTTTTCTCATCCAGAATGTTTCAAGGCGATCTGCCTGTGCCTTCATACCATTTTCTCGAAGTGCTGCAATAATCTTCGGAATCACACATTCATTGTATAATCCAGTCTTATATGCTGACCAGTCTTCAATCTCAGATGGAATTGTAAACATACCGCATGCCGTTCCATATGCTCGTTTCAAATAGACAATCGGATCCATCTGAAACTTTAAATTCGGGTAACGCACCGCTGTCAGATACATATTGTACCAAGTCAATGCTATGTGTGGATAATCGTAAATTCGCCAGATATGAAGCTTTCCTCTCGTGCCATCTTCTTTCGAATTGCGAAGAACATGCCAATCTGGAATTCCATATATGCCATATGGATATGGCTCTTCTTCTGTCTGCTGCAAACCGCCCCATACAAAGCGGTCAAGGTATCGATCCAGTGCTGCAATCTCATCTTGGTTTGGAAGCATAGTCTGCTTTGAAGACAGAAATGCTGGCTTTGCTAATCCTGGATCGTCACAGCTGACCTCATAGATACGCCATCCGCCGATAGTATCATAATTGTCTGGTGACAGCTGCACACCTGTCTTGTTATTCCACTCACATAGAAGTCCGTCGTACCACAAAGTTTCGTCCTTTATCTGATGCGATGCTATAAAGGCGGCACGCTTTTCCCAAAGTGTCTCGACTGGCTGTGTTGCGAAATAATACAAATATGCCTGTTTTTGTTTTCCATAACGAATGCTTATTGTATGCTCACCAAGCGTCTCAAAAGAGAACTCATAAAAATATTGTTTGGTATCAGACTCACATTCCTTTGTCCTAATACACGAAATCGGTTTCTTAGATTCATCGCAAAAAACTTTTACCTCGCCCTGTCCCCAGGTTGATTCGAGGCAAAGCTGCACATTCGTTCCTTGTGGGATAGTATAGCCTGGAATGCTGACTGCATGAATCAATCCTTCCTGTGCCATACGTTTTCCCGCTCTAAGAAAATGATCTGCCCATAAATAAGCAAATGAAAATGATACTGTCTCGCCTGACTTTAATAAAACGGTGTGCTGCTGTGCACGAAGACGCGCTCCATTTTTTGCTGCTCTTTCTGCTCTCTTTGCTGCAAACGGATACAGCATCGTAAAACCTTTGCCTTCTTCTGTTTCCTTTTGCTCTCTTTCATTTGATTCTGGATTAAACCATTTTTGTACATCATAGTACAAAAGCTGTGTATCTTCCTGCGGTGCGAAAATCAAACATGGTCCTTCTCCATCTACGCGATAATACGTGCCATGTGAACTATTGCCACCAATATGATAATGACCAATCACATTTGGAGATGCACTTTCGCCCCACTTAAATTCTGTGTGACATGCTTGGCGAATGCCGACATCACAAAGCGTAATCTCTTTTTCTGATGTATTTATAACCTGTATTTTCTGCGAGAGCTTGTCATATTCTAACTCATAAGAGATGGAAACAGAAATTGTACCGTCGGATGATTCTGTCTGATAGGACAGACCGTTATCCCTACGCACCACGCCTGACTCCTGATATGTCTCCTGATCATTTGCAAAAAATTCAACTGTATTTTTATGTACATCTTCATACAATATGCAGATTCCGCCAAATCCAAGCTTTTCATCTGCATACTGCGTCTGATAACTGTCTCCGGTTCGCTTCATTGAAATGATCATGCCTTTTGATATTTGTACGTCAAACTCCGCATTTGTCAAATAGTAGATCTTTCTCTTTTCCTTCATATCGTACTCCCTTATCATCCCTTTACTGCACCGATTGTAATACCGCTTACAAAATATTTCTGGAAAAACGGATATACACATACAATCGGAATAGTAACAATCATTGTGGTTGCTGCACGAACAGAACTTGTTGTCAGATTCTTCATTGCTTCATATTTTTTCTGGTCATTCATAAGCTTCGATGCTGCCTCACTGTCAAGAAGAATCTTTCTCAAATACATTTGCAATGTATCAAAACGACCACTCGGATTGTAAATATAAACATCAAACCAGGAATTCCAATGACCAACTGCTGTCATAATCGCAAGTGCTGCAATGACTGGCTTACAAAGCGGAAGAATAACTTTAAAGAATATACGAACCTCTGATGCACCATCAATTCGCGCTGACTCTGCAAGTGAATCTGGAATCCCTTCAATAAACGATGAGACAAGTATCATGTTATATGCAGAAAGCAGTCCCGGAAGCCAATATACAGCAAATGAATCAGTCAAACCGATGGAAGAATAAAGCAAATATGTCGGGATCATTCCACCACCAAAATACATTGTAATGATCATTACGATTCGCATGAATTTTCTTCCTGCAAAATGTTTAATTGTTACAATGTAACCAAGCAGTGCAGTACAGACAATACTCGTGAATGTACCGACTACACAGCGCGCAACTGACATTGCTGCACCCTTTGGAAGATTTTGGCGCTGAAAAATATAAATATAATTCTGTAAGGTGAACTTTCTTGGCCAAAAGGTAATTCCGCCAAGAACGGTATCTGAACCTTCATTTAGTGAGATAACTAGCTGGTTCCAAAATGGATATACCATACAGAAGGTAAATGCTATCATAAACAGATAAAGAAAAACATCAAACACTCGTGAGCCAACGCTTTGCTTAATACGATTTTGCTTAACAGTATAATTCTTTCTTTTTGCACGCCTCATATGCTTTGACCCCTTTCTTTAGAAAATTCTCATATCCAGTACTTTTCCTGAGATGAAGTTCGTCAGCCATACTAAGAAGAAGCCAAATACAGATTTCATCAAACCTACTGCAGTACCAAATGTATAATTTCCAAGCTGAATACCGTAACGGTATACATAAGTATCAATAACCTCATATACTTTTCTTGTACTAGGAGTACCAATCAAAAGCTGCTGTTCAAATCCAGCATTCAGAATATTTCCGATACCAAGTATAAACAAGACTACTACCGTTGGCATAATACTTGGAATTGTAATATGCCATACCTTTCCAAAACGTCCTAGTCCATCAACAGCACCAGCCTGATAAAGTTCCTGATCAACACCGGCAATTGCTGAAATATAAATAATTGCAGACCATCCGAGTCCTTTCCAAATATTTGCTGTTGTCAAAAGCCCCCAAAAATAATTTGGATTACTTAAAAAGTTTACTGATTTATCAATTACGCCAAGCTTAAGCAGCACCTCATTAATCAGACCCTCACTTCCAAGAAGAGACATCATAATAGAAGCTACTACTACCCAGGATACAAAATAAGGCATATAAGAGATTGTCTGTACAACCTTCTTAAACATCTTATTCTTAATTTCGTTTAATAAAAGTGCAAATATAATTGGACTGACAAAACCGATTGTCAGCGACAATCCACTAATTACAAGTGTATTTCGAATAACCATCTTCCACTCTGGTAACTGGAAGAAACGTTTAAAATTTTCAAGTCCCACAAATTTACTTTGTGAAAGTGACATTCCAGGATACCAATCAAGAAACGCCACGATATTTCCTGCCATAGGAATATAACAAAAGATTACTACCCAGATAAGGGCAAGCAGACACAAAAACCAAATTTGTTTCTGTGTACGAAATGATTTTAACAGAGTGCCTTTTTTCTTTTCTACTTTTACATACCGATCTGCATCACCACCCTGTACTGCATGTTTTTTTCTTAGTGCCATAAGCCAGTTCCTCCCGTTCGCTGTTAATATAAAAGGAGAGGTGGGAAATCCCGCCTCTCCCATTCATTTTTCAGCCTTCGTACTTCTCAACGTTAGCCTTGTAGGAATTCTCATAATAATCTGTTAATTCTTCCAGACCCATTGCATTGCAATTATCTCTTGCTGCTTCAAATGCTGCTACGCAATCCTCTTCGCTGGCGCTGTTAATAATTTCTGCCCAAGAAGAAGTAATTGTATCGTCAACCATCTGCTTAATTGTTGCAATCATATCTCTGGAATTAAAGGTTGTCTGATACATTGTAGTATCCTTTGCCGGTGCAGTATAATTACCCCAGCAGATATTAATACCTTCATCCGCAAAACTTCCGTCCTCATTTACTGGCCAATAATCATAAATAGATACACGATCTACTCTCGGATCAATCTTATCAAAAACAGAACGGCCATCACTCTTAAGCCACTGTCCGCAAATTGCTACCCAGTACTCGCAAGCATAATGATTTTTTACAGTATGATATGTAGTATCCTTTGTGTCAACATTCATAATCTCATCATCAAACAGCCATGTACCATCATCATCAATTTTCCATACATTTTCTTCACGTGGTGCACCAAAACCCATAATAAAGGTTCCAAGTTCAGATGCTTCCCAGTTCAAATATTTAACAATACCCTGAATTTCTTCCTCAGTTGCCTTGTCGGTAATGATCATGCGATAACTTCCCACATAGTTGGAAGTAAGAAGTGAGGTATCTTCCATGCTCATTCCTTCTCCGTGAACAGAAACGTTCGCAAATCTCTTATTCTTATCGTAGTCATCGCCTTCCTGTACGGCCCATGTCTGATGTCCGCCTACCCATGCATACCACCAAGTTCCAAAATTTCCAAGCACTTGTCCATTCGCCAACTTAGAAATGTATGTCTCATAATCAACGCTTTGATAATCAGGATCAATCAAACCTTCACGATACATCTGGTTTACAAGCTTTGCAATCTCAAGACCCTCATCAGTATTCAGCCAATGAGTGAACTCACCTGTCTCCTCATCTAACTTATAACCATTTACAAAGCCATAAGCACCGAGCATTGCATTTAAAAAGCTCTTGCCCTGATTGTCACTTGTAAATGCGTAAGTCGTCTGTCCAGCATCATTTGTTGGATGATTGGCAAGAATTTTCTTCATAACCTCAATATACTCCTGAGGCGTCTCATACATTTTCTCCTCACCAAGCTCCAGATAATAATCCCAGCGAACGCCAAAATCAAGTCCTGCTACATTAGGATTCTCACCCCAAAGTGTAGAAAGCTTATAAATATGGCCCTCGTCATCCTTAAGCATATTAATATAGTCGCCCATACGTCTTGTAAGATTTGGCATATCATCAAGATAATCCGTCAAGTCAACTGCCTTGCCCTGTGCGATAAATTTCTCAGCCATATCATCAGGCATATTGGTAATAACAGATGGATAACTATTATCTGCTAACATAAGATTTAAGCGCTCCGTCATATCACCTGTCATATACTGCCAGTCAAAGGTTACGTTTAGATTTTCCAGAAGCCACTCGTCCATAACGGCCTTTCCGCCATTTTCATCTGCCAAAAATTCTTCCTGATCACCCTCACCTGCATACACACTAATATTAATAGTTTCTTCTGGCTTTTCCCAATTCAAATCTGCTGGATCAACGGTTCCGTTCTCTGCAAATGCTGCTGAAGAAAGTGTTCCAACTGCCATTGCTGCTGCTAAAAATGATGTTGCTACTCGTTTTCCACTCATACTCCAAGTCTCCTTTTTTCTTATTATCTTAAGTCTCATTGCTTACGCCGGTAAGACTCTCGTTCTACTAATGTACATTCCAAAAGAATTCTCTTTTTTTCTAATACTCCATGTTCAATTTTTGTAATCAGCGCTGCTGCTGATTCTCTTCCAATTTCATCAAGCGGCACATGCACTGTTGTCAGTGCTGGATTTGAAAACCAGCCATATTCAGAATCATCAAATCCAATTACGCCTATGTCATCTGGTACCTGTAATCCGAAATCCCGGATTTGTCTAATTGCACCAAGTGCCATTAAATCATTCATTGCATAAATTGCTTTTACTGGATAACCTGATTTTAAAATATCTCTGCAAGCCTGCACACCACTTTCAAACTCCCAGTTACCATTTTGCCGCAGCTTCAAATTCATAGAAATTCCAGCTTCTGCGTATGCTTCTTCTACACCAGCCATACGTTGTCCAGCGGGAGCTGATTGAATCGGTCCTCCAATAATTGCAATTTGTTCACCGTAACGCGTCAAAAGCATCTGTGTAATCTTCTTTGAGATCTCTCTATTATCATATCCAACTTGCACATCATCTGCATTCTCTGTTGTACAATATGCATATACAAGTGGAATATCTGTCTCGATTAATCCCTTCACATCTCGATCGTGCATTCCAACAAAAATCACACCATCTACACGAACAGCCTGCAATCTCTGCAGTTCCTTACTAATCACCCCTCTATACTTATAAATGCTGTCATAATCCGTCTTGATTTTATCCTTTAAACCAAGGTCAGATAAAATCACGCTGTATCCATTTTGTTGTGCATAATGTGTAACACCCTGCACAATACTCCCTGTTTGCCATACAGAAAGATCTTCTGTCATCACACCTATGATGCTTGACTTACTGCTTCTGAGTGCTTTAGCTACCGTATTAGGCTGATAGTTAACTTCCTTTATAATGCTTCTAATTCTAGCTGCCACCTCAGGGCTTACCTTATTGTCTCTGTGATTCAGTACGTGAGATACAGTAGCAACGGACACACCTGCCATCCCTGCTATATCTTTTAACGTCATATTTTCTCCTTTTAGTTAATCGTTTAACCATATCAGTATTTTTAAAGTCACCTCCATTCTTACTGCTTATGGTTTTTTACGCTTATTTACAAAATCAACTCGTTACTTTATGTTACTGATATTACTCTATATTAGCTTGTATGTCAAGTGTTTTCTAATTATTTTTTTATATTATTTTTATACTCTTGTCTTTTTCGTTTGTATTGTATAAATAGTATGATTATTTAATGCAATAAACTCTTTTTATTTTCAGTGCACTCTTTTGTGTTAGGTTAAACGATTAAATACCATTTTTTTAATACCCGGCATTTTAGAACCATATATTTTCTAAAATGCCGGGACTATCAATATCTATTTTTTCTTCAATTAACTTTTATTACCGCTATTCTTCCTCATCATTTGCCCAGAAAAGCGCACAGCGAACTGCCTTTTTCCAGCCCTTTAGCTTTTGCTTTCGCTTTGTCTCTCCTATTGACGGCATAAATGAACGCTGCAGCTGCCAATTAGCACGAATCTCCTCTTTATCTTTCCAATATCCTGTTGCAAGACCTGCCAGGTAAGCTGCACCTAGCGCTGTTGTCTCGATACATCCTGGGCGATCTACCTGTGCATCAAGAATATCTGCCTGAAACTGCAAAAGGAAATTGTTTGCACTTGCACCTCCATCTGCCTTTAATATCTCAATTGTATAACCGCTGTCCTGCTCCATCGCTTCAAGCACATCATGTACCTGATACGCAAGTGACTCAACGGCTGCGCGCACAAAATGAGCACGGCTTACACCTCTTGTCAGTCCTACAAACGTACCTCTTGCATATTGATTCCAGTATGGTGCACCAAGTCCTGTAAATGCCGGCACCAGATAAGAACCTGCCGTATCCTCAACAGACTGACATAAGCTTTCTGTCTCAGAAGCACTTCTAATCATCCAAAGCTCATCACGAAGCCACTGAATTGTCGCTCCTGCAACAAACACACTTCCCTCAAGCGCATACTGCACTTCACCTGGCGAACCTGCTGCAATTGTTGTGACAAGTCCATGATCAGAGCTTACAGGCTCTGCACCTGTATTCATCAAAAGAAAGCATCCTGTTCCATATGTATTTTTCACATTACCAGGCTCAAAACAGCACTGACCAAAAAGTGCTGCCTGCTGGTCTCCTGCAATACCCGCAATCGGAATAGCACCGCCTGTGACCTCTGGATCTGTTTTTCCGTAAATGCAGCTGCTTGGAAGAACCTTTGGAAGCATAGACTGCGGAATATTAAAGTATTCCAAAAGTTCCTTATCCCACTCCAGCGTATGAATGTTAAACAACATTGTTCTTGATGCATTTGTGTAATCTGTTGCATGGACAGCACCACCTGTCAGTTTCCATACAAGCCAGCAGTCAACTGTTCCAAAAAGAAGATCTCCATCCTGTGCACGCTTTCTAGCTCCTGGCACCTGATCTAAGATCCATTCAATTTTTGTTGCTGAAAAATAAGCATCTGGAACTAATCCTGTCTTTTCACGAACCTTTTGTGTCATACCATCTGCTCTTAGACGATCAATTCGCTCACTTGTACGGCGGCACTGCCATACGATTGCCGGATAAATTGGACGGCCTGTCTTTTTATCCCAAATAATCGTAGTCTCCCGCTGATTTGTAATACCGATCGCATGAATCTGCTCAGGAAGCGCTGCTATTTTATTCATTGCCTCTGATAATACACTCACCTGTGATGCCCAAATTTCCATCGGATCATGCTCTACCCAGCCTGGCTTTGGATAATGCTGCTCAAATTCTTTTTGAGCAACACTGCAGATATTTCCCTTTCGGTCAAATAAAATGCAGCGAGAGCTAGTTGTTCCCTGATCCAGCGCCATCATGTATTTTTCCATTGTGTGTCCTCCTAATCTGCTTCGTATCCTGTCGGATTTATCGTGTTATATTTTTCACTCCGAATACTGATTCTGACACTATTATAGCTGATACAATTGGCACTGTAAATGCTGCAGTTTATTTTTTTAACTTTGGATGGCTGACTAACGATGCAATATATCCAAATACAATCGCTGCACAGATACCCGCTGAGCTGGCGGTCAGTCCGCCCTTAAAGATGCCAAGCAATCCTTCCTCATCGACTGCTTTTTTGACACCTTTCCAGAGCGTATTGCCAAAACCAAGAAGCGGCACACTTGCCCCTGCTCCTGCCCACTCTTTAAATGGCTCATAAATGCCGAATGCACCTAAAACTACTCCTGTAACCACAAGAATAACCATAATTCGACCTGGCATCAGCTTTGTCTTGTCCATCAGAAGCTGTGAAAGCGCACAGATCGTGCCACCGACTGCAAATGCAATTAGATATTCCTGCATGATTTGCCTCCTTCTGCTAATGACATAGTCTTTTGTTTCTTCTCAAAACGTTCATCGAATGAGTCAAGCGCTTCGATGACTACTGCATGTGCAATGCCTGGAATGCTTGCACCTTCATTAAATGAAATCTTTGACAAAAGCGCGCCTGTTGGAACAAAAAGCACACGTTTCCAGATCTTTTTTTGAATCTGAGGCAAGATATACGCAGCCAATATCACAGCACTGCAACCACATCCACTTCCACCTGCGTGAACATCCTGCTCTTTTCGTTCAAAGATTTCCAGTCCACAGTCCATATGACGATCAGAAATATCAATCTTTTTTTCGCGAAGCAAATCAATTAATAGTTTACTACCTATCTGGCTAAGATCGCCTGTAATGATCTTGTCGTAATCGCTTGGTTTTGTCTTAAAATCTTCAAAATGCTGCACAATCGTATCACATGCGGCAGGAGCCATCGCCGCACCCATATTCATTGAATCTGTTATTCCATAGTCTACGATTTTTCCTGTCGTTACTCCTGTGATTTTGGCAAGTGGAATGTCGAGTTGGGTTGTAGTGTGTGTCTGAACACTTTCAAGTACAACAGCTCCTGAACCTGTTACAGTCCATTCTGCACTGAGTGGTCTCTGGTTTCCATAATCAGATGGGAAGCGAAACTGCCTCTCTGCAGAGGCATAATGGCTGCTTGTCACACAAAGTACATGATCTGCATATCCTGCATTCACAAACATAGCACCCGTTGAAAGTGTAAGCCCCATTGTAGAACAAGCACCATACATGCCAATTGTCGGGCAGTTTAGTTCACTAATTCCAAAACTGCTTGCGATACACTGGCCAAGCAAATCACCTGCAAATACATAGCGAATCTGCTTCGGCAAAAGATGTGCCTTCTCAATTACTTTCTTTACGGCTCGCTTTTGAAGCTCACTCTCTGCCTGTTCCCAATTATCCTGTCCACACTTTCCGTCAGGATCAATTTCATCAAATAGTGCACCAAATGGCCCCTCTGCCTCTTTTGGGCCAACAACAGAGGCCGCCTGCAGAATGCGGGGCGGCCTCTCAAAACGTATACTTGCTGTTCCTGTCTGCATAATTGCTCCTTAATCTAACGCTGCCATTTCCAAGAACTCTGTAATTGGCAGCTTTTTATTCTAAGGCTACTTTACCCAGACCAGTCAAAAACTATACATGATATTTATTTTTCTGTTACTATGAGAATTGATGATTTTAAAAAAACAAAATGAATTAAAACACCATTTGCAAAATCACCCAGATGAGTCTTACGCAAACAATTCTTTCACCATTGCGACATCGAAAGTAACATTTTCCACTTTGTTGACCTCGATGCGATACAGTGCATTTGCAGCGATATGCTCTGCTGCCTGCTCTAAATCACGGATACCTGTTGTATGTGAGTAAAGATCAACGACTGCCTCAACTGCTTCTGGTGTGACGATGCACTCACCCTCATGAAGACCCATGCGGCGCAGTACCTTAGGCAAGGAGAATTTTGTGAAAATGATCTTCTTCTCTTCCTTTGTGTAGTCTGGAATGTCGATCACGGCAAAACGAGACATAAGTGGAGCACTAATCTGATCCTTATTATTGGCAGTTGCAATAGGGTAAACGCCGCCAGTCGGAACCATACACTCCATATAGTTATCAGTAAATCCAAGATTATCAAGAAGTGTCAAAAGTACATCGGCTGGGTTGCCGCTACCCTTACTTGATGCTGCTTTGTCAAGCTCGTTGATGATGAATACAAGATTTGATTCACGCGCTGCTGAGAAAGCTTCCATGATAATACCTGGTTTTGCATTTGCGTAGATACGTGAGCTTCCAGTTAACTGCTCTGGATCGTTGATGGAACTCATATCGAGTGTGGTCCACGGCAGCTTCAGGATTCTGGCAACTGCATAGGCAATCTGAGATTTTCCAGTACCAGCCGGTCCTACAAGTAAAAGACCATATGCCGGAAGTGTGTGTGTACGGTTAATCTGAATGATAGTCTCTATAATTCTTTGCTTTACGCGCTCCATGCCGTAAAGTTCTTCGTCAAGCACCTGACGGGCATACTCTGGATCAATTGCCTCAAAATAATTACTCTTCCACTGGATATTCATCATAATAGAAAGCGCACGCTGCGCATGGCGCTTCTCCTCTGGGGAAACCTCGTGAGAACGCGCTACAGCCAGATTTCGTCTCGCCCACAGACGAATATTGTCTGGAAGTGTCTTTCCTGCACATGTCAAAAAGTCTGTAATGCTCTGAAGGCTAGTGATCTTCATGTCATCGCCAAGCTCTTCTTTATCTTCATCTTCAGCCTCTTCTGCCGGTGCATCGCTTGCAAGCAGACGGTCAATCATAAACTGTAAGAAACCATCCTCTGCTGAAAGCTTTGTACCGCCGCCAAATGCGATCTCACGAATCTTATAAACTGCATATCCTTCTGCTGTATTTTCTCCTGACAAACGAACATTGATATGGTTGTCACCAAGCCAGCGCACCAAACTTACAAAGCGTGAATCCACTTTCAGAATATCGGCAGTATAAGACTCTTTTGAATCTTCTTCCTTAAACTCAAATGCAGTTCTCTTTGTCGGATTTGTAAAAAATCCAGCGGAATGATGCGCATGCTCTTTTTCTTTATTATCTAGAACAAAAATTGGATGCTCTGGTGTAGAGACCTCTTCGTTAGAACGAAATGTCGTATATGTACACTCCGGATTAACCTTTTCTTCTGTCTGGTTACTGAAATCAAAAACTCTCATTTTCTTCCTCGCTTATTTGATGTCGTTGTTGATGATTCCAATCTACAGCCATATTTTAACAGCAGGCTACCTATTGGCTTCGTCATGGTTTCAGTATAGCGCATCTGCACGCTTCGGTCAATTACAAAACAAAAGTCAAACTCGTTTTGCACCCATGTGGCACTGCGTCTACAATTTGCATCGTGCCTTTATGAGCACTCACGATTTGCTGTACGATCAAAAGTCCTAATCCATGCCGCAAATCCAGACGCTCGTCTGTGCTTTCCATATAATGTGGCTTTTTTTCTAACTCGCATCGTTTCTCAGGTGAGATCCCTATGCCATCGTCTGTAACAGAGAGGATAAGACAATTCTTCGCATATTTTTTTGTGCACTCCAGCGCAAGATAAATTTTGCAGCCATCTGGATTATGCTTGATACTGTTTTGCACAAGATTACTGATTGCACGCAGAATTAAACGAGCATCCCCTTCCAAAACTGCATTTTCAGCATTCTCTGCAATTTCAATTTCGATCGTATAGGTATCTGAAATGCCAGAATTAAGTAGTTCCGCTGCGTAAGAACGGATAAGCTTTGATAAGCGAATGACTTCCAGATGAAGCGGCTGCATTTCATATTCTAACTGCGATACCAAATTTAAGTCCTGTACAAGCTCTTTGATCTTCACGCTTTGATTTCGCACAATCTCGGCTTGCTCCTTGATTGATACACTAGCCTCTTTACTCTGTGCAATACGCTCTGCATATCCCATAATCATGGAAAGCGGTGTGCGAATATCATGAGAAACACCGCTAATCCAGTTGGCTCTCACCTCATTTTGTTTACTTAAAATGTTTGATGCCTTATTTACACTTTCTGCAATTTCAGCCAGTTCTCCATCCACATGAAGGGAAATTGCCTTGCCATCCGATAGTTTTTCCACTGCCGCTACAATCGGTTCTGTGTTTCGAATGATCTTGCGCCTTGAGCAATAATACGCAATAAACAAACATACAAGATCCGCTCCCAGCATTCCCATAAGAAAAAGCGGAAGTCTCTGAATTGCCGCGATTGAATAATAATTACTGGTTAACTTCATATAGCTGTTTTTCGGATAGCCTAGTACCAAAAGACCATCGGCTGTATTCCAGACAAAAACAGGATAATCAGCCAAATACCCCTTAGAAAATAATGCAACATCCTGAATCGTATAGCTTTGCGGAATCTCAGCAGGCAAGTCAAATGCCCAAAAGCAATTGCCATCAAGCGTCAGATACAGCGCCCAAATATTTTGCTCACGCAATCTTTGTGCTGCCTCCTCTGATAAGGCATCATGAGTTACCGAAGCGGCAGTTCGCTCCAACATTGTTCGAGGAGACGCGGCTCCATAATCTTCTGTCACAGTTTTATGAAATGCGACAACAAAAATTATTACATTGATAAATAATAGAAGTAGAATAAATGCGGCAAACGATGCCAGATATTTTGAAATATATGCGCCAAATGATTTCATGATCTCTGACCTCACTTTCGCATAATCAATTTGTAGCCCAAACCCTTAATTGTGATCAATGACTTGGGATTTGACGGGTCCGTTTCGATCTTTTCTCGTACACGCCGCACATGAGCATTCAAACTATTTTCATAACCAAATGGATTGTCGCCCCATAGTGCTTCGCAAAGCGCATCAACGGTAATAATTTTTCCTTCATTGCGGGCAAGTGTTTTTAACAGCATGTGTTCCTTTGCCGTTAAAAAGAAAATCTCGTTTCCTTTGTAGACTTCTGCTCTATCAAAATCTACCGTGCATCCATCCAGCACAACCAGTGGATTGTCTTCCTTATAAGAGCGACGCAGTACTGCATAAATGCGAAGTATCAATTCCTGCGGCAAAAATGGTTTTACAATATAATCATCTGCTCCAAGCCCCAGCCCGGCAAGTTTGTCCGCTGCCTCATCCTTCGCAGTCAAAAAGATGATCGGCACATCAGTAAATGAGCGAAGCTGCTCCATCAAAGAAAAACCATCTTTATCTGGCAGCATCACATCCAAAATGATCAGATCCGGTTTTCCTTTTTTTGCCTCTGCAACCGCTTCTTTCCCCGTATCAGCCATAAGAATTTTTCGAAAACCAGCATCTTTTAAAATATCGGATAGCATTTTCAGCAAATCCGGCTCGTCATCCACAAGCAGGAGTGTTTTCGTATATAAAAATGAATTGTCCATCGTGTTACCTCCAACTACAACCATGCGTATCGTTATCACTATCATTACAGCTACAATCATAATCACAACTATAGTTATGACTGCAACCACAACCAGCGATAGTATATCACAGAGAATCTCATCTGAGGGGCATATCTCAAAAAAGTAAGGTAAAAGTAAGGACGCGAGAAGATTATTGTCAGGTTCACGTTGTACGATAAAAGCATCGAAAAACCCACACTTATCTATCAGGAGGAGATGTTCTTATGAACTATATTACAGATCGCGCTACCGATCATACTACAGACTGCATTATCACCACCGAACAGTTGACAAAGAAATACAAAAACTTCACTTCTGTCAACAATGTTTCGCTTCACATCCGCAAAGGCAGTATCTATGGTTTTCTCGGTCCAAATGGGGCTGGAAAATCTACCACGATGAAAATGCTTTTGGGTCTGACCAAGCCGACAGCTGGCAGCTTTACCATTGACGGAAAACACTTCCCAGCTGATCGCCTTGCAATCTTAAAGGAGATTGGTTCCTTTATCGAATCGCCTTCGTTTTATTCCAATCTGACAGGACGAGAAAATCTTAATATTATTCGTAGAATTTTAAAACTGCCGAAAAGTACTGTGGACGAGGCTTTAGAATTAGTTGGTCTAACTGAATTTGGTGACCGACTGGCAAAAAAATATTCACTTGGTATGAAGCAGCGTCTTGGTCTTGCTGGTGCTTTGCTTGGCCGACCGCCTATTCTGATTTTAGATGAGCCGACCAATGGTCTTGACCCATCCGGTATCCATGAAATTCGCAATCTCGTAAAATCTCTGCCCACGCTTTATGATTGCACCGTCTTAATCTCATCCCATATGTTATCCGAGATTGAGTTGATGGCAGATGACATTGGCATTCTCAATCATGGTCGACTATTGTTTGAAGGCAGCCTAGATGAAATGCGGCGAAACGCCTTGCAGGCTGGATTTGCAGCTGATAATCTGGAAGAGATGTTCCTCTCAATGATTGACAACGACAATACCACCAGAAAGCAGAGGGCAACGCTATGAGTCTTCTTACAATCGAACTTCAAAAAGAAAAACGAACCGGTGTGATTCCCGTACTGATTGCCGTTGGCATTTTAGGTGCCGCTTATGCCCTTGTCAATTTCTTTGTGAGGAAAAACACACTTTTATCTCTGCCACTTGCCCCGATGGATGTTTTACTGACCCAGCTTTATGGTACGCTTCTGATTTTAAATATGTTTGGCATCATCGTTGCCACCTGTATGATTTACAATATGGAATTTAAAGGAAATGCCGTAAAAAAATTATATATGCTGCCTGTAAGCGTCCCCAAAATGTACCTGTACAAATTTTTGATTCTGACAATTCTGCTTTTGATTGCAATCACTTTGCAAAATCTTGCACTTATAAAAATTGGCATGACCGATTTGCCGCAGGGTACATTTGAGTTGCCGACACTTATTCGGTTCGCCGCCTATTCGTTTATCACCTCTATGCCGATATTATCTTTCTTGCTGCTGATTTCCTCGCGCTTTGAAAATATGTGGATTCCTCTTGGCATCGGTGTCGCTGGCTTTTTAAGCGGAATGGCACTGGCAAATTCCGATCTTGCCATTTTGATGTTTCATCCTTTTATTGTCATGCTAAAGCCTGCGGTTGCGATGAGCGCCCAACCTGACAAATCAATTGCTCTTGTTGCTCTCGCAGAAACCGTTCTGTTTCTTGCCATCGGTTTGGGACTGGCAAACTATACGCACTACGAATAAGGAGGATGTTGAAATGAGTGAAATAAATAAAATAAGTAAAATGAGCTTTTCAGAATTGCTCAAAATTGAATTTATGAAATGCAAGCGTTCCAAAATCGTACCCCTGATTTTTATTGCCCCTTTGCTTGTGGTTTCTTCTGGAATTGCAAATTTAAGCAGCTATTTCACACCAGAATATACAAATGCATGGCCCGCTATGTTCATTCAAAGCGCACTTGTTTACGCATATTATCTGTTGCCCTTTAGCATGATCGTCGTCTGCGTCATGATTGCAAGCCGTGAAACTGAAAATAATGGGATTCTGAAAATGCTAGCGCTGCCTGTTAGCCGCTATGCGCTTTCCGCAGTCAAATTTTGTGTACTAATTTTTTATCTTTTTATGGAAATGGTTGTCTTTCTTGCTGTGTTTGTCATTGGCGGATTGATTGCCACTAAGACAATGGGCGTAACCGAAACTTTGCCTATTTTTTATTTATTGAAATGGTGCTTCTCCCTTTTTCTTACAATGCTTCCTTGTATTGGGACAATGTGGGCCATTACTGTCCTTTTTGAAAAACCACTGCTATCGGTGGGCCTTAATCTGCTTCTTGTCATTCCAGGTGTTTTGGTTGCAAATACGCCTCTTTGGATTGCTTACCCTTATTGCTACAGCGGCTATTTGGTTTCCTGCTCACTACGCGATTTTACAGCAGAAGCTTCTGATACTTCATTTTCTTTATTTCCGTTTTTGCCTTGCGCGATTCTTGTCTTTTGCCTGGTGTTTTCGCTGGCGATCACACAATTTGGCAAAAAAGAGAGACAATAACCAGAAAATCCGTCGAGGATGCAAATTAAGCTATTTCTCGCATCTTCGGTGGATTCGCACAATATCGAGGTTAGTTATTAATTCAATTTACAGTCTTAAACATGGCATTTCAGCTTTCCCAGCTCTCATCGACTTCTTCTACTTTTTTTTTCTAACACTTTTCTGCACTTCTCTTTACCACTGGCGCGAATTGATCCATTGTACCCACTAAAAAAGCTATTTTTACTGACCCTGGCACTACTTCTTGTCAAACTATCTAATTTAGTATATGCTATAGTTAAACTAATTTAAAGGAGGGATTCTCATGACTATTGCTGTTTCCGATTTAACAGGTTCTCTTACTGGAATTTTAAAGGAAGATCACGACTTAGACATTGAAAAAGAAGAACGACTAAAAGAAAAATATGAACTACAATTTCCAATTTAAATTTCATAGAAAGGAATTTTCCAAATGAAACGATTAAAACTATGTCTACTGGCACTCATCATTTGTTTTGGCTTGTGTGGCTGTGAAGGAATCGGATTTACTTCAATACGCAGATATGCCGATTGCATGAATAGAAACTGGCACTTAAATTTACCTGAAACGGATGTTGAAATATATGTGAAAGATTCTGGCGCCAGCTTTACTGGTGACGGTATCCGATACCACATTCTCCAATATGACGAAGAAAGTGCAGATATCATTTTAAAAAGCTTCGATTGGGAAGCTGGTGAGCTAGACAGCGAATTAGCTGATAAAATGGAGGAATGGCTGGATAGCATCAGCGTACCATTAGAAGATCGTCCAAAACAGAACGAATGGAAACATACGACTTTACTTAGAAAGGAATACAACAGAGATCATCTTATTATGTTTTTTGATGAAGATACAAATCAGTTGTATGTAGTGGAATATTTTTTGTAAAATCAAAGACTTTGTTCATCTAAGTCAAAATAACTTTTTCAATATGCCCTCAAGAGTTAGATTCTTGTTCTAACTCTTGAGGGCGACTTATTTTAAACCATTATACCCAGTCAACTATTCAGTCATTGAATTACCGAAGATTCCCACTCCAAATTTCAAAAAAGCCCGTTTTACTGACACCTACACTGCCTCTTAGCTATTGTAATGTCCTCTACATGCAAAGATCAGAATATTGTCACCCTCAACAAGATATACAATTCTATGTTCCTCGTCAATGCGTCTACTCCAAAGCCCCGTCAGGTTTCCTTTTAAAGGTTCAGGCTTTCCAATTCCCTCAAATGGATGACGTTCAATGTCCTTAATAAGCTGATTAATTCGTTTCAAATTCTTCTTATTTTCTACTTGCCAATGAAGTCTCCACGCCCATGCGGTGCATAGCTCCTATGGACGTGGTATCAAAA
>ERZ1673697.108-NODE-108-length-129802-cov-15.095917_pt1 | contig 129802 bp, 112 predicted proteins | sample MGYA00580227_ERZ1673697 | MGnify/ENA primary metagenome ERZ1673697 (study PRJEB41218, sample SAMN15661759) | gut metagenome | host: Homo sapiens | place: Canada: London | collected 2015-08-20/2019-03-30 | study: EMG produced TPA metagenomics assembly of...
CTTTCTCCGGCTGCGGCACGATATGCAGCGCGTTGGACACGATCACCACATCGAAGGACTCCTCAGCGTAGGGCAGGCAGAACATATCCTGCACGGAGAAGTGCAGCTTGGCAGAGCGAGTATCCCGCTTTGCCTCGGCAATCATCTCTGCGGAGGCGTCCGTCGCCTCGATGTGTGCCGCCGCGTTCACGATGTGCTTTGCAATCAATCCCGTGCCGGTAGCAAGCTCCAGCACCGTCTTGTGCCGCACGACCGGCCGGATCAGCTCATACATCTCGTCATATGCCGCCCGATCCTTTCGCATAAAGCGGTCGTACCGACCGGCATTTTTGTCCCAGAAATTCTTGTGTTCTCGCATCTCTGTCATTCCCTTCGGTGTTAGATTTGCCTAACCAATACGTGCAGTTATTCGATTAGATGTCGCTAACTATCGTGTCTTGGAAAAGCCGCATTGCTGCGGCCTTTCGCTTATTCAAATAACTCCCTGCAAGCACCGTACACCAGCGTTTCCAGCACCTGCGGGTACAGTCCTCCTATTTGTTCCTTGTGTGAGACGGTCAGAATCAGTCCGCGTACTGTCGCGGCGGCAAGTGAAATCCCCCGTTTAGGAACAAGGTCATATTTTTCCAGAAGCTGACGAATGTGCGTCTCGTCGTCGTGGTAATGCACATTTTTGACATCCTCCGGCAGTCTCTGCAAAAGCAGCTTTGCATCGTTTTCAATGAAAGCCATGTCGCCGGTATCGGACAGCCGCCGGCAGACGGCAAGGACCGCCTTTGCCGCGCGCTCCGACGGCGGCAAGCCGTCAGTTTCGCTCAGTGCATGGTCAGCCACTCCGTAAAGCTCGGAGTGAATGTTCTCCAAAACCGCGAAGAAGACCATCTCCTTGGATTCGTAGAATTTATAAAACGAGCCTTTTGCGATACCGACAGCCTTTGTCAGTTGATCCACTGAGGTTTTCTTCATCCCCAGCGTGACAGCACAATGTCTCGTTTCTTTCAGCAACGCCTTGCGGAGCTGCTCAGTCTCGTAATCGGTAAAAGCCAAGCCCGCGCCTCCTTAAATATGACCGTTTCAGTTTATTTGGTCATATTATACCGCGCTTCTTTCTGGTTTGCAAGGGGTGTGGAGAAAAAATCGCTAATCAAAAGGAGTGCAGTGTTGCAGAAAGAGACGACGGAATTCCGGTAATCGTTGTCGCCGCTGTAAAAGAAACTATATCGTAAAAGGGCATCAGAACGAAGCATCCAAACGCTGCGTTCTGATACCCATTTTGTTTCATATTGCACAGATGGGTTGATTACAAGAAAAAAGCAGGAATTAACACAACATGAACGACATATGATATCTGCAATAATCTTCCTGGGGAACGATCTGCACAACGCTCAACGACATGCCCCATGTATAGAGACGGCGACTCGTAAGAGCCGCCGCCTTTTACATGATTACCGCTCAGGGTCACTTCTTTTTCGTTTGCTGATTGAATTTCGATGCTGCTCCTGCCTTTTGTGAGCAATGAGTTGTCGCACCTGCCGTTCTTCTGCATCCTCTCCGAGCAGTCTGGATGTTTCCTGTTTGGCACCGAGCAGCATAATAAGAAATGGCTTCTCATGCATGGCATCCTCTAACTGCTTTTCTGACTCCTTTTCCTGTACAGGACGGATGGCCCGCCGTGCTTCATACAACTCCACCGGGTCAAACTCCGTATCCTGTGCAGGCTTAATGGGCTCCTTGGCATCCGGGGCCTTTCCGTCACTTCGGGACACTTTGTCTCGTTTGGACGGCTTGGGCTTGTCAGGGGCCGCCTTTTCGACTTCGGCGCAGGCGTTCTGCCTCTTTTCCGCCATAAGCTCATTGATTTTGTCAAAGGACACAACCACATCGTCGGGCTCAGACGCTGCGGCCTGTTCGGGTGTGGTGATAGGCCCGGCGGCCTCCGGGGAAGTATTCTCCGCAGGGCCTGTGTTCAGTTTTTCATCGGCCATTTACGATCCTCCTTTCCGTCTATCCACGCAAAAAAGCCGCCCGTTTTTCATGCCGGACGGCTTTTTGCGTAATGTGATAGATCAAATATTATTTTTTCTGGTTTGTAGGCTCCGAAAAGCCTTGTATTTACAGTGTTCCTAATAGGAAGTAATCATATGCTTATCCTCCCCAAAACGCTCGCCCGGATGGGCTTTTTTGTTATAGCCACAGGATAAAACTTTTCTTCCGGGAAGTGGTCACATGGAAAGCGACATTTTTGATTTCTGAAGCTTTCTGACGATTTTTTTACGCCCCGATCAAATTCTGATCAAATGCAAACAGTGCTTCGTTGATTTCAAGTACATTATAGTTCCCCTGTTCCACAAAATATTCCACGATAATATCGAATTTGCTCGCATGTGACAGAGCGAATCCGGCTTAGCCAAGCATATCCTGCATTTCTGTGAGCGGCAGTTCAAGAGCCAGTGCAAACGCAAGCACCGTCTGCTTGGATGGCCTATAGAACTTGTCAGAACGAAGCTTGGAAAACAGTTTCCGGTCAATGTTCGCTTTTTTATAGCACTGTGCATCAGTCATACCCTGTTCATCAATTTCTATTCTTTTTTTATGGATCGATTTTACGAATCTATTTCAGGAATTTTTTGCACAGCATGTTTCGAATGGTCAAAGGAATCAAAAAAGCGCATACAGAAAATATAAAATCCTGCATGCGCTTTTTGATCCGTCAGAGTATAGCGACGTACGTCAAATTTTCTATGCTATAGGAGCGATATTGCTATTTCCGTGTACAGCGAGAAAACTTTTTACTCCTCGTCATCTTTCTTCTTTTTTCCACGGAGTTTCAGCCCCAGTCCGCCGGCTCCAAGAGAAGCGACTGCCATGCTGACCCATCCCCAGATGTTCGTCACATCGCCGGTCTTTGCATTGCTGCTCTTCTTGGCCGTTGATGTATTGGATACACCGCTGCTTGCAAGTGGAGCAGTTGTTGTCTTTGGCGTAGTGGTCGGAGTTGTGGATGGTGTTTTCGTCGGCTGCGTTGTAGGCGTTTCTGTTGGTGCAGCTGTCGGGGTTTTGGTTGGTGTTACGGTCGGAGTCTCTGTCGGTGTTACTGTTGGTGTTTCCGTTGGTGTTTCCGTTGGTGTTACACTCGGTGTTTCTGTTGGAGCCGGTGTCGGCTCTTCGCCTGGGTTTCCTTTCTTCCAGGTAAAGGTAAGATCCTGATATCCAAGAGCGGAAACAGTGATTTCAAAGGAATCGCCCTCTGCAAATGGTGCGGCGTCTGTTTTTAAGGTTCCGTCTTCGTTAAAGAGGACAACGGCTCTTCTTCCGCTTGCGGCATATGCTGTTCCGTTTACACTGACAGATGTAATGCTCTTCAGGTAATCTGCAAACTCTTCCGCAGTAGCATCATCTGCTTTGACAAGGGCAGGTGCCTTTGCATCTGCATGGAATGCAGCCGGCATTTCTTCTGTGTACAGAACAAAGTCTGCGGTAAGATCTGCATACTTTCCATTCTGATCGTGTACGGTCAGTGTATAAGCGCCTTTTTTCGCGTTCTTAAAGTACAGGGTATCTCCAGATACGGTTCCGGTCAGGCCTTCTACCGAATAAACAGCGGCATAATCTTCCGGCAGTCCTTCCAGTTTAACAGAAGTGTTTCCGGCTGTTACGGAAGCGTTTTCTACGGACAGTTCATTTGCAAATTTTACCGGTACATAAACATCTGCCGGGATTTCAAAGATTCCTTTGCTGGTGTAGTAAGTAATCTTGTTAATGGTCTGTCCCATCATTCCTACATAATGTGCAGAAGAGGTCGGGCAGTTGTGAACTTTTTCGGTAAATCCGGTGCTCCATGCCAGTTCGGATACTCTCCAGATATTTTCCAGATGACGCATACCGTAATCATTACCTTCTTTGGTGCTGACAACAACGCCATATACCGTATCTTTTCCGGCTTCAATCGTATCGGTCAGTCCATCCAGGTCTAACTGATAATCGCCATATCTGCTATTGGTGGAAAGCTCTGCGGTTACATTTTCCAGTTTCGTTGCTTCCGCGCCTTTCACAGCACCAAAGGTCACATTTCCATCGGCATCGACAGATGCTTCTTTATAGTAAGCCGGAACTTCATTTAAGGTATAGTAAGCGTAGCTTGCTTTCTCATACAGGGCATCTTTTCCGGTATAGGTCGTGGTAGATGTCTGTCCGCGGTTGGTAACGGTAATTTCAATGGAATCATCATCGGTGACTTTCGTATATTTGCTCAGATCCATTCCTTCTGTTACTTTTACCGGGAAGGTGATACCAGTGATATCGCTTCCATCGGCGTTCACATGGTAGGAACCGCCGGAGAGAGAAGGTGTTCTTGTTTTATTTAAGGTTGCGGAAGTGAAGGCATCTACCGGAACATCATTCTTTACTTCCGCCTGATAGAATGCTGCATATGGAATGTTCATCAGAACATACTGGGACTGCAGAGCTTCGATTGCGGCTGTTAAATGGCTGGTTGCCTCATCGACAGATGACTGGCTGTGTTTTTTATCCAGTTCATCTTTTGCTTCCGAAAGCTCGGTCTGCATGTCATTCCAAGATTTTTCTGTGTAAAGATCCTTGTTCAGACCTTCTGCTTTTGCAATTGCCTCTTCCAGAGCTGCTGTGCTCTGAACCGGATCAGCACCTACGATATTGTCTTTGGTTGCTTCGAAGGTATAAGAAGCATCGGCATAGCCAAGGGCATGAATCGTAATCTTCCAGTAGCCGGTTCCATCGGTTCCTTCCGGAAGCTGGCAGCGGAGAGAATCGGTAAGTCCAAGCTGGATTCCCATTGCTTTATGCATCCAGTTATCGGAAGCAAATTTCGTTCCGTATGCTGCCTTTGCATTGGTATAGGTCGCATCATCGTCATAGTATGTCCAAGTTACCGTCTGCATATTGGCTGCCAGGTCGCCATAATCCCCATTCAGATCTACACGGAGGAATTCGCCATAAGAACCATTAGCTTCTTTTACAGTAAGACCAACTGTTGCAGCATCCGGAACAGTCTTCAGAGCAGTACCAGAAATGCCGGATGCAGTTCCGGTTGTACGTGCAGAAAAGCTAAACGTGCCGTCCGCATTTTTCATTGCTGTTTTCAGTCCGTTTGTATCCTGTGTTACATCTGCTACCAGATCTGTATAATTCTGCAGCTTATTTTCTGTGAAACCACCAGAGAGTTTTCCTCCATTCTCCACTACAACATATTTCTTGCAGAATTCTTCATAATCGTCTTCTGAAACTTTTACAGGAACATACTTCAGTCCTTTTACTTCATAATGGTCAATCTCTTTTTTGTCATAAGTAACTGTTTCACCATTCGTCAGAACTGCTGTTGTTACGCCGGTATAATATGCAACATCATAGGTTGTACCATCTTTCATATAGATCGTTGCTGTGCACTGGAAACTTCCTCTGTGCAGTCCATGAATTGTTGTTGCACGAGTTACTGTATCAAATGCACCCTTATCGCTTTCACCGCGACTATCTGTGGCTTCTGAGGCTGCATCGTTTCCCGCTGCCTGTACATTTTCAGCAGCCCAGTATTCTGCCCACGTAAGCCCAGCATAAACGTATTTGTAAGCAGTTTCCTTTTTCTCATAGGTAAAGGAAAGTGTTTTGTAACCGGTTGCTGTAATTTCAATTTCAAAATGAGTTCCATCCGCAAAAGCAGCTGCCGTTGTATCAAGGCTGCCATCCTCTTTCACCAGGACGGTAGCTTTTTTTCCGCTTGCCGGATAATCTTTTCCGTTCACTTTTACAGAAGTGATATTTTTGATATAGTCTGCAAAATCCTCTTCCGATGCGGAATCTGCCTTTACAAGCGCCGGAGCATTTCCTTTTTCATTGTAGGAGGCTGGCATTGCATCGGTAAAAAGTGTAAATTTCTGTGTCAGATCTGCGTATTTTCCGTTTTTATCATGAATGGTAAGTGTATAAATACCTTTTTTCGCATCCATGGAATAAGAAAGGGTATTTCCATTTACCGTGCATCCATCCAGACCATCTACAGAATATTCTGCTTCATAATCTGACGGGAGACCTGTAAGATTGAGTGTTGTCTTTCCCGCTGTCACAGAGGCATCCGCAACAGAAACACTTGCTTCAAATTTTATCGGAACATAAATATCCGAAACAGGAATGGTATAGATTCCCTTACTGGTGTAATAAGTTACTTTGCTGATATGCTGACCCATCATAGATTTATAATGCTCTGAAGAAGTCGGGCATTCATGGACGGAGGTTGTAAATCCGGTAGACCATGCCAGTTTGGTTCCTCGCCAGATATTTTCCACATGACGCATGCCATAGTCGTTACCTTCTTTGGTGCTCACAATTACACCGTACACCTGGTCCTGATCCACAGCGATTGTATTTTCAAGACCATCCAGATTCAACTGATAATCACCATACCTGGATTCTGTCCGAAATTTTGGTGTAACGTCGCTCAGTTCGGTAGCAGTTCCCACTGTTTTCCCAAAAGAAAGACTTCCATCTGCATTCACGGTTGCTTCCTTGTAATAAGATGGCGCATCACTCAGTACATAATAAGCGTAATCAGCATTTTCAAACAGTGCATCTTTTCCGGTATACGTTGTAGTAGATGTCTGTCCACGCTTCGTAACCGTAATACTTACAGAATCCTCATCCGTTACTTTTTTATATTTGGAAAGATCGATTCCGGAAACTTTAACAGGGAATGTGATTCCATCAATGGAACTTCCGTCTGCATTGGAATGATAGGAACCGCCGGCAAGGGATCCTGTTTTTGTCTTTGACTTCGTTGCAGAAGAGAAAACATCAACGGAAACACTGTTATTTAACTCTGCGGCATAAAATTTATCGTATGGAATATTCATCAGAACATAGGAAACCTGTTCGGACGGTGTGACAGTCGGTGTGACAGTCGGTGTTGCATCAGGCGTCGGTGTCGCTGGTTCGGATGGCGCAGGTGTTGCCGCCGGTGCTTTTTCCAGTCCTTTAACCGCAGCAGTAAGTGCATCTTTCGCAGCATCGACAGCAGTCTGCGATTCTTTGGCATTCAATGCTGTTTTCGCAGCAGCAAGTGCACTCTGCATGGATTTCCAGGAAGCAGAAGTATAATCGGCTTCTTCCAAAGCTTCTGCTTTTGCAATCGCATCTGAAAGCTCTGTTGTATCAACAGAAGGAGCTGGTGTTACGATATCAGCTTTTTCTGCTGCGGCAAGTGCTGCCTGTTTTACAGCAGCTGATGTTCTGGTTGCACCGGAGACGCTGTCCCAGTTCTGAAGATTGGCAACTGTGGCATCCTGTCCTTCGAGTTTTGTTTTGATACCTTTGGACTTGGATACTGCTTTTGAAAAATAACTGCTGCTTTCCGAATCATAGCCATTTCCAGGAGTTACCGTAATATCGGAAAATTTTCCGTTAGCGACAGTAAGCTTTACATTGACATCATATTCGGTCCATTCATCCTCGCTGTCTTCCTCTTCCATGCGGGTTACATGAGCGGTAGATTCATAAACACCGTCTTTCATGACTCCACTTGTCGCATCCGCGAGTACGGTTCCAGGGAGCAGACTCATGGTCATAGAAGCTGCCATGACGGCGGCTAATGATTTTTTCTGAAGTTCTTTTCTTTTGATCATAACTTCCTCCTTTTTCCTTCTTGAATGGTTTGCAGGAAAGATTGGGCAAACCATTCTGTATTATTGAATTAGTTTTACCTAATTAATAATGCAGTTAACTAACCAATGGATATTTTACTAATTTTAGATAGTTTTGTCTAACCTATAACTGTTGTTTTTTTCTCATTTACATCAAAAAAGTGTCTTATTGAATTATTTTTGCTATTTACGACGCCTTAAAAATAAAACTCTTACCGTAACTTTTGAAAAAGCAGGCCGGAATCAGGTGGATATTCGCATTTCCTTTTGATTCCCTGATTCATCTAAAAGGTTTGTCGGAAATAAGAGAACAAAAAAACACTACATGGAACAAGTATTTTTCATTCTTGTTCCATGTAGTGTTTTTCTACAGGCACTCTATTTTCTTCCTTTTCCGTGAACCCTACCACATATTCTTCTTTTCTTCTAAATGGATTGCCAAAAAAATCCGGCCGGAAAGAATTCCAATCAGCGTTCCGGTTATGACACCTGCGATCAGCAGAACCGGAAGATAATAAAACAATTTTGTGTTCTGTACAACGTATGCGGCAACGCAGATCTGCGCGACATTGTGGGCTACAGCACCGGCAATACTGACACCGGTCATACTGAAACCTTTGATTTTTTTCAAGAGAAGCATCACGAAGAAGCTCAAAAGACCACCGGCTAAACTGTACAGAATCGACATTCCATTTCCGAAAAGATAGCCCATCAGAAGAATCCGGGCAATGGAAATCATCAGAACCTCTGCCGGCGGAAGGAAAAACAGTCCGATGACCACAATCAGGTTTGCAATGCCAAGCTTAATTCCCGGTACACCAAAATTGATGGGAATCAGCGCCTCCACATAACTGAAGATCATGGCAAGTGCCATTAACATGGCACATAATGCAATTTTTCTGCTTGCAACATGGCTGTTTTTCATTCTTCTTCATTCCTTCCCTTTCCATGTTTTTGCTTTTTATTTTACAATTACATCCGGTGCGTCTTCCTCAGAATCCGGCAAGGTACTGTCACTTTCCACTTCAGCTACCAGCTTGTGAGGAAGACATACGATCGTTTCATTTACTTTCTGTATGGAGCCCTGTTTTTTACAGTAACCGTCCGGGCAGTCGGCTTCTTCCATGTGCGCTTTTCCGTTTTTAATGACCAGCTGGTTGGTTCCGTGGCTGGTTTCAATTGGTATTGTCTGATTTTTGCTGAGCGCATAGGTTCCATAGACTTCGCCGTCCACCGTGATTTTTAAAAGATTTCCGTTTTCCGGTTTCCGCAGATACAGTCCGAGTGCCAGCAATCCGGCAAGCAGTAAAATTCCGCCGGCCAGAATAAGATCTTTTTTCTTCATGAAGATGATCTCCCGTTTCTATATTTATGCTTATCAAAAAGAATACGAAGTCCACATCCACTTTTATTGCTTTTCATAGCGGAAGCAGGAGACTTCCCTGCTTTGGTCAAATTCCGACCCATAAAAGCAGGGTCAGAAGTAAAACCGCGCGGAATAAAGTGAAAAGAATCTCATTTCCATGGAGTTCTTTTATCCCACAGTGGATATTTCCTTTCGGGCACGTATCGATACATTTTTGACACTGAAAACAATCTCCGGAAATATCCATGGATCCATCCGATGGCAGTTCAACGGCAGACGGGCACTGTCTGGTGCAGGCACTGCAGCCGCGAATACAGTTTTCCCGTTTTCTGTGCAGGGTAAAAAGCGGCAGGATCGGGAGCAGCGAAAAAACAGCTCCCATCGGGCACAGAAAACGGCAGAAAAAGCGTTCTTCAAAAAACATACCAATCAGAATTAAAATAAGAAGAAGGATACCCGGAAGGTACGATGCCAGACGGAAATTTCCGGCATGCAGCATGGAAAAGACATCCCACGGGCTGGTGCCTCTGGCTTTCTGGTAAACACCGGCAAAGCAGCAAATGGCAATCAGCAGCAGAATCCCATATTTAAGCAGGGATAGTTTTTTTGCAAGTTCTGGTTTGATGCGTTTTGGTTTCTTTTTTCGTTTCTTACAGATTATACCATAAATTGCGTGCATTGCATCCCCAAGACTTCCAAAAGCACACGCAAATCCACAAAAAAATCTTCCGAAAACAATCGTGAATGCGCAAACAAGAAGAAGTGCCGCTACAAATGCGGTCATTTCAATTTTCTCACCATGCCCCAACTGGGTAAAAATGTATTTGACACCGTTAAAAGCAGCTGTAAATACGGATGGAAGAAAAAGAAAATAGAGAAGCTGGATTCCTGCCCGGAGATAAGAAACGATTTGCTTTCTCTTTTTTGCAGGTAATCTTGTAAGGTCTAAATTTTTCATGTTATTTTTCCGCCTTTTCTAATGCCTCTGCTGTGGCATTTTTGATACCGGTAGAGCTGAATGTTGCACCACTTATTGTGTCTACATCGGCAGACTGTGCCTCCAGAATTTTCGGAATGATATCTTTTGCATTGGACAGATAAGCGCTGTCTTCTCCATCCGCTGATAAAATAGACAGATCTGTCATCTGACCGTTTTCTACCGTTACCTGAACCGTGATCATTCCACCAAACCCTTCTGCTTCTCCTTCATAGGTACCGTCAAGATATGGGCTTGCGGTGGTATCATCTGTATCGGCAGCCGAAGCATCGGATGCGGCTTCCTCTGACGCTGCTGCATTTTGCGTGGTCTTGGCAGCCGCTTCCAGACTTTCTTTTTGCAGCTTCGTTGTTTCAAGCTCTGCCGAAAGCTGTGCAATCTGATCTTCTTTTTCGCGGCGGTCCAGTACCGTATTGTAGCCCAGAAGGACAGCCGCGATGACTGCAAGATTTAAAGAACGAACGAGTAATTGTTTCATTATTTTCCCCTTTTATGGTGTTACTTTTGCGGCATTCAGCGCATTCTGGCATGCTGCGAGGAGCGCTTTGGATGAGCAGGTTGCACGGGAGACCGTATCGATGTTTTCAAGTGTTCCTGTTTCCAGAATCTGAGTAGAAATACCTTTTATTTTCGAGGTTCCCTCAGCCGCGCGGCGGATATAAGATGCATTCTCACTTCCACCGTCCCCATTGATATTACTTAACGCCACGATTTTATCGTTTTCGATCGTTACCGTTACAGAAAGCTGATATGCTGCAAAGTCTTCATCCTCATCCGGCTCGCAGACGGCAATGGCTGTATATTCACCATCCTGATAGATCCTCTGCTCCGGTGTTTCCGTTGGGGCCGGTGTCGGCGTCTCCGTTGGCTTTGGTGCTTCCGTTGGAGTCGGAGCAGGTGTCTCGGTTGGAGATGGCGTTTCCGTCGGTGTCGGAGTTGGATTTTTCTTTTCTTCCGTTATACGTTCTGCCTCTTTTAATGCTTCTTCGATTGCCGCAAGAATTCCCTTCGAGCTGTAGGTGGCGCCGGAGACGGTATCGACTTCCAGTGTCTGTTTTTTCACAACATCCTTTGCTACCTGTTTTGCCCGTTTCAGAAATGCCTCATCATCTTCGCTTTCCGTTACAAGAATCGCTTTGATCGTTTCATCCTGAATGACGACTGCCATTGTGATATCTCCCAGATAGCCTTCGCCAGTTCCGTAATAAATGCCTTCCGCATACGGGAACTTTCCTTCCGGAATCGTTGTGGTGTCACCGCTGTTTGTTCCGTTATCCGGAATGGTCTCGCCGTTTGTCACTTTCTTCGCATTTTCCAGCGCCTGTTTTACAGCATTCTGTATTCCACGGGAGCTGTACGTTGCGCCGGAGACAAGATCCACATCTGTTTTCTGCCCATCTACGATGCGGTCGGCAACGACTTTGGCACGGTTGAAGAAGGTTTCATCATCTTCATTTTCCAGAATCAGAACAGCTTTGATCGTCTGATCCTGCAGAGCTACTGCCACTTTGATATCTCCCTGGAAGCCGGCCGCTGTGCCGTAATAAATACCGTCTTGATACGGAAAACTTCCCTTTGCTGTTGACGAATTGTTATTCTGACCATTGCTATTGCCGCCGTTATTCTGGCTGCTGTTTCCATTACTGGTATTGCTCTGGCCGTTTCCGGCGGTATTGGAAGATCCGTTCACTGCAGCCTGGCTTAAGGCACTTCGAACGGCTTCGATGATACCGCGGGAACTGTAGGTGGCTCCGGATACCGTATCCACGTTGGTACTCTGGGTCGAAAGGATCGTGGAAATCAATGAGGAAGCACTGGAAAGATAACTCGGCGTGTCATTGTCTTCCACAATATCAATCGATGCAATCTTTCCGCCGCTGACAACAACGCAGACTTTCATAGTACCGCCAAATCCAGTTCCTGTTCCGTAATACGTTCCATCCCGGTATGCGGCCGGTTCTTCAATTTTCGATACCGTAACGGTTCCGCCCGATGAGGTTCCGCCGCCGGACGATCCTGATGCTGCCGGCTTGGAGGTGTCCTCCTGACCGGTCAATGCGTTTTTCACAGCGGCAAGAATACCTTTGGAACTGAAAGTCGCACCGGAAACGGTATCTACCTCCACACTCTGGGCTGCGATAATGCGGTCGATGACTCCCTTCGCACGGTTCAGAAACGATGCATCCTCACCAGGAGCACTTACGATCGAAATGGACTGAATCGTTTTGTCCTTTAATACGACAGACACCGTAATCGTACCGCCATAACCGATGCCGCTGCCCTCATACGTTCCGTCTGCCAGTTCAAAGCTGCCGGATCCAACTGCCGCAACAAGTTCTGCTTCTGTATCGGCCGTTTTCTTCTCGCTGTCCTCTTTCTTTTTCGTATCGTCTTTCTTCTCCGCTGTGTCCTGTTCCGGCTCCGGTGTTGCCAGTGATTCCGGCTGCTCTACAGCATAAACCGGTGCGGTATAGCCGTTCAGCGAAATACCTGCACAGGCCGCTACAATAACCGCTGCCAGCGCCGGTGCAAATGTCGTCAGTTTTTTCCATTTTCCCATGGTTATGTATCACCGTCTTTCCTAATAATTTTTGTCTCATGTTCGGAAGTAAAATCGTCGGCGATTCCCTCGGTTACGTACAGAACGCCATCTTCATCTTCCAGAATCGTATCAAACTCGTCGCTGTGCGCACGCCAGTATTCGGCCGCCTTGTCTTTTCCCATGATGAAAAGAGAGGTGGAAAGGCCGTCCGCCAGTGTTCCATCCGCACTTACGATCGTCACAGACACCAGTCCGTTGTTTGCCGGATGTCCGGTCGACGGATCGATAATGTGGTGGTATCTCACGCCATCCTGCTCGAAATACCGCTCATAGCCGCCGGAAGTGATAACCGCCCGATCAGCAGTCGACAGAACGCCGAGGTAATCATCCTCCGCTTCCGGACTCTGCACGGCAACACGCCACTTGCTGCCGTCTGTTTTGGTTCCGACAACCTGAACATTTCCTCCGAGATTGATAAGACCGCTCGTCACACCGCATTCCCGGTAAATGTCGGCAATTCTGCCGGACGTATAGCCCTTGGCAATTCCGCCGAAATCGATTTTCATACCTTCTTGGGCAAAACGGATGGATGCGTTGTCTTTGTCGTAAATGATATCGTTGGCATCGGTGAGTGGAAGGAGACTTTCAATCGTCTCATCCGAAGGAACCGTATAATTGCCGGTCGTAAATCCCCAGGCATCCATGATCGGATAGATTGCGATGTCGAAAACACCGTTTGTGCTCCCATACAAATCCAGGGAGCGTTCCAGCAGATAGGCTGTATCTTCGGACAGCGTTCCGCCGCCGTTCGCATTCATCCGTGCTACTTCGCTCGTCTCTTCACCTGTTGACAGCAGCGCATCCAGCCGTTCAATCTCCTGCTGTGCCTGGTCTACTGCCGTCTCTGCATTCGGACCGTAGGCGGTGACTGTCATATACGTATCCATTGCAAAAATATCGCGACTGCTTGATGCATCTGCGGCATCCGAAGAAGATGCGGACGCGGCCCCTTCCGAAGAACTTATACTGGAATTCTCCGAAGCGCCAGAAGCTTCCGAACCACTCGAAGTTTCCGATCCCGACACCGTCTGCGCCTGATTTTTACTGCTTGCTGCCTGCGATGATGTTCCTCCTCCGGAACAACCGCCTGCGGTCAGTACAATGGTAAGACAAAATGCTGCAACAATTTTCTTTTTCATAAATAAAACTCCATTTTCTCTTGTGTTAGGAAATTCTAACTTTGGTATTATAACATTAACTTGTAACTTGCGCTATGAATTATTTGATAAAAATTTTTCAATTAGCGTATCAGATCTGATAAATTTTCTCATTTTATATAGCAGGAATCAAGTGGTTTTTACTGGAAATCTGTTAAAACCTAAAAACGCCAGCACCATCGAAAAAATCCGGCAGTGCTGGTGTTTTGAAATTTTAATAACAGTTTTTACATCCGCGTGGTTTTCCGCTTTCCGCAATTGTGCCATGATAAATCGTTTTTGATCGTCCCAGTGACGGGCAGTTGATCGTAGAATGATAAACCTTTTTGTTGATAATTTTATCATACAACAAAAGAAGAGAACTTGCATGAATATTCTTGATAATTAACAAATTTAGTTATTTTTGCCAATTTTTCTATTTCCTGTTCCAAAAGGAACTTTGAATTTTTTTCGACTGCAAAAATATCTCTATTATAAAAAAGACCTTGCAACCACTTTTCATGGCTACAAGGTCTTTTTATTTTTGAAATTTATGAGTTGTACACCGGTATCCCAGTCACTCTCAAAAATTACATATGCTCGTGGCAGGTTCTGGAGATAACGTCCATCTGTTGCTCTTTTGTCAGGTCGATGAATTTAACTGCATAGCCGGATACACGGATCGTGAAGTTTGCGTACTCCGGTTTCTCCGGGTGCTCCATTGCGTCGATCAGTTTTTCGGTTCCGAATACGTTTACGTTCAGGTGATGTGCACCCTGCTCGAAGTATCCGTCCAGAACGTGTACCAGGTTCTCGGTACGCTCTTCGTCGTTGTGGCCAAGTGCGCCTGGGTTGATGGTCTGGGTGTTGGAGATTCCGTCCAGAGCGTCCTCATACGGCAGTTTTGCTACAGAGTTCAGGGAAGCAAGAAGTCCGCTCTTCTCTGCGCCGTAAGACGGGTTAGCTCCTGGAGACAGAGGCTCACCAGCTTTTCTTCCATCCGGCAGAGAACCTGTTGCTTTACCATATACAACGTTGGAAGTAATGGTAAGGATAGAGGTTGTCGGCTCGGAATCACGATAGGTATGGCAGTATTTCAGTTTGTCCATGAAGGTACGAAGCAGCCATACAGCGATCTCGTCTGCTCTGTCATCGTCGTTGCCGTATCTTGGGAAGTCGCCGGTTGTCTCGAAGTCAACAGCCATTCCTTCTTCGTCACGGATAACTTTAACTTTAGCGTATTTGATTGCGCTTAAGGAGTCTACTACGTGAGAGAATCCTGCGATACCGGTTGCGAAGGTACGTCTTACATCGGTGTCAATCAGAGCCATCTCTGCTGCCTCATAGTAGTATTTGTCATGCATGTAATGGATCATGTTCAGAGTTCCAACGTACAGATGAGCCAGCCAGTCCATCATAACGTCGTATTTCTTCATAACCTCATCATAGTCCAGGTATTCGCCGGTGATCGGCTGATATTCCGGAGCAACCTGCTGTTTTGTCTTCTCGTCTTTACCGCCGTTGATAGCGTACAGAAGGCATTTTGCAAGGTTTGCACGAGCGCCGAAGAACTGGATCTCCTTACCGGTCTCGGTAGCAGATACACAGCAGCAGATGGAGTAATCATCGCCCCATACCGGACGCATTACATCATCGTTCTCATACTGGATGGAGCTTGTCTGTACAGAAATATGAGCTGCATATTTCTTGAAAGCTTCCGGAAGATTCTCAGAGTACAGAACAGTAAGGTTCGGCTCTGGGGACGGTCCCATGTTTTCCAGTGTATGCAGGAAACGGAAATCGTTCTTTGTAACGATAGAACGTCCGTCGATTCCCATACCGGCAACTTCCAGAGTAGCCCATACCGGGTCACCGGAGAACAGCTGATTGTAAGACGGAATTCTTGCGAATTTAACCATACGGAATTTCATTACCAGATGGTCGATCAGCTCCTGAGCTTCTTTCTCAGTCAGGATTCCTTTTTCAATATCTCTTTCGATGTAGATGTCAAGGAAAGTAGATACACGGCCAACGCTCATTGCAGCACCGTTCTGAGTTTTGATAGCTGCAAGGTATCCGAAGTACAGCCACTGAACAGCTTCTCTTGCGTTCTTAGCCGGCTCGGAAATGTCATAGCCATAGGACTGTGCCATAACTTTCATATCCTGCAGTGCTCTGACCTGGTCAGCGATCTCTTCTCTTAACTGGAAGTCACCACGACGCATTCCCTGACGATTTGTTGCAGCGAAGTCTGCTTTTTTGCGCTCGATCAGGTAATCAATACCGTACAGAGCGACACGACGATAGTCGCCTACGATACGGCCACGGCCATAGGTATCCGGCAGACCGGTCAGGATTTTATTATGACGGGCTTTCATCATCTCTGGTGTGTAGATGTCGAATACACCCTGGTTATGTGTTTTGTGATATTTAGTGAAAATTTCATGAAGCTTCTCGCTTGGTTTGTAGCCGTAAGTCTCGCAGGACTGCTCAGCCATTTTAATTCCACCATACGGCATAAATGCACGTTTCAGCGGTTTATCTGTCTGCAGACCAACAACCTGCTCCAGATCTTTCATGCTGTCATCGATATATGCTGCGCCGTAAGCTGTGATTCCGCTTACAACTTCTGTCTCCATATCCAGAACGCCGCCTTTTGCACGCTCTTCTTTCTGGAGTTCCTGCAGTTTGCCCCACAGACGGTCTGTAGCCTCTGTCGGTCCTTCCAGGAATTTCTCATCTCCGTCATATGGAGTATAGTTGTTCTGAATAAAGTCACGTACGTCGATGCCTTCTTTCCAGAGTCTTCCGGTAAAGCCATCCCACTGTTCAAATTCTCTCATTTGATTTGTTCCTTTCTGGTGTTATTTTGTTTCGTCACGCACCGGCATCTTCTTTGCACCGGGCATGAACACCTCCGCATGGATAATATAACAAATCTCTGCTTTCCGCGCAAGATATGCACTTGAAAAAATACAAGGAAAAAGCACAAAATCTTGTATTTTGACAAGAACAGACGCTACATGTGGCGCTTTTCTTTTATACTCCGTATCCGATCTCGTATGTCTGTTTTGTAAAGTCACAAATAACATACGTTCCATCGGAAAATTCACTTTTCTGAAGACTTCCATCTGCATGCAGGCACGTATGGCGTATGAGTTCACAGAACGCTGTTTTTTCATGGAGTTCTGTCACGACACGGCATCGTTTCGCCATCTCTGGAAGGCTGATTTTTTCTCCGTCGAAAGCTCCGTCTGTGTTCGGATATGCCCCGTCCCTTACCAGATACGGCGCGCCGCCAGCGAGAAGAGCGTACAGCATATAGTCTTCGTCTTTTGACACACGGTCCATCATCCACGGCTCGATGACACAGTCGTGGTATACCAGATTAAAGAGGGGCACAGGGATTCCCTTTTTCGGCGATTCTGCCGGCCGCAGCATAAAATCATACGGCGCATAATGGCAAAATACCAGATATGGAACTGCCCAGTCGCTGACCTCCTCGGAACTTGAGAGAATCCCCTGCGAGAGCAGCCAGGAGAAGCAGTTTCCGCGGTACGTATAGCAGTCTTTTCGCGTCATGACATGTTCTGGATTTGCACATTCATCGCCTTCATTGCAGGTAAAGACATCGAGGTATGCACCGTCAAGCCGGATTCCATTTTTCTTCAGCTCCGCGAAATTTCGTTTCACATAAAACGGCGCCTGCGTTGCACAAAGATAGCTCTGCGGGCCGCCTGCCCAGTGACTGTGCCCCGGCACGGTTCCATCCACAAGACGGCACGCATAATTTTCATCGTAGCTTGGCGCTGCATGGTAATAGTCGCGGTACTGATCGTGAATGCCAAACTGATAGCCAAAATCATGCATCGTATCCACAAGAGATTTCATGCCTTTCCAGCCGCCGGCCTCTTTACATGCCGGGGTATAGTCCGGATGCTGATTGTCATAACCCGACTCAGCCCAGCCGTCCAGATGAAGATACACCTTTTTCATACCAAGATCATGAATCGCTTTCATTTCCTGCTCGCGCACAGAAAACGGCACAACACGGTTGTTTTTTTCCGGATTCTGCGGATCGAAAAAGCCGGACTCCGGCTGCACAAACGTCTTGATTCCTGTATGTATAAAACACGTTCCCGCAAGGTCGCGAATGGATGGGTTCTGTACCGCCTTTTCTTTTAACGTACGAAGATGCCCCTGCTCCCGCACATACCGGCGGTATATTTTACAGAGATCGTTATAATCGCAGTCGTTTCGGAAAGTATACCGGAATATGCGGCGGTACTCCATTTTCCCCAGGCTTGGCTCCAGCCATGCCCCCACGCTGGTATACGGGCCGCCTGCCGGATGCTCTGCCTGATAACCGGCGTTCCACGGTGTTGTACAGATCGCTGTATAGCCGCATCTTTCCTTCACCTGGCCAAACCACGGCATATAGCCGCCGGAGGTCTCAAATCTGCCGTCAAACGAAAGCTTTCCAAGTTCCGTCTTCCAGGTATTCGGAATCAGAAGTCCCTGTCCCTCGGTAAGGAGTGTATACCAGTCATCGCGCCCGTTTGTAAACTCCATTGCCGTCGGCCACAGCACCTTTACCGGATGCAGTCCCTCCTCGCAGAGCGGAATCCACTCCATCCAAAATGTTTCATCCACAGCTTCGATCCAGATAATCGTCTCGAAGGCATACGGTGTTCCCGCAAATCCCGCATAACGGCTCCGGATGCCGCATCCGACGCCGAAGGAATAGACCTCATGGGAAATCTCCTCTGCATCCAGGAAACGGTATGTTCCCTCTGCAAAAATCAGTTCCGGTGTCTTTTTCGGATCCGTATTCCAGACAACGCCGTCTTTTTCGATCCTAAGTCCCAGCGTCTCTTCATCGAGCATCACAGCAAGCGATCCGCTTTCTATTTTTTTCATCGTGTGATATTCCCCTTTTTCTTTATCATATGCGTTCCAAACACCAGAAAGGCGCAGAGAACCCGTCCGCCTTTCTCTGCACGGTTCCGGATTTTCTGCGCCTTTTTCCACCTAACTTACATAATCTCTTCTTTTTCTACGACTTTACCGTCTCTCCAAATTCTCTCCAGATCGTAGAACAGGCGGTTCTCCTCATCAAAGATGTGGATGACAACATCGCCGTAGTCCATCAGAATCCAGTTTGCGGTCTGATAGCCTTCGATCTGTTTTGGATGTACGCCGGCCTTTCCGAGTACCTCCTCCACGTTGTCTGCCATTGCCTGCACCTGGTTACGGTTGCTTCCGCTGGCGATCATGAAATAATCTGCCAGGGTAGAAACATGGGTAATGTCCAGAATGCGGACATCCATTGCTTTTTTATCTTCCAGTGCTTCCAGTGCAAGTTTTGCAGTCTGTTTTGCTTCGCTCATTTATACTTCCTCCTTTGCCGTCCGTTCCCGGTGCAGTGCCTCATAGAACTGATATGCCTGCTCCGTCATCGGGTCCATCGTCTTCGGGTTTTCCGACAGATACGCCATACTGTCTTTTAAAATTTCATACATGCATTCGTCGATATCGGTGAATGCCAGCTTCCGAAGGCGGGTAAGATGAGGCGCCTTGTTTCGTGCCGGCTCGATATAATCTGCGATATAGATGATCTTCTCCAGCAATGTCATATCTTCTTTTCCTGTCGTATGCCAGGTGATGGCGCTTAAGATCTCCGGATCTTCCACCTTATACTTGTCCTTCGCCAGAAATGCACCGAGCTTGGCATGGATCAAAAACGGATTGTTCCGCTCAAACTCAGTGATTTCAATCTTATTTTTCTCACACATGGTGATTTTTTTCTTATTCGGAATGCATTTTGCACAGTCGTGAAGCAGTCCCGCGACACGGGCTTTTTCGAGATCCTCGCCCCATACCATCGCCATGGATGCTGCGGTAAACATCACACCGAGCGTGTGATGATAGCGGTCTTCATCGACTTCCTTCTGGAGTTTTTTGTCCAGTTTCCATAAATCGTACTGTTCCATCCTGCTCTTCCTCTAATCCTGATAGATTTTCTGCTCCTGAATGTAGGAAATCACAGAATCCGGCAGATAGTATTTCACGGATTTTCCTTCCCGGATCCATTCCCGCAGTTCGTGGGAAGAAACATCCAGATTCGGTGTGTCGAGTTTCAGAAAGGTACCGTGAAGTTTTTTTGCATTTCGTTCCATACAGGCCAGAAGCTCTTTCTCTTTTGCCCGATCCCTGGTCGCCACAAGGATCTTTGCCGCGGCGCAGATCCGCTCTGGATTTTTCCACTCATCAAAATAGAACAGGGAATCCGCTCCAATGATAAAGTAAAACTCCGTGCACGGATGTTCCTTCCGCATCGCCTCAAGCGTCCGATAACTGTAGGTATAGCCCTCATCTTTCATCTCTTTGGTGCAGAGCACAAAATGCGGATTGGATGCGATGGCACGGCGCACCATCTCGACACGCTGTGCATCCTTTGCCCGTCCCGCCCGGTTCCGCTTATGTGGCGGATTTCCGGCCGGAAGGAACCAGACTTCATCAAGCCCGAACTGCTCGTACGCCGCCTCGCCAAGGATCAGATGACCGATATGAATGGGATCGAATGTGCCTCCCATAATGCCAATTTTTCTGTTTTTCTTTTCCATACGTTTTCCTCAAAAAGCGCCGGAACTGCAGCGGTATGCTCCGGTCCCGGCGGTTCTTTCCTGCGGATTATTTCGGAAGCTGAATTTTCTTTTTCTCTTTTTTGCCCTCTTTGTACAGCACGATCTTTTTGCCGATCACCTGTACGACCTGGGAATTGGTGCGTTCTGCCAGAACTTCTGCGATCTCTCTTGGATCATCGAGGCAGTTCTGCAGTACATTGATTTTAATCAGTTCTCTCGCCTCAAGTGCCTCTGCTACAGCAGCGGTATGCTCCGGCGTGATGCTGCTTTTTCCTACCTGCAGGATCGGTTCCATGGTCATGGCAAGGCCTTTCAGGTATGCTCTCTGCTTGCTGGTCATACGTCTCCTCCTTCGTTATTTATTCGTTCTATTTATAATAATCAAATTCAAATCCATACATCTTGACGGTATCGCCTTCCTGGATGCCGGCCTGCTCGAGTTCGTCTAAGATACCGGTATCTTTTAAGAACCGCTGGAAGAAAGCAAAACCTTTCTCGGAATCCAGATTGGTGTAGCCGAGCATTTTCTCGATCTTCGGTCCCTCGATGATGAAGCGGTGCTCGTCCTCCGGGTCCTGCTCGACGGTGTACGGCAGGTTCTCGGCAAGAAGCATATCCTCCGGGAAGAATTCCTGCTCGAAGACCATACGCTCTTTCGGAAGCTCATCGAGTTTTTTCTGTACGGCATATAAAAGCTCTTTTAAGCCTTTTCCGCTGACGGCAGAAATCGGATAAACCGGGATGCCTTTCGGCTCGAACTCTTTTTTCAGACGTTCCACCGGATCCTCTTCGCCCTCTTCTACATAGATCGCATCGGTCTTATTGGCCGCGATGATCTGCGGGCGTTTTGCGATCTCCGGGTTATAGGCTTCGAGCTCTTTGTTGATCTTGTTGATATCATCCACCGGATCTCTTCCCTCGGTCGATGCAACGTCTACTACATGGATCATCACGCGGGTTCTCTCGATGTGGCGCAGGAATTCATGGCCGAGGCCGACTCCTTCCGATGCACCCTCGATCAGTCCCGGGATATCTGCGATAACAAATCCGCTGCAGCCCTCAAGGTCTACGACACCGAGGTTCGGGGAAAGTGTGGTAAAGTGATAATTTGCAATTTTCGGTTCTGCATTTGTCACGCGGGAAAGCAGGGTCGATTTTCCAACGTTCGGGAAACCGACGAGTCCGACGTCCGCGATGACTTTCAGTTCCATTCTTACTTCCAGCTCCTGTGCCGGCTGGCCTGGCTGGGCGTATTTCGGAACCTGCATGGTAGCGGTTGCGTAATGCATATTTCCGTTTCCGCCTTTTCCGCCTTTTAATACAACCTGACGGCGGTTTTCACCGGACATATCTGCGATGACTTTTCCGCTCGCAGCGTCCATAATGACGGTTCCTTCCGGTACTTTCAGGACAATATCTGCGCCGTTTCCGCCATGGCATCTGCGTTTTCCGCCCGGCTCGCCGTCGGTAGCAGAAAACTTTCTTCTGTGGCGGTAATCAACCAGTGTATTCAGTCCTTCGTCAACTTCAAAAATAACGTCTCCGCCTTTGCCGCCATCGCCGCCGTCCGGCCCGCCGTTCGGTACAAAAAGCTCTCTGCGGAAACTGACATGTCCGTCTCCGCCCTTACCGGAGCGGATCAGAATTTTTGCTCTGTCTGCAAACATGGTATTCTCCTGTCTTGTTTTATCTAAATCCAAATCGGTCTGTTGGACCTTTAATTATTATTAACAAAAACGGCTTCAAACCTCTTAAGATTTGAAGCCGCACCTTTGTCTTACTCTTCTGTTGCTACCGGATATACGGAAACCTGTTTTTTGTCACGTCCTTTTCTTTCGAAAGCTACGCGTCCGTCAACCATAGCGAATAAGGTATCGTCTTTTCCGATTCCTACGTTCACGCCTGGATGAATCTTGGTTCCACGCTGTCTGTAAAGAATGTTTCCAGCCTTTACAACCTGTCCGTCAGCTCTTTTTGCTCCTAATCTCTTGGACTCGGAATCTCTACCGTTCTTGGTAGAACCAACTCCTTTTTTATGAGCGAAAATCTGAAGGTTCATATTTAACATGGTATTACACCTCCTTGAATGCGATCTCTAAGTATTGTGCTCCATAATCGCGGCGGATACTTTCGAGGCCCAGCAAAAGTGATTTTACAAGAAGTGCGGTACTTTCAGAATACCCATTCGGGAATGAAAAATACACGTATCCATCTCCAGCTTCACTTATAATCAGATCCTCTGTCAATGTTTCCACGGAATTTACGGTGTTTACAATCAGTGCGGAGACAGCGGCACAGATAATATCCTGCCCTTCCTCTGCATAGCCTGCATGACCGTTTGACTCCACGGAGATGTACTCGCCGTCAGACTCTGTTACGGTTATACAAATCATAAGACTTAAGCGTTGATTTTTTCAATCTTCACTTCAGTGTACTGCTGTCTGTGACCGTTTTTCTTATGATAACCAGTTTTTCTCTTATACTTGTAAACGATAACTTTTTTGCCTTTACCGTTTCCAACTACAGATGCGGTTACGGATGCATTTTTAACGTCCTCGCCAACTTTCAGTCCGTCATTGCTTACTGCAAGTACCTGATCAAAAGTTACGGTTTCTCCAGCTTCAACGCCAAGTTTCTCTACTCGGATAACATCGCCTTCAGCTACCTTGTACTGTTTACCACCTGTTGCAATAATTGCGTACATATGGCACCTCCCTATCAATTACTCGCCAGATTTGGTGGTCTTTCGACTCTTTTACCTCTCTGTGCGGCATACTTCTACAATATATCATCACGTCTGCTGTTTGTCAATAGTATTTTTCAGGAAATTGCAGATTTTTTTTCACATGCAATTGCCAGTGCGCCAGGTCCGATGTGGCAGGCAACGCTTAAGGACAGTGGATGCGCATCGACTTCAAAATCCGGGAAGGCTTCTTTTACTTCGACAATCCATCCATCGATTACTTCTTTGTCGTTTGCGGTATAGGCAATGTGAAGTCCCATGATGCCGGCTACACGCTCTTTTGCGAAGCGTTTGTCCATATCTTTTTTCATAGCCTTGATCATGGCTTTCTTTGCCTGTTTCACACCGCGCGCTTTTTCAAACGCGTCAAGCTTCTCTCCCTGGATCGTCAGCACCGGTTTGATATTTAAAACGGTTCCGATCATGGCTGCTGCCGGCGTAACGCGGCCGCCTTTTTTCAGGTATTTTAACGTATCTACCATAATATAGATACTTGCATCCAGCGCATCCTCTTCCAGAATTGCTTTGATGTCTTTTGCTGCCACGCCGCGATTTGCCATTTTCTTTGCATCCAGAACAGACTGCTGCTGCGTAACGGAGATTCTCTGGTTGTTGACAACCTGCACTTTTCCTTCGTAGTCCTCGGACAGCACGGTCGCTGTATCACAGGAGGTGGAAAGGCCGCTTGACATCGGAATGTAAACAATGTCATCGTACTCTTCGAGAATTTTGTTCCAGAAATCCATCAGATCTCCCGGAGACGGCTGAGATGTGGAAACAGCCGCATCCTCTGCCAGAATCTCGTAAAACTGTTCCTGTGTCAGGTCGATATCCTCAAACTGGATTTTTCCGCGCATGAAGAAAGGCATCGGAAGGACAAAAACGCCCAGCTCTTTCGCCTGACTCTGTGTAATACCGCTGTTGCTGTCGGTAGCAATAGCTGTTCTTGCCATAGTTCTTATTCCTGCTGTCTCTTTTTTAGAGAAACAGCTTTTCCTTTCTGTAATATCGTGTAACGCCTGATTTGCTGTTATTCTATCATAAATCGTACCTGTTTTCTACCCGGCTTGGACATTTCTGCAAAATTGCCCAAACTGCTTTTGATTCTTTTTACATCATACCAATACCAAGGAAAAACAGTCCGCCAAGGATCAGCAGAATGGTCGGAATTACGATTTTCGCAATGGTCTTTTTTCTTCTCTCCTTCGGGAAAAATCCTTCTCTTTTTGTCTGCTGGTACATCAGAAGACGGCTTCCCATATAAAGACCGATCGGCATCAGCGCCGCTTCGATCAGATACATGCCGATGTACGTTTCCGTTGCGTATCCGCTGCCTGCTGCTGCGTTCCCCTGCGAGAACATATAGAGGAAGCTTGCCGCAATGCTCGCCACAATCGTCGATGCGTTATGGACGAAATGGAACAGCGAGCTGTAAAACATGTTGTCGGTCTTCATCCGCACATACGAGAGAACGATTCCCATCATCATCATCGGAAGAAAACGGACGATGCTCATGTGGAAAGCGCCAAAATAAACGCCCATCAGAAGCAGCATCACCCATTTCTTTTTGATTCCGCGCAGGCTGTACTGCAGAAGACCGCGGTGCAGTGCTTCTTCACAGATGGCCGGTGTCAGCGCAACGACAAGCAGCTCGCCGAAATAGGAAAGGCCCGCCATACTGCTGTCCATGGATTCCGAGAGGCTTGCGTATTCCTGCGGGAAAATCCATTCCATCAGAAGGAAAAGGGCAAGCACACCGCGGTACGTCACATACCACATCAGAATGGTTCCGAGGATTCCGGCTCCATCCGGCTTTTTTAATGGGAACACTTCTTTTAACGGAATATGAAGTGCCCGTACGACGAGAATGGATCCGATCAGGAATACAATGATCTCGTCCAGCGCATTTCCATACATCCCGCCTGCAAAAACCAGCGGGATTCCGGCGAGATTAAAAAGAACCATCAGAAAGGCAAACACCAGCAGGCCCTGCCATGGTTTCAGTATCTTTTCTTTTTCCGCCGGATGCGGCCGTTTTGCCGGCATCCGGTTTCGAAAGGGTTCGTAAAGATATGGGGTATCATTTTCATTGAGGCGAATCGGTTTCTTTTGTGGTTCCATATTCATTCCTCCTTTGTAAGGTTACCGTCATTTCATCTGTTCTGCCAGCGGCCGGCGGATTTTCTTTCTCGTCAGTTCCACGAGATGAAGCGCCGTCATATCCACAACTTTGGTCGGAACGGGATCTTCCCGCACAAGACCCTGCAGGAAGCCGAGAAGGCGCTCCTCCTGGTCTTTTTCCGGCATGTTGATAAAGTCAACCAGGATCAGACCGGAAATCCCGCGCAGGCGGATCTGGCGGGCGATTTCGCGGGCTGCCTCCTGGTTTACGCTGTACAGAAACGTATTTTTCCGTCCGCCGAGCTGCTTTCCGCTGTTCACATCGATCGCGGTCAGCGCTTCGGTCGGTTCGATCACGAGGAATCCGCCGGAGGGCAGTTCCACACGTTTGTCGAGTGCCTGTTTTACGTGATATTCGAGATTTTCTTTCTTCGCCAGCGTGGTAAGCTGATCCTCATACCAGGTCAGGCGGCAGTCGTGAAAATCATGGCGCTCCAGATATTCTCTGCAGATCTCATACGTTTCTCTGTCGTCTGTCACAAGTTCTGAAACCGACGGTGCATACCGTTTGACGAGCTCCGGCACGACATCCGATGCCCGATACAGGCATGAGTACAGGCTCCGCATCGTTCCATACTGGACAATCCGCGCGAGTTTTTCGGACAGCTCGAGATATTCCTGCCGGATCTCTTCTTCCGAAGCATCAGCGGATGCGGTGCGAAAGATCACGCCAAACGGAAGGCTTCCGCCGGAAAGCTCTGGAAAGATCCGGCTTCCCAGAGCTTTTAACCGTTTTTTCTGCTCCGGCAGAAGGCGTCCTGAGCATGAGATTTCCGGCTTTCCATAGTAGAGCGCCAGGGCGCTTCCCGAAAGAGAAAGCTCTGCTGTCGCCGACGGAAGCTTCGTTTTCTGCGCTTCCCGCTGGATCTGCACGACGATTTCATCCCCGACATGCAGTTCCGTTCCCGGTGCTTTTTTCAGAAGATACCCTTCTTTTACACGGGACAGATCAAGAAAACAGCTCTGCTGCTCCGCAAACGAGACAAATGCCCCGCGGATCCCGGGCGCCAGTTTTTCCACCCGGCCGACATAGATATTGCCAAGCAGCGTTTCCTTCTCCCTGCAGAGGGCCGTCAGTTCGACCGGTCTTTCTCCTTCCGCCAGCGTGTGTACCAGGTAATCTTTTCCCTCCCACGGCAGATGGGCAATGACAATTCGTTTACTCAACTTCTTCTCCTAACGCTTCCAGCGGAACCAGCTTTCGCTCTTCTTCCGTTCCAATGTCTGCGTAAACTTCCTCGCGCAGAATCGTGCATGCAAACGGCGGAAGTTCAACCCCGCACCATTTGCAGAACGCTTCCATCACGAGCTCCGGTTTCAGGTTCGAAACACTTCCGGTGGAGAGCTGCATCCAGACACCGCTTTTCTTTGCTTTCATATCGTAAATCCACGGACGGATATCGGTCAGCTTTTCGCTTCGTTTTGTCTTTCGCATGATCTCAATCTGCGGAAGTGCGAAAAACTCCGGCACTTTCGTTTCCAGATCGATCTCCGGCATTTTTCCCTCACGGAACTGCACGAGATAATCGGCTCCTGCCACGAGAGACATTGCCTTGCTTGCTTTTCCATCCGGCACATGGCGGGCGGAAAGCACTTCCATTCCCTCAACCATCGTCGCATTCAGACGTTTTACAATCTCGTCGGTTTTCATATTTTCCGCGAGCACCATATCGAAATATTCACCGGTGCTGCTGATGCCGACACCGAGCGGAGAAGCAAACGACAGCAGCATGTGCGGGCTGAAGCCCTCGGAATAAGCGATCGGAAGTTCTGCACGGCGGATTGCTTTCTGGAAGTAACGCATCACATCCAGATGACCCACAAATTTCATCACACCTGTTTTGGCAAACTTAATTCTGATTTTCATAGCAGACACCTCCTCCGAATGATTTTGCTCCGCAGCCGGAACACTGCATCTTACAGTTCGGGGTAACGGTTTCCTGCTGTGCCCGCTCCCATTCGCGGATCAGGAATTTTTTCATCACGCCGATATCAAGGAAATCCCACGGAAGGATCTCATCGGTGCTGCGCTTACGGCAGGCATAGAACGAAACGTCAATGCCGGTCTCTGCAAACGCTTCTTCCCAGGCATCTTTCCGGAAATACTCGGACCAGGCATCGAAAATAGCACCTTTTCTGTACGCTTTTTCAATAACTTCGGCACATTTCCGGTCACCGCGTGCAAGGAATCCCTCCAGAAGGGAAATATCTGCCTCATGATAAATGTAACGGATGCTCTTCTGATTCAGCTGTGCGCGGACCTCTGCCTTTACAATCGCCGCTTTGTCAAGAAACTCCCTCTCCGTGTTCATCGGTGCCCACTGGAACGGGGTGAACGGCTTCGGGATAAAGAACGAGGAGCTTGCCGTAATCTGGCATTTTCCGTTTCTCTGGTCTTTCGGAATCTCATAGTAACGCTCTGCGATCTTTTCCGCCAGATGCGCAATTCCTTTGATATCATCCTCGGTCTCGGTCGGAAGGCCCAGCATGAAATACAGTTTTACTTTATTCCAGCCGCCCTCAAACGCTTTTCCGGCTCCGTCGAGAATGACTTCCTCGGTCAGACCTTTATTAATAACATTCCGCATCCGCTGGCTTCCCGCCTCCGGTGCGAAGGTCAGGCTGCTCTTTTTGATATCCTGTACCTTGCTCATGACATCGAGGGAAAATGCGTCGATTCGAAGAGACGGAAGGGAAATATTGACACCTTTTTCCGGGCAGCTGTCGATCAGATAGTTGACAAGCTCCGGAAGATGGCTGTAATCACTCGAGCTCAAAGAACTCAACGAAATCTCATCGTGGCCGGTATTGCGCAGCATATGGGTCGCAAGTTCTTTTAACTTCTCCACATCGCGCTCTCTTGTCGGACGGTACACCATACCCGCCTGGCAGAAACGGCAGCCGCGGATACAGCCGCGCTGGATCTCCAGAACGACACGGTCCTGTGTTGCCTTGATAAACGGCACGACCGGTTTCTCCGGATACGTTGCCTCGGTCATATCCATGACGAGCTGTTTTTTGATCTTTTCCGGTGCTTCCGGAATGGACGGCGTAAAGGCCGCGATCGTTCCGTCCTCGTGGTACGTTACTTCATAAAACTGCGGTACGTAAATACCAGGGATCCAGCATGCCTTTTTCAGGAAATCCTGACGGGTTCCGCCGTTCTTTTTATTTTCCAGATACGTGTCAAAAAGCTTGTCGTACACAACCTCGCCCTCTCCGATGTAAAACAGATCGAAGAACGGAGCGATCGGCTCCGGATTGTACGTACACGGGCCGCCGCCGATAACGATCGGGTCCTCGTCGGTACGCTCCACCGCATGCAGCGGGATTCCGGCAAGGTCGAGCGCCTGCAGAACGTTCGTATAACACATCTCATACTGCAGGGTGATAAACAGGAAATCCTCGTTTTTCACCGGCTCCTGGGATTCCAGGCCGAACAGCGGAATGCTCTGTTCCCGCATCACGCGGTCCAGATCCGGCCATGGGGAATAGACACGCTCACACCACATGTCCTCACGTTTGTTAAACATATCGTACAGGATCTGGATGCCAAGGTGCGACATACCGATCTCATACACATCCGGGAACAGGAAAGCGCCGCGTAAGGCTACTTTTTCTTTGTCTTTTACGACACTGTTGAATTCATTTCCAATGTATCGCGCAGGCTGCTCAATCTGGAGCAGCACTTCTTCTGGCAATGCTAATTTTCTCATGCAATTCTCTCACTTGTTCTTATTTTTATTTGTCCAGATACGCCGCAAGCAGTTCCAGCGTATTCTTCACGCCGTCCACATGGCTTCTCTCATATCCATGGGATGCGTACACACCGGCGCCGATCAGGGCATGGCGTGCGTCTGCGCCGCCGCGGAGCGTTGCCTCCACGTCAGATCCGTAGTGCGGGTAAACATCCGCCGCATAGTCGATTCCGTTTGCTTTTGCTGCCGCAATCAGCTCACCGGTAAAATCGTAGCTGTAAGGGCCGCCGCTGTCTTTGACACAGATGGATACCTGGTGTTCCTTACACTCCAGTCCATCGCCGACACATCCCATATCAACGGAAAGGATATCTGTTACACCCTCCGGAACGGAAGCAGATCCGCCGTGGCCGACCTCCTCATATACAGTGATATGCTGATAAACCGGGCGGGACAGTGTTACGTTTTCTTCTTTTAAATACTTCGCATAGCCGAGCAGGATTGCAACGCTCAGTTTATCATCGAGAAAACGGCTCTTGATGTAGCCCTTCTCCGTGATGCGGGTTCTCGTCTCAAAGCAGACGATATCACCGGTCTCGATGCCGAGCGCCTTTGTCTCCTCTTTGGAGAAGACCATCTCATCCAGAACGACCTCCATATTGTCGTAGGTGCGGTCCTGCTGGTCGTAGGAACCGTTGACATGGATCGACGGGTTGTTCATCTGGAAGCAGCCCTCGTACCGTTTTCCGTCTCTTGTGATGACAACGCAGTTTTCCGTCTCCGCATTGTTCGGATTCATACCGCCGAGCGCGGTGAGACGAAGACGGCCGTTTCCTTTCACTTCCGCTACCATGCCGCCGAGCGTATCGGTATGTGTCTCCACGAGGACACCGCCGTTTCCTTCACAGCCTTTGGCAAGCTGCACCAGAAGGCCGCCCTTTGTGGTGATCACCGGCGCATAGCCCATCGCTTCGTACTCTGCTTTCAGCCATGCAATGGCATCTTTCGTGTAGCCGGTCGGGCTGTCGATGGAGAGCAGTTTTTTCAGTTTCTCTGTTATAAAATCAACATAAACCTTTGTATTTTTCATGTTTCTTCCTCCATTTTTGTTTCTGTTTTTTCTTCTTTTTTCGAAACATTTTGAAACAGAAACTGCAGATTTTTTCTTTCCGAAAAAAGATCCTGCCCTTCATCATACCACAGAAATAAATTGGATACAACTATCGGAAAACGGAAAAATGGAAATAAGGAAAATGTAACTGGACAAACTACCATATGCCATGCTATGTTTGAAGAGGGGGATACATTATTAGCTGTTATTCAAAAAAGTTTCTTCTATAATAAAATAAAGGTCGCCTCAAATTCAAATAAAGGAGCAAAAAAATGGACACAAAAGAACAGGCATCGCAGCCTGCATTACAAACGTTAAAAGAATATGCTGTCATTACCGCAGCTGTTCTGATCATGGACATTGGAATTTATGTTTTTAAATTCCCTAATAATTTTTCTTTCGGCGGTGTATCCGGTATGGCCGTTGTCATCTGCCGGTTTCTTCCGTTCACTGCCTCACAGATCAACCTTTTTATCAACCTGCTGCTTCTGCTGGTTGGTTTTGCTGTGCTGGGGCGGAACTTCGGCGTCAAGACAGCCTACGTGACCGTGCTTTCCTCGGTTCTTCTGAACATTTTTGAAAAGCTGTTTCCGATGGCACATCCGCTTACCGATGAGATCATGCTGGAGCTCTGCTTTGCCATTATTCTTCCGGCACTGGCGGCAGCACTGCTGTTTTTTGAGAATGCCTCCGGCGGCGGCACAGACATCATCGCCATGATTATTAAAAAATATTCTACAATGAATATTTCCACTGCCCTGCTGGTGACCGACCTCATCGTTGTCATCCTTGCTTTCCTGATTTTCGATACCTTAACCGGACTTTGTTCGGTTCTCGGTCTGATAGCGAAAACACTGCTGATTGACAAAACGATTGAGCGGATGAAGCTGAATAAATTTTTTACGATTATCTCCAACAATCCGCAGCCGATCTGCGATTTCATCACAAAGGATCTCAATCACAGCGCAACCCTTTACGACGCCGTCGGCGCTTACTCCGACCAGCAGCGGACAGTCATTCTCACGGTTGTGGATGTCAAGCAGGCCGTCTATCTTCAGCGGTTTATTCATGATACCGAGCCGACCGCGTTTATTGCGATCACAAAGAGCAGCGAAATTATCGGAAAAGGCTTCATGAGTTATATCTGATCGATTCAAACCATATTTTTCACGCAAAAAATCCGAAGGTTTTTGACGCCTTCGGATTTCTTTGTATGTGCTTATTCTGTTTATTTCTCTTCTGCTTCTTCGGTATCTTCTGCCGGTGCTTCTACGTTGTGGGAAGCCATCAGACTTACGACAATGGATTCCGGATTGGTCTTTATGGTGATATCCGGGTCAGCGGCCAGGGACAGATCTTTGACGCGGATGACATCACCGATCTTCATCCCTCCGACATCGACCATTACCTGATCGACCAGGGATGCCGGGTATGCCATGTAGGCAACCTCGTTCAGATCCTCCTGCAGAACGCCTTCTGCGATCTTTTCATGGTTTACAAGAACAATCTCTGCAACGGAATGAACTTTCTCATTGCTGACCAGTGCCTGGAACTCGATCGAATCGATCTGTCCGGCTACCGGGTTATAATCAACATTTTTGATCAGGACATCGTATGCGGTTCCGTCGACATCCAGCATAATCTGGCTGCCTTTGTGGTCTGTCTTCAGCAGTTTCTCGACATCTCTTTTTACCATCTTAACTGGAATGGATTCTTTCATCTCTCTGCCGAATACATTGCCGACAACGTATCCTTCTCTTCTGAGTCTTTTTGCTTTTACATCCAAACTTCTCTTTTCAGCTTTTAAAGTATTCATTTACCTTTTCCTCCAAAAATCTGATTCTTAGCAGGCTTCTTATCTTGTGAAGGGTGTTAAGTTTGCTTTGCCTTGTGGCTATGAATAAGTTTCTTGGAACAGGATGTTTGGGAACATGCAAGGAAGAATTGGTTTCTTGTTGATTCCTTTTCTTTGTTCTAGTTGTAATATAATACCACGAACACAATTTGTCAACCCGGATTTTCCGATTTCACAGTTTCTTCACATTTTCAGCACGCTTCCTTATATTCCATCAGTTTCTGGCGTGCTGTGCGGTTCAGACTGCGCGGTACAGCAATCTCAATCGTCGCATAATGATCACCGTGCACGTTCGCATCTTTCATCGATACCATGCCCTTGCCGCGCAGACGGAGCTTACTGCCGGACTGTGTTCCTTCCTTGATTTTGCAGACCACATCTCCGTACAGTGTCGAGACACGCGCTTCGCCGCCAAAGACTGCCGTTGTGTATGGAATCTGAATCGTCGTGTAGATGTCCATTCCGCGCCGTTCAAAACCTTTCTTTTCTTCTACATTGACCTTCAAAAGCAGATCGCCGCGGCGGCCGTTTGATCCTGTATGGCCTTTGCCGCGCAGACGGATGCTCTTTCCGTTCTCGATACCGGCCGGGATTTTAACCAGCAGCGTATTGGTCGTTCCATCCGGGTTCCGCAGGGTAATCTGTTTTTCACAGCCCGATGCCGCTTCCTCCAGGCGGATCGAAACCTCAGCGTGCAGATCGAGATCCTCTGCCGTACCGCGGCCGGAAAATGCATCCTCAAACGGATGTCTGCTGCTTCCCGAACGCGTATACCGCTCGCTTCCGAATCCACGGCTTTTGCCATGAAACATCTGATCAAAGAAATCGCCGAACATATCGTCCGCGTTTCCTTCAAAGTGAAATTCGTGATAGCCGCCGTTGTTTCCGCTTCCGCCGAACGGGTTTCCATACGCACTGCCGTACGGATTTCCACCGCCCTGCTGGCTGTACGCGCCGGCTCCCTGGTCGAACGCCGCGAATCCGAACTGATCGTACATTTTCTTCTTTTCCGGATCGCTTAAGACAGAATACGCTTCTGTCACTTCCTTAAATTTCTTTTCCGCATCCGGGTTTCCCGCATTCGTATCGGGATGATATTTTTTCGCCAGTTTCCGGTATGCACGCTTGATTTCTTTCTCGTCTGCATTCCGGCTGACGCCTAATACTTCATAATAATCTCTCTTTGTTTCCATCATCAGGCACCTCCAGTCAAGCCTTTTCCTGATTTCCCAGGTGAACAATTCCTGGCTCTTTTTATCTGTTCTATTTGTACTATAACACGCATTTTTCGCACTGTCAATTCTTTTCACGGAAGATTCAAAATTCCTATACGAATTGAAAAACCTGCCGTGCACTGTTACAATAAGAGATATACGATTCTCACGATTTTTTATGGAGGTACTTGATTGATGCATTCCATTTTCTGGTTCCGCACCCGGCAGTGGGTGTTGAGCCGCGTTCTTCATCTGACAGAGCATAAGAAACAGACACTCCTTGCAGCACCGGATGCCGTTCTGCTGCTCCCCGCGTTATTCCGGAAACGCCGGATCTCCCGGATTCTCCTGGTGACTACCCCCGGCTTTGTCCGCCGCGGAACACTGACGTCTCTGCTGGATGGCTGTAAAAAAGAAAACATTTCCGTCACCATTTTCTCCGAAATCGCCCCGGATCCGCAGATTGAGAGCGTGGAACAGGGTTTCCGTCTTTATCAGCAGATTCAGGCGCAGGCTATCCTCGCCATCGGCGGCGGATCCGTTCTCGATGCAGCAAAGCTGATCGGTGCCCGCGTCTGCTGTCCGAAAAAGACGGTTCCTGCGATGCGGGGCCTCCTGAAAGTCCGTCGGAAACTTCCGCCGCTGTTTGCCGTGCCGACGACAGCCGGAACCGGTTCGGAGGCAACGGCGGCAGCTGTCATCACAGACTGTATCGACGGGAAACCATACAAATACGCCGTCAATGACCTCTGTCTGATCCCGGATACGGCAGTTCTCGATCCGCGTCTTACGATCAGCCTCCCGTCCTCTATGACCGCAGATACCGGTATGGATGCCCTGACCCATGCCATGGAAGCTTTTCTGAACCTCTTCGCCTCCCGCAGCGTGCAGAATGCATCCATCGAGGCAGTCTGCGAAAATTTCCATGCCCTGCCCGAAGCCTGGCGTGACGGCTCCCGTCTTGCCGCACGGCAGGAAATGCTTCATGCATCGTATCTGGCCGGTTTCGCTTTTACCAACAACTTTGTCGGCTACGTCCATGCCATCGCTCACGCCGTCGGTGCACTGTACCACATTCCGCACGGAAGAGCCAACGCGGTTCTGCTGCCTGCTGTTCTGCGCGAATACGGTTCCTGCATTGCGCCTAAACTTGCCGTTCTCGCCGATGCGCTTTCTCTCGGCGGAGATACCGTTTCTGAAAAGGCTGAGCGGATGATTGCAGCTATCGAGGCTATGCGCGATTCGTTTGACATTCCATCCACTCTGCCGCACCTTTCGCCGAATGATTACACAGAAATAGCACGCCGTGCTTTAAAAGAAGCAAATCCCACCTACCCTGTTCCGCAGATCTGGGATTCTGAAAAAATCTTTTCTGTGCTCCGCCGTGTACAATCCTAAAGCCGCTGTTTTCTCGAATTTAAATTTGACAGAAGGCAAAAAACATGGTAATTTATTAGAGATATCGCATAGAGGAGTGAATAAAATGAATAAAAGAACCATGAAAAAAATGGCCAAAGCGAAACAGCAGGCTGCAGAAGCTGCAAAAACAGCGGAAACCGTTGTAAAGACAGCGGCACCGGCAAAAGAAGTAAAACCAACGACTGAAAAAACCTTACATACAGAAGCAGCCGAAGGAAAAGCAGAAGCTGCAAAAGAGCCGAAAAAAGCAACCAAAAAAGAAACCGTTAAAAAAACAGTAAAAAAGGAGACCACGGAAACCATGGCAGAAGCAACCAAAACCCCACGTAAAATGACAAAAGTATCTGATACCGTTCTTGAGATCTTCGAGACAAAAGTATCTATGAAAGACCTCGAAGCAGTCATCAAAAAAGAAGTAAAAGCAAACGGATTAAAAGGCGAGATCAAAATCTACCTGAACGCAGAGCAGAGAGCAGCTTACTACACCGTAGACGGACAGGGATCTGACGATTTCAAAGTAGATCTGACCACTCTTGCTGAATAATTTTTCTGTCAGCTGATCTATCAGAACAGACCAAAAGCGGCATGTCCGAAACAAAGTCTTCCGGATTTTGTTTCGGGCATGTTTTTTGCTGTCTGTTCCCAAACCTAAAAAACGACAAGGTATTTTTCTATGAAAACTGTAAACCATCTCGGAACCGACCCGATCGGAAAGCTGGTTCCCCGTATTGCTTTTCCGAGCATGCTGGCACAGTTCGTGAGTGTTCTGTACAGCATTGTAGACCGTATGTACATCGGCCACATTGCCTCTGTCGGTGATCTGGCGCTCGCTGGTGTCGGCGTCTGCGGTCCCATTCTCACCATGATTGGCGCGTTCTCCTCCCTCATCGGGGTCGGCGGCGCACCGCTGCTCGGCATCCGGCTCGGAGAGAAAAATGAAAAAGAGGCATCCCGCATCCTGGCTAATGCGTTTCTGATGCTTGTTTCCCTGTCCCTCGTTCTGACAGCCGCGGCGCTTTTTTTAACCCGCCCGATGCTGATGGCATTCGGAGCCAGCACCGTTACGTATCCTTACGCCAGAGCCTATTTTATGATCTACGTTTCCGGCTCTGTGTTTGCGCTTTTATCGACCGGCCTGAACCAGTTTGTGATCTGCCAGGGCTTTGCCAGTGAGGGAATGAAATCTGTTCTGCTAGGCGCCGTCCTGAATCTGCTGCTGGACCCTGTGTTTATCTTCGTTCTGCATCTCGGCGTGCGCGGCGCGGCAATTGCAACCGTGCTCTCTCAGATCGCAAGCTGTCTGTATGTGCTGCATATTCTGTTCGGAAAGACGATTCCGATCCGCATCACCTTCGGCGGGTATTCATTTGCGATCATGAAACGCATTCTGACAGTCGGTTTTACTCCGTTTCTAATCATTGCCATCGACAATGTGATGATCATTGCGATGAACGCCGTCCTGCAGCGGTATGCACCCGCCGGACAAGGAGACAGCTTCATCACCTGTGCAACGATCGTTCAGAGCTTTATGCTGATTATTACGATACCGCTCGGCGGAATCAGCGGCGGAACGCAGTCAATCCTCGCATACAATTATGGAGCTGGAAATTCCGGGCGTATTCTTGAGGCACAGAAAACCATCATCGCACTCTGTGCCGGATTTACGACCTTGATGTTCCTCGTCTCCAATGCCGCCGGAACGCTGTTTGCGCAGCTTTTTACTTCCGATCCGCAGATCGTCTCGATGGTGGTCCGCGCGATCCATATTTCGACACTCTCAGTCATTCCGCTCGGCATTCAGTACGAGATTGTAGACGGCTTTACTGCAATGGGCTGCGTGCGCTATTCGTTTGCACTCTCCTTCTTCCGGAAATTCGTCTACTTTACCGCTCTGTTTCTTCTGCCGCGGTTCTTTGCACTGGAAAACATCTTCTACGTGGAACCTATTTCCGACCTGATCGGGCCGGTTGTCTCAATGATTGTTTACTGGACTTCGATTCAGAAGATTCTGAAACAGCGGGAAGAGGCGGTACGGCTGATGCACACAAAAAAAGCATAAAAAATCTCATATCAAAAAAGCTGTTCTTTTCCGCGGAGTTTTCAAAACTCTCACCAGAAAAGAACAGCTTTTTCTGCTTCTGTTAAAATGTCTTCGGCATCGGAACGGTTTCCTGTACTTTCAGACCGTATTTTGCTGCCAGCTGCAGTGCCTTCTGTTCCGTCTCCGGATTCCAGACGGCTTTCGGCGTATGGGCATCACAGCCGAAAACGGCGGTGTTTCCTTCTTCGCCGGCGATCTTCCAGAACTTCTCGTTCGGATACCATCTTTCTTCCATCAGACCAAGGAAATTGATCTCCAGCGGAATGTTTCTCTTTTTCACCTCACGGCAGAGTCTCCGGTATTCCCGGTCGAACACTGCTTCGTCGCCGTTGAATAAAAAGAGATCCGGGTGTGCCAGATACAGGTATTTTCCGGTATCGATGCCTGCCAGGCACTGGTCCACATACTGTTTCAGGTAGCTTCCGTCTGTTGTTCCATGGCCGCTGTAGAGAATCTTTTCGATCTCATTTCCCAGGCTGTGCTGGCCAAGCACAAAGTACTCAAACGGATAGTCCGACAAAAAATCAATCAGCTGATCCCAGAATCTCGGGAAATACTCTGTTTCGAGTCCGAGATGGATTTCAATATCCTTGTCATACTCTTTTTTCAATGCCAGCACGGTGTCTACATAGCCTTCCACCTGATCGAGCCGCATCCGCATGCCGGAATCGTAGCCGTCCGGGAACGGATAAGGCGAATGGTCGGAAAAACCGAGAATTTTAAGGCCGCCCTCAATCGCGCGCTCCACATACTCCCGCTCCGTTCCGTCCGCATGGCGGCACCGCCATGTATGGGTATGATAATTTGCAATCATGATCTGTAACCTTCTTTATTTTGTATCTTATTCTGCTGCTTCTTTGGAGATATCCGTTCCAAAATATTTTTCCGAAAGCTCTGTCAGTGTTCCTTCTTCTGCGAGCTCGCCAAGTGCTTTGTTGACTGCCTCAAGCAGCGTCTTGGTCTCATCGCCTTTTTTCATCGGAATACCGACTTTTGTGGATTCCGGATCGAGACATGCAATTTTGATCTCTGCATCCGGGTGTGCTTTCATATAATCGTAATACGTTACCTCTGCGTTCAGAGTTGCATCGATACGGCCGCTTAAGAGAAGCTCGAAAGTCTGCTCCAGATCGTCAACACCGGTAACGGCTGCGCCATATTTCTCGGCAACTTCTGCATACGTACTGGAAATGGTGTTCGCGGTGCTCTTTCCGTCGAGATCCTCCATGGACTGGATTTCATCGTTAGCAGAGTTTACGATAACAGCGGTGCGGTTGTATGCGTATGGATCGGAAAAGCTGTATTTCTCAGCGCGCTCCTCTGTGATATCTACGCCGTTTACCATGATATCGTACCGGCCGGAATCGATTCCTGCAAGAAGGCCGTCCCACTCACCCTCTACAAAGGTTGCTTTCACGCCGAGTTTCTCTGCGATCTGCTGTGCCACTTCTACGTCATAGCCGACCAGGTTGTCGTCCTCATCGTGATACGTCCACGGTGCCCAGGTTCCTTCCATTGCCACAACGATCTCACCCTTGCTCTGGATCTGCTCTAAAAGATCCCCAGACGCACTTGCAGAAGATGCTGATGAAGAGGAAGAAGCACTGCTGTTATCTGCCGTGCTGTTTCCGCATCCGGTCAGTAAAAAGGATGATGTCAGGATACCTGCCAGAAATACTGCTGCCATTTTCTTTTTCATAATATTCGCCACTCCTTTTTTGTTTTGTTCTGGAAGAAGCTGCCTTTGCTTCTTCTGTTTTCTTTATTGCAAACTGTCCGGATTCCGTGCTCCGGGCAGGATTTGCCGCTTTGCGGGATACCTTACTCGTAATGCTGTTCAATATTCTGCAAAAATGTTCTCGTCCGCTCTTCCCGCGGATTTGCGAAAAATTCCTTCGACGGACCTTCCTCAACGACAACGCCGTTTTCCATAAAGACAACTTTGTTCGAAACGTTTCTTGCAAAGCCCATCTCATGCGTGACAACGAGCATCGTCATTCCCTCTTTGGCAAGCTGGCGCATAACACCAAGCACCTCGCCGGTCAGCTCCGGGTCGAGCGCTGAGGTCGGCTCATCAAAATAGATAATTTCCGGATCGGTTGCCAGTGCACGGGCGATTGCCACCCTCTGCTGCTGTCCGCCGGAAAGCTGATGCGGATAGTAGTCCGCACGGTCCAGCATGCCTACTTTTTCAAGCGCTGCACGCGCTTTTTCCTCCGCCCTGGTTTTTGGCATTTTTCTGCCGATGATCAGGCCCTCGGTTACGTTATGAAGGGCTGTTTTGTTCAGGAACAGGTTATAGTTCTGAAATACAAATGCGGTTTTCTGACGGATCGCCGCGATATCTTTTTTGCTGATGTTGTGGAACGGATATTCTTTCCCGTCAAAGATCAGGCTGCCGCCGTCCGCATGCTCCAGAAAGTTGATACAGCGCAGCATCGTCGTTTTTCCCGAACCACTCGGACCGAGGATTGCAACAACATCGCCCTGTTTTACTTTTAAATCTACACCTTTTAATACTTCCAGGCTGCCGAACGCTTTCTTTAATCCTTTAATTTCCAGCATGGCTTATTCCCCTTTTTTCTGATATGTACTCAGTTTCTTCTCTCCGATTCCCTGCAGCTTCGTGAGCACAGTGGAGAACAGCAGGTAGATCAGTCCTACTTCAATATACAGTGCCAGCGGCTCATGGGTGCGCGCTACAATCCGCTGCGTTACCATAAACATCTCCGTTACGGTGATATTTGCGGCAAGGGAAGTATCCTTTACCATGGCGATCAGAGAGTTGGAAAGCGGCGGGAAAGCGGTGCGCATCGCCTGCGGAAGGATAATTCTCCGCATGATCTGCAGATACGACATGCCGACACAGTAGCCGGCTTCGAGCTGGCCTGCCGGAACGGCTTCCAGGGCCGCACGCATCGTCTCGGCACTGTAGGCGCCCTCATTCAGGGAAAAGACGAGAACTGCCGCCGGAAACGGATCGATCAGAATACCGGCGCGCGGAAGTCCGTAAAACACAACAAAAAGCTGGACCAGAAGCGGGGTTCCGCGGAAAATCCAGATATAGAAACGTGCAATCTGACGAAGGCCTTTGATGTTTGCAAACTGTACCATAGCCATTGCCGTCGCAATTACAAGTGCAATGGAAAACGAGATTACAGTAAGCGGAATCGTCACCTTAAGGCCCGGCAGAAAGATTTTCCAAAAAGAATCCAGAAGAATATTCCATAATCTTTCGCTCATTTCGATATATCCCCCTTTTTTTACATTTTCCTAGATAGGATAACACTTCAAGTCCGCTTCAAGTCAAGTGTTTTTTCATATACCCCTCCCCCGCATGCAAGAATCCCCGGGAAACACGTTTTTCAACGGCCCCGGGGACACTTATTTATGGTTGGTTTTAAGAGGAAGGATCTTGTCTTTTTTTATGGTATTATGTTATTTACTGCTTAGTCCTGTGTCACATTAAATGCTCTTGCACCAGGGTATACAGCGGCCGTTCCAAGTTCTTCTTCGATTCGGAGAAGCTGGTTGTATTTTGCAACACGCTCGGTACGGCTCGGTGCACCGGTCTTGATCTGGCAGGTGTTCAGGGCAACAGCCAGGTCTGCGATGGTGGTATCCTCGGTCTCACCGGAACGGTGGGAGGAAATTGCGGTGTAGCCTGCTTTGTGAGCCATTTTGATTGCCTCAAGGGTCTCAGATACAGAACCGATCTGGTTCAGTTTGATCAGGATGGAATTTCCGCAGCCAAGGGAGATACCTTTTGCCAGACGCTCAGTATTGGTTACAAACAGGTCGTCACCGACAAGCTGTACTTTTCCGCCAAGCTCTGCGGTCAGCTCTTTCCAGCCTTCCCAGTCTTCTTCATCCAGAGCATCCTCGATGGAGATGATCGGATATTTCTCTACCAGTGCTTTCCAGTGAGCGATCAGCTCTTTGGAAGTAAATACAGTGCCGGCTTTCGGCAGTTTGTATTCACCCTTGGTTCCTGTCTTCCACTCGGAGGAAGCAGCATCCATCGCGATCTTGAAGTCTCTGCCTGGCTCGTAGCCTGCTTTTTTCACTGCCTCAAGAATGGTCTCGATGGCTTCTTCATCGGATTTCAGAGCCGGTGCAAAACCGCCTTCATCTCCAACCGATGTTGCCAGTCCGCGCTCTTTTAAGATGGCAGCCAGTGCATGGAAGACCTCAGCGCACCATCTTAAGCACTCTTTGAAAGAAGATGCTCCAACCGGCATGATCATGAACTCCTGTACATCCAGGCCGGAAGAAAGTGCGTGGCATCCGCCGTTGATGATGTTCATCATCGGAACCGGCAGACGATTTCCGGAAACGCCGCCGAAGAAGCGGTACAGCGGAATCTCAAGTGCGTTTGCTGCTGCTCTTGCGCAGGCAATGGATACAGCCAGAATGGCGTTTGCACCCAGGCGGGATTTATCCTTTGTTCCGTCCGCATCGATCATAGCTTTATCTACAGCGTAGGTATCGGATGCATCCATACCTTTTAAGGTATCGTTGATGACGGTGTTGATGTTTTCTACTGCTTTCTGCACACCTTTTCCAAGGTATCTTGCTTTATCTCCATCTCGTAATTCCAGTGCCTCAAACTCACCGGTAGATGCGCCGCTTGGTGCCATGCCGCGTCCTACAACGCCTCCTGCAAGAACAACCTCAGCTTCTACGGTTGGGTTTCCTCTGGAATCCAGAATTTCTCTTCCTTTTACTTCCTCAATTTTCAGGCTCTTCACTTTTCGTGTGCTCCTTTCTCGTTTGTTTCTGGAGTTTCCCGCCTGCGAAGTGTCCAGGATCCGCAGACGGGAGATAACAATGATTGATTCACTTTGGTTAGCCTTTACTAACTATAATTCATTATAACTAATTTTTTAAAAATTGCAAGTGGGTAAAGTGATACTTTTTCTCAGAAATGCAAAAAGTTTTTCTGTTCTTATTTTTCCTGTTTAAATGCCTCTTCCAGCGTATGCCATCCAAGCACTGCACATTTCACTCTTGCCGGCATGTGGGAGATGTCCTTCAGTGCACCAGCCTCCTCGAGTTCGTCAATCTCCTCGTCGGATGCTTCTCCTTTGATCATGCGCAGAAACAGATTTCCCAGGCGCAGTGCCTCGTCCTTCGTCTTTCCGATGATCATGCCGAGCATAATGTCCGCCGATGCCTGCGAAATCGCACAGCCGTCGCCCACGAACGCACCGTCCGTGATCACATCGCCGTCGACTTTTAATTTCAGCCAGATATCATCGCCGCAGCTTGGGTTGACGCCCTCGAGTACGATGTCCGCATCCGGCAGATCATGCTTGAATTCCGGACGCAGATTGTGCTCCGTCAAAATTTCGTTATAAAATCCTCTACTCTCCATAGCCCATTCTCCTTCTGATTGTGGATACACTTTCGATCAGTGCATCAATCTCTTCCGGTGTATTATAAAACATCATGCTGGCTCTTGTCGAACTTCGGACGCCAAGATATTCCAGAAGCGGCTGTGCACAGTGGTGGCCTGCCCGCACATCGATGCCGTCAGAAGAAAGAATTTCGCTCACATCGTGCGGATGCACGCCGTCAATCGTAAACGAAACGATGCCCGTGTGGTTGGCCGGATCTTTGGAACCGAGGATATGAACGTACGGCAGCGCGCCGAGTCCTTCCATAGCACGTTGCGTCAGTTCCAGCTCTTTTTTCTGGATATAATCAAATCCTTTTTCCTGCAGATACCGGATCGCTGCGGCCAGCCCCACCGCACCGGCTGCATTTACCGTTCCCGCCTCAAATTTCTGCGGAACCGGTGCAAAAACGGCTCCGTCGCGGTGAACGGAATCGATCATCTCGCCTCCGGTTAAAAACGGCGGCATTTTTTCCAGCAGTTCCCGTTTTCCATACAGACAGCCGATTCCCATCGGACCCATCAGCTTATGGCCGGAAAAGGCGAGAAAATCTGCATCCAGCGCCTGTACGTCGACCGGCATATGCGGAACGCTCTGGGCGCCGTCCACAACGACAACGGCTCCCACGCGGTGCGCCATCTCCGTGATTTTCCGGAGCGGATTCACGCAGCCGAGCACATTCGATACCTGCGCAACAGCCACAAGACGTGTTCTCTCATTAATGCCCTTTTGGAGCTCCTCATCGGTCAGCTCGCCCTCACTGGTACATTCCAGATAATGGAGCTTCGCCCCAGTCATACGCGACACCATCTGCCACGGAAGCAGATTGCTGTGATGCTCCATGATTGTTACAGCGATCTCGTCGCCTTCCTTTAAAAAGTTCAGGCCATAGCTGTATGCCACAAGGTTCAGGCTTTCCGTTGTATTCCGGGTAAAAATAATCTCCTCCGGCTCTTCTGCATGAATAAACTCCTGTACGGTCTTTCTTGCCTCCTGATAGCTCTCCGTCGCCTCCAGGCTTAAAGGATAGAAGCCTCGCAGAGGATTTGCATTTTTCTGTTCGTAAAATTCCTGTACTGCAGCAAGAACGCATGACGGGCGCTGTGCCGTCGCCGCGTTGTCCAGATAGATCGTGTCCATTTGCTGCAGAAGCGGGAAATTTTTTCTGATGTTATCTGTTGTCACGGTCAAGCACCTCCGCAAGCTGTGTTTTTACTTTCTGTTCGATGTCCGCATCGCCGATCTTCTGGATTTTTGCTTCCAGTTTCGCCCGCGCCATCGTATTTTCTGCCTGTGTACGGTCCATGCCGCGCGCACCGAAGTAAAACAGTGTCTCTTCATCGAGTTCTCCGATTGCCGCGCCGTGGCTTCCCTGTACGTTTTCCTCTGCACAGAGGATTACAGGAATCGTCTTGTTGACTACATCATCGCCGAGCAGCAATACCTGTTCTGTCTCTGCTCCGACGGAATCTGCCGAACCGCGCACAAAGTCGATTGTGCCGCGGAAGATCTTTTCCGCCGCATCCATCAGCGTTCCGTCTGCCTGGATCGTGCTCTTGGTTACTTTTCCGAAGTGGCGCACATTCAGATTGACATCAAATTTCTGCTGATTCTGCAGAAGATAGCCGATTTCTGCCTGCAGTGATGCGTGATCCTTCTGCAATTCGGTCCAGATACCGTCATAGACATCGCCTTTTCCGACAACGACCTGTAAAAGATCCAGTGCACCATTTTTCTCGCAGATGCATCCGACATCATTTAAAAGCTCCTGTCCCTCACCGCGCATCATCACCTGCACGAGCCGGATGCGGCTGTCTTTTTTCGCGTAAAGTTCTGTCCGCACCGCGAGCTGTCCCGCTGCCTGTGCCGGTTCAAATACCTCGAAAACGGTAAGGGAAGCTCCCTCTTCTGCCGCCGCGCGGATCTTTCCGGACGAAACCGTCTCTTTTCCCTGTCCGATGGAAAGCGTGACCTGTTTCGTCTGCCCCTCCTTTGCAGAGACACTCCAGTTTTTCGTCTGCTCCGGTGCAAAAAGGACATCCGTCTCTTTTCCTGCCCCGGTATTCATAGCTTCCGGAAAACCCGTTATCTCATCATCCGCAGACGGCTCTTCCGCGCAGATTTCACACGGCGCACCCGCCGCCCATTTTACTTTTGTATCATTTAATCCCAGCCAGTACCATGTTTTCGATGGAAGCTGGTTGATTTTCATGCTGTTCTGTTCTTCCATGTGTCTGGCCTCCTTATCCAATGCTGCCCTTCATCTCGAGGCGGATCAGATTGTTCATCTCCACCGCATACTCCAGCGGCAGTTCTTTTGAAACATCATCCGCGAATCCGCTGACGATGCACGCTCTCGCATCCTCTTCCGTCATGCCGCGCGACATCAGATAAAAGACGGCTTCATCACTGATGCTTCCGATCTGTGCTTCATGGCCGATGTTCGCATCTTTTGTACGGATATCCATCGCCGGAATCGTGTCCGACCGGGAGATATCATCGAGCATCAGAGACTGGCAGGAAACGGCTGATTTCGTGTTCTTTGCCGCTTTTGTTGCAGAGACTGACGAACGGAAGGTGCTGATGCCTCCGTCCTTCGAGATCGATTTCGTGTTAATATAGGAACTCGTATCCGGCGCGCTGTGGACAACCTTCGCTCCGGTATCGAGATTCTGGCCCTTACCGGCGAACGTGATGCCGGTAAATTCCATCTTTGCGCCTCTTCCTTTCAGCACGCTCATCGGGTACAGGTAGGAAACGTGGGAGCCGAATGAACCGGAAACCCACTCGATTTTTCCGCCCGCCTCGACCTGCGCGCGCTTCGTGTTCAGGTTGTACATATTCTTCGACCAGTTTTCAATCGTAGAATAACGGAGTCTTGCATTCTTTCCGACAAACAGCTCCACACATCCGGCATGGAGGTTGGCCACATTGTATTTCGGTGCGGAACAGCCCTCGATAAAGTGAAGGTCCGCGTCCTCATCGACAATAATCAGCGTATGCTCGAACTGGCCTGCGCCCGGCGCATTCAGGCGGAAATACGACTGCAGCGGGATTTCCACGGAAACCCCCTTCGGCACATAGACAAACGAACCGCCGGACCAGACGGCTCCGTGCAGTGCGGCAAATTTGTGGTCGGTCGGTTTCACCAGTTTCATAAAGTGTTTCCGCACCATATCCGCGTACTCACCATGCAGCGCACTCTCCATATCGGTATAGACAACACCCTGCGCCGCAACTTCCGCGCGGACGTTGTGATAGACCAGCTCCGAATCATACTGTGCGCCCACGCCGGCGAGTGATTTCCGCTCTGCCTGCGGGATGCCGAGACGCTCAAACGTATTTTTGATGTCATCCGGCACATCGGACCACTTTGCTTTCATTTTCGTATTCGGGCGGATATACGTTACGATGTCATCCATGTTCAGACCCTCAATCGACGGACCCCAATCCGGAATCAGCATCTGGTTGTAGATCTGTAAAGAACGCAGACGGAACAGCTGCATCCAGGCAGGGTCTTTCTTCTCATCCGAAATTTTCTGTACAATTTCCGGCGTCAGGCCGGCTTTTACTTTATAGGCATCCTTTTCATCGTCTTTGAAATCATAGATGCTTCGGTCAATATCCTCTACATAACTTTTTTCTCTCACAGCGTTTTCATCCTTTCTGTACCTTCGGTTTTACGCCAGTGACTTTTCGTATTTTCCAAATCCGTCCCGGTTGATCTCCTCTACAAGAGATGCATCGCCGGTTTTGACGATTTCACCTTCCACCATGATGTGGGTCTGATCCACCATCAGTGATTCCAGAATCTTCGTGCTGTGCGTGATGATCAGAAGACTTCCTCCGCATTTTCTGCGGTATGCCTCAATTCCGGCAGAAACGGTGCGGACCGCATCGACATCCAGGCCGGAGTCGGTCTCATCGAGAATGGTAAGGGACGGCTCGAGCATCAGAAGCTGCAAGATCTCGGCTTTCTTTTTCTCACCGCCGGAAAATCCGACATTCAGATCACGGTCTGCATACGACGGATCCATCTGCAGAACTTCCATTGCTTTTTCCAGTTCTTTCCGGAACTCAAACAGACGCATCCGTTTGCCGGTTTTTAACTCGACGGCGCTGCGGATAAAAGAGCTTAAGGTTACGCCAGGCACCTCAAGCGGATTCTGAAACGAGAGAAACAGTCCCATTTTGGCGCGTTCATTGACCGGCTCTTCTGTGATGTTCTTTCCCTGGAACCAGATTTCGCCGCGTGTCACGTTATATTTCGGATTGCCGAGCAGCGTATTGCCAAGCGTCGACTTTCCGGTACCATTCGGTCCAAGCAGCACATGCGTCTCCCCTTTTCCAATCGTAAGATTTACGCCGTGCAGGATCTCTTTTTCTTCTACATTTACCGTTAAATCTTTCACTGTTAAAAGATTTTTTCCCATATTGATATCCTCCTTATTTTGCTTCGAGGTTAAAATCTCTGTTTTCGCCTCCGATTGTAGACCTTTTTTCCGAGTATTTCAATCGGATTTATATATTTGAAAAATTTTATCAAAAAACGCACCTGCCGCCGGATCTTTTTTTCCGCACGACAGGCGCGTTTTCTATCAACATTGTTTCAGCCGATTCCGCCCAGCACGATTCCGAGAATCAGAACCAGCACACAGATCGGCACGTAGATATATTTGCAGATCGGATAATACAGATCCGTGAATTTGCTGCTTCTTCCCTTGTCTACCTGGGACTGCACATACTTCTTTCCGCAGATCCAGAAGAACATGACTCCGGCAAGGCCGGCGCCGAGCGGGCAGATGTAGATCGACAGAACATCCATCCACTGGGATACAATGCCCTGGATCAGAAGAGATACGACCACACCGATAACCCCGATCACACCGCAGGCTGCTACTCTTCCGAGATGAAATTTTTCCTGTACCGTTGCAATCGGTGCTTCGTACAGGTTAATCAGAGAGGTAAGGCCGGCAAAAAAAACAGCGACAAAGAAAACGATTGCGATCAGCGCGCCACCCGGCATAGACTTTATCAAATTCGGAAGGAAAATGAACAGAAGTCCAGGTCCTCCTGTATTTAACTGTGCTCCCGTAGTTGCCATCGCCGGGATAATAACCAGCGCAGCAAGCATAGCAGCGAGCGTATCAAAAAATGCTACTCTTCCGGCGGCGGCCGGAATATTTTCTCCATCTGACAAATAGGAACCATAGATCAGTGTTCCGTTTCCGGCTACAGACAGGGAAAAGAATGCCTGACCAAGTGCAAAAATCCAGGTCTTCGGATCTGCAAGTGCTTTTGGTTCCACACGGAAAATATAACGGTATCCATCCGCTGCACCGGGCTGAAAGGCAACATAGATACCAAGTGCAACAAACAGGAGAAAGAAAACAGGCATCAGCACCTTATTGACCTTCTCAATTCCCTTACCAACACCAAATGCCAGAATGACCATCGCAACCACAAGAGCTACGATCTGCCAGAAATTGTTTCCAAACGCAGATGCCATGGATTCAAACGCTCCGGCAAAATCCTCTACGCTCACAGCTGACAGTGTCTTTCCAGTAAAGGTTCCGATCATGTACCTGAAAATCCACCCCATGACAACCGTATAACCGATCGCCATTGCCAGGGAACCCAGCACCGGAATCAGACCAAGCGCCTCTCCGGCTTTTCGTTTTCCTTTCGTTTCACATGCAAAACCGAACGCATCAACCGGACCGGATCTTGTGGCACGGCCAAAACTCATCTCCCCGCTCACACCGGTAAAGCCGATCAGTGCAACGAACAGGAAATACGGAATCAGAAAGGAACCTCCTCCGTACAAGGAAACCCGGGTAGGGAACATCCAGATGTTGCCCATTCCAACTGCAGAACCGATGCAGGCCAGGATAAATCCCCACCGACTGTTAAATGACTCTCTCTTTTTCATACTGCTCTCCCTTTTTCTTACTTTTTCTGAAGATATCATGGCCAAAGTACCTTTTGACTCCAACATCTTCTGAATATTTTAGCATAAGCTATTGGGAAAAGCTATAGCATTTCTCATCTTCCTGCAACTTCACTTTATATTTTATGCTTTTTCCGCCTTGCTGCTGCCATTCCCGCGGAGAACATCCGCAGTGGCGTTTGAAATAGCGGCTGAAATGAGACAGATTGGAAAAACCGCAGATTTCCGCGGTCTGTCCGATGGAAAGTGCCTGATTTGTCAAAAGATTTTTCGCCTTGTCGAGCCGTACTTCAATCAGATCGCTGTGCGGGGTGCTGCTGAAAAACTGTTTATAATAAGAATAAAACTGGCTTTTTTCCATATTGGCCATCTGGCAAAGCTTTTCTGTCGTCCAGTCTTTCTCATAATGGCTCAACATCTTAAGGCGCAGCTCCTGGAATTCCTGATACAGTCCGGCCGGCTCCTCTGCCGCTTTCTTGTACAGCCGCATACCGCGCGATGCCGTAATCATCATCTGACGAACCAGTGCTTCCTCATATTCCACTGCGTATGGATCTTTCACAATGTATTCCCTCTGCAAAAGGCGAATCAGCTCATCAATTGCTTCCGTGTTCTGCGGATAAAAAACAGTATTCTGCGGAATTCCATACGTTTCACCCAGATTCTCACCGCACCAGAAATGGACATAGCTGTTGCGAAACTTCTGAACAGCCTGATAATGCTGCTCGTGATCCGGCGTGTAAAAAAGGCAGGCATTTTCCTGTGCAATGAAAAACGCAGTTCTGTCATACACCTTCATCGGCGTTTTAAACAACAGAAACAGATAGTCCCCGCTGCCCTCCGGCCGATATATCGTCTCATAATCGGCGTTGGATCTATTATATTCACAAATATGAACTGAAAATTCCATTCTTCTCGTTTCCCCTTTTCTTTTCTTCTCCCTATTTTACCGCAAAACCGGAAAAAAAGTCAAATTTGCCGGACAAAAATCTCTGGTTTTTTTCTATCTTCCTGCTAAAATTGAAACTATCCAAAGCGAAAGCGAAACGGTGGAATAAAATCATAGACACGCCGGTGATCCTTTGTTTTTCTGGATCGTGTCTGAAAACGAACATTTCTTTTAACAGGAGGATTTTTAAGTATGAAAAAAGCAGAGATTATCATTGACAAATATTTTCTTACCGGAAAAGTTGACAAACGAATCTTCGGTTCCTTTATCGAGCACCTGGGACGCGCCGTTTACGAGGGCATCTATCAGGAAGGAAGTGTTCTCTCCGACGAGCAGGGCTTCCGAAAAGATACCCTGGATCTTGTCAAAGAGCTTCAGGTACCGATCGTCCGTTACCCGGGCGGAAACTTTGTCTCCGGTTTTCACTGGGAAGACAGCGTAGGCCCGAAAGACAAACGGCCTGCAAAACCAGATCTTGCCTGGGGCGTGATTGAGACAAACGAATTCGGTCTGAATGAGTTTGCTGACTGGTCGAAAAAAGCCGGCAGTGACATTATGATGGCCGTCAATCTCGGAACCCGCGGACCGGAAGACGCAAAAAATGTGCTGGAGTACTGCAACTTCAAGGGCGGCACCTACTACAGTGATCTGAGAAAATCCCACGGTTACAAAGATCCACACAACATCAAACTCTGGTGCCTCGGCAACGAGATGGACGGACCGTGGCAGATGGGACATAAGACCGCTTCTGAGTACGGACGTATTGCAGCAGAGACTTCCCGTCTGATGAAATTCATGGATCCGACGATTGAAACTGTTGCCTGCGGAAGCTCCAATCTTACGATGCCAACTTTCGGTTCCTGGGAATATACGGTTCTGGACGAATGCTATGATGAGGTGGATTACCTTTCTTTACACCAGTACTACGGAAATTATGCAAATGATACTGTCGATTTTCTGGCAAGCTCCAAGGGCATGGATGATTTCATCTCCGGTGTAGTTGCAATCTGTGATGCAGTCAAAGCAAAAAAACACGGCAAAAAACAGATTAATCTCTCCTTCGATGAGTGGAACGTATGGTATCACAGCAATGAACAGGATCAGAAACTGGAAAAATGGGTACGTGCACCGCATCAGCTTGAGGATGTTTACAACTTTGAGGATGCACTTCTCGTCGGAAGCATGCTGATCACACTCCTGCGCCACGCAGACCGTGTCAAGATTGCCTGCCTCGCACAGCTTGTCAACGTTATCGCTCCGATCATGACATCCGATACCGGTGCATGGCGTCAGACGATCTTCTATCCATACATGCATGCAAGCGTATACGGCCGCGGAACCGTCTTAAATACACAGGTTTTGACACCGGTTTACGAGAGCAAAACGTACGGCGAAGCTCCGTATCTCGATTCTGTCTGCATCTGGGATGAGGAAAACGATGCACTGACCATTTTTGCAGTCAACAAGAGCCTGGATGAGGATATGGAGGTTTCCTGCGATCTGCGTCAGTTCGAAGGATGCCGTCTGGCTGAGCACATCGTGCTGACAAACGACGATATGAAAGCGGTCAACACCGAAGCAGATCCGAACCACGTTACTCCGACCCATTCCGATGCCACCAAACTGGAGAATGGAAAAATGCACACCGTTCTTGGAAAACACAGCTGGAATGTGATCCGTCTTACAAAATAATGGAACCGTATAAGGTATGGCCTGAAAAACAGAACATCTGAATTTTTCATCCAAACATATGCATAAAGGAGTTTTATTTTATGGCACAGGCATATTTATTTGTTCATTTTCGGGAAAAAACAACACCGGACGGCGAACAGGTTTATTTCGGCATCAGCCGCGATGGTTTCCACTGGGAAGCTGTCAACGACGGCGCTCCTGTTCTCTGGGCGTATTATGGAGATAAGGGTGTACGCGACTTTACTATCACTCACAGCATAGAAACCGGGAAATATTATATTTTCGCCACTGACCTGAGTCTTTCTTACGGTATGCGGAATCAGTATCACAATTCCTGGGATGAGATCGGCAGAAACGGCAGCAAGTATTTCTCCGTCTGGGAATCAGAGGATCTCGTAAACTGGAGCGACCAGCGTCTTGTAAAAATCGGTGATGATGACTTCGGCTGCCTCTGGGCACCGGATCTGATTTACGATAAAGAAAACGGTGAGTACGTTCTGCACTGGTCTTCTTCCCATGCAGCAAACGATTACGGTCCCAAAAAAATCTATTACAGCACAACGAAGGATTTTGTTCATTTTTCAGCTCCGCAGGTTCTGTACGAAAAAGAGGACAGCGGCGTGATTGATTCGGCGATCTATGAAGAGAATGGGGTTTATTATCTTTTCGTAAAGAGTGAAAGCAATCCGGCGAAAATTATTCTGCTCCGCTCCGACCATGCGGCCGGCCCGTATGTGCGGATGGAAAGCTTCGATGAGAGCATGAAAGATGTAGAGAGCGGTCTCTATGAGGCTCCGACCGCAGTACAGCTTGATGACAGCAGATGGTGTCTGTTCCTTGACTACTACGGCGTTCCAGGTGCCGGCCAGGGATATGTGCCGTTTGTTGCAGACAGCCTTGCTTCCGGAAAATTTGTTCGTTCTGATGCTTCCTTCTCGTTCCCATACGGCTACAAGCATGGAACGATTCTTCCGATTACAGAGGAGGATTACGAGCGGATCAAAAACCATGACTGGTCAGATCACGGATATCAGTAAAATCGCTGTCCGCCTGATGGGATTTTCATACAAAAAGAACTGCGGCAGGCTTCCTTTTGGGGAAGTTCCTGCCGCAGTTCTTTTTCGCTTTTCTTTTCCGACAAAACCCATCCGCTTCCTTTTTGTTCTGGCGGACAGTACCTTTTCTGCAGATTGGTAAATGTATCGTTTTGATGATGTCTGAATTTTTCTTTATCTCTGTGCCTGTGCAGCGGTTCTTGCATGGAACATGCGGAAGACGCCGGTCTGCTCGATCAACTTCGTCAGGCTATAGAAAATGATGGAATCGATCGGCCACATAATCAGGTTCTTTAAGGCACGTGCCGGAAGAAGCACCATGATTCCTTTTCCATACAGCATGCTGATCCACAGGGTGTTCAGCAGTACGTTGACAGTCAGCATAACGATGAACTTGGCTGCAAGCACACGTTTGATGGTCAGTTTTTTGCGATAGTAGAAGCATCCATACATAAAAGATGCCAGCATCGCATTAAAGGTGAATCCGAAGAAGAACGGGCCGCTCGGTTTCAGGAAGTATTTTACGACATCAAGAATGCCGGAGAAAAGACATCCTGTCACTGGTCCGAACAGGTAATCGACAAGGCGGTTCGGGATTCCGGAAAATCCGATGCGGACATAAGGTCCGATATCAATCGATGCTACCTGGTTCAGAATCATCGCCAGCGCTGCGAACATGGCACAGGCTGCGAGGGTTGTGACTGCTTTCAGCTCTTTTGCTGACTGCAGAAACATGTTTTTTGTTTCTTTTGCTGTTTCTTTTGCTGTTTCATTTGCATTTTTCTGCATAAAAAAATTACCTCCTTTACAGATATCTGACTACAATAGGAGATAATCTCTTGTCTCTATCTTCTGTTGCAGTGAGATGCAATTCATATACCGCAAGATTTTCTCTTTTCGTCTCCCTGGCTACTCTCTATCCCGGGAGCACTTTACGCATATGAACTTACTCTGCAGTTGTTTTTGTCTTGCTCATTATATAGTAAAATCCCCTTGGTTTCAAGAGGATTTTACATTTTTTTCTAATTTTTTATGATCAAATATCAGCCCTGCATTTTACGGTCTTTCCGGTGATAAAACGGAGACAAACGCAAACTTTTTATCCAGCAGTTTTCCCATCAGCACAATGTCTTTTCCCATCGTAAAAGCAGCTGCTACCGTTCCGATTCCAAATATTCCGTCGGAGTAACCGCAGGTATTTTTGAAGTCACATAATCTGCTGTATTTCTTGTAACAATATATTGTGCGCAAAATGATTCGGCACATTCCATCTGCAAACAGTCTTCAAAATCTGAAAATGTTTCATTTTTCAGGCCTTTCATTAGTTTTTCTGAATCAATTCCTTCTACATCAAAAATTTCAAATAAGCTAAGGAGAAGTTCTCTTCTTTCTTTTACATCATATGTCTTTCTTAAAATAAAAAACATATTATAGCAATCCCCGAAAATAATGCAAAAAATTCAGCACCGCAGAGCGTGAATTACTGCGTCACAGATTTTCGTCGTACCCCGGTACGCCTTCAAATCTGTTCCTTGCAATTCGCGCTCTGCAGCACTGCCTTTTTTGCATTATTTTCGGGTCTTGCTATAGAAACAGAGTGTGCGGCAATGCACGCATTTATTTTTCCCTCTGCGCATTTTTCTATGATCTGTTTTGCATCATTGAAAAATGGCTCTCTTGTAAGAAAATAATCCAGCAAAACATTAGTATCTACAAGAATTTTACTTTCCATATTTTTCCTCTCTATAAGATGCCAATTCAGCATCGTCATCCTGAACATTTCCTTTTTTTCTTATTTGCTCCATTCGTAAAAAAGCATCTTTTTTCGATTCAACAGCACCGCTATTATAAAGACTGTTTACACCCTGCATAATCTGAATAATAAACACTAGTTTATCTTCTGGCATTTTTTCCAATAATTCAAATGCTTCTTCTCTCATTGCTGTCATTATGTTTTTGTCTCCTTTCTATGACCGTACCTGTCCATTCCCATATACCACAAATTTAATCGAGGTCAGCGCCAGCAGTCCCATCGGGCCTCTGGCGTGGAGTTTTTGGGTGCTGATTCCGATTTCGGCACCGTAGCCGAATTCGAAGCCGTCGGTGAAGCGGGTGGAGGCGTTGACGTAGACCACCGCTGCGTCGATTTCGTCCAGGAATTTCTGGGCGTGGGTGTAGTCGTTGGTGATGATCGCCTCGGAGTGTTTTGTGTTGTAGCGGTTGATGTGCGCGATCGCTTCGTCGATAGAGGAAACCGTTTTAATGGATACGATATAGTCGAGATACTCTTTTCCCCAGTCCTCTTCTGTCGCTGCTTCTGCTCCCGGCATGTATTCTCTTGCCTTCTCGTCTGCGCGCATCTTCACCTGTTTCTCTTTCAATCGTTCTGCGAGAACCGGCAGCAGTTTTTCACGCACGTTTTCATGCACTACGATGGATTCACACGCATTGCAGACGCCGACACGCTGTGTCTTTGCATTCAGAATAATATCAACCGCCATCGAAAGATCTGCCGTCTCATCGACATAGATATGGCAGTTTCCGGTTCCCGTCTCGATAACCGGGATGGTACTGTTTTCCACTACAGTGCGGATCAGTCCGGCACCGCCGCGCGGAATCAGAACATCGACATAGCGGTTCATCTTCATAAACTGTGCCGTTGTCTCACGTGAAGTATCTTCGATCAGAAGCAGCGCATCCTCCGGCACCTGCTCCTCCTTCAGTGTTTTCCGCAGTGAGGCAACAATCGCCATATTTGAGTGGATCGCATCACTTCCGCCCTTCAAAATCACGACATTTCCCGTCTTAAAGCAGAGTGCAAACGCATCCGCTGTTACATTCGGACGTGCTTCATAGATGATTCCGACAACACCAAGCGGAACACGTTTCTGCCCGATCAGAAGACCGTTCGGCCGTTTTTTCATACCGAGAACTTCCCCGATAGGATCGTCCAGCTCGGATACCTGACAGAGACCTTCCGCCATCGCCTCGATGCGACTCTGATCCAGAAACAGCCGGTCCAGAAGACCTTTGGACATTCCTTTTTCTCTTCCATGCTCCATATCCAGCGCATTTGCCGCGATAATCGCATCGGCATCCGCCACAAGATTTTCCGCTGCTTTTTTCAGCACACGGTTTTTCGTCTCTGTCCCCATGATGCGAAGCACAGGTTCCGCCCAACGGGCTCTTGTTCCGATTTCTTCCAGACTTATCATATTCGTCTCCTCCTCGTGTTGTCTTATCGTGATTGGCTGCTAACGGTAAATCTTCTGCTCTGTCACCAGCATCTGCGGCAGAACATCCGTCTCTTCAAACGGCACCGCATCAAACAGCTGAAACTCAAACGCCGCTGCAACCGTTGTAAACCCTGGATGTGCAGCAAGAAAGCGGTCATAAAATCCTTTTCCATATCCGACTCTGTGGCGCGCCGGATCAAAGGCCACACCGGGTACCAGCAGAAAGCCCTCTTCCCGCGTGCAGACCTTTCCGCCGTCCGGCTCCATAATGCCAAAATAGCCGGATTGCAGCGTGGAGAAATCTTTGATCTCATAATAAACCATATCATCGCCTTCCACGCGCGGCACAGCGACCGTCTTTCCCATTTGCAGGGCCTTCTCGATCAGATCCCGTGTCATGACTTCTTTTTTAAAGTCCATATACGCAAAAAAGCAGTCCGCATCCAGAAACTCCGGCAGAGCCGTGATTTTTTCATAAATCATACGGCTCTTTTCCTGAATTTCTTCCTGTGTGGCTGCTCTTCTTCGGGCAAAAACTTCTTTTCTAATGTTTCCTTTTGCTTCCATAGCGCTCCCCCAGATTTACGATCGTTCCGTCTTTCTCCTGCATATCAATATTGTCGAGCTGGGTACGGAGGTTCATTTTCACGGCTGCAATATATTCTCTCCGCAGCTTCTGCTGCTCTTCTTTCTCCGCCGGTGTCAGCCCCTCTGCTTTCGCCTTGCGGGCAAGTTCGTTAATTCTCTGTATATTAATTTCCATTTTCTGTATTTCGCTCCTTTAAATTACCGGAATTTTCTCTTTATCTTACCGCAAAACACGGTATCTGTCCAGCAGATCCGCGAAAAATCTGAAATCCGGTTTTCAATCACCGGATTTCAGTCTCGTCTGTATAATTATCCAGCACAATCAGAACCCATGTTTTTCCAGGATTCAGCTTAATCTCATCGCCATTCCCATCCCGGTATTTTGTGACGCCCCACGGATCATCCTTGCTCCATGTCACGTCGATGGCCTTTCCGCTTGTGATATACGTTCCCGTTCCGCCGTTTACCACATCGATATCGAGATATTCCGCATTGTCATCATACTTTTTCCAGGAACAGTACTGCACGATAATGTTCTTCACCGCAAGCTGTTCCTGTGTCATCTCATCGATCTGCGGTTCCCCGAACTGATAACGCAAATACGTGCCGCTCGCCTCATCGTACGAAAACCACGGATTGTTGTGGAAATATCCGCCCGGTGCCACATAGGCGGCATTTCGTCCCTGTTCCAGCGTTTCCGGTTCTGTCTCGGATGCAAACTGAAAAAATCCGTCATAACCGTCTTTGTAAGATGTCCGGTAGCCGCAGAGATCGATTCCCGCTGCAATCCCGGCCGCATCCAAATACGCATTGTGCGGCGACGGACGATCCGACGTCCGGTAATACACCTGTTCCGAATACTCCATGCCGTTCACATTGTCTATGTGATCCGATTCGAGCAGCGGAATCGCATACGCCGCCTGTCCATAGTGGTAATACAGAGCGTCAAATCCCGCTGCCAGATACACATAATATTCGCGGCAGCTCCGCACCGATCCGATCTTTTCGAGATCATCATAGTTTTCAAACAGCCCCATCAGGCGCGTAATGCCGCCTTCGACCGGCGCTTCATAGATCACTCCCGCACGGCTGATACCGCTCTGCGGGCAGGCGCTGATGATATTGCTCAGCATAACCGCCACCGGGCGCCTTCTTCCCTGTACTTCGGCGACAGGTTCTCCTGTCAGATAACTTTTCACCATACCTTCCGGCAGCGCATCCTCCGCGGGCGTCGGCTCAATCGCTTCCGGAACCAGCGGTTCCGGTGCCGGATCTTCGGTCGGTGCCGGTGTTTCCGTAGCTTTCGTTTCTGTCTTGCTTTCCCCTGCTGTCTCTTCTGAGACATAAGAAGTTCCTGCCGATGCAGTTTCCGGTGCCGTTTCCCCAATTTTCCGGCATCCGAACAGCATCATGCTTCCCAGCAGAGCAATCCCCAATGTGTAAAACCCTCTCTTTTTGATAAAGACCCCTCCTTTTCTGCTTTCAATCAGTCTCTTGTGATACCGAGACGCTGCAGCACCTCTTCCTGCTTTGCCTCCATCACGGCTGCTTCCTCCGGTGTCATATGATCATAACCCAGAAGATGCAGCATACTGTGTGCAACAAGAAAAGCAAATTCGCGTCTTAAAGAATGACCGTATTCCTCCGCCTGCGCTCTTGCGCGCGCAACAGAAATTACGATATCACCCAGCATCAGCTCACCGCTGTCCGGGTTAAAACAGTCATCTCCCTCTTCCGTCTCCAGAAAATCGAACGAAGCCGGAGAAGGATAATCTACCATCGGGAAAGAAAGCACGTCTGTCTCCCGGTCAATGTTTCTGTGTTCCCGGTTCATGGTGCGGATATTTTCCGGATCGGTCAGAATCAGTTCTACTTCTGCCTCATACGGGCATGCTTCCTGATCCAGCACACCATTGATTACCGCTGCTGCAACCTCTTCCGGATCAAATCCAAGGTCAAAATCCTGTTCATTTTCAAACGTCAGTGTCATTTATTTTCCCTCCGTTTTCTCGTCGTACTTTTTGCTCTGCCGCTGTGATTTTCCGGCTTTGCTTTCTTTTCATATTCATCGTAAGCCTGTACAATCTTCTGCACCAGCGGATGACGGACAACGTCCTTGCTCGTCAGCTCGCAGAAGGAAATTCCGTCTACTTTTTTCAGTACCTGCATTGCCACATCAAGGCCGGAGCGTGTACCGGAAGGAAGGTCCTTCTGAGAGGCATCTCCGGTTACAATGACTTTGGAACCGAAACCGATACGGGTCAGGAACATCTTCATCTGCGCCGGTGTCGTATTCTGTGCCTCATCAAGGATAATAAACGCATTGTCGAGCGTACGGCCTCGCATGTACGCGAGCGGCGCAACCTCAATCAGGCCTTTTTCCATGTTTTTCTGGAAGCTCTCTGCTCCCATAATCTGATACAGCGCATCGTAGAGCGGACGCAGATACGGGTCGATTTTACTCTGCAGATCTCCTGGCAGGAAACCGAGTTTCTCACCCGCCTCAATCGCCGGACGCGTCAGGATAATACGTCCTACTTCATCGTTTCGGAACGCGGTGATCGCCATCGCCATTGCAAGGTATGTTTTTCCGGTTCCGGCAGGGCCGACGCCGAAGACGATCATCTTTTCCCGGATCGCATCCACGTACGCTTTCTGACCGAGTGTTTTCGGTTTGACCGGACGGCCTGCGACCGTGTGGCAGATGCAGTCACTGTCGATTTCCGCAAGGCTGCTTCCGCTGTCCTCCATAACAAGTGAGATTGCATAATTGACGTTCTGTGTGGTGATATCATTTCCGCGGCGTGAGAGCTCCAGAAGCTGTGTCAGACATTCCTTTGCGCGCGCTGCATTCGATGCCGGGCCTACAATTTTTAAAACGCCGTCCCGGGAGATCAGCGTAACCGCCAGGGATCTCTCCAGGATTTTGATGTGTTCATCAAACTGGCCGAATACTTTCTTTTCATGTTCGATGGGCAGTTCCATCTGCAGTTCTATCATGTTGTTATTGCTGTTCATCTACCATTGTTTCCTTTCCATCCGACATCTTCTGCATTTCGCAGGGCTGTGCTTCTACGGCCCGTTCTATCACGCGAAGTGTCCCTTTTGTGATACATGACGTATCGTTAAGTTCTATTGTAACATGATTCTCCGATATTTGAAGTCCTTTTTCTGATAAATTTCTGCGGAATTTCTGAAAATTCTGCGAGGCTTTTTCTTTTGCCTCGTGTTCTGAGTAGGTTTCTTTCTGAACTTCAAACGGAAATTTCTGGCGGTAGCCGAAATAAAACGGAAGGGCAAAGTTTTCTGTCAGATAGAGCTGCTGAAGGGACACTTCCTCGTCTGCTCCATTTTCCCTTTTCTCTGTTTTCTGATCCGCCGTTCCGGTCATGCTCCGCAAACTCTCCACAAAATTCTCCGGCAGCAGATTTCCAAGGAAAAATCGGTAAGCAGAAATCTGGAATACCGGCGTTTTTTTCTCTGCTTTCTGATATGTCCGTACCGTATGGGAAAGCGGAAATGTATCATAATAGTACCACGTCGTCTCAAGGTCAATATCCGCGTCTGCGTGAACATAAGAATAATCATACGTTTCCCCACTGTCATTCACAAGCGGAATCTCGCCCTTTACAAGAATGTCTCCCGCTTGACATGTATCACCGGGGAGCACCTGCGGAATGCCGTTCCGTGTGATAATACGCACGACCGTCCCTTCTTTTTTCGCCACAAGATTCTGCGGATCATCTGCTTTTTCTTCGATCACATAGCCGTCTACGTTTTCTTTTACCGCAAGGACAAGCTGCGTCCCTTCTATTTTTGCGGACACCCAGGTCAGATTCGGAAACTGCTCCCGCAGATACGATGCGGTCTGGCTGCAGTCCACTCGTTTTTTCCAGCTTCCATGATGAATCCCGGCCGCGTCAAGGCTGTTTAAGATCGTCTGCGTACTGTTCGCGTAATTTCCTTCCACATGAATATTCCAGATGAACTGCGACAGCGTGTAAAGTCCCGCCAGGCAGAGAAAAATGCCAATAAAAAATGCCTTTCTTTTTAAACTTCGCCGGTAAAAGAAAGGCAGTCCCTGTTTTTTCTGTATTCGGATGCGCACACCGCTCTTGCGGCGGATCGGCAGGAGGCGGAAAAAATCTTCCGGCAGAAGGCTCATCTCAAAACAGCCCTTGTGTTCTGTCACGTCCCACAGTGTGATGTTATGGTGCCCGCACAGATTGAAAAAACGCTCCGGTTCACGGCCCGTCACACGAATCCGCACACTGCCTTTCCAGAAAGCCTTTCCCCTCTGCAAACGCACACCCCCTTTTCAGCATTGGAATGATTGGAATCATTACACTTATTGAAACGTCACCTGATCGATTCTCCCTTCCACCCGCATCTCCTCCCCGGAATACGAAACAATCCGGATTCCCTCTCCCACAAGGAGCAGTCTGCCATATTGTGTAAGCACGCAGAGGCGGCACGCATTATATTCCAGAATCCTGCGGTAATTTTCAATCTGCACTTCTCTCCCGCCGTAAAACGTCACAACCGGCTCACCAAAAGCAAGATCTGACGGAACCTGCATCGCCGAAAGCAACTCCCCGCCCGGCGGATGGAGTGATTTTTTCTGCTTTTTCTTTTTTCGCATCCAAAACCTCCTCCGCTTTGCGGGTCTGCTTTTTGTTCTATCGCTATTTTATGCAGAAAAAAGCACAAAAATACCCCGCAGCCGCTGGGGTTTCCTGCCCGATCAGGCTGCGGGGTTTCATTTCTCTTGTTTAAAAACATTTTTGGCAGGGTTCATACCCCTGGGTTTCTGCATTTTCTCTCGTCATCTGATATGCCCGATCCGGATTCATTCTGCCGCAGTTATTTTTGTTATGGTACTTCGATCCGGTCTCTGAAATCCACACGAGCTGTCCTCCATACGGATCCGATTCCTGCGGAGTTTCCGTTACCTGTGGTTCTTCAGCAGTCACTGCAGGCTGCGTTTCTTCCGCTGCCTGCGTTTCAACGGTTTCTTCCGCCGCAGCTTCTATGGTTGGCTCAGGTGTCGGCATCTCGGTCGGGTCAGCCGTTGGAGTTGGGGTAGCAGTCGGAGTCGGGGTAGCGGTCGGCGTTGGTGTTTCGGTCGGTGTTGCTGTCGGCGTTGGTGTTGATGTTTCAGTCGGGGTCGGCGTCGCTTTTTTCGTCGGCGCTGCCGTAACGCTGACGGAAACAGACTCTGCAGATGCCTTCTGTGTTTCCTTACTGCTGTACGTCACAGGTGTCAGCGCACAGGCGGAAACCAGCAGCAACACAGGAAGCAGCACAGGAAGTGCTTTCGCCACATGAAACCGTTTCTTTATCGTATTCCAGGTAACCGGAAGCAAAAAGATTCCAAGCAACAGCAGTGACAATGCATATGCCTTCTCCTCTTTCCAGTAACCGGCTCCCGCCAGCATCATCAGAATACCGAACAGATACCTGAGAAAAATTCCTGCCTTTCTCAGCATATTTCATTCCCCCTCTTGTGTATTTTCTGAATTTCTTACAGCGAAATCCTCTACTGTAAATACGTTGAAAAGAACGGAAAATTACATCACAGATTACGATTCTTTATAGAAAATCATGCTGAACCATATGACCATATGCTCGCCGAGGTAATAATCCATCATGTTTTTTTCAATCAGGTTTGCAACAACAATGCCGTGGCTCTCGATGCATGGATGCATCAGTTCAAGATGACGGCAGCCGCCTCTCGGGTAGGTACATTTATCGCAGAGCTGGCAGGAATCGGAGGAAAGGGCGAAGGTGAGCAGGGTTTTGTCTTTTAAATGCTGCTCGATTTCGCGTGTGATTTTTTCGTGCTCCGATTTTGTTTTTAATGTCTCATCCATATCCATGATGTTGTCCACTTCTGCGATGCTGGAGAAGAACAGAACGTGATCGTAGTTCATGCAACGCTCCTTACAGACTTCAACAGTGCCGACCGCCGGCGGGCAAGACCAGGAGGCTCCGTAGCGGGAGCACTCCTTTTTGCAGATCTGGCGGACCCGGTCATTGAATTCGATGTCCTCCGGTTTTACAAATGCATACTGATAGATAGGAAACTGGGTAATATATTCTTCGATTTCTGTCTGTGTCATTTTGTCATCCCTTCTCTTTTGTTACAGATCTTTTTCCAGAAAAGCAAATACCATATTCCAGTACGTCTGGAGCATGCGCCCTCTGGTTCCAAACAATTCATGCTTTGCGCCCGGTACTTTTACCATTTTTGCCATGCCGGGACGGCGTTCTGCCATTTTCCGGATCATCCGCTCCTGGGCACGGTTGGACACAAGATGATCGTTCTCCGCCTGAAATAAAAGGACAGGAGCCTCGATCCGTTTCCATCCGCTCCGCATCAGATCGCGGTACAGATGTGCGGCGGCATGGAGCCATCCGTAAGAAGCGGCATTTAGGTGATACAGCGGCTCTTTTTCCCGCTTCTGCTGGTAATAGAGAAAGCGCGGACGGGAGAGGGACGAACTTTGTTTAAAGCTTTCGATTCCCTGGTATGGTTTCTGTCCTACCACATACTGTGTGCCTCGTCCTGTGGCACAGGCAAAAGCTGCGATCCGTTTTGCATCGGCGAACGGCACTTTTCCGGTCAGCGGACGGATCATCGGCGAACTCAAGACCACTTTCCGGAACAGATACGGCGCTTTGGCGGCCGCTGCTGCTGCGATTCCGCCGCCCATCGAGTGAGAATAGAGAACGAGCGGAAGACCGCATGCCTCTGCTTTTGCTTTTCGTGCAACAAAGAGCAGATCTTCTACATAACGATGGTAGGAATCGACATAAACAAGCGACGGATCCTCCACCAGACGGTAGCTCTTTCCGTGGCCGCAGTGTTCCGGCAGATAAACATGAAAATGCTCTTTGATAAAATAATACACGATCTCTTTATATTTCTCTGCATTTTCCGTAAAACCGTGTGAGATTACAACAACACCTCTCGGGCGGAATGCGCGGTAACGAAGAACATGAATCGGATGACCGCTCTCCCTTTCCCAGTAAAATTCTTCTGCATGAGCGGCGAGGTACGGCTCCACACCATTCTGCATCCGCTCCGCATAATTTTTTTCCTGTAATACGCGTGTTCTCATTAGCAAATCACCTGCTTTCATCCAGATACGAAAGGATATCCTGAAGATTGTCGATGGTACAGTCCGGTGTAACTTCAATTTTGTTCGGAAGATGATCCGGGTTGTACCAGCAGGTCAGGATTCCTGCATTTTTTCCGCCGCGGATATCACTTGTGAGGGAGTCGCCGACGATCACAACCTCATCCGGTGCATAACTTCCGATTTCGTTCCATACCGCATCAAAAAAAGCCTTCTGCGGCTTGTCCACACCGACCTGTTCCGAGATAAAAACGCCGTCCAGAAGCTGATCAAGCCCGGAAAAGCGGAGTTTACGCTCCTGTGCAACAGTGGTTCCATTTGTTACTGCATACTGTTTTACGGTAGCTTTCAGCTGTTTTACCAGTTCATCTCCGTGATCGCAGAAGAAAGCCTTATCGCCGAGGCGGATCTGATATTCATCATTGAATACCTTTACCTGATCCGTCGGCAGTCCTTCCGATTCAAAAAATTCATGGAACCGTCCAAGCATCACCTGTTCTCTCGTAAGCTCTCCCGTCTCCAGCCGCTCCCAGTAACCGCGGTTGATCACGCTGTAGCGCTGCAGCATTTCGTCCGTGCAGGTTCCCATATGAAACTTGTTGAAACAGTACTCAATTGCATATCGTTCCGACATCTTAAAATTCAGAAGTGTTCCGTCGATGTCCCACAAAATTACTTTTATCAAAGAGAAATCCTCCCTTGGTTTCATTTGTATTTTCCAATTATCTGTTTTTCATTCTAGCATAGATTACAAATACGATCAATTGTATTTTAGGCATTGTATCTTTTGAGAAAAAGTGCTACGATAAAAAAGAATTTCCGTGAAAAAGAAAAGGAAGAAGGAAGAAACACTATGAAATTTACTTATCCAGCCGTTTTTCATAAAACCGAACAGGGAACCTACGAAGGTTATTTTCCAGATCTCGCCTGCTGCTATGCAAAAGGGGATACCCTCGACGAGGCGCTGGAAGATGCCATTCACTCCGCCTATGACTGGATCTCTCTGGAACTGACGGAAGAAGAACCTGATTTTCCGCCGGTATCGGATGTGGCAGATCTCGGGAAAAGCGAAGGTGAAATTGCAAGAAATATTGCCGTCAACATCCGGCTTTTTGAGGGATGGGACGAATAAGTTCAAAAAAGAGAAAGAAAACCGTATTGCTGCGATATTCGAAACGCGGCGATACGGTTTTCTTTTTATCTCTTCCAGGTTTTCAGCATCTCTTTTTCTTCTTTGCTGATCCGCAGCGACTCTCTGATTTTCTGAATTGTTTTGTTATGTGTCCAGTCATCGAGACTGTTTTCTTTCAGCAATTTCTGTGTTTTTTCCGGAAAATGAATATAACAGATCGATACTGCCCAGGCGACGGCCATTTTTACGTAATAGCCATCGTGATGAATCTTTTTCATCTCCTCCAGCACAGCATCGATATACGCTTCGTTGATAAAAAAGTCCAGCAGACACACAACACCAAACCGGATTTCATATTCCCGGCTGCTTTTCAGCCATTTCTGCAGATATCCATACCAATACTCCTGGTCTTTCTTCATAAAATGGCACGTTGCACAGGAGCTGTCACAGATTCCCCAGCTGTTGATCATCGGCACGAAGCGGTCCAGTTCTGCCGTCTGTTCTTCACGGGTCAGCTTTCCGTAGCCGATCATCATTCCGCGGATCAGAAGCTCCTCGTAGACTTCCGGATTAAACTGTTCGGTATAAACTTCATAGTGGTCTCTTGCTATCGCTTTTGCAATCCGTCGCGAAACCGGAATGCGGACACCAAGAATCCGACAGTTCTGTCCCGGAACAAGAGAGCTGTGAAATTCCCGGTATTTTGCATCTATATTGCTTTCCAGTTCTGCCCGAATGGCCTGCATTACTTCCTGTTCCATATAATTCCCCCTCTCTTTTCTTTCTCTTTAAGATGTTTTACACGCTTTTTACAAATGTTTAACCCTGTTATTTCTGCACTTCTGATAAGATAAAATTAAAGTAAACGATAACATCCCCCCTGCCAAATGCCAGATCTTTTCCGGCTGAAAGGTGAGTCTTATGAGAAAGAAATATACATTTTTTCAAAATATACCATTCCTGTGCAAATTTCAGAAGCGGCCAGCCCTTGCAGAAGAAGCGCCAGTTGTTTCCACAACGCTGTCTATTCCGTTTTCCGGACCTGCAGAAAGATCCTTATATTTACCGAAAACCCGGATTTTACCGCTCCCTCTGCCGGTATCCATTCCCGTCGTTTTCCGGGAAGCCGGATCTTTCTATATTCCAGCGATCCCGAGCACGATCTTGCGGCAGTTCCATCCTCTCTTTTCGATGTGCTGCACCGCTATTTTGCCGTCCATTCACCGGATGATGTCGTTTTATGGAAAGATGGCATTCTCTCCTTCCAGACCATGGAAAATCAGCCGCAGCCGTTGACTGCTCTTTGTACACCGGATGATGCACGGGATTCCAAAATCATTCCGTTCCCCACACTGTCAGAACGGCAGCGCATTTTACAGTAACTGCTATTTAGCCCAGCCAGCAGGAGCATGATGGAAAATACCCCTTTCCGTCATGCTCCATTTTTTACTCAATTCCGAGAATTCCACTAATACGCTCTTTCGAAAGCCCCGCGCCGATTACAATCAGCACTTCCTGGCTCTCCGGCACTGCCCGGAATGTCATCTGGTCCCGCGTCGCATTGATTTCACTCCACACAGTTTCGCCCGTCTTTACAATTCCCTTGATCCGGAATACATTGCCGCATGATGGATCCGCAAAGATTGCTTCTGCTGCCTTTTTCAGCGCTTCTTCCGTAATCTTCGGCTCCAGAAAGCAGAGCGAATCAAATGTCTGCTGCTCGCCGAAATCCAGCTTCCGGTAATCCTCCGAACGGTAACTGCATTCGGAGAGCATTTTGAAATCATCCTCTGTCAGATCATCCCAGTTTTTCTGTAAAATTTCTGCATCAGAAAACTGTCTTCTGCAGCCTGCCTGCTCGAGCGTGCGATTCAGATGGGCAATCGTTTCTTCTTTCTTTTCCTCCGAAACATTCTGTACTTTGCTCAGCACGATTTTACCAGCGTTCGCTGCCTCGGAAGCCAGCAGATACTCTTCTTCCTCCGACAGCTTCTCATCGAGCCCGGCATCCAGAATCGTGATGACGCTTCCCGCCTCATACCAGCGGTTCAGCGGCTCGTCGTACAGCGTGTCAAAGAACTCATCCACATCGTAAATCCCCGACGGTTCCACGAGAATGCGGTCGTAGCCGCTCATGCCCATCGAGATCAGTTTCGTGCGGAACCGTCTGCGGTGTGTCTCTTTGTCGCATCCGCCGGAAATCATCTCCAGCTCGCACTGATCGCCGCGCAGTTCCTGCAGAAGCAGCATATCCACATTGACTGCCCCAAAATCATTCTCCAGGATGCCGATGTTCTTTCCCTGCGCCATCAGATACTTTGCGTACTGTTTCAAAAAAGTCGTCTTCCCTGAGCCAAGGAAGCCTGTAATCAGATCAATTTTAATCATTTCTGCTGTCCTTTCTGCTGTCTTTTTCCGTCTGCAGCCTGCGGAGCTTCGAACACTCTATTTTCGTCTGCGCTCTTTGCCGGTAAATGTATCGATGTCTATGCGCCATACGGCAACGCGCTCCACCATCTCCGGCAGAAAAGCGATCTTCGCCTCCGGTGCGATATGCGCCATGATTTTTTCCAGGCCTTTCTTCTCTGCCTCCGGATCTGTCACCTCCGTGATGGTTCCGTTTCCCATGATACTGCGGTACGCATAGGAATACGCACACGTATAGTCACCTGTAATCACTTCATGGTTGTAATCCATCTCCACCGCCACGCGCGGATCCGCTGCAAATGCAGCCGCCTTCCGCCCTTCTTTTGCCCCATGCAGGTACAGACAGACGTGAAGAGTTCCATCTTCTTCCCGGACATCATATCCATAATTCATCGGCACGATAAACATGCCTTCCTCATCCATCGCCCCGATCCGCACAACCTCGCAGCTTTCCAGAATTTCTCTTAAAATTTCAGGATCTGTAATCTCCCGCTTTTTTAAACGCATTTCACGCATCGCAATCACACCTCTCTTATTCGCAGCTATTTATGATATGGCTCCCCGCAGTTAATGCGGTAGCTCCGGTAAATCTGTTCCAGCAGAATAACCCGCATCAACTGATGCGGAAATGTCATTTTCGAAAAACTGAGCGCATAGTTCGAACGCTTCAGAACTTCCTCGCCAAGCCCTAAGGAACCGCCGATCACAAAAATAATATGGCTCGTTCCCTGCACGCCGAGCGTATCTATTTTCTGGGCCAGCTCCTCGGATGTGAGCTGTTTTCCCTTAATTTCCAATGTAATCAGATAAGCGTCATCCCGGATATATTTGAGAAGGCGCTCTGCTTCTTTATTTTTGATATTCGTCTCTACGGTTTCACTCGCGTTGTCCGGCGTTTTTTCATCCGCCACCTCGATAATTTCCAGCTTTGCATAGCGGCTGAGGCGCTTCGAATACTCGGCAATCGCATCCCGCAGATATTTCTCTTTGATTTTTCCTACTGTTAATATCGTAATTTTCATTCTGTAATCTTAAAACCCTTTCGGATATCTGTCAAAAACACCAAAAGCCATATAGATCACTTTTTGTCCGCGTCTATATGGCTTTTAGTTCAGAAAAGCAATGCCTTATGCATTTTTGCTTTTGATATACTCATCAATTCCTTTAGCTCCGGCTTTTCCGGCACCCATAGCAAGGATAACGGTTGCTGCACCTGTTACAGCGTCACCGCCGGCGTAAACGCCTTCTTTGCTGGTCTTTCCGGTTTCTTCCTCAGCTACGATACATTTTCTTCTGTTGACATCCAGACCGTAGGTAGTGGAAGAAATCAGCGGGTTCGGGGAAGTACCAAGAGACATGATAACTTCGTCTACTTCAATTTCGAACTCAGATCCTGGAATCTCAACCGGTCTTCTTCTTCCGGAAGCGTCCGGCTCGCCAAGTTCCATACGGATGCAGCGGATACCGGTTACCCAGTCTTTGTCGTCGGTCAGAATTTCTACCGGGTTGGTCAGAAGGTCGAAGATGATACCTTCCTCTTTTGCATGATGAACTTCCTCTGCACGGGCCGGAAGCTCTGCCTCAGAACGACGGTAAATAACGTGTACCTCTGCGCCGAGACGAAGTGCGGTTCTTGCAGCGTCCATAGCTACGTTGCCGCCGCCGACTACAGCAACTTTCTTGCCGTGTGCGATCGGGGTATCGTAATCATCGCGGAATGCTTTCATCAGGTTGTTTCTGGTCAGGAACTCGTTTGCGGAGAATACGCCGTTTGCGTTCTCACCCGGGATTCCCATGAACATCGGAAGGCCTGCACCGGAACCGATGAAGACTGCTTCAAATCCTTCGTCTTTTAACAACTCGTCGATGGTAACGGATTTTCCGATGATAACGTTGGTCTCAATTTTAACACCGAGAGATTTTACGTTCTCGATTTCAGCGGCAACTACTTTGTCTTTCGGAAGACGGAACTCCGGAATACCGTAGCTTAATACACCGCCGGCTTTGTGAAGTGCCTCGAAGATGGTTACATCGTAGCCAAGTTTTGCAAGGTCTCCTGCGCAGGTAAGACCTGCAGGGCCGGAACCGATAACCGCGATCTTGTGGCCGTTTTTCTCTGCTGCCGGAACCGGTTTGATACCGTTTTCTTTTGCCCAGTCAGCAACGAAACGCTCCAGTTTACCGATGGAAACAGCGTCGCCTTTGATTCCGCGGACACATTTGCCCTCGCACTGGCTCTCCTGCGGACATACACGGCCGCAGACTGCCGGGAGTGCACTGGACTCACCGATAATTTTGTATGCTTCCTCGAAGTTTCCTTCTTTTACCTGTGCAATGAATGCCGGAATGTTGATATTAACCGGGCATCCTGTGATACATTTTGCATTTTTACAGCCCAGGCAGCGCTGTGCTTCTTCTACTGCTTCGTCTTTGTTGTATCCAAGACATACCTCGTCAAAATTTGTGGCACGTACCTTCGGCTCCTGCTCACGTACCGGTACTCTGTTTAATCCCTTTGCCATTATTTGTCACCTCCGCACTGGCCGCATCCACCGTGATGGGTTGCGCCTTCCTGGTATCTTAAGAGAGCTCTTCCCTCTTCTGTCTTATACATCTGCTGACGTTTCATAGCCAGGTCGAAGTCTACCAGATGACCGTCAAACTCCGGTCCGTCTACGCAGGCAAATTTTACTTCATTGCCTACCATTAGACGACAGGCACCGCACATACCGGTTCCGTCTACCATGATCGGGTTCATGCTGACAACGGTCGGGATGTTCAGTTCTTTTGTCAGAAGACATACGAATTTCATCATGATCATCGGTCCGATGGCAACACAGACATCATACTGTTTGCCCTGGTTCTGTACAAGGTCGCGGAGTACATCGGTACCCATACCTTTTCTTACGTAAGAACCATCGTCTGTGGTTATGTACAGATTGCTGACAGCAGACATTTCTTTCTCGAGAATAACGAGATCTTTTGTCTTTGCTCCGACAATGGCGTCAGCAGTGATTCCATGCTCATGCAGCCATTTTAACTGCGGGTAAACCGGTGCAGTTCCAACACCGCCGGCTACGAATACGATCCGTTTTTTCTTCAGTTCTTCGATATCTTCGCTGCAGAACTCGGACGGCTGCCCCAGAGGTCCTACGAAATCCATGAAAGCATCTCCCGCTTTGAGATCTTTCATTTTTTTGGTAGATTCTCCGATCGGCATGAATACGATGGTGATAGTTCCTGCTTCTCTATCGTAATCACAAATGGTCAGAGGAATTCTTTCTCCTTCTTCATCTGCCTTGACAATAACAAACTGTCCAGGGAGGCAGTGCTGTGCTACTCGCGGTGCTTCTACTACCATACGGTAGATGTTATTCGCGAGCATTTCCGCTTCTTGAATCTTGTACATAATATCCTCCTAATCTTGTTAGAAATATTTTAACAAAAGCACGACTTGGATTTTCGCGCATTTTATGTTAATACTTTATCACGTTTCCGGTTATTTGTAAACAACGGACAACATCTTTTCCCATCATCCGTGTTCCTCCAGATAATTTTCGAACTGTTCCATGGACATCAGAACTTTTCTCGGCTTGGTTCCTTCCTCCGGTCCTACGACACCGGCATCCGCGAGCTGGTCCATGATTCTGGCCGCGCGGTTGAAACCGATTTTCAGCACTCTCTGGAGCATGCCGATCGATGCCTTATCTTTTTCGATGATAAATTTTCCGGCTTCCACGAAGTAATTATCGCGGTTATCTCCGCCGCCTGCGGCAGAACCGCCATCCAGGCTTACGGTGTGAATCCGTTTTTCGATATCCGGATCATAAGCGTTCTCGCCGTAGTGATCTTTTAAGTAGGCAACGACATCGCTGACCTCTTTATCCGAAACAAAGGATCCCTGCAGACGGGCCGGTTTCTGGTAATCCTGCGGCTTGTAGAGCATATCGCCTTTTCCAAGCAGTTTTTCCGCACCTCCCATGTCGAGGATCGTACGGGAATCTACGCTGGAAGAAACCGAGAATGCAATACGGGACGGCATATTTGCCTTGATAAGACCAGTGATGACATTGACGGAAGGTCTCTGTGTTGCAATAATCAGATGGATGCCGGCCGCACGGGCAAGCTGTGCCAGACGGCAGATCGCATCCTCCACTTCTCCCGGCGCAACCATCATCAGGTCGGCAAGCTCATCCACGATAATGACGATCTGCGGCAGTTTTTCCGGTTTTTTGCCGTTTTCATCCGGCGGCAGCTCGGCAACTTTCGCATTGTAGCCTTTCATATCGCGCACGTTGAATTCCGCAAATTTGTTATAACGGTCTGTCATCTCCGCAACCGCCCAGTTCAGAGCTCCGGAAGCCTTTTTCGGGTCTGTGACAACAGGGATAAAAAGGTGCGGAATGCCGTTATAAACAGAAAGCTCAACGACCTTCGGGTCGATCATGATCAGTTTGACGTCTTCCGGTTTTGCCTTATAAATAATACTCATAATCAGTGTGTTGATGCAGACCGATTTACCGGAACCGGTCGCACCGGCGATCAGAAGATGAGGCATTTTCGCGATATCTGCGATGACCGGCTGACCGGCGATGTCTTTTCCGACAGCAAAGGCCAGATTCGAAGAAAAGTTCTTAAACTCCGGTGTTTCAAGAAGATCACGCAGCATCACGGCCGTGTTCGTCTTATTTGGAACCTCGATTCCGACTGCGGATTTTCCCGGGATCGGTGCCTCAATGCGGACATCTGCTGCTGCAAGACTCAGCTTGATATCGTCGGTCAATCCGACAATCCGGCTTACTTTCACGCCCTGTTCCGGCATCAGCTCATACCGTGTGACGGTCGGTCCGCAGCTTACGTTATTGACTGTAACTTTGACACCGAAGCTGTCCAGCGTCTCCTCCAGTTTCCGCGCTACTTCCCGCAGATGCGCATCGGAATCGCCCATGGCACCGCGCGTCCCTTTTTTCAGCAGATTCATCGGCGGTGTTTTGTACTCCGGCCGCTTTTCCTCTGCTTTTTTCCCGATTTCCTGACGAATGCCGTCTATATCCGCCTCGATCTCTTCACAGGAAGACCGCGGATTTCTCGTATGATCCGCAGACGTTTTCTCTTTTTTCGCCTCTTCTGCAGCTTGCCGTGTCATCTCCGGTTCTGTCTTTTCCGGCTCTTCAGCCGGCACAGAACCACGGTGAATCGAAAGCTCCGGCATCTCCATCTGATGGGTATCGTCGTTTTCGTTTAAATCAGCCTTCGATTCCACATGAGAAAGAAGGCGGGATTTCTTTTTCTTCCCGGCTTTTTTCGGTTCCTCCACTGGCTCAAGAATCAGCTCTTTTCCTTCCTCTTCTTCCATCGCAGCTTGGCGCGCCAGACGCTCCTGGCGGCGCTCCTCCGCCATCCGGCGGTGGTCATTCGTCTTTTCATGGATCGGCGCGAGAATCGGCTTCTGCGTCATCACGATCACGGAAATCACGATGGCGATCACAATAATCACCCACGCGCCGATCTGGCCGAATCCCATGCCGAGAATTTTCACGACAGACCCTCCTAAGATTCCTCCGCCGAGATGATCGTAGGCGCTGTCAAAATAGTAATCCAGAAATGTCGTATCTCTCGTATAGCCGGACGCCAGAAGCTGCATAAAAGCGCAGAAAAAGACGAAGCAGCTGATCGCTCCCCCGGTTTTCCGCACAATTAAAAAGTTCTGTCTGTTTGCTATGTAAAATGCTGTTCCAAAGAAGATCAGAACCGGTGCTGCCCACTCTGTCACGCCGAAAAGGCCGAAAAAGAAGTCGCAGACAGCCTGTCCGATCACGCCGCCCATACCGAAATTACTGAGCATCAGCAGAATCGAAACAGCAAGCACGGAAAGCAGAATAATTTCTGCGCGCACTCCCTCGTCCATCGGCTCACGGACTGTGTTTTTCCTTGTGCCGGAGGTACGTTTTGCGGTACTGCTCTTTTTCGCCGTTGTTTTTCTGGCCGTTGTTTGGGTCTGTTTCTTTTTTGCTGTTCCGGAAGCAGAAGTTTTTTTCTTTGTCTTCCCGCTTCCCTTTGTTGTATTTGCCATGCAGAACTTCTCCCCTTTCTCGTATTACAGCAGAAAATATCCTGCAATGGAGAATGTCCCGACAAGAAGACAGTACAAAGCAAAATATTTCAGTTTCCGTTTTTTCACCACACGCATCAGAATGCGGATCGTAAAGTAACCGGCAAGTGCCGCCATGAAAACGCCGACCAGATATACCGGATGAAAAACAATTTTATTTTTTCCCATGGTCGCAAGTTCAACGATCGTTGCCCCGATAATCGCCGGAACACTCACAATCAGAGAGTATTTCACAGCGTACGAACGGGTCATGCCGCCGATCACACACGCAGAAATAGTCGAACCAAGACGGGAAAGACCCGGAATCGTGGAAAAGCCTTGGAAGAATCCGGCAATCAGTGCATCTTTCGGCTTTAAATTTTTCTGCGTTTTTTCTCCCTCCGGAAGCATATCTGCCACCACAAGCAGAATCGCCGTCAGATACAGACCAACGCCAGGTGCCAGCAGATTCGAGGAGGTCAGTGTGACAAGGCTCTGAATCATGCCGCCGATTACAGCAGTCGGGATGGTGGTCAGAATCAGCAGGAAAGCAAGCATACGGTAGTTGCTGCCGAGCACCTTCCGGTACTGCTTTCTCTCCTGATGCTGACTGGAAAAGTGTTCTTTTAAATTATGAAACAGATCGATTATGATTCCGCACAACGCGAGGAAGAGACGTTTCCATTCCTTCGAAAATGTGAGCAGAATTACAATCATGGAGCCAAAGTGCAAAAGCACATTGAAAAACACCGTCTGCGTATCTTCGATCTTCATAAAGTGACGGAAGATAATCAGATGTGCGGAGCTGCTGATCGGCAGGAATTCCGTGATTCCCTGGATCAGACCCAGAAATAAAGCTTCTATTACTGTCATTTTTTTTATCCTGTTCCCTTATTTTTCTCTTTTGTGAAAGTCCGGACAAAACTTCCGTTCGAATTTTCACAGCGAACTCATTCTAACACAAAATCCCCTGAAACACAAGCCGCGCCGTGAAGTCAATTTTCTGTCCCTGCTGCCTTTTTCATCAGCTCATTCAGCTTTTCGAGCGCGCGGGCAATGCCGCCGACCTCGTCAATCAGGCCTTCTCCCACTGCCTGCGGGCCGTCCAGCATTGTTCCGACATCCTTGACCAGCATTTTCGTATCGAGCATCAGCTCCTCGAGCCGTTCCTTGGTGATTTTAGAATGGGCCGATACAAAACCTGTGATCCGATCCTGCGTCTTTTCCATATTACGGTACGTCTGTGCAACACCGATGAACATGCCGTTTGTACGCACCGGGTGAATGACCATGGTGGCACTCGGCACGATCAGCGAATAGTCTGCTGCAACTGCGAGCGGGACACCGATCGAATGACCGCCCCCTAAAACGAGCGATACCGCAGGCTTTCGCATGGACGCAATCATCTCTGCAATTGCAAGACCGGCCTCCACATCTCCGCCTACGGTATTCAGGAGAATCAGAAGACCATCAATACTTTTGTCCTCCTCGGCACGGGCAAGAGCAGGGAGAATGTGCTCATAGCGCGTCGCTTTCGTGCGCTCGCCGAGTGATTCATGCCCCTCCACCTCGCCGATGATGGACAGCAGATAAATGTTGGTCTTCAGTTCTACAATATTTTCTTTTTCTGTCTGGTTTTTCTGTGATTCTGCCATACGAATTTCCTCTTTTCTGCTATTCCAAAATAGCTTCATCAGTATGCGCAGATTCTTATGATTCTATGTAATTTCCAGTGAAATTACTCGTCCAGGTTGGTGTATACGTACTGTACGTCGTCGTCGTCATCCAGCAGATCCAGGGTACGGTTCAGGTCTTTTAATGCCTGCGGATCGGTCAGCTCTACGTAGGTCTGTGGGATCATGGTAACGTCTGCCTCTGCCATGGCGATACCGTCTTTCTCCAGAGCCTCACGTACTGCGGAGAAGTCATCCGGATCGGTGATGATTTCGTAGCTGTCCTCTTCGTCTGCGAAGTCTTCTGCGCCTGCATCCAGAGCAAGCATCATCAGATCGTCAGCATCCATTTCGCACTCTTCTTTGTCGATGATGATCTGGCCTTTTTTGTCGAACATGTAGGATACGCATCCCGGTGTTCCAACGCTTCCGTTTCCTTTGGTGAAAGCGCTTCTTACGTTTGCTGCTGTACGGTTCTTGTTGTCGGTCAGAGTCTCTACGATGATCGCGATACCATTCGGACCATAACCTTCGTAAGTGATACGCTCGTAGTTGTCTGCGTTTGCATCTCCGGCAGCTTTTTTAATACCGCGGTCGATGGTATCGTTCGGCATGTTGTTTGCTTTTGCTTTTGCGATAACGTCACGCAGCTTGCTGTTGTTTGCCGGATCCGGTCCGCCCTCTTTGACAGCGATTACGATCTCACGGCCGATGATGGTAAAGATTTTACCTTTTTTTGCGTCGTTTTTTTCTTTCTTATGCTTAATATTGGCAAATTTTGAATGTCCTGACATACCTCTTTTGTCTCCTTTATTTAAAGTATTGCTTTTCTGTAAAAAGGTTTCCCCGAAAAACGGCAGAAGCCCATATAATATAGAATATAGCACGATCTTTCTCATTCGTCAACCGTGAACCGCGCCAAAAATACCCCTTATGTAGGCAGATCCAGGCTGATTTTCAGTGCTTCGTTCACAAGGGCCAGCTGTTCCGGCGTCAGATGACAGATTTTATCTTTCAGCCTTCTCTTATCGATCGTCCGAAGCTGTTCCAGTAAAATAACAGAATCCCGTACAATCCCATAGGCGGACGCTTCGATCTCAATGTGTGTCGGCAGCTTCGCCTTATTCATCCTCGATGTAATCGCCGCACAGATCACCGTCGGACTGTGCCGGTTGCCGATGTCATTCTGAATGATCAGCACCGGACGGACACCGCCCTGCTCACTTCCCACAACGGGCCGCAGGTCGGCATAATATACATCGCCACGCTTGATTACCACTTGTGCTCACTCTCCGATTCTTTCCGTTTTGCTTTCCCATACGATAACGATCCGGCGTTTTACGCCTTTTAAAATCGTTTCCATGTATTTAATATTGCCTGTTTTTCCGGAGGTATTCACAAATTTCATCCGGCGCTTCAAAAAAGTCCGCCCGGAGTCCTTTTGGGAACCCGTGATTCTGATCTGCTTTGCTCAGATTGACTGCAATCCTCTGATAATCTCGGATGCTGTTACATAGGAAGCACTGCTTTTTTCTTCCGCAGCCTCTCCCGCCTTTCCATGCGCATATGCCGCCAGTGCCGCTGTTTTGGCAAGGCTGATTTTTTTCTCGTTTTTTTCACACTGACGTTTTGCTGCAAAGGCGCCTGTGATTCCCGCGAGCACATCGCCGCTTCCCGCCGTCGCAAGCGCACTGCTTCCGCTTGTGTTTATGTAATACTGCTCACGCCCTTCCTCTGCTGTCACGGTTACGGAATCCTTTCGTACACAGCAGGCCTGGTATTTTTCGGCTGCCCTTCCGGCGCTTCCTGCCGGGTCACGCTGGCATTCTGCAATGGTCATGTGCAGCAGCCGTGCAAGCTCTCCTACATGAGGCGTTAAAATTTTTTCTGCCCGGCAGCCCGAAAGAATCTCTGCATCTTCTGCAATCAGGTTCAGCGCATCTGCATCCAGAACAAGAGGAACTTCTGTGTGCTGCACCGTAAAAACGAGCAGTTCTTTTGCCGTCCGGCTTTTGGAAAGTCCCGGTCCCGCAACAACAGCGTCCGCCCAGGCGAGATCCTGCAGCAGGGCTTCTTCCGGAAGCGGCTCATCCTCCTTCCAGAAATCCGCCATTGCTTCCGGCAGGGCACAGAAAAGCGGCGTACGGTTTCTTTCCTCTGTCACAACCTTTACCATGCCGGCACCGGATGCAAGGACTGCCCTGGCACACAAAACAGCGGCTCCGCACATGGCACCGGAACCGGCAAGTACCAGCACCTTTCCGAAGGTTCCCTTATTTCCCATCGGCGTGCGGGTAAGAAACCGGTCCAGATCTTCTTTTTCCACTGAACCGTACCAGGGCGTCTCCTCTTCTCCTGCATCAAAGCCGATTCCGATATCACGGACCAGGACCTCTCCGGCATATCGTTTTCCGGGATCAAAGAGAAGCCCTAGCTTTGCACAGGCAAATGTCACCGTGGCTCTGGCTTTCACCGCCGCATCAAGAACCTCTCCGGTATCCGTGTGGATCCCCGAAGGGATGTCCACGGCAAGAACAGGAACACCGCTTGCGCAGATTGCTTCCACTGCCCTCCGGTACTCCCCTGCCAGCGGACGGGATACGCCAATTCCAAAGATGGCATCTATGATAACAGTATATTCCCGGAAATCCGGATTCTTAACCTCACGGACCCCATAATTTTCCGCAATTTTCTTCTGTGCTCTCATGCCTTCACTGTATTTTTCCGGATTTCCAAGACAGAACAGTTCCGCATCCACCCCTTTCGTCTTTAAAATCCGTGCAATTGCCGCACCGTCCCCTCCATTATTTCCGGGACCGCACACAGCAAGGACTTTTCCTGTATCCCATGTTCCATTTTGAAGCTCCTCCACGCAGGACAGCGCTGCGCGCTCCATCAGTACCAGGGACGGTACCCCCATGGTTTCGATCGTATTGCGGTCTGCCTGCTTCATCTGTGCTGCTGTAAGAATCCGTTTCATCGCTTTTCCTCCTTTTCCTGCCTTATCCGGAAAGTGAACAGAAAAAGTCTCCGGTTTCCCGAAGACTCTCCTGCTTTTGTTTTGGTTTCTTAATTGTTCTTTGGATGCTCCGCCTCATATCTGGTCAGATTGTAGGAGAGACGCATCAGACTTTCGGAAAGATGGACGTTCTCGACGATCACATCTTTCGGAAGTTTTAAGTTTAGATCGGTATGTGCAAAATTCCAGATTGCTTTTACACCGTTGTCCACGAGAATCTCTGCCATCTCTACCGCTTTTGCTTTTGGCAGTGTCAAAGCCGCAATCTCTACATGGTGTTCCTTGATAAATTCCGGAAGCTCGTCCGCCATGCGGATTTCAATTCCGCGCACGGAGATTCCTTTTAATACCGGGTTGACGTCAAAAATACCGACCGTTTTGAATCCGCTTCTTTCAAAGGCCGCATAATTAGCAAGCGCCTGTCCCAGATTTCCGGCTCCGACAAAAATCATATTGTGGACTCTGTCCAGACCTAAAATTTTTCCAATCTCGCTGTACAGATACCGCACGTTATAACCATACCCCTGCTGGCCGAAGCCGCCGAAATTATTTAAGTCCTGGCGAATCTGGGAAGCTGTCACTTTCATCCGCTCGCTCAGCTCACCGGAAGAGATCCGTTCTACTCCGTCCTCCAGCAATTCGCCCAGGTAACGATAATATCTAGGAAGTCTTTTGATAACTGCCCGCGAAATTCCTTTTTCTTCCAAGATAAATTCCTCCTTATTTACACCTGCATATATTCATATTATATATGGTTGATAGAAAATTGTCAAAGATTTCTTGAAATTTTGTGTATTACTCTCTATAATAAGGATGGTGTATTATGTCAAAATACAGAAATATGTTATCTGGAGGAACCACATGATTCTTGCATGTCAGAATATCTCGAAAGCATTCGGGACAACGGAAATTATCAAAAATGCATCTTTTCATATAGAAGAACGCGAAAAAGCCGCACTGGTCGGCATCAACGGTGCCGGAAAATCGACGCTGTTAAAAATCATCATCGGCGAAATGAGGGCCGATGATGGAGAGGTCATCCTCTCCAAAGGAAAGACGATGGGCTATCTCGCCCAGCATCAGGATCTGACCGGACACCTTTCCATTTACCAGGAAGTGCTGACCGCGAAACAGAATCTGATCGATATGGAGGAACGCCTCCGTCAGATGGAAAGTGATATGAATACAAAATCCGGTGCAGAGCTGGATGAACTTCTTTCCACCTACACCCGCCTCTCCCATACCTTTGAACTGGAAAACGGATACGCGTACCGCAGTGAAGTCGTCGGTGTTTTAAAAGGTCTTGGCTTTTCCGAGAGCGATTTTGAAAAACAGGTGGACTCCCTCTCCGGCGGTCAGAAGACCCGCGTGGCACTTGGTAAACTGCTGCTCACCAAACCGGACATCATTCTGCTCGACGAGCCGACCAACCACCTCGATATGGACTCGATCTCCTGGCTCGAAACGTATCTTTTAAATTACAGCGGAGCCGTCCTGATCGTCTCCCATGACCGTTACTTTCTCGACCGCGTTGTCACAAAAGTCGTTGAAGTGGACAATAAAAAAGTAACAACTTTTGAGGGAAACTATACCGCCTACAGTCAAAAAAAAGCAATGCTCCGTGAAGCCGCTTACCATGCCTGGGTCAACCAGCAGCAGGAAATCCACCATCAGGAAGAAGTCATTGCAAAGCTGAAATCTTTCAACCGCGAGAAATCCATCAAACGCGCCGAGAGCCGTGAAAAAATGCTGGACAAAATGGATGTGCTGGAAAAGCCGACCGAAGTACGCTCCGATATGCGGATCCGTCTGGAACCGCGCATCACAAGCGGAAACGATGTGCTGACCGTCGAGCACCTCTCCAAAGCCTTCCCGGGACAGACGCTTTTCCAGGATCTGAATTTCGAAATCAAGCGCGGGGAGCGCGTCGCAATCATCGGAAACAACGGAACGGGAAAAACGACGATCTTAAAGATCTTAAACGAAGTCATCCGCCCGGATGCCGGCTCTTTTACACTTGGAAGCCGTGTACAGATCGGTTACTACGATCAGGAGCATCAGGTGCTCCACATGGAAAAGACCATTTTCCAGGAGATTTCCGACGCGTATCCGTATCTGACAAACACCGAAATCCGAAATGTGCTGGCCGCCTTCCTGTTTACAAACGACGATGTCTTCCAACCGATTCATACCTTGAGCGGCGGTGAGCGCGGACGAATTTCTCTTGCCAAGCTGATGCTCTCGAACGCCAACTTTCTGATCCTCGACGAGCCGACCAACCACCTCGATATCGTATCAAAGGAGATTCTGGAAAACGCGCTGAAGGATTACACTGGAACGGTACTGTACGTTTCCCACGACCGTTACTTTATCAATCAGACTGCAACCCGGATTCTGGAGCTGACGGGACAAACACTCGTCAACTATGTCGGAAATTACGATTACTATCTGGAGAAAAAAGAAGAGCTGACCCGCATCTATGCTCCTGCTGCCGATGCCGCCGCTCCGGAAGAAACAGCGGCTCCTTCCGAAGCCTCCTCCACAAAGCTGGACTGGAAAGCGCAGAAAGAAGAACAGGCACGTCTCCGCAAGAAAGAAAACGAGCTGAAAAAGACGGAGAAACGAATTGAAGAGCTTGAGACACGCGATTCGGAAATTGATGAGGAAATGTCGAAACCGGAAGTCGCAACGAATGTGGCAGAGTGTGTGAAATTAAGCAAAGAGAAAGCAGAGATTGCCGCGGAACTCGAAGAGCTGTATGAAAAATGGGAAGAGCTTGCAGAATAGGCCTGGTTTTCCCCGGAAAAATTCAAAACAGAAAAAGCCGGTCCGGCGCCTCCCTTTTTGCGGGAATGCCGGATCGGCTTTCTTTTTTGCTTCGTTTAATTATTTCTCCAGCTCCTCGCGGATGGCCAGGATGAAATCACGGCTGTTTAATACGGTCGGATTTTCCATGGTGGTGATCAGCGCAAGGTCTTTTGTCATTTTTCCGCTCTCGATCGTTGCGATCGTTGCTTTTTCCAGACGGTCTGCAAATGCAGAAAGTTCTGCGTTTCCATCCATTTCCCCGCGTTTTCTGAGTGCGCCGGTCCATGCAAAAATGGTGGCCACGGAGTTGGTGGATGTCTCCTCACCTTTTAAGTGACGGTAATAGTGGCGCTGTACGGTTCCGTGCGCAGCCTCGTACTCGTAATATCCGTGCGGGGATACGAGAACAGAAGTCATCATCGCAAGGGAACCGAAGGCGGAGGATACCATGTCGCTCATGACATCGCCGTCGTAGTTCTTGCAGGCCCAGATAAATCCGCCCTCTGCTTTCATGATACGGGCAACTGCATCGTCGATCAGAGTATAGAAGTAGGTAATGCCTGCTTCTTCAAATTTTTCTTTGTACTCTGCATCAAAGATCTCCTGGAAGATATCCTTGAAGCGGTGGTCATACTTCTTGGAAATCGTATCCTTGCTCGCAAACCAGAGATCCTGTTTTGTGGACAGTGCATACTCAAAACAGCTTTTCGCAAAGCTTTCTATGGAGTTATCCAGATTGTGCATGCCCTGAATGACACCGGCGCCGGTGAAGTTGTGGATCAGCTCTCTTGTCTCAGTGCCGTCCTCAGCCGTATAAACCAGCTCTGCTTTTCCCGGTCCCGGAATGCGCATTTCTGCATTTTTATAGACATCTCCGTATGCATGACGGGCAATCGTGATCGGTTTTTTCCAGTTGCGCACGCACGGCTCGATGCCTTTTACGACAATCGGGGTACGGAAAACGGTTCCGTCGAGCATGGCACGGATCGTTCCGTTCGGGCTCTTCCACATTTCTTTCAGATTGTACTCGGTCATACGCGCTGCATTCGGCGTAATGGTGGCACATTTGACTGCTACACCGTATTTCTTGGTAGCGTTTGCGGAATCTACGGTTACCTGATCGTTCGTCTCGTTTCTGTGTTCCAGTCCCAGATCGTAATATTCCGTTTTCAGGTCAATAAACGGGAGAAGCAGCTCATCTTTGATCATTTTCCAGAGAATTCTGGTCATCTCATCTCCATCCATCTCTACCAGAGGAGTGGTCATCTGAATTTTTTCCATAGTAGGCCTCCTTTTTCTATTCCCGTTTATTGTATAAAGTATCCTATAGCTTGTCAAGTCAAAATTCGCCTGATTTTTTGGCATTTTCCCATAAATTCACACAATTTTTGCAGGATGAGAGGTGTTTTCCTTCATTTTTCTTTTTTTATGCTGCCGCACAGTGTCTCACAGAAGAGACAGAAAACGGTCTGTTTGAAGCATCCCATGCCCCTGACGGTTGCGCGGAAGGCCAAGGTCTCTCGCCGATTCGCAAAGCAGCATTTTCGCCTGGACATTTGTAAGATCCGGAACCCGTTCAAGTGCCAAAGCCACGGCTCCGGACACCCGCGGTGCCGCCATCGAGGTGCCGCTCTTCACCACATATTCCTTCCTGCTTCTTCCAGGCGCGCAGGAAATGAGACGTTTTCCAGGCGCGACAAGATCCGGTTTGCAGACGCAGTCCCGTGTCGGGCCGCATCCGGAGATTCCTCTTCTTGGCTCCAGCAGATCGCCCGCTCCCACGGTGATCACTTTTCTGCTGCTCCCCGGCGCCGTAATACTGCCCGGAGCGGGCCCCAGATTTCCGGCCGCTGTCACAACAGTGATCCCGTCATCCCAGGCGCGCTCCACCGCCTGTACTAGCAGATCATCCACCGTTTTTTCCTGCTCTGTTGTTCCCACTGAAATATTTAAAATGCGGATATTAAGTCTTATTCGCTCTTTGCACACCCAGTCAATCGCCGCGAGGATATCCTGCTTTCTTCCATTTCCCCTTCGGTCCAGAATCTTCACTACGACAAACCGGCATCCCGGTGCCGCACCCTGGTATTTTCCGCCGGACGCTCTTCCACTTCCGCCAAGGATACCACAGACATGCGTTCCGTGTCCATTGTCATCGTAAGGCGTCTCCCGCCCGTACACAAGATCCCGGAAGGCTACAATCCGGCCGTCAAAATCCATATGGGGAAAAATCCCTGTATCCAGCACGGCGGCTGTAATTCCTTTTCCTGTCAGATTTTCCTGCTCTTTCATCCATAAGCCCCTGTGTATTCTTATCTTATGGTATGCAAAAAAGGCTGCCTTTCGCAAAGAACAGCCTTTTTGTTTTTCTTTTCTATACTTAAAACTGAATCTGCTTTTCCCCTTTCCGTTTCCAGAGAGCTGCTGCAAGCGGGATGCCGCAGAGCTCAGCCAGGACAAAGGCGCCCCATATCAGATTCAGGTTTCCAAATCCTTTGAGAAGAAATGCAAACACCAGCGGCAGAATCGCCTGGCGTGTCATGGATATGTACATACTTTCTTTTCCAAGGGAAAGTCCCTGCAACGCCGCCTGATAGATCAGACCTGGAATCGAAAGCAGATAGGCGACCGACAGAATGCGGAGCGCCGGGACTCCGATGCGCATCAGATTGTCCGAGGCATCAAAAAGTTTCAGTACAACGCCAGGACAGAATTCCAGCACGGCAAAAAAGATAAGAAACAGTCCGCCGCCGTAAAGAATGCCGTACCGGATCGACTGACGGATTCTTTCTTTTTGCTTTGCGCCGTAATTGTACGCTACAATCGGAATCAGACCGTTTGTGATACCGTGAACACCGACGGTTGTAATATTCTGAATCTTTGTGCACACACCAAAAGCAGCAACTGCCGTCGAAGAAAAGGTAATAATAATCGCATTCATCGCCATATTGACAACCGAGGTCAGGATCTGTACCAGCGTGGACGGAAAACCGACTTTTATAATCTCACGCACACTCACCCAGTCCGGTTTCAGTGTAAAAGCAAACGGAATTTCCGGGTTCCACTTTTTATTGATTACCATTCCGGCAAGGCAGCCCATAAACTGACCGATGACGGTTGCAAGCGCAGCTCCGGCTGTTTCCATTCGTGGAAGGCCAAACCAGCCGAAAATAAAGATCGGATCGAGAATCAGATTTGTCAGCGATGCGGCGGAAAGTGTAAAAATAAAAAGGTGCGCTTTTCCGCTTGCCATAACAAACCGGTCAAAGACCCACTGTCCCATCTGGCCGAGAGACGCGATCATACAGATACTTAAGTATTGGATGCCATACGCTGCGATAGCTTCATTGCCGCCGGACTGACTTTCAAAATAGATCCGGGCAAATGCGATACATAAAATACTGTTTAAAATCCACGAGCAGAATGCAAGAAAAAGCGCGGCGCTCGCTGCATCTTTTACCTTTTTCTGATTCTTTTCTCCAAGCGCGCGGGAAATGACGGCGTTCAGGCCGACCGCATTTCCAAGACCGAGCGATGATACAATGAGCTGCATCGGAGCCGCCAGGGAAATTGCCGTCAGTGCATCCTCAGAAACCCGCGCAACGAACACGGAATCCACGAAGTTGTAAAGCGAATTAATCAGAAGTGACAGCATCAGCGGCAGCGCCATGGAAATCACCAGACGGCTGACCGGGATCGTTCCCATTTTGTTTTCTTCCATAAAAACCCTCTCCTGTTCTTTTGTTTTTGCTGTTTCCAGTGTAGCGTGAATTTCCGGAAAGATCAAATACTTATCTTCGATACAACAAAATAGTTTTTAGCTATACTTTATAATTTTTTCACCTGCAGAAACTGCCACCGGCAGCTCTCTTCGAATGCAGCGCAGCGAAAAAGGGGAATCTAACCCTTTTTATCGTATGTATCGCAACAAAAACAGGAAGATATCTGCCGAAACGGTTTCGGTAAATATCTTCCTGTACTTTTTTCAAAAGCTTTTCAAAACTATTACTTCTGCTGCTCCATTCGCTTCAATTCCGGCAGAACCAGAATCAGCATGGTGATAAAGCAGAGACTTCCGCCGATTACGTTTGATACCGGTTCGGCAAGGAAGACACCGTCCGTTCCCATGTGGAGTACGTACGGCATCAGATAGGTGAGCGGTACAACAATGAAGACTTTTCGGAGCAGAGAGAAAAAGATCGCCTGTTTCTTTTTATTCAGAGATTTGAATACGGTCTGTCCAATGTACTGCAGATCCATGAAAATGAATGCTGCAAAGTACTGCTTCAGAGCCGGAACCGCATCTGCTGTCAGTACCGCATCCGAACTGAAAATACCGATCAGCGCATGCGGCGCCAGAACAATCACGCTCCACATCACTGCGGTATAGCCGAGGATCATCGCACTCATGACACACATCGCCTTGCGCACACGGGCCGGACGGCGTGCACCGTAATTATAGCTCAAAATCGGAGAAGTTCCCTCATTCATTGCATAGATCGGTGTCTCGACAAGCTGACGCACGCTCGATACAATCGTCATAACAGAGATGTAAATATCACCGCCGGTCACAGAGAGTACGTTGTTGCAGCAGATCGTGACAAGGCTGTTGGTCAGCTGCATGATAAATCCGGCGGTACCGAGACTGACAATATTTTTCGCATAGCCTGCACACTCAGAAATTTCATCTTTCCGCACAAAGCGCACTTTCAGTTCCGATTTCCGGGTCAGGAAATACAGAACGAACACGGCGGAAAGTGTCTGGGAAATCACAGTTGCAATCGCAGCCCCCTGCACACCAAAACCAAATACAAAGATAAACAGCGGGTCAAGCAGCAGGTTTGCGACCGCTCCGATCGTGACGGAAAGCATGCCAACGGTCGAATAGCCCTGCGCGTTGATGAACGGGTTCATGCCGGTTGCCACCATCGACGGCAAAGTTCCGATCAGATAAATCATCATATAAGGATACGCGTATACCATCGCATCTGCCGATGCACCGAACAGCGACAGCAGTGGACGAGCAAACAAAAAGCCGATCACCATCAGTATGACAGCACAGACACATACCATGGAATACGACGTATTCATAATACGTTCCGCCTTTTTTTGATCATTCTTTCCACGCTCAATCGAAAACAGCGGAGCGCCGCCGCTTCCAAACAAGTTGCTGAATGCTGTGATGATAACGATCAGCGGAAAGCACAGACCGACTGCACCGAGTGCCGCCGTTCCTACCTCCGGGATCCGCGCGATGTAGACGCGGTCTACAATATTGTACAGCAGACTCAAAATCTGAGCAACCAGCATCGGGAGCGCTGCCCCGAAGATGTTTCCGGTTACGGTTCCATGTTCGAAATCAATTCGTTTCATTTGTTCCCTCATTCCCTTCTTTTTCACTTGCTTTTCAGTATAGCATGGCGTATTCTATATGTAAATTATTGTTTTTATATTGAAATTGAATAATTTTTATATAGTTTTTTCAGGAGGATTTTTATGGAACTTCGACAACTCGAATACTTCCGCGCCATCGTGGACGCGGGAACCATCAGCGGGGCGGCACGGGTGCTGCATATGACACAGCCGCCGTTAAGTTATCAGATCAAAATGCTGGAGGAAGAGCTTCAGGTGCCTCTTCTCATCCGCGGTACAAAGAAAATCACCCTGACCGAGGCAGGAAAAACACTGTATGAACAGGCAGGAACGCTTCTGATGCTTGCGGATCTCACCAGGCGCGAAGTCGTAAAATCCAGTCAGTCTGCGACACTCCACATCGGCATGACGCCATCCACCGTTTCGCTGCTCGCCGACTATCTCCTGCGATTTTCCCGGAAATACCCGCACATCCATTTTGATGTCCACGAGGGTTCTACCTTTGCTTTAAAAGACCAGCTCGAAAATCACATGGTGGATCTCACCACGCTCCGCACGCCAATCGTTTTAAATGGTTGCGAGACGAAGACCCTTTTAAAAGAGAGCATCACCGCCATGGCACTCCCTTCTCACCCGCTTTTTGCCGGGCGTGAAACCCTTTCGCTTACGGAACTTGCCGAGCAGCCGCTGATTCTGTCGAACCGCTACCGGAAATACATGCTCTCCGCTTTCGAGCAGGCGGGTCTGTTCTGCGATATCTATCTCACCTGCGAGGACGCCCGCACGGCAATGACAATGGCAGAAAAAGGCCTTGGCATCGCTCTTCTGCCGGCCTCCATGCTGAATCTTACCCATAAATTAAAGGCCTGCACCATCACAGATGCAGACCTTACAACCGAAATCCTGCTTGCCTGGCGCAAGGGGCGCCTTCCGTCTGAACTTCGGGCTTTTCTGGAATTGTGGGATGAAAATGACTCCCTCAATAATCAAATTCATGTTCCCCAACCGTAATCGTCTGCGTCAATTTTTCATTCTGATACGGTTTACGGATCTCAATCAGATTCAGAACGGTGTAACCACGCTTTCCCAAAAATTCAATCATCCTGTGGTTATTGGGATGGACATAGTTGTAAACCGTATCGTTTCCATAAGAAGCTGCAATTTCTTCTGCCTTGCCATGCAGTGCGGCAGCGACTCCCTGCCGGCGGTACTCTTCTCTGACAAAGATGGATTCCACCCACACCACCTCGCTCTCAATACGACAGACAACATAACCTGCGTATTCGCCATGCACCGTAGCGGCAAACACTGGAAATCCTGCTAAAAGGTATTCCTTCATTTCTTCCCGTCCGTCTTCCACGTTCGGTTTTGATGCAATTCCTTTATAGGAACGCAGTTCTACTCGAAACAGCGCAACCATTTCTGCAAGGGCATCGTTTACCTGCCTGATTTCTACCAGTTCTATTTTTTTCATGGTTTCTCTCTCCTGCCACTGTCGTTCTTTTTCCTATTTGCAATTCGTCTCGCTGCTCATATCCGTGATCGAAGTATATCAGGCTTCTTTTCTCTTGCGAAACAAATATTCATCCAATTGTTTCCGAATCGTTTCCGGTATTTCTCTTGCCACCGGGCAGACCGCTGCGTTTGCGAATCTTCCGGTAAATACTGTCAGGAAATCAATATCTTTTTGCAGCTGCTCCATCGACATCACATCTTTGACATCGTAGCGGCAGTGAATCGGGGCGACATTTCCGCTGGCAATACGCGCAAACGAAACAGCCGGAACCCCATGATCGGCAAATGGCGTGGAATCACTGGAATAGACGCCGTTTTCTGCTGCAATTGGAAAGCCAACTTCTGCAGCCATATAGCTGATGTAATGGGTAAGCTTTTCTTCTGCCGATACACAGGCGATAAATTTTCCCATATACGTTCCGATCATGTCCAGATTGATGTTCAGTACTGTTTGTCTCAGTTCTTTTTCATGATCTCTGACATATGCTTTCGATCCTAAAAGTCCTCTTTCTTCGCTTCCGCAGAATACAAACCGAAGACCATAATTCAGCTCTTTCCCTTTCATCTGCTCCATAATTCCAAGAAGACCCGCGCATCCGCTCATGTTGTCATATGCGCCATGAGAAAGTGATGTCGTATCATAATGCGCGCTTAAAACGATCCATTCTTCTCTTTTTCCCGGCAATTCTGCAATCACATTATGGGATTCTCCATCGTATTCCTTCTGCCGGATTTCCAGACGGATCTGTTTTACTTTATTTTTCACAAGTTCTACTGCCTGTGCGGAGTGAATCATGGCGCAGAGCACTTTCTTTTCCTCTCCGACAACGGCTTCCCGAAGATCTCTCTGATCAATGTCTGTATGTGGGTAATAGCTGTTTCCATATTGGAACAGAATCGCTTTCGCGCCTGCTTTCATCAAATCCTGGTACGCAAAAAATCCGATTCCCTGCGTATCCATCAGCACAATTTTATCTTTTGCACCGGCAACGGAAACCGGATCGGTTCCCGGCATATAGTAGAGTTCGCCTTCGACACTTCCGCTTCCGCAGCATGTGAGAGCTTTGCATGAAATTTCCATCCCGTCTGCATACAAATGTGCCTCTTCGATTTCGCCCATCGCAACGCGGAAACCTTCCAGTTTTGCCGGGACTCCTAATGCTTCACACTGCTCCTTTAAATAGTTTGCAACCTGCAATTCTTCTTTTGTACCGCTTGCATGTACAAAATCTGTCTGGTCAAAAATAGATTGTAGCTTCATATTTTTAGTTCTCCTTTATAACCATTTTTTCTGTATATCATTTGCTAACATAACCATGTTATTTCGTACAACTTTTTTTTAAAACTGTGATGGTGTATCTGTTCCTCTTTCTCATTCCCATGATTTATGTTTTTTCCAGAGCTCAGAGAGACTCGATCAGTCCTTTGATTCCCTGCTCTTTATAGATATCTTTATAGTATTGGACTTCATCCTTGATCAGCTCATCGATCACCTGCATGCCAAGCAGCTCCACTGGCGCCTGGTCATCTGTGAGGATATAATTTCCTTTCTGATATTCTGTAAGATTTGACGTAACTTCCTGCATCATATTTTTCAGGTTTACGTTTGTAAGTTCCCCCGTATGTTTCGTCAGATTCTTTACGATGTCCGGATCGTCCGACGCAAAGAGTTCCCGGTTGGACGATCCTGCCACATCCACTGTAACCGCTGTATCAAAGACACTTCCAATCGTATCCGAAAGGTACTGATTGATGTTTCCTTCCTTCATTCCACGCATATTCATGTTTACCACCATAACGCCATCGTCCTTCAGATGTGATTTGACCAGTTCAAAGAACTCTTTGGAGGACATCTGGAATGGAATTGTGATATCCTGATATGCATCGACCATAATCACATCATACGTTTTCTGCGATGCATTTAAAAACGCTCTTCCATCGTAAGTAGTCACCGGAATATCCTCGGAAAGTGAAAAATATTTCCGCGAGAGATCCGTGATCTTTTCATCAATCTCTACACCCTCAATGTTCATGTTCCCAAAATATTTCTTACACTGTGTGGCGTAGGTTCCCGTACCCATGCCAAGGATCAGCACATCCATCTGATCTGTCGGCTTGTCTTTGAGCATAAGCGGCGCCGCCATCGCATAATCATAGTACATTCCGGTCAGTTCATCCTGCTTCATATAGACAGACTGTACGCCAAACAGAACATTGGTAGACAATGCTACTCTCTCATCATTTTCGTACACCTGAAGATAGTTGTATACAGACTCTCCCTCATATGTCAGGTTGTTTTCCCAGAATGCGAAGGAATCGGAATAACCTGTTCCACAGCAGAACGCGAAAATAAGTACCGCTGCAATCACTTTCTTTTTCCCTGCTTTTTCCATCACAAAATACACGATGGATAACGCAAGTAAAATTCCCGCAAAGATCAGAAAAGTGATCGATGTTCCAACCGCAGGGATCGTAACAAACGTCGGCACAAAGGTACCAATAATGCTGCCGATCGTATTGAATGCTCCCAGTGTTCCCACCGTTTTTCCGTTATCATCCAGATTGCTCACCGAATATTTGACCAGCGACGGAGTTACCGTACCCAGTAAAAATAACGGGAACACAAAAATTACCATACAGGCCACAAACGCAGCCAGGATCAGAAAATTGTTAAGTTAGCAACCACCAGTTCAACTGGTGGTTTATTATTAGCCCTCCAAAGGGCTATTGTTACTACTCGCCCCAAAGGGCGGTATCGCAAGCACTTTTGCTGGCCCGCTATAAAGCGGTACTACTCGAATCTTCTCGTCTCTATTCTTCTGCTTGCTCTTTTATATACTTTTGAACTGCTTCATCTGTTATATTGCCAATCGTTTCAACATAATATCCTCTAGCCCAAAACGCTTTATCCCATTTACTTTGCAACTCAGGATGCCTGTCATAAATCATTAATGTGCTTTTTCCTTTCAGATACCTCATAAAATCTGATACTCTGAGTTTTGGTGGAATTGCTACGCTTAAATGTACATGATCTATACATACCGCTCCTGCAATTATCTCTACATTTTTATACTGGCATAAAGTTGCTATTATCCCTCGGACATCTCTGCGTATTCTCCCATACAATACCTTCTTTCGGTATTTAGGAATAAACACAATGTGATACTGGCATTTCCAACGAGTATGTGATAAACTTTTATTGTCCATTTGGACCGCCTCCTTTGATTTTGAGTTTGGCTTGCGACACCATTCTCATTCTATCACAGGAGGCTTTATTTTGTTATCCTCACCACTTCCGACTACTCTATTCTCCCCAGCATAGCTGGGGGATTAGACTTTTCATTCATTGAGCAGTATGTTAGCGAGAAGTGGTGAAATATTTCCCCCTTGTGGGGTTCCGATTTCTGTTTCTTCTATCTGTTCTCCAACCATAACTCCACTTACTAGAAATTTTCGGATTAGCGAAAGTATTTTTCCATCCTTAATCTCTTTGTTCAAAACAGATATTAACTTGTCGTGTTCTACCGTATCAAAAAACTTTTCCAAGTCAATATCCACGACCCAGTTATATCCTTCATTCATGTATTCAACTGCTTTTAATACTGCCTTCTGTGCACTTTTTCCGGGTCTGAATCCATAGCTGTTCTCATGAAATTTTCTTTCATATATAGGTGTTAATACCTGTGCAGCTGCTTGTTGTACCATGCGATCTGTGACAGTTGGAATACCAAGTTTTCGTTTGCTTCCGTCTGCTTTAGGGATTTCCACTCTCTTTACTGGCATTGGTTTGTATGACTGATTTCTTATACTCTCTCTGAGTTGCTGGCCATTTACTTTCAAATGAGAAAGCAAATCGGCACATTCCATTCCGTCTATTCCTGCCGCACCTTTATTCTTTTTCACCTGTTTGTAGGCACGATTCATGTTTTCATTTGACAGAATGCGTTCTATAAATATTCCTTGTTCCTCCATGCACTGTTTCCTTTCCTTTTCGTGAGTTCCGACCACTTAGTACTTGTGGTACTCCTCTCGGCATGTGTTTCGTCTAAAACTCTCAATTAGGACGTACTCCAGATGATTAACTGTTCTGTCCTTTGCTCCATCCGGTTTCCCGGACTTCTTCGCTACTATGACATCTGCTGACTTCCTATGATTCGTTGTTACTATGGCTGATGAAACCACTCATAGGATCTCCCCGGTTAAAATACGCTATCTTTCTCATCACCTATCCGCCATGTCTACTACCAGTCCTCTGTTAGCTATTGGACTTCAACTTGTTCAGCAGTCTTATCCGAACTGTAAGCCTTATACATGATTTCTGTCCGTCGGACCAATGGTTTGCCTCAGGCTTCCTTCAGATTCCATCTCACAATGGACACCCTTGCCTTGTTGGCTATGTGCTTCCCGCTAACAGGCGCACTTAGGACTTTCACCTTTAAGAATAACGTTCGCGCCGGGCGAACTGACATCCTCCCCCGCCTACAGAGGCGGGGGCTTCCTTTCGCAAAAAGCGAACCGTCGGTTCTCGTTCGATGACACCACTGTGTCAAGCATAAGCGAGCTATCCCCGTGTGCCCCACGGTTTTTTCTATATTCCTGTCACTGCAGGCTGTACATAAGACGCATATCCTCATTCCGGATATTGACTGCAGCATTGACATCCCTGTCATGGTGTGTACCGCATTTCGGACAGATCCATGCACGGATTCGCAGATCCTTCGTTTCGGTATTCTTATACCCGCATACACTGCACAGCTGGCTGCTTGCAAAGAAACGGCCTACTTTCACCAGCTGTTTTCCCTGTTCTTCCATTTTGTACTTCAGGAAATTCACAAATATCCCCCAGCCGTTATCCAAAACGGATTTGCCAAAGTGCAGCGCCTGTGACATTGCTTTCATATCGAGATCTTCTATACAGACGCAATCATACGCATCTGCAATCTTTCGCGATTGTTTGTGTAAAAAATCTCTGCGCTGGGCCGCTACTTTCTCATGCATTCTGGCAACCCGGATCCGCTGCTTTCCACGGTTTTTGGAACCTTTCTGCATTTTTGAGAGCTTTCGTTGTTCTCTCTTTAATTTCTGTTCCGCTTTTCTGTAATATCCCGGATATCCCGGTTCTCTGCCTTCACTGTCCCTGTACAGTTCCTGCATGGAAAAATCCAAACCAAGAAATTGATGCATGGGCTGTTTTTGTACTTGGTTTTCGTACTCGAACAGAACGCTTGCATAATAGTCCCCGCCCGGATTTTGACTGATGGTGACCGATTTGATCCGGTAATCTTCCGGTATCGCTCTGTGCTGTTTGACCTTCACATACCCTGCTTTTGGAAGCTTCAGGTGCCCATTTTCAAGGGCTACCGTGCCCTTCTGGTTATTCGTTGTATAAGAAGCGCGGGTTTTATGTCTGGATTTGAATTTCGGAAATCCAACTTTCGGATCCCGGAAGAAGTTATTATATGCCTTTTGCAGATTCATCTGTGCATTTGCAAGGGCTAGACTGTCAACCTCTTTCAGCCACGGAAATTCTTTTTTGTACTGCGCCGGGGTATTGTTCCGTTTCTTTTTCGTTTTCTCGTAATATTTGATTTTATCATCCAGCATTTTATTATAGATGAACCGTACACAGCCAAACGTTTTGGCAAACAGTGTTTTTTGTTCCCTGTTCGGATATATCCTGAATTTATATGCTTTGTTTGCCATAAGACCTGCCCCTTTTGCGGCTTTTTTCTCCCTGTGACTCAATATATTTTCTGATGACTTCTATTGGTGCGCCGCCTGTTGTAAGCAGGCAGAAACTCTGGCTCCAGAAACATTCTTTCCACAGTTTCTGCCGTATCTGCGGAAATTCTTTTTTCAGGAGTCTGCTGCTTGCACTTTTATATGCATTTATGAATTTGCTGATTTCTGAATTTGGGTGCGCCCGAAATAAAATCTGGACATGATCTTTATCATAATTCCATTCCTGCAACATAATGTTATACTTCGGTGCAATATACACAAAGATTTCCTTTGAACGTTCGGAAACCGTTTCATCAAAGACCTGCCTGCGGTATTTGACAACAAGGACAAGATGGTAATACAGCAAAAATACCGAATGTGCATTATTGTCTAATTCCATATATGTTCAGCCTTTCTTTTTTTCTTCGACTGATTTTATTATAACGCTTCTTATCCTGTATTTCAATATTTTATGACGGACGCAATTCATCCCCCACTTTAGAAGTCGGGGACTTCTTGCTGAGCATAGTTAAAAACTGAAAATGATACCTTCTATATTGTTTGCGATGAAAAAAGCGTATATCTGGTTACAGAACAACTTCCCATTGATATGGATTTAGCGCTCATTATTGATGACACGATAAATCAGTATAAGCATAAAACTCCTATGCCACTCAAGTCAAAGTTTAAAAAAATTTTTGATGATGCCTGGGGAAAGGCTCATTTGATGCAAATGGAAGATCTGCCGGCTGAAGAAAAATATGCTTTCTCTCTCTTTTACAAAAAGGCAAACGACACCATGACAGATGAAGAGAAAGAAAAAGATGAGTGGAGTTGGGATGATGAAGATCCTGTTGCTGATAAAGCAGACTTTTTGTACAGCTATAAACTCGCTGCTGACGTATTACAAAAAAAACGGTTATAGCTATGAATACGTAAAATTCGTTGCCGAATTAGACCATCACGATGTGCCAACTTTTAAAAACGATCTTGAGTGGTTGTATGACGGATTCTTTTGGCGGAGCACAATGGCAAAGTATATGTAATATCAAATGAGGAAGAAAAAATGGAAATAAGAGAGATGCTTTCTGAATCAAGAGCTGAATTCTCCAGGCAGTATAATATTCCTGTGCGAACTTTGGAAAACTGGGAATCCGGTAAGAGCAGCTGTCCTGAATATGTTCGTCAGCTTCTTGAAAAAGCTGTAAGGGAAGATGTGATGTCACAATAAAAATATCTAAATAGGGTGTACGTTTTTATACATTGTCAAATGGACAATAAAATGTTAAAATAAAGTCAGAGATTCAATTATTGAACAAAATGTAGACCATATCTAAGAAGTTATTTGTACAAAGAGGAAAAAATGAGTAAAGGTAAGAATATTGCTTATGTAAGAGTATCAACGGTTGAACAAAATGAAGCCAGGCAACGAGAGGCACTGGGAAAATATAATATTGATAAGTGGTTTATTGAGAAGGCATCCGGTAAAACGATGAAAAGACCTAAACTTCAGGAAATGCTGGGGTTCATTCGTGAAGATGATGTCGTATATGTGGAAGAATTTTCCAGACTCGGCCGGACTGCATATGATCTCTTAAGTATCGTGAAAAGAATCGAGAATACTGGAGCAAAGTTCGTAAGTCTCAAAGAAAACTTTGATACATCGACACCGACAGGACGTTTGCAGCTCACCATGATGGCAGCCATTGCAGAGTTTGAGCGAGAAATGATTCTGGAACGGCAGCGGGAAGGAATAGCCATTGCCAAAAAAGAAGGACGCTACAAAGGAAGAAACAAAATCGTTGTTCCTGGAATCGAAGAATACTATAATCGTTATATGACCCGACAGGCAACGAAAACGCAGATTGCAAAAGAATTGAAAATAAGTAGATGTACGCTTGACCGCTTGTTCCGAGAATATAAAATAAGTCAATGAAGAAATGGAGGCGCAATTTATGTATGAAAAAAATATTAATATTATTATGGGAAACCAAATCGCCACTTCATATGTTCGGAAAAGGGATTGTTATAATCAATTGAAAGGTTTCATGCAGCATGAATATCCTGGAAAGATTTGTGCTTTATATGGCCTACGAAGAACCGGAAAAACAGTAATGATGTATCAGTATATATCAGAACTATCGGATAAAGACAAAGAAAAAACAGTATATATTCTTTGCCTACGGGAATGTGATATGCTTGAATTGCGGCAGGCAATGGAAGATTTATACGATAAAGGCGTTCGCAACTTTTTCCTAGATGAAATAACGGAAGTTACAGACTTTCAAAAATATGGAAATACTTTTTCAGATTATTTTGCAGCAAAAGGAGCTAAAATCGTTATCGCTGGAACGGACTCATTGGGAATTATGCTTGCGCAATCCGATATTTTATATGATAGGATTCAAATGATACATACATCCTATATTCCTTTTGCGGAGTTTTCAAAACTTATCGAAAATGATTCCGTAGATGAATATATTGAATACGGAGGAACATTAACAAAAAGTCCATATAAAACATTGCAGGCCAGCGAAGAATATCAAAATACCGCTATTGTTGGAAATATTTTACATTCATTGGAGAAAAGCGAAGATGCAAGAAGGTATGGAGCTGCAATAACTGAGTTGTACGAACAGAATGAATTGAAATCTGTTTTGAATAAAATGATTAATAAGTTCAGCTATTACACTACGGTCAAAGCAGTTAACAAGTGTTTTAAAAGTGCCCCGCTGTATTCTACGATCCATAATATTCAAGAACCATCTTATGTGTCACTAATTAACACGGAAGAAGCCAATCAGGCAACCAAGAATGCTTTGGGAATTAAGGATTTGGATGAAATGCAAACGTCTTTAAGTAAGCGACATCTGGATGAACTAAAGAATTACTTGTTGGAACTCGAACTATTTCTCGAAATTCCATCATATATTTCATTGAATAGTGGGGAACGTTCTGAAGATTTAGAAATTTTTATGCAACCAGGTATGATATATGCCCATTCAACTGCTTTGATCAAAAATTTGGCGGATGATTCTATGTGGAAAGATACTTGTGGTATAGCTGACAGAAATTTATTTATTTTAAGAGCAGATCATTTCGTAAAAGGAATTTTACTTGAAAATATAATTCTTGCGGAAACATATAAAACATTCCAAAAGATTGATCTGGATCGTTATTACGTATCACAATTAAGCATCACCTTGAGAAACAACAACCAGCATGTTGAAGCTGATATGATACTGGTTGATAAGCAAAAAGGAGAAAGCTATCTGTTTGAAGTAAAATACTCTAATCAGATCGTAATAGATCAAACAAAGCATTTAAGAAACACTGATTTTTTGGAATATATAGATGAAAATTTTGGAAAGGTGAAAAGCCGTTTGGTACTTTATACGGGAGCTTCTTCAAAACAAAATGATGTACTTTATTTGAATGCAGCAACGTATTTAAAACGACTTTCGATAGTTTCCAATACTCCACGGCCAGAGATAAAACAATTACTTAATGAAAACTGCAATACTTCCAAACCAAATCTCAAGACTACATCAAGAAAGAAACCACGTAAACTATAATGAATAGAGAGCTATCATAATCACATTAACTTTAAAATCCGTGTCAATTATTGACACGGATTTTTTTCATAGACGAGGAGTTGATTTTTTAATATTTTTCTTTTTAGGTTGATCGGGAGACATATATATTTTTTTTGATTTAAGGATAGATCTTGATTGATGGACTATTAATTTGTTTAATTCAGTTACTCTCCATTTTGGTAAACCGTTTGATGAATCAGAAAATTCAAAGTCCTGTAAATTTCTTAGATCTGATCTTATATCTGGAGTCATTACCATGGCTGCAGTTTCTGAAAAGTCTGTACCGATTCGTGGAATTTTTTCGCTCAAATAGGAATCGAGATCACGAAAATCATCTTCCATTGCGTATGGTAATAAACTTTGATTGTGATCGAATACAGGTGCCATTTTTATCGGTTGAAGAGTATCAGTTTGAAATAATATTCCATAATTTCCTTTGTGACGGTCAGTGTTGACTATAAGGGCATCTAAAACTAGCATTCTACGAAAAGCGTTTTCGCTACCAATAGAAGAAAAGTATTGCAGGGTTTGGGCAATACCGGCTTCTACTCCGATGCATTTATAAATTGGAGCGAAACCATATTGCTCATTTGTAAAAAGCGGACATTTAGAGGCTTTTTTTTCATGGTAATTTACAACATCGTATGGAACGGAGTCTGGACAAAATACAGCGGCTAGTTGTGAAGCATACATCTCACTGTATGGCTCAAGCCCAGCATTCGCACCACCTTCAGACCCTCTTTTCATGAGGAAAATTTGATTGTCTAAACGAGTCCAACACTTTGCAAAAGTTCCATCAGTAGAAAATTCAGGGGAAGCTGTTGAAAAATGTTCACCATATAAACCACCTTCAAAGGCTATCCGAGCAACAACGTCATCGAAAGGATTTTGGAATAACGAAACATTATTCCAGGAAAGATGACTCTTTGCTGGACGAACCCAAAACGTATCATTTAAAGTTGCAGCATGTGTAACTTGAAGAAAGCCTTCTAAATCATAACAGTTGCAACGCTTAAGCAATTTTTCAATGTGCTGGCGATTGCTAGGTGCTCTACGATTTTCGATCCAGTCTTTAAATGTTTTGAAACCAATTGGTAATTGTGAAAATATATGATGAATTTCAAAATATAAGTCATTAAATTCATCTCTTGTACAGCTTACAGTTGCAACAATATTATCTTTATTCATTAATTCATATTCGTTTGTATTAAAATATGATACTGACATTTTTAAATCACCTCCGTAGTAATGGAACTATATTAATTTTATCATTTTCCTCAAAATAAAACAACAACTGTAAATGTGGAAGAAAGCTATTTATTATTTTTTTTCTGTGAAGCTTTATGCAGCTGTTCTATTTTACGCTGTAATATTTTCATGCTGTCAATATCTGATTGTGCAGCAAGTGTTCGAAGATCTTCTAAGGTCCACTCTTCTGTTCCTGCTGCATCGAGAAAAAGCGCAGCCTGTTCTTCAGAATGGGATGGATCATAAATGTATTCCTTTGCAAGTCTCTCACGTTCAGCCTGTTCTTGAATGTCTAGTTCTTCTTTGCGTTTTATTTTAGAGTCATGAAAAAAAGATGACCAGCTTATTCGACGTTTAACGGGAATCTGTTCAAGCTGCTTCTCTTCTTCCTGGGCAATTTCATTTTCTTTAGCTTGATATACTTCCAACTGCTTTTCAAGTTCATCAATTCTATTATTCAGAATAGCAATTTGTTTTTCATAAGAAGCTGCAGTTCCCTGAGATTTCTGCAGCGATTCAGTCGCATCAACGAGTTGTTGCTGAATGGAAATTTTTTCTTTCTCTGAATCCTGCAGCTGATGAAAAATATCTTCCTTTTCAATAGAAATTTTTTCATGCTCCTTCTGCATAGCATTTATTTTTTCTTGCAGATCACCCTTTGATTTATGCAGATCATCTTTCTCTTTTTGGGCGGCGAATTGCTGCTGCAACAAAGAGGACATCTCATTGTAAGCGTCTAGTTGGTTATGAATCAATGGAACGTATTGCTCCATTGATTTTTGAATCTGGTCAATATCTGCACTGCTTTTTTTCTCAATATAATATTTCTTCCGGATAGATTGAAAAATTTCCACAGAAGAATTTTTTACGGAATCTTCCAACATGGCTACGAGATCTTCCGGATCTTGATCGAAAAGACTGATCATGCGTAATTGCCATGATGTAGTATCCTCATTTATATAAGGAAGCATTTTTTCAATCCAATCTTTGGGAAATCCCAAATTCAGTAATAAACTTATTTTTCCACGCGCATTTTTTTCCTGTTGAGAATCTAAAATTTCATTACGTTTTTCTTCAGAATATTTTTGGAAAGCCATTTTCACTACTCCTCTTTATCTCTTTTGGATCTTTTTTAATTTTGATAAACGTCTGGATGCCTGTTGCAAATTTTTGATTTCTTTCTGTAGTTGTTTTTCTTTTTTACTATTAGATTCTTTTTGGTGTATCAATTCTTCGATCGGATAGTTTTCTTCGATCTCATCCAATCGGTTTTCAAATTTCCCTTCCATTTCAATAGGAACAGCGGCATTCGCAAATGCACTTTGAATGGAAAGATATTCGGAAATGACATTCTCTGTTTCTGAATCTTCACGGCTAGACTGTATTGCACGAAGTTCTCTTCGGATGGAATCGGTCATTTGATTCAATTCATCCAAGCGGGAGGACAAATCCTGAACGGTTCGAATTTTATTATCTTGCACGGTTTGCAGGTCACGCAAATTTCTATCAGCCTCTTTTGAATATTCTCGAATGTTCCCTGTGCCACTAGTAACTGTGCGTTCGGAATTTTTTAACCTCCAGTATTGAATCATATAACGTTTTTGATGCTGCGTAAGGTATAAACCATTTGCTGAACGAAAACCAGAGCCGATAGAAGATTCAAAACCTCGAATATGTGGTGGCAGTCGTTTTAATGATTCTGGAATTTCCATCTTATTTAATGAAATGCGCTTTTGAATACTTGCGACAGTGTATGATTTTCCAAGAACGTAATTTCTACGGTATCGTCCGACCGGAGTTTTAAAATCTTTAAATGAAAGATATTCAGAATTCCATTTTTGTGAAAACCCAATTTTTACTTGATATGACTTCCTCATTATAGAAAGAAAATCCTCGTAGGAATCAGATTGCGCTATTGCCATGTCAATAGCTTCACGTAATCGTTGACTTCCGGATGGATCTTTCTTTTCTCTCCATGTTCCATAATCAACGCCTTTTCTTTTTCCTGGAACGTAAGTCAATTTTTTCAGTCCATATTTTTCGCAAAGCTGATCCGTTATCGGTTGAATGTTACTCTTCCACTGTCCATCTGAATAATGATACTTTACTCCGTCTACTAAACTGACAGAATTAAAAACTATGTGAGCGTGCATATGCGCGTGATCTGTATGGACAGAAAAAACGTATTCATATTTTCCGGCGAGATATTTTTCACAAAAATCCTGAGCAATATTGAAGCAGGTGATAGCATCCGTTTCGCCTGGTGCGAAACTAATAATGAAGTGATAACACTGTCGGCCATCCAATTTGCGAAATTCTTGTTTTGTTGCCATCATCCGGTTATATACTTCCTGTGTAGTGGAACCCGCGTTTCCTCCGATATAACGCTCTTCTGTTTTGTCAGGATTCAAAATATAATCAATGCAATTATAGAGTCCTGCGTTAGGATTTCCGGATTTCCGTTCTTTGACATGACTCAGTTTGGTGATTGCCATTTTGAAATCTCCTCTTCCAATTTTTGAAAATCAAACTCTAATTTTTCAAGCTGCCGTTTACATTCAGAGATTTTTTCCAACATTTCTTCCGGATAAAAAGATCCTGCCGAATTTTTTTCGATCTGCAAAAGTTTGCTGTCAATATTGAGTAAGGCCTGTTCGACTTGACGAAAATTCTTTTTTAAAAAATGAAAATTTGAAATTGTGGAATCGTGTAAAACGCTGCATAAGTATTTTGAAATATTTATTTTTGTGGATTCCGGATTTTCCATTTTTGCTTTTTCTAAAAAAATATCATAATCAGTTTGAGAAATTCGAATGGCAACTACCTTCGTCAGTTTCTCAGAGGCAGTTGCTTTTTTATTTTCTTTTTCCATCAATACTTTCCTCTTTTCTGTACTCGGTGATAAAAATTTTCGAGACAAATCAATTAAAAAAAGCCCATGGACGTTTTACGACCATGACAAAAATATCCATGGACGTTTTATGACCATGGGCTTTTTGTGGAGAAAAATGCGTTTTTTATGAAAATCCCGGAAAGCCGCATAAACACTGGGGCTGCAGGCTCATGGACGTTTTACGACCATAAGAAACACATTCCTATTTCTTAATTAGCAAGATACGCAAATTGTAAACAATTTGCATCTTGTTAGGGAGTCCCCTAAGACCCCTTTTGCTCGATTTTATATCGAGCGTAGGTATAAGGTAATGTAAATTTTTACAATTCTTACTTAATGTAGATGAGATAATCTTCATCACTGTCTTCAAAATTTGTTTTATCACCATCATCAGTTGTGTTTGTTTCTATGTTCAATGCTCCAACAATTCCATCCATCACTGCGTCTGTGATGAGTTTTTTCAAAGAATTTTCTGGAGTGAAAATTGTGTCATATGCTTTTATTGCTTCAAGAAAAAAATCAGTTCGGTTTGCAAATCCATATTCATTGAAGCGTTCAATTTTTGAAATCAATTCGGGATTGCTCACATTGAAATGATAATTTTTGCTTTCCATTTGCTACCTCGATTCTATTTGAAAAACGGGACGTCCTCACCCCAAAAGGATGTCCCGCAAAAAATTAGTCAGCTAAAAACTCAAGATCATTTGAATCATAATGAGAAATTTTTTGTTCCGGAACAGTGCTGGATGTTTCTTCTGTTTCAGAATTTTCTTCTACGTCATCAGTTGATTCTTCTGAAGGTGCAGAATTTCCGGTCGATGGTGAAACTGAATTTTTCAACTCAGGAGAATAAGTGCTCTGCAAAAACTTCCACATCTCTTCAAGATCTGGCTTTCCATTTTTGCTTGCAGACTTCAAATAAGCTAAAGTCTCTTCGTAACTTTCTGTCTGATACTGAACAGTCAAACGTTCCTCTTCTGCCATAAGTTTATTGAGTTTATCCTTTGTCTTTTTGATTTCGGTCTGAACCTTTTTTAACTTTGCTGTTGTTGCCTGAGTTTTTTTTCTTTCCATTTTAGTTACCTCACTTTTAATTTTTTATGAAACACAGAATAGTGATTCTGCATTTTTCTGATTATTTTGAAATGTGTGGTGTGAAAATAATTCATTATTTTTGTATAGGGACAGTCTGTGATGCACGATAATGGACTGTGCAGCGTGATGATAATTTGCTTTGCACTGCAATTTCTTCTTGCGAATGAAAAAAAGTAAACTGCTTAATAACTTTAATATATTTCTCTTTATTGAATGGCTGCAGTGCCTGCAGTACAATGGCAGAGCGTATTTTTTTTGAAAAGAGGCACGGAAGATCGAGCATCCTGGCCCTTAATATTTTTCCGGTTGATGTATCGAAAAGTGCTATGAATAAATTTATTCCGTACTTACAATTCGGAAAAATAAATTGTTTGCTCTGCCATGTGTCTAAGTATGGAGAATATGAGATGCTGCACCAGTCAGAAGATCCAAAGCGAAAAGAGATAAACATGATTTTTGAAAATTCTGTAATTCGAATTTCAAATTTTTTTTCGAATCCATCCAATTCTTTCAAAGAAGGATTTGCTCGAAAAATAAAAAGCACTGCACCAACTTCATCAAAATGTATATACGCACTATCTGGATAGCCGATGTATTTTCTGATACTGCTGGATGGAAATTCGTCTGCGCATCTATTTTTCTTCTTCATAAAAAATCGTATTTACAGTCTTGGTGTTTTCTTTTTCTTTGGTTTTCTCTTAGCAGTTTTATTTACAACTTTCTTTTTTTCTGAATTCACTTCTAGTTCTTGCGGAAGTAATTTTGTTGCAAGCTCTGGAAAAGCTTTAACTATTTTTTGATCCAGGACAGTTGAGTGTTCCCTAAATAAGTCAAACATTTTCCGCATACTTTTATCCGGATGAAAATTGTTCGGATCGGATTTTTTCCAATCTTTGTAATGACCAGAAAGATGACTCTTTCTTTCGTCGGTTATTTCAAGCCCATAGTGTTGACAAAACATAATACTCATAACATCAGCTTCAAATTCTTTTTGATGCAAATTTGTATTCAGAGATTCTTCGACAGATCCATGTGCAAGAGCGTGTCCGAATTCATGTGTTAATGTTGAGAAAGCAGCGGTATCCTGTAAAGTTGAAGCAATATGAATTTCGTGTTCTGACGGACTGTGATAGCCATAAAGGGAAACTCCTTTAATATTTTGTTCCTGGTCTTGCAGAAAAACTTTAAGCCCAAGATTCTCTTCACAGTATTCTTTTAATATATTTGTGCAGCTTCTGTGAAATTCAGATGGAATTCCACGGTCAAGAAGCTTTGGATATTTTTCCGGAGGAAAGTTTGTCTGCGTAATATCAAATGTATATCCTTTTTTGAAATACGAAAGTTTCTCTCCTTCTATTTCTCCGACATCATAAGCGGCCTGCTGTTCTTTGGATGCTTTACTATAAGGAATATCTCCATCATCTGTTTTTAAAATAGTGATCGGTGTATGGACGTACACTTCCATTCCATGCTCACCTTTTTTTACAGAGTAACCAAGTTCTTTCCAGGCTTTAAAGGATTTACAGAGTAAAGCTCCTCTTTGCTGTTGAGCAATGAGCATCATGTTGCGTGGTGAATAAGCGTAAGAAAATTTGCTGGAGAACTGTAAAAATTCAACAATCTCTTCCGGATTTTGATTCCATCCATTAATAATCTCATTGATTTTCTTATCCAGACTTTCTAGTTCCTCTGATCTGTTTTTTTTCTCTTCGGCCATAAGGTATACTTCCTCTCTAAGTTACTTTAGTTTGCTTGTTTCATATAAAACTGCAGCATAAGACATAATTTTTCCGGTGGAAGAGTTAAACAATCTTTGATCTTCTTTTCCGGGATATGCCGATTCATAGCTTCTGTGATGTTTGATACTTCATCTTCGGAAAGTTCGAGTATATATCTTCGGATAACATCTTCCAGATTCCCGGAAAGATCCCAAGATTGACGCACATCATAAACAGAAATGGTTTCTGCGGCAGATTCTTCATCTGCCTCCAAGGAGGATGTGTTGTCTGACGTATCATAAATTACAGAATTCATTTTTTCGTTGACAGCATTCTGTAATTTTAAAGTGGCACTATCATCTTCCAATTTCTTTAACTGTTGAAGCAAAAAAAGATTTCCTTGCGGGCCATTCAGTTTCGGATCATCCAGATCCAGAGAACAAAATTCATCTTCGCTGAGTTCGAATAACATGCCGGAAGATTTCCCTTCTTTTAGATCATCGCGTATTTTTGCTTGAAGACCTTCATCCGGAAAATAAAATTTCTCCTGGTGATTTACTGTATGCAGGTTTCCGTTTTTATCACGGAAAATTTCAACTGGATGGGTATAAGGTCCATATTTTTTTGCCTTCAAATAAGAGGGATCATGGAATGGCTTATATTTTTTGTCGATGATTGGTTTACTTGCAAATGGAAGAATGATGCAACTGTCTTTATCCATTTGTGCAACTTCATTTGCATCCATAAGCGAACGCTGCAGGCGATCGTAGCTTGTGCTGCTGCTTCCGTTTTGACCGTATGAAACACTACCGGATGCCTTTTCGATTGTGGCAGCACCCAACATTTTACTGATAGTTTCCTGGGTGTCATACGCACCACGGCCGGAACCAAGAAATAAAAATACAGCACAGGAATCCATGAATACTTTCCATCCGTCACCCTTGTACATGGTTTGCAGCTGACTAATTGATTGCAGGAACAGCATGACAGCAATGTTACGAGATCGAAGGGTTGTGATTAAATGTTCAAAACCTTCCGGCCGTAACCCGTTGCCAAACTCGTCCATCCAACACTCAACACGAATAGGAAGAACACCATGGTAATTCTGATCTGCTTCTACCAAAAGTTCATCGAACAGCTGTTGATAAAGCATATTTCCCACAAAATTGTAGCTGCTATCGTTTTCTTTTAGGACTAGAAATAATGCTACTTTACTTTTTCCATCCCTGTGCCAACCGGTTCCAAGTTCCCATAAGTTCATATCATCTGCTTCAAAAATGCGCTGAATAGATTTCGAATAAAAGAACTTGAATTTTCCATTTAAAATTAAAAGAACGGAAGCAACTGTTTCGGGCGCACCTTCTTTTAATTTACGATAATCTCTGACAGCTGGATGATCTGGATACATATCTGCTAATGCATCCATTAATAAAGATAATTCTGTGGACTCTTCTTCATCCTCAGAGCGAGGTGGTACTTTTTTACTTTCCAGCTGCATGAGCTTTGTTACTTGATTTAAAGTTTGCGTAGCATATACAGGTTCCCATTTTAAACCGGCTTCTGCAAAAATCTTTTTTTTATCTGGTACAGATACAGCCCACACGAAATAAAAGAGAGACTGCAGATAAAGAGCGCAACCATCATCCCAGAAAGGGTCGCCTTTTTGGGCATCCGGGGGTTCCACAGACTTGAAAATATTCATAATCAATCGTGGAATATCATCTTCTGTTCGGATATAAACAAAAGGATTGTATCGATCAGAAGATTCCATGTTTTTTAAGTTCAAAACACGGATCTGATAACCGTTCTTTTGCAAATAGTTTCCATATTTTTCCACAAGTTCACCTTTAGGGTCCATGAATAAATAGGAAGAAATACATTTTAAAATATTTGGAGCAATCACAAATAATGATTTACCGGTACCAGGAGCACCGACAACAATCATATTATTATTTGGAAAGGATTTCGAACCGGATAAAGCCTGATTTACGTGTTTGGAAAGAATGCGGTTATTTTCCGGATGCTTAAGATCGGCCATGCGTTTATTTGCAGTGTCCGGATCATCCCATTCTGCAGAACCATGTTCGATGTCTGAATGTGTGTTGCGATGCGTATCCAAATAAAACGCAAGAAAAAATACCCATCCGGTCAGACCACATCCAAGACTAATCAATGTGTACTGATTAAAACAGCGCCATGGATGATTCATCCATGACGCTGTTTTAAGATTTATATCATTACCAGGTTCACCCAAAATACCTGCAAATACAAGGCATATTAATTCGACCAAAATAAGAATAAGCACAAGACTTTTAATTGGAATCTTTTTTTTCTTTATCATTTTTTCTCCTTATATTAAAGCTTTAAGTCTTTTTTCCTTATAGGGGAAGATTTAGGCTTGTGTTTAGAAGCAGGATTTTGAGAAAACTTTAAAATCTTATTTTGATTCTGGCCGAACTGTTTTGTTATGTTTTTGCGTCGAACTGGATCATAATAAGGTAGTATTTGCGCTCCTTTCATATTCAATAAAGGATTCGATGTTGGTGAATCATTTTTAAAAATTTCATATTCCTTTTGTGGATCAATTGCTGAAACAAGAGTTTTTCCGTCATCAGCAATGGAAAAAAGAGGAAGTTTGATATGCAATTTAGAACCAGGAATACGAGAAATAAAAGTCTTGTCATCCATAATATCATCAACAAGACTACAATTAATGGTAACGGGAAAAGCTGCTTCTTGAGTAGAAACATCTGGAGAGCTTTGTGAAACAGTTTTTTCCATAGATTTTGCTTTTGATGATTGCTTTTGAGGAGCTTCGGACGGAGTTTCAGTTTCTGCATACGGAATATAATCTAAACGATGTGTTTCGTCAGATTGTTCTGTATACTTGGAAAATTCTTTTCCAGACAGACTGCCGGAAGGAGTCTGAAGAATCCCTTTTTCATCCGGACGATAGACATTATAATTTTTTTCCGGATCAAGAAAAATAATAAAGCCCTTACCATTGTCAACGGAAAGAGCTTCCTGAATACGAACATATTCTCGGTCACCTGTCTGCAGCGCAATTTCATCTTCTCTTCTGGCAGCTACTCTTTGAGAAGGAATATATCGTTCGATTAACCCTGGTCGGTTCTTTAAGGCTTCATAACGATCGACTTCTTTCCCAGCCAGGGCTTGCTCAAAAGACTGTGCATTCAGATTTTTTCCTTTCTGCCAATTTTTTGGATCGGTTTTTTCCTTTATTTCCGGCGAAGCTGTTTTCATATAATCTTCCTCTGACATACGGCCAGAATCAAAATATTCTTGTTCAGTTATATCTTCTACCAAATTTTTAGCTGCATCCGGAAATTCTTCTAAATATGCTTTAATAGCTGCTGCGAATTGTTGCAGAGATTGATTCGCAACGGCAATCTGGATGTGATTATCTCCATATTTAAGATCCGGAAGAACAGAATAGTTCACGCCACGTTCGTCCAATATATCCAGGAATTGCTCTAGTTGCTCATTATCTTCCGAAGCATCTCCGAGTGCAAGACTTTTGATTTTATAATTTCCGGAAGTAAGAGCTTTCAACTCTTCAAAATCCAGTGGACCACCAAGATCGAGCTGGTTTGTTACATAAGATTCGTATAATGCCTGCCATTTTGCAACGTCTTTTCCACGTATGGCAATTTGCTGGCAGGAATCCTGAATATCCAGATCAGGAAGGAGACAGTAGGTAATTCCAACCTCTGTCATGGAATCCATGAGTTTATCCAACTGTTCCGGATCGCGTGTGGGGAGATTTGCGATAATATAATCTCCATCACAGGCTTTCATGAATTGTGTAAAACTTTTGAAGTCTGACGTGGAGATTATATGTTGCTTATGTAGTTTCATACAAAATTGAATCAGTCGGAAGGGAGAAAGCAGAGCTTTATTTACTACCTTTCCGGTTACACTACCTGCGGAAGCTGCTGCTTTAACAGCCCCTTTAAGAATAATCATTTCTGTGTTGACCAAGATAGCAAGGTCACCACTTCCACCTGCATCTTCAGCTGCCATTTTTAATACCTCCTTTAAATAACCTTTTTAGTTGTCTTTTTTACCTGCTTCTCGGGTTTCTGCTCAGGACGTTGCATTTTAGAAAGTAATGTATTTGTTCTTTCCTGCAAATTACCCAATGTACGCTCCATAGCGTAAATCTTACGCTGGACAGAAGCAATCTTACCCTTTTCTGGGTCCCACGGGACATATTCAAGAAGTTCTTTTCCGGTCAATGCCCGGCCAACGTTTTTTACACTATTGGAAACATCTTGTACGGCCTGCTTTGCATCGTTCAGCCGCTGGAATAGTACATCGAGAGAATCCTGCGTATGCTGCATTCCCTTTTGCAACGAAGCCAAAGCTTTTGGAACATGAATTTTTTCAGCAAACGATAAAAGCGCATTTTTTCCAGCAGTTTTTAATTTACTCTTAGTCTGCAGAACAACATTGGCAAGGCGGGACTTGTTAAGTGTTATGAGTTTTTCACTCTGATCAAGATTATTCTGTACAGTATCAACACTGTCAGAATCATTAAAAAATCTTTCGTCAATAGAATTTACCTGTTCTTTGAGTTCCCTGAATTCTACTTGCATTTTCTGATGCTCTTCTTGTAATTTATCCAGATGACTTCCGAGATATTGCAACAGATTAGCTGCTTGAGACATATCATTTTTCAGAAGAGCCTGTAGTATCTCTTGAAATGGTTCCTGATCAACCAATGGAAGAGATATATCCATAAGATTTTCCATTTTTGCTTGTTGATGTTCTGCCTCCGGACTTTCCGGAGTGGTGTTTTGATGCTGCATAACTTCTTCATTGTTGGATGAAGGGATACTAATTTCAGGTGCAGAATTAAGATCAGGGACAGCAGTTTCTTCTGGAGTTTGTTCGGAAAGCGGAACTGCAACTTCTTCGTTTGGCTTTTCAAGAGTAATAGAACTTCTGGTTGGCCGCTGTGGAAGTTGTTTTCCAGAATTTAAACATTCCCTTGCTTCTCTTACATAGGAAAGTAGAGCATTTGCATAAGATACATTTTTTGAATCACAATTTAACTTCTGCAATCGTTTGGCTCCAAGTTCTGTATCGTTTAATTGTTGATGCCGCTCAAGGTAATCCGATAAAGCAGGTGGAGTGCTGTGCGTAACGCCATCCATTAACGTGTCGGCCACTTTAACTTTAGAAAGATCAAGGAATGCATTATACTCCTGCGGCGTACCATTCATCAAATAATGAAGTTCATAATTAAGAACACCGGATTCTTGGTGAATCAAAAAGCTATCTGCGTCTGATAATGGGATTTTGTCTCCGACGGACAATTTTTCTACTGTACTTTGCAATATAAAAATCATAGGCTCTTGTACATCTAATTTACTTTGAGAACCCCATGTTTCACGGCGTTGCTGCATAGTAGCCAAAGGGAGTTTGATTCCATTTTTAATCTCTTCATCTGGCATTCCAGAAGCTTTTTCCAAGTTGATTTCATTAAGCTCATCATTAGTCAGTTGATATATGTACCTTCGAATAACATCGTCCAAAAGCCCGGTCAAGTCCCAGTCTTTCTTTCGTTCTTCAAAATTATTTTCAATTTCTTGTGACATAAGAACCCTTCTTTCTTTTTAGTTCATGTGTTGTAACTGATCCTGAAAGGATGTTGAAGTGTTGGATAAACGATTGGCTGTACGTTTCATTCCATATAATTGCTGAGAGTATAAAGCGATCGCGTGTTCTCTTTGATTTAAAAGGTATAGATTGATTTCCTCTAATTCTTCGTTGGAAAGTTCGAGAGTATGACGATCCAGAAGAGTTTTTAATGTGGATGAAAAATCCCAATCCTTTTTCCGGGGGCCCAGTGACTCTGACATATGGTTTCCTCTTTTCTACAAGTCAAATTTTACTCATCGTTTTTTTGGGACGTTTCAGTGGATGCTGCGTAGGACGTGACTTCTGTTTGCGCTGCTCTTCATATTTGTGGTCAATATATGATAAGTCCTGATCGCGAAGCGCACGTACATTTTCAGCTCGTAATTCATAGTCAGATCCATTACTTGGCTTACCTTCTGCAGCGAGATCTGCCTCGATTTCATCAAGAGATTCATAGTATGATCGGTAAATACTCGCAACTTCTTCCACGTCTTCCGGGGTATAACCATTTTTCAAGGCAATAATTTTATGCTTTTGGACCCGAGGATCTTCTTCTTGATCAACAGTCTTATTTGGTTCATCAAATGCTATTTCCTGATCTATTTCTTGACGTAATTTTTCTGCTTTCATTAGGTCAAGTGTAGACACCATCGCAGATAAAAGCTGTTTTTGATTTTCAACCAGCACTTCTTGTCGCTCAATTAATGTATCTATATCCATAGTTTCTTTCTCCTTTTTGTGTAATAAAAAAGACTGCTTAGCAGTCTTAAATGATTGGGCATTTTTGGGAACATTTTGTATGCTTATTTACTGTTTTTTGACATTTGAAAATATATTTTTGTGTGATATATTCTTCTAACGTCAGTCCTGCGACAGCAGATTCCTGTTTAAGTTCTTCCTCTCTATTTATTGTCTTTCTGCAATTAAAGCTTGATCGTAATTTTTTAACATCGGTTCATTGGGTAAATTCAAACCTTTTATTTGCTTCTGCGAGCGGAATAACCTCGCCATCTTCAAAATCGTTACACTCTGACCAAGTTATTGTAACAGTAGGTTCTTTACAGCGATCCTGATAGTCCTTTGCAACACGTTCGATGCAATCATATTCGGAATAAATACTGCTGTCAGCATACATATCATATGCCTCTTTTGCGAGATCTTTCGAATATTTATGTGGTACATCATATGAATTTTCCAATTCGGCAACCATAAAACTGGTAACAAATTCTTCGTGGGCTTCCATAACTTCTTCGGCCGTCAAGGTATATTCTTTCCCATCTCGTTGTATTTTCATGTTTTTAATTCTTCCTTTTTTTGATTTGTGGTTCAAAAAAGGCAGCCTCAAAATTAGGCTACCTTTTTCGGAAAATTTATAAGTATCAGTTTTCCTTGGAGACTATGAATTCCAGTTTTCGTTCTCCATATACGCTATTAAGATGTTATTGAGGCGCGAAATATTATGTTTATTTTGCTCGATTTGCTTTTGAATCCAGTTTTTCTGTGTCTGATTTGTAATGTCACTTAAATCATACTTAATAATAACGTAAGTATCATCATATTTTGAGATTGCCGGTGAATCCATGGGAAGAAAAACCCACTCGCCAAATATGTCTCCGGTTTTGTATAAGTAATCATCTACAACCAGAACATATACGCCGGTATGTTTGATTTTATTGATTTTGTTCTGCATTTTTCTCCATTTCATTTAAGGCAGATTCAGAAAGTGGTGCATCACCGGCATCAGAAGTATTATTGGAATCTTCCTGGTGCCCTGTGGTGTCTGATGTATTTGCATCCATTTTCTTCATTTCCAGTACCTCACTCTCTGTCATGCCGGCAAATTCAAAGGAAAAGTCCTGGGAATTTTTGTTGTATGTAACCAGAGTTACGGTTCGGTTACTGTCATTCAGTACGAGATAGAATGTTTCCTTACTTGGTTTATAGGTTCCATAGGCCAGATATTCACCTTCCGTTGCTGTGATATTGTTTTCCGTGATCCATTTATGCAGTCTGCAGGGAAGAAACCAGCTTTTATTGTAACCATAAGCGTCTGTACATATGGCTGTGATAGAGTGGGCGGAATCTTCTTTTACCGGTGTGCATTTCTTCAGCCAATCGTCTTTCTCTTCATCAGACATATAGATCCAGTTACTTTGATTGATAACTGGAAGATAGTCGTTATTTTCATAAATATAATCTTCCCCAAGGATATGGTATTTATCTTCTTCTGATACAGAGGAAGAAGTAACCTCCCTTTCACTGGAAGAAGATGTTTCCGTTGTCTGTGTTTCTTTTCGTTGCTCTTCTTTTTCACTCAAACTTCTTTGGTCTATGTAATCGAGTGTTTCCTGCAGCGTGCTTTCTATGGTACGTTCAGACTCAGCTTTTTGGATGTTTTCAATATTCTGTTTGATATAAGAGTCAATTTCGGATTGCTGGTCATCCGATAAGTCTTTTACGGCATCCTCAATCTGCTGGATTGCCTCTTTCTTTTTTTTACTGTAGTCTGATTGCTCCACGGTAATAGAATGTCCAGTATTTGAGTTGCTGGAATCTTTATGGATAGCGACCGCGCCTCCAACCGTTGCTATTGCAAGAGCGGCCGCCGCTATGCTTATGGCAACCTCTTTTTTTGAAAATTTTCTTTTACTCATAAATGCCTCCAACAAAAAATGTCGTAAGAGAAAGATGAAATTTCCCTTAGCGACCTTTTTTTCTTTTTAACACCTTTTTTATTTCGAAACATCAATCATGTAGTCAACAACCTTCTTGTAAAGCTGCCGTTTTTGTTCCGAATAACCGAAATATTCAAATGCAAGATCTGGGGAATATTCGGCTTTTTCGACAAGCCGCTGCATAGCCACCAGTTGCATCAGAACATCCTCTCGTTTTTCTTCCGTATCAAGCTGCAGCTCACTTCCTAGCTGCATCCCAAGAATTAAAATAGCTCCGGCTTTTATCCGTAGGATTTTGCATTCTATTTCTGTTATTTCCATTGAAATCCTCCCCATTTTCTTATAAGCATAGTCCAACCACTTTTTTCTTTAGCATTGGTTTTGTTTTCACGGATGTGATTGGCGTAACTGCCATGTCGGAGTTTACTATTGCAGGTTGTTCATCATCTTCCAGTATAAGAGCATCTGTTCCTTTCTCATCCATGTTCAGGAGCGCATTCAGTTCTGCCAGTCGCTTTAGCTTTTCAGCGAGTTCTTCTTCCTGTTGGAATGGTTTCGTTACTTCTATTTTCGCTGATTCTAATTGATTAGTTAAGGTTTCAAGTCTGTCTTTGGCTTCGGCAAGCTTATCCGGCATGGTTTTCAAAACATTGTCCAATCGAATAATATTTCCAACTGGATCAGGGCCAATCTCAACAGGGTGGTTCATAGCTCCCTTAAGTCTCAAAACGAATTTTCTATTAAAGGAATCGAATGCTATATTCATTGAAAATCCGAGATATGTTCCGATTTTGGCAGTTCCATCCGCATCAGTTTGAAAAAATTTTATGATAGCGTTTCCTGCATCCTTTCTTGTGTCATACACACCTGATCCAACCTGCATATGGAACTTATCTTTGCTTGTGGCAGCATTTTGTTCATAGAGAGCTATATCCTGTTCAAGTTTTTCGATTAGTTCTTTCACCATAACGATTTGGCGTGGATAATGCTGAACAATATTATCTTCCATCCGGTATTTTTGACTTGTATAGTTTGCTTTTAACAGTCTTAAACGTGATACCTGAATGTCAAGATCCATTTTTTCTTTGATATATGGATTTCCGGTTGCAAGAGCCTTTACTTCCGCATAGGATAGAGCGGATTCGTCTACATCTTCACAGCTACGGACCGGCGATTTGCTTGTCATGATCTGGCTGATGAATTTTTGCTTGTTTTCGATCAGCTGCCAGGAATAAGCATCAAATGTTCCTTCTGTAACATAACGGAATATTTTTACCTTGCGGTTCCGGTTTCCCTGCCTTAAAATACGTCCTTCCTGCTGTTCAATGTCGGATGGACGCCACGGTACATCAAGATGGTGCAACGCAATCAAACGATCCTGCACGTTTGTTCCAGCACCCATTTTAGAAGTAGATCCGATCAGAAAACGAACCTGTCCGCTACGGACTTTAGCAAATAATTCAGCTTTTTTCTGATCTGTATTGGCGTCATGAATAAATGCAATCTCATCTTCCGGCACACCCTTTTTCATAAGGAGAGACTTTAACTCATCATATACGCTAAAAGATTCATCCCTATTTTTCCTTGGCGTAGATAAATCACAAAAAATAAGCTGTGTAGATCTTTCTGAAGTGGTTTCTTCCCAGATATGATAAGATTTTTCGGCACACACTGCAACTTTTGAATTTTCATCCGCAGGTAGCATTTCGTTTATCAGACGCTGATCGAGAGCAAGTTTCCGGCCGTCGTTTGTTATCCTCAACATGTTGTCTTGATAAGGTGACACAAGCTGGTTTCTGACTGCTTCAGCGCGATTAGCAAGCGATGCAACCATTTCTTTCTGGTATTCGCTTGGTTTCAGAACTACATTTTCGTATTGAGCCTCCGGAACAGGAAGATTCAGCATATCTGCAGTTTTAATGTCGGCCGCTTCTTTGAATACTGAAATTAGCTCAGGAAGATTGAAAAAGCGAGAAAACCTTCTTTTTGTACGGTAACCAACCCCCTCTGGAGCTAACTCAATCGCTGTTTGTGTTTCACCAAATGATGCTGCCCAGGAATCAAATTGTGTCATTCCCAATCTTTTCAGTGTGCCGTACTGCAGATAACGCATATTTGTATACAGCTCTGTCATACTGTTGGAAATCGGCGTTCCGGTAGCAAAGGTGATACCTTTGCCGCCGGTTAGTTCATCCATATATTGGCATTTTGCAAACATGTCTGAGGACTTCTGGGCTTCTGTCTGCGGGATACCTGCCACATTGCGCATTTTGGTATACAAAAACAGATTCTTATAGTTATGGCTTTCATCCACAAACAGCCTGTCTATACCGAGTTCTTCAAAATTTACAACTTGATCTTTTCTGGTTTGGTCATAAAGCTTGGCAAGACGCGTTTCCAGACTCTTTTTGGTCTTTTCCATCTGTTTAATGGTAAAACGTTTGTCATTCTCTGCTTTTATTTCACGAAGTCCTTTTTCGATCTCATCAATCTGCTGTATGATTGTATTTTTTTGTCGTTCATCGGAAAGAGGTATTTTTTCAAACTGGCTATGTCCGATAATAACTGCATCATAATCTCCGGTAGCAATTCTGGAACAGAATTTTTGCCGGTTTGCCGGTTCAAAATCTTTTTTCCGGGCCGCAAGGATGTTTGCCCCCGGATATAACCGTAGGAAATCAGAAGCCCATTGTTCTACGAGGTGATTTGGGACAACAAATAATGATTTCTGGCATAAACCGAGTCTTTTGCTCTCCATCGCTGCAGCAATCATTTCAAATGTCTTTCCAGCACCAACACACTGGGCAAGTAATGTATTGTTGCCGTATAAAATATGGGCTATTGCATTTTTCTGGTGCGGCTTTAATTCAATATCTGGCGTCATGCCAGGAAATGTCAAATGAGAGCCTTCATATTCCCGTGGACGAACAGAATTGAATAGTTCGTTATACGTTTCTACAATCTTCTGTCTTCGTTCCGGATCACGGAATATCCAGTCTTTAAACGCTTCTTTTATGTTTTCCTGCTTTTGACTTGCAATAGTCGTTTCTTCCTTATTCAGTACCCTCCTTTCATCAAAGGTATCATAAATTTTTATGTCTTTCAAATTTAAGGTATCTTCCAGCAACTTATACGCAGTTACTCTTGTGGTTCCAAATGTGGTATTTGCAAAAGAGCGGGAAGTTTCAGCATTTTTTCCGGCAATGTTCCATGTACTTGTTATATTCGAAAAACTTGTTTTTACAGCACCAGGATCTAATAGATAATGTGGTGTTTGAAAGACTTCCCCCATGAAGTCATCTATATACTTCGGATCAATCCATGTGGCACCAATCCTGATCTCTATCTCTGAGGCATCGAGATTTTGGGGCTGTATCTGTTTAAGTGCCTGCACATTAATGCTAAACTCAGGTTTTGTTTCTGCGTAAGATGTTGCAATTTTGAGTTTTTCCCGGACATTACCGCTTAAATATTCATCTGCAGTCTCCCATTTTCCGGTGATTGGGTCTTCAAATATGACACCGCGAAGTTCTTCCACAATTTCTTTGGTATCTTTTCCGGAAAGTTCACTCATATACGGAAGATCAACAACAGCCTTTTCTGAAAGAGATACGGTCAATGCTTCACTGGCTGTGTCAACGCTTGTAACAACTTTCTCCTGCTTAATTGTACGCTTTTGGAATATAGCAGCCTTTTCCTTGAAATTTCCTTCTTCATCAAGGTTTTCTAATGAGCAAATCAGAGAATAACTGGAATCCTGATCAAATGCGATTCTGTTTGCACGCGAATTCAGTATACCGAATTTTGCTGTATATCCATCATACAACGCACTCAGTTCTTCCTGCTTTTGTTTAATGTCTGCATCGGAATACTCATTCAGCTGCAAATTAATTAACGCACGAGTACAATCCCGGATGCCGATCATTCCCTTGATCCGCTCTTTTGCTGTGGCCGAAACGTCAACAGGACGCATAACAGAATTTTCCCGGTAATAAATTTCCTTTCCAACAACCGTAAAGCTATAATTTTTGACGTTCGGATCTGCAGAAAGTAGCTCTTCTAAGTCCTCCGTAAGAATCTCTTCCGGATCAATCGCATCAAATTCTCCATTGATATTTTGCAGAGACTCCTGTAATTGTTCTTCAAACGGTTGCGAATCATCTGCTGTGCAGGTACTTTCCATTCCATAAGGACCGGATACCATTTCCATTTTTCCAACAATTTGTTCTGGATGTTCAACAAAATAATTGTTCATGGTAATGTCTGATCCATCTTTTCCAAGATAGACCCAATCCGGATCAGAAACAATCATATGATCCCGTTTTTTCAAAAACAAAATATCGGATGTTACTTCTGTTCCTGCATTCGATTTAAAGGCTTTATTTGGAAGCCTGACAGCACCAAGTAACTCGGCCCGTTGTGCCAGGTATTTCCGCACTTCCGGATTGGACTTGTCCAGTGTTCCTTTGCTTGTGATAAAGGCAACAATACCACCGGGACGTACTTTATCCAGTGTTTTTGCAAAGAAGTAATCATGGATCAGGAATTTGTTCCGATCGTATTTCTTATCTACCACCTTGTATTGTCCAAACGGAACATTTCCAATGGCAAGATCAAAAAAGTTATCTGGATATGTAGTTTTTTCAAAACCACATATCTGTATGTTGGCATGTGGATACAGCTGTTTGGCAATCCGTCCGGAAATACTGTCCAGTTCAACTCCATATAAGTTGCTTTCTTTCATGGAGTCCGGCATCATGCCCAAAAAGTTTCCAACTCCCATTGCCGGTTCCAGAACGTTTCCTTTGGAAAAACCCATTCGTTCCAAAGCACTGTAAATTTGCCGGATAATCACTGGACTGGTATAATGTGCGTTTAAAGTGCTTTCCCTGGCCATACGGTATTCATCCGGCGATAATGCAGCCTTTAATTGCTGATATTCTTCAGACCAGTTTGGTTTGCTTTCGTCAAAGGCATCCGCCAGTCCACCCCATCCAATATATTGACTGAGAACCTGCTGTTCTTCTGCTGTAGCGTATCTGTTTTCCGATTCGATCCGGTTAAGCAGCACAATGGCAGCAAGATTCCTTCTGAATTTCTCTTTTGGAGATCCTTCCCCCAAATGGTCATCACTGATCTGAAAATTGGAAGCTGCACTTTTATCCGGTGCAGCTTTACTTTCTTCTTGTTTTTCTTCGGTATCTGGCGTCGTTTCGTCTGGAATAGAATTTTCAATGTCTCTTCCATCTGCAGCAAGTTCATCGGCCCATGCCATGGCATCTTCCAAAGATTCAAAAGTTTCCAATGGCGGATAACCTTCTGCATCATAAATGGAATATACGGCATTTCCTTTGTTGATCCACAAAAAGACATCCGAAAAAAGCCTTGCGCTCCATTTTGTTGGATTTCCAAACGCATCATCTGCCTCATGTACCACCTGCCAGGATAACCGTTGCAGTTCTTCCCCATCAAGTTTGGCACCAACTTCCGCTTCATGTCGATCAATGTCTTCTTCAGCAAGAATGTCGATATAATAGTCCTCTACTTCAACTTTATCTGGCTTATGGTCAAATTCAAAGACTCGATTTTCACACTGAACATAATAAAAGTCCGGATCATCAACACAATTTCCGATCAGATATTTAACGTTTCCAGATTCCCACTGGTCAATCAGAATGCAGAGATGGCCATCCAGTGTAAGCTGTTCCTGTACTACCTGTTCTTTTTCATGCTGCAGGTTTCTGACTTGGTTTGTAAATCCATCCAAAATAGTTGGGTGGGTGTTTAAGATCAGTGTATTGCTCCATTCTCCTTCTGTAAGGACGGAACTCGCCCATTCTTTGTTTCTTAGAGAAAACCGACCTTCCTTCCATGCCTGCACAATGGTATTGGCCAAAACAAATTGTACACAGTCTATGCCGTATTTTTCTACAATTTCAGATACCGTATTTTGTGGAACGGAAAATCCATTGTATTTTTCGGCAATCTGTTTTTCGATCTCCTGTTTGCACTCTAACCGGATTCCGTTATTCAGCCGGGTAATTTCGGCTTCTTTTGCCTTTTTTTCCTGTTCTTTTTTATAATTCTTATACTCTTCTTTTTCCTGTGGTGAAAAGTATTTGTCTGCATAAATCAGCTCGCAGATTCTTTCTTCTACGACATTCCAATTTAAAAGGACTTTTGTATATGGATTTAAAAGGCTTCCTTTCTCCAGGAGAATACCTTTCGCATCATGTTCACTGTTGGAACTACTATTGCCAGGTAACGCACCGGATTGGCCACCAATCCCATATTCTTTTTTCAGAAAGTCTGCATTTTCTTTCTGGTTATGCAGGTCCATGAAATATTCGTAGATTCGAAATTTTCCATCTGCAAAACCACTTCCAATGCAAAGGGCATAGTCGATTTCGTCCTGTGTGATGAAATCTTCCTGTCTGACATCTACCGTATCATGAAGTGGAAAATGAATTCTCTCCCTGTCAAGATCCGCGATTTCGGATAATAGATATCCTGGAGATTTCACAGTTTTCGGCTTTAATTCTCCATAGGAAATCCGTGCATCGACATCTTCCAAAAAGCTTTCCAGCTGTTCTCTTCCTTCATGCGTAGAAAGAAGAGTTTCTATTTTTTCTATACTGTTAAGTTCTTCCGGTACATCATCTATCCAATCACGGAGAAAATAGCCGATCTGATAAGATACCCTCTCCATCTCTGTTTTGTCTACGAGTGCTGCCTCGTTCGCATCCATATACAAGCCATACGTAATCATGGCGTGAATGTACTTTTCGATTTGATCCCAGCTTAATGTTGTAACTACAGATTCCGCTGCCTGCATACCATAACCGGCAGTCATTCCGTTTTCATCAAACCATACAGATATTGGATGACCGTGTAATTCAAAACCTTTGCCGACCTGACCATATTCTTTTTTCAGGAAAGCAATTATTTCATCGGTACTTTTTCCTTCGGTATATTTGGCGTAAATCCGTTTCCGGCTATCTTTTTGCCCGCCACCACTTCGGATGATTACTTCAAGATCGGTTTCCGACAAATAGAAAGCAGCGGGCATAGTATATTTTTTACTTGCTTCCGCTGCTGTAATTGATCCTCTCTGTTCCTCTGCTGATGGAAACAGACTTAATTGTGTGTATGATTCCTCTGGTTTTACAAAATTGGTCGGCTGTAAATCAGTTCTTTCAGTACGACTTCCTCCGCCCGGCTCTGGATGCTGTTCATCTTCTTCACCCAAAGCATCTGATCCTGTGCTTTGAGCTGTTCGTTTACTCCTTCTTTCTCCGCCATCTGGGATGTCAGGACTTCCATCCTCTCTCTTGCCTGTTCCTGAATCTCGAGAAGATGTGCTTTCAGCGTTCCTTCCAGAAACATTGCTGTTCTCGCCCCATCGTATCTCTCCCTCAGAAATTTGTCCCTCAGAAGTCCGTATTTCGTTACCATTCCCTCCGGTTCCGGATTTGCTTTCAGTTTCGGAATCAGATAATCTCCCATCTGTTCGTATTCCAGGTCCATTTTGTTTTCCTCCTTCAATATTATCTTTATCTTTGGAATTACCCTCTTGCAAACTTTCACGCTTTAAAGCATTATATCGCGGTTGTGGTGCATTTGCAAGTTCTTTTTTGGAGATTTCTTTTTCCTGTTCTTTCTCGCGAAGTTTATCATAAATGCGTACTGTTTTTCCGATTTCTGCAAGAACACCTCTGGCAGAATCATTAATTTTTGTTCCTAATACTGACAATGTTTTAATAGAAACAAACTGATTGATATAATCAAATGAAAATTCATGATCGGAAATTTCTATTTCACAGGCCGATAAAATTGTAAAAGAAACACTTTCCGATATAAGTTTTTTTAAGCAAAGAGCAAAGTCCTGTTCGCTCAGTTTATCAAATCCTATCCTGTAAATCCGGATAATCAATTTGAAGTTCTGTATAGGCATCCGCCGCGAGCTGATCTGAAATTTCAATAATTCTTTCTTCAAAGGGTTTTGTGCTGTCTGTACTGCCATATATTTGTTCGAGCCTATGCAGTACATCACTTTTATGTTCTTCCCGCAGTTTCCACGCCTTCGGATAACGTCCATTTGGCTTTACAGCATGAACATTCGAAACATCAAATACATATTTAAGCTTATGACCGTATGTTGCAGTATCATCCGGAAGTGCAATTCCTGAAGATCCTTTATTTACCCAGCAGTTCATACGTTTATTCCATATCTCGATGGAAGCACACGCTGTTGCATCCGGATTCTGTGCATAAATCAGAAGCTGTTCTTTAAACGGATATTTATAAATCCGTGCAGCGGAGGTCAGGAACTTCATCCAGGATTCCCGGTTCTGTGAAACCCTTTTAGCTGTTTTTTCTGCAAGATTCACTATGTATTCATATTTATCCATCTTATTTTCCTTCTACTATTGTGGCCGACAATATAATTGCGGCGAAAGATTTGATTGTGACATTGCCTGTTTACATACCCCTCTGGATTCATCTGCAGCATGAACCATTTCACCATTTCCAAGATATATGGCAACATGGGATATATTCCTGTATTTTCCGTTGGCCGAATAAGAATAAAAGATCAAGTCTCCCGGCTGCAGTTCACCATAGCTGACAGTCATTCCTTTGTTTACCAGGCATTCTGCTTCGCTTGCTGCATCCATTCCATTCAGATAAGTAATACCAGCTGCAGCATAACTCCGGTAAACCAGGGAAGAACAATCATACCATCCCGGATCATCTCTTCTGCTTTGGGAATAACCACTTCCTACAGCATTCAGAGCTGCCTGCACGGCAGCATTTCCGGACTCTCCGGCACCTATGCTTTTTTTCCAGGACCAGTCAATCCCACCGGCACCATTTTCGGATGGTGCATAAATGTCAAGCGTCCCATCAAGCTGCGCCAGGCAATCCGCTTTCTCATAGCTCCACCTGGATACGTTCGGTCTGCGGGCGATCATGGCATCATATGCCCTTTCAATAATTTCCCGGTCCGTTGATGCAGATGTTGTTCCATCAAAATATCTTTTCAGGCTTACAACATATTTTCCATCTCTGTTGCCAAAAGAAAGAACGCAGCCTTTCAAAGCATCAGACGCGTTTGTAAAATCAAAACCATAATATTCTGTCAGTGATGTAAGAAGTGGCTGCAGTGTTTGTGTATAGACGTATTCGCACTGGGCTGCCTCAAATGCAATCTTATGTTCTATGCAGATCGAATGCCATGCCCCGTAAAATCCGGCGTTATTTTTTAGTTCTGTGGTCATGCCAAGATATGGTTCAAACGGACCATATGTAGTTGGATCTTTTTCATAGCACCACCGAACAAACGGCCCAAGCTCATAACGATTGTCGAACTGAAATTCACCACATGCATTTCCGCCATCGCCACCAACCTGATCCGGGTTTCCGCCGGATTCATATTTTGCCGCCAGATAACAGGCTCCATCATAAGCGGAAGAAGCACTTTGACGTTCAGCCTTTACCCCAAGAAACAGAAGACTCAAAAGAAGAAAAAGCGAAATAATAGGAAGCAGCAACAAAACATTGGATGCTATAATTTTAATGATGCCTGCGGATATTTTCGCCGTATTAATGACTCCATGCCGAAGTAGCATCCGCTGTTGATAATCAGCCCTTTTTTTTATCTCTTCTTCGTTCCCGGATAACCGGAGGGATTGAACGGTTGTATGGAAGTTCTTTGTTCTCCGAAACCATTTTAAGGATGCTCTAATTTTTCCCTCTTTACGAGAACTTTTTTCATCCTTTTTTCTTTTGCGGTCATTAGAATCTTTTTCATTCTTTCCTGACTTTTCTGTATCACTTTCTTTCCGATTTTTCTTTTTGGCTTTCCGTTTTTTACTTCCGGAATCATCCTCTGAGTCCTCTTCCTCAGCATGATCCATTTCTTTATTCCATTCCTCTACCGCCTGGGACGGTTTTATTTCCTGCCTATCTTTATCTTCTGCCGGATTTTTTTCAGATGTTTTTTCTGTATGTTCCTTATTTTTTATTTCCTTCTTCTGATTGGACGTTTTCTCCTCATCTTCACCAAGAGTTTCCTTTTTCTCTTCTGTTGAAGATTCTTCTGAAATTTCACTATCTTCCGAAGTATTTTTACTCGTGATTTTTTCTTTTTTTCGATTCTTTTTTAATTTTGTCAGATATATAAGTGTTTTTGATTTTTTTAAATCATTCTGGGAGTCCGGCTCATCATCTTCAACCTCTTTTTCTACATTCGCTGCTGTCATACCATGCAGCATGGATGCAGTATTCAAACTTTGATGCTGCTGTCTGAAAGTTTTACTCTGGTTGGATGATAATTCTTCCCCTTTAGAATCTTGTACTGTGGATGATTGTATCCTGCCAATCGTATATTTTCGGCTGAAATCCTTCTTTTTTTCTCTCTCATCCGTATTACTTTCTTCCTCTTCTTGTTGAAAAAGTGTCGGTTTTCCAGACAACGGATTTCCGTTTCGCTTCTCCTCTATTCCAATGCCCTGTGTGTTTTCTGTATCTTGCCGCCGCAGATATTTCCACATGGCCAGACGCATACTTTGTCGTTTTTCTTCTTTTATGTCATTATTTTCCGACATTTCCAGCTGTTCAGTATTCGGGATGGAAGCTCTCATCTTGGCTGCAGCATATTTTTTACCGTGATTTTCCTGAATCCGATTCTCTGATGCAGCCTCAATATTATCTTCCCGTTCTGAACCTGTACTTTTTAAAATAAAATGGGTTGTTTGTTGCTTCTCTTCTGCATGGGAACGTCCCGCTTCTGTTTGCACATATTTCTGTGTTGCCAGTCGTATACTTTTCAACTGCTGTTCCCGGGCAACTTGTCTGTCCGGTTTTTCTGGTATTTTATACGTCTCTGAAACAGGTGCATGGAACTGTGCAGCTTTCGCCTCATATTTTTCACTGGAGCCATTATATACAGGCTGTTCCGGTACATAATTTGATTCATTCTTATACCACAGGATTTCCGGTTGTACAGCAGCCTGTTCCGTATGTCCAGTGTTTTCCGGCAAGATACTTTGTGTATTTACTTGATTTTCCGGCTGCAAATATTTCTGCGTCGCCAGACGCATATTTTGCAGCTGTTGTTCCCGCGTAATATGGTTTCCTGTTATTTCCTGCGTTTCAGAGTGGCTCATAACAGATCGTATCTCTGACGCAGTATAGATTGCAGAAGTAGCACTGTGTACCGTCTTTTCCACAGATCCTGTTTTAACTTCCCGCTGTTTTGCCTGCCATGCAACTTCCGTGTGCTTGTCTTTTGGTGTCATGCGTTATCCTTCCTTTAGTTTTCCGGCATACGGTAACAACCTTGGATCTTTTCGATATATCCTTTTTTCACAAGAGATTCCAGTATCTCTTCTGCCTGTTTATTGGAAACACCGCATAAAATTCCGGCACCATAGCAATCCAGCCATTCATCACATTCGTCAGCTTCTTGTACTTTATGGTACATGAACAGCTCTTCTTCACTGATTGGCTCTTCTACTTCGCCATTTAAAAGCTCAACAGACTCTTTGTCTGGATCAGTGTCAAATGTTGACACCGAGTCTCTGTTTTCATCCGTGTCAATCTTTGACACGGATTCCAGATCATCTTCATGTTCATCTTGATCCGCTTCCTGGCTGTAAAATACGTTCCGATTTTCGGCAGCGGCTTCATGGAAGTTTGTACTGTAGAAATGATACAGCGGATTGTCCCGGCTAATCGTCGAATCACACTGCAAAATATGCCCGCCCCAGACAATCAAACTCTGGCCCGGTGTCGGATCAGAAAGCGCTTCAAACTCTTTCTGTGATAACTCCATAATCTGCAGCAATTCGTTCCGATCATCACCGGCTTGGTCAAGCAGCACCTTGAAATCGGAGTTTGATACAATCTCCATAATTTTCCGGTTGGCCGTTGCTGCTGAAACGTTCTGCAGACAGATCGTACAGATACCACCAAGTTTACGGTACGTCAGATACGCCTTTTCCAGCTCATTACAACTTGTCTCATGGCGGCAGACATATTGAGCCTCGTCAACGATAAAATGCGTTGCCCTTTGCTGTTCAACGTTGTAGGAAAAACGCTGCGTTAAAACATGCATGATTGTTATCATCAGCGGTTCCCACATCAATTCAGGGATATTTTTCATTCCAAATGCAACAAACCGGCTGCTGGTAGACAGTGTACTTTGTCCTTCCAATGTCAAAAAGCTATGCTTTGTATAAGCCTCCAGTGATCCATACAAATCACGCGCTTCCGGTTCCCGCTGTTTCTGGAAAATTGCTTCCAAATCAGAAAGCACCGGGGATATCGGTTTCTTTTTTGAAAACGTATTCTGATATAATTCCTCAACGCACCGGTAAATCAACGATTTATGGATACCGTTTGGACGTATACCGGTCATGATACTGTACAGAAATGCTTCCATATACTGCAGCTGGGAAAGGATATATTCTTCACGGCCCTTTGCATTCTTTTGCAGCAAAGATTCCGGAATCTCAAGAGGGTTCAGGCGCAGATCCGGATCAGAAAGATCAAAATACTGACCGCGGAATCTCTGGGTGATTCCCTTCATCTCATTCTGCGGATCAATCAGGAAAATATCATCTGTACTGTTAATCAATGTTTGTCCGATTTCCGTAATTTTCAGCAGCATGGACTTTCCAGAACCAGTGTGGCCAAAAATAACACCATTACTGTTTTTCAATGTCTTTCGGTTTCCAATGATCGGATTTCTGGTTTTTTTATTTATACCATACCATGTTCCGCCAGGCTGGATCAGATCCCAGGAATAGAATGGCTGGAATGCCAGATAAGAACTTGTCAGGACGGAACGCATATTATTTACACGCCTCGCTCCGATCGGAAGCAACGTATTCAGTGCCTGAATTTGCTGATCGTAGTAAGGAACAATCTGTATAGAATGTTTCCGGCAGCGGCGTCTGACTTCTGCCGTGTTTGCATCCAGTTCCTCTTTATTTGCTCCACGCACTGCCAACAGGATTCCTACATAGAAGCCATTTTCATCATCTTCCTCGATCTGATCCATATATTTTTTCAGATTGGCCTGCTTCTTTTTCTTTGCATAGGACGGCTCACTATAGAAGTTACCCATACTTGCATTGGCCTGTACTTCCTGCCCGATCGCATTTTCATTGTAGAAATTCGTGTTGCTGATTTTTCCACGTAACACTTCCCGTGGGATATATGCCGTATCTATGGTAAGGCAGGTATAAAACGGAAAATCTGTCAGTTCAAAAATCAACTTTTCTTCATTCAATCTGGTTGGCAGAACCGCAGCAAAAAGAATCCGCATACACTCTTCATCAAATTCCATGTAGCTTTTGTGATTCCGCACAGAATGTGGAAGGATTGAATTGCGAAAATCTCTTCCGGCCTGTACCATATCCTGAAACGGGAGAATAAAACTTTCCTCTCCATCATCTGTGAAAAAGTAATTTCTGATTTTCTGAAACCGCTGCACAGCGTTTAAAGGAACCAATTCCGAACCCATTGCATAAAAGATTGGAAGTGCTGTATGCTCGAATGTATCAAACCATCCTTCCGCTTCTTCTATTGACCGGCAATTTGCACTCACAGTCAAATAACGCTGTTTTCGAACGTTTTCCTGTCCCTTTTCAAGAGATTTTTTAATCATTTCGTTATTGTAGCGGGCCAGCTCTGGATACTCACTTTTATTTTCATCCTGCAACAGAGATTTCTGGAAATTTGTTACGTCCCGTGGTTCACACTGTATTGTGATCTTGAAATCTGTGTCCATGGAATTTAGAAATTTCCGTAGTTGAAACAGGATGCCGTCTTTTTGCTGCTTGTCCTGATCCACATAGTTTAAGTCTGAAAAAGAATACACACGATCAAATTTTCTCCGCTTTTTCCCTGCCCCGTTATTCGGTTCTATTTCAAATATTCCATTTTCGTGTACACCTGCAATATCCAGCATTTGTTGAATACTGGCCGGTGTCTGGTAAACTGGCTGTGTACATTTTTTATATCGGATAAATTCCTCATTCGAAAAAAATCCCATTCTGTTCCATCCTTTCCAAGTATATAAAAAAGTCGGGATTTTTCCCGATCATTATTTTTCTTTTTTCAAATAATTTTTTCTTGCCTGGTTATATTCGTCACTTTTCCAAACAAGTTTGGCTGTGGACTTTCTGTATTTTCTTGCCCGGTAAAACTCTATTGCAGAAAGCCCGCTACGTGACTTCCATACCTGACTGAAAATGATAGCTGCAGCAACAGCAGTTCCAATCAAAAATGATATATATAAGTTCCATCCAAGTATAAAATACAACAAGATAATGATAATACCACAGGAGACAGCAGAAACGGCCATCACACCTAACTCTCTTGCTGTAAGTCCTTTCCAGATGCTATCCTTATATGCACCAAAATCTTCATTCATGTTTACCATAAGCTATGTCCTTCCTACTATTAAAATCCAAATGCTCTTCGAACCATCGCATCCGTACCAGATACTGATCCCGTTATAATAAGGATACCAAGAATAGCTTGAAGTCCTTCCCATCCTTGTGATCCCAACATTCCGCCCAATATATCTTCTGATGCAGTAGGGAACAGCCCACCAGCATTTATTAAAATTGTTCCAAGTCGCATCATTAGCATGATTCCTGTCATTTCAAACAATGCACAAAGAAATGTACGGACCCAGCTTGATCCGGTATGTCCAATTTCATGTGGGCCTGCATAAGTGGAAAGTGCAAGTGGTGCAACAGCCATATAAAAAAACAATTTAAGGAAAACCCTATAAACCGTCCATAATGTAATAACTGCGCCACCCAGGCAGATAAACAAAAACACAAGGCCAAACAGATTTCCAAAAATAAGTCCGGATCCACTCATTTCCCAGTCATCCCCTACTCTTATAACCAGTGAAGCGGCATCTTCCGGAACAATAATCCCAAAAAATGCTTGTTCAATTTCAATCAAAAAAACGAGTATATTCGTGAGATTTAAAAAAACAGCATCCACAAGTGCCAGCTTGATAAAAAACTGGATGCTTGCTTCCATGGTCATTCCGTGTTTAATATCCGTTGTTTCTTTGAAAAAATTAATCATAAAGAAAACACTTACAAGTGTCGCACCTAGAATCTGTAGTGCCAGGAAAATCCGGTATGCTTCATCCCAAAGTTCACCATCTGCCAAACTTTTTGGATTCGTTTGCAGCATATCAAACGCATATGCAATTAATGAATTCCAAACATTGCACCCAAGGGAAAAGAAACCACTTCCCGAAAAAACCGTTTTGAAAAAATCTAATATCTCATTTATCATATTTTCTCCATAAGAAAAAGGAGGATATTCCCTCCCTTTTCATTATCCCTTCAGAGCAGTTGTAATTACCGGAGCAACCAGCATAACTAACGCACCGCCAACCCCTTTTAAAGATCTTGTAATAGCACCTCCGCCTTCCTGTGCCTGCATGGAAGCTCCAAATTCAAATGCGTGCCATAATAAAATAACACCACCCACAGATTGTACCACAGCGCTGATCAGATTCCATAAAATTTCAAATTTCGCATTTATTGCGGCCGTTGCATCTGCAAAAACCATTGGCGCACCTACTCCCTGCAGGAACATCAAAAACGCAAAGCAAGCCGTATATTCCGTGACTTTTTTCAGTTTCTTTTTTACTTCGATTGGCTTTTTCATATCTTTTACCTCTTTTTGATCTAAAAATAGCCCGCACCAAATTTTGGTGCAGGTCTTATTTTCGTTTGTTCTTTCGTGTCAATCCTTCACACGACATTTTTTAATCGTCATCATCATCATGTTTGTGAAATCTTCCAATTAAAAATGCAATAACACATCCTACCACCGCTATAATCGGGATAATATACTGAATCGGCATTCTCTATTTTCCTCCTTTTTCTTCCTGTTTCAGAACCGGAAACTGGGGCAATCCAGTACACAATTCCAGTCCATTAAATTCTTGTTTTTCAATTATCTGCTGATAATCTACCGTCACAGTAACGAAATATACTTTTTGATTGTTGGCATCCCGGCCTTCCTCTGTATGAAGATGTCCCTGGACAAACACTGTCGTTCCTTTTTTTATTTTCTGAAATGCTATCATTGCCCGTTCTCCAAAGGCAACACAGTACATGTAATCGGAGTAAGAACTTTTCGGTCGCTGCACGGCCAGGATGTACCGGCATGTTGGAACTGATCTCCCTCTCCTGTCTTTTTCATAGGAAAATTGTGGGACGCAGGTGCAAACACCCTGGATTTTAATCTGATTCATGTTTGCCCTCCTTATACCAGATTGCCAGTTGTATTTTCTTGACGGTAAGGCAGCCTCCGGTATCGCAGAACTTCCATCCGCAGTAAATCATCCCGCAGGTTTTCTGCATCCATGCCCTCAAATAAAATGTCAAGGGTTGTCTCAAAATCCCGGTAACGGCTGCGCTGGCTGTACGTAAGTGCCTTTTCAATCCTTTCCAGAATCGGACCATTTTCATAAAGTTCCTGCAATTCTAAAAGGGATTGCTGCAGTGTGTCTTTTCGCCGGAAATGTTCTATCATCCGGCTTTTAAATTCTGCCACATCAGCCGGGTTTAACACTTCCGGTTCCGTGTCAATGTTTGACACGGGAACTTCTTCTTTATCATTCGGAAGTTCTTCCGGCGCATTTTCCGTTTTTTCCTCTTCTATGACAGGTATATTCTTTTTTCGTTTTAAATCTGGAACATTTAAAACATTTTTCAGCTTTTTGGTATCAACCCCAAGCTTTTTTTCCAACGGCTCTTCTTGAGTTTCTTCCTTTTTCTGTTTTCGCTCTTGTATTAAACTGATTACAGCTGTTGCTGCAAAACCAAACGCTGCGATCGCAAGCACCGCGGTCATCAAGTAATATGGATTTCCCAAAAATGACTTTATACTTTCCATGGCCGATCTCCTTTACTTGAAATTCCGTGATGCATCTACCGCAAGTTCTACCAGCTCCTCTTCCGAAATTCTTCTGTCATACCATCCGGTCAGAACTGCCGCTTTTTCGTATTCATCATAAGATGCCTTATATTCCGGCATTTCTGCGTTCATCTGGTAGATGACTTCTTTTAAGTTCTTAGTTTCGCGGCGTGGAACACTGATTTCATAGCATGAAAGGGAATCAAAGCGGAAATGATAATTCTTTTCGCCACATACCGCATCTACAATAATTCCATCCGTATTATGGCGGGTTGTCACATTTTCGAACTCTGGCAGTGTCAGCAAGTAATTCTGCAGTTCTTCTGCACTTAAATCGTGGCTTTCCAGCTGATTACTGTTTTCTTCCAGCTGTCTCTGTAATTCTTCCTTGTCTTTTGCCTGATCATCCATATCTCTCTGCAAAGATTTTACCTGCTTGTTTAGTTCAATGACCTTTCCTTGGAGTTCTCCATTCCGTTTTCGCAACTTTTCTTCTACTTCCGGATCAGTGCCGCTATCCTCTGCTTTTAACTGCAGGTTCGCAAGTTCAGCTTCCTTTGCATCAAAATCTTTCTGTAATTTTTCCATCTGTTCCGTTTTGGAATCACGTTCTTTCTCTGCCATGGAAAGACGGCTCTGCAATGTTTCAATTTTCGCCTGCAGTTCTGTTTCCTTATCCGTTGGAAGTGACATATCCGGATACAGTTTTAAATTTTCCTGCATCATCTTGAGGTTATCCCTCTCTGCCTGCAGCTCAATACTTAAGTTCTGTGCCTGCAACTTTTCCATTTGCAGTTCCTGCTGTTTCTTAAGCAGCTCATTTTCCTGGGATATTTTTTGTTCCAACAACGAATTTTCCTGTTCCTGCTTTGCTTTCGCCAGGGATTCTTTTGTTTCCTGTTCCCAAGTTTTTAAAGCAGTCTCCCGTTTTTCCATGTCCTCTACTTTAGCTGCAAGAGCATCCTGGATCTGGTCCAGTTCCTTTTCCCGGTTATCCAGATCTGTTGCTTTCTGTTCCTGGCTATTTTTCTGCTTTTCCAATGCATTTGCAAGAGACTGCAGCTGCTTGGAACGGTCATCAAACAGCTTTTCACGTTTTTTATATTGCTCTTCTCGTTCCTGATACAGCTGATTCATTTTTTCGGCCATACTTAATGTATTTTCATCCATGACGTATCCTTTCTTCGGGCGCTTAGCCCAATATCTTTCTTACTCTTTTTTCGTATTGCAGTAAGAAACATCAATACACTCCAACTGCCGATAAAAAAAACGGCAAAAAAACAGATATGATTCCTATCTGCCGTATCCACCGGATCAGCCTTTAAAATCATACCTTCTGTATCTGTGTCAATGTTTGACACCTGTTTTGTGGTTTCCATATCGGTGTCAACGTTTGACACCGCTTGTGGCTTTTCCGTACTCGTGTCAACGTTTGACA